>Ga0209162_1000026_pt1 | contig 133296 bp, 106 predicted proteins | sample YNPNPMetaG_FD_187121 | JGI IMG/M metagenome (GOLD analysis project Ga0209162, IMG submission 187121) | Anoxygenic and chlorotrophic microbial mat microbial communities from Yellowstone National Park, USA - YNP NP MetaG (SPAdes) (version 2) ...
GTTGATTCTGACTGTGGGCAATACCACCATTGGCAATGGGCTCTCAGTTAACAACCCGATTATCATCTCTGGGTATGAGGACAGTTCAAGTTTTGGCACCCCTTTTGATGATGATGGCTTTCCCTCCAACTCTGGTGACGGATATTCCTGGGAAAAGATTGATATTTTGGGCCCGGATATTGTAGCTAACTGGGCGGTCTGTCCGGAAACCAGTGGCTGCACCCCAGGAAGGGCAAATGCGGTCGGAACAAGAATTGATGTTGCAGTTGCCGGGCTGGAACTGATGGATACAATGCCCCAAGAGCCGGGTGAACTTTTTCAGGTAAGAGTAAAAATTGAAAACCGGAGCTATGTTAATAGCCCGGCAGGGACAATCCGGGCGTGGTTTAGTCCTGAAGAGATTATTGCTGAGGCGGCATTACCGGCGATGACACCTAAAAGCGAAACGGTATTTGTCTTTGCAGGCAGGGTTTTACCTGTGGCAGGGGAATTATGGGTCAAGGTGGAGGTTCCTCAAGACCAGGATACAAACAATAATCGTGCCCGGTTAATGGTTTATCCCAGAAGTTCAAACCGGTTGTTATACCCGCAACTAAATTGTTTCAGTCCGGATGGGGATGGGTTTGAGGATAGTCTGCCTATAAGGTATGAACTGCCCAAAAATGGTGGCAGGTTAACTATCAGGGTTTTTAACCTTTCGGGGCGGCAAATAAAAACTCTTCTGGATCGGCAGATACCGGTTGAGGTTCAGGGTCAGGTTTATTGGAACGGCAGGGATGACCAGGACAAAATTTTACCAACTGGGATTTATGCACTGGTTCTTGATTACCGGTTAAAGAGTGACAGATTTAAGGCAAAAGTACCGGTGGTTTTAATCAGAAAGAAGGGTTAATGGGATTTCGGATTGAGAATGTACTGGGCAGGGTTGACCCATTTGCCGTTGACCATCACGCCGTAATGGAGGTGGTTGCCGGTAGTGAGACCCGAGGCACCAACGGTTGCGATTACCTCGCCCCGGCGGACCTGTTTCCCAACATTAACCCTCAGGGTCTGACAATGGGCGTAGAAGGTGTGAATTCCCCAACCATGGTCAATTTCAACGGTTCTGCCATAGCCAGCGCGCCAGCCTGCAAAAATTACCCTGCCATCTGCAGCGGCGACAATTGGAGTGCCGGGCGGAGCAACGATATCCATCCCTTCGTGGAATTCCTGTTTACCGGAAAAAGGGCTCTGGCGGTACCCAAAGCCGGATGTTACCCAACCCTGGACTGGCCAGATTGATGGCAAATGCCGGATTTTTTCCTGCTGACTTGCCACCGCCTGGTCAATTTCAAGCAAAGACTGGCGGGCAAAGGTTGCCCGGCGTAATAGTTCATCAACTTCCGGGGCAACGGTTGGAGGTTGATATCCGCCAACTCCCATTTTCCGGACATCGGCGGGCACCAGTTGCAGGTTTACCGCGGAGCGAAGCCGGTTGTCCATCTGTTCGGTAAAGGAAAGGAACTGGCGAAAGCTATCTATTGCGGCAGCATAGGCGTTTAACTTCTGGTTCAATATGTTGTTTTCAGTAATGAGTCGGGTTAACAGGCCATGGTTGGTAAAACGGCGAATAATAAAACGGGTAAGTGCGCCGCTGAAGAATAGAGAACCAAAAATAACCGCTAGCCCAAAATATATATAGTGGAGGGGAATGGAAAGGCTCAATGCCTTGTTACGGCGCGTCAGGGTAACCATAACCTGGAGCCTTTCCACGAAAGCAGTTTAGCAATCAATAATTCGGTGTCAAGTTTTTCCCAAAAGTTTAGTTTGATTTATGAATAGAAAATGCTACATTTATATATTAAACCCAAGGAGGTAATTTGTTAAAGCTTTCAGTTAAAGCCGCCGGGCTGGTGCTTATGGCGGTATCAACGCTTGCCGCTGGACCCAAAAATCATTACACAATGGGTCCGGCTTTCCGGTTTACTCCAAATACTGGTGAGGAGCAGAATTATATAAGTTTCAGTAATGGTTATCTCATTGATCCCCGTTATGGTGAACCCGCGCTGCCAGCCGAGCTGCGCGCCACCCGGGATAATCAGAGCCCGGTTTACTGTATAATTCAGTTTAAGGGGCCAATTCAGCGGGGCTGGATTAAGCAGCTCAACCGTCTGGGGGCCAAAACAATTGGATATCTTCCAAACTATGCGACAGTGGCAAAATTGAGCCCCGAACAGCAGGAGAATGTTTCCCGGCTTGATTTTGTTAACTGGATCGGCCTGTTTCATCCGGCTTATAAGATTCAAGCCGAACTGCTTTCCTGGTCCGGGCGTGGTGAGATTGCGGTGCTGGTGACCCCAGGTGAGGATTATAAACCGGTAGCAGAGCTGATTGACAGTCAGGGGGGCGGGGTTACAGAGATTAGCATTAGTCCTTTTGGAACGGTAATTCAGGCAACCGTAAATTTCTGGACGATTCCAGCAATCGCCCGGATGCCAGAAGCCTTCTGGATTCAGGAATGGACCGAGCCAAGCATTACAAATAATAACTGTCAGTGGGTCACCCAGTCGGGCTGGCGTTCAACTGCGCCACCTGATACATCGCAAACTGCCAGGTCAGTCTGGCAAAAGGGTGTTAGAGGGCAGGGGGTTATTATGTCCACCACCGATACCGGACTCAATCTCGGTCACGATATGTTTAGGGACCCGGTGCTGAGCGTGACCCCGCCTGGCATCTGGCCTGAGCACCGGAAGGTTGTTGCCTATAAAAAATACGGCACTGCTGATGCTACTGAAGGGCAGTATCATGGTTCCCATGTGAACGGAACGGTTGCGGGTGATGATTCAATAACCGGGGGCAGTAGTTATTATGATGGCATGTCAATCAAAGGCAGACTCTATTTTGTAGACCTTACCAACGGAACCAGTTTTGTTCTGGGTACAGACCTCTGGAGCCTCTGGGATACGGTTTATTTTGGACGGGGGCTCCCGGATTCGCTTAGACCGATTAAACAGCATTCCGGCTCCTGGGGCTGGTCCAATTCCAGTGGCACCTATCTAATCCAGGATGCATCTACCGATGCCTTTGTTTGGGCACACAAGGATTTCCTTAATATTATGGCAGCCGGCAATGAGTCTTCAGCCCGAAGAATCCGCAATCCCGGGATTGCCAAGAATGTGCTGACCGTGGGTGCGACCCAGAATGGCACCGCTGCTAATGCGATTGCCAGTTTTTCAAGCCGGGGACCAACTCAGGATGGCCGGCTCAAACCAACGGTAATGGCGCCGGGGCAGGCTTTATATTCGGCAACGAGAACCGGAACCAATACCTATCAGTCGATGGACGGGACTTCAATGGCAACACCGGCAACTTCAGGTACGATTGGGCTATTACGGTGCTATCTTCAGGAAGGTTATTATCCCACCGGCGAGCCGGTGTTGGAAAATCGGTTGAGTTATATCTCGGCGGCATTGTTGCGCTCAATGGCAATCGCTTCCTGTGACCCGAATATCGGTTCTTATACCCCACCGGATAACAATATTGGCTGGGGCAGAATTGACGCCGACTCGGTTCTTTATTTTACCGGCGACATCAGAAAACTGCTGTTAAAGGATGATACCACTGGATTGGCAACCGGTGAATATAAAGAGGAGCATTTTAAGGTGAACTCTTCAATACCACTGCGGGTGGCGCTTGCTTGGACAGATACCGCAGCAGCACCCAACGCCAATCCAACTCTGGTTAATAACCTGGATCTGGAACTGATTTCCCCAACCGGTGTTTCCTATCACGGCAATAAATACTCAGCCGGACAGTCAATACCCAATCCAAGCGGCTGGGACTCAATTAATGTGGAAGAGTGCTGCCGGGTGAATGAACCCGACACCGGGTTATGGACTATCCGGGTTTATGGCAGAAATGTGGCGACCGGTTCTAACCAACCATTTGCTTGGACAATCACCGGTGATGTGAGCAGTTTGGGCGTAACCCGCGATGTCGGGGTGAGTGCAATTCTCGCTCCGCTGGGAATAGTTGATTCTGGAAATGTGGTAATACCGCAGGCACTGATTCAGAACTTCGGCACTCAATCGGAAAGCGTGAGCGTGGTTTTTGCAATCGTGCCCGGTTACGCAGACACCCAGTCGCTTGTTATTCCTGGTAGTGCGGCAGAAACATTAAACTTCACCAGTTGGCAGGCGTTGATTTTGGGGAATTATGTCAGCCGTTGTTCAACCTTGCTTGCCGGCGATATCAATCCGGCAAACGATTTGATAGTGGACTCGTTTACCGTTGTGCCCGGAACCGGGATGCAGGAATTGTATAGAAGAGATCAGCGGTTTATCCTTGAGTCGGGCAAGCCAAATCCGTTTACCAACCGGACACTCATCCGTTACAGTCTGCCGGTTCCAGCCCGGGTGCAGATTCAGATATTCTCAGTTACTGGCGAGCTAATCAGGACATTGGAGTCAGGGGAAAAGGCGGCTGGTGTTTACACAACTAACTGGGATGGGAGAGCTGAAAACCAGCAAAATATCGGCTACGGTGTGTTTTACTTACGTTTAACTGCGGGGAATACGGTATTGACTCAAAAACTGATAAGAACCAGATAATAATATATAATCATCTCCGGGCGGAGGACAAAAGGTTCTCCGCCCGTCTGGTTAATCAGGATAACCTTGAGGGTGTTGTTGATGCCATTTCCAGGCATCGCGAATCATATCTTCAAGATTAAACCGTGGTTGCCAGCCGAGTTCCTGACGGATTTTTTCAGATGAGGCAATGAGCACCGGCACATCTCCAGGTCGGCGCGGGGCGATCTGGTAGTTCAGTTTTCTGCCGGTTACTTTTTCCACGGTGGCAAAAACCTCTTTCACACTGTAGCCTTTTTCCGAGCCCAGGTTATAAATTAGATTTTGTTTATCCAGAACCCTGAGCGCGAGAAGATGGGCAGCAGCCAGGTCATAAATATGGATATAGTCCCGGATACAGGTACCGTCCGGTGTTGGATAGTCGTCGCCATAAATCCGGAAATTTTCACCGGGATTGAGCAGGGAGTTGAGAATTTTCGGTATCAGGTGAGTTTCGGGCCGGTGGTCTTCACCGAGCTCCTGATAGGCACCGGCAACATTGAAGTAGCGGAGTATGCAGTAGCGCAGGCTGCTGACGCGGGCATAGGCAGCAAGCAGGTCTTCAAAGATTTTTTTTGTCTCACCATAAGGGTTAGCGGGCTGTAGTGGACTATCTTCAGCAATCGGAAGGCGTACCGGGGTTCCGTAAACACCAGCAGTTGAAGAGAAAATAAATTTGTTTATCCGGTAGCGGAGGCAGGAGTTCAACAGGTTGATACCACAGGCGACATTGGTATAGAAGTAACGGTCAGGCATAAGCATTGACTCTTCAACCGAAATCCTGCCAGCAAAATGCATAACCGCATCCGGTTTTTCCTGTTTCATTATTTGGTCCAGCTGTTCTGCGTCTCCAAGGTCGGCAACGAGCAGGCGTGCCGGAGATTTAACTGCAGAACGATGTCCCTGGGAAAGGTTGTCAATTACCACCACATCATAACCCGCTTCACTCAAAAGCCGGGTAGAAACGCTGCCGATGTAGCCGGCGCCACCGGTAACCAGAACTTTCATACTTCGGGTTAATATATCAAGATTAACCGTGAATGCAACGATTGCCAATAACGCTAACATAGTCAATGGCAAATCTGAATTAAAAATGGTCAGATTGACGGAACCCGCAATCAAACTGGTAACGAACATCGCAGGTGTTATAAGGAGCAGGCTTAAAAGCCTGGACAAAATCAAAGACTTTACCCACCCCAAAACGGTTATTTCTACCGAGCGCTATACTGATATTGATAAAGCCGAAAGCATAGTTAAGAGGTTGGTAGACACAACCGCTCCTAAGCCACACTCCGGGTCCGCTTTTTATTAATATAAAAAATTGTATTTCAAGTTACAACAAAAAGAACCCGGTCGCAATAGCAATTATTATCTTATTATAAATAGATATCACAATTTATTATTTGTTTTTGAGGTGTTTCTGGGATTAGGGTATTGACATTGATATTATGTTTTATATAATTTCTTTAAGAAAGGAGTTATATGAAACAGATTGTCACTCTTGGTTTGTTTTTAATTGGACTGGTTATTTCTGGTTGTGATTTCTTCGGAGCAAAGGAGGATTATTATCCAATTACGGTTGGTAATAGATGGAACTATGCAGGAACGGTTATCATGGAGACCGATGTTGATGCCCAGCCGGATACAGTCCAGAAGATGACCGCGCAGGTGGTTGTCACCAGGAATGATAAATTAACAAGTGGCGCAGATGTTTTTGAGCAGGTAAGCACGGTTGAGGTTCACCAGTATTATCCATTTGAAAGTTCATATGTAATGGTGGAAACTTCCTATGTTCAAAGGGTGGATAAGCTGGTGCTGACCTATGAATCCAAAGATGATGCACAACCGGATACAACACTTTCGTTACCACTGGTCAGAGAAAAAATCTGGCGGGTTAACGAGTATTCAGTTGCGCGGGTACGACAGCAGGAGGATGTGACAGTCCCAGCCGGAACTTATAAGAATGCCTGGAAAATTGAACAGACTGTTACTGAAGGAGGTCAGAGCTCAATTGACTACTACTGGTATGCGGATGGAATTGGCCCGGTAAAAGCATACTCTCAGGCAGCTTATGGAACAATCTCCTTAACCACTAATATAGAACTGGTTTCCGCGGTTATCAAGTGACGTAAAGGTTTATTTATATGTCGGTTAGCGGAGCTGCCCCCGGATTTCACCTTCAGGATATGAGCCGCTTGCGATGTTGATAAATATATTGCCCATTCCCATAGCGTAGATCAATGTTTCAATCTTCTTGCCGGCAAGTGGACCTTGAAGGTCCTGGTCGGTAAGCGTTACCGAGCAGAGGATTCCGTTGAATATGCCTTTTTTGATGTTACGAGTTAGCGGCAGGGTTGCAACCTTTATATCCGGCTGGGCTGGTTCGCCGGGCTGGCCAAGATAGAGCGTAACCTCAAGCATACCATCGTTATAAAGATTACTGACAGTTACCTTACACTTCAGTGCGGTGTTATCGCGGTTCGGGGTGAAGCTGGCATCACCGGTTGCGGTGCTGGTACTGGGCGGGACCGCCTGGTCACCGGTTAGATGGGCAGAATAACTGGCGCTGGCATTGGTAAAGAACAAAATTAAAGCCAGACCAATACAGACTGTTAAACCTGATTTAAGCATCCAGACCTCCTGTTTTGGAAATTAACTGCTGTTGATAATATACCACCGGAAAGGTGGCTGTCAAGTAAATTGTGAGCACAATAAACCGGAGGACACTTGACTTTGTTGGTTTATGTCCATCAGGCTTGGTTACGGATTCAACCGAAAACTGGGTTTGTTGCTGGATGGTTCAATTGGATATGGAACCTGGCTTAATAACCTGGAGCAGGGAGAGGAAGGTACTTCGCTTAAGCCCTTGATTTATGAACTAAACCTTGGTTTTAAAATTAGAACCGGCGATAGAGGCGCACTAATTCCCAGTATTGGGACCGGAATTGTGGAGTTGCTCTATCTTCACGACATCAACCGGTTTTATTCGGCAAATTTTGGTGCCGGGTTAAGAGGTCTGTCTGCGGGCATTACAGTAGTATCTATCTAAACCGGCACTGGGTGGTGTTAATCGGTGGGAGGATTGTTTCTGGCTGGGAGTGGTGGGTGTCAGAATCAGGGTATATCCCGCTGGTCAGCGTGGGCGTAGCGCTGCGGTATAATCGGGTAAAGTAAAATATTATTGACAAAGGCAGCCACGCATTTAATATTTAACTTGGCAGGATAAAAATACCGGTCCTGAAAAGGGCCATAAAAAAGGAGGTCTTAATGATAGTCACGATATTATGCGCAATGATGATTGCGCTTAGTCCGGGTGGCGCGCCAAGCCAGTTGCCGCCGAACTGGGGCGGTGGTGGTCCGGATTCGTTTGGTTATCGGTATCTGGACTCCGACACTACTTGTCCGGGAGCACCGGTGTATAACTGGATAAGCATCAAAGGGATTGGTACCAGAGTAACCGGCCTGGGCGATGACAACGTAGTTGGTCCGTTTGACATCGGCTTTGATTTTCCTTACTACTGGTATCGGGTTAACAAGGTTTACGTCGGGTCAAACGGTTATATCGCGTTTCACGACAATTCACTTAACGCCTCTCCTTTCCAGCGGATTCCCAGTCCTGCACGGTCAAACAACACACTTGCCGCGCTGATGAGTGACATTGATTGTTCGGCTGCCGGTTCACCGAATGGTTCGGTCTGGGTCTGGACCAGTCCGGATAATGATACTTTTATTGTTGAGTATGACAGTGTGCGTTTCTGGTCAACCGGTGGTAACAACACCTTCCAGATTATTCTCTCAAGGCCGGATTCTTCCATTACATTTCAGTATAAGGAGCAGTCGGGCGCACCTTATAACGGCTGGGTACCGGATGCCAATCAGTGTGGGATTGAAAATGTCTCGGGTCGGATTGGTCTGAATTATCTTTCGGGCAACATTCCGCCCAGCAATATGTACCATCCGGAACTGGCGGTTAAATTTATTCCGCCGGAGTCAACGACGCTTCGGGTGCATGATGCCGCGGTTCGGAATGCGATGAACGACCGTTCGGGTGGAATGTTTGCTATCAACGGTCGGCCGATTACCTTCTGGGGTGTGATTCAGAACACCGGTAATCAGGCGGAGGCGACATTCCGGGCACTGGTCCGGGTCCGGAATCAGTCAGGCTCGGTGATGTTTATTGATTCAACGAATGTGCGGGCGCTCAACCCTGCGGAGACAGATTCGGTGGTGTTTACCCGCACCTGGACACCTTCTACCAACGGAGTTTATTCAATTCAGGTAATTTCAAAACTGCCGGGTGATGCAGTGCCGGTGAACGATACTGTAACGATTGAGTTAAGGGTAATTACACTGCCGGCAACTCTGACCTATGACCGGGGAACGCCAACAAACTCAATGTACTGGAACGGACCGGGTGGATTTGGCAATCGGTTCGTGCCACCGGTATACCCCTGCTCAATTATCAGCGCCCGGGTTTATATGCAGGCGACAACTGCGACCCCATGTGCTATTGGAATTTATGCGGACAATGGTCCAGGCGGCAGTCCGGGTGATACGCTGTATATCCAGACGGTCAATGTGAGCGCTGCGGACTGGTATACCATCAATCCGCCAAGCCCGATTGTGATTACCCAGGGTGCATTTTTTGTTGGTGCGACATCAGAGGTAAGCGGTTCTCCATCGTTCGGGATGGATTCGGTACCACCACTTTCCTACCAGGGCTGGGAGTACACCGGCGTCTGGGCGCCGAGCCGGGATGCATCAATGCGCGATATTATGGCTAATGCCACGATTGCCGGTCAGGTTGGGATCGCGGAACTGCAGCCCGAACCAGTAGTGCTGCCGGTTAAGCTTGAGGTAACACCCAATCCTGGAACCGGGCTGTTAAGGTTGAGTCTGAATGGTGCAAGTGCAACTGCGGTTGAGGTTTTTGATGCCACTGGAAAACTGGTGGGCACGGTGACCCTGGACAATGGAACCGGGAGTCTTGATACTCGCGGACTGGCAGGCGGGATTTACTTTGCGCGGGTGGTGAATAACGGTTCATCGGTTGCAAAAGTGGTAATTTCGCGATAACTGGATATAAATTAAAAAACCACGGGGGCAAATTTCTGCCCCCGTTTTATTTTTTTCGGAATCAAGCCTGCGTGTCAAAAAGCAGAAATTTCTGGGTCGGATAGTGGTGCTGGATGAAACAAAGCACCGTGGTGATTATTTCCTGATTCTGGCTCAGTGACTCATTTTCAGGTAAATGCTGTGACAGTTCAGTGGCGGGCGTATGCAGCAATTTTCTAAGGAAAAAAAGATGATCGGTACTGAGCAATTTTTCAGTCGGGCTGGAACCAGAAGCGCACCGGGAACAGACCAGCGCACCGAGTTGCCGGTCAAAGATAACCGGCGGCACAAGTTCTTGCTGACAGCGGGAACAGCGATGGAGTTCGGGGCGGTAACCGAGAAAGGTCAGCGCCTTAAGGATAAATGAGAGAATGAGGGTTTGAGTTGTCACGCGTGTTAACGCTGGGGTTGCGGGCTGACTGAGTTCGTTAAGATACACCAGTAAGAGCTGGAAGAGCCGTTCTTCAGGGTGGCGCGGGGGCAGGGTGTGCATGAGAAACTCGGCGAGCCGGCTGGCGGCAAGGAGATGCTCGTAGTTTACCAAAAGGCCGGGAAACAGATTTATTATTTCGGCTTCGGTGATTAGATACAGTTCACCGGACCGGGGAGGATAGAGCAATACCCGGGTATGGCTGAAGAGATTTGCTGCTCCCCCTAGGCGGCTTTTCGGACGGCGGGCGCCTTTGGCAATTACCGAGACCAGCCCAATTTCTCTGGTAAACATAGTAAGAACACAGGATGATTCCCGCCAGTTACGGCTGCGCAGACAGACCGCTTCGGTGGTTATCGGTTCGGGCATAATGAAGTTAATCCTCAGAACGGATTTCGCCAACCAGCTCTTCCACCAAATCCTCAAGGGTAACAATTCCAGTTGCCCTGCCCGGAGATTTTTCTATGACCGCGAGATGTTCTCCTTGACGCTGCATTAAACGGAGCAGTTCCAGTGCACGCGTCTCAGGGGAAACCTTCAAGACCGGACGGATGGAAATATGGTCCGGATTTAACAGGTCTTTGGCAACAATTACGCCAATAATATTTTCCGGTTGTTGCTGATAAACCGGAATCCGGGTATAACCATACTGGCTTAACAGTTCAATCAATGTCTGCCGGTTTGCAGAAGCGGGGACTGATTTAACCCGTTCCCAGGGAATGGCAGTTTCCTTTACTTGAAGCCGGGTGAAGCGAAAGAGTCGGGCGGTCATATGCTGAACCCGCGGATCAGCACCACGCTGTGGTATAACTTTTAGATAGTCCTCCCGCGTTAAACTCAGCCGGCGGGTTTTGGGTAAGATCCGGGTAAGGAGAAAAACTGCCGGATAAAATACAAGCCGGGTAAAATTTAAGAGAAATGCTCCTGCACGCAACCAGCGGGTTGGCACAGATTGAGCCAGCGCCTTGGGCAGATAGTCCCCCAGGATTAGAGTAAGCAACAGGACAATGGCAATTGCCAGCGGGGTATAAGCAGGACCCAGTTTGCGCACAAAGTAATGCTCGAACAACTGGGTGGCAAAGACGCTGGTAAGGTTGGTACCGATCAGGGCGGTAATTATTGAAGGGGTCATCAGTTCAATTGCTAACAGGGCATCGCCAGCACCCCGGACTTTGATTTTTGACCAGTGGAGCAGGCGCACCCAATTTGCTCGGTAGAGAGCGGTTTCAGTTCCGGAATAATAACCGGTTAAAATAATTAATAGCAAACCGATTAAAAGTTCCATGGTTATCCAATCTTTTTAATCAGTACCTTTTCCAGCCGGTGCTTGGATACTTCCACAACGGTGATTTTCAGGTTGCCTAAATTGAAGGTATCGTCGGTTCGGGGAAGCCGACCTAAACGGTCGTGAATGAATGAGGAGAGCCGGTCGAAATCAATGCCGGCAAAGGCATTATCAAACAGGCGGTTAAGAGTAGCGATGTCAATGTCACCATCAACCAGAAACGTCCCATCAGCAATTTTGTGATAGGGGAGTTCTTCTGAGTGGTCAAACTCGTCGCTGATTTCGCCAAAAATCGCCTCCAGGATATCTTCCAGTGTAACCAAGCCCGCGGTCTGGCCAAATTCATCAATGACAATAGCAATGTGGGAATTTTTGCGCCGGAGTTCATCCAGCAGGGAAGAAAGACGTTTGACCTCGGGAATAAAGTAGGGAGCCCGGGTAATCGTGGTTACCGGCTGAGAAGGTTCAAGGCCAGTAGCAGTTAACAGGTCTTTAGCATAAACGATGCCGGTAATCTGGTCTAAATTTTCTGAGTACACGGGCAGACGGGAGAAGCCGGACTGGCGACAGACCGTCAGGGTGGTGGCAATGGTGGCGGTTGCCGGAACGGCGACGATATCCTTGCGCGGGGTCATTACTTCGGAAACTGTACGTTTATCAAGTTCAATCAGGTTGCGTAGAATTTCTTCTTCACCGGCAAGAAGCACGCCCTGTTCCCGGCCAAAAGTGATCATTGTGTGCAGTTCTTGGGCGGTAAGCTGGGTTGGTTCTTCAGGAAACAGGGTGGCAAATGTATTAATTTTGTTTAAAGCCCAGGTAAGAGGTGAAAACAGCCAGTTGCAAAAGGCAATGAAAGGTAAGAAAATCTTATTCCAGGCATTAGGATTGCGGGTGGCTATAATCTTGGGTGTAATTTCACCAAAAAGCAACAGGATGACGGTCAAAACTATTCCGCCCACGCCGATAATGATGCTTTTGTTTATCAAGAGGTCACGGCTGAGATATAAAAGAAAGAGGGTGAAAATAGCGGTTGCGCTGATGTTTACCAGGAGGTTACCCAAAAGCAATGTCCCCAGCAGACGACGGGGCTGGGAAATTAATTCTTTAATACGTTGGTTTTCCTGAATCCGCCAGTCCGGCAGTGAAAACAGGGCAGCCTCAGAGCCGGAAAAGATAAACGAGAAAAAGAGCAAGACAATCGTAGAAAATAGTGTCCAGAACATAACGTTGCTTACCGAAGTTTACCGCGGAGGTAGCAAGCGGTCAAAGCGGTAAATGATAGGTTACCGGACATTTTGTTTTAACTGAATTATGGCAGCCGGTTCATTTCTTGATGAGAAAAACCGGCGAGGTGGAGTAGTCCGTGGCGCACCAGCTGAAGGAGTTCATCTTTTAAGCGAATACCGGCGTTTTTTGCCTGCCGGCGCGCCTGTTCCCGGGAAATGTATATTTCACCGAGCAGCCGTTTCTTTTCCGGAACGGGAAATGGCGTTGGAATGGAAAAAGAAAGGACATCGGTTGGGCGGTTGCGTCGAAGATATCGGCGGTTCAGTTCTGTAATATGAGTATTGTTGGTGAAAACGATATTAATCTGACCGCCGGGGAGACGTTCCTTGAGAAGTGGAACAAGAAAGTTAAATTGCTGGTAAACCGCTTTTTTGAGCTTAAGGTCAGCGGTCCCATAAATGTTAACCCGCAGTTTATCTCTGCGGGGTTGATGGTTCGCTTTCTTCTTTGTCCTCATAGGCATGGATTATTCTTGACACCAGTGGTGGGCGGACCACATCGGTTTTATCAAAATGGACGATGCTGATGCCAGAAATACCGGCAAGCAGTTTCTCGGCTTCAATTAGCCCGGATAAATGTTTCTGAGAAAGGTCAATTTGAGTAATGTCACCGGTGATGATGGCTTTGGAGTTCCAGCCCAGCCGGGTGAGGAACATTTTCATCTGGGTAGAAGTTGTGTTCTGGGCTTCATCAAGGATGATATAGGCATCAGACAGAGTTCTGCCGCGCATAAACGCAAGTGGTGCAACTTCAATTACTTCCTGTTCGATGAGTCGCTGGGTTCTTTCCAGTGGCAACATATCAAACAGGGCATCATAAAGTGGACGAAGGTAGGGATCAATCTTTTCCTTAAATGTGCCGGGCAGATAACCGAGCGATTCGCCTGCTTCAACCGCCGGGCGCGTGAGGATTATTCGGCTTGCCCGACCGGCAATCAATGAATTAACTGCCACCGCTACCGCCAGATAGGTTTTGCCAGTCCCGGCCGGGCCAATCGCAAAAACGATATCGTTTTCGTTAATTGCTTCAAGGTAGCGTCGCTGGTTAGCACTTTTAGGAACAATTGTCTTGCGCGGGGTATGAATAACTGTCATATTTTCCGGAAAGGGTTCTGTTTTTTCCAGCAGTCGGCTGGTTCCTTCAGTAAGCGTGCCTTTCTCCTCGCGCAGTTGGCGGATTTCTGCCTCGATCAGTTCCGGGGTAATTCGTTCTCCGCGCCGACACCGGGAGATCAAATGGTCAAAAAGCTGCTGGAGTTCAGGTTTTTCGGAACGGGGACCGGACAGCCGTAACAGGCCGTCACGAAACACAATGTAGGTGCGATAAAAACGATTAATTGTGGTTAGGTTCATATCAGCGGGACCAAGTAATTCTACCTGGTCCACATCTTCGGCAGGAATCAAATATCGCAAACTATAATATTTTAATTGGTTGTGTGAGGATGTCAATTTCTGGTATTGACCAGAGTCTGTTCGGGGGCAGTCAGGGAAATGAACTTGACCTGCTGCTTGCGATTAATAAAATTAACAAAAGGAGGTTCAATGAACGTTTCTGAGGTTATTAAAAAGAGAAGGGCATTTCGTTCTTTAGAACCGGTTGCAATTACCAAAGATTTGATCAACGACCTGGCACTTCATGCACAACTCGCCCCCACCTGCTTTAATAATCAGCCTGCGAGGTTTGTATTTGTATATGACCCTGGGCAGCTTGAAATGCTTAAACCTGCATTTAGTCCGGGGAACGAATGGTGTTATGCGGCATCAATGGTTGTGGCGGTATTCAGTAAAAAGGATATGGACTGCATAATCCGAGACCGCGAATACTATCTATTTGATTCCGGGATGCAGGTTGCCTTTCTGATTTTAAGAGCCACCGAACTTGGCCTGGTAGCCCATCCGATTGCCGGTTACAGTCCGAAAAAGGTTAGAGAGGTTCTTAATATTCCTGATGAGTTCAATGTCATAACGCTTATCATTGTAGGAAAGAAAGCAGAAAGTATAAACCCGGTGCTGTCAGAAAAGCAGGTTGAAGCTGAGAAAAACAGGCCGGAAAGGCTCCCAATTAATAAAATAATGTTTCTTAATCGGTATGAACTTGAACCGGGAAAGGACTAAAAAATGAAAAACTGGCGCCGGGTTCACATCATTACCGGCCTAATCCTCGGACCGTTTATCATAATTACCGCTATTACTGGCTTGCTGGTGCTGATATTTAATAGATGGGAGTTATTAAATCTACACTCCTGGTTTAGGCTGGGCGGGATAGTAATTGGAATGGGGTTGGTTTTCTTAGTAATAACTGGGTCATCAATTTATTTCAAAGGTAAAATTTCAAGCAAAAGGCATAAAGCATAACTCCAAGTCAATAATTCCTATAAGTAACTGAATATCAAGAAATAAGGAAATAGTTTTTAAAAAGACAACAAGGTTGGTAATGTAACTTTTTGTTTTTCATACAATAAGCGAAATAATCAAAAATGTAAAAATATTCGAAGTTAAGGTCAAATTTTGACTATATATTATAACATAGAAAACTTAAAAAGGAGATATAGTTATGGACCAAATAAATAAAGAGTACCTTGAGGTTCAGAATAGCCTGATTCTCGCCAGAATAATGGCAAAAACGGATAAGGTTTTCACTTGCAACAGGTTAAAGCAAATAATGATGTTGGGTGATTTCGTAATGAAAAACGAAATTGGTGCGGGCGATAGTGTTCCTGAATACCCGGGTTTAACATCTCAGGAAAGGGGGCGAAATTTTAAACTCAGGATAGCTGAGTTCGAAAGTGAACTTGAAAAAATAATTGAAAAAGCCAGGGAAAGCCAGGTAACTATTCCCCTTGAAAAAATGTGCCAGGATTTAAATCTACCATCGGAGGCAAAAACAATCCTGCTAACGCTCTTTTTTGCTCGGTTTCGGGACGAAGAGATTACGGGAACAGATTTAGTGATGATAGTATCTGAAGACATTGGTGAATTAGTAAAAAATATGAGACTATTGACCCCTGATGGACCATTGCTGAGTAACCGACTTATCGTTCCAAGCCGGGATCAAAAGATATTCTTTGGGGAAAACGGGGATATACTGGGCAATACCTATAAAATTGCCGACCAAACATTCTGGCAGATATGCGGTGAGAAGAGTCCCCAGCCAGCATTGCAGGAACAAGATGGAGAGGAGATTCCCAGAAAACACTATGGGATTCTCTGGATAAAAGATCCGGAGGTGAAATTTGAGCAACTGGTGCTTAATGACCGGGTTAAAAGGCAGGTTGAGATTGCCCTATGGCAGTTTGCAAATCTTGAAAAGGCATTAGAAACCTATGGTGTTGCCGGTAAAATACCATACGGGAAAGGGACGATTATGCTATTTTACGGCCCCCCCGGAACCGGCAAGACCGCCACTGCGGAGGCAATCGCCCATCAGTTGGGTAAAAAACTGGGTTATGTTCAATATGACCGTTTATACAGTAAATGGTTTGGCGATTCAGAAAAGAATGTCCGGCATCTGTTTGAAGAGGCGAGAGATGCGGATTGTGTTTTACTGTTTGACGAAGCGGATTCCTGTTTCGGGCGACGGCTGGATGAGTTTCATTCAACTGACCGGGGTCACAATACAATTACCAATATCCTGATGCAGGAGATTGAGCGTTTCCGCGGACTGGCAATTCTGACTACCAACCGTGAATTTGCGATGGATAAGGCGTTTGAGCGACGGATTCTGCTGAAGCTGGAATTCGGAATACCAGCAACCGAGGAACGGGTACAGCTCTGGCGGCTCTTTCTGGGTTCGTGCCCTTTAATGGGAGCGGATGTTTCTTTTGAAGAACTTGCTTCCCGTTACCCACTTTCCGGCGGTAATGTCAAAAATGTGGTAATTAAAGCGGTAACGGTTGCTTCCCGGGAAAACCGGCAGATAACGATGGCAGACCTTGAGTCCGCTGCGATTGATGAGGTGGGCGAGAACAAGAGAAGAGGAATCGGTTTTTAAAATCGGGTATATAGAAAAAAGGCGGCGGACAGATGTGTTCACACATTATTGACATCGGAAACGGTTATGTTATGTTATCATAATAAAAGAAAGAGGAGCATATGGCGTTAACGAAGGAAAAGAAACAGAAACTGGTAAGTGCATTTCGGCTGCACGAGCGTGATACCGGCTCACCTGAGGTTCAGATTGCAATTCTGACCGAGCGGATTAATCAGTTAACCGAGCATCTGAAGGTGCACAAGAAAGATAAACACTCCCGGCGCGGGCTTATTAAACTGGTGAATGAGCGGCGCCGGCATCTGCAGTATCTGGCAAAACATCATCAGGATCGGTACGAAAAGATTGTCGCCAGTCTCGGGTTGCGGGGTTAGGGGTTATGCACCGCGTTGAGACTGAGGTCTGTGGCCGGACCTTACAATTAGAATTTGGTCGTGTTGCCCGTCAGGCCGATGGCGGGGTGCTTGCTCGTTATGGCGACTCGGTGGTCTTGGCCAGCGCAGTTTACAATAAACAGCCGATAGAAACCTATCAGGATTTCTTTCCGCTGGTGGTTGATTACCGGGAGTTGGCTTATGCGGCGGGTAAGATTCCGGGAGGATTTTTTAAACGAGAAGGCAAGCCCCGGGATAAAGAAACCCTTACCTGCCGGTTGATTGACCGGCCAATCAGGCCGTTGTTCCCAGATAATTTCCGGAATGAGACGCAGATTATCGCCTATCTGCTTTCTACAGATATGGAAAACGAGAGCGAGTTTTTGAGTTTGATCGCTGCATCTGCGGCGTTAACCATTTCCGAGATTCCTTTTCTTGGGCCGATCGGTGCCTGCCGGGTCGGCAAAATCAATGGTCAGTTAGTCGCCAATCCGCCAATGAGCCAGCTGGACGAGGCGGAAATGTCAATGCTGTTTGTGGGTATTGAAGGGGACCTGATTATGACGATTGCCGGTCAGGCTCGTGAGGTTTCAATTGCGGATATTGACCGTGGTTATGAACTGGCATTACCAGTAATCCGTCAGACAATCGCCTTGCAGAAGGAACTTCAGGCAGCAGTCGGAAAACCTAAAATTCAGATTGAGACACCACTGGTCAGCGAGGAATTGAAGAATGCGGTAATAGAGATTGCCGGTGACCGGGCACGGGCGACCAATGATATTCAGGACAAACGGCAGCGGGGCCTCGCCCGCCAGCAGCTGGCGCAAGAAATAATTGATCAGCTGGCTGAGAAGTTTCCAGATTCAGATTCGGCAATTCAGGCGGTGCTCGAAGAGATTATTGCAGCGGACGTAAGAAAACGGATACTGGATCAGGGCGCCAGGCTGGATGGACGGCAGCTGGATGAATTACGACCGATTGAATGCGCAGTCGGGGTATTACCCCGGGCGCACGGTTCAGCGTTGTTTACCCGCGGGCAGACGCAGTCTTTGGCAACCACAACTCTGGGCACCAAGTCCGACGAACAGATTATTGATGATGTTGAACTGGCAATGGAAGAGAAAAAGTCTTTTATGCTTCATTACAATTTTCCACCCTTTTCGGTGGGTGAGGTTAGGATGCTGCGTGGCCCGGGCCGACGGGAAATTGGGCACGGCGACCTCGCGGAGCGGGCTTTACAGGCGGTAGTGCCGAAAGAGGATGACTTTCCTTATACCATCCGAATTGTTTCAGACATTCTTGAGTCCAACGGTAGTTCCTCAATGGCTTCAGTTTGCTCGGGTTCACTGTCAATGATGGATGCCGGTGTGCCGGTAAAGGCGGCAGTTGCCGGTATCGCTATGGGACTGGTGAAGGAAGAGGAACGGTACCGGATTCTAACAGACATAATCGGCGATGAGGACCATTATGGTGATATGGACTTCAAGGTTGCCGGAACCAAGAATGGAATTACTGCAATCCAGCTGGATTTAAAACTGAAGGGGGTACCTTATTCAATTTTACATGAGGCAATGGAGCAGGCCACTCAGGCCCGGTTAAAGGTGCTGGAGGTGATGAACGCCTGTATTGATAGGCCAAGGCCGGAAATTTCCCGTTTTGCACCCCGAATTGTTTCATTCGTAATTGATAAAGATAAAATCGGGACAGTTATTGGGCCGGGTGGCAAAACCATCAGGAAGATTATTGAGCAGACCAATACAACCATTGACATCGAGGATGACGGGACGGTGACGATCGCGGCGACAAATCCGGAGAATTTGCAGAAGGCAAAGGAGTGGGTTGAGTCGCTGGTAGCTGAGGTGGAGGTTGGTAAAATTTATCAGGGAACGGTGACGAGAATTATGAATTTTGGTGCGTTTGTGGAAATTCTACCGGGTAAAGAGGGAATGATCCACATTTCCCAGCTGGGACCGGAGCGCTACCATCAAGTAACGGATGCGGTTAAGGTTGGGGATAAGGTCTGGGTTAAAGTTGTGGAGATTGATGAGCAGGGCAGGATAAATCTTTCCCGGAAGAAAGCAATGGAGGAGCGGGGGGAAATTCCGATTTCCGATGATACCGGTAGAAGCGAGCGTCGTCCCCGCTCGACCCGATCTCAGCCGCCGAGTCGATCGGGGAGCGGTCGGGGTATCACGCATCAGCACCGGCCAAGGCATTAACAGTGATCAGCAAGCAAACGTCTGGTCGGTTATAAAGTGAAACAGCAGAATGGCGGTTGAAGCGACGAAGATATCAACAATTCAGGCCACCCGGCTCCCGGGTGGCCTATTTGTTATCACAGAAAAGCTTCCTTATCTCCATTCAGTTACCCTGGGCTTTGCGTACCGAGTTGGTTCCCGTGACGATCCGCCGGCCAAGGAGGGAACTGCCCATCTGATTGAACATATGATTTTCAAGGGGACCGAAGACCTTGATTCCAGAAGGATTAATATCATTGCGGAGGCACATGGTGCCGAGTTGAACGGATTTACCGACAAGGAAGGGACCTGTTTCTATGCCCGATTTCCTGCAGACCAGATTAATATAATTGTGGATTTAATGGGCAAAATTCTGTCAGCGCCTGCTTTCACTGAAATCGAACTTTCAAAAGAGAAAGAGGTGGTCAGAGAGGAAATACGCGCTGGCGAGGAAGACCCGGAGACGTGCGTCCTCAATCTGCTAATGCAGGCGCTGTACGGTAGTTCGCCGCTCGGTCGTCCAGCGATTGGTACGCTGGATTCAATCACCAGTATAACGCGTGACGACCTTGTTAGGTTTTTCAAAAACTATTACCGGGCAGCATCGGGCGTGGCGGTGGCAGTGGGCGAGGTGGACCACGAGCTACTTCTCAAAAGACTGGATGGGCTTGACGGTTGGGCTGGAGAGCAGCCACCGCGTCCGTCGAGTTTTCCAGAAAAACCGGAGATGTTAACCCGGACCCGTACCGATATCTCACAGGTGCATCTCTGTTTGGCAGTGCCGACCTTTGCCTATGGTGACCCAAGACGCTATGCCCTTTCGGTATTAAATACCTTACTTGGGGGCGGGGTCTCATCAAGGTTATTTCAGAGACTGCGGGAAGAGGAAGGGCTGGTATATTCGGTCGGCAGTTTTGCCGAGCTTTACCAGGAGACTGGCTTCTTGGGTATTTATTTTTCTGCCGAACATCAAAAATTGCCGCGTTGTATAGCGGTGCTGAATGAAGAAATCAGCCGGTTATACCGGGAGAAAATTACATTTGAGGAATTTGAGCGGGCGATGGTTATGACCAGAAGCGCGGTTCTTCTGGGAATGGAGGCACCGATTAATCGGATGCTCAGGTTGAGCCGGGGCTATTTGTTGCTTAACAGGGTGCAAACGATTGAGGAGACGATTGCCGCGTTCAATCAGGTAACGCAGGAGGATGTGGTTCAATTAATTGATGAACTTTTTGCCGGACGTCATTTTTATGGCAGCGCGGTTGGACCAATAGAACCATTAGTAGCAAAGGAAATAATTTTTGATAAGTTTAAGGGGAAATAAAATGGAGAGCGACAGTATGCCAGAATTATCAACAAGGGCACGAATTATGCCGGCTTCGCCAATCCGGCGACTGGTGCCATATGCTGAACGGGCAAAAGCAAAAGGGATAAAGGTTTACCACCTGAACATCGGTCAGCCGGACATAGAGACACCGAAAGAGATTATTAACGGTTACCGTCAGATTGATATTAAAGTGCTGGAATACGGACATTCAGCAGGTTTGAAGAGTTATATCCAGACACTGGTTGAATATTATCGTCAGGCGGACATTAAAGTTGAGACAGAAGATATTCTGGTAACTACTGGTGGGAGCGAGGCAATTGCCTTTGCGCTTCACGCAGTCTGTGACCCGGGTGACGAGATAATTGTCCCTGAGCCCTTTTATACAAACTATCTGGGATTTGCAGTAATGGCTGGCGTTAAGCTTGTGCCGATAACCACCCATCGAAGCAATGGCTTTGCTTTGCCCGGCAAAGATATTTTTCGCAGGTTGATTACTCCAAAGACGCGGGCAATCCTTTTCTCCAATCCCGGCAATCCTACGGGTGTAATTTATACCGAGGCGGAGATGGAGTTGCTGCGCACGCTGGCACTGGAAAATAATCTGTTTCTGATCGGTGACGAGGTTTACCGCGAGTTCGTTTACGACCCGGTAAAGCCGATAAGCGTGCTTAACCTTAAGGGGGTTGAGGACCGGGTAATAATGGTCGACTCGATTTCTAAACGTTATAGTGCCTGTGGTGCCCGGGTGGGGTGTGTGGTATCAAGAAACCGGGATTTAATCGCGGCGATGCTGAAGTTCGGGCAGGCGCGGCTCTGTCCACCAACGGTGGACCAGATGGCAGCGCAGGAAGCGGCGAAGATACCACCGGCTTATTTTGAGCAGGTTAAAAATGAGTATCGCCGGCGGCGCGATGTTCTCTGTGCGGAGTTACAAAAAATTCCCGGGATTGAATTCGTTTTACCAAGAGGTGCGTTTTATCTGATTGCCGGGCTGCCAGTTGATGATGCAGAAAAATTTGCGATATTCATGCTTGAGCAGTTTCAGCTTAACAACGAAACGGTGATGGTAGCGCCGGGCAATGGATTTTACGCCACGCCCGGGCTGGGCAGCAATGAGGTGCGGATCGCCTATGTGTTGAAATGTGATGAGCTGGTGCGAGCGGTACAGGTACTGGGTGCGGGGCTGAAAGCATACGGGCACCAGAGTAAGACCGGGAATAAATAATTCAATGCAACGGGGATTACAGATCAATTATCACCCGAACACGACTCCGGATGGTTGAGTATGCGTATCTGTATGGTTTCCGACAATTATTACCCATACATTGGGGGAATTGCGGAGCACATTCACCATCTGGCAGTAGAACTCCGGCGCCGGGGGCATACGGTTAAAATTCTGACGACTAAAGTGGGCGGTAAGACGCTTGCCTGTCTTGACCGGGTACCGGATGAAGATCAGGTGTTCCGAGTGGGACGGGGGCTAATAATCCGTTCCAACAAATCGTTTGCTCGGGTGCCGGTGGCGCTGCGGCCGTTTGCTCGGGTGAAACGTTTTTTTCAAGAGGAACGGTTCCAGATTATCCATCTTCACGGTTCCCTGGCACCGACGCTACCACTGGTAGCATTGCAGGTTTCAGAAGCGATTAATGTTTTCACCTTTCACGCCAGTCACGACAAGAGCATCGGTTATGCACTGTGTCGGTCGCTGCTGCTTCCTTATTTCCGGGCGATTCATGGTCGAATTGCAGTTTCAACCGCCGCCCGGGATTCAACTGCCAAGTATTTCCCTGGTGAATATCGCATAATTCCAAACGGGGTGGATGTAAATTTTTTCCGGCCCGATGTGGAGCCGATTCCGGAATTGAATAACGGCCGACCAAAGATTCTCTTTCTTGGCCGATTTGAACCGAGAAAAGGGTTGAAGTATCTTTTAATGGCTCTACCCAAAATTGTCAAGGAGGTAGCGGATGTTCAGCTGGTGGTGGTCGGAACCGGGCTTTTCGGTTACGCTTATAAGGATTATCTTGATAAAGATGTAGAGTCGCATGTTTACTGGGCTGGGTTAATCCCGGGAGAATTGCGGCCACGGTATTACCGGTCATGCAATGTGTTCTGTTCGCCGGCAATTGGCTATGAGAGTTTCGGGATTGTGCTGCTGGAGGCGATGGCAACCGCAACGCCGGTGGTGGCTTCTGATATCACCGGCTATCAGACGGTAATGACTTCAGGCCGGGAAGGATTCTTGGTGCCACCGCGCGACCCAGATGCAATTGCCGGGGCAATTGTGAAACTTATTAAAGATCCAGAACTTGCCCGACAGATGGGTGAAACGGGTAGGAAGCGGGCTGAAGAATTTTCCTGGGCAAATATTGCCCGGCAGGTTGAACAGTTTTATCAAGAATTGATTGACCGTTATCCGGTGCCACTGGTGCACCTCAGGCAGGGGTAGTTAACAGGCAATGGCTGAGCGAGAGACAAATACCCGGATTGTCTCCGAACCGGTATTGATACCTCAAAAACAAAGTCAACTTTTACCAGTATTAAGAATCCCCGAATTTGTGATATTTTCGTTTTCCCAGGCGTTTTCATTGTTTGGCGACAAACTGGACTATATGGCACTGTTAGCGATGATTGCCTATTTTACCAGCAAATTCGGCTGGGATAGTGCCCGGGCAATTTCTTATCTTTCAGTGGTCGTGGCTTTGCCGGTGATATTATTCGGACCGCTAGCCGGGGTGCTGGTTGACCGCTGGGACCGAAGAAAGGTAATGGTAATCTGCGATTCCGCCCGCACGGTGCTGGTGGTTTTGATTCCGTTTCTTGCCCTGCTTACTGGTCAGTTTCTGCTGGTATATTTTCTGGCGTTTCTGGTGTTTCTGTTCGGGCTTTTTTTTAACACGGCCAGAATGGCAATTATCCCCAATCTGGTGGGGCAGGATAAAGTGTTGGGTGCCAATTCTTTTTTGAATATTATCGGGAGAATCGCAACCTTTGCGGGTATGGTGCTGGGCGGTTTAATTGTTGACTGGGCGGGCTGGTTAAGGCTGGGAATCAGGCCAACTTGGACGGCGGGATTTTACATTGATGCCTTTACCTATTTTGTTTCAGTAATATCGCTACTTTTTATTTTCAAACGGTTGGCTAATGGTGAACGAAAAAATGATTTTCGCCGGGCAGAGGTTGACCTGTTTATCAAACAGCAGTCCCGGATGATTCAGAGCGTCAAGGAGCTGTTGATAGTAATCAAAAATCAGCCGGCGGTCTTGTTCGTTTACTGTTCAATTGTGCTGATGGTGATATTAGGCGCGGCGGTGGTAGTATTATATGTGCCGATAATTCAGTCGAGCCGGGAACTGGGGGGCGTGGGTTTAGGAACCAGAGGTGTCGGTTATGTAGCAGCAATTGGTTCAATTGGGTTGTTGATTTCCTCGCTTTTGTATGGGGCACTGGGGCATCGGATCAAGAAATATCGGGTGATGCTCGTTTGTTTTTTGCTAATGGGGCTGGTGGTAGTCGGGCTGGCGCTGGCAAAAACATTTGCGCCGGTGGCACCACTGATTTTCGTTGCCGGACTGGCACTTTCACCGGTTTACATCGGGATGGATACCCTGCTCCACGAGTCGGTTGAAGAAGAGGTGCGGGGCAGGATTTTTTCCACCCGGGACTGGCTGTTGCATATGCTGTTTGCCATCGCCGCCTTAGTAATCGGACAGCTGACCAACTTCTTTTCCAGCCGGCGGCTCTTATTCGGTTTCGGGCTGCTGGTAGTTTTGGGAAGTATTGCCGGTTTTATTCTGACCCGACGCCGGCAGATTGGTTAAAATTGAGAAAGGAGGATTTAAGATGTTTGATCCGAGAGTAGAAAAACTTGCCCGGGTTCTGATTCATTACAGCCTGCGACTAAAGAAAAACGAATGGCTGGTAATGGTCGGACCGGCTAATGCCGAGGAGCTCTACAAAGCAGTGCTGGTTGAGGCTTTGAAACAGGGAGCAAATGTTACTTCCCGGATAACGATCCCGGATGCGGGTTATCTCTTTTACCGTTACGCAAGCGGAAACCAGCTGAGGTTCGTGAGCCCGACCGAAAAACTGGAAACCGAACAGGCGGATGCCATGCTTTTTGTCTGGAGCAGCTGGAATACCAGGGAGTTTACCAATATTGACCCGAAGCGGCTGGCAATTGCACAGCAGGCACGGAAACAGCTATTTGAAACGAGGTTACAACGAGAGGCAGCAGGCAAATTCCGCTGGGTTGGCACACTATATCCGACACCGGCCGCGGCTCAGGATGCGGAGATGTCCTTGATTGAATACCAGGAGTTTGTCTACGGTGCCGGAATGGTTGATAAAAAAGACCCGATTAGAGAATGGGAAAAGGTTTCCCGACGTCAACAGATGCTTATCAGAAAACTCAACCGGTTGCACACAATCCGGATTGTCGGAGAGGATACCGATATCACCTTTGGAGTGAGCGGCCGGAAATGGGTTAATTGCGATGGACGGGTGAATTTCCCTGACGGTGAAGTATTTACCAGTCCAGATGAGACCAAAACCGAAGGTAAAATCCGCTATCACTTTCCGGCAGTTTATCTGGGTAAGGAGGTGTTAAATGTGCGCCTGTTGTTTGAAAAAGGACGGGTGGTCGAGGCAAAGGCAGATAAAGGCGCGGATTTATTAAGGGCGATGATTAAAACGGATGACGGTGCGAGCCGGGTTGGGGAGCTGTCATTCGGGACTAATTATTCAATTCAGCGCTTTACCAAAAATACGCTGTTTGACGAAAAGATTGGCGGAACGATGCATGTTGCGCTCGGAGCGGCCCTGCCCGAAACCGGCGGTAAAAACAAATCGGCAATTCACTGGGATATGGTCTGTGATACCCGTCAGGGGTTCACAGTTTATGGTGATGGCAAGCCGATTATGAGAAATGGGAGGTTTCTGATATGAAATATCAGGCACAACTTGAAGAGATCAAAAGTCTGATTCGTTCCAGCCAGCGCAGTGATGATGCCCAGGCACGGGTAGTGATGAGTTTGAAGAAAAATTTTGTCCAGTTCAACTGGGTGGGAATATTCCAGTACAACGGCAAAGAACTGGTGCTTGGGCCTTATAACGGGAAACTGCCGGTTGGTTTTGAGAAGATTCCGGTAGGAAGGGGGATCTGTGGGACGGTAGCGGTTACCATGCGCACCGAAGTTGTGCCGGATGTAAGGGCGGATGCCCGGTATCTTACCTGCTTTGATGAGACCCGTTCGGAACTGGTGGTGCCAATAATCAAAGGAGAAAACCTGTGGGGCGAGATTACGGTTGATGCCAGCGTACCCCACGCTTTTACCCGCGATGAGATTGAGCTGGTTGAAAAGGCAGCACAGTTACTGAGCGAAGTTGTTTAGTCATAACAGCAAAAGGGGCGGGCCGCCCCTTTTTATTTCGGTTTTATCAATGCAACAGGACCGCCTTGGTAGTGATGGTGCGGTCTTTTGTTTCCAGCCGGTAAAGATAGATCCCGTTTGCCACCCGCTTGCCATTACCATCGGTCAAGTCCCAGAACGTCTGATAGCTACCCGGCATCATCTCCGTATTTAGCAGATTGCGTACCAATCGGCCGCCGGCATCGTACACGTTCAACCGGACATGTGCTGGTGCTGGTAACTGCCAGGCAATCTGTGCCTTGCCCGAAACCGGATTGGGCATAACCGTCAGATTGAGTCGGTGCAGCCGCCTTTCCTCCACCGCCGGCTCAGCCAGACCGGTCTGCGGACCATCCGGGGTGAACAGAATCGCCCGTCCCGGGCTAAGCACCGCCGCACCACGGTGATAACTGCCATTGTAACACACCTGGATGTAGCGGGTCAGACTCGGGTCCTGTTCCCCAACCGTATTGAAGTTGTAGTTATTCGCAGTCAGATACTGGAACCGGAACTCGTTGTCCCCAAAACTCACCGTCGTGTCATAAATGATGATTTCAAACTTGTCCCACTGGGTGTTCGGACTGAAATAGTGCACTGAGTCCCATTCAACAATGAAACGGTGATGGGCGGTGTCGTGATAGTACCAGACCCCATTGCCGGTTGGTGGATAAAGGTCGTCCCAGTTAGCTGCCAGCAGCGGCGGCATACTGTTATTGGGCAGACTGGTATTGCTCCAGGTGTTGACACTCGTGTAACCAGGAGCAAGCCAGCCATTAGAACAGATTGAAAGCTGGTTGTAGCTCTGACCATAGAAAATGAACGGCCCGAATTGTGGGGGTAGGTTAATCTGTCTGGTCTCATCGTCACTCAGGGTAAGTCTGGTGCCCAGACCACGGATCTCCACCCATTCAAACTGCGGATGTTTGGTATACAGCGTGTCCACATCGTCATAAGCCCAGTAACTGATACTCGTGCCCCCGGTATCAGGAATCGGGTCGCATGCCCGGATTTCACCCACCAGTATGGTGAATGGAATCACCCGGGTATAGCCGCCCTGGGATGATACATACAGGGTGCAAGGAACTCTGGTCTCGGGCGGAATTAGCCCGGTGCTCACCCGGAACGGGTCAGCCCGGTTCTCCCGGCTACTGTCTGGCATAATCAAACCATAGGTGCCGGTGGAATCGTTTACGGTCAGCCGGGAATCACCAGAGCGCAGTACCGCACTGACATTAGCCGCATTCCCGAAGCCAACGTTGCGCAAGGCAATGATCAGGTCCGCACTCTCCTGCGGGTCAAGCCGGCCATTGCGATTGCCCCCTGCGGCGGTGTCAACTACTGTCAGTCCAGCATACTCCAGCCGCGGTGCACCAACCCGCAGGATAATATTGGAGTTCCAGACCGAGTCATTGGCATCCCGGCACTCCAGGGTGAACCGGATAATGTGTCCGTTGGTGCAGGCTGGCGCCACCTGAAACCGAAACCCGCTGGCACCGGTGAAGGCGGAATCGTTCGCCAGAATGTTGCCAAACAACTTGACCGAATCAAGGAGCGTGATGAACGGGTCGCTAATCCGAATTTTCCCCCTAACTGAGTTCGCCACCACCGAACCCCAGTTCTTCACCCAGGTCGGAAGATTGATGTTTTCCCCCGGGTTAATGAGCCGGTCATTATTACCACCGATAGAATCGTCAATCTCGCTTTTAAGATAAATTACATAAGGAGCGTTTGGTGCAATGGTAGTTGCACTACCAAGATAGGGTTGAAGATTTCTGCCGGTTACTGTGACATAAAGCGAATCTCCGGGCAGGGTCGTGGCAATATTGAAAACAACCTGACCGGTGGCATCAGTATGGCCAACATAATAAACCGAGGTGTCCTGTCGGGACATCACACATACCTGAGCATTTGATACCGGAGTGGTGCCGATACTGACGGTAACGAGGAATGAAAAAGAGCCGATCAGCACGGTGGCGGGGTGATTGACCGTTAAAGGTTGAGGTGTCCTGGACCAGATGTTCAGTTCCGGGTCACCGAAGTTATTGAACATATAAAGTTCTTCTTCGGAAATCTGGTCGGGCAGCGGGTAGGCAAGGAGCATAAACAGTTTACCCCACTGGGTGCACTGGGCAAAGGTATAAGTAAGGGTATCCACGTAAGACATAAAAGTGCCGGCAGCCAGTGAGTCATTGTATCCGGAATAACTTGCTTCCGAGGCACCGAAATAGCCAATTCCACCCTTTTCTTCCCCGGCTTTGAGCCAGGCTTCGGCATGGCAGTCGTTCGCTTCGTCAAAGTTGCCGGACAGGCAGGTTGGGGCAATTACCAGCGGTGTCATTCTGCCGTTGTTCAAGGCATAGACATTGGAGTTGGTCCAGGATGGGCTGACATTTGCCCAGGCGTCATCATCGCCGTGGCCACGGTAGAGCATCCAGGCACGGCCGGCGTTGAGCGAGTCGGTTAGCCGTTGCGCGGTGTTCAGCCCCCAGCGCTGAAAAGGGTATCAAACTGATTAAATGGTCTGCCCAGGACATAATTACGGATTCTGATAACAACGGTCCAGAACCGGGTTGGTTGTCCGCTTTCATAGCCGGCTAACGCACACACCTTGTTGAACCATTCGGTGTTACCGAGAAATGGTTCCTGTTCGTAACGGTAGAGTTTATTCATTACCGCCCGGGCTTCGTCCAACGTACGGACACAGACGCGCGCAATCATCAGGTCAGCAAGTAAGTCGTTTCCTTCGTGGAGGGAGTAATAGAGGTCGGAGGCATCAGTCTCCCCGGGCCAGTGGTTACACCGGATAAACTCGGGTGCGTCACCAACCAGTAGCACATAGTCTGGCGGCTTTGGCCAGTTGAGATAGGCATTATGGGTGTAATTGGAGATCCGGGCGGTGTCATCGCCGCCGATTTCCGAAACGGTGACGACTTTGGTCTGCCAGCCCTTGCGTCTTTTCCATTCAGCAAATGGGGTGACGGCGCTGGCAAACTGGTCATTGACAATAATCAAATAACTTCCCTCCTCAGCCCGCTGGGGTGGTGCCAGAAAACGGTAGTTAGCAATAAACGACCGGTAAAGTGGCTTAAATGCCCGGGAAATTTTCCCGGGATGCCGAGATTTGATATTGACGCGTGAGGATCGGTCATAGCGCAGTTCCAGGCGCAGACGCCGGGTTACGATCAGTTCCCGGGAAACGGGGTTGAATTGAACAGGCTGAAGCACCAGTTGCACCAGCCGGAAGTCACGCATAATCATCGGTTCGGAAAGTTGAATAACCGTTTCCGGGTAAAACCGGTCGGTGGTGTAACGTTTTTCATCAATTAGGAATTGCGCTGCGGGTGCGTTTTCGGGCTGGGGTGGCTAGGCGGGTAAAATATTGTAACCGGAAAGGGTGACTGTTTCCTGATTCAGGATTTTAATGTCAACATCACGGTCATCAGGAATGCCGATGAATCGGGCAACAACCGGTAACTGCGGTGAACCGACCGTAGTAAGCACTCCGCCCGCCTGGATGCCCAGATTGATAGACTGGAATTGACCGGCTGGGGTATTGATATCGTCAACATAGATACCAATAATTTCCAGTTCAATTACGGTGTGTTGAGAATTGGATGTCAGGATAGTAAATGCTGCCGGTGTTTCCGAACTGCCTTTGGTAAGCGGGACCCAGCGGGGCCCGGCAATAATCAGTGTTGGCAGCACAAGCAGAATTATTAACGATGTTTTTTTTCATCGTGCCTCCTTAAATTACTTAACTCTACCTGACCGGATGGTCAGCCGGAATTTTCGGCGCCGGAGTTCGCTAATAAACCGCCGGCCGGGAACTGCCTGTTCGCCGGTCCGGACGCCGGTGATTTTTATTTCTCTCCGTGCCAGCATCAGGGCAACAATCGCTGCTGAAAAACCGGTGGTGCGCATCATTGAGGTCAAACCTGTTTTTTTGTCCGCATAGTCAATAAGTTGATAGCGAATATTACGGCGGATCCCGTCTTTTGTGCCGCTGATGTCAATCCGTAGCAGGACAACATCATCGTTCTCAAAGCCAAGCACCTTTTCCAGGGCACAGGCAAGTTCGGCGCGGGGAAGTTTTTGCCAGTTGCCAAGTGCGGTCTTCATAATCAGTTGAAACATCAGCCGGTGCCCGGGATAGCGAATGGTTTTGTAATCAAGTTCCTGGATTTTGCCCCTAAATGTTTCCGGCAGTGTTGATGAACCACCGGAGGTGTGGAAAGCCTCCAGTTGACCGAAAGGCGAAAAGATTAACGTTTCCGGTTCGGTGAGCGGGCGCACCTTTTGAAGTTTGCCCTGATGCAGAACCAGACAGGGCTCAACGTATTCGTTCAGCAAGCCCTGAGCCGAGAACACGAGCCGGTAGAAAAGCGGTGGTTTGGGCTGGACCGGTAAGCCACCAACCCGGATGCGGACCTGGTCGGTCCGGTCAAGGCGCTGGATTCCATCCGCAACCAGAATGTTGGTCATTCCCGGCGCAAGGCCACAGTCCGGGATTACAGTGACATTCGCCTTTCGCGCTGCTTTGTTAAGGGCGAGTTGCCGGCGGACGATGGTATTATTGCCACCAAGGTCGCAAAAGTTCGTACCGGCAGCGATTGCCATTTGGGTGAGTTGGAGGTTATAGTTATAAGGAACGCAGCTGACTGCAACCGCGCATTCGGAAAGCAGTTTGAGCAGTTTCCGGTCGGTTGCCGTAGTTTGAACCAGGATTAACTTCGGACTCTTAAGCTGGGAGCGCAGCCGGTTTAATTGTGAGCGCCGGGTATCCACGACATAAACCCGGTCAACATCAGTTTGTCGGAGCAGGTCATAAGCAACCGCCCGGGACATCAACCCGGCACCGAATATCAGCGTATTCATTTTTACCCCTTTACGCTTGAGTTTAACCTGCCAAAAATGGGTACTAAAGATATCATTTCAACTCAATATGGTAACGGTAAAAGTTCAGCAGTCAAAAACAAATTTTCTTGACTTTATTTTACCACTCGGGATAATGAGCGTAAATGAAGAAAAAGGATGCCCGAATACGTAGAACAGTAAAAAGTGTGGCTAAGGTTCCAGCTGGACCGCAGCTGGCATTCAAACCCAAGAACTATTTATTGCTTGGAGCTGGACTGCTGACCATTATCGCCGGCTTCATCAGCCTGAACGCCGGTTCTATCACCCTTGCTCCGGTGCTTTTAATTGCAGGTTACTGTGTGTTGATTCCCCTTGCCCTGCTCTTGAAATGAAGCGACGTTTATTGTCGGGAGAAGAAATTGCGGCCATCATCCGTCAGCTCAGTGAACAGGTTGCGCAAAAAAATCCAGATATTGAGCGGTTGGTATTAGTTGGGGTTCAACGCCGGGGTGTACCGCTGGCAACAAGAATTGCCCGGGAACTGAGCCAGCTTGCCCGCTACGAACCACCGGTCGGTTCAATTGATATTACCCTTTATCGTGATGATTTACAACTGGTAGCTGAAACACCGCTGGTGCGGGGGTCAAACATCAACTTTGACATCAATGGCAGGCAAATCCTGCTGGTGGATGATGTGATATTTACCGGTCGGACGGTGCGTGCCGCCCTGACTGAACTTCTGGACTTTGGCCGACCCGAGGCGGTTCGGTTACTGGTGCTGATTGACCGGGGGCACCGGGAACTGCCAATTCAGCCCGATTTCGTGGGCATGACGGTTGAGACCGAACGCGATGACCTGGTTGACATCTTCTTAAGCGAAGTTGACGGTCGGGACGAGGTGATAGTCAGCCGGCGGAGCGGTAAATGAGCAAACAGTTATTTGTTAATTTTAAGCCGGGCAGGGGTTATGAAAACGGGCGGGTTTAAAAATCTTTTAGGCATCAATGAACTAACAACTTCAGAAATCTTTACCATTCTGGAACAGGCAAAAAAGTTTCGGGAGGTGCTGGACCGGCCAATTCCAATTGTACCGGTGCTCCGGGGCAAGACGATTGTCAACCTGTTCTTTGAGCCGTCAACACGAACGGTGACCTCATTTACCCTGGCGGCGACCCGGCTTTCGGCGCAATGTCTTAACTTTTCGGTTAGTGCCTCGGCAACCAGAAAGGGAGAGAGTCTGCTGGATACGGTGGAGAACATTCAGGCAATGCGGGTAGATGGGGTGGTGGTGCGACATTCCGCAGCGGGGGTTCCCCATTTTTTGGCACAACGGGTAAACTGCTTCGTAGTCAATGCCGGCGACGGCTGTCACGAACATCCGACCCAGGCGTTGCTGGACTGCTTTACCCTGCTGGAGAGGTTTGGTTCGCTGGCGGGTAAACGGGTGCTGATTGTTGGCGATATTACCCATTCGCGGGTTGCCCGTTCCAATATCCTCTGCCTGAATAAACTTGGTGCTCAGGTGGCGGTCTGTGGGCCGCCGACGCTGATACCAGCGGGTATTGCCGAACTGGGCTGTGAGGTTTTTTACCGGCTGGACCGGATTTTATATGAGGTGGATGTGGTTCATATGCTCAGACTACAGACTGAGCGAATGACCGCCAATTTCATTCCCAGTTTGCGTGAGTATCGGCAGTTCTACGGTTTAACCCGGGAGCGGCTGATGAAGTTGCGAGCGGAGTCGGTAATCATTCATCCTGGTCCGGTGAACTGGGGGGTGGAGATGGATTATGATGTCCGGGAACTGCCCCAGAGTTTGATTCTGAACCAGGTGAAGAATGGGGTGGCGGTTCGGATGGCGGTGCTTTATCTGCTGGCGGCGGGTCGGGGGCTTTTGGATGGAGAAGGCAATGAGTAAGATTCTTTTTTCCGGAGGCAAGGTAATTGACCCGGTTTCGGGTAAAATAAAAAAGGCGGATGTCCTGGTGGAGAACGGTCGAATCCGGGCGGTCGGAGCGAAAATTCAGCCTGGTGGGGCGAAAGTAATTGACTGCCGGAACCGATTTCTGGCACCGGGTTTCATTGACCTGCACTGTCATTTACGCGAGCCCGGAGAGGAGATTAAAGAAACCTTCACTTCGGGCTTATGGTCGGCATTCAGTTCCGGTTTCACCCAGGTCTGTCCGATGCCGAACACCAGTCCGGCGATTGATTCCGAGGCATTAATCCGGTTTGAACTGGAAGCAGCCGATGCGGCAAAGGCGGCACGAATTATCCCGGTTGGTGCCTGCACCAAAAACCGGCAGGGCAAGGAACTTGCCGAACTGGGAGGAATGGTACAGGCTGGTGCCCGGGCGATTTCGGATGATGGCAACTGGGTCAGTGATGCCGGGTTGATGCGCCGGATAATGGAATATGCAACCGCCTTTAATTTAACTGTAATGAGTCATTGTGAGGTGCCGGAACTGGTGAACGGTCCGGCAGATGAAGGGCTGGTGGCAACCCGGCTGGGACTGCGCAGTTCACCGGCAGTTGCCGAGGCAATTGCGGCGATGCGCGATATTATGCTTGCCGAACTCACCGGTTGCCGGCTCCACATCTGCCATGTCTCCAGTCGGCTGACGGTTGAGGTGCTGCGCTGGGGAAAGGCAAGGGGCGTGGAGGTAACCGCGGAAACCTGCCCGCACTACTTTGCACTTACTAATGCGGCTCTTGACGATTTTAACCCGAACCTGCGGGTGAATCCGCCACTGCGGAGCGAAGCCGACCGCAAGGCAATTGTCCGGGCACTGGCCGACGGCACAATTGACGCAATTGCCACCGACCACGCACCGCACAGTCCTGAGGAAAAGGAACGAGAGTTTGAAAATGCGGCACCGGGTATCATCGGGTTTGAGACCGCATTCAGTTTGGGTTATGAGCTGCTGGTGCGGAAACGGGTGCTAACCCTGCCCGAACTGATTGCCCGGATGAGCGTGGTGCCGGCAAAAATTTTAGGAGTTGAACCCCCGGCAATTGTCCCGGAAGCGGAAGCAAACTTGGTGGTAATTGACACCGAATTAAAATGGGAACTGACCAGGGCAAGAATCTTTTCCCGTTCCGCCAACACGCCGTTTCTTGGCCGGACAATGCAGGCAAAGGTGGTGGCAACGGTTCTCGGGGAAAACAGTTACTTTGACCCGGAACAGATAAAATTGTGACTGGTGCAATTCCGCTGGCGCTGATACTCAGCGCCGTTTCTTTTAATTCCGGGCAAGCAATTCAAGCCCACTATACCGAAGTGCGCCCGGTTATTGACGGTATCCTGGAAGATTTATGGCAGAATGCGGACTCGGCAACCGGCTTTATCCAGCAGACGCCGGATAACGGCAACCCGGCGACCGAGTCCACTACCGTGTACCTGCTCTATGACCAGGAGAACATTTATGTGGCGTTCCGCTGCCTGGTTCATGACTTAACCACGGTGCACGACCGGTTAAGTGAAGAGCCGGACGGAGTGCAAGTGGTGATTGACCCTTTTGATGACAATACCACTGGCTACAGTTTCACGGTCGGTTTTAACGGAGTGGAGTCTGATTGCCGGATAACCGCAGATGGCGTTATGACCGAGAACTGGGACGGGGTTTGGTGGTCAGCGGTGCGAAAATACGATTGGGGGTATGGGGTGGAGATGTTAATACCATTCAAAAGTTTGCGATATCCCCGGGGAAAGCATGACTGGCGAATTGATTTTGGAAGATTTGTGATCGGCCGGGCTGAGTGCTCATTCTGGTCAAAGCATGAGATAACAGGGTTTAAAGTTTCGCGAATGGGCAGGCTTACCGGAATAAATCCTCCGGCACGGCATCTGGGTCTGGAGGTTTATCCGGTCGGGCTGGTGCGTCAGGAGAAATCGGGCAATTATAAAACAGGCTGGCGTGATGAGGTTCGGGCTGAAGCCGGGCTGGATTTAGCCTATTCGCCAACCCCGGGTGGCAATCTGCAACTAACAGTTTTGCCCGACTTTGCCCAGATTGAGGCAGACCCTTATCAGGTTAACCTTTCCCGTTATGAGCTCTGGCTCAGCGAGCGTCGGCCCTTTTTCGTTGAGGCGGTTGAGACCTTTGGTGGTTCACAACAACCGGTCAAGGTATTTTATTCGCGGCGGATTGGCAAACCACTGCCCGATGGCAGGGCGGTTCCGATTATTACCGGGGTTAAATGGACCGAACGGGCAGGCAGGACTCAATATGGATTTTTAGGTGCCTTGACCGGGGAATGCGAAACCGAACCCCAAAGCTACTATTCGATATTTGCTGCCCGACACCGGCTTTTGACCAACTCGGAACTGGGGGCTATCTATGCAGGTAAGGATAACCGGGCGTTCTCAAATCACGGGCTCGGGCTGGATGTAATTCTCCGGTCAGACCGGTTACACGGGCGGATTTTTACCGCGGGTAGTCAATTCGGGGAGAGCCTGGATTATGCTTTGAGTCTGGATGGCGGTTATGAATCGGAAAACTTTGCCGGCGGATTGACCCTGCGGCAGATTCAGCCGGAATTCAATATGAATGGAACCGGCTATACTACCTGGCGCGGGCAGTATGGCAGTTTTTATGCGGGGCCGGTGTTTTACAACCGCTCATTGTTCCGCCTGGCAATGATTTCACCGGGCGTGGAGATTCAGCGGGAATGGGACTATCCACCGGGGACGGCTACGGCAACGGGCTTTATCAACAGCTCGGCAAGGTTCAAAAATCAGTATTATTTAAGTCTCTGGGGCGGCTATGGTCAGGACTGGGCGCTGTCAAGGCTCTATCGTTATAGCTACACCGGTTTTTATTTTGCCAGCGACTATACCCGACCCGTTACCATTACCGGTTATACCAATTATTACACCCGGACCGCAAATTACCGGCGCGGGCAGATTGCACCGGTTTTTCAGGCGGAAATTAACATTCAGGCACGGCTGGGTGACCGCTGGAAGTTATGGCTTGGCGATGATGTGACAGTTGAGGCGGACTCGTTGTCACGGATTAACATCCGCCAGGATTTAACCAGTGTGCTCCGGCCCGGAGTGGAGCACAGTTTCAATGCCCGGGCGGCGCTCCGGCTCTCTTTACAAACGGTTTTCAGTTATGACCAGGGAACGGACCGACGCACAACTCAAAATTCACTGTTTGCGCTCTATTCCTGGACATTTGCCCCGCGCAGCACCTTTTATTTCGCCAGTAACCTGGGATATACGGAACGGGAATTAAGCACAATTTTCGTTGCCAAAATCCGGTATCTCTTTAATATTTAAATTTTATTCTGGTGTGGGTGGTGGGGCAGGTTTAACGCTCAAAATCCGATCCAGACGAAAGGTGCGCATTTCTTTACGCCGGGTGCAGTAGGCGGCGATTCCGAAAAAGGTTTTACCGTGAAACGAGAATTCGCCCAGTTTTTGGGGAATGATGACCCGCGAACCGGGCTCAGCGCTGGGTTTAAGATACACAATTTCCAGTGGGGTCTGGCGGGCGAGCGCCTGCGCAATCAGCTGCAGTTTATCCTGGTTGGGCGTTGTTTTTTCTGCCAGCCGGCACTGAAAATCGGTGAGAAACCGGACGATCCGCCAATCGGTAAAGATACTCTGTTTTTTAATCGGACCGGTTAGGGAGATACCGGAAAACGAGGTGCAGCGGGAAAGTGCCACATAGACCTGACCCGGGGCAAAGGCGCCGGCACCCAGGTCAATTATCACCCGATCAAAGGTTTTGCCCTGACTTTTGTGAATCGTCACCGCCCAGGCGAGCCGGAGCGGATACTGGGAAAAGGTGCCCAGCACATCAGTTTCAATCTCGCGGGTATGCTCATTAAATCGGAAATGAAAAATCTCCCAGGAGTAGGGTGCAATCAACGCCTGAGTTCGGTTTTGAAACTGGACCGCAATCAGGTCAGCATCCTGGTCCGGGTCATAAACGATATCCTTCACCCGGCCAAGGGTGCCGTTAACCCAGCGTCCCCGGGAATCGTTATTAAGCATCATTATCTGGGCGCCCGGTTTCAGAGTTAAAAGATAATCGGTTGGATAAGAGTTTGGGTCAAAACTACCGCTAACAGTAGCGGGAAACTGCCAGGCTTTACCGGGCAACCGGGCAAGATACTCATTATTGAGCCGGGTTGCCTGTTCATTTCTGGTGGTCAGATAGACGACAAAATCGTTCGGGTCGGCATTCAATTGCACGCCAACCCGGCTGTTCAAAAGTGCCAGTTCTTCATCGGTGATGGTGTTGTTGCGAATTTGATTTAAAAGTTCAATGAATCTCTCATCCCGCTGCCGGTAAACCTTTTTCAGTTCCACAAACTCAACGTTCAGTTCCTTAAACACATCGGCGTCAAAAAAGTAAGGGCTGGGGTAATGGTTGCGGAAAAGCGCCCTTTCATTTTTGGTGACCACCGGTGGCAACTGATAAAGGTCACCGATGAAAATCATCTGCACCCCGCCAAAGGGTAGGCCGGGCTGATTCCGGTTCAGGCGCAGAAACCGGTCAATACAGTCCAGCAGGTCGGCACGAACCATTGAGATTTCATCAATAACGATGGTATCCAGTTCCTGATAAATCCGGCGGCCAGATTTGGGCAGACGCCGGACCTTCTGCACGGTGATGTCCGGTTTGAATTTAAAAAACGAATGGATGGTTTCCCCCCGGACATTCAGGGCAGCAACGCCGGTTGGTGCCAGCACCACCACCTTTTTGGCGGTGGTTTCCCGAAAATACTCAAGCAGGGTGGATTTACCGGTGCCGGCTTTGCCGGTGACAAAAAGGTTGCTGGCACCCCTTTCCATCAGTTCCAGCGCCCGCCGGAACTCAGTGTTTATTTCAATCCGGTTGATTGCCTGCTCCTTGGATTTAAAAGTTGTCTATTTTAATGCACTGACCAATCCCGGCTTCATAAATCGGTCGGCACCGAGATGATAAATCAGTTCTGCCTTCTCCAGGTTCCAGACTCCGCCCGTAAACAGTTCGGCATCCGCCTCCGCAAATAAAACCTCCCCGAAAAACATAATATGGTCACCAACCGCAATACGGTCAATCACACTACACTCAATTGCACCGATGCATTCCTTAATCTTTGGCGCTTTCAAGAGTTTCGTTGCCTTTTCCGGTGTGAGTCCGGTTTTTACAAACTTGTCAATGTCTCGGCCCGAATGGGTCCCGCAGAAAATCATTGCCTCCAGCAGGCGCCAGTCCGGAATATTTACCACGAACTCGCCCGATTTTTCAATCAGTTCGCCGGAAAAGCGGGTTTTCCCGATTGCGACTGCCAGTGCCGGTGGTTTAATTGAAACTGGACAGTGCCAGGCGATGGTGATAATACTTTTCTTATCCTGGTATGCTGATGAGACCAGGACGACATTGCCGGAGTTAATCAACCGGTTTGCCTGACTGGCAGGAACTTCAACCTTCATAGATTCAGTTATAACCAAAAGGCAAGCGATGTCAAAGGTTAAAACCAGCGTTAAAATTATTTAAACTACCGTCCCCTTGCCTGTTATCAGTTTTTAATCTTCATAGCAACCGATGTCAACCCCAGCGCCTTGGGGGCGGGGCTGGTTTTCCAAGTCAATATTGGGCGCAAATGAAGGGTCACCGGCATCAATTCCGGGACTGCCGGGGTTTAAATGATAGTCGCCCACCGCACCCCAGGCGGTTTGGACAAAGAGCGGGTTGCCGAAGATGTTACCAATACCAATCTGACCGACCTCATTGGCGGTGTAAGTGGTGTCACCCTGAATTAACAGCCGGTTGTCCTGCACGGCGTAAAAGAGGTTATGGTGGATTTCATAATAAACCGACCTGGCGACCCAGATAATGGGTGCATTTGGTCCCCGGCTGTTAAAGATGGTATTAACAATCCGCAGATATACCGGAATGGTCGGGGCGTCATACTGGACATGCATCAGGTAATTTTCGCCGACTGAATCGTCAATAGTGCAGTTAGAGATTTCAAAGTGGGCGTTCGGCTGCTCGGTCATAATGACGAGCGGCGACCAGGGGGTAACGGTATTGTTGCCATCGCCCCGGCCGTAAATTAGGGTGTTTGTCACCCGGGATGAGTCTCCCCAGAGTTTCACCCCGTCGCAGGAGTTGTTGGCAACGAGGCATTCGTGGATGTAGGTCCGGCGCGCCTTAGAATCCAAGCCATCGCCGTAGTTATGGGTAGCGGTGGTGTTGACAATTTCAATCGGACCGTCGGATGCCTCAATGCCGAACCCATCCGGTCGGTCATAAGGTCGGTTGGTGCCGTCGCCGCCCTGATAATAGTGGCCACTGTAGGACAGGTTGCAGTCTTTAATTAGAATATAACGCCAGCCCCCATGCTCGCCGGCAGGACCGCCAATACCACCGAACCCGCAGTAGGTAAACTGGCAATTGATCAGCTGCAAGTCCTCAACATCGGCGATGTCAATGCCAAATTCATCAATATGATGGACGCGGATGTCTTTCAGGATAACGTGGGCAACCGGACCGTCGGTGCCGGAGAAAGCCTCCCGGAACCACCTACCATTGTTGCTGGTTATTTCCAGGTTTTCAATCCGGAGATACTGACAGCCAGAAATATTAAAGGCGCAGAGCAGATTATTTTCACCGGCGATTACCGGGGTGCGGTTCCGATTGCGGGCAAAAATTACCAGCGTATCGCCGGGCTGAAGGTGGGTTACCGCATAACTGATGGTCTGAAAGGGCGCAGCCGCGGTCCCCGGATTTGAGTTGCTCCCGTCAGGCGCCACATAATATTGACCGGTGTGGTTTCCACCGATGATGGTTATCCAGCCCTGAGTTGTGCCGGAGGGCGGAGCAATGATATCACGGTCCTGGCTTAAAAGATAATCATAATCACCTTGAGGTTCAGGGCTTTTACAGGTTACCAGCGCAAGCAGAGCAAAAATGACGACGCCAGCATTTTTCATTATATTACCTCCTTTTTGCAAATTATTACCAGATTAAGAACATCCCCGCTGGTGGAATGCACAAAAATGGAATAATTTGCCTGATTGTTTAAACCTTTACTAAAATTTTATTTACAGTAAAACCCTTTGTCAACAAAAAGGGCTCAAAAATCTGCTTGTTTTGTCGGTGTTTTGGGCGGGAAGAGTTTTTTAATTATTTCGGAGCGGGTGGTGTATTCAGGGTAATGTTGATAAACATAGCGGAGGAGCTGGGTCAGGGGAAGAGAGCCGAACCGGGCTTTGATGATTTTTAAGCCCGGGGCGAGGTTTTTTTGTTTGCGCTGTGCCTTTTGAAATAATAACCGGGCAAATTTTTTGCCCCGGGGGGTGAGTGAGAGCAAAAGCTGGGCAGAGTCCAGCCTTTCCGCAGTGGTGATGCCGGTGTTGAGTTCGGTCAAAAGCCGGATGGTCCGGGCATCGGTGCGGATGATGGGCATACCAGAAGGGTCAACAGTTGCGGCGCGGATGAGTTCGGCCTGCATCAGCACCTCCAGGTCGTCGTAGAGTTCCGGGGCAAATGGTCCAAGTTTGTAAGGGACGAAGCGGTAACTGGTGCGGGTAAGTTTTTTGAGGTTGAGTTCGGTTAGGGCGAGAAACAAAAGTTTGGTTATCCGGGTCATTCCGAGGAGCGGTTCGGCAAAGCGGTTGGTTCGGCCCGGAGCGTAGAGCAGGAGTAAGAGCAGGTCCAGACGGTCGGTAAGGTTGATTTTTGCCGGGTTGCGTTCAAACCGGTCGAGCCGGGCAAGGAGTCGGGTGAGGGTCGGGTTCTGGAGGCGCTGTTTAACCCGGGCATAGAGTTGGTTCGGGTCTTGCCGGTCAAGTTGGCGGTCAAGATGCTGTTTCAAAAGTTCAAATTGGTTTTTCAGGTCTGTTTTTTTCATTTTTCCCTCCTCATTAACCGACGCCTTAGTTTTGCTTCTGCCCTTTTTAAACGCATTGCCACTGCGCCGGGTTTAGCACCGGTTATTTCGGCAATTTCCCGGAGTTTTAAATTGTTGACATAGCGCAGGGTGAGGAAAAGCTGGTCGCGGACCGGCAGGGAGTTGAGTGCGGTTAAAAGGTCTTGAATCTCGGGTGGGGTGGTGTTGAGTTCGGTTAGGGCGGCGTTTTCCGGGCAGTCGTCAATCGGTACGAAGTTGCTTTGATTGCGCTGGTGGCGGCGGTGTTTAAAGATGCGGTTGAGTGCCAGTCGGAAGAGCCAGGATGAGAGCCGGGCTTCACCGCGAAATTTTTTCAGCCCTTTTGCCGCGTCGGCAAAGGTCTCAATTGCCGCATCTTCGGCTTCAGCCGGGTCCTGGATATGGGTAAGGCAGAGGCGCATTATTACCCGCCAGTAGCGATTGAAGAATTTTTCAAATGCACCTGGAACTTCATTTTTGAGTTCGGTGATGAACTGTTTTTCTTCATCCGGCTGGTTCGGGCACACCGGTTTATCATAAATTTCTGAATCCATTGGTCAAATCCTGTTTCTCTATACAGTAAGAGTCAGCAAAAGGGCAAAATTTAACATTTATTTTTGGTTTTATTTTTTAATTAACGGTTTTTCAAATAGTTGGGAAATTTTAGGACGGGGAGCGGGTTGTAATCCAGGGGTAGTTGGGGGGACGGTGGTGTCGACGGTTAGGAAAAGGGTTGGGTTCAGGGTTTATGAGGGCGTGGGGCTGAGGGTGGGCAAAACGGTTAAGTCCGGGCTGGGGTTAACGGTTTGCGCAGGGGTGGTGATGATGGCGGGGATAATGGTTTTGGGCATGGTCAAGACCGGGGTGAGGAGGATGGTGGTTATTTCGGTTGAGAGTTGGGTTGCGGGTTAGGTACTAAGGATGATTTAGAAAGCTGAAGAGGGCGATTTTTCTTTTGACCGGTCGGGAACTGCGGGTATAATTATTTTAACCGGTGTGTAATTGAAAAAGGAGTAATGATGAACATAGTGATACTGGGTGCGTTGTTTTTTGTTAATGGTCTGGGGATAAATCTGCCCGAAATGGGGCAGCTGCCACCGAATGCGGTGGACTTTGAAACGGTGCAGAGGCTGGCGCTGAAAAAGGCGCAGGCAGAATGGCCTGGTTGTCAGCCCGGGACGGTGGTGCCGTATGTGGATGAGGCGGGTAATACCGTTGCCTATATGTTTCATTTCCGGACCGATGGTAAACAATTTCCAGATTATGAGCAGGTGGTTGCCGATATCCTTGAGGAGCGGCAGAGTTTAACAGTTAATACCGATTTGCGCCGGTGGCGGTCTAAGTATGCCCATCTTTTGATTTCTGCCCGTTATGACCGGACGCCGATTGTGTGCTATGGCTATGGGACGAGTGAGTATTATGCGGTGGCACCGCGGGCGCGGGCACGGGCAAAGGCGGTGCTGGGGAATGATGTTTATTTAAGCCGGATTTATTTTGTTTGTCCGGTGGTTTTTCTGGAGTTCAGTAATCAAGCCGGGGCACGGGTAATCTATTCTGCCCATTTTGAGCGGGTGTGGTATTCAAGAGCCGATTTCCAGCAGTTTGTTAGTGAGAGCAAGCGCGCAGCCGGGGTTGGGCAAGCGGAGCCAGCAGCAATCGCCCATTATCAGCAGGAGTGGCAAGTGGCGCTGAACCGGGATTATTCCCACTGGAATGAGGTGTATATTCCCGGGGCAGACCGGGCGCCATTTTATGACTGGAGTTATGGTTGCACCCCGACTTCGGCAGCGATGGTGATGGGCTATATTGACCGGGTTGGCAATTATGGCAGGCTGGTGGACTGGTACTGGCAGCGCTGGGATATGGTGGAAGGTGAATGGGATAAGCAGATTCCCAATGTTCAGCGGGAGTGTGCGCTGCGGATGTATACCGATACGACCACCGGCGGCACCTACATCGGCGCAATTGCTCAGGGGCTTTATGTAGTTGCCTGGGATAACGGTTATCCGTCGTTTGAAGTGGTTGAGGAGCAGGGCACGCCGGGCAATGACTGGGCATGGGCGACAATTGTTCAGGAGTTTGATGCGGGTTATCCGATGGTCTGGTCAGCAATCTGGGCAATTCATTCCCTTGCCGGTTATGGTTACCGGACACCGGAAAAGGATTTATATGTGCATAATACCTGGTGGCAGCCGGCTGAATGGTGGCACTATTCCGGGAATGACCGTTCCCATGTGGCAGCGGTTCATCCTGCCGGTGCGGACCCGCAGTGTCTGGAACTGCTTTACCCGCTGGGCGATACCTTTTACAACTCATTTGGCAGGGGTGAGACCCTGCAGGTTGGTGAGACGGTGCGGGTGCGCTGGAATAATTTTAACCATCCGGGAGACTGGGTGGCGATTGACATTTCGTTTGATGCGGGCAGAACCTGGACATTTCTGGATAGTGTGCCGGATACTGGTTATTACAACTGGCACATTGCCGAATCCTGTCCTGCCCGGGATTCGGTGCGGCTGCGCCTGCGCCAGTATCAGAATGGCAGTCTGACCGCGGCGGATGGCACCTTTGGCTGTTTCCGGCTGGTGCGTGAGCCGCTGGCACCAAAATATCTGGCACCGCCGAGCGGTCTGCCGGTTACCAGTCCACCCGTGGTGCTTTTAATTGATTCCACCCGGACCGATTTTGACTCAGTTTACTTTGTGGTCTGGAAGGGGACCGGGGATACGGTCTGGCGTCAGAACGGGCTGAGCCGGCGCTGCACAATTCCCGAAGAGGTTCTAATTTACAACCAGACCTTTAAATGGATGTGCCGGGCACACAACCGGTTTGGCTGGGGCGATTTTGGTGCGGTCTGGACATTTCGGGTGGCGTTCCGTCCGGGTGTTGAGGAAACACAAAGTCCGGGCAAAAGCCAATTAGCTGGCAGGACAATCTGGCAGTTGAAATCGGGCAAGATTGAACTGGATGCAGGCAGTGAGGCGGTGGTTTACAATGCGGCGGGGGAAAAGGTGCGGGTGCTTAAGGCGAATGGTCAGGAACGAATTTTCTGGGATTTACGGGATGAGAATGGCAACCGGGTGCAGGCAGGAATGTATTTCTTAAAGACCGGACCGGGTCTGGCAGGAGCGGTGCGAAAACTGATACTTTTGAAATAAACCCAACTACCATTAAAAATAAAAAGCGGGTCTTGGCGACCCGCTTTTTTATGAGGAATTTATTAATATTCGTCTTTTGTGCCGGTAAGCTGGGTTTCCATAAGGTCGGCTGAGGTGTAAACCGCCTTTATTACATCAATCAAGTCAGCCGGAGCGGCAGCGGCGCTGATTTTTGCACAGAAGCGGACAACTTTAAAGCCGTCAGAACGGGTCCAGATATCAAAAGAGCCGATTTTTTTCTGGTAGCTTGCTTCCAGCAACATATTGGCGGTTTTTGCCGGTAGTTCGCCCTCGTATTTGTAAATCGGTGACCAGACTTCCCGGATTTCAAGGTCGCCGTAGATTTCGGTGCCGGAGTTGATAAAAACAAGCTGGGTGCGGTCGCCCTGAGTTTCAAACACCATTTTGTAGTCGCTGTCAGAGTCAATTTCGTACTGATAGCCATATTCATCAAGCGCATTTTTGACACGCAGGTCAGCATTTGTAGCGCCGGCACGAACGCCGGTGAAAAGCCCGAGCATAAGAATTACGCTCAGGATGGTTGCGGTATTATAACGCTGGGTCATATTAACTCCTTTTTATTTGCTTTTCAATCCATCCTTACCCGGGGGCGAGCTGATAAGGACAGGTGATTGGGAAATATTATTTTATTTGTTTTTGTTGTCAAGTTTGCACCGGGTTGAAATTTTTAGATAATAATGAGGTGAGCAATAATATCTTGATTCAGAATGCAGGTCAGGTGTTGACCTTTGCCGGTGCGGAACTGGGGCTGGTCCAAAATGCCGGGGTGCGGGTGCGGGCGGGCAGAGTTGTGGAGGTTGGCAGGGGGCTGAAGCCGGAGAAAAACGAAACGGTGATTGATGCCGGGGGCAAGGTGGTTTTGCCCGGTTTTGTTGACCCGCATACCCATCTAATTTTTGCCGGCTGGCGCGCAGATGAGTTTGAGCTCCGGCTCGCGGGGAAGAGTTATAAGGAGATTGCGGCGGCCGGGGGCGGGATTTTGAATACGGTGCGGCAGACACGGCGGGCAAGTGCGGATGAGCTTTATCAGGCAGGGGGCGAGCGGTTGCAGGAAATGGTTTCGTGGGGAACGACCACGGTGGAGGTTAAGTCCGGATACGGGCTGGAGACTGAGACCGAAATCAGAATGCTGGAGGTTGTGGAGCGGCTGAATCGGGCAGGTTTAATCCGGCTGGTGCCAACCTTTCTGGGTGCCCATTCGGTGCCACCAGAACTGGGGAAAAGGGATTATATTAAACTGGTGATTGAGGAGATGCTGCCCCGGGTTCAGGCAAAAAAGCTGGCGCGCTTCTGCGACGTGTTCTGCGAGAACTTTGTTTTTAACTCCGAGGAGAGCCGGCAGATTCTTGAGGCGGGTAAGAGCGTTGGGTTGATGCCAACCGTGCATGCCGATGAGATTGAGAGTTCGGGTGGTGCTGAACTGGCAGCGCAGGTGGGGGCGGTTTCGGCAAGTCATCTGCTTAAGCCTTCAGAGCAGGGGCTGGCACTGATGGCAAAAAAGGGGGTGGTGGCGATACTTCTGCCCGGGACCTGCTTTTTCCTGCAGGAGGTTCACAAGCCACCGGTGAACCGGATGCGGGAGCTGGGAATTATTATTGCGCTGGGGAGTGATTTTAATCCGGGTTCAAGCACGTTGCTGGCTCAGCCGTTGACTGCACAGTTTGGTTGTATCTATTACGGGCTGACGGTGGTTGAGGCGCTGCGGGGGATTACCATTAATGCCGCGCGGGCGTTGAGGCTGGAGCAGGAGATTGGCAGTATTGAGCCCGGGAAATGGGCAGATATGGTGGTTACCGATGTGCCGGATTATCGGCATTTGATTTATCGACTGGGACATAATCCGGTAAAACTGGTGTTGAAACAGGGCCGGGTTGTTTATGAGCGGCAGGGCGATGGTGGCGCGAAGGTTAAGTTTTGTTAGCCGGGCGGGAATTTAATCACCTTCGTCGGTCTGAGGCTGATAGTCAATTCCCGGGACCCAGAGGTTCTGACCGGCTGGGGTTTCTTCAGGTGGGGGCGGGGGCTGGCGTCGGTGCTGGTAATAGCGGATACCAAAGAATATCAAGAGCGCGAAAAAGAGGATGAGGATGATTGTACTTGTGAGGTTGCGATAGCGGCGCTGGGTGCGGGATAGTTCCTCAAACTCAACCGGTTTGATCTCCTCGTCAAATTTCAGCGGCGGTTTTGGGTCTTTAGCCATAATAAATATTAAGCCGGCGCCGGGTTGTTGTCAATGCCCGGGCTGATTGGTTAGCAAGTGGAATAAACTTGACATTACCAGCCGATTGTTTATGCTACCTTAATGATGAAAAAAAGAATGGCGCGAAGAGCAAAAACCTGTCCGTTTTGCGAGCAGGGTGTTACCCATATTGATTATAAGGACCCCAGACTTAAGGACTTTCTAACCGAACGGGGTAAAATTGTTTCCTCGCGGATTTCTGGTTTGTGCGCACTGCATCAGCGACGGCTCGCCAATGCGATTAAGATTGCCCGGAATCTGGCACTTTTACCATTTACCGAACACCGATGAAGGTCATTCTGTTGTCCGATATTGACCGGCTGGGCAAACGGGGCGAGGTGGTGAATGTCCGGGACGGGTTTGCCCGGAATTACCTTCTGCCCAGAAAACTGGCGCTGGTTGCCGATGAGAACAATTTGCGCCAGCTGGAAAATATTAAAAAGGAGATTGCCAGCCGGGAGGAGAAAATTACCCGGCGGCTGGTGGATATGGCGCAACGGCTCGGAATGGTGACGATTAAGACCGGTATTAAGATGGGTGCGGAAGGGGCGTTTGGGGCAATTACAAATGCCGATATCGCACTTTTGCTGGAGCAAGCCGGACACAAGGTGGATAAGCACGCAATCGTGCTTGCCGAGCCGATTAAGGCGCCCGGAGTTTACGATATCCCGGTTAAACTGGGGCACGAAATTACCGCCACTGTTAAACTCTGGGTTGTTGAAGAGGCGGCGGGCTAATTTCAGCCCGGTTGCGGTGCGGCATCCGGTGGCGCAGCAGCCGGTAGAATTTTTTTGCGGAGGGGTTGATGGTTGAAGTTAAGGTTGAGGCGGTGCTGATTGAGGAGTCAACCAAGACACCGGTGTTATTGCTGCGCGAGGTGGCGGGAAACCGGGTTTTGCCGGTTTTCATCGGTCCGGCAGAAGCCACGGCGATTATGTATGCACTGGAAAATACCCATTATGTCAGGCCGTTGACTCTGGATTTGATGCGAAATTTGATTATCGGGTTGAACGGTAAGGTTAGAAGGGTGATTATCAATCGGCTGGCTGAGGAGACCTTTTTTGCCGAAGTGGTGCTGGAAACTGGAGATAAACTGGTGGCGGTTGATGCCCGGCCTTCGGATTCGGTTGGGCTGGCGTTGCGGATGGGTGCGCCGATTTATGTTGAGGACGAGGTGATGGACCGCGCCGGACAGTGGCTTTCCGAAGAGGATGAGCGCCGGCTGGATGACCTCCGGAACCGGCTGCGCCGAATTGAGCCCGAGGATTTCGGGTCTTACGAGGTTTGAGCGGTGAACGGGTCAGTGATTGAGCAGTTGAAACGCGGGGTGGAACGGCTGGAAACCGAAGCCGAGCTGGTGGAACGGCTGGAAAAATCCAGAGCAACCGGGAAACCGCTGCGGATTAAGTTGGGAATTGATGCCTCGGGTCCGGATATCCATCTCGGTTTTGCCGTGGTGCTGCGCAAACTGCGTCAGTTTCAGGAACTGGGGCATATTGCGGTGTTGATTGTTGGTGATTTTACCGGCAAAATCGGTGACCCGACCGGCCGGTCGAAAACCCGACCCCAGTTGACCGATGAGCAGGTTAAGGAAAATATCGCCCGGTATAAGGAGCAGGTGTTTAAGATTCTGTTGCCGGAGCGCTGCGAAATCCGTTACAATTCGGAATGGCTGGGGAGGCTGAATGCAACCGATGTTGTCAATCTTGCCGCCCGGTATACGGTCGCCCGATTGATTGAGCGTGAGGATTTTAAGAAGCGGCTGGATGAGGGGGTGCCGCTGTTTGTCCATGAACTTTTGTATCCGCTGTTTCAGGGCTATGATTCGGTGATGGTGCAGGCGGATGTGGAACTGGGCGGGGCTGACCAGTACTGGAATCTGCTGGTGGGCAGGGAGTTGCAGAGCCGTTTTGGCCAGCTACCACAGGTGATTATGACGGTGCCTTTGCTCGTGGGAACGGATGGGAAATTGAAGATGTCCAAATCCTTTGGTAACTATGTGGGGATCAATGATCCGGCGCCGGAGATGTTTGGTAAGTTGATGTCCATTCCGGATGAACTGATTATTGAATACTTCCGGCTGACCACTGATAAAGGTGAACAGGAGATTGCTGATTATGAGCGCCGGCTGAAGGCGGGGGAAAATCCCCGGAATATCAAGGCAGAACTGGCAAAGGCGGTGGTGGCGATTTATCATTCACCAGCCGCGGCAGTTGCAGCAGCCGCAGAGTTTGACCGGGTCTTTAAGGAAAAACAGGCGCCGGCGGAAATGCCCGAGTTTAAAATTCCGGAGTCAGGGATAAATATTGTAGATTTGATTGTTCAAGCCGGACTTTTACCCTCAAAGAGTGAGGCGCGGCGAAAACTGCAGGAGGGTGCGGTTTACCTTGACGGCACCAGGGTGACCGATGCCGGATTGCTGGTTAAGGCGCCGGCTAAGCCGGTGGTGCTGAAGGTGGGAAAGCGCCGTTTTGTCCGGCTGAGGGCATAAATTTATAAGAAAGGAGGATTGCATGATGGAGGAAAAACAGCCACCGCAGGGACCACCGGTTCAGGTTGAAATCGGGGAGAAGGAGTCTGAGGGCATCTATTCCAATTTTGTGCTGATTGCCCATTCCCCTTCGGAGTTTATAATTGACTTCGCCCGGATTCTGCCGGGTCTGCCCAAGGCAAAGGTTTTTTCCCGAATTGTGATGACCCCGCAGCATGCCGCACTGCTGCATGAGGCACTCGCCGAGAATATCCGGAAATATGAGGCACGTTTCGGGAAAATCAATATTCATGGGCAGAAGGATGATACTGCCAAGACCCTGGGGTTTTAGGAGGGTTTGAGCGGTTATTTTCAGCGCGGTAACCGCGAAAAAAGGAGGGGGGATGAAACCCGGGCAAAAGTTTCTTGAAAAAATACCACCGGTCTGCAGACAGATTGCCCGCGTCGTGGAAGAGTGGGGTGGTAGCGCTTATCTGGTTGGTGGACTCGTCCGTGATCTGCTGCTGAAACCGGCACAGTTTGACATAACCGCACCAGATTGGGATATAGCGGTTGATCTGAGAGCCACCGGTCAGGGGCTACTTAGTCTTTTGAAGAAAATTAATGCCCAGACCAATTGCCGGTATGTGTTTTATAATCAGTTTCTGACCGGCACGCTGCTGTTCGGGGATTTAAGGGTGGATATTGCCCATACCCGGGATGAGAGTTATCCAGCACCAGCGGTGCTGCCGTTGGTTCGGCCGGCAGGAATTGAGCAGGATTTGCGGCGCCGTGATTTCACCATCAATGCACTGGCACTGACCTTGACTGGGAAAGGGAAAGGGGAGGTGGTTGACCCGACCGGGGGTCAGCAGGATTTGCAGCTGCGGCTGGTGAGGATAATTCACCCAAACAGTTTTATTGATGACCCGACCCGGATTTTCCGCTGTATTCGGTTTGCCATCAGGCTTGGTTTTGAAATTGAGTCGGGAACGCTTTACCTGCTGCGGGCAGCAGTAAAGAATGGCTATCCGGCACGGCTGACACCGGAGCGGATTCTTTATGAGTTGCGCTGTATCTGCCGGGAGCGGGCGGCATTGAAGATGCTGGAGGCGGTGGTGAAGGAGGGGGTGCTGGCAAGTTGCTGGCAGCAGGTGCCGGGTGCGGAATTTTTCGGGTTTCCGGTCAAGCGGCTTTTGGCAGAGTTGCAGAAATTGGTGCAGGCGAAGGTGGACTCGGGACTGTTGTTTGTTTATCTTTTGAGCCGGTTGCCAGTGAACACCCGGTTTCCGATTACGCGGGAGGAACGGGAGGCACAGCAAATACTGCGGGAGTCAAAGGTAATTGTCAGCCGGTTGCGCCGGGTCAGGAAAAAATCGGCAATCTATCGGCAGTTAGTCGGGATACCGGTGCCCGCACTGCAGGTTCTGAAGATTTTAACCACCGGTGTGGTTCGGCAGCGGCTGCGGCTTTATCTTGAGAAGTTAGTTTCGGTTCAACCGCAATTGCAGGCGGCAGATTTGATTAGCGCCGGAATTAAACCCGGACCAGAACTGGGAAGAATGCTGGAGCGCTTGCGGGCGGCACGGCTGGACGGGCAGGTTAAAACCACCGCCCAGGAATGGGCACTGGTGCAGCGAATCCGGGGTAAAAATGTTTGATCTGCGTGAGCTTTTTCTATCAATCCCGGCAATTTTGTTTGGGTTGACAATTCATGAATTCAGCCATGGTTATGCAGCCCTGATTTTAGGTGACCCGAGCGCAAAAGAGCAGGGGCGGCTGACCCTGAATCCACTGAAACATCTGGATCCGCTGGGCACGCTGCTTTTGCTGTTGCCCTGGACCAGATTTGGCTGGGCAAAGCCGGTGCCGATTAATCCTTACAACTTTCAAAATCCAAGACGCGACCTGGCGATTTCGGCGTTGGCCGGACCGCTGGCGAACTTTCTGGTAGCGGTGGTGGCCGGGGGTTTGTTCCGGTTGCTTTTGCTTTTCGGGATGGGGGAGTTCTGGTTGCGGCTGGCAGGGTATTTTGTGGTTTACAATTTGATTCTCGGTTTTTTCAATTTGATGCCGATACCTCCACTTGACGGCTCAAAGTTAATTTATTATCTTTTACCGCCGGGGCTGGGAGTTCTGTTCAGCCGGCTGGAGCAGCAGGGGTTGCTCAGCATGCTGCTGATATTTTTTATCGGGCTGCCGGTTTTTCGGTATCTGTTGCTACCGCTGGTTGGATTGACATCTCAGTTGCTGACCGGTCAGGCGATATGGTTTTAAAATGTTAAAGTGAGAAGAAGGCGATGGCAAAAAAGAGTAAAGCCGCAATAATCAGAAGGTTGCTGCTGCAGGTTTTAAGCACTGCTGCCGTTCTGCTGGTGATGACGAGTCTGGTTTCGTTTTTATTCGGGAGACCGGCCGGTGCGGTCGGTGATTTTCTCGCACGCCGGCTTTACTGGCTGCTGGGCGGTTTTGCCCTGCTTTTGCCGATAATCGCGGGTGTGGCGGTTGTGCTGTGGCTGGCACCGGTGCGGTCGTGGCGCCGGTTCTGGGCATTTATACTGCTCAGCGCCGGGGTTTTTCTCTGGGCGGTGCTCATCTCGGAATATGCCCGAACCGGTAATCCGGTTCAGTTCCGAATGGAGGCACTGGCCAGCGGTGCGGACAATTTTGCCGGTGCGCTGGGTGTGGTGGTTACCCGAACCCTGACCGGTGTATTCGGGGTTGGAATGCTGATGCTGGTCGGGCTCGGTCTTTACTGGGGGTTTGTGCTCTGGTTTCGCCGCGCCCGGAAAAGGGATATTCTGCCTGCAATTTACATTCTGATTTACGGATTTTTCTTGCAATTTTTCGTTGCCAATTTTGGCGCACCGCTTCCGGTGGCGGGACGATGCGGGTATGCGGTGGTCAACGGGCTCAAAAGTCTTTTTGGCGTAATTGGCACGTGGCTGGTGTTACTTACCGGTTTTGTTATTCTGGTGGCGGTTACTGTACTCAGCCAGCCCGCGGCTCATAATTGGTTGAGGACGGTCGGTGCGGGACTGGCGAAGTTCGGACGCAGCCTGGTGGCGGTTTTTAAGCGCAGACCGGCGCCAGTAATTCAGATTCAAACCGGGACGCCCGCGGTAAAGGAGCCAAAACTAAAGCCGGCCGAACCGGTGGTAGCGGTTGAACCCGAGCCGGCTAAACCGGTTATTCAGACCAGACCGGCGGTCCGGACCACCCCGGTGCGCGTCAATCTTGACGAATTCCAGGAGGAATTTCTGAAGCGGCTGGACCAGCCCGGTCCGGCAGATGGGGTCTTCAAAGATCCGGCGGAGGCACAAGCTGAGGGTGAGTTGTTAATGAATAAACTCCGAGAGTTCGGGGTGGACGGCAAATTGACCGCAATCCTTTCCGGTCCGTTGATTACCCGGTTTGAACTGGAACCGGCACCGGGTGTGCGCTGTGGCGGGATTGAGAGTCTGGCAGATGACATTGCACTGGCGCTTTCGGCAGAGCGGGTGCGGATTCTCGCGCCCATTCCCGGCAAAAGCGCAGTTGGGGTGGAGATTCCGAACAAAAGCCGGCGCACGGTTTATTTAAAGGAGGTGCTGACGAGTACCGCCTTCCGCCAGCTGGATTCACCGCTTGGTTTTGCTTTGGGCACGACGATTACCGGCGAACCCTACTGTGCTGATTTGCGGCTGATGCCCCATGTGCTGATTGCCGGCACCACCGGTTCGGGGAAATCGGTCTGTATTAACTCAATAATTATGTCCATCATTTATCGGTCGGCGCCGGATGAGGTGCGGTTTTTGACCATTGACCCGAAACAACTGGAGCTGCCAATTTATAACCCGATTCCCCATTTACTTTCCCGAACGACCATTGACCCGGAGCGGGTGGTGGACGAATTGAGCCGGGTGGTGGATATTATGGAAGCCCGTTACAGTGAATTTGCGGAGCTGGGGGTGCGTGATATCACCAGTTTCAATGCCTGTTGTGCGGAGGTAGGCAAGAAGAAAAAGCCTTACATTGTGGTGGTGATTGATGAACTGGCAGACCTGATGCAACGGGCGCCGGCGGAGATTGAAGCCCGGATTATCCGGCTGGCACAGATGTCAAGGGCAGTGGGAATTCATCTCGTTTTAGCGACCCAGCGGCCATCGGTGGATGTGATTACCGGGCTGATTAAGGCGAACTTTCCGTGCCGGATTGCCTTCCAGGTGGCGACCAAGGTTGATTCCCGGACAATTCTGGACGCCAATGGTGCCGAGTCGCTTTTGGGCAGGGGTGATATGCTGTTTCTACCACCGGGCAAGGGTGAGCCGGTGCGGTTGCACGGCTGTTTTGTTTCGGAGCGGGCGGCAAAACAGGTGGTGGAACTCTGGGCGGTGCGGCATCTGACCGGATTGCTGGCGGAACTGGTTGAAGACCCGCAGGCAAAGGCACAGGCGCTGGTGGAGGCGGATGTAGTTGAGGTACTATATGACCCGCGCCGGGCACGGGGACGAAAACTGGATTTAATCCGGGAAATTTTACCGGCGGAAGTTGTTGACAACCTGCTGAACCGACGTTATTATGAACCACTGGCAGAGGAGGTCGCTGGTATTCGTGCAGAGGGAAAGACGGAGACCGGCCGGGAGAATGATTATGATGAATATTTTGTTGAGGCGGCGCGGCAGGTGGTGATTCATCGTGAGGCTTCGGTTTCAATGTTGCAGCGCCGGCTGGATATCGGCTGGGCACGGGCGGGTAGAATTATTGACCAGCTGGAGCGTGCCGGGATTGTTGGTCCCCATGCCGGTTCGAAGCCGCGCAAGGTGCTGATTAATGATGAGAATGAACTGGAACAAAAACTAAAGGAACTTTTTAAACCGGAGCAATGATTTCGCAAAAGCAGTACCGGAACTGGATTAAAAGGATTGTGGACCAGATTCCGTGTGAGACCGACGAGTCCACCCGTAGTTTCATTATGTCGTTGCCCGAGGCAAAACTGGTTTCCCCGCAGCCGGAGATTGTCGTTGATGACCACTGGTTTGCAGTGCGCCGTTATCACGACCCGATTTCAGATGAGCACATTCTTGAGGTTTATATCGGCAACCACCTTTCGGGTAACGAGTGGATGGGGTATGACCGGATTGACCCACGCTGGCTGGATGCGGAAGGCCGGGACCTGGACCGCTGGGAACTTACCCGGGCTTATATGCGCCCGAAATACCGGGGAGGGAACTACTCCCGGTTTATGGTGGAACTGGTTCTTGCCCTGTGCCGTAAAAATCGTGGCTATTCGGTCGTTGCCTATCCGCGGCATGTGGCGATGATGGTGACTTTGATCAAGATGGGGTTTAAAACCCTGGATGGTAAATACGATGCGACCCTGAAGCGGATTGTCCAGCAGGGGGCGCGCTGGTATGGACATGACTCAGCACAGCGCCGGCTGTATTATGCCCAGGAGTTCCGGCCCTTCATTCTTGAAGGCAGTTTCATTATGGAGAAGCGGGTGCGCGGGGTTTCGCTCTGGGAATTTCTCTGGCAGAAAGTTTAATATTCTTCAGGATACAATTGGAAAAGTTGACTGGCACCGAGGATGCCCGCGTCGTCCACCAGCCGGGAAAGGACAATTTTTAACTGGCGGTTATAGCCATAAAGGTGCCGATTCACCATTTGCTGCACCGCCCGCAGCAGGGGCGCACCCAGCCGACTCACACCACCACCAAGGATAATTAATTCCGGGTCAAGGGTCATTACGGCATTGTAAATCCCGAGCCCGAGCAGATAGCCGGTTTCCTCAATGGTCTGGAGGGCAATTTTATCACCCTGACGCGCGGCTAACCCAATTTCCCTGGTGGTCAGTCGGCGATAGTCGTAATTGATCAGGTCAAACAAACTGCTTAACTGTTCACCCTTGTCACCGAACAGGGTCAACTGATTTCGGGTGGCGGCAATCCGGCGCTTCTGAATGCGGAGCAGACGCCGGCACCGGTCAACAATTGCCTGGGCACCAACATAGCGTTCCAGACAGCCGCGATTGCCGCAGGGGCAGGGAGCACCATTTCGGAAAATGACCGTATGCCCCAATTCTCCGGCATAACCATTTTTACCCAGCAGGAGACGATTTTCGGCAATGATACCGCTTCCCACGCCAGTGCCCAGGGTCAGGCAAAGCACATTGACGCAACCCCGGGCAGCACCAAACCGCCACTCACCGAGGGCAACCGCATTTGCATCGTTGGCAACGAATACCGGTAGCCGGGTAAGCCGGGCAAGAATATCTTTGACCGGCACCCGGTCCCAGGTAGGCAGGTTGGGGGAGGTGAAGACAAACCCATCTTTTGGGTCCACCAGTCCAGCAATGCCGACGCCGAATGACCGGACGGAGCGGGTGTCAATTAATTTCAGTGCGGTGCGGGCAACCTTTTCCAGGACGGCGCCGGGTGAGGCTTCAGAATCGGTGGGCAGCCGTTTTCGGGCAACAATTTTGCCGTTTTCATCCACCAGCCCAATTTTTATATTGGTGCCCCCGATATCAGCGCCGAGTGAAAGACTCATCGGTCCAGCCGAGTTCAAAGACTCGCAAAAGCAGTTTTTCATACGCCGGGCTCGGGGTAATCTTACGCCGTGCCATTACCCGGCGCGCGCAGGCTAAGATTTCTTCCCGGCGCCAGCGCCCGTTTTTCCCCCAGGCAAAGGGCACGACCTGTCGGGGTGTAATGCCCGGCTCAAACCAGTTGGCAAAGGTGCTGATAATGGCACCGGTGGGAATCAGGGTGTTGATAGCGGTCTTCACATGGTCACCGATGAAACAGCCGAGTTTTAAAAGCCCGGTGTCGATCAGCCGGTTTTTGAGTGCCACCCGCACCGGTTGATAGTTATTCTTTAAATCGGAACAGGTGGTCAACGCCCCCAGATTTACCCATTCGCCGATATAACTGTGCCCGATAAAACCTTCGTGGTGCTTATTGGCATAACCCTGAAAAATGGAGCACTCCACCTCACCGCCAATTCGGCATTCCGGTCCGAACGAACAGCCCGGACGGACCGTTGCCCGGTCAATAACCGTGCCCGGTCCGACATAACAGGGACCTTCAATTAAACTGAAAGCCCGGACAGTGGAGTTGGCATCAAGATAAACCGGTCCGTTTTCAGTCAGAATGACCGCGGATTTGTGCACCCGGGCTGAGCGGACGCGGATTACGCTGGTCGTGCGCCGGCATAACCGCTGCAACTCCTGGTTGATTTCCTGCGGATTGTCATTAACCAGTTCCCAGATATAGGCATAAACACGGGCTTTAATTTCCCGTTCCGGCAAGCCAAGTTGAATTCTGCCCAGAAAACCGGGTTTCCAGGAGCGCACCTGATTTAACCGGAAACCAACCACCCGTTTTTGGGCAACAAACAGTTCTTCAGGACCACTGACCGGCAGTTTTTCATCCAGGACCGCACCGGCAGAAATAAACAATACCGGGGGCACAACTGGCTGATTGACCAGACAGTCGGGATGCTGTTCCTGTACCAGTTCGGCAAGTTCCTCCCGGACCCAGAGGTTAAATTCTTCCTTCGGATACCGGCGCCGGATTTTTTCCAGCAGGGTTCGGCAGCCAAAACGCAAGTCAAAAACCGGTCGCAGGTGAACCAGCGGATAAAAATTACCCCAGTTTTCATCCTCATAAATACAGAGCATAATTTAAGATACCCACCATCGGCAAATTGTCAAGCGTAACCCGTTCCCGGGTTTCTGGTAAACAGATTGCGGTTTTATTTAACAAAGAGGGATTTTTGCGCTTCGTTACCGAATTTTATAAAATAGGTTCCACGATTTATTTCCCGGGGCGGGATTTTTATCTTTGCGCGGTTTGAGGTGAACGGTATCCAAAGCATAAGACAATCGCGCGTTAAAGCATTAAGAGCGCTGAAACCCAAAAGCGGTCAGATGATGCTTAGCTCATCCCTTTTCGTTATTATAATTTCAACTAAAATTTTGTCCGGTAAAAGGGTGGCAGCTGATTTATGCGGGCAAACAAAGGCAAAAATCGGGCTGCGGGTAATTACCTTTTATTGAAAAATGTTTGACTTATTTTGATAAGGAGATAAAATATTTTCTTAGTGGAGCAGAGTTTACTGGTAATCAAGCCGGATGCGGTGAAGGAGGGACATATCGGTGAGATTATCACCACGGTAGAAAAATCAGGACTGAAAATTACCGGGCTGGTGATGCGCCACCTGAGTAGCAGCGAAGCGGAACGGTTTTATTCGGTGCATAAGGATAAGGAGTTTTTTGCCGGACTGGTGGAGTTCATCAGCTCTGGTCCGGTGGTTGCGGTGCGCGTGGCGGGTGAAAATGCCCGTTTGCGGCTGCGTCAGCTTGTCGGTGATACTGACCCGGCAAAGGCAAAACCGGGGACGATTCGTGCCCGGTTCGGCAGTTCAGTCCGGATGAATGCGGTCCATGCTTCCAATCCGGCTGAGGATGTGGCTGCGGAGTTGAGTTTTTTCTTTGAAAAGCCATAAGGAGGTCAATGATGAAACGGTTAATCGTTTTGCTGTTGCCGCTTTTTACTTTTGCCGGCACAGTTACGAAAACGCTTGATTTCAATACCCAGGCGTTGATTTTTACCACTGCCAACGGTTATGATGTGGTGCAGATGTTAAATGCGGGTTCTGTCAATGAGCCTGGCAAACCATCACTGCCGGTGGTCCCGGTGAATCTGGTGATTCCGGCAAATGCCACGGTTAGCAAAATTGAGGTGGTGCCGTTGAGGAGCGAGGAGCTTGCCGGCACATACCGGATTCATCCGGCACAGGAGCCGGTAATTCTTTCGGCAAAAAGTGCTCCGGGATTTGTGCCTCCGGATCCAGCGGTGTATGGTAGTGACCAGCCATTTCCAGGAGAAATCCTGAACTGGAATAATTACACCGCAACCAAGTCCGGGTGGCGCATCTGTTCGTTCGGAATTTATCCATTAAGTTACCAGCCCGCTTCAGGGAAGTTGACCATTTACCGACAGGTTCAGGTTCGGGTGTATTATGATGAAGGCACGGTTACGCCACCGCGCCTCAGTGAAAAGCAGTGGCAGGCTTTTGCTCAGGATATTAAGAGTCTGGTCGCGAATCCAGAGATGGTGGAGCAATTCAGTCCGCCACGCCGGCTAACCGACAATATGGATTGCGACTATGCGATTATCACCAGTTCTACTTTGGCAAGCAGTTTCCAGTCGCTTGCAGACTGGCGGACCAAAAAGGGGTTCTACACCCGGATATTCAAAACCGATTCCATTAACGGTGCGTATCCGGGCAGAGACCTGCAGGAGAAAATCAGGAATTTTATCATTGATTACTGGAATAATCACGGGTTGATTTATGTGCTTTTAGCCGGTGATAACTCAATTGTGCCGGCACGAAGGGCACGCTGTGTGGTGAGCAACGAGACCGGAGACATTCCATCAGATCTGTATTATGCGGATTTGCAGTGGTCCTGGGATGGCAACCGGAATAATGTCTTTGGGGAGATGGATGGTGATACGGTGGATCTGTTCTATGACCTGTATATTGGCAGGGCATCGGTTGATAACGCAACCCAGGTTAACACCTTTATCAACAAAACCCTGTTTTATGAAAAGACCCCGACCGCTGACTATCTCCAGTCAATGCTTTTGCCCTATGTGATGCTCTGGTCATCATCCGGGTATTCGGGCAGGGTGGTTTCCGAGACGATTGCTAATAAGACCCCTGCTGGCTGGCGGGACGCCTATATTGCGAACCCGACCACAACCACGCCGATGCGCGACTCCATCAACCGGGGTTACCACTTCTGCCATGTGGCAGCGCACGGCGATGACTACGGGTTTTACACCGAATTCGGTTTAACCATTTACAGCACCACCACCGCTTCTGGCCAGAATAACTCAACCCGGCCCGTCATCCTTAACTCAATTGCCTGTATCTCGGGTAACTTTGAGGCTGAAGACTGTCTCGCCGAGGCGTTGATGAATAATGCGAATGGTGGTGCGGTGGCAACGATGATGAACTCCCGTTATGGCTGGGGCACACCACCGACGATGGGTCCGAGTGAAAAACTGGATTGTATTTTTTATGACTACTATTTTAGCGGGGATACGGTGGAGATTGGCAGAAACCACTGTTCAAGCAAAAATGTTTACGGGTATATTGCCCAGAATCAGGCGGTCTGGCGCTGGTGCTATTACGAACTTAACCTTTTCGGTGACCCGGCATTACCGCTCTGGTATGGTGCACCCGGCACAATGAGTGCCCAGAATGCAGACACAATTCGCACCGGGGCGCAGGCATTTTCGGTGACCGTAACCAGTGGTGGTTCACCGGTGCCAAATGCCCGGGTCTGCTGTTATAAACCGGGTGAATTTCACGAGGTTGGTTATACCAATGGCAGTGGGGTTGCCCAGATTACCATTAACCCGCTGACCACGGGTACAATGTATCTGACAATTACGAGAAAGCAGTATCTGCCGGTGGAAAAGACGGTAACCGTGATTCCGGGTACACCCCAGCCCTACATCACCATTATCCGCACATTTGTTGACGATGGTGGTAATAATCAGCTGGACCCGGGTGAGACCGCTAACCTGTTTGTTACGATCAAAAATATTGGCAGTGCTCAGGCAACCAATGTTAACGGTAAATTACGCACCAGTTCAGGTTATATTACAATGAGCGACTCCACCGCCAGTTATGGGAATCTGAATGCGAATGATACCGCCAGGGGTGACTTTTACCGGCTTACCGCCAGTTCATCCACACCGCCGGGAACCCAGATCTCATTCACACTTAATATCACCAGCAATGAGGGGACCTGGAATCCGACATTCAATCTAACAGTGGGCACACCCCAGCAGCCCGGACAGGTCTGGGCAAATCACGACACCGGCTACTGTAAACTGAGCGTTACCGCGCTCGGTTCAATCGGCTTCACCGAACCGCCGAGTCTGGATCTGGGGACAGGTTTCTGCTATCCCAAGAGTAGCGCCAGTCAACTGTATTATGCCAGTTTCCTTCTGGGAAACAGCACCGGTTATGTGGTGGACCGGTTTTACGGTCAGCCCGCTTCCAGTATCAATACCGATTTCCGGCTGGTTGACAGTTTGAGGATAATTCAGCCACCCCGGTCCGGGGACGAGCAGTTCCGGGCGGTCCTCAGTGATGCTGGACACTCTACCCCGAAGAACATCCGGATAACCCAGAACAGTTATATGTCGGCAAATTCCGGTTACGACGACTTCGTGGTGCTGGTTTACGATATTGAGAATCAGGGCAGCAGTGCGGTGAACGACCTTTATGCCGGGGTCTTTGCCGACTTTGATGTCGGTTCGGACCCGACCCAGAATACGGTGACCAGCAATGAAGCCAAGCGGTTCAGTTATATGCGTTCTGCCTCCAGTGCCAACCCCTGTGTAGGTGTCAAGATTCTGGCACCGGAGTCATTTGCCAACCTGTGTGCGATTGACCATGCCCGGTATGTTTATCCGGATTCGGCAATGACCGATGGAATGAAATTCAGAATCCTTAACGGCACGATTGTCCAGCGCAACTCCAATCGGAATTATGACTGGTCAATCGGGGTTTCGGTTGGTCCATTCAGCCTGAATCCAAGCCAGAGTTATCGGGTTGCGTTTGCCTTTGTCGGTGGCACTTCGGCGGCTAATTTTGAAGCCAATGCGGACAGCGCCCAGTCCTGGTATGATAATTATCTCGGCATCGTTAGTGAAGAGGGAACACCGCAGGCACGGGAATTTGCCGGTATACGGGTTATTCCTAATCCTTTCTCCAGCGGGGTGCTATTCAGTTATTACCTGCAGCAGGCGGGCAGGGTAAAGATGGACCTGTTTGACATCACCGGCAGACAGGTTGCCGGTCTGCTTGACCGCGAACTTGAGCCGGGCAGGATTGACCTGCGCTATGATGCCAGCCATTTACCTGCGGGTGTGTATCTGCTGCGGGTAAAAACACCGGCGCGCACCGAGACGCAGAAGTTGGTTATCAAACGCTAATTTCAAAATCAAGGACAAAGGGCGTGCATCCGCACGCCCTTTTTATTTATAAAAATTGCTGAAAAGTTAAGATAAAAACCACGCTCAGACTGTTCAAACACACGGAAAATTGGACATCGCTAAAATGGTAGGCAGACCACCAACTCGGCAAATCCAAGTCTGGAAATACCGCCGGAAAATCTGGAAGTTAGAATCTCGCACAGGGTTTGACTCATATAATTGCATAACAGATTGAGCGGGTATATAATTAGGCGTGTGCTGGTGCTAATAAAATGGAGGTAGGATGAAGAGAAAGGGAATCGGGCTGATGGCAATGGCGGGTATATTTTCCTCGTAGATCACAACATTGTGAAACTTGCGCCAGAACAGAGATAGGGGGGGAAGGATGAGACGATTGAAGATATCTTTAGTCTGCTCGCTCAGTCTTATAGCAACGGGAATGAAGTTTAACGAGGACATCTTCTGGTCAACCGGCTGGTGCCGGCAAAGCATAAACCTGGTTATTACACGGTCAATTGGTGGGGTGTTGACACCAAAGGCAACCGGCTGCCCGCCGGTGCTTACTATTACATCCTGAAGGCGGATGGCAAAACTCAGCAGAAACGGATGGTTTTGATAAGATAAGGCAGATTATTCAATAATCATAAGTTTGGTTTTTGAGCCAATGCCCGCGGGTTGAATGAAGTAAACACCAGGGTTGAGTTTGGCGGGTAATTTCAGTTGTCCGTTAGTTGGTGCGGTTTCGGTAATCAGCCTGCCATCACGGTCGTAAATCCGGAACCGGAACCCGGGCAGGGGTGACCTAATTTTTAGGCGGGCACCGGGCCGGACAATGGTTGGTGAAATTGGCAGGTTGTTATTGAGCCGGTTCGGTTTTGTCTCGCCAGCACCGGTGGTTACTCGCTGGTAAAGTCCGGTTCGTGCCATATCAAACTGGTAGGTCTGCCATTGCCAGCGTTCCCGGCTGAACTGGACATTAGTCTCCCAGATGTAAACCGACATTGTATTGCCGTTGTCATAGGTCACCGCAATAATGTCCATTGTGTCATCACCATCAACATCGGCAACCGTGGCACCGTTCAGGTAGGTCCAGCCACGGGGTCTGAGTGGCCAGCCGGGAACCGGTGTGCCATCGTGGTGCACCGCATATAAGAAGCCGAGGGTGTCTGAGGTCATCAGGTTGCTGGTGAAGATGATTTCCATATCATTGTCACCGTCAATATCGGCAACGGTGATATTGCCTTCAGCCGCATCACCATTGGGCTGGTAGACCGGGAAACCGTTAAGTACTGAACCGTCATCATCAAATCCGTAAAGCACCGCGGCACCACCGCTCATCACTCCGGATAAGCCGCACAGCACCTTCAAATCGTGGTTGAGGTAGAGGTCGGCAACTGTGGGCGGGCAATAGGACCAGCGGGGGAAGGGGTAGGGCCAGCCGTTCATAATCGTTCCGTCATACCGGAAGACATAGACACCCTGAGTACCCTGATGCATTGCGACAATAATCTCCAGGGTGTCGTCACCGTCAATATCGGCCAGGGCAGGCGATTGATAGGAGAATTTGGCACCGTTCAAGCCGGTTACGGGCCAGCCGGGCAAAATTGTGCCATCGTGCTGGAACACATAGAGCGAGTTATAAGAGGCATAGACAATCTCCGGTTCGCCATCGCGGTTGATGTCGCCCACTGCTGCACCTAAGGCGGGCACATGGTCAAGGGAGCAAGGCCAGGCACCGGGTTGTTCAATACCGTTGTGGCGCAGGACATGGAGATGGCCAATGGGCCAGTCGCGCTCACCGACGATGATTTCCAGGGTGTCGTCGCCGTCAATGTCGGCGAGGGTCGGGCTGTCAGCAAAGTTACCGTTGACCAAACCGGTAAAGGGCCAGCCGGGTTTGACATTGCCGTTGCGGTCAAAAACATAGACCGAACCGCCGGTGGTCATTCCGCGCGTGCAGATGACGATTTCAATTTGACCATTAAGGTCAATGTCGGCAGCGGCAGCGGCGTACTGACCCATATAGGAGAAACTTTTGGGCCAGTTGGGATAATAACTGCCATCATAACGCCAGACATGGAGTTGGCCCGCAGTGGAGGGCATTATGACCTCAAGCCGGTGGTCGTTATCAAGGTCGGCAAGGGTTATGCCCCGTGCCGGAGCGAAGCTGGGGTTAAAGGTTACCTTTTTGGGCCAGCCGGGTAAGGGGTGCAGTTCATCGGTTGGTGCCGGGATAAAAGAAACCGGTACAGTTTCCCAGTAAGTTGCGCCAGGAATACTGTCAGCCGGACCGGTCAGGTTTACCTGCCAGCCAGTAGCCGCGATAGTTAAAATTAAAAGGTTGAGCAACATTTTTGCCTCCTATTCAATATCTATGCTTTCAATTAAAAGTTCATCACCGCCGATGATTTCCGCACCGGCGTTACAGGAACAGGCCTCTTCAAGTTCGGAAAACTCCTGACCGCATTTCGGGCAACGGAGACGTAAAGGGACACGGGTAAATTCCAGTTCGGTATGCTGAATTAAAGGTTCAGCCCGCAACTGGTCAAAGTAGAATTTCACCGATTCGGGCACGATTGATGAATGTTCACCGATTAGCAGTTTTACCCGGAGGACCCGGCGGGCATTTGCCTGGCGCGCGGCGGTTAAAATCTGGTTAAACAGATGCCAGGTGATGGTGAACTCATGCATCTGTTAAGGCAGTTCGCGCAACAATCGGTCCGCGTTGGCATCAGCAGGATGGCGCCGGAGCCAGTCGGTAAGCAGTTCCCGGGCGCGGCTGTAATTTGCCTGGTCAACATAGAGCCGATAAAGCAGGTTTACCAGTTGCCATTCATCCGGTTGCATTGCCCGTGCCTGCTGAAACATCCGCTCGGCTTCGGGATAGTTACCCATTCCCTGGGCGATTAAGCCCCGCTGGATAATGAGTTCTAACTGGAGCCGGGGGTCGTTGCCAGCATAAGCCATTGCCGAGTCAATTGCACCCATTGCCGACTGGTAGTCACCGCTCAGCGCCGAAAACCGGGAGTAGTGGTAGAACAAGAGCATCTTCTGGGGACCTTCCATTTCAAACCGGAGTGCGGGCTGGAGTGTAGCGCGGGCAGCCGAGTAGTTGCCGGTGCGGGCGTATTCCATTGCCAGGAGCAGGTAGGAGTGGGCATAGGTGATTAAAAGACCACGGGTGTTCTCGTCCTTTTCCACGCGCGGGTCAAGCATTGATTTCATCCGGAACTTTTCAAACAGGAGTTCCCGGGTGCGGGCGGTGTCAATCTGTTCCTCACCGGGTGTCTTTTCCGGTTCGGACACAACCCGGTAGACCAGACCTTCCAGCCGGAGATAGGGCTGGACATCCTGCATATTATCCGGCGAGACGGTGGTGGCAAAATAGACCGGGCTTTTTGGTTGATAGCCGCTGCCAAATACCTTCTGGATAAATTCCTGCGGTGAGGATTCGTAGTCATCGGGCCAGTTCAGTTTGACACCACCGGCAGTGGCGACGATGTTGCGAATCATTATATCCTTGAGCAGCACCACCCGGTTGTTTTTTGCCACAAAGCCCTGGGGCAGGCGGTCAATTTCCGATTCGGTGAATGAGACCGGTGCTCCCCAACGTTTTAACTGCTTGCAGTACCAGGTGGTGTTCAGGAGCGAGAGGTTGGCGACGGCAACATTCTTGCCGAAGTTCGGGTTGTTGTCCGCGACGAGTGAGGGCACGGTTTGCATAAACCAGAGCGGGAAGGTGTCGTTATCACCGTTGGTGAAGACCACCGCCTTTTCGCCTTCACAGCAGACGAGCATATTGTAGCCGTATTCCGCCGGTATCCAGTTGTAACGGCGGGTCACGGTTTTATAGTTAAGAATCATTGGCACAAAGCCGAAGGCAAGGAGGATGCCGGCAAAGACGGGTAAAGGAATAAATTTTTTCTTTTTCAGTTCGGCATCAGCCCAGCGGAGCAGAGCATAGGCACCGTTGCCGACGAAAATCGTATAGAAGACAAATGAGAAGGCATAGAAGTAGTCACGCTCGCGCACCTCCCGGAATTTGAGTTCCGGCCTGGGGTCAGAGGGTGAGAATTTGAGGTTGAGGTAAGTTAAAAGACCGAGCGAGGCGATGATAAAGGCAACAAAGATGAGGGCAAACGATTTTTTGTCCCGTTTAAACTGGTGGACCATTCCCCAGATGCCGAGGAGCGGGGGAATGAGTCCGAGAATCCCCTGCCAGCCGAGCCGGAGAAAGATGCGCGGAAAGTTGGTGAAGAGGATGTCTAAAAACCGCTCGTTGCCCCACTGCCAGAGGAAATAACGGACATAGAAGGCAATCTGTTCAATGTAGGCACGGAAGACATCAAAAGCCGGATTACGGTTTGCCCGCCAGTCATCTTCGGTCAAAAACTGGGTCTTGCGCGGGAACAGGCGCATCGGGTCGTACTGCTCGCGCTTGAGCACGCTGACAAAGTCGCGCCAGCGCGCCGGTTCCACCTCGTTGATGCTCGGATAGTGGCGGGCACGGATGAGCATAATGAACTGGACTGTGCCGGCAAGCAGGACCAAGCCGAGCAAAAGGGCAACATAGCCGGCACGCAGTTTTTTCTGGGTGTGGAGCCAGTAAAGGTAAGCGCCATAACCAATGATAAAGAGAATTACGAGTGCGGGCGAACGGAACCAGCGTTCAATAAAGGCAACGGTCGGCGAGGCTAAAAACAGCACCACATCGTCCATCAACTTCTGACCCGCACCAATATAGGCAATTAGAAATACGCCGGCTAATAAGCCCAAGCCGTAAATCAGGGTGAGGTTTCTTTCCGAACGTTCCATTATCCGGATGGCAAAATAGGTGCCGGCGAGCATCAGCGGCACGACGATAAAGGTGCCGAAGGAAAAGCCCATTTCGTTGATGGTGAGAATTAAGAGATAGCCGACCATAAACTCAATGAACCGGAGATGAATCACCGCATGACGGTCAACCAGCAGGGCAAAAACCAGGACCGCAAACACGACCAGCATCGGGGTGAAGTGGATGCCAGTGGCGACAAACAAAAGAAAGATGGCGGCAAGGATCTGGCGGTTGTCGCCGGTTCCTTTTTCTCTGCCTTCGCGCCAGACCAGGGCGAGATAGAGGACGGTGAGGGCGATGACCACGCAGGGACCATAGACCTCGGCTTCAACGCAGTTGTCCCAGTAGGAATAGGCAAAACCGCACATCAGGGCGCCGAATGCGCCGGCGATATGGGGAAGCCACCAGCGCCGGTCCTTTTCCGCTTCGGCATTGATTGACAGGATTTTGACGATAATCAGATACAAAAGTCCACAGGAGAAGGCACCGAACAGGGTGGGAATCAAATTGACCCGGAAGGCAATTTCTTTGCCGATGGGCAGGAGGGTGAAGATTCTGCCGAGCATCACAAAGAGTGGTGTGCCAGGCGGATGGGGAACGCCGGCAATATAGGAGACGGCAATCAGTTCGGCACAGTCCCAGAAGGAGGCGGTGGGGGCAACACTGTAAAGATAAACACCAAAAACCGCCAGAAATACAAGGATAAATACTAACAGTCGCCAGCGTGATTCATTCATCTTATAAACTCCTTTTCAGGTTCATACCTTCAATACCGCTTGCATCAGATTATACTTTAATTGTGACGGTGTCAAATTGATGAGCAGCCGGCCCCGGCGGGCAAAGGTGATGTTGCCGGTGGTTTCTGAGACCACAATTGCAACCGCATCGGTAATCGCGGTAATGCCGGCTGCTGCCCGGTGGCGCAGCCCCAGACCTGGTTCGGCTTCACCGAGGGGCAGGATACAACCGGCAGCGATGATTTGATTGCCGCTGATGATTACCGCACCGTCGTGGAGCGGGGTGGGCGGGGTGAAGATGGAAACGAGCAGTGGTGCTGAGACCCGGGCTTCCAGCCGGGTGCCGGTTTCGGTATATTCCCGCAAGCCTATTTCCTGTTCAATTACAATCAGGGCGCCGATTTTCCGTTCTTTCATTGTTGCCGCAGCGGCAATTAGTTCCTCGACCAGCGTGGAGTCAACCCCGGGCCGGAACAGAAACCGGATTGGCCGGGCACGTCCGAACCGGGAGAGGAGGTTGCGGATTTCGGGCTGAAACAGAATTACAAACGCAACGAGCCAGACCGTGGTCAGCGAGCTGACAATCAAGCCCAGGGCTTTGAAGTCCAGCCAGCGGGCAACGGTGCCGACGATAATTAAAAAGAGCAGGGCATAGAGCATCCGGATAGCACGGGTGCCGCGGATAAAGCGCAGAAAGTAGTAGGTGGCGATGGCAACCAACAGGATGTCAATGATGTCAACCGGTTTAAGCCGGATAAAGGAGAGCATCAACTTACTCCGCTAAAGCGAATGGCATTGAGCAGGCTGAGGGCACGCTGGACCGGCTGGACATCGTGAACCCGCACAATCCCGGCGCCGTTCAGGGCAGCAACTAAGCAGGCGGCAATGGTGCCTTCTAAACGTTGTTCCGGTGCCAGGTTCAGGGTTTTGCCGATAAAGGATTTGCGCGATGGGCCAACAACAATCGGTAAGCCCAGGGTCCGGAGTTCACCGAGCCGGCGCAGAATTTCAAGGTTGTGGCTAACAGTTTTGCCAAAACCGATGCCCGGGTCAATAAATAACTGCTCGGGTTTACATCCGGCGGTGAGCGCCTGATCAACCGCGGTGCGCAGCTGGTCAATAATTTCCTGCATCAGGTCGTGGTAGACCGGGTGGCGCTGCATAGTGCGCGGTGTGCCCCGGATGTGCATCAGAATCAAGCCGGCATTATGCCGGGCGCAGACCTTTGCCAGTGTTGGGTCAAATTTCAGTCCGGAGATGTCGTTGATAATTTTCGCACCGGCATTGAGCGCGGCTTCAGCAACCCGGGCGCTGGTGGTGTCAATGGAGATGGGGATTTTGACCTTTTTGGCGAGCGGTTTGAGCACAGGCAGGAGCCGGCGCAACTGTTCGGCAGGTGGCACCGGTTGGGCACCAGGGCGGGTGGATTCGGCACCGAGGTCAAGGATGGCTGCTCCTGCTGTGATTAACTGGTAGGCATGGTCAAGCGCGGCTGCAGGGTCAAGGTATTTGCCGCCATCGTAGAATGAGTCCGGGGTGATGTTCAGAATGCCCATACAATAGGTCTGGTGCTGGAAGTCAAAGGTCTGGTTGCCAATTTTAATTGACGACAGGGGGGTGAGCGCGCGGTTAATTAAATGCTGGATAATCGGGACAAGCCGGGCAGCGCATTCGGGCTGGGATTTGAGTCGGAGACAGATTTCTTCATACTGGCGCGGGGTGGCAAACAGGATGCAGTCGCTCTGGCGGATTCGGCCCGAGATGACCTGACGATGGATGGCGCAGTCAGCACCGGTGACCAGTGCGGTCTGTTTTAAAATGTTGGCGGTGGCAGGCGAAAGCCGGGTGAGTTTGAGCGAAATGATACGGTTTTTTTGAGCAAAGATGTTCCAGGCACGGGGGTCAACACCGATGCGGGCAAGTTCCTGGTTCAGGTCCTGAGCAGATTCAAGACTGAGCAGGCGCATCGGTTATTTCAGAACCTGAGCAATCCGTTCAATTGCCCAGTCAATCTCTGCCGTTTTGATGATTAAGGGCGGGGCAAATCGGATTACCTGTTCGTGGGTGTCCTTGGCAAGGATGTTTAGTTTCAGGAGTTGTTCGCAGTAGTGGCGGGCGGTGCCGGCTTCGGGTTTCAGTTCCACCCCGATAAACAGGCCGCGGCCCCGGATTTCTTTGACCCGGGGCGAGTTCAGTTCCTTGAGCCGGGTCATAAAATAGTTACCCAGTTCAAATGAACGTTCGGGCAGTTTTTCTTCAAGGATTACCTGAAGCGCGGCAATTGCCACCGCACAGGCAAGCGGGTTGGCACCAAAGGTGGAGCCGTGGTTGCCCGGAACAAACACGCTCATTATTTCCCGGGAGGAGAGGACGGCGGAGATGGGGACACAGCCACCGCCCAGCGCCTTGCCCAGAATCAAGACATCGGGCCGGGCAGCTTCATACTGGTAACAGAACAGGCGGCCGGTCCTGCCCAGGCCGGTCTGGATTTCGTCAAGGATGAAAAGCATTTTATGTTCCTGGCACAGCTGGCGCGCGCCGGTGAGATAACCGGGATGGGGAACGATGATGCCGGCTTCGCCCTGAATTGGTTCCACGAGCAGGGCAACAGTGTTGGGGTTGATTGCCTGTTTAAGGGCGTTCAGGTCGTCGTAAGGGATTATTTTGAAGCCCGGAGTAAAAGGTCCAAACCCATCACGATACAGCGGTTCGGTGGAAAAACTGATAATGGTGGTGGTCCGGCCATGGAAGTTGTTGGCACAGACAATGATTTCTGCCCGATCCGGTGGGACACCTTTTCGGGTATAACCCCAGCGCCGGGCACATTTGATTGCGGTCTCAACCGCTTCGGCGCCGGAGTTCATCAACAGCACCTGTTCCTGACCGGTGATTTCGCAGAGCAGTTTGCAGAGCGGTCCGAACTGGTCGTTGTGAAATGCCCGGGAGGTTAAGGTCAGGCGGTTTGCCTGCGCAATCAGGGCATTGATAATTTTAGGATGGCGGTGCCCCTGATTGAGCGCGGAATAGGCAGCCAGCATATCCAGGTATTTTTTGCCCTCAACATCTTCAACCCACACACCTTCGCCCCGGCATAAAACCACGGGCAGAGGGGAATAGTTGTGGGCAGCAAAATTTTCTTCAAGTTGAATGTAATCCTGGCTTTTCAAATTGAACTCCTTTCACTAAATAGTGTTAACGATATTTTAAGTTAGCAAGGGGATAAAGTCAAAAATATACCGAAGGGAGCGGTTGGGGCGGGTTTTATTTCAAAAGTAGAATTTTGCCGGTTTGAACCTGGTGTGGGCTGATAATTTTAAATAGATATACTCCGGCAGCGATTTTCGGGTGGTGGTTAACGGGTTGCCAGTGCTGAAGTTGAGCCGATGGGTTGGTGATGCGGGCAATTTGGGCACCGGTAGGGGAATAAAGTAGCAACTGGCTATAAGGGGGAATAGCAAACTGTGCCCGGGAAAGGTAATTGATACGGACAGGGAGATTTTCGCTGAGAAGTTGGGTTGGTTTTTCAGCGATGCCGGGCGGATGGGCTATTCGGGCGCGGATGACCAGCGCATAGGGCTGGTGTTCGGTAAAGACATTGCGCGCCCAGACCCGGATTTTCCAGGTGCCGGTGAGCGGGCGGGCAATTTGCACCAGTTCTTCAACATTCCGTTCGTCCCAGCGGTCCGGATTGGCGATGGACTGGCTCTGGAGCAGTTGATTGCCGCGATAACAATTATGGTCCGGACTTTCCAGTTCCAGGTTTAAATCGTTGACAATTGAAATGGCGGCGTTGGGCAGGGCGGCGGTATCGGTCCAAACAAGGACGGCGCGCAGGGGTTCGCGGCGGTCAAGCACAATTTCGTATTCGTCATATTCACCGGTTGCCAAGCCAAGCGTTTCGTCCACAAACACGAACCGGATTGAGTCATCGGGAAAGTGCATAATCCGGGAGAGGTTGAGCCGGCCCCAGCCGGTGCGGATGTCCGGAATGGTTTCCCGGCCAACAGTGGTGTCGGTGGCGCAGATGGCAAGTGCCCGGAGCAGTGCCGAACTGGGCGCGTCAATTGCCCGGTCCGGGTCAGGCACGCCATCCGGATACCAGCCCTCTTTCAGGTATTGACGCAGTAACAGGAGCGCACCGCTGACCGCGGGGGCAGCAAAACTGGTGCCTTCCCGGACCCGATAGGCGTTGATACCACCACCGTAAACGGTCCAGATGCTCTCAGCCGGGGCAACGAGGTTGGGTTTGATGCGTCCGTCCCGGGTTGGACCGGCAGAGGATAAGGAGTAAATCAGATTTGCCCGGGTGCCGTTGCCACAGCCACCAGTGGTGAGGGCATTTTTGGCACAGGCAGGATGACCCAGCCGATAACTGGTGCCGCCCCCATTGCCCGCTGCCCAGACGACCAGAAACTTTTTGTCCTGCCAGCAGACCGCATCGAGCGTGGCATCAGCGAGCCGGTATTCGGAGAGGTAGTCCATTGTGCCGAATGAGCCAGAAACCTGACGCACCGGTTCGGGCAGTCCGCGGCTGAGCCGGACCGAGTCCAGCATTTCGGTAAGGTCATCAGAATAGATATACTGACCACTGGCAGTGCCGATGTCCAGAAAGGAGATTTTTGCTTCCGGAGCGATTCCTTCAAGGTCGGTCTGGTTACCGGTGATGGAGTCGTCACCTGCCAGGGTACCGGCAACTGCGGAACCGTGATAGTTAGCACCGGCAGCATCGCCGAAAGCGGCATCGTAAAAAAGTTTGTAGGCGATAATTTTGCGGTGGTTTAAATAGATGCCCGGTGCGGAAAGCGGGACGAATGGGTCATAGAACATATCATGCTCGGTGTTGATGCCGGAGTCAAAAAGGCCAACAATCATATTCCTGCCCCGGATGCCATAGCGCCAGATGCGCCGGCTCGCAACCGAATCAGGAATAACGGTGTCCCAGCCGGTCTGCAATACCCACTGGACATTGCGGTTAAACAGGACCGGCGTGCCTTTTTCCTGAAGCCAGCAGACATCGGGCTGACGGGCAAGCCGGGCAACTGTGCGGCAGAGTTCGTTTTTATCTTGATGGTCAAGGGTTAAGCTCAGGGTATTTTTTGCTTGCCAGCGGGCAATTAGTAGCTGGCGGATGGTTTTGCGCGGTTTCAGGAGTTCGGGGGCGAGTTTGTATTCCGGGGCAAATGGACCGAACCAGTCAAGCGGCAGCAGTTTCTGAATTGCGAGCAGGTTAGCCGGAGTAAAACCAGGATGTGCCCGGGCAACGAGGGTCTGATAGGCGAGATAGGCAACCGGCTCAAGCCGGTGTTCAGAAAGGATGGAAAACCAGTGGTGATAGATGGGGGTTGCGAAGTGGAGTAAAAGGTAATGGGAGTCAAGGGACAGCTCGTTGTTGGCAGGCTGGCGGGTGTCAACCTGAATGCCACTGGCAAATCGAATCGTGGCCGCAGCCGCATAGGGCTCGGGCTGGAACCGGGCGCGGTTTTTCACCCGGGTTAAACCCGGGCTGGCAAAGCCGAAAGCGAACAGTGCCAGCCCGAGCCCAAACCAGCGGTTCACAATTTCAAAATGTCAACAATCGCAGCGGTGACCGCCTTGAGGTCGTCAAGGGTAAGGTCACCCATATGGGCAATGCGGAAGGTCTTCTCCTTTAAGTCGCCGTAGCCGTTGGAAATCTGCATTCCCCTTTGCCCGAGGGCGGTATTTAAGTCCTTGACACTGATGCCCCGGGTATTGGTCACGGTGGTCAAAGTCACCGATTCGTAGCCCGCTTCGGGAAAGACGGCAAAATAGCGGCGTGCCCATTCGCGGGTGAACTTTGCCATTTCCTGATGCCGGCGATACCGGTTCTCCATTCCTTCGGCAAGGATGTGGTCCAGTTGTTTGTCAAGTGCCCAGAAGAGCGAGATTGCCGGGGTGGTCGGGGTCTGATTGTCCTTTTCATAGCGCTTGAGCATCGCTTCGTAGTCAAAGTAGTAGCCGCGGTCCGGAATCTTTTTGCACTTTTCCATTGCCCGGGCGGAGACAATTGCCACTGCCAGACCGGGCGGCAGGGCAACGCACTTCTGGCTGGACGCCACCACTACATCAATGCCGAGCCGGTCAATTTCAAACCAGTCACCCATCAAACTGGAGACCGCATCTACCAGCACCAAAACATCCGGATACTTCTCTTTGAGCATTGAGCAGATTTCTTCAATCGGCGCGCGAACACCGGTTGAGGTTTCGTTCTGGGTGATGGTCACCGCCTCATAGCCACCCTTGGCAAGTTCGGCAGCAATCAGTTCCGGGGTCACCGCTTTGCCCCATTCCACCCGCACCGCGGCCGGTTCCTTGCCGCAAGCCTGGGAGATTTTGAACCAGCGGTCTGAGAAGGCGCCGTTGACCGTGTGGAGCACCTTTTTCTGGACCACATTGCGGATTGCACCTTCCATCAGACCGGTGCCCGAGGCGGTCCACCAGAAACAGTAGTTTTGGGTTTTGAGAATCTGTTTGGTTTTTTCGACACAGCGCTTATTCAGCTCGCCAAACTCCTTGGAACGGTGGCCAATCATCCACTGTGCCTGTGCCTTCAGAATCTCCTCCCGCACCTCAGTTGGTCCGGGAACAAATAGTTTTTTATGATCCATTACTCCTCCTGTGGTTTATTTTTATTACCCAGCAGTTGCACCAGACACCGGCGCTGCCGGGGGCCATCAAATTCGCAAAAGAAAATTCCCTGCCATCTGCCCAATGCCAGTTGGCCGTTTTCCACCGGTATGGTTAAGGAACAGCCGACCAGCACCGATTTGATGTGGGCGTCGGCATTGCCTTCGGTATGCTGATAACCAGCACCAGCCGGCACCAGCCGGTTTAAAGCCGCGATGATGTCAGCTGCAACATCCGGGTCATAACTTTCATTAATGGTCACACCCGCAGTCGTGTGGGGGACATAAAGGATGCAGCTGCCGGAACTGATGCCACTTTTATTGACCAGTTCGGCAACCTGACTGGTGATGTCCACCAGTTCATTCCGGCGGCGGGTGGTGATGCTGATGGAATGCATACCCGTATTAATGTTAGCCAGGTTTGCACCAGTGTCAAGATAAGTAAGAATTTAGCTCCGGTTAAGGAATAAATATTTCAGGGATTTTTAACCTATAGGTTAAATTTTTGATTTGGAGGGTAATTGCAATTAAGTTTAGCAGGTGCGTGAGTTATGCGAATTTTTGCCATTTTTAGACCCCGTCCTGGGAACCGTCCCCCCTGCGGTTTGGGGTTTTGTCCGGAAAATGGTTTGGGTGGTGGTGCGGGTAAGGGTTTTGACCAGGGTGGATAGTTGGGTTCGGAATATGATATTGGGTTGGGTGCTTACCGCGGTGGGGTCCAGGGTTAGGGTTGGGGTGGGGAAAGCGGTTTTGAGCCTGGAACTCGGTCCGGCTCTTAGGGTGGTCAGGAGGGTGTTGGAGAGCGGGGTATTCAAAATGGTAATGGGCTAAGCAGGATTAAATATAAACTTGCCCGGGTATTGGTTTTTGTTATGATAAATGGGTGCAGGTTGGTAAAATAGGCGAAGAGCGGTTGCTCAGGTTGATTCAGCGCGTGGTGCGCGGGCGCGGCCATTTGCTGGTTGGGATTGGTGATGATGGGCTGGTGCTCAAAGATGGGCGCACGGTGCTGACCACCGATGCCTATGCGCAAGGGGTTCATTTTGATTTGAGTTATCTGAGTTATTATGATGTGGGCCGGCGGTGTGCCTGTGCCGCACTTTCCGACCTGGTGGCAATGGGTGCTGAGCCGGTGGTGATGCTGGTGGCGCTGGCATTGCCGAGGAGGACGAGCAGCAGGGCGGTGCAGGAGTTGTATCAGGGGCTGGAGCAGGTGTGTGCGGAGTTGAATTGTGAGATTGGGGGCGGAGACATCATCGCCTTTGACCAATTGGTTTTAGGGCTGAGTGCACTGGGGAAAACGCGCCGACCGCTTTTGCGTTCTGGTGCCGAGCCCGGGGATTTGGTTTATGTTACCGGTTACACCGGGCTTGCCGAGACCGGCCGGTTGTTGCTTGTGCATAAACTCAGCATCAGGTTCAAAGCCTGCGGGGGAGAACTGGCAATTGAAAGGCATCGGCATCCGCTGCCCCGGCTTCAGGTGCTGCAAAGGGTACGGCGCGGGATTTCGGCGTTGATTGACACCTCAGATGGGCTGGGTAGCGATGTTCGGCATTTGAGCCAGTTGAGCGGGGTGCGGGTGGTGATTCAGGCCGAGAAGATTCCGGTGCACCCGGTTACCCGGGAGTTGTGTCAAGTGCTTGACATTGACATAAATAAATTTGTCCTCAGTTCGGGTGAGGATTATGAGCTGCTGTTTACCAGTAAAAGGCGGTTGGGGTCAACGGTGGCAGGGGTACCGGTTAACTGTATCGGCTGGGTGGAAAAAGGAGCGGGTGTTGAGATTGAAAATCAGGGCAGAAGGTCAAAGCTGAGAATCAGGGGCTATGACCACCTTAAATAAGATTAATTGTTGAAAACTTGTGGATAAGTATGTGGATAAAGATTAAGTCTGTTAATTTTGTGTAAATTCCCCTTGATTTTTCGGTTAATTTTTTAATTGCTGAATTTTTCGGCAGTAAACTTAGAAATCTTTTTTTATCAATTAGTTAAAAAATTGGTCTTGTTTTTTAATTTTGTTTGACAGCCTATATATAGTGGTGTAGTATATATTATATCAATATGAAGTGTCCATATTGCTCAAGCGAAGAGGATAAGGTGCTTGATTCCCGGCCTGCGCAGGATGGGAATGCAATCCGGCGGCGCCGGGAGTGTCTGAAATGCGGGCGCAGGTTTACGACCTATGAGTACGTGGAGCGGATGCCGCTGATGGTTATTAAGCGGGATGGGCGGCATGAGCCTTATGACCGGCAGAAGGTGGTGAATGGAATTGTGCTTGCCTGTCGGAAACGGCCGGTAGGCAGGCAGGAGATTGAGCGGGTGGTGGAGGCGGTTGAGGCACGGCTGGAGGAGCAGGGTAAGCTGGAGGTAAGTTCAACAGAAATTGGGGAAATGGTGCTTGAGCAGTTGATTAAGATTGACCCGGTAGCCTATGTGCGGTTTGCATCGGTTTACCGGCAGTTTAATAGTCCAGAGCAGTTTGTTGAGGAGTTAAAAAAACTTGAGCGGGAGGAGCAAGGTGGCAGAACAAAATAATCAGGAGAAAAAAGATTTGGCCGAGGAAAAGGCAAAAGCCGAAGGGCAGGCAGCAACGTCACGCACCGGTTTGCCGGTGCAGTTTCGCAAGGTTCAGAAGCGGTCTGGCGAGCTGGTGGATTTTCAGGTTGAGAAGATTGCCGCTTCAATTTTTAATGCGGCACGGGCGGTGGGTGGTGAGGATTATAACCGGGCAGTCTGGCTGGCAGAGCGGGTGGTGGATTATCTTTATGCCCGGCGCGGTCCGCATATTCCGACCGTGGATGAAATTGGCGATGCGGTGGAGAAGGTTTTGATTGAGCACGGACATGCCCAGACCGCCAAGGCGTATATTCTGAAGCGGGAGGAAAGGGCACGGGCACGGAGGCGGCATGCGGCTCGCATCAAGCCCCGGCTCGGGGGTAAACGGGATACCACCGAGTTTGCTCTGTTTGTCCGTTCGTCCGATGATACCATCCGGCAGTGGGACCGAACCCGGATCAGCCGGGCACTGGTGCGGGAAGCCGGACTGGACCCGGAACTGGCTGAGGAAATCGCCCGCGAGGTTGAGGAGATGATTGTCAATGCGAATGTAAAGCGGGTGACCTCCAGTCTGGTGCGGGAACTGGTTAATGCCAAATTGATTGAGCACGGGCAGGAGGAGGCGCGCCGGCGTCATACCCGACTGGGGGTGCCACTGACCGATGTGGAAAATTTGATTCTGTATAAGAACCGGGAGAATGCGAACACACCCCACAACCCTGAGGCAACGAATATGACGCTGGCGGAGTGGACACTGAAGCAGTTTGCGCTCACATCGGTTTTTGATGCCGATATTGCCGATGCCCATATCCGCGGTGATATTCACCTGCATGACCTCGGGTTTATTAACCGGCCTTACTGTTCAGGGCAGTCGCTGGAGTATGTGAAGAAGTTCGGGCTCAATCTGCCCAATGCGCTGTCAATGGCAAAGCCGGCAAAACATCCGGAGACCCTGCTGGCACATATGGTTAAGTTTTCGGCAGCACTGCAGGGGCACTTTGCGGGCGCGATTGGCTGGGATGCGGTGAATATCTTTTTTGCACCGTTTCTGGTGGGGATGAGTGACCGGGAGATTCATCAGCTGGCGCAGATGCTCGTTTTTGAATATTCGCAGCAGAACGTTGCCCGGGGTGGGCAGGCGATTTTTTCGGATATCAATCTCTACTGGGAGATGCCGGCACATTTTGCCAATGTTGAGGCAATTGGACCGGGCGGAGAGTACACCGGCCGGAAATACGGAGAGTATCTGAAGGAAGCCCAGCGGTTTGTCTGGGCGATATTTGATGTTTATAAAGAGGGGGATGGTTCGGGTCGGCCGTTCTTTTTCCCGAAGCCGCTGGTTCATATTACCGAAAACTTTTTCCAGACACCCGGGCATCAGGATTTTCTCAATCATATCTCAGCGGTGGCGGCGGATAAGGGTAATACCTATTTTGTTTTTGACCGGGGTAAAACCGCCAAAATCAGTGAGTGCTGCCGGTTGAGTTTTAAACTGGACCAGAATGACCTGCAGGATGCGCAGACGCCATGGAAGATGCGTTACTGTGCACTGCAGAATGTGACCATCAATCTGCCCCGGGTGGCATTTCTGGCAAATCACGATGATGCCACCCTGTTCCAGCTGCTACGGGAGCGGATGGCGATGATTGCCCGTGCCCATAATGAGAAGCGGACCTTTATTCAGAAACTGCTGTCGTTGAAGTCGGATGGGCCGCTGGCGCTGCTGACGATGGCAGCGGATGGTGAACCGTATCTGCGGATGCACCGGGTGACCTATCTGGTGGGGGTCCTCGGGCTGAATGAGCTGGTGCAGTATCATCTGGGCAAGGAAATGCACGAAAGCGAGGAGGCGTTCCGGTTCGGGCTGAAGGTGATGGCGTTTTTAAATCTGGAGTGCCGGCGCCTGGCGGCCGAACACGATTTGCGACTGGTGATTGAGCAGACACCGGCAGAGTCAACCGCTTACCGGCTGGCGAAACTGGATTTGGAGCTTTATCCAGAACAGGCGTTGCAGGTGGTCAAGGGCGATTTGCAGAGCGGGGCGGTGTATTATACCAACTCCACCTATCTGAATATCGGTGCGCCGATTGACCCGATTGAGCGGGTGTATCTGGAAGGGAAGTTTCACGATATGATTGAAGCCGGGGCACTGACCCATGTCTGGCTGGCTGATGCCCGACCGCCAAAGGAGACGATTGCTAATTTTGTGCTCAAGACCTATCATCGGACCCGCAATGCCCAGATTGCCTTTTCACCGGAGTTTACCACCTGTTCGCGCTGTCTCCGGACAAGCCGGGGGTTGAACAGCACCTGTCCTTACTGTCATTCGGCTGAGGTTGACCACATCACCCGGGTGACCGGTTATTTTTCGCGGGTGTCGGGCTGGAACGCGGGCAAGAGGCAGGAATTGAAGGACCGGTTCAAGAGTGACCTGGTGCACATCAATGCGGTGAAGGTGCCGATACTGCAATTTCAGGTTCAGTAGCGGTGCGGATAACGGTGCGGGTTAAGCCCAATTCCCGGGCTGAGGGAATAACCGGTAATCCGGATGGCAGTTTGACAATCTCGGTAAAGGCGCCACCGGTTGCCGGCGCGGCAAATGAGGCGGTGGTCAGCCTGCTTGCCCGTTTTTTTCAGGTGCCGAAGAGTTCAATCCGACTGGTCCGGGGGGGCCGTTCCCGGCTGAAGGTCTTTGAGGTGGGCAGTTAACCGGCTTCGGTCAGCAGTTTGAATTCAGTTGGGCCGAGCTGGTAATCGGTTTTGACATCAATCGCCAGTTCGTAACGGCGGGCAAATTCGGCAAGCCGTTCAAACCATTCGGTGGTGAGGAATTCGGTCAGCGCCGGTGAGGCAAGGATGCGGACCTTCCGGCCACGCAGTTTCGGGAGCCGGGTGAGAATTAAGCGCTCAATCCGCATTGCCACTTCGGAACGGGAGCGCACCCGACCTGAGCCCTGACAGACCGGACAGGTTTCAAACAGCAGATACATCATTCCGGGCCGGGTTCGTTCCCGGGTCATTTCCAGAAGTCCAAACCGGCTCATTTTGGAAAAGTCCGATTTTGCCCGGTCGTTGGCAAGTTGAGTGCGCAGTTCCTGAACCACCCGTTCGGTATTGTGCGGGTCCTGCATATCAATGAAGTCAATGATAATCAAGCCGGCTAAATCGCGGAGCCGGATCTGCCGGGCGATTTCCGCCGCGGCTTCGAGGTTGGTTTCCAGAATCAGTTTTTCTGGGTCTTCCTCCTGAGCCGAGCGGCCGGTGTTGACGTCAATTGCCACCATTGCCTCGGTCTGGTCAATGGTGATGAAGCCCCCGCCTTTGAGCCAGATGCGCTTGTGAAACAGGCGTTCAAGCTCAGCTTCCACCCCGGTGAATTCCAAAAGCGGGGTTTCGCCGCGGTACTGCTCAATCCGACGCCGGAAGCGGGGGGCAATCCGGCTGACATACTTAAGAATCTGTTGATAGGTTGGTTCGTAATCAATCAGGATTTTTTCAACATTGTCGTTCAGCAGGTCCCGGACGACCTTCAGGCCAATTGATGGTTCTTCATAGAGCAGTGCCGGCGCGGTGAGTTGTTCAGCCTTATGCCGGATTTCCTCCCAGCTGCGTTCAAGCTCCTGATACTCTCGTTTAAGGTCCTCAAATGATGCTTCCTGGGCAACGGTGCGGATGATCAGTCCGGCATTGGGACTTTTGAACTGGCGCACCGCGGCGCGGAGCCGGTTGCGCTCCTGCCGGTCAGCAATCCGGCGGGAGATGCCGACCTGCTGGGCGTTCGGGAAGTAAACCAGATACCGGCCAGGAATGGAAATGAGTGAGGTCAGCCGGGCACCCTTTTCGGCAAAGGGGTCTTTAACCACCTGGACGAGGATTTCCTCACCCTCGCGCAGGGTAATGGTGCGGGGCGGGAGCCGGCCCCCTTCAGCCTCCTCGCCTTCCAGGGTGTCAAATTCGGGTATTTCGGTAAGCGGCAGAAAGCCGTTTTTGCGCAAGCCGATGTTGACAAATGCTCCGCGCAAACCTTTGACGACATTTTCAACCCGGCCCTTGTAAATTCGGCCGACAAAGTTCTGCTGTTCAGCCCGTTCAATATAAAACTCTACCAGCCGGTCCTGTTCAAATACTGCCACCCGTGTTTCCCATTCATTGGCACTGATGACAATTTTGGTTTTAACTTTCATTTCGCCTCCCTCTGCTGAACCCCACCGGGGAGAAGACCGGTCGTTTCCCCGAGTGGTGTTCTTAAACTGTTTTCCGCCAGATTAAAGCAGTTCTGGCGTTTGATTTCAAGAGCGCGGGCTTCGGCTTCGGTAATGCCAAAGAGCCGGGCAAGGGTGCTAAAGAGTTTGATGCCCGGCGCGATTGTCAGGTCAAGCACCAGCGCATCGTCCAAACGCAGGTTAAGTCCCATCACACCGGGTGGTAATGGTGCGCTGCCGGGTAACAATTTTTTGGTTGCCGGCAACCGGACTTCATAGCGGGCGAGGTTGATCAGTTCGCCCAGCGCGGGTGCGCTGCGGGGCACGACCTGAGCGGCAACAATCCGTAGCCCCCTTGGTAAAAATGGGCCGAGGTCCCGGACAATATTGCCGGAATAGTTAAATTCCAGAAAAAGGTCAACATATTCGCCCTCGGAGATTAAGCCGACCGGCAGCGGTGGTCCGAAGGAGAGCATCGGTTTCGGGGCAAAGCCGCGGGTGTAGACAATCGGTAGTTCACTACGGCGCAGCGAACGGTAGAATGCCCGAACCCGGTCAAGATGGGCGGCAAACCGGAATGGTTCTTCAACCACATATTTTAAGCGGATCCGGGTTTTTAATCCCTCGTAAGCGGTTGTGTTCCCCCGACCGAACTCAAATTTTACCGGTTGCTTTGCCGGTGGCGCCGGGACTACCGGCGCGGGACCGGGACAGGCACCGCAGTTGGTGCAGCCCGCGGTCAGGCAATCCGGAGTTTCCACACCCGCTTTTGCCCGATGGTATTCTTCCTGGAGAAACTCTCGGCTGACACCGACATTGATAAAGTCCCAGGGCAGGGGAGCAGCCGGGTTGCGTTCAGCGAGGTATTGAACGGGGTCAACACCGCATTGCTGGAATGCCTGCTGCCAGCGGTCAAAATTGAAAAATTCGGTCCATTCCTGAAATATGCCGCCGGCTTGATAGACCTGTTCAATCACCGAGTTTATTTTTTCATCGCCCCTTGCCAGAACTGCCTGAACCCAGGAGGATTCCGGGTTTTCCCATTTGGGTTTGACATTACGCCGGTGGAGCATTGCCTTCAGTAGTTCAATTTTGGCACGGGTCTCGTTTATGTCGGCGAAACCAGCCCACTGGAGCGGGGTGTGGGGTTTCGGGATAAACGGAGTGAGGTTGAAGCGCACGGTGCGATTCCGGCAGAGCCGGGCAATTTCGGTCACGAACCGGCCAATCTCTTGGACATCGGCAGCGGTTTCGCCCGGAAGGCCAACCATAAAATACAGCTTTATTCCTCCCCAGCCCGCGTCCAGGGCATTACGCACCGATTCCAGGATTTTTATTTCCGAAATGTTTTTATTGATAAAGGCACGGAGCCGGGGCGAGGCGGTTTCCGGGGCAAAGGTCAAGCCCGCTTTTTTTACCTCCTGGAGATTGATTGCCAGTTCCGGACTGAAGTCCTCACCGCGGGTTGAGGGTAAAGAAATTGAAACCCGGCGGCCATACAGGCTCCGGTTCAGGCGCTCAATCAGGGGCAAAAGATGAGGGTAGTCAAGTGCAGAAAGGGCAAGCAGCGAGACCTCTTCCCAGCCGCTGGCACGAATGCCTCGTTCCACCAGCCGGACAATCTGGTCTACATCCCGAAACCGGACCGGCCGGTTAATCATTCCTGCCTGACAGAAACGGCAGCCCCGACCACAGCCCCGGGCGATCTCTACCGTCAGCCGGTCATGGGTGATTTCGCAGATGGGAACGATCGGCGGGAAGGGAAAGTCCTCGTCTCGCAACTGGTTGATAATCCGGCGGTTCACGGTCTGGTGTTGCGGGTCGGTGTAACCCGGGACAAAGACACCGTTCAGGCGGGCGAGCTGGCTCAGCAGCCGGTCCCGGTTTTTTCTATCCCAGCCGGCATAGACCGCACTGATTTCAGCGATTATCTCTTCGCCATCACCGATTACAAAGATATCAATAAATTCGGCCAGGGGCAGGGGGTTGACGGTGCACGGTCCACCAGCAACGATCAGCGGGTCACCGGCACCACGGGCGGTGCGCTGCCGGGGCAACTGCGCCAGGTCCAGCAAATAGAGGAGGTTGGTGTAGGATAGTTCACTCTGAAGCGATACGCCGATGATGTCAAATTCCCGCACCGGCCGTTTTGATTCCAGGGCGTAAAGGGGGATGTTTTTTGCCTTGAGGAGGTTGCCAAAGTCGGGCCAGGGTGCGTAGCAACGTTCACAGCTGACACCGGGCAGACGGTTGAGAATGGAATAAAGAATCCGCAGGCCGTAGTTGGACATCCCGATTTCATAAACCTCGGGCATAGCCAAAACCCAGCGCACCCGCCCCCCGCCGGATTCGGAATAGTAAGAATTGTATTCGCCGCCGGTGTAGCGAATTGGTTTGGTGACGAGGGGTAGAACCTCGTTTAACTCATTAATCATTGCAAAATATTATAATAGACCGGCCGGGCTTAAAGTCAAGCAACCAAGCAGCGGAGGGCGCAAGAGCGGTTGTCGGGCATTAAATTGTAATCACCGCTGAATTGACTTTATAAATTATTTTTAGTAAACTTATCTATTATGCTGAGCACATTACGCAAACGAGTTAAAGTGGTGATGGTTATCGTTGCCATTACGTTCATCGCTGGATTTTTGATGAGCGAAGTGTGGAATCTGCTCCGGCGTCACGAAAAGCCGGGGACAAAGAATGTACCCCCCGGCGTGGTGGGCCAGGTTGGTGATTATAAAGTTACAGTTGATGAATACCGTCAGGTCCGGCAGTATATTGCCAACAAGTATCATCAGGACAGTCTGTTCCGGGATTTGACCAATGAGGATGAGGCGCGGATTGACCATCTGGCGTGGAATCACCTGGAAACCGAACTGACCTGGACGAAGATTTTTAAACAGACCAAATTGGACATCACCGAGGGCGAACTGGAGTGGATTATTAACAATTTTCCGCCGGCAGAACTGCAGCGCCATCCGGATTTAATGACCGATGGCAAGTTTGATACAAATAAATACCGGCAGGCGCTGAGCAATCCGAATAACCGGCCGTTCTTTGCCCGGTATGCCCGGGAGATTTATGAGCAGTTGCGGCCGCAGAAGTTGCAGATGTATGTTGCCGGTGCCATCCTGCTGCCTAAAAATGAGGTTGACCAGGCGGTGGCTCAGGCAAATACCATCGTCAATGTTACCGCCCTTTATATCGGGCCGACCGCCCTCAAGGAGGAGGAGCGTAATTACGAACCCTCGGAGGCGGAGCTGCGCCAGTTTTATAATGAGCACCGCAATGATTTTCAGCCCAAGGAGGAGATACGGGAACTCAAATTTGTATTTTTCCCGTTCACCATTACTCCCGAGGATACCCAGTCAGCGCGGTCAAGGATTGATGAAGTTTATCGCCGGCTGGTGGCGGCAGATAGTGGAAGCCGGCGCGACAGTTTTGAGATGGTCGGGCTGACTTTCGGAGATTATGAACCGGATACCAGTTCGGTGGCTTTTACCAGAGAACAACTCACGCCACCGGTGGAGTCGGTGGTGCGCCGGCTCCGGCCTGGTGGTTTTACCAGACCATTAAGTACCGGTAATGGCTGGCAGATTATTATGCTGGACAGCCTCCGGAATGATACCTTCTGGGTCAAGCGAATCCGCATTCGGGTCAAGCCCGATGAGGCGCGGGAGCTGGCGCTTCAGGACCAGATTCGGACGTTTATGGACCAGGCAGCGGGCGGTGATTTTGATTCGGTTGCGCAGCGGATGAATTTGATGGTTGGACCGACCCCAGCACGGGTACTGGGTAAAAAGAAGTTGAACTGGGGTGTGGAGATTTATAATCCTGGAGAACTGGTAGCCTGGGCGGCAGATGCAAAGCCCGGTGAGGTTATGCCGGTACCAATGCGTGGTCCTTACGGTTATTATGTTTTCAAGCTGGAGCGGGTTATACCGGTGAAGCCGGCGCCGTTTGAGCAGGTGAAAGAGGCGCTGAAGTGGCGGGTGCGTCAGGAGCGCGAGAAAAAATTGTGCGGCGAGCTGGCAGAGGCGGCTTGGGCGCAGATTCGCAATGGCAAAACCCTGGAGCAGTATGCGGCGGAGAATCCCCAGGTGGAACTGATTCATGAGTTGATTAACGGCGTTACGGATATTATGGCACGTGGTCGGCGCGGCGCAGAGTTTGTGGGTGCGGCACTGGCACTGGAACCAGGCCGGCTGACCGGTCCAATCAAGACGAACTGGGGATATTATATTATCCGGTGTGATGAGAAGCGAGTTAACGAAACGCCGGTGCTGAAACCGGAAAACTATGTTCAGCAGAAGCAGCAGCAGCTGTTCCAGGAATTATGGGATAAGATTACTGAACAACCGGAGACCAGAGACTGGCGCCAGGTCAGAAGTTATTGACAACGGACGGGATTGATTGTTATATTTAATAGGGCGGTGAAAAATATGCCGGCCCCATCGTCTAGCGGTTTAGGACATCACTCTTTCAAGGTGAAGGCACCGGTTCGACTCCGGTTGGGGCCAGATGCGGGAGTAGCTCAGCTGGTAGAGCATCACCTTGCCAAGGTGGGGGTCGCGGGTTCAAATCCCGTCTCCCGCTTTTTTAATATCGGTTGGCGGCATAGCCAAGCAGCAAGGCAGCGGTCTGCAAAACCGCAATTCCGGGGTGCAAATCCCCGTGCCGCCTTATAGAAATCTGGTTCAAGCCGCTTGGTTTGAAAAGGAGCCGGGGTGGCGGAATGGGCAGACGCAAGGGACTTAAAATCCCTTGACCCGTTAGGGTCGTGCCGGTTCGACTCCGGCCTCCGGCACTAAAATGCAAATTGGGCCGTTAGCTCAGTTGGCAGAGCACCTGGTTTTTAACCCGGTGGCCGCAGGTTCGAGTCCTGCACGGCCCATTCCCATTAAAATTTGGGGTTAGCCGGCAAAGACGAATGGGGTTTGGAGTTCGGGCCGGCGGTATTCGGGAAAGAGCAGCGGGGCACGCCGGTCTTTGGGTATGCGGGCGGCTTTAAGTTGTTCCTGAAACCGGGTCAGATGTTTAAAGCCAGCAGGCCGATCCAGAGTAATATTTTTTGATTTCTCGGCAGCAGCCCGACCTGCCCTTCTACCAAAAACAAGGATGTCCAGCAAAGAGTTACCCATCAGCCGATTGCGGCCGTGGATACCACCGGCAACTTCACCTGCCGCGTAAAGGTTTTTTACCTGAGTTTCGCCCTGGTCGTTAATTAGCACCCCACCGTTCTGATAGTGCTGGGTTGGATAGGTGAGAATTGGCTCTTTGTCCATGTAGATACCAAAGCGAGCAAACTGGTGATACATCGCGGGCAGGTTTTTCTTGACCGCACCTTCGCCTTTAAGGATTTCAATCAGTGGTGTATCCAGCCAGACACCGAGCCGGCCGGTCGGGGTGAGCACACCGTTTTTCCTCTCGGTGCATTCCCGGATGATTGCCGAGGCGGTAATGTCGCGGCTTTCCAGTTCGTAAATAAACCGCTGACCATGGACATTTACCAGGTGGGCGCCCAGACCGCGCACCTTTTCGGTGATTAATTGGCCAACAATCTGCTCCGGATAGGCAACACCGGTCGGATGGTACTGGATGGTGTCAATGAATACCAGTCGGGCACCGGCGCGATAGGCAAGAACCAGGCCGTCGGCGGTGGCGCCGTAATGATTGGTGCAGGGAAAGCCCTGGATGTGGAGCCGGCCACAGCCGCCGGTGGTCAAAATTACCGTCTTTGCCCGGACGGTGAAAAGCTCATTGGTGTCCAGGTTGACAAATGCGGCACCACTGCAGGCACCGGTGTCATCGGTTAAAAGTTCAACTGCCGCACAGAACTCCAGCACCGGGATCTGACGGTTACGGAACTCGTCCCGGAGGGTGCGCATAATCTCGGCACCGGTGTAGTCGCGACAGGCATGCATCCGTTTCCGGGAGGTGCCACCACCGTGAATGGTGATCATCGTTCCGTCCGGCTGCTTGTCAAACATCACCCCCAGTTCCTCAAGCCAGGCGATAATAGCCGGGGCATCGGTGACAAGTGCCCGGGCAAGTTCCGGAATATTTTTGAAATGGCCACCACCTAAAACATCAAGGTAGTGACGTTCAGGCGAGTCGTTTTCCTTGTCCGCCGCCTGAATTCCACCCTGAGCCATCATCGTATTCGCATCTCCGAGCCGGAGTTTGGTCGCTAAGAGAACCCGGGCACCCTGTTCCTGAGCGGTCAACGCGGCAGCAACGCCCGCGCCACCGCCACCGATAACCAGCACATCAACTTCAAACTTCGGGTGGTTAGGGTCAAAACGGTCCGGGGCAACCAGGGGCCAGGCTTCAAGGATATCGGCAAGTTCGTGCGGGGTGCGGTCACCCTGATTGGGACCGACCTGAAGTGCGCGCATACTGGTTTCAATATAGTCCGGGTGAAACGATTTTAAAAGTGCCTTTTTGGCATCGGCATCCAGCAGGGGAATTTTGCCCTGGCGGATCCGCTCCTGCCGGGTGGCTTCCAGTTTACGAATGGACTCCTGCATTGATTCGGGATACATCGTGACTCCTATTCCGGTTCAATATCCCGTTCCTGATAGTACAGGCGGGAAAGTTCAGCTTCGCTCATTTTTGTTAATTTGTCAAGTCCAGGTTCAAACCGGCCCGCCCGGATTTCCTCAAGCCGGCGCGCGAGATGGGCAGCGCGGGGTGCAATCCTGGCACCATAAAGCCGGCGTGCGAGCAGGGCGACATTGTAGTGAACGATTTCTGCCGGACAGCGGCTGGCGCACAAGCCACACATAATACAGTCAAAGGACATATCTGCCACCCGCGCGATGTCGCCGCGGATAGCAGCCTGAATATAACCCATAACATCAATATCCTGAGGGCAGATTTTGGTGCAGGAGTTGCAGGCGATACAGCGCATCAATTCGGGATAGAGGCGAACCAAAACCTGGCTATCGGGCTGGAGTTGATTGATGTCGTACTCTTTTTTATTTGCTGGATAAAATGGTATCTGGGTAAGATACATCCCGTCTTCCACCACCGTCTGGCAGGCAAGGCCGACCTTGAGTTTATAAGAGTCTTTGGTCCGATAGACGGTGCCACAGGCACCGCAGAAACCACCGCGGCAGCCGCAGCCACGAATGAAGCGATAGCCCGCGTACTCCATCGCCTTCATAATGGTCAGTTCTTTTGGTACCTGATAAGCTTCGCCCATTACATAGATGGTAACGAAATCACCGGTCGGCGGCGGCTCGGTGGTTTTACGGGTGGGGATTTTCGTCCGTTTCCTTGCCATTTTTCAATCCTCCTTTTTATACCGGCTTACACCCTCCTGATAGAGGTCGGCACCATAGCAGTCATTGACCACGATTACTGGCAGGTCGATAACTTCCAGTTCCTGGAGGGCTTCCGGACCGAGGTCTTCATAGGCAATCACGCGGGCAGCGCGAACCCGCTGTGCCAGCAGTGCTGCGGCACCGCCCACCGCGGCAAAATACACCCCGCAGAATTTCTGCAAAGCGGCGATTACTTCCGGACTACGGTTGCCTTTACCAATCATTCCTTTCAAACCGGCAGCCAGTAGGGTCGGGGTATAGACATCCATCCGGTACGAGGTGGTTGGCCCACAGGAACCGATCGGCTTCCCGGGCTTTGCAGGGCTGGGTCCAACATAATAGATAACCGCACCCGGGAGCGTAAAGGGTAAGGACTTGCGCTGCTCCAGGGTCTGGACCAGGCGCTGGTGCGCCAGGTCGCGGGCGGTGTAAATTTTGCCGGTAATATTAACTGTATCACCAGCGTGCAGGGTGCGGACAATTTCGTCGGTGAGCGGAGTGGTGATTTTTTTTACAGTGCTCATAATTTACAGAATTGCAGTTTTGTGCCGGGCGGCGTGACAGTTGATGTTCACGGCACAGGGCATAGTTGCAATATGGCAGGGAAATGCCTCAATAAATACCGCCAGGGCAGTGACCCGGCCGCCAAGGCCCTGAGGTCCGATTCCCAGTTTGTTAATCTGGTCAAGCAGTTCCTGTTCCAGCTGGGCATAGAATGGGTCGGGATGGGCTGAGCCGATTTCCCGGAGCAGCGCCCTTTTTGCCAGCATTGCGCACTTCTCAAATGTCCCGCCGATGCCGACGCCAACGATGATTGGGGGACAGGGGTTTGCCTGGGAGCGCCAGACCCGGTCAATCACAAATTTTTTGATGCCGGCAACTCCGTCTGCCGCGGAAAGCATTTTCACCTCGCTCATATTTTCACTGCCCCCGCCTTTGGGCTGGACCGTGATTTTCAGGCGGTCGCCGGGAACGATATCGGTATAGATGATTGCCGGGGTGTTATCGTTGGTGTTTTTCCGGCGGAGCGGGTCAGCAACAATTGATTTACGTAGATAGCCTTCGGTATAACCTTTGGCAACCCCAGCCTGAATCGCATCGTAAAGTTCGCCGCCGGAAATCTGCACCTGGGAGCCCAGTTCCAGCCAGACAACCGCCCAACCGGTGTCCTGGCAAATAGGCATCAACTCGGTGCGGGCAATTTTTTGATTTTCCAGCAGTTGTTTGAAAATTTCCCGGCCGGTCGGGCTTTCCTCAATTTCCAGCCCTTTTTCAAAAGCCCGGACCACATCCTCTCCGAGCAGACAGTTCGCCTCAATACACAGTCGGGCAACCGTATCCCGGATTTGTTCAAATGAGATTGTGCGCATCAGAGTGCCGGTTCTAAAATCCAGGTCTCGGTAGCGGCGGGCAGGTTTGCTACCCCAATTTCCACCTCGGGTTTGCCGATGCGCCGGACATTCGGGGCGATCCGGGCAAAATCATCAACCCGGGCAATCTGAAAACCGAGTTTGTGGGTTTTGAAGTGCATCGGGATTACCAGTTTTGGTTTAAGCAGTTCCACCAGTTTCAGGGCGGTGGGCGCATCAATGGTAAACAGTCCGCCCACCGGCACGAGCAGGATATCAACCTGACCCAGTGCCTGAATAACCTTTTCATCAGGAAGATGGCCCAGGTCGCCACAATGGACCAGCCGCAGCCCGTCAACCTCAAAGATGAAGATGGTGTTTTTTCCCCGCTCCTGGCCCTGGTGCTGGTCGTGGTAGGTGTCAATTCCAGAAATTCGGACGGTGCGGATGGTAAAGGGACCGGCACCCTTTAATGCTGGCGGTTTACCGGGCAGCAGGTCAGCACCGTTGTGGTCGGCGTGATCATGGCTGACAGTGGCGGCATCAGCCCGTTCGGTAATCCGGTCATAACTGACCGCACCGTCATAAGCACCCGGCACATAGGGGTCGGTGATAATTTTGGTGCCGTCTGCGGCGGTGATAAGAAACGCCGCATGACCGAACCACTTGATTTTCATTTCAGTTTCCGGCGGGGATTACCGAGACCCGCTTCTTATTCCGATTCACCCACTCAAAACGGACAATGCCATCGGTCAGTGCATAGAGACTGTCGTCACCTGCACGGGCAACATTTTTGCCGGGCAGAAACCGGGTGCCGCGCTGGCGCACAATGATTGCACCGGTGCGAACCAGCTCGCTGGCAAATGCCTTGATTCCCAGTCGCTGCCCCGGGCTGTTGCGTCCGTTTTTTGCGGTCCCGCCGCCTTTCTTATGTGCCATAACAACTCCTTCTGCCGCGATTGCGGCGAACAATTTATTTTAAGAAAAGAATTATATGACAAAACGGCTAAAAGTCAATATAAAATAAAAAATATGATTGCCAGCCGGATTGTTTGAACAGCGGTAAGAATGTGGTTCGGTGCTGGTGGGAAAAGCGTTTTTGAAATCGTCAATAGCAGTCTGTTCCTGGGGCTTGGGGAAATGGTTGAATAGAGCAGGTAAGCAGGGGCCGGGGTTGGGATGGATAAAATGGTAAAAAGGAGAGCGTCGGTTATGCTTAAGAAAAGCGCAGTTGGTAAAGAGCCGGGAACAGAATAAGGAATGGGTTTGAAGACCGTCCTGGAAACGATGGCCGGGGAGGGGTATAAATTAAAGGTTTAACCCCGTTAAACATTCGTCGATGCGGTGGTTAGCGGGAAAGGGGTTCAACGGGATGTTAAAATTTTGATTTTTGCCGGGTCTAATTTTATGGGGAAGGTGAATAATGTCCGGTTTTGATTTGGGCGGAGTTTATTGACAGAATAAAAAATGCGGGTATAATAAAATCGCGGGTGGCTCTCAGCCTAAATTATAAATAGAGGTTGAGATGAAACCACGCTAATCTGCTGAGAACAAAAAGGAGCATCAATGCTTAAAAAAATAATAATGCTCGGTGTCATCGTAATATTTGGCACCGCAGTGTCAGCCCAGGCTGACCGCAACGCCCCGGGCGTTGCCCGTTCTGATGAAACACCAAGATTTATCGTTAATCATTCTTCGGAGTCTGCGGTTCCCCATCGGATTGTGAAGGAAACAGATGACCTGCCCGGCAAAGTCTCGCAGCCGGCGCTGCCGCCAGTGGGCGAACCGCCACAGATTCTGGAGATGACTGATCAGGGCAATCCGGTTGAGCCCAGGCCGCTGTGGGGCGAGGATTTTCTGGTTTACAGTGGAGGGCTGAAAAGCCCGAGTCCATTCGGGGCTGAGCGGATGATTGCTTATGACCAGACCCATGATGGCGTGCTATTTGCCGCGTTTGTAGTGTCTCACGGGGACACAATGCGTATCTATCGTTCAACTGATCGTGGTGCTACCTGGAGCAACTGGAACGGGGTTGTTCACGCAGGAAATACTTTGAGTTCACCGGAACTGGTGGTTGCTGAAGGCGATTCCAGTTTTGTATTTCTGTTTTTCCGAACATCGGCAAATAATGGTGATATTTACTGTGCCCGGTTCGGGCTGAGTGGTGGTGTTAATATCTTTTCGGTTAAAGTGGACTCAGATACAATTGTAAACGTTGCCGCCTGTAAAGACAACGGTAACCCCTATTACCTTTACGTTACTTATGAATATCATGATGGTTATTACAATGTCCAGCTGTGCCGTTCTACCGATTATGGTCGGACCTGGAGTTCACCGAGCGGTTTTGTTGATGACACCCGGGTTCCGCCGAAACCGGATGTGGCGGTTGGTTATCAAAACCGGGTTTATGTCTCTTATCTTGACAAGCGGTTGAGTTCAGTGGATTCAGCCGCCTTTCGGGTAAGGCGGAGCATAAACCGCGGTGACACCTGGGAGCAGTCAAGGCAGGTGGGCAGGCCGGTAGTGCGGGTTTTTGATGCGGTGATTGGTGCTAATAACAACCGTCCGACTATCTGGCTGGTTCATGTCCGGGATATGGAGCCCTTTAACGGGAAGGGGCTCGGGGTATTTTATTACTATACCACAAACGATACTAACTGGTATTATGGCGGGGATGACGGAATCGGCCATGCGGATACGGATAATGATGAAAAGATGCCCAGTATCGCAACCCACTGGTATCACGGCTCACCGACCGTTTGCTATGCAATTGTGCCTTCAGAATCGCTGATGTTTACCTGGTGTTCTCAAGATACAAGCTGGATTACTCCGATTAAGGTTAATAACCACCGGCATACCGGCAACTTTGCACCTGCCGCCGGCTGGAAGAACATTGGTTCTTCATCCTTTTCAACGGTGCTTTATGCTGGTGTCGGTCCTACTAATTTATGGTTTGATTCCTGGGACAATACCGGCGTGGAAGAGGTGACCCCGGTTCAGTCAAGACCGCAGGTGGTGGTGAAGCCGAATCCGGCATCCCGGAGCACGATGGTTAGCTGGTCAGTACCGGCAAACCGAACGGTTGAACTTTTGATTCATGATGTTGCTGGTAGAGAGGTTGCCCGGTTCCGGGGCGGTCAAGCCGCGGTCTGGAACTGTGCGGGCGTGCCCGCCGGGGTTTATCTTTACCGGCTGAGTTTGGATGGCAAGAACGAAACCGGGACGATTGTCGTGGCACATTAAGTTCAGATCGAAATCATCAGGGCAGGACGCTGGTCCTGCCCTTTTTCTTTAAAGCAAAACTTGAACTGCGGGTCAAATCAGGTAATGATATGGTAATGCGCAACCGGGCAAAGAGCAATTTCCGAAGTGTGGCAGAAGGGTTGTCAGCGGTGTTACGGGAGATGGGGCTGGCAGATAAGATCGCAGCCTATCAGGCGGTTACCGACTGGCAAATGATTGTGGGTAAGGCGATTGCCCGCCATTCAACCGCCCTGAGCGTTGAGGACCGGACACTGGTGGTGGCGGTGGATTCACCGGCGTGGATGACCCAGTTGTTCTATCTGAAAAGCCAGTTGTTGAATAAAATCGGCCAGCACATCGGTCCGGGAAAGATAATTGAAATCAGGCTGGTGCTGAAACGATGAGCAGGATTTTTGAGTTGATTTGGTTAATTAGAAAAATGGAGGCAATAAAAGATTGCACAGCAGCTTTAAAAGTTGCGTTTCCTTGCACCGGTAACCGGCAACTGCGTTTGGGCTTTTAGATTTCCCTTTTTAGAATTGCGGTTTTTAATTACGGATACGATGCCAAAGGGGTTATTGTTAAACTGGTGTTTCATCCGGGCGCGGGCAAGTGCTACCAGCATTCCACAAAGCTTATAACGGGAAAAAGAGGCAATGGGCAAGGATGGGGAGTGAATAAAATTCCTTGATTTTAGACCATAATTTAATTAGGATATAATAATGGCTGAAACTTATAATGCAGCACAAATTCATGTTCTGAAAGGTCTGGAAGCGGTCCGGCACCGGCCGGCGATGTATATTGGCGATATCGGGGTTCGCGGTCTGCACCATTTGATTTTTGAGGTGGTGGACAATGCGATTGATGAGGCGCTTGCCGGTTATTGCGATTTTATCACCGTTACCCTGCACAGTGAAGAGGAGGTTTCAATTGAGGATAATGGCCGGGGGATTCCGGTTGACATTCATCCGATTGAGAAGAAGCCGGCGCTGGAGGTGGTGCTGACCGTTTTGCATTCCGGCGCCAAGTTTGAGCACAAGGTTTATCAGATTTCCGGCGGTCTGCACGGCGTTGGGGTTTCGGTGGTGAATGCGCTGTCGGAGTATCTGATTGCCGAGGTTTACCGTGATGGCAAAATTTACCGGATGGAGTTTGAGCGTGGTAATGTCAAGAGTGAACTAAAAATAATCGGTAAGACCAAAAAACGAGGCACGAAAATTACCTTCAAACCCGACCTGAAGATTTTTAGAAAGGTGAGTTTCAGTTATGACATTCTGGTCAACCGGTTACGGGAGCTCGCGTATTTGAATAAAAATTTGACGATTAAGGTGGTGGATGAGATTTCGGGTAAGGAGGAGATGTTTCACTATCCAGGCGGGCTGGCAGACTTTGTCGCCTATCTGGACCAGGGCCGGAACCGATTGCATAAGCCAATTGTAATTGAAGAACAGCGTAACGGGATGGAGGTTGAGGTTGCGTTTGAATATAATGATGGTTATGTGGAGAGCATTTTTTCTTTTGCTAATACCATCAATACCCATGAGGGCGGAACCCATCTGTCTGGATTCAAGGCGGCGCTGACCCGCTGTGTCAATGATTATGCGCGCAAGAGCGGTGCGCTGAAAGAGGGGATTGAGCTTGCGGGCGAGGATACCCGGGAGGGGCTGACCGCGGTGGTTTCGGTGAAGATTCCAGACCCGCAGTTTGAGGGGCAGACCAAGACTAAGCTGGGTAACAGTGAAGCCAAGAGCGTGGTTGAGACCGTGGTGAATGAGCGGCTCTCCGCCTACTTTGAAGAGAACCCGCGGGTGGCAAACCGGATTGTGGAGAAGGTGATTGCGGCGGCAAAGGCAAGGCTGGCGGCGCGGAAGGCGCGAGAACTGGCGCGGCGTCGGTCGCTTTTGGAGTCGGATACCCTGCCTGGCAAACTGGCAGACTGTGCTTCTGAGAACCCGGATGAGAGCGAGCTGTTTATTGTTGAGGGCGATTCGGCTGGCGGGTCGGCAAAGCAGGGCCGGGACCGGCGGTTTCAGGCGGTGTTGCCATTGCGGGGGAAGATTCTGAATGTAGAAAAGTCGGGATTGAACCGGGTCCTATCAAATAATGAAATCCGGGCAATAATCTCGGCAATCGGTGCCGGCGTGGGCGAGGATGATTTTGACCCTGAGAAGGCAAGGTATCATCGGATTGTGATTATGACCGATGCCGATGTTGACGGTTCGCATATTCGGATATTGCTTTTAACCTTCTTTTACCGGTTTATGCAACCGTTGATTGAAGCCGGTTATCTTTATATTGCCCAGCCACCGCTTTATCGGGTACGGCAGGGTAAGCAAGAGTATTACTTTTATACCGATGAGGAACTGGATGAGTTTCGCCGCAAGGCGAAGTCGGATAATCTGGAGATTGCCCGGTTCAAAGGTCTGGGTGAGATGAATCCGGAACAGTTGTGGGAGACAACGATGAATCCGGAAAAGCGAACGTTAAAGCGGGTGACGATGGAGGATGCCACTGAAGCCGATGCGGTGTTCCGGATGCTGATGGGCGAAGATGTTGAACCCAGACGGGAGTTTATTGAAAAGAATGCCCGGCAGGTTGAGAACCTGGATATTTGAACTGCCCGGCTTATTGGTTTTAAATAGGCTGGGACTTAAAATTCTTAATTAAACCTAACTGCCAATCTCCGGCTCAATGGGTGCCGTAACCGCCACCAGAACCGAAACTGGTGAGAATTGACATATAAGGCATAATGATAGCAACAATCAGGAAGACCGCAGCTACACCCATAAAGAGAATCATAATTGGTTCAATCATACCGGTGAGGTTTTTGACCGCATATTCAACTTCGCTGTCGTAATAGTCAGAAATCTGTTTAAGCATATCGTCCAGTGCACCGGACTCTTCACCGGTGGCAACCATCTGGATTACCATCGGTGGAAATACACCCAGTTCCCGCATCGGGGCGGCTATACCCCGGCCCCGACGCACACTTTCGGCGAGTCGGTCAACTGCCTGCGCCAGGTAAACATTGCCAATTGTTTTAGATACCAGGTTGAGACTGCGGAGAATTGGTAAACCGGTTCGGTCCAGCGTTTCAAACATCCGGGCGAAGCGGGAAAGCGCCATTTTGTAGATAATCGGTCCAAAAATCGGAATCCGGAGTTTCAGCCGGTCCCACCACATTCTGCCCGCACTGGTGCGGATGAACATATAAAACAGGACCACAATCGCGGCGACGAGCAGTGCCAACAAATACCAGTATTTGCCCATAAAATTGGTGACCATGATAAGAATCTGGGTGGGCAAAGGCATCTTGCCGCCAACGGTAGCAATCAGGGAGACGAATTTGGGCAACACAAAGGTGGAGAGGACAACGACCGCAATGACAAAAAAGACCATCAGAATAATCGGGTAACGCATTGCGCCGCCGACATCGGATTTGAGTTTGCGGTCGTGCTCTAAAAGCATCACCAGCCGGTCAAGGATGTCATCAAGCACACCACCCGTTTCACCTGCCCAAATGGAGTTCACGTAAAGTTCATTGAAGACCCGGGGGTGTTTTGCCATTGCAGCGGAGAGGGAGGCACCGCCCATCAGGTCTTTACGAATGGCATCCAATGCCCGGATTAAAGGTTTGGATTTAGTTTGCGCCTGCAGGGCGGTAATCGCCGAGAGCATTGGCAGCCCGGCACGGTGCAGGGTTACGAATTGGCGGGTGAAGTTAATCAGTTCAACCGGTTTTACCCGTTCAAACAGCTGATTGATGTTGAACTGGGTACCAGGTCCTGCCTTGCGCTGTTCCTCGCGGATACTGATGGGCACATAACCGAAGGTTTCAAGCTTCTCAGTGATCGTAGCAACATCGGTGCCTTCAATCGTTCCGGAAAGGATTTTACCTTCCTTGTCCCGAACTTTGTACCGGAAAATTGGCATAATGCCTCCTTAAAATTTATTACTCAACCTTTTCCGCCTCTTCCATTACCTCTTCAATAGTAGTTACCCCGGCAACCACTTTCCGGACCCCGTCTTCCCAGAGAGTTTTCATTCCGTATTCCCGTGCCAGCGCCCGGATCGCCGAGGTTGGCGGCCGGGTAACTACCAGTTCCCGGATACGGTCATTCATTTTCATAACTTCGAAAATACCGATTCTACCCCGGAAGCCGGTATTCCGGCAGTGTTCGCAACCTTTACCCTTGTAAAATTTTGTTCCGGGTGGCAATTCCAGTTCTTCAATTATCTTTGCTGGTGGGTCATAGGCATATTTGCATTTCGGGCAAATCCGTCGCACCAGTCGCTGGGCAACAACCCCTTCCAGACCGGAGGCGACCAAAAATGGCTCAATGCCCATATCAATCAGACGGGTGACCGTGCCCGGGGCATCATTGGTGTGGATGGTGGAGAAGACCAGCTGTCCGGTAAGAGCGGCACGAATTGCCACGCCGGCAGTTTCGGCATCACGGATTTCACCAATCATAATAACATCCGGGTCCTGACGCAGAATGTGTCTGAGTCCAACCAGGTAGGTGTAGCCGGCGCGCTCGTTGACCTGGGACTGACAGATTTCATCCAGGTCGTATTCCACCGGGTCTTCAATCGTAATGATGTTGGTATCAGCCGAACGAATTTCCTGCAGGATGGCGTAGACGGTGGTGGATTTGCCGGAGCCGGTCGGCCCGGTAATAAGAATAACTCCGTGCGGCTTGGCAATCATCTCCCGCAGGGTTGTGTAACTTTCATCCACGAGTCCGAGTTCGTCCAGCGAGAGCAGCCGCATCCGGTCAAGGATACGCATCACCACCTTTTCACCATAAGTGGTCGGGAAGGTGGAGACGCGGAAGTCAATCTCCCGGCCATCAACAATTGCGCCATAACGGCCGTCCTGCGGGACCCGTTTTTCTGCGATGTTCATCCGGGACATAATTTTGATACGGGAGACAACTGCCAGTTGTAGCGCCTTCTTGGGCGAAACCACCGGATGCAGAATACCGTCAATCCGGAACCGGACGCGCAAACCTTCCCGGGTGGGTTCAATATGAATATCGCTTGCCCGTTCCCGGACCGCCCGGATAATCATTTGGTTAACCCAGCGCACGACCGGTGCTTCAGAAGCCAGTTCCTCCAGTTTTTTGGGCTCCAGACTCATCTCGGCGGCGGCACCGGTTTCAGCCTCTTCGGCTGGCAGGTCGTCAAGGCTGGCGATTTCCGGCTCGTCCGGCAGGTCGGCGGGTTCGGGTGCGGCGTAATACTGGTTTAGTGCCTGATAAAGGTCAATTTCCCGGCAGACCATCGGTTCCACTTCCATACCGGTCATCCGCCGGACCTCATCAATCGTATAGATGTCGCCCGGGTCAACCATTGCCACCGCCAGCGTATTACCCGAGCGAAACAGCGGGATAATCTTATTATTACGTAAAAATTCTTCGGGGAACAATTGCAGAACTTCGGAATCCAGTTTAAAACTGGTCAAATCAATAAACGGAACTCCATATTTCTGTTCTAATGCCGAACCACTTTCTTCAATAGGCGTGGATTCGTCTGCCATTTACAGCCTCCTTAATTGGAAAGTTAATAATTTCATTCCAATTAATTATATACCAAACCGGGCGAGGTTGTCAATCAATTTTTTACTGATTAGAATGAAGCCGGTTCGGTTATCGTTTTGACAGACAGCAATTTTTACATTAGGCTTATTATATGGGAGTTTTAATCTCAATCGGAATAATTTTTCTGTCCGGAGTCGTAACCCCGGGATTTCTGACGGTTAACTCGCAACCTGCCGGTCTGCCGGTTTATGTTGAAGGAGAAAAAGTTGGGCTGGCACCGGTGGAGAAATACCAGCTGGAACCGGGCAGATACTGGGTAACGGTGGTGCCGAATGATAGCCTGGAGCGGCTTTATGAAACTGTGCGCGCTGGTAGGCTGGGACAACGGCTGACCGCACTCTGGACCCTTGCCCGAATTGATGCCGCTTCGGCTCAGGTAGAGGTTTTCCCGGGAATGGAGACCAGAGTGGAGATCAGCAGCCGGTTGATGGAGAAAAGCGCCTGCCGGGCAAAGTGGCTCTTTGGTGGTTCGGTATTCGGTTTGTTTAGCCTGGGGACTGTTGTCGGGCTGGTAATCGGAATGGCGGTTAATTAAAGCACCAGAGGTTAAATAGCATTGCGGGAAATGGACCAGGTGAAGCGAAATCAGCATAAGCCGGTAATTCAGACGCTATTGCTGGGTGTTTTGGTGTTTATTCTGGCAAGTGGCGCTACTGATGACCAGCGAGCCGGTCTAACCGAGGCGCGCTGGTATAAGAAACTCGGGAACCGGATGGTGCAGTGTGAGTTGTGCCCGAGAAGGTGTGTGATTAGCCCGGGCAAACGGGGCTTTTGCCGGGTGCGGGAAAACCGAAACGGAGTTTTGTATTCCCTGGTTTATAGCCAGCCCTGCGCAATCAACCGGGAACCAATTGAAAAAGCGCCCTTTTTCCACTTTCTGCCGGGACGGGAAAGGTTGACACTGGCGACCGTGGGCTGTAATCAGCGCTGCAAATACTGTCAGAACTGGGAGATTTCCCAGGCAAAACCTGAAGATGTGCCGACCCGAACAATGACTCCGGACCAGGTGGTGGCACTGGCGGACCAGTTGCATTTGCCAATCATCTGTTTTACCTATACGGAACCGATGGTTTTCTACGAATATATGTACGATATTGCGGTGCGAGCACGGGCAAAGGGAATCAGGACCGCGGTGGTTACCGGTGGTTATGTTAATCCTGAACCGCTTCGCGAGCTGTGCCGGGTGGTGGATGCAATTAAGATTGATTTGAAGGGTTTTACACCGGAGTTTTATCAGGAGGTGTGCGGTTCAACCCTGAAACCGGTACTGACTGCCGCACAGACCGTAGCCCGGGCCGGAGTGCATCTGGAACTGGTAAATCTGGTTGTGCCGGGCTATAATGACGATAGCACCACTATTATGAAAATGTGTCAATGGATTAAGGACAGTCTCGGGGACACCGTGCCTATTCATTTTACCCGGTTTCATCCAGATTACAAACTGCTGAACAGCCCGGCAACACCGGTGACGACACTGGAACGAGCGGTCCGAATAGCTAAACGGGTAGGTTTGCAGTATGTTTACATCGGTAATGTGCCCGGGCACCCGGCTGAAAATACCTATTGTCCGCATTGTGGCCGAAAACTGATCGGGCGTCAGGGGTTTACGGTGACGGAAAATAATATTGTCAATGGTCGGTGTCGGTTCTGCCAAGCAAAAATTTCGGGGGTGTGGAATTGAATAAGTCGGTTGTCTGGTTTGTGCCCGCTGAACGGGTGCTGGACGGGGTGGGGCTGATTTTAAAGAATTCGGGGTTTTTCAGCCAGGTGAAGCCAAGAAAACGGGTGGGCATAAAGGTGCATTTTGGTGAAGCCGGCAACAGCAACCATCTTGACCCGGAGATTGTGCGGCGGGTGGTGATTACCACCAGTTATTACGACCTCCAGCCGGTACTGATTGAGACCACCTCGCTTTACCGGGGAAGGCGCCAGCGGGCAGCAGAACATATCAAACTTGCCCAGGAGCATGGATTCAGCGTGAGCCGGGTACTGGCACCGATTGAGATTCTGGATGGGGAGTTCGGGGAGAAATTTTACACGGTGAATTTTGGCCCCGGGCTGGCGGGGCAAGCTTATCTGGCATCAGGTCTGCGTTATTATCGGTATCTTATTAATCTTGCCCATTTCAAGGGGCATTTTGTTGTCGGGTTTGGTGGGGCGCTAAAAAATCTGGCGATGGGGCTTGCTGCCAAGGCGGGAAAATTGGCGATGCATTCCAGTTCCAAGCCTTATGTTGATGAAGAAAAATGTGCCAGTTGCGGAACCTGTATTGATTACTGTCCCCATGATGCAATTAGTTTCCGGCAGTATGTGGCAAGCATTGGCCGGGCGTGCACCGGTTGTGGTGGATGTGTGGCGGTTTGTCCGTATGGCGCAATTAAATTAAACTGGGATGCAGCATCTGATTCGGTGCAACAGAAGATGGCCGATTACTGTCGCGCAATTCTTTCCGGACGGGTGGCGATTCATTTCAATTTTGCGCTGAAAATAACCCCGAACTGTGACTGCTATCCGCAAACCGAGCAACCAATAGTGCCGGACATCGGGGTCTTTGCTTCCTTAGACCCGGTTGCCTGTGACCAGGCGGTTCTTGACCGTTTGGAGAATAACATCCGAAAACTTTATCCGCATATTAATCCCGGAATTTTGCTGGCGAGGGCAGAAGAGATCGGACTCGGGCAACGGGATTATGAACTAATAACGATGTAGAGGTGTAAATGGAGGATGCGGCGCTGGTTCGGATGGATGTTTTTGAAGGCCCGGTAGAACTGTTGCTGTATCTGGTCCGGAAAAATGAACTGAATGTTCTGGATATCCCGATTGCCCGATTGACCGATGATTACCTTGCTTATCTGCGGACCAGTCCGGCATTGAACCTGGATACCGCAGCCGATTTTATGGTAATGGCAGCGGTGCTCGTCCGGCTAAAGGTGCGGGCACTTTTGCCCCGGATGGCGGAGGAAGACTTGACAACGCCGCAGGTGACGCTGGAGCAGATTCTTGATTCCTACCGGCAGTTTCAGAATGCTGCCCAAATTCTTGCCCGGCGTGAGGCACAGCAGCGGTTGCGTTTTCCACGGAAGGGTGAGTCCCCGCGGGCAAAACCAGCCGAGCAGGAGGAACTGGCGCTTTTGACCCAGGCGTTCAGCCGGTTGCTGGCGCGTTTGAAACCGCAGCCCCAGCTGACCATTGCTCCGCGGGAGTATAAAATTGAAGATAAGATTCAGAGTCTGCGCCTTTTAATCAATAAACGAATGGTGGTTGATTTTGAGGAGGCGATTACCGGTGCTACCCTGACAGAGCTGATTGTTACCTTTCTGGCACTTTTAGAACTGGTGCGGCTCGGCGAGGTCACAGTGGAACAGCAGGAAGAGTTTGGACCAATCCGGCTCAGCCGGCGGGAGGGAGCAAACGCATCGGCTTGACAGCAAAACAAAGCGGGTTAACATCAGATATGACCGTTAAGGCAACCGGATTTGGCTGGATTGAAACGGATTGTGGTAGATTTGAGTCGGATGTGCTTGTTTATCCGGAGGGGAAAATAGAAAACCGTTACGATTACCCGGCGGTGGACAGTCACCTCATCAGTCAGGAGGAGGTTCAGCGGGTACTGCAGGATACGGTGGCGGTGCTGGTTATCGGTACTGGCCAGTCAGGGCTGGCGGCACTGGCGGAACCGGCACAAAAGTTCCTTAAGCAGCGGGGCATCAAATTCCGGGTACTTCCTACCCCGGAAGCGATTGTTTACTATAATCGGCTTGCTGAACCCAAGGCGGCAATATTCCATCTTACCTGCTGAAAAGTTAAAGTGCGATTATATACGCTGGGTATTGGACGACGACCGGGTTTTGAATTCAGCCGGTTGCTGAGCAAATTTGGAATTCAGGTGCTTTTTGATATTCGGGGCAATCCACCAGCCGCACCGGTCAATCGGCCATCGGTTTTCAGTGCCGAGCAAACCGATTACAGCCGGGCGGGAATGGAAGCGCTATGTTCGGCTAATAAAATTACCTATATCTATTTAGGGAATGAACTGGCACCACCAGCAGAGTTTAACCTGAAAAGAGACAATTTCCGGGAATGGCTGACAAAGGAACAGGTGCAGCGGGGCATCAAAATTATTGCCAGTAAGGTGCCGGTGCGGGTCTGCTGTCTGCTCTGTTCCTGTTACCTTCCGGAGCGATGTCACCGGCTGATTATTGCCAGTGAACTTGCCCGGCAGGGGATTGAAATCGTTCACATTCTGGAGGAAAACCGCTTCTGGACGCCGCCGGTGAATACCGGTAAAAGGTTAGAGCGGGGTCGCCGATTCCGAATCCAGAACCAGCAGCGGAGGCGAAGATGACCGCTACGAACGAGTCCGGGCAATTGATTAATGAAATTAACCGTTTGAAAAAGGAGCGCCGGGCAGTAATTCTGGCGCATAACTATCAGCAAACCGAAATTTACGAGGTTGCCGATTTCATCGGGGATTCGCTGGAACTTGCCCGTCAGGCGGCAAAGGTAGCAAGTGAAATGATTGTATTCTGCGGTGTGCAGTTTATGGCGGAGACGGCAAAACTGGTAAATCCCGAACGGCGGGTGGTACTGGCAAATCCGCAAGCCGGCTGTCAGATGGCGGATATGATTACCGCCGCCGGGCTATTAAAGAAGAAGGCGGCAATGGGGGAGGTGCTGGTTGTTGCTTATGTCAATACACCAGTTACAGTGAAGGCGGAGGCGGATGTCTGCTGTACCTCGGCAAATGCGGTGCGGGTTGTTCGGTCGCTACCGGCAGACAGAAAAATTCTCTTTGTGCCGGATAAGAACCTGGCGCGCTGGGTTGAGGTCCAGACCGGACGCGAAATCATTCCCTGGGATGGGTTCTGTTATGTTCATGCCCAGTTTACAACGGATGATGTCCGCCGGGCGCGTCAGGAGCATCCCCGGGCGCTGATTGTGGTTCATCCCGAGTGTCCGCTGGAGGTGATCCAGCTGGCAGACCGGGTGGCATCAACCAGTGGTATGGTGCAGATGGCAGCGGAGAATGAGGAGCTGGTTTTAGGAACCGAAGCCGGGTTGTGCAATCGGATAAGCCGGGAGTTTCCGCAGTGCCGTTGTTATCCGCTCCGGCGCACCGCCATCTGCCGGAATATGAAAATCACCCGGCTGCAGGATGTTAAAAGGGCGTTACTGGGTGAGGTGCCGGCGGTGGAGATACCGGAGGAGGTCGCAATCCGTGCCCGCCAGGCACTTAATCGGATGCTTGCGATTTCTTGACACCGGTAAAATTTGACTTTAAAGTTTTTCTGTGGCAAATCTGATTATCATTGCGACTTTAGTCATCACCAGCATTGATATCGGCGGTCAGGTGGGCATCGGTTTCCCGACGGGGGGAATTAACCGCACCACCCGGTCAAGTACGGTAATCGGTTTACAGACCGGCTTAAACCTAAACCGGCATCGGCTGCAACTGGGGTATTCCTATTTTAACTTTCCGGGGAGAAATAATGCCCCGTATGAATTAGACATTCATCATATTTCCCTCATTTACGATTACCGGTTTTTTGCCCGACCAGCCTGGGGAATTTGTGCGGGCGCGGGCGGTGGTGTAGGTTTTATTCGCCGGAGTTTTAACACCGGGATTGAAACCGGCAGGGCACCGAATGCCAATCTGGTGCTGAAGTTAATTCAACAGGAGGGCAAGAGCCGGGTGAGTGCTGGTCTGGAGAATCTCATATTTATTGAAAAGACGGGTAAAGGGCTGGCACTGACCTATTTCCCGACCTTGCGGGTGGAGGTGGCATATGTATTCTAACCGGCAGAATATAATAATTACCGGTTTATGCCTGGCAATGGTATTGGTGCTCGCCAGCGGCTGCTCGGATCAAATACTATTCCGGGCGGGCAGTAATTACTTTCCTCTGACCGCGGGCAGAAGCTGGAAGTACACAATCGGCGAGGATACCGTGTATGTGGAGGTGCGGGGGGATACGGCGATTCTGGACCGCGGCTGTATTCAGGTGGACCGAAACTTCGCACCGGAGTATTTTATCACCAGCCCGACCGAGGTGAGAAAACTAATCGTCAACACCCGGTTACGGCCCGGCGGTGAGGATACGGTTGAGTGCCGGTTCGGGGTATGTTATTACCTGCCGCTGGTGGTGGGAAACTGGTATACCGACCGTTTTGATACCACACTGATTTATGGCCCGGACACGATTAATTACACCCATCTTTTGGAAGTGAAGGTCAGCAAGGTTGATTTAGTTCAGGTACCTGCTGGCAGTTTTGACGACTGTTACCGCCTGGAGTTCAGGGAGAAGATTATGAAAGATGATACCACCGAAAATGTCTGGGTGGAGTGGCTGGCACCCAATGTTGGGGTTGTAAAGCGGGTGCAGGGAACTGTTGAAGAAGTTCTGGTTGATTACCGATAATCGCAGAGATTATGGAGCGCCGGGATTACATTCCAGTTACCCCTGCCTGGGAACGCAATCCGGAAGACACTGATATCTGGCGTCGGGTAGTAGTGATGCCGTCTCTGGCGCTAAATCAGGCTGAACTGGAGTTTTTAGGAGCGGTTGCTGGCAAGCGGATGGCGGTGCTGGGCAGTGGGGAAGGGCTGGCGTCGCTGGCGCTGGCAGCGATGGGGGCAAAGGTTACGGTTGTTGACCCGACCAACAGCGGACTGGATGTGGTGCTGGTACGGGCACAGATTGTTGGGGTGGAACTTGATTTCCGGGAAGCAGAGTTTGAGAAACTTTCCACGCTGGGGGAAGGCTGGTGCGAACTGGCTTACGCCGCCCAGGTAACAGGTGGCATTGAAAACCTCGGTAATTTTTACCGGGAGGTTTACCGGATTCTGGTCCCTGCTGGGCGGCTGGTAATAAATGAATACCATCCGTTCCGGCGCATCTGGAAACAGGAGCCCGGGCATCCCCGGGTTGCCCGTTCCTATTTTGAACGCCAGCAGCCCCGAAGTGTGGATCCTGATGAAGAGGAACTGGGCTATCCAGCAGCACCGGTTGATAAACCAGCCGGAATTGTTTCCCGTCGTTTTGAATACCGCTGGACAATTTCGGACCATTTTTATTTTCTTAATCAAGCCGGTTTCCGGGTAGCCGGGATTGAAGAGGTCGGTGATGCCCGCCAGCGCTGGGAGATACCAAACCTCAGTGGATTGCCGGAACAGTTGATAATTGCCGCAGACCGACCACAATCGGATTGAAAATCCCATTTTTAAATTAATTTGCTTAAACTTTGACTGTTGACTTTAAGCGATGAATGTTTAATATAATAAATCGGAGGCCTGAAAGGTCGGTCCGGTGAAAAGTTTTTTTATTTAACAGGAGGAGTTAATGAAGGTCAGATTGTTAACAGCAATTGTGCTCTTGGGCGCAGTGGTTTTTGCCGGTTCTAACTGGCCGGATCTGCTGCGTCCGGTGGTTAAGACAACTGACGGTGAAGAGCATATTGCCGGTCAGTTGATTATTGAGCTGGTCCCGGAAATGCGGGGAAGGGTTCAAGTCAGCGAACAGGATGGGATTGCCCTGTTCGGGATTCCCGGACTTGATGAGTTGAACCGAAAATGGGGGGTCAGTCTGATTGCACCACTCTGGCGCCGTCCGACTGTGGACCCGATTGCCCAAAAATACGGCTGTGACCTCCAATATTTAATTCAGTTTGATGTCAATCAGGATGTGATGCCGGTGGCAGCAGATTATCAAAACCGGGCTGAGGTCGCCTATGCCGTTCCGAATGGATATATGCGGTTTGACGAGGTGCCGAATGACCCGGAATACGGGCGGCAGTGGCATTATGTAAACTTGGGAGCGGCAGTTGCCTGGGGTGTTGCGAAAGGTAGGACGCGGGTAGTTAATTGTGTGCTGGATGATGGGCTGGATTTATTCCATCCGGATATTGAGGCAAATCTCTGGATTAACACGCCAGAGGATGTCAATGGCAATGGCCGGTTTGACACCCTGCCTTATCCGGATGGTGACCTGGACGGAATTGACCAAGATATGAACGGCTATGCCGATGATGCGGTGGGCTGGGATTTTGTGACCGGCGACCCCATCCCGATGCCCTACCAGACAGACGAACACGGCACACACTGCTGGGGAATTACCAATGCGGTAACCAATAACGGTGTTGGGGTTGCGGGCACAACCTGGAATAGCCGCTCAATGGCGCTCCGGTGCGGGCAGGGGGGTGGTATCAGTATTTATGCGGCGATTGGTGCAATTTATTATTTGGTACCAATGAATGCCTGGTCAATTTCAATGAGTTTCGGTTCCGCCACGCCCTATCAGCCGATGGCAGATGCCTGTCGTTATGCCTGGGAGTCCGGGCTGGTGCTTTTCGGCTCGGCGGGGAACGATGGTGCCGAAGTGATGCGCTATCCAGCATGTTATGAAGGGGTGGAAAATGTTGCCGCTTCGGGCCGAAATGATACTAAAGCCTCCTGGTCAAATTACGGGACCTGGGTTGATGTTACCGCACCAGGAGAAGGTATTTATTCCACGGTCCCGCGGCTCGTCGGTTCTTATGCATCCCTGGACGGAACATCAATGTCCTGTCCACTGGCTGCCGGTGTTGCTTGCTGGATTAAATGTTATGACACCACTATCTCCAATGCTACCTGTATTCAGATGCTCCACGATGCCTGCGATTCAATGCCGGACCCGCTTTATGCCCAGGGAAAATTAGGCGCAGGCCGGGTTTCAATGGCAAATGTAATTTTGCCTTATTATTACTGTAACCTGAAATTGACCGGCTGGCGATTCAACGATGGTGGTCATAACAACCAGCCCGACCCGGGTGAAGTTGTATCACTGATTGTCACCTACACCAACAGCCCGGGCTGGCGCAATGCTACCAATGTTCGAGCGACGCTGGGTGTGCTCGGAACCGATGTAACAATTATCAAAGGAACCGCCACTTTCCCGGATATTCCCGGTGGTGCGAGCGGTAACTGCTCGGCGGACTCGTTTGTTTTCCATATTGGTCCTGATGCCCCGCCTGAGCGCATCCGATTCTTCCTCACGGTGAGTGCCCAGCCTGACCCGGCATATCCGGATACAAACTTTTTTGCCCAGTCGGGCAGCCCTAAAGTATTGATTGTTGACGACGATGCCGGTCAGAATTACGAGCGATACTATACAGCGGCTTGCGACTCCAACCGGATTCTCTATGATCTGTACTCAATTCAAAGTTCAGGTTCACCTTCGGCAGAAACCCTGCAACACTATTCAGTAGTTATCTGGTTTACCGGTGATGCCCGCACCAACACCCTGACCGCGGCTGACCAGGCAAGCCTTACCGGTTATCTGAATAACGGCGGGAAACTGATTATTTCCGGACAGAACATCGCATACGAACTCAGCAGCAGTTCCTTTCTGGCTGATTATTTGAAGTGCCAGTTTGTTGCCGATTCCACCGGCAAGCCCTATCTGCCCGGCATCAGCGGCGATCCGCTCACCCGGGGTGACACAATGGTAACGGCTGGTGGCGGTGGTCCAAACAACGCCCGGTCAAGTGATGCGATTCGTCCCCTCGGAGAGGCGGTTGCCTGTGCCCGGTTCCGGGATTATCCGGATACAACCGCGGTGCCGATGATTCGCTATGCCGGCAATTACCGGCTGGTATTCTTCTCGGTAGCGTTTGAGGCGATTGACCATTCCAGCCGCTATCTGCAACGCTGGACATTAATCAAGCGAATCTTTGAATGGTTTGGCGAACGTTTGCCTGGAGTGGAACAGGAGCCGCCGCTTGTTAAGGCAAATAAGCCCTATGCGCTGCGTATCACGCCCAACCCATTTGCCAGTCGGGCAACAGTGGAGTTTAATGCACCAGTTTCGGGCACGGTGGAACTGCGGATGTACAGTCTAAATGGCCAACTGCTCAACTCGGTTAGCCGGGATGTCAACTTCGGTGAATATGTCCGGCTGGATGTTGATGCCCGAAATCTGGCGAACGGCATCTATCTTTTCCAACTGGTAACCCGGGACGGCGTTTACGCTCAGAAGGCAGCGGTGCTGCGCTAAGCAGTTGTTTTAAATCTTCGGGGACGCAGGAACCTGCGTCCCTTTTTATTTCAGATGCCTTTGTCCAGCCGTTTGCTCAGGTATTCAGGCAAACCGGCAGCAATTATTTTCTGCTGGGTGTAGGGATAATCGTAGTTTAGGCGGTGAAACGCAGCCTGGTGTTTATCTAAATCAATAATCAAACAGCAAGCTCGCGGGTCATGGTCGCGCGGCTGGCCAACACTGCCGACATTAATAAGGTATTTAGCCTCGAGCCGGAGGGGAAAGACATTATCGCCGATTAGCCGTGCTGGCTTACCGGGAATCTTTTCAACCACCATCGGGATATGGGTATGACCGATAAGACAGATGTCGCTGGTAAACGCACCCATTTCCTCCTCCGCATCCTCAAGGGTATGAATATAATCCCAGTATGCCGGCGCTGAAGGTGCGGAATGAACAAGGTGAATTTGACCAAAATCAGCCATCAGCGGCAGGTTGCGGAGATAAGTAATTTCACTTTCGGATAGCTGGTGCCGGGTCCAGTGCAGTGCGGCAACGGCAAGCTGGTTGAACTGGTTTATACTGGTGCTGCCAGCAACGCCATAGTCGTGATTACCGGCGACCACCAGGCTGCGAGCCGAACGCACCAATTCAATGCACAGGTGCGGGTCCGGTCCATAGCCGACCAGGTCACCGCAACACAAAAGGCGCTGAACCCCCGCGCGCTTGAAAAAATCAAGGACTGTGGTCAGGGCTTCAAGATTGGAATGGATGTCGCTGAAGGCACCGATGAGCATTAACCTTTAGCAATGGGCGGATACTTCTCTTTAAACACCCCATCAAGCACGCCGTTGACAAACTTGCCCGCCTGGTCGTCCCCGAATTTTTTGGCGATTTCCACCGCTTCGTTAATCGCGGCCTTGGGTGGCACATCGTTAAAATAAAGAATCTCGGCACAGCCAATCCGGAGAATTGCCCGATCAATATAGGTCAGCCGTTCAAGACGCCAGCGTTTCAGATGGCGGCGCAGACAGGCATCAATCTCGGGCTGATTGTTTTCAACGGTAGTAATCAGCCGGCGCAGATAGGTTTCGGCTTCTTCAGAAGGGTTGCGGCGCATAATAATTTCCTGGATGGTATGCTCGGGCTCGTCGCCGACGAGTTCAAACCGGTAAAGCACCTCAACTGCGCTTTCGCGTGCCAGCCGGCGCTGGGTCATAAAATTAATTGCCGGGCAGTTATTTATGCTGGCAGGTTCAGATTTGCCAGTTCAATAACCGAAAGGGCAGCGTTCCAGCCCTTGTTACCCTGTTTAGCACCAGCCCGTTCCAGTGCCTGTTCCAACGTTTCAGCGGTAATCACCCCGAAACTCACCGGCACGTTGGTCTGGAGTGCCACCTTTGCCAGACCTTTTGCCACCTCGGCGGAGATGTATTCGGCATGGGGCGTATCGCCGCGGATGACCGCACCAAGTCCGACAATTCCGTCATAGCGCTTGCTCTGTGCCAGTTGCAGGGCGACCGGTGGTATTTCAAACGAACCCGGCACCCAGACCACATCAACCGCCTTGGCGCTGTGTCGTTCAAAACAGTCCAGCGCACCGGCAAGCAGTTCCCGGCTGATCAGTTCATTAAATCGGGAGACGACCAGGGCAAAGGTTCTGCCGGTCGCATCAAGTTTGCCCTTAAATTCACGCCTTTCCATCACTCACTCCTTTCTCAATCTCGCCCAGGATGTGGCCCAGGCGGTCCCGCTTGGTTATCAGATATTTTAAATTACGCCGATTGGGCTTAACCACAATCGGCACCCGTTCCACAATTTTCAACCCGAAGCCGGCAAGCCCAACCACCTTGCGCGGATTGTTGGTCAGAAGCCGGATACTGGAAAGCCCGAGGTCACACAGAATCTGGGCGCCGATGCCATAGTCCCGCAAATCGGGCGGAAAGCCCAGTGCGAGGTTGGCATCAACCGTATCCATTCCCCGGTCCTGCAGGGCATAAGCGCGAATCTTATTGGTGATTCCAATTCCCCGTCCCTCCTGACGCATATACAAAAGAACCCCGCAGCCCTCCTGGGCAATTAACTGCATCGCCTTTGCCAGTTGCTCACCACAGTCACAGCGCAAAGAGTGCAGAACATCACCGGTCAGACATTGCGAATGAACTCGCACCAGTACCCGTTCCTTACCGGCAACTTCACCCTTGACCAGGGCGAGGTGGGCATAGCCTTCAATTTTATCCTCATAGACAATCAGACGAAAATTACCAAACCGGGTCGGCAGTTCAGTTTCCACCAGACGCTGAATTAAAATTTCCTGCTGACGCCGGTATTCAATCAAATCCTTGATGGTTAAAATCTTCAAACCGAACCTGTTTGCCATTTGTCTTAAATAGGGCAGCCGCGCCATTCTCCCATCATCAGCCATAATTTCACACAGCACGCCGGCTGGTTTCAAACCGCTGAGCCGGGCAAGGTCAACTGCGGCTTCGGTATGGCCGGCACGGACCAGCACCCCGCCTTCCCGGGCAATTAAAGGAAAGATGTGTCCGGGTCGGGCAAGGTCGGCAGGTTTTGTTTTTGGGTCAACCAGGGCTTTAATGGTAATTGCCCGGTCATGTGCTGAGATGCCGGTGGTTGTGCCCTTGACCGCATCAACCGAGACGGTCCAGGCGGTGCCGTGCAGGGCGGTGCTGTTCGGGGTCTGATAGGTAAGTTCCAGTTGCTGACAGCGTTCCGCGGTCAGGGCAACACAGATTAACCCCCGCCCGTGCTTTGCCATAAAGTTGACCTTTGCCGGCGTTATTTTCTCAGCGGCACATACCAGGTCGCCTTCGTTCTCCCGGGACTCATCGTCAACCACAATTAGCATTCTGCCCTGACGGAAGTCCTTCAACGCCTCGCGGACCGGGGCAAATCCCGGCAATTTAAGTGCGCGTTGCGGGCAGCCTGGTTTCTCCTGATTACCGGACATAGGTTAATATGTTAAGGCATTAACCGGTAAATGTCAAATTTATGGTGCGGGCGGGTCAAATTGACCCGCCCGCCGGCTGTGGTTACGGTGCAGGGGTGGACACAGTGAACACCTGGTCCCGGATTTGCTCCAGAACTGCTGGTGTCAATCCGCGGCTCGTCCATTTCTGAATCAGGATTGCGACTTCCCGGGTCAGGGCATTACCGGCAAATTGCCGGCGCTGCAGAGACCAGAGTTCCCGGGCGAAGGCGAGATAGTTAGGATTCGCAGCCGTGGCGATGCCGTTCTCATTCAGGACCTGCTTTACCCGGGATTCAACCGCAATCAGGTCGGGCAGAACCGTCTGCATATTTGCGGTCATCGTGTTCCGCAGTTCCTCCAGCAACGCCTTAACCCGCTCCGGATTGGTCTTAGTCGTCCACTTCGCCAGCCGTTTCAGGATATTACTCATTAAATCACCTCCTTTCTGCGGCAGATTTTTACTTAAAGTGCCTGCACTGCCGCGGGTGAGGCACCTTTTCCACTCTCTATACAGTAAGATCCCGAAAACGGGCAAAATTTAACAAAAAAATTGGGGTGGCAAATTTGCCACCCCAATTTATTAATGTAATTTTATTGCAATTTCAGGATTTTGGTTGTGGATTCAAAACCGGCGTTACGGATGCGGAGCAGATAGATACCGCAGTCCAGTCTGCTGATATCAAGTGTCACACCAGATTGGTCGCGAGTTAACTGCACCGGACAGCGATTGCCGATGATATCATAAAGTTCCACCTGCATAACAACTGGTTCCAGCCTGATCAAGCCGGCTCTTACCGGATTGGGAAAAACAGAGATGGTTTGAGGGCGGTTTGGGGCTGGTGGAGTATTGATTCCCTGTAGAACAGTATCTTCAAACCGCACCATTGACCCCTGCAGGTCAAAACCAGAAAGTTCATACCAGGTGTCCGGCAGGATCGGATTTAATACTAAACGGTTGGGAATTCCGTTTACCCGATAATAGAGCTCTCCCCACTGGGGCCATTCGGTCTTTGGTGCCAATTGATAGGTATCGGTGGTGCCGGCTGGACCACCCCATCCGGGCGTGCTCTCCAAGATGGGTGCTGGACTTGATACGAGATACCACTGGATACTATCGATATCTACTCCGGCATTCCCGGTCTGAAGGATCCCACCGATGTCAACCAATGCCAGTGCCGGAGTAGTAAATAGCTCCAGAGTCAGGACCAAAACGGGCAGTATATTTTTCATTATACCCTCCTTTTTAGGTTCATTATAGTTCATTATATGTATGAGCAATAACAATAATCGTCTTATCATTCTTTCGGCTAATATTTACCTGGACTACTTCTTTATCGTCCTTGGTAACGTAAGTTTCAAACTTGTAATTCCATTCCTTAACCTCATTTCCATCTACCATTTTCCAGTTTTTTAGCAGTTTATGATAGTAGTCCCACACCGACTCCGGTGAATCCGTGGTTTCAAAATTATATGAACAGCCCCATCTGGGCCTTTCATATTTTCCGTAACGGGCGGTAGGTCGGGCGCGGGGATAAAAAAGTTTTTTGGGCAGTCCGGTTAAATCAACCTCCTGTACCGTGCCCAGAAACACCTCACCGAGTGCGCTTCGGAACTGCGGTTGTTTTTCCTCGTTCGCCGGTGGTAGGGGAGTAGTTTTTTGGGGTTTGGGACAATTAGTTAAAAGCAGGGGTAACAAGGTGATGGCCATAAAAATTAACTTTCGACTCATAATAGAATTATAATGTTATTTTTGTCCGAGTCAACAGTTTTTAATTAAATTGACATTAGCACCTCAGTAAATATAATTGTTATTGCGTTATTATTTAAAAAAAAGGAGGAAAAAATGAAAAAGCGCGGTCTGTTGCTTATGCTGGTGCTGACCGGTGTCGCCCTGAGTTTCCCGCTCTGGGTAAGAAGTTACAACGGTCCAGCCAACAGCGACGAAGATGCTTGTGCAGTTTTGACCGATGGTGAGCGCAATGTGATTGTTGTCGGTTCCAGCCCGGGAACGGGCACCGCCTATGATATTGTGGTAATAAAATATTCGCCAAACGGTGATAGTCTCTGGTGCCGGCGGATTGCGGGCTCGGGAATGTCTAACGATTATGCCCGGGCAGCAGTAATTGATGGTAACGGTGCGATATATATCACCGGTACAACCGGCACATTTCCCGATTACAATATCATTACCCTGAAATTAAATTCTGATGGCAGTGAAGCCTGGCGGGCGATTTATCAGGGAAGTGCGGGTAGGGCGGATGAGCCGGCGGATATGGTGATTGATGGCAGTGGTAATGTGTTTATCACCGGTTATGAGACCTATGCGGATGGGGTCGCCAATTTTGTTACGGTTAAATATAATAGCAGTGGTGGACAGGAGTGGTCAGCCAATTATGATGGTGGTGCTGCGGATCAGGCGGTAGGAATCGCACTCGCGCCGGATGGGGGTGTTTATGTTACCGGTCCATCAACTCAGGGCAGTTATCCTGACTTTGCCATTGTCAAGTATACCGCCAATGGTGCAGAGGAGTGGTCGCAAACGGTGAACGGCAGCGGCAATGCGGAGGATACTCCGGTAGCCATCGGTGTTGATGCCAGTGGCGCGGTTTATGTAACTGGCAAAACCGCTACCGCGCCACCACCTGGTGGCAGGTATAATTATCTCACGGTTAAATTTTCGTCTGCTGGTTCCCAGCTCTGGTCAAAGGTTTACACGGGCGCTAACCAGGGTGCTCAGGCGGTAGGGCTGGTCGTAGGCACTGCCGGGGTTTACGTTACCGGTAAAGTAACCCGGGGCACCAATTCCGATTTTGGCACGGTTGCCTATAACCTTAATACCGGTGATACATTATGGTCACGGTTTTTCAATGGGCCGGCGAACAAAAATGATGATCCCGCTTTTATTACCCTGGACGCTCAGGGCAGGGTTCATATCGTTGGTGCATCGCAGGACACTTTGAGCCGGTATGATTACACCTGGTTGCGGTATTCAAACAGCGGTACATTGCAGGGCAGTTGCTTTTACAATGGGGCGCTCAACAATGATGACCGGGCGGTTGGTCTGGCAATTGATGCGGTAGGTCAGGTAATCCTCACCGGTGTCAGTTTCCGTGGTATTGGCTCGCCCAATTATGACATCGTCACGGTCAAATACGATTCAGCGGCACCGGGTGTAGCCGAATTGCGCGTTCTTGAACCCCGGCGGTCCGGGATGCAAATGCAACCAAATCCTGCCCATTCTTATACCAGGACCAGACTGAGCGGTCAAGGTGGCACGGTTCGGCTCTGGGATATCCGTGGTGCACTCTGCCGTCAGGAAAAAATTGCTCCGGGGACAACTGAGTTGAGACTGGACCTGCAGGGAATTGCCCCTGGGGTCTATTTGATTGAAATCCGGGAGAATGGGCACCAGGGAGTGGCACGACTGATTGTGGAATAAAAATTTTTCTTGACAGCAAAAAAATATTTTGTAAAATAATAGTGCAGGGTTTATCCCGGATAGCAGAAATAGATTGGGTTACATTACCCTGAGGGGTTTGAAAATCCCGTTAGGGTAAATAGGGGTAAACACTGCTAATTAGAGCCTAAAATCAAAAAGGAGGCAAGATGAGTAACAAAAAGATAGTGGGCTGGTTACTGCTGGTGCTGGCGGTCCCGCTTTTTGCCGCATCGCCGGTAATCAGTCCGCAAAAGGTCCACTACCACTGGGCACCAACGGCGTTCACCGCCGAGCCCTGTACCAGGGCCGATTGTGATGAGGCAACAATCTGGCGTCCTGGTGTCGGGGCAAATCCCCAGATTATCGGCGGCACCGACGGTGAGTGGGTGGCTGTTCCTGCACCCAGCACGAATGGCGACCGGATGTGCTCGGCAAACCCCTATGACGCAGTGAACAACAAGGTTTATATGATTGGTGGCGACCCGGCTGGTTATTATGGTGTTGCCTACTGTCAGCGGTTTGACCCGGTAACCAATACCTGGACGAACCTGGCTGATATGCCTGGTTCACGAACCTGGCTGGATGGTGAGGGTTCTTACTGCCGGCATCTGGGCAAAATTTATATTGCAGGCGGTTTTACCGGTTCGGCGAACAACAATATGTGGGAGTATGACATCGCGACCAACACCTGGTCTGCCAAAGCGACAATGTCCAGTGCTACCATCGCTTATATGTCGGGAATCTGGAACGACTCGTTAATCTACATTATGGGCGGTGCTGGTCCTTCACTCTCGGGCAGCAATGTGGTTCAGATTTACAATGTAAACCAGAATACCTGGACTACCGGCACATCCCTGCCTGAGTATGGTGATATGGGTTCGGGAACGATTGTGGGTGATACCATCTATATCACCAACGCCTATAACCGGAGTAGCCATCAGCTCTGGGCAAATGCGCGTAAAGGTGCGATTAATCCGTCCAACCCAACCCAGATTACCTGGTCCACCTGGAGTGGGGTCCCGACCCTTGGCTTCAACGGCGGAACTACCCAGTGCCAGGGCTGGATTTACCGGCTGGGCGGGTTTGCTACAACTTCTGGACCCGTACATAAGCGTGGCTGGCGGTATAATATCGCCACCGGTGCCTATGAGACCCTGCCCTGGTTACCATCGCCACCAACGACCGGTGTTGCCCGGTGCAACTTCCTATCCCATGCCGATGTCAGCAACGAGCTTTTCAAGATTGCGGGTGATGACGAAGGAAACTGGAGCACGCCCAATAACACCTATTATCGCAACCAGTTCACACCACCCCATGATGTTGGTGTCTCCCAGATTATTGAGCCGGCGTCTCCTCAGATTGTGCCCGGGACCACCTATTATCCCAAAGTGATGGTTAAGAATTACGGTCTCAACGCAGAGGCGAACATCGCGGTATCCTTCCGGGTGGACTCCGCAGGCACGATTATCTACGAGGATGCGGCACTGGTGGACTCGCTCGATCCGAACACCGAGGTTGAGGTTGATTTTGCGACCCCCTGGACTCCGAACTGCGCGTTGTGGAGCGGTTACACCATCTATGCCTATACGGTGCTTGATGGCGATGCTATCCCGCAGAATGACACCAGCAGGATGTATGCGGTTTACAGCATTGACACCATCTACTCTTACCGCTCGAGCACTGCGCCGTCAATTGACGGTTACCTGGCTGCGGGTGAGTGGTCGGATGCCTATTTCGTGAATGCCAGCAACTTCTGGGGCTGGGAAGGTACAGCTTATCCGCCGAACGCCGCCTATGCCTGGTTCAAACATGATGCCAACTACCTCTATGCCGCTTTCGCAATGCCATTGGCTTCAACCCGGGACATTGGCGACCAGATTGGTTTCTACTGTGATGAGAACAATGATGGTCAGTGGGCGACGGATAACTCCGAAGGTAACTACTGGTATTGGGTGAATGGTTCCAATGCGGATGAGGTCCTCTATCGGCCCATTACCCCGTCTGGTCCGGGGTCCGCGGGTGTGGCGCCCGGGGCTCAGTCAGTTAGCGGCACATTCAACGGGTATCTGGTGTTTGAAACCAAGGTACCGTTTGGGGTCCTGCCCTATCAGCTGAACCTGAACCCGGCTGCCGATACCTGCCATCTCTGGTTCTTTGAGATGGACAATGGAAAATTCTATGGCTGGTGGAACAGCGGAATGCCGTCAGACTCCTGGCTGTTGCCTTACTGGTATGGCACGCTGATCCTCAAGACTCTGCAGTCCGGTGATGTGGGCGTGAAGTCAATTGATGCGCCGGCATACGGTCAGCCTGGTAATCCAGTTACGCCCAAGGCGACCTGGAAGAACTACGGCACGACCGCAATGAACTTCACCGCCTATTACCTGATTGATGACACGAGCGGAACCCGGGTTTACACTGAGTCCCAGACTGGCACCCTGAACGGCGGCCAGGAAATCCAGTTCACCTTCCCGGATTACACGCCGACGGTTGAAGGTCAGTATGCGGTTAAGTGCTCAACCGTGGCTGGTGGTGATGTCAATCCAGCAAACGACATCAAGACTGGTTCATTCCGGGTGAGTTCAGGACCACCGGTTCAGCCGGGCTGGAAAGAGATGGCTTCGGTCCTCGGTCAGGTTAAGGACGGTGGGTTCGTGGTTGCTGACGAGGAAAACGGCTTAATCTATGCGGCACGCGGCTATAAGTCTGGTGACTTCTATCAATACGACCCGAATACCGATTCAATGGGCACCTGGACACCGCTACCCGCAGCGCCGGCAATTATCTCCAAGGGTGGTAATGGTTGCTATGGTGGTGGCTACATCTATGTGATGCACGGTGGCAAGACCGCCAAGTTCTCCCGCTACAGCATTGCGGACAGCGTCTGGGAACCGCTGCCGGACATTCCTGCCTGGACCTCGGGCAAGAATCCGAAGGGCGGTGGTGACCTGGTGTATGTAGTAGTTGAGGATGTACCGTATGTGTATCTGCTGAAGGGTTACAAGCAGGACTTCGGCAGATTCAATGTCCAGACCAGCACCTGGGAATCACTGCCGGCAGCCCCGGCTGGTGCCAAGCCCAAGTGGGACAAGGGCTCCTGGATGGTTTACGATGGCGAGAACACGCTCTATGCGCACAAGGCGAAGTATTCAGAACTCTGGACATTTGACCTCGCGACCGGACAGTGGGGTGCTTCCGCGCTGACCGGCATTCCGTATGCAAGCTCCAAGACCGGAAAGAACAAGAAGCCCAAGGATGGTAGCGATGGTGCATTCTTCCAGGGCTTCATCTACGCACTCAAGGGTGGCAATACCTGCGAATTGTGGCGGTATGATGTTGCGGGCGCAGGCTGGACCGAACTTGACCTGATGCCCGAGGTTGGCTCCACGGGTAAGAAGAAGCGGGTCAAGGCGGGCGGTTCACTCACCTCGTATGGCAACTGGATATTCTTCGCGCTCAAGGGTGGCAAGACCAGGGAGTTCTGGCGGTATGTTGCCGAGCCACCGACATTTGCCGCTGCGCCGGAGCGCTCAGGCGTGATGGCGGAGCAGGTGGGTGCGGTCCGGTTTGGCTTCAACCTGGCGCCGAATCCGCTGGTCAAGGGCTATGGCTTGCTGAGTTACAGCGTGCCGCAGGCTGGTGCGGCAAGGGTGAAGGTGTTTGATGTCACGGGTCGGACGGTTGCCGAGTTCGGCTTTGTGGCGAGTGGCACCGGCACCCGGAGCCTGGACCTGCGGAATCTGGCATCTGGCGTCTACCTCGTGAAGTTTGAGGCAGCGGGCCAGAGTGCGGCTCAGAAGCTGATTGTCCAGTAGCGACTGCGCGTGCGAATTCAGGGGGGCGTTAACGCCCCCCTTTTATTTTGATAAGGTCGGGGGTAATGCAGGAACGATCGCGGGTAGATTGCCACCTGCCGAAGGCAGAAGCAATGACAAATAAAAAGGGCGGGACTTATCCCGCCCTTTTTGATAAAATGGCTTACTAATGAATTAGAATCAGGCGCTGATAAACAGTAGCACCGGAAGGACGATAGAAGTAAACACCCGGGCTCAAACTGAGTGTTGAAACTTTCCTGCCAAGATAATCAACCACTTCTGCCTGAGAACGGTTAATCAAGTTTAGAAACATTACGTAATTGACAATGCCAGGTAAGTCAGTATTCAGGTTCAAAGGTGTGAATTCCTGAACTCCGGTCTCACCGTGGAACTTGAACTTAATCTGGTCATTGGGCGGTCGGAGCGCATACCAGGAATCAGGGAGTGGTCGGTAAAGGCTATCATAAACCGGCATTCCGCCAGCGAGGAGTTGCACTTTGATGATTGCGGGCCAGCCAGCAAACTCGGGGAAGGCAAAGGTGTCGGTTTCACCAGGGTTGACCATCCAGCCCGGGGTGGTAAACCAGGTTTGGTTTGTGCCGTATTCAAAATAGACCGAGTCCACTTCTACCGGCATCATTTCGCTGTAAAGATAGCCGGTGATATTCATCTGGGCAAAGGCAATGGCTGCCAGCCCGAGAGTCAGGACCAGGGTGAGAACTGTTCTGTTCAAAGTTGCCTCCTTTTATATTAGTTAATCATAAGTTTAAGTTTTGGATGGATGAGGTCAAGAAAAACATTGAGCGATTGTTGTGGCTTTCGCCACCTGTTAGTGGCGGTGCGGCTGCCGGCAGCAGCCTCACAATGACACCCTTTCTTCCGGTCATTGCGCTCTGCCGAAGGCAGATGCAATCTCTTTGCGGGTGTAAATTTTTGCTTGACAGAAAAACGGTAATTGTGTATAATTTAGGTGCCACCTGAGTGGTGACATCCGAATAAAAAAGGTACAGGGAAACACGCCAGAGTAAAGGGTAGTTTCTGCCTGATAGCTGGCGTGATAAAAAGTAAAAACATAAAAGGAGGCAAGGTATGCGTAACATCATAGCGGTCAGCCTGCTCGTCCTGATTGTCGGGCTGGGCTTTGCGCGGGCGCCTGAACCGCCGCGTATTGACCCGGTGACCGGCGTGATGGAGGAGCCGGTGGCACCCAAGCCGATGGGCAAAACACCCCAGGCGCCGAGCCAGGCGTATGTGGAGTGGCAGAACTCCCAGGCGCCCTGGGCTGAGACCGATGCCCAGTGGAGCGATACGGTCCGTTTAACCAACAACTCGGTTACGGACTACACCGCGACCTACGGGCATGAGGCGGTGGCGGTTGACCCATCAGGCAGGGTGCATGTGGTCTGGATGTCTTATCAGTCACCAGGGACCTATTCACCGCAGGTTTATTACAAGCGGTATTATCCAGGCACAGGCTGGACTTCAGACACCTGCATCAGCGCGGATGTGGCTTCAACCGGTTATGCCTATTATCCCACAATTGCGGTTGACTCTTCAGGCTATGTCCATGTGGCCTGGTATCACTACAAGGTTTCGGCTACCCCGACCGGTTATTACATCGCTTATAAGCGGTGCAATCCGACCTCAGCGGGTAATGGCGGCTGGGATGCGACCACGACAAGAATTAGCGAGGATACGTTGCGGTGGTATAAATACTATCCATCAATTGCCTGCACTCCGAACGGCAATGTCCATGTTGTCTGGTACACCTATTATTCCACGCTTGGCTATGCGATTGCTTATAAGGAGCGGACATCAGGTGGCTGGCAGCCCAGAGTCTGGGTTGACTCTGGTTCAACCAGCCAGTACAAAGGGGCACCGGATGTGGCAGGCGGCAGGGACAACAATGTCCATGTAGCCTGGTACGGGTATTATTCGGGCTCTTCCTATTACCAGATTGTTTACCGCGGCAGGTTCAGCGGCACCTGGGGCTCAATCCAGAATGCGTCCAAGTGGAGCTATTACTGCTACTACCCGTCAATTGCGGTCAACCCGCTCAACAACAAGCCGGCAGTGGTTTATTACACCTATACGCTGCCCAATTACTGGTATCTATTGGCTTTCAAGGAGCGGCTGGGCAGTGCTTCATCTGACACCTGGCCTGATGCCTATCAAATTGTCAATGATACACTGCTTTATGCCTCCTATCCCTGCTTGAACTATACCAGGAACGGAATGGCGCGGGTGGTCTGGAGTGGTTATCCTTCCAGCGGTGTGTATTACTATGCGGTGATGTATAATGAGCGGAGCGTTGCCGGAACCTGGGATGTGCCTTCGGTGGTCTGCTATGTTCCTTCCTATTATCAGTATTATCCATCAATCAACAATGGCGGTTCTGGTTCAGATGCCAATTCGGTTCATGTGGTCTGGGTTGGCACCCATCCGGGCAACTATGAGGTTTATTACCGGAAGGGTCAGCCACCATCACCGTATGACCTGGCGATGTACCGGATTGCTGTGCCGGGCGGATTGCATCAGGTTGGTGAAAATGTTAACCCATCGGTCTGGGTAAAGAATGTGGGCACGGATACGGTTTCCAGTTTCAGCGTGAAACTGGATATCGGCAGTACCTACTCCAGCACGGTAAGTGTAAGCCAGGCGATAGGACCGGGTGATACCCTGAATGTTACCGGATTTACCACCTGGATACCATCCAGCAGTGGCACCTATGCGGTGCGGTGCTCGGTCCAGCTCAGCGGTGATGGCAATCCGAATAATGACCGGGCAACCAAGAGCACAATGGTTGCGGACTTTGTGGAGCACTTTGATGCTTCCAATGGCAACCATCGGGGCACTGGTGGCTGGCAGTGGGGTCAGCCGCAGTCACCGCGCAATGCACCGCCTTCGCTTCCGAACTGCTGGGGCGATGTGCTTTCCGGATATTATGCGAACAACGCCAATGATACCCTGCTTTCCTTCAACCTTGTCGCGACCGCAGATACACCGGTAGTGCTCTTTAACCACTGGATGTATTGCGAGACCTATTATGATGGTGGTAACTTCAAATACTCAACCGATGGTGGCAATACCTGGAATTTACTCTATCCTGATGGCACCAGGGCTTATTATGGTTATGTCTATGGACTGGGTGAAAATGGTTACTCGGGCAACTGGGGCTGGGAGGTGGCAAGGTTCAAGATTCCGGTTAGCAATGGAACTTCGTTCAAGGTTCACTGGCGGTTTGGCTCGGATGGGTCGGTTACCTATTATGGCTGGTTGATTGATGACCTGGCAGGGATTGGCTGCCGGAAACCGGTTGATGTGGCGGCAACCGAGATTCTCGCGCCGACCGGCTCAATACCCTGGGGCGTGCCGGTAACACCGCAGGCAAAGGTCTGGAACTTCGGATCTGGACAGCAGACCTTCCCGGTGGAGTTCACGATTGGTTCGGTCTATGTGGATACCGAGTATGTTACCCTTTCACCGGGTGAGTCGGCAGTGGTCTCGTTTGCGGACTGGACACCGGGTGCCAAGGGAACATATACCACCAGGGCGGTAACCCTGCTTGCTAGTGACGAAGTGCCGGAGAATGACACGGTTGAGAGTTCGGTTGATGTCTATCTAATTGATGTTCAGCCGACCGCAATCATCAAGCCGGTGGGCAATGTTGACTCCGGTACGGTGATTGCGCCGGAGGTGAAGGTGAGAAATAACGGCTCCTCCACGGTTTCGTTCTATGTCAATTTGAAGATTGGCTCATCCTATGACCAGCAGCGGCTGGTGGTCGGCCTGACTCCAGATGAGGAGCGGACAATCACCGGGTTCCCGAACTGGACTGCCGATCAGATGGGTGACTTTGAGGTTCGCTGCACCACGAGGTTAACCGGTGATATGATTACTGGTAACGACCTGCTGATTGATTCGGTCCATGTGCACAAGTATGATGTGGCAGCGACCCAGATTATTGAGCCCGCAGGTAATATCCCGCAGGGCAGGACGGTTACACCGACCGTACATATTGCGAACTATGGTGACCTGGCAGCGACCTTTGATGTTACCTATGTGATTTACGATACGACGATGACCGCGGTTTACAATCAGACCGAATCGGTGACGCTTGACCCGCACTCTGAAGCCGACCATGCCTTTGCGACCACCTGGACCGCGAGCAATGTTGGCAACTATCAGGCAGTGGCATGGGTTGTTTATTCACTGGATAACAACCACACGAACGACACCACCCAGTTTGCGTTTGCGGTGAATGTGCCTTATGAGCCGGGCTGGAAAGAGATGGCTACGATTCTCGGTGAGGTTAAGGATGGCGGATTTATAGTCAAAGACCCGGATGGCGGAAAAATCTATGCGGCACGCGGCTATAAGTCTGGTGACTTCTATCAATACGACCCGAATACCGATTCAATGGGCACCTGGACACCGCTACCCGCAGCGCCGGCAATTATCTCCAAGGGTGGTAATGGTTGCTATGGTGGTGGCTATGTCTATGTGATGCACGGTGGCAAGACCGCCAAGTTCTCCCGCTACAGCATTGCGGACAGCGTCTGGGAACCGCTGCCGGATATTCCTGCCTGGACCTCGGGCAAGAATCCGAAGGGCGGTGGTGACCTGGTGTATGTAGTAGTTGAGGATGTACCGTATGTGTATCTGCTGAAAGGTTACAAGCAGGACTTCGGCAGGTATAACCTGGTGACTGGTACCTGGGAATCACTGCCGGCAGCTCCGGCTGGTGCCAAGCCCAAGTGGGACAAGGGTTCCTGGATGGTTTACAATGGTTCAACCACGCTCTATGCGCACAAGGCGAAGTATTCAGAACTCTGGACATTTGACCTGACGACCGGACAGTGGGGTACTGCTCCACTCACGGGTATTCCTTATGCGAGCTCCAAGACCGGTAAGAACAAGAAGCCCAAGGACGGTTCTGATGGCGCTTACTACAACCCGGGCACCGGAATGGACTACATCTATGCGCTCAAGGGTGGCAACACCTGCGAACTCTGGAAGTATGACATTTCCGGTGGCACCTGGACCGAACTTGACCCGATGCCTGAGGTTGGCACTACGGGCAAGAAGAAGCGGGTTAAGGCGGGCGGTTCACTGGTGAGCAATGGCGATGGCGCATTCTTCGCACTCAAGGGCGGCAAAACGAAGGAGTTCTGGCGCTTCTTTGAGGCACCAGCGGTGTTTGCCGCTGCACCCGAGCGTTCGGGCGTGATGGGACAGAGGGTGACGCCGGTCCGGTTTGGCTTCAGCCTGGCGCCGAATCCTGTTGTCAAGGGTTATGGCTTGCTGAGTTACAGCGTGCCGCAGGCTGGTGTGGCAAGGGTGAAGGTGTTTGATGTCACGGGTCGGACGGTTGCCGAGTTCGGCTTTGTGGCGAGTGGCACCGGCACCCGGAGCCTGGACCTGCGGAATCTGGCATCTGGCGTCTACCTCGTGAAGTTTGAGGCAGCGGGCCAGAGTGCGGCTCAGAAGCTGATTGTCCAGTAGCGACTGCGCGTGCGAATTCAGGGGGGCGTTAACGCCCCCCTTTTATTTTGATAAGGTCGGGGGTAATGCAGGAACGATCGCGGGTAGATTGCCACCTGCCGAAGGCAGAAGCAATGACGAAAAAAAGGGCAATGGGGTTATGCGGTTGACATTTTATCAGGATTGAATAAAATTATGCTTTGCGAGTGACAGGCATTGCCCGATTTATTGACCATACCCGGCTGAAACCGGAGACAACACCGGCAGAAATCAGAACACTGTGCCGGGAGGCAAAACGTTTTGGCTTTGCAACAGTATGCGTGAATTCGGGTTATGTGCCGCTGGCAGCAAGACTTTTGAAAAATAGCGGGGTTGGGGTGTGTTCAGTGGTCGGTTTTCCACTCGGGGCAACCGCTACCCCAGTAAAGGTGGCAGAGGCACGGTTTGCGGTCCGTTCAGGAGCGAGCGAAATTGATATGGTGATGAATATCGGGCTGTTTAAGGCAGGGGTTTATAAAGAGGTGGTTGCGGATATCAAGGCGGTGAAGAAAGCAGCCGGGAAAAGGGTGGTGAAGGTGATAATTGAGACCGGACTTTTGAGTGAAAGCGAAAAGGTGCGGGCAGCAAAATTAGTAATTGAGGCGGGTGCTGATTTTGTTAAGACATCAACCGGGTTCGGTCCGGGCGGGGCAACGGTTGAGGATGTGGCGCTGTTAGCCGGGGTGGTAAAGGGTAGCATCTGGATTAAAGCCGCGGGTGGAATTCGGACCCTTGCCCAAGCCGGGGCGCTGATTGCTGCCGGGGCAAGCCGGCTGGGGACAAGCGCGGGTGTGGCAATTGTTAGTGAAGAGTTGAAGAGTTGAATAGTAAATCATAAGGAGGTCTTTTTATGGCGTATGGTAAAATCAAGGAGTTCCTGCAGAATGAGTTAAAAACAGTCCGGGACCAGGGGCTCTATAAAGAGGAACGTTATATTCACGGACCACAGGGGGCGCAGATTAAGGTGGAGTATCCAGAGGGGGCAGAGCAGCGGGCGGTGCTGAATTTCTGCGCCAATAATTATCTCGGACTTTCCAGTCATCCCGAGGTTATCAAGGCGGCGCATGAGGCGCTGGAGAAATGGGGCTATGGACTTTCGTCAGTGCGGTTCATCTGCGGAACCCAGAGTCTGCACCGGCAACTGGAACGCAAAATCGCCGAGTTTTTAGGGATGGAGGATGCGATTCTGTATTCCTCCTGTTTTGATGCCAATGGTGGGCTGTTTGAGGTGCTGCTCGGTCCGGAAGATGCAATCGTGACCGACCAGTTAAACCATGCCTCAATTATTGACGGCATCCGGCTGTGCAAGGTGCCCAAGGAGCGCCGGTTCATCTATCAGCATGCGGATATGGCTGACCTGGAGGCGAAGTTGCAACAGGCACGGGCAGGTGGGGCACGGTTTGTAATGATTGCGACCGATGGTGCCTTTTCAATGGACGGGGATGTGGCAAAACTGGACCAGATTGTACCGCTTGCCGAGAAATATGATGCGCTGGTGATGATTGATGATTCGCACGCCACCGGGTTTATGGGCAAAACTGGCAGGGGAACCCATGAGCACTGCGGGGTGATGGGCAAGGTGGATATCATCACCACCACCTTTGGCAAGGCGATGGGCGGGGCGTCCGGCGGTGTGACCGCGGCACGGAAGGAAATTGTTGAGATTCTGCGGCAGCGGTCCAGGCCTTATCTTTTCTCCAATACCCTGTGCCCGGTGGTGGCAGCCGCAACTTTGCGGGTGATTGAAATTCTGTCCGAGACAACCGAACGCCGGGATAAACTGGAGCGGAATACGAAGTATTTCCGTAAGAAGATGACCGAAGCCGGTTTTGACATCAAGCCCGGTGAGCATCCAATTGTGCCGATTATGCTCTATAATGCAAAACTGGCGCAGGACTTTGCCCGGGATTTGTATCACGAGGGCATCTATGTTATCGGGTTCTTTTATCCGGTGGTGCCGAAGGGACAGGCACGGATTCGGGTGCAACTGTCAGCAGCACATGAGCCGGAGCATATTGACCGGGCGATTGCCGCGTTTGTTAAGGTGGGGAAGAAATACGACATCCTGAATAAGAGCCGGGACCAGATTATCGCGCGCTACGGGGAGTAAAGGCACAGAACTAAAAGGGGCGTCCAGCTGGACGCCCCTTTTTTTATTTTCTGCGTTAATGGATGATGATTTTGGCAGTGGTCTGGACAGTACCGGTCTGTGCCCGGACTATATAGCTGCCTGGTGCCCAGTTCGGGCAGTTAATTGTGAATCGGGAATTTTGGGTGGTGAACTGAAGCCGGGTTCTGCCAGTAGCGTCGTAAACGGTGATACTGGTTTTATCAGTAGAGGTGGGCGGAAGCTGGACGTGGAGCCGGTCTTTTGCCGGATTGGGATAGATTTTTAAGGTCAGTTGTTCAGGCAAAATAGGCGGTTTGGGTTTTTCTTCAACCCCGGGTCCGGATTCCGGACTTTTGTAGCACCAGAATTCGTAGGTTTTGTTGCCTTTAAGCACAAAGAAGATGCCATTGCCCATACCGGTGATGCCACCGCCGTTTTTAACCCGTTTCTTTTTAGCGGTGGTACCTAATTGCGGAATGGTGTCCAGTTCGGTCCAGGGTTCGGGCAGGCGCGGGTCAAAGTGCCAGAATTCGCAGGTGTTGCCACCTTTGAGGCAGAACATTCCGTTGTTCCACCAGACACCGCCCGCACCATCCTTGACCTTTTTCTTCTTGCCGAGCATTCCGGCTTCCGGGAACGGACGGAAATTGGTGTTGAGCCATTGACCGGCATTGACATCAAAGGCAAAGACTTCACCGTATTTTGCCTTGACCGCATAGATGGTGCTGACTCCGTCAAACACGATGAATGAGCCAGATTTATAGTAACTCTTGCCTGATGGTCCAAGCGGGGCTTCGGGTAGCGCTTCCCAGGAATCGGTAAGGACATTGTAGCGCCAGAATTCGTTTTTGTAGCCTTTCAGAAGGTAAACGAATTCACCCTGGGGCTGGCGGACATAGGTGAGATAGGTGCCGCCTTTAATCGGTTTACCGGTGCTGCCGGGCGGAATATCCTTTCGGCTTACCCAGGTGTCCTGCCAGGCGTCGTAGCGCAGGAAACTGTAGGTGGAATAGCCCTTGGTTGCATACAGGTAGCGGAAGCCATCAGCACAGAGCGCACCACCTTTATAAACCGGTTTGTTGCCCGAGCCTGCGGGGATGCTGGGGCAGACGAGCCAGGAGTCCTGTTCAATGTCGTAGGCAAGGAGGTCATTGGTTTTATAGCCCCGCAGGACATAAACCCGGTTGTTGAGATAGGCGATGGCAGCACCATCCTTGATGGGCTGGCTGGCGGGCGCAGCGGGAACCCGGGTAAGTTCCTGCCAGCCGGGATGGAGCAGGGTGCGGACCGCAACCGTTTTTCGAAACCGGTCGTTGGCGGGTTCGTTGTCGGTGGCAAGCCGGGTGGAGCAGGCAACGGTATAGGTACCGCGGCTGGCGTTCCAGGTGCTGAAGGTTAAAAGCAGGGTATCGCCGGGTTCCAGTGCGGTCGCAGTGGCGGTGTCGGTGTAGATTAAGGTGCCTGCCTTTTCAACCGTAAAGACGACCTGGAAACCGGCTTCAACAAAGGTGCCGAAGTTGACAATTTGAGCCTGCGGGGTAACCGGTCCGGGCGGACAGGTGTCAAGGGGAGAAAGGATTGCCACGGCGCCGACATCGTGGGCTGGGGTGTGGACGGTGACGGAAGAGTTGATACGGTCGTTTTCGGAATTGAGGTCGTGCGGGGCGCTGACCCAGAGCGTGGTGGTAAATGTGCCGGCAGGGGTGGCGACCCAGGAGGAGAAACTGACGGTGTCAACCTGATTGGGGTTCAGGTGATGGGTGAGGGAGTCGGAATAGAGGGGTGAGCCTAAAAATGAGATTTCAAAATAGGCTTTGAGGCTAACCGGCTGGGGCGCAAGGTTGGAGATAATTCCGCGCGGGATGACGGTGCTCGTCTCCATCACGACCCCGACCGGTGAGAGAATTTCCAGGGCGGCAACATCGTTATAAAATGGCGGTTTGACAAAAACCCTCCGGCTGGCGGTGTCGTTTGCCGGGTTGAGGTCACCGGGTAAAAATGTTTGAAACCAGGTAGCGACGATGCCAGCGGTATCGGCACGCCAGGAGGGAAAGGTGATGGTGGCGGAGTCGCCCGGTTGCAGGTTATTGACATAGACGCTGTCGCGGTAACTGGCACCAATCTGGCACACGGTCCAGAACGAGCCCGCACCGTTTGATGGGTTGATGACCCGACAGGCAGGGGTAACGAGGTTTGCCGAGTCCACGGTGTCAGCGGGTGCAAGGATGCGCAGAATTCCAACATCGGATGCCTGGCGGGTAGCGGTGATGGTGAAATTGTCAACCACAAAATAGGTAAGGGCGGTGGATTCACCCAGACAGCCGAAGGCAATCCGGACGCCGCGGCGGTTGGTTGCCCAGTCAAGGTTATAGGTGACAAGCCCGGGTTGTAAGGTTTGGCTTGAGAGGTTGGCGATTTCAATTGTAAAAGGTCCGGAGTCAACCGCACCGTAAATCCGGGCATCGAGCAAGCCGGTGCCCGGGACAATGCCAAGTGAACAGCGGAGCACGATATTGGAACAGCCGGTGAAATCAAGGTAGGGGCTGATGAGCCAGTCGTCAATCTCTTCTTCGCTGCCGGTGCCGAGTGCGGCATAAGGGGTGGGATTGTCGGGCCAGGGGTTAAAGCCCAGATCCGGGGCACGATGCCAATCGTTTGCGGAGGTGTCAAGGGTAAAGGTTATTGTCCAGCCCGCCGGCGGGTTGACCGTTGACCAGCTGCTGTTGAAATTTTCGGAAATGATGGTCTGCTGGGCAAAAACCAGCAGTGGTAATAATAGCCCAGCCAGGGGGGCAAAACGACGGGAGGTAAAATTGAACCGGATTAAAAACTTATTTTTTTTCATTAAAGCCTCCTTTTTTTGCCCAGCATCCGGAGCTTTTTAAATTTTATTATTATTACGGGTGCGCTACTCCGGGCTGATGAGCAGTAATTTTAGTTCTGCGCCGCCATAATATGATAATCCGTTTTTTTTATTTGTCAATAATCATAGCTGGCCATTATTGATTTGTAATGATTATTTGAGTATTATAAGGAAAAGGTGATTCAGATTTTTTCAGTTATTAAACTGGAATTCAAGGCACAGAACAGGAGGTAAAATGAAGATTTTTATTGACTCAGCCGATATCCGGGAGATTCAGGAGGTCGCGAGCTGGGGCATCCTGGACGGGGTGACCACCAATCCGACCCTGGTACGCAAGACCGGCCGGAGTTTTCAGGAGTGCGTTAGCGCTATTTTGAAGGTGGTTAATGGTCCGGTTTCGGTGGAGGCGATAGCACCGGATGCGGCCGGAATGATTAAGGAAGCCGAGGAGTGGGCGCAACTGGACCCACAGAAAATTACAATTAAGATTCCGATGGGGATTGAGGGGCTTAAGGCGGTGCGGGCGCTGGCAACCAAAAACATTATGACCAATGTGACGCTGATTTTTTCACCAAATCAGGCGCTGCTGGCCTGCCGTGCCGGGGCAACCTTTGTCTCACCGTTTATTGGCAGGCTGGATGATATCTCGCACGATGGAATGGAACTGGTGCGGGATATTGCGGCAATGATTGAGTATTACGATTTTAACACGCAGGTCATTGCCGCCAGTATCCGGCATCCGCTCCATGTGATTGAAGCAATGCGCGCCGGCGCCCAGATTGCCACCGTTCCCTATGATGTGCTGGTCAAGATGGTGAAACATCCGCTGACCGAGGCGGGAATCAAGAAGTTTTACGAGGATTATCAGCAGATACCGAAAGGATGAGTTATGCCCATCGTTGACTCTAAAACCGGACAGGTGAAAAAGAGTTATACCGTCGCCGAATTGACCCAGGCGGCAAATCTGATGCGCGGTTATAACCTGATTGCGCTGTGTGCGGCGGGCTCAGGACATTCAGGCGGGACAATGTCAATTATGGATGTGACCGCGGCACTTTATCTGCAGGTTGCCCGGCATGACCCGCAGAATCCGTTCTGGGAGGACCGGGACCGGATTATCTGGTCAACCGGGCATAAGGCACCGGCACTTTATCTGGGGCTGGGGATGGCAGGTTATTTTCCGGTTGAGGATGTGGTAAGATTGCGGAAACTGTATGCGCCCTATCAGGGACATCCGCACTGGCTGAAACTGCCCGGGGTGGAGATTTCTTCGGGTTCGCTGGGTCAGGGGTTATCGGTGGCGGTGGGAATTGCGCTGGCAGCCCGGCTGGATAAGAAAAATTATCGGGTTTACTGTCTGACCGGTGATGGCGAGCATCAGGAAGGGCAGATCTGGGAGGCGGTGATGGAGGCGGGTGCCTATCAGCTGGACAATCTCTGCTGTATTCTGGATAAGAACCGGTTGCAGATTGATGGCTGGGTTAAGGATGTGATGAACATTGACCCGATTGCCGACAAGTACCGGGCGTTTAACTGGAATGTGATTGAGATTGACGGGCACAATATGCATCAGATTCTCTCCGCATTTGAAAAGGCAGCACATCACCAGGGACAGCCCACGGTTATCATCTGTAATACGACCAAGGGTAAGGGTGTTTCGTTTATGGAGAATGTTGCCGGCTGGCATGGCAAGGCGCCGAATAAGGCGGAGATGGTTAAGGGGTTACAGGAACTGGGGGTTCATTACCGGATTGATTATGAGAAACTGTTGAAGAAAGCCGAGGAGTACCAGCATGAGGCAACCGCAAAACTGATGGCAAAGGTGCCCAGGTTTTCCCGCGACTATTTCTGGAACCGGCAGGAGAAGATGAAGGTGGAGATGAAGGCAACCCGGTTCGGTTTCGGCGAGGCGCTGGAGGAATTGGGTGATGACCCACGGGTGTGCTGTATCGGGGCGGACATCTCCGGCTCAATTACCATCTCCCGGTTTTATGAGAAGCATCCGGAACGGCTGGCGCGCTGGATTTCAGTTGGGATTGCCGAGCAGTCGGGCACAAATGTTGCTGCCGGGCTGGCAAAGGAGGGCAAACTGCCGGTTTTTGGGACCTATGGTGTGTTTGCGGCGGGCAGAAATCTGGACCAGTTGCGGACCACGGTCTGCTATGGTAATTTCAATGTTTTGATTGCGGGTGCGCACGGCGGGGTTTCGGTAGGACCGGACGGCGCAACCCATCAGGCGCTGGAGGATTTGTTCCAGATTTGCGGCTTGCCCAATATGCATGTCTGTGTGCCGGCAGATGCGCTGGAGACAAAGCGGGCAACCGCCCATCTTTTGTTTAAAATTAAGGGTCCGAAATATATCCGGTTTGCCCGCGAGGCGACACCGGTGGTAACGAACGAGCAGACACCGTTTGTCTGGGGGATGCCGAATGTGTATCGGTACCGGGGCGAGCAGGAACTGTTTATTGACGCGTTTCAGGTGCAGACCGCGGACCGATATGAGAATGAAAATGAGCAGTTGACAATTATTGCCTGCGGCCCGATGGTGCCCGAGGCAATGCGTGCCGCCTGGATTTTGAAGGAGGATTTCGGGATTGAGACCCGGGTCATCAATCTGCACACTTTGAAATCGCCCACCACCCATCCCGATGAGACCATTCCCAATCAGCGCTATCTAATTCAGGCAGCACTGGAGACGGGCGTGGTTTTGACCGCAGAGGAGCATCAGATTGGTGGACTGGCAAACCGGGTTTCCTTTGTGCTGCACACTGCGCCCGAACTTTTTAACCAGCCAGTGGTGTTCGGCGCAATCGGGGTTAAGGACCGGTTCGGGGAATCGGGTCAGCCCTGGGAGTTGATGTGGGAGTTTGAGGTTTCTGCCGAGCATATTGCGGCAAAGGCACGGGAACTGCTGGCACAGGTGCGACCAGCGGTGAAGCCGGATGCCGGGGTGAAGGCACAGCCAAAGAGGAAGCGGGCCGGGGTGAAAAAGGGGCGTGCCCGCAAGGCAAAATCGGAATAAGGGGGAAAATGAGACTGGCTAATCGGATGGAAAGGCTGGGCACCGAGACCGCATTTGATGTGCTACGTCGGGCTAAGGAACTGGAATGCACAATGGATGTGGTTCATCTGGAGATTGGCGAACCGGACTTTGCAACGCCGAAGCACATCGTGGAAGCGGCAAAAAGGGCGCTGGATGAGGGCTGGACCCATTACGGTCCTTCAGCCGGACTGCCCGAACTGCGCGCGGCAATTGCCGAATATGCGGGCCGGCTGCGCGGGGTAAAGTTCTTTCCGGAACAGGTGGTGGTAACGCCCGGGGGCAAACCGGTGATGGCGTTTGCGATTATGGCGCTGGTGGAGACCGGTGATGAGGTGATTTATCCCAATCCCGGCTTCCCGATTTATGAGTCAATGATTGAGTATATGGGTGGCAGACCGGTGCCAATCCGGCTGCGCCTGGAGCGGGGGTTCCGGCTTGATACTGAAGAACTGGTGTCAATGGTCAACCCGCGTACCAAACTGATTGTTATCAATTCGCCGGCAAATCCAACCGGTAGCGTTTTGACCCGGGAGGATCTGCGGCTGATTGCGGACACGGCGCTGAAATATAATATCTGGATTCTTGCTGATGAAATCTATTCGGAGATTATTTATGACGAGCCTTTTGAGTCCATTGCCCAGTTCAGTGATGTCCATCCCCGGCTGATAATTCTTGATGGCTTTTCCAAGACCTTTGCTATGACCGGCTGGCGGGTTGGTTATGGCATAATGCCCAGGGATATGGCAGAGAAACTGGCGCGGATTGAGACCAATATCAACTCCTGCACCGCGACCTTTATTCAGCGTGCCTGTCTGGCAGCGCTTCAGGGTCCGCATAATGAGGTGGACAAAATGGTGGCTGAGTTTAAAAAACGGCGGGACTTTATTGTTGAAGGGCTGAACCGGTTGCCGGGTTTTCGCTGCCTGGTGCCCAAAGGTGCATTTTATGCCTTTCCCAACATTGAAGGCACCGGACTGGACTGTAAGGTGCTGGCAGACCGGCTGCTGGAGGAGGCAGGGGTTGCCTGTCTTGCCGGGACCTGTTTTGGCAAATACGGGGATGGATTTTTGCGCTTCAGTTATGCCAACTCAATTGAAAACATCGCCTGCGCGCTGGAACGGATTGAAAATTTCCTGCGCCGGTAAGTCGGTTATAAAGTAAAGCGCCTTACACAAAGATAATTATTGGATAACCATTTTTTTGATGGCTATCAGCACGGCAATCATAAATACTTCCTTTTAATTGTTGTTATCCCCTGGTAACGCCGATTTAATTATTTTAGCACCTGTCAATACCTGACCGCCGCGTCTCAGCGGGTGATGATTACCTTATTGCTCCTTGCGCCTTTGATGAAATAAATTCCGGGTTTTATATTTTGTACATCATTAACACCGGGCTTGAGGTCCAGCACCTGATAGGGATGATTAGGGTTACTGATATCAATCGGTTTGCGGATAAACGAAGTTACCAAAGTGAAACGTAGGCAATTTGGGTGAGGTTCTGCAAGAGCCGAACCGTTTATCTGCTGTTATGTGCCCCGAGCCGATAGGCGAGAGGGCAACGTGGCAAGGAAGCCGAAGGCTTCCGCAGAGTTCGAAAACCTGCCGTAAATTATGTTGTTGCCGTAATTTTTTCTTATTTTCTGTCATTCCTTAAATTCCCCGGAAGGCCTCTTTGAAATATAGTCCAACGCTTCTTTTTCGTTCTTCTCAATGGCAATCTCTACTGCTTTTTTGGCTACTTCTAATAATTCCTTTGCCTTCCTTCTTGCTTCATGGGATTGCTGGACTAATAAGGCGATTTTTTGCTGGGTTGAGAGGGGAAGAATAGGGATAATAATATCTCTTAAAGATTCTTTAGGAACTGCGGTTAAAATTGTGCCTGAACACTTTTTCTTTAATTGCGATTGTAAAACAATAGTTTTTGATAAAACCAATAGAACTTCAGGCAGTATATCTAAAGGTCTAAATTGGAAAAAGCCTGTGGATGCCAGGCAACCGTTGTGTTCTTTATCAACCAATGCGACTTTTTCTAAAGAACCTTCAACACTTGAAACAATTACATCTCCTTCTTTCAATAATCTTCTTGCTCTGCTCGGGGCTTCTTCTCCTTTCAGGTCATTTACACTATGTATTACCCCAATGGAAGAATCTATATCTGCTAATTCAACATAAGAAAAAGTCTGCTCTGGATATTTTGTAGGGTCAAAATTTGGATTAACATTTTCAACATGCTTAAGCAATCTGGAAAAACCGTTAGGATACTCTTTTATCATTTTACTTACTTCCTCATACGCAGGCTGGAAATATTCAGCATCTATTCTATGAG
>Ga0209162_1000027_pt1 | contig 130906 bp, 131 predicted proteins | sample YNPNPMetaG_FD_187121 | JGI IMG/M metagenome (GOLD analysis project Ga0209162, IMG submission 187121) | Anoxygenic and chlorotrophic microbial mat microbial communities from Yellowstone National Park, USA - YNP NP MetaG (SPAdes) (version 2) ...
GGACTATCTTAAGGAGTTGCCCAGTGGTGATTCTGTTGTCAAAGAACTGTCAAGACTGCTTGTCGCAGCTTGATAAAACTCAGTCAAGTTGAGTAAAAAGTATTCCCATGCTCCATAATATATAGTATAAGGCAAATTGTTTTTTAATATACTATGCATAACATAATCGAGCATAGCGAGGGAAAGCATGAAAGTCTTTGTGACAGGTTCAAATGGATTAATCGGTTCAGAAGCTGTTTTGTTCTATGATCAAAAGGGAGCTACTGTCATAGGAATTGATAATAATATGCGCCGCGATTTCTTCGGGCCCCAAGGCGATACAACATGGATGCTGCAAAATTTAAAGCAACAATGTAGCCGGTTCCAACATTTTGATATTGATATTCGTAATCGTGAAGCAATTTTTGAGATCTTTAAACAAAACAAGCCTGACCTTGTCATACACTGTGCAGCACAACCAAGCCACGACCTCGCAAAAGATCGTCCACTCGACGATTTTGAAGTAAATGCCCTTGGCACTGTACATCTGCTTGAAGCAACCCGACGCCATGCACCTGATGCTGTTTTTATCCACGTCAGTACCAATAAAGTCTATGGGGATTCACCAAATGACCTGCCACTTACCGAATTACCAACTCGCTGGGATTACGCACGACCTGAAGATTATCATGGGATAAATGAAACATGCAGAATAGATAATTGCCTTCATAGTCTTTTTGGAGCAAGCAAAGCTGCAGCTGATATTATTGCCCAAGAATATGGGAAGTATTTCGGAATGAAAGCAGGTATCTTCCGTGCAGGTTGCATGACCGGCCAATATCATTCAGGAGTTCAACTTCATGGTTTTCTATCATATCTTGTGAAAGTTGCCCTTAGGGGAGAAACCTACACTATTTTTGGTTATAAGGGGAAACAGGTTCGTGACCAAATTCATAGTACTGATGTCATACGAGCATTTGATGCCTTTTCGCAAAACCCTCGTTGTGGAGAAGTCTATAATCTTGGTGGTGGGCGAGACAACAGTGCTTCAATACTTGAATGTATTGCAATGATTCAGGAACGCATCGGGCGAGATATAACTACAAAATATATTGACACCCCTCGCGTCGGAGACCACATATGTTATATAAGCGACATGCGAAAGTTCAAATCTCATTATCCATCATGGAGCATAACAAAAAATCTTGCTACAATTATCGATGAAATAATTGAAGCTGAAAACACTAAGCAAAACCTGCGTTAAGCGATATATTAAATATCGATTCCTTAAACGCATGCAGACAATTTTATTGAGCAGATTCATGCGGTGCGTTGGATTCACCCGGAAGGTGAAGCACACTGCCTGCCTCGCAGGCAGATAGCGACGCCTGCTGAGCATGGGCAAAGACACTATTGCCTAAATATAAATAGAAGTAATAATCGCTTAGTTTAGGCAAAAGTTATTGTAAACAAACTGCCGCGACAATGAAAACAGATCCAACACAGAGTAATTATTATTTAGATTATCTACAAAAGAAAAAAAACAAAATTCAGTCGTTCTATGACCATGAAGCCCAGCGGTATGCATCTCATTGGATCCCCCAAAATCACTATTACTATGATCAAATAAAAAAACTTCTCTCCAGCATCATCCCTACCGGAAAAAAAGTACTCGATATTGGCTGCGGCATCGGACATATACTTGACCACCTGCGTCCTTCGTATGGTGTCGGAATTGATTTGAGCCCTGTTATGATCCAAGAAGCAAAAAAACGCTACCCTCATCTTATATTCCACGTGATGGATGCTGAAGAGGTAGATAGACTCAATACAACCTTTGAGTACGTCGTATCAGCAAATTCAATAACTGAAGCAACCGATATAAGACTTTGGCTAAAAAACCTATACAAAGTTATGTCTCCCGAGACACGATTGATTATTGTCTCTTACAATTATCTTTGGAAACCAATTCTTGAACTCGGAGCCTTGTGGGGCATGAGGCCAAAGAGCCCCACAGAAAACTGGTTATCACCTCAAGATTTTCATGGGTTATTAAAATTATGTGATTTTGAAGTCATCCGTGAAGGTTATCGCACCATACTTCCACGACAACTACCGATCCTCTCACATTTTTTAAATGGTTTTTTGGTACGGATGCCGTTTTTTCGCAGACTCGGAGTAACCTACTATATCGTTGCACGTCCACTTATTCCTTTTAAAAACTCCGACCATATGACCGTGAGTGTTGTTGTTCCTTGTAAAAACGAAGAGGGCAATATTGAGGAGGTTGTCACACGAATACCCAACATGGGTGGCGCGACTGAAATTATCTTTGTTGACGACAAATCAACTGATGGAACAGCACAAAAAATCAAAGAACAAATTAACGCGCATCCTGATAAAAATATCAAAATGGTTAACGGTCCCGGACAAGGGAAAGGGGCTGCATGCCGTGCTGGTTTTGCTGTTGCCCAGAATGACGTTTTTATGATACTTGACGCTGACATGACTGTAATGCCGGAAGTACTTCCAGAGTTTTTCGAAATTATTGTTAACGGCAAAGGTGAATTTATCAATGGCTCTCGATTAGTTTACCCTATGGAAGAAGAGGCAATGAGAATTGCCAATGTTTTTGGTAATAAAATGTTTGCCATGCTTTTTACATTTCTTCTGGATCAACCGATCAAAGACACCCTCTGCGGGACAAAAGTTGTACTCAAAAGAGACTATCACAAACTTATTGAAGCTCGGTCTTATTTTGGTCATATAGACAGATGGGGGGACTACGACTGGATATTTGGTGCTGCGCTGCACAATTTAAAAATCGTAGAGCTTCCAGTCCACTATGTGCGCCGCAAAGCAGGGCAAACCAAAATGACGGGTAGACTGCGCAACGCTTTGATTATGCTTAAAATGTGCTGGGTTGCATTTAGAAAACTAAAACTTGCTTAACCAAAAAACAATATGTGCTCTGCGTAATGCTTCTGTGCACAGATATATGATGCCCGCATAATACTGCACCATGTCTGAACAACAACCTAAACGTCAAAATACAATTTTTTTTTATGCGGCAGTAGCGCTGTATGTGTTTGCAGGTATCTTTCTAATCCCTCTCTATAAATACCAAATAAATCCTGATGGGATTTCTTATATCTCGATTGCTCAAAAATACCTCCACGGTGACTTTGCAAACGCTATCAACGGACATTTTAGCCCTCTTTTCTGCTGGCTCCTTGTCCCCGTTCTTAGTGTCGGGATAGAACCTCTCCTTGCCGCAAAAGTGCTCAACCTAAGCATTGGCATAGTACTCTTTTTCGTAGTTCAATTGTGGTGCAGACAATTAAAGCTATCGTTGATCGTTCAGCAAGCAATAATGGTCTCGCTGATTCCAATAACCATTTATTGCGCCTTCCATCAGATAACGCCTGACCTGCTATTAACAGGTGTTTTTTTTCTATATTATTCAAGCGTGATAAAAAGCAGTTATAGACACGCCCCTCGGGAAGGGTTTATCGCCGGCATATGGGGCGGGATTGCATATCTTGCCAAAAGTTATTCTTTCCCCTTTTTTTGTATTCATTTTCCTGTGCTCCATTTCTTTCATTATAGGCAGAGCACTGACCCATCTTTGCGAAAGATCGTTTTGCGGAATCTTATAACAGGGATGGTTATATGCTGTATCATCAGCGGCATCTGGATAGTTTTACTCAGCAAAAAGTATGGCTCTTTTACGATAACAACGCAAACAGCTCATAATTTTCAGTGCGTTATGCCCGGTTCGCCACCAAAATATGGCTTTATAAAGCCACCCAACGATACAGCTATCAGTGTTTGGGAAGATCCCTACGTTCGGATAGAAAAAGTTTCCTGGACCCCATTCCAGTCTTTTTCAGATTTTGTGCATTGGCTGAACTTTATCCGAAAAAATATTCCCCCCATGTTCAAAATGTTTTTCGCCTTCTCACCGCTTGCATTCAGTCTTTGTATCGCCTATCTAGTTTTTTTAATCATACGGCGAAAAAGCTTGCTTCAAGAACAAATTTTCATCATATCGGTTTTCACTATAGTGCTCTATGCGGGCGGTTATTGTGGCATTTTGATAGATGAACGTTATATCTGGTGTGTGCTTTTGCTGATGATAACCATGGCAGGGAGAGTGCTAACAATTTTTTTTCAGCAACGTTCTGCTACAATGCCCTTAAAAAATTTTTTCCTCATGGTATTTATTTTTTCCTGTAGCTACCTTCCTGTCAAAAACTTGCTCGCTTCAAGACATGCAGGTAGGGAAATAGCTTTGCTGAGCCACCAGATTCGGGCATGTATCCCACCACGCAGCACCGTTGCTTCAGATGGCGATTTTTACACCACCCTTTTCATAGCATATCATCTTAACTTGAAATATTTTGGGACAACAGAAGGTTATAATAACATCAAAGCTATTGAACGAGACATTGAACAAGAAGGCATACACTATTTTGTTGTATGGGATAATTTAGAAGAAAAGCCTATGTATCTCCGTACCTTTAACCAAATCTGCGAAGCAAATTATAAAAATAAAAAAATCAAAATTTATCGCAAGAACAAACTTGTATCGTCTTAATTGTTAGTCCAAAACAAATTCATTCCTCCAATTGGTTTCTTCCCTCCACGCCGGTTGCTCATCTTTTTTGAATAAATAATTCTCCATCACCAGATAATCCATTTCGGTTCGCATGAAGCATCGGTATGCATCATCAGGCGTGCATACAATTGGTTCGCCGCGCACATTAAAACTTGTATTGACAAGCACACCGTAGCCGGTGCGTTCCTTGAATGCGTTCAGAAGCTTCCAGAACCGCTCGTTGGTCTGCCGGTTGATGCTTTGAATCCGTGCAGAATAATCAATATGCGTCACTGCCGGAATATCAGAGCGCAGGTGGTACAAACGGTCAAAAAGCTTTAACTGATCGTACCCTTGAGGAAGCGGATTCCTCCGTTCCTCACGAACCGGTGCTACCAGCAGCATATAGGGTGACGCACGGTCAAGATCAAAATAGGTTCCAATTTCTTCTTCCATAACTGATGGTGCAAACGGTCTGAATCCTTCCCGGTATTTAATCTTCAGGTTCAATTTTTTCTGCATATCTGGCTTGCACGGGCTGCCAAGAATGCTTCGGTTACCAAGAGCACGCGGCCCATATTCCATTCTACCCTGAAACCAACCAACTACATATCCCTGATCAAGGAGCGCAGCAACCTCAGCACAGAGCTTTTCAAAATTGTCGTAGTAGTGATACGGAGCCCTGTATTTTCGAGCAGTTTTTTCAATCTCAGCATATCCATAAGCAGGCCCAAGATATGCTCCTTTCATTGCATCATATCGGGAGCTTTTCTGTCGCGGCATCCCTTGGGCAATATGCCAAACAGCATATGCAGCGCCGACAGCTCCTCCGGCATCCCCAGCAGCAGGCTGAATCCATATATCTTTAAAGGTGCCCCTGCGCAAAAGTTTGCCGTTTGCCACACAGTTGAGTGCCACACCACCTGCCATGGTCAAATATTCACTACCCGTAAGCCTTTTTGCAGTCTCAGCCATTCGAAAAATGACGTCTTCAGTAATGTGCTGCGCTGCGAGGGCAAAATCCATATACTCCTGCGTCAACTCAGTCTCGGGTTTGCGCGGTGGAATGCCAAAGAGCCGCTCCCATTTATCGTCGCAGCACATAGTGAGCCCCGTTGCATAATTAAAATAGTCCATGTTCAACAGAATCGAGCCGTCATCACGAATGTCAATAAGATTGTCGAGCATTTTTTTACGGTATTGTTCTGTCTGTGAAGCGTTTTCAATACCATAGGGAGCAAGCCCCATGAGCTTATACTCACCGCTGTTGACTTTAAACCCACAGTAATATGTTACTGCAGAATAAAAAAGCCCGAGAGAGTGGGGAAATTCAAGCTCACGCAAAATCCTAATCTGGTTTCCCTTTCCATAGCCAATCGTCGTGGTTGCCCACTCCCCCACCCCATCAATAGTCAGAATCGCTGCTTCTTCAAACGGTGAGGGGTAAAAAGCACTTGCTGCATGCGAAAGGTGATGTTCAGGGAAGAGAACCTCCGGTCTTCCTTGACCGAGCTTGCCAAGCTCAGCATTGAGCATGTTACGCATAAAAAGTTTTTCTTTAATCCATACAGGCATCGCAGCAAGAAAGCTCCGCAGACCACGCGGTGCAAATCCATGATAGGTTTCAAGAAGTCGCTCAAACTTAAGATAGGGTTTGTCATAAAACGCAATGGCACGCAGATCTTTGAGTGCCACGCCGCCTTCCTCAAGCACATAACGAGCAGCATGCACAGGGAATGAGCTATCATGTTTTTTTCGAGTAAAACGCTCCTCATGTGCAGCAGCTATAAGGTCGCCGTCAACAAGGAGCGCAGCAGCACTATCATGGTAATATGCTGAAAGTCCGAGTATTGCCTCAGCCATAATGAACTCGGTTTAAAAAAGTGTATAGATAAAGGGAGCGACTGCTGAGCCGCTGGAAAAAACAATCAGTGCCCCAAACAAAAGCAGCGTGATGATGATAGGCAGTAGCCAAAATTTTTTTCGTACTTTAAGGAATCCCCATAAATCCTTCAAAAAATCCATGTTATCTCCCCTTTAATATGGATGTTTAATATCGTGTTCGGTAAATGTATGTTCACGAATTTTAAAGACAGATCCTCTATCTTTTTTCCATTTTTTTAGCTGCAACGTATCATGCCCCGTGAGCCGCATTAGTAAACCGATTGGGGTCACAATAATAAAAAACAATACCGCCATCATGATGTTTGACATGATGGTGCCCAGCAGATGAGAAAGCCCAAACCAAAGTTTAGCAGCAGGATTTAATACCCGAGGCACTAACATGGTGATCAGCAAAATCACTAAAGCTGCCGAAAGAAATTGTTTGCGGTTGCCAAGATATCCGATCAGCAGACAAACAAGTGTCAGCGCCATACCCGTATCTTTTGCTTGATCACGGGAAACAGCCTTTGGAATAAATCCTTTCCCTTTTTGCACGACAATATCAATCATATGCTCCGTGCTTCCCCGAAGAAGTATGAATTTAATTATACAAATTATTCTTTACTTATGCAAAAATTATGTTGCATACTCTATCGTACCAAGAACGCTATACTTCAACTTTTCCTACGCCGTGGGTTATGTACATTGATCAACGCTTCTCCAAAAGACAAACCGCTTACCTCCTGCTCGTTGTTTGCATCCTCCTTTTTCTTGCGCAGCGTATCCTGCTGGTGCTGTTTGCTCCATCCCATGTTGCACATCCTTATTTTGATGAAACCGTCAGCGGCGTTCTGGCGTGCGACATACTAGATCAGAGCATCAGGGCACCGCTTTTTGCCTACGAATATCTAAACAGATCAGGTGATGTCTTGACGGAGGGCTTTCTGCTGGTGCCGTATTTTAAACTGTTTGGCAGGTCGGTTTTTTCAACAAAACTTTTCGCCTTGAGTTCAGCGCTGGTAACGCTGATCATCTGGATCTTCTTTCTGAAAAAATATCAAGGCACGTTGTCTGCATTTGTGTTTGCCCTGCTCTATGCCCTGCCGCCGCTTGCTTTCAGCCGCATGAATCTGCTCGGCACCATCAGTTCCCACCACATGATATGCCCGCTGATTGCGCTCCAGAGCTTTTTACTTTTCATGATTCTTTTTGCAAAGCCACCGCGCATCGCTTCTCTGTGGCTCTGGCTTTTTTCTGGTCTGGTTGCCGGCTTTGGTATCTATTGTTTTTATACCTATACGATTTTTATCAGTTTTTGCATTCTTTTTTTTCTTCTGGCACACCGAAGTTCGATTCGTATCACCAGCGTCCTTGCGTTTCTCATCGGAACAATTTTGGGCTTTGCTCCTTGGATTCTTCGCTCCTTGTCTTCTCCGACCGGTGGTACTTTTCTTAAATCAATCATCAAATCCTGTACCATAGACCTGCAAGCATTCTTTCAAAATTTTCTTTTTGCCGTTCCGCATTCATTGGGCTACAGTTATCCGTCGCGCTCTATCGGTCTTGTCTCGACCATTTTTTCTTTGGTGATACTGCTGAGCACGTGCGTTACGATAGGATATGCCTTCATCTGCACAAAAAAACATGCAGGAAAAAAAATTGCAACACTGCCACCAGCGGTTTTGCAAGCAGTTTTTTGCAGTATTTTCCCGATCTTTTTCCTCACCTGTCTCAGCATTTCGCCTATGCGCATAGCTCCGTTTGAATACTGGCCGACGGTTGGACTCTTTGCAACATTTGGCGAGCCCGATATCATTCGATATCGCTGGCTGCATATCCTTTTCCCTTTTTATTTTGCTACTGTAGCGTCTGCGCTTTCCTTATTGTGGGCAAACTATCGCCGGTATGCCACTGCCGTGCTCTTGGGTAGTATAGTAATTTTCTCTTTTATCACGATAGTGAAAACCTTTGCCCTCTGCTCGTATTCTGAGTTTGGCAAAATATTTCTCTATACCGGATATAACTACGATCAGTTTGCACCGAAATTCATTTTAGGCGATTTTGCACCTCGAAACAGAAAAACAATAAAACATCTTGTTGCGCACTACCCTGAAACAAACCGTTCTGAGGCATATCGGGCATTCGGGTCCCGTATCGCTGTTGAAGCCTTGTTATCCCATGACCCTGCGGAAGCATTTGCTGCTGAGCTTTCTGAAATTCCACCCCAGTACCTGTCTGACATCATATACGGTGTTGTCCGTCTTGCACAGGATATTCCACTGGAAAAACTTTCGCCCCTTATCGAACTTCTCAAAAAGCACAACCCTGCTCTGTTGTACCGCACGTTGGGATATCGGCATTTAGGATACAAGCACTATGCAGCGCTGGTTAATGACACGGTGTTGTTTCAGCATATCCCTCAGACAGAGCAGTGGTTCTACAAAAATTTTCTTGATGGCTTTCGGCGCGAGATGAACGTGCACACACCGGCACAACGCAGGGCAATGCTCCTGCATGACATCACAACGCTTGAAACGCCCTATCAGGCTGATGTTGCCTCTGGCATTGGCATGCTTGTCGGTTCAGAAATGCTTTTTGATCCCCTCCAAAAGCCTGATTATCCGCTTGATAGCACTGTAGCAAAGATACTTCCTCCACCGCTTCATTATGCCTTTTACCAAGGGATCGGGATGGGCTTTGCAGAAACACTCTGTAGGTATTGGCGCAGGTTGATGCCTCCTGAAAGTGGTCAGGAACGTTATCTCAAAGGGCTATGCACGGAATGGGAACGTTGTCGCTTGCTGTTGGCACAAATGCCAGCAGAAGTTCAGCCTATTATTCAGGAGGGTTTGCAGGAAGAGTTGACCCAGCGAAAAACGCTCAACAGTGCTACCCACGCATTCATTGCTCAGTATATTTCCCCCCTCATCAAAGCACCACATCATCACCAAGAAGATTAATTTCCTCAAGACTGCACGGTCCCATACCCTGTTGCGCGGCACAACGGATATGCCCGATGTCTGCTGGTTTGCGTCCAAGCATTGTTGCACCAACAGCATCAACCGCAACCGGATTTATCCCTGCGACAATGCGGTCAAGCCGTGAAGGGGGACAGCCCACCCAGAGCCCATATTTAAAACCGCCGTGTACTACAGCAACGGTTGCGTCAACAACGCTCAGGTTCGGACAAATAACCTTGTTGATATCCACGATATTTTCCTCAAGACCGTTGTGGTAAAGCGACTTCTCGCGGAGGTAGGTTGCACCATACATATTTTTCATCGTAATCGTAACACCCGACCACGGGTGCGTTTTCAGGACCGGCACGCTGATGATAAAAGCGCTGACAAGCACCTCGGCCACACGTAATGTTTTAATGTTCAGCGGATGAGAAACTGCAACGTCACGCACAGGCCCTGTACTGAGATTAATCACACGACCGCCATATTTTTTAGCAAGTTGATAAATCGCAAGTCTTTCAAACATCTGTTCTGCATCATTAAAACTACAATCAGCCTCACCAATATAAATCGGCAACGAAAACGAGGTTGCTATCTCAAGCACTGCCGCAAGAACTGCAGATGAAGTATGCGAACCTGGCTCACCAGCAACGCCGCCGCACAGGTTTGGCTTGATAAGGATATGAGAATGTCTTTTTAGGTCAGTTGCCCAACCAGAAACTCCAGCAAGGGCTTTTGTGACCCCAACAGCAGCATCAGAAGCGCGGGCAATACTTACTGAAATTCGATTTTTGCCTATTGTAGCCGTCAATCAATACCTCTTGTTCAAAATTGCGACACAACTGCCGCTCTTCCGGCAATTGTTGCCGATAGATCTCTTACAACAAAAACTAACAAAATATATAATATATTAATAAATCAATTCAAAAAAATGACAAAAAGCAGCTTCCTGATATTTGGTACGATATTTGTATTTTATTTAACCAGAGCTTAAAGGATGGCAGTGTATGAAAAAACAAATCAATCCTCAAAAAGATAAAAGCTTGGCAAAACATAGTCCTGCATGTCGTTTGGTAAAGGGAAGTCAAGGTTCTCGAAAACCCGATCGTGATATCACATGTTTTGAGGCAGTTCCGGCGCTCACCGCAAAACGCCTTCAGTCCCTCATTGAGCAACATCTCAACGAGATTATAGAGACGACGTAAAATACGCCCCGTCTCCCCTAACTAAAGAATTTCAGAAGGGCTGCCGATACGTTGGTTGAATCCGTGTATCAAGAGTTTCTTAATTGGCGCAAGGAGGCGCCCAGTGCATGGGTATTTTGGCCTCTGCCTACCAGGCCCTTCAAGAAGAAATTTACGATTCTGTCCCCGATATTCCTTGCGAAGCATGCGGTCAATGTTGCGTCAGCCCACACATGACGCTCATTGAGTTCTGCTACCTGATGGTCCCTCTGTGCCGCCAGCCAGACCTGCTGCAGCAAGTTCTCTCCCGTATCGTTCCTGCTCACCCCGAATATCATGGAAACATGTTGTGCCGGTTTCAAACACCTGACAATAAATGCAGTGTGTATAATCGTCGCGCCCTTGTCTGCAGACTGCACGGTCATCCAGTCCTCAGAAAAATGGGGTTTCAGTATCAGGTACACTGTGCTGGGAGCGAGCATTGCACAAGCCCCTTGACACCTGATGATGTGTATAGCTTGATGGATCGGCTGACAGAACTCAACAAAGGATATTACTCCTACTATTCCCCCCCTTACTGGGTTTCAGGAATGAACATAGAAACATGGCTCACCGTGCTGTTTGGAAAATTTGAACAACATATCTTCAAGCTTTTGAAAAAAATCATGCTCAAGGAATTCGACATTCAAGATATGGCAGGTTTTTTTACCCAGCACGTTCGCCTTGCAGAAAAACTTGATTTGATTGACACGTTTCAAGCAGAACTTCCGAACGGGCGTCTTGAAACCCTTTTGCCCTTGTTGCGGTGCATCCAAAATGATTTTCCTGAAACAGGTGCCTATTATTATTTTGAAGCTGAGATGTACGAAAAATCCCTCCTTGAGCAGCGCCGTTCATTGTAATCATCTCCCGTAAAAGTCAGTTCCATGCTACCTCCGTCAGTGCCGGTGCTCAACCATGAAAAGGTTTTTTAATTTTTGAAAATGTCTTCTTCCCGTGCATGCCCCTGCGGGTGGCATAAATCATTCCTCCACAGTCAGTGCCTGGAAGTTTCACCGAAGCGGTTAGCGCGAGGCTTTCAAGAGCATGTGCGGTGATGCCACGATCACTGAGAGCATAGATGAAATCTCCCATAAACACAGAGCGCCGAATATCCTGATTGCACCAGTAGTACGAATCACCGTCGCTGGTGTTATAAAAGGATGAATGATCAATGCTGCCAGATTCTGCAAACCCTGTGTTGTTATCTACTGCTATCAGTTGCAACTTGCTTATGTATTCATAGGTATTATAACCATCTTTATACGTATAGCGTGAAGCACTGAGCGGCACAGCGAGCATCTTTTTCTGCGACCAATACTGAAACGCCTTGTGCTCATAGAGAGCTTCGCTCCAGCCCCATGCTGCGGTCTGGTTATCATTTTCAGCAGCAAACAGGGTGAGCGTATCAATGAGTTTCGGGTTGGCAAAATCAACGACATCAAACAGTGATACCTGAATTGATCCGTCAAGACGTTCCTCATCCCCACCATAACCGATCGTAAGAAGGCGTGCATCGGAAAGCGGATGAATATAGGTTGCCACACCCGGCACCTGCAGTTCACCGATAATCATTGGATGCGCAGGATCAGTTACATCAACTGTCCAGAGCGGATCAGTGTTACGAAAAGTAACCAAATAGCCTTTTTCGCCGACAAATCGAGCAGCCCATAAGTGTTCTCCCTTGGCAATACCGTCAACCTTGCCGACAAGTTCCAAAGTTGCATTGTCGCCAGGTTTTAATACAAAAACATGGGTTTCAGGTGGCTCGGGGTTTTGCTCCCACCAGCGGTTCCACCGTCCCGTCGTTGCAGCAACTCTCACCGCACCGCTGTATTCAGAAAGGCAAAACTGATTTTCGACCGTACCATCAACCCGACCACTGCCGGTATAATAAGCGGTGCCATCAGGCTCAAGTGCGAATCGGTGAATATTGGTAGCTTCATCATATTTCTCATTATTCCAGTACCACCACCAGTCCTGCGCTGGCTCTGCGATGAGCAGCGACGTTGCTGACGCATAGATCACGCTCCAATTGGAGATAATATGGTCACCGTCAATACTCGAAAGGTCATCAGCAAGGTCAAAACTGAGCAGTGAGGTGAAGCCGTGGCTCAGACCGTCCTGAGCAATAGTGAATGCAGTGCAGTTATTTACAGTAAAGTCATGAATGAGGATGTCGCCGTCTGTCGTGACTTCATACATCCGCGGCACGAGGTCGTTCAGGCTGAGGCTATCAATGAGCACATTATTTTTCGCAATGGTAGCCTGTACCGCTTGCTTCCACTGGCGGTCGCGCTTGGTCTGGTTATCAGTCGTATAGTAATCATCAGGCAGCTCCGGCCAGTACCTAAGACCCGGAATGTTCATCCATGAATACGAGACCATGCGTACCATTGATTCTATTTTACGACTGGTCTGATAATACCCTTCAAAATAGAGCTGCCGCACCACACGAGGAGCTGCCATGGTGTCAAGATCTATGACCGTGATTTTGGTCAGCTCAGTGGAGCTGGTAGAATAATCGGCTCCCTCACCAGAGGTTCTGCCGCTCATGAGTGCAGGAAGCAACGGATGGTCATTGGGAAGCAGGTAAGCATAGACCGTTGAAAACACAACCGCTCGTGAGGCTCGGCTGCCTGATGTTTTTTTATAGATGAGCAGTTGGGTAGGCCAGCCTTCGATCTTGACCGATGCTGCCTCTCCGAGTTCACCAAATTCCGGTACAGGGACCACATACAGTGCAGTCCCATTCAGGACATACAGAGCATACCCATCGGTCTTTACAAAATCTCCTTCATCAACGCCTTGTTCCTGAACATTGGTTCCCGAATAGTCAACCCCTTCCTGACGATTACCACCATCAGACGTCGGTACAGCACCATCGCCCTCTTCAGGACTGTAGTAGCGTATATCCTGCATCTGCTCAAGCTGCACGCGCATTTCCTGCTTGAGATTTTCTTTGAGCGCCGCTGCGAGGCTGTCGCATGAAGAAAATGCTTGCAGCTTGGGTGAGGTACGAACATGGTCAAACGGCGGCGTCTTGTCAATGACACAGCCAGAGACCCCAAGGCACAATAAAGCAGTCGCCAATACAAAGGCTTTTGCTGCGGTCAGCATAACCATATCCCCTCTCTCAGTAAGGTTAACTTCATTGGAGGATGCAACAAACGTACACTGAAGCACTATTTATTATATACTTTTAAACACATTGCAGAGCACTTTGTTGCTTCCTTCATGGATTTTTATCATTGCGTAAAACCTAAAAAAAGATTATAAGAGTTTTTTTACATTTGTCTATGCATTAGGCAGAGGATGTTAGAACCGTACATACGGGAGTTTGAACGGTATTTACTGGTTGAACGCAACGCGTCGCCGCATACCCACAGAAATTATGTAAGCGACATCCGAGAGTTTGCCGAGTTTGTGCGCGAACGCGGTTTTGCAGCGAATGATTCTCCTGCATCTCTTAACAGTTTTGTGATTCGCGCATACTTAGCCAATATCGCAAAAAAAAATAAACGCTCGTCACAGGCTCGAAAACTCTCATGTCTGCGATCGTTTTTCAAGTTTTTAGTGCGATGCCGCGTCATTGAGCACAACCCTGCCCGAAGCGTAAAAACGCCGAGGTCTGAGCGGGTTCTCCCACGGCACTTGACCGTTGATCAAATGTTTGCACTGCTCGATTCAGTTCCCGTTGAAACCCTAAGCCAGTGCCGCGACCGTGCGATCCTTGAAGTGCTCTATTCAACGGGCATCAGGGTAAGCGAGCTGGTCGGAATGAACCGCGAGACGATTAATCCTGGTGCTGGTATGCTCCGGGTTATGGGTAAAGGTCGCAAAGAACGTCTCGTGCCGATCGGCAGGCACGCATCAGCACGGCTCCAAGAATATCTCAGCCGCAGCAGCTCCAATGCTGCACCGGCAGCTGATAGGAAAGGGACACCGGTGTTTTTAAACCAGCGTGGTGGGAGGCTCAGTGCACGGAGCGTCGCCCGCATTGTTGACAAATACATTCTGCGGTGCGGCTTGCACCACCGGATCAGTCCGCACGCGTTGCGGCATTCCTGTGCAACGCATATGCTGAATGCAGGAGCTGATTTGCGTGCGATTCAGGAGATGCTCGGACATCAAAGCCTTTCGACGACGCAAAAATATACGCATCTCAACATTGATCACCTGATGGAGGTGTACGACCGGGCACATCCCCGGAGTAAGCAGCAGCAACAGGAAGGATAATGTGTATGGAAACCCCTCGGGGGACAACAATCCTTGCAATCCGCAGCAACAACAAGGTGTGCATCGGTGGCGATGGACAGGTAACACTGGGAACGACCGTGCTCAAGCACAAAGCAAAAAAGATCAGACGCTTGTACCAGAATAAAGTTCTTGCCGGATTCGCCGGCGCGACTGCTGATGCCTTTACCTTGTTTGAAAAATTTGAAAAAAAACTTGAACAGTATAATGGCAATATCGCTCGTGCAGCAGTGGAACTTGCCAAGGACTGGCGCTCGGATAAAGTGCTGCGCCGTCTTGAAGCGCTGCTTATTGTTGCCAATGACGAGCACCTGTTTATTATTTCGGGAACCGGCGATGTAATCGAGCCTGATGACAATGTGACCGCTATCGGCTCGGGAGGCCCGTACGCGCTGGCTGCAGCACGGGCTCTTTTACAGCACACCACGCTCAGCATCAGGCAAATTGTAGAAGAAGCGTTGAAAATCACTGCACAAATCTGTATTTATACCAATACTGATATTACCATAGATGAACTGTAAAGCAGTGGAAAGGATCGGTACGCCTGTGGACGATACGATAACTACAAAAATGCTGCAACCACGGCAAATTGTAGCAGAACTTGATAAATACATCATTGGACAAGACAACGCCAAACGTGCCGTAGCCATTGCACTCAGAAATCGCTGGCGCCGACAGCAAGTGCCCGAAGAGCTGCGCGATGAAATCGCCCCTAAAAACATCATCATGATCGGTCCTACCGGAGTGGGCAAAACGGAAATAGCCCGGCGGCTTGCAAAACTTGCTCAGTCACCGTTTTTGAAGATTGAAGCTTCAAAATTTACGGAGGTAGGGTACGTTGGTCGTGATGTTGAGTCTATGATTCGCGACCTCACTGAGCTTGCGGTCAAGCAGGTCAAAGACGAAGAGAGCGAAAAAGTACACAAGCAGTCGCGGGAGATTGCTGAGGAAAAACTTTTGGATTTGCTGCTGCCGCCCTCGCCCCGCCGCACCTCACGACAAACCGCTGATCAGGGAACTGTCATATCGTCTGATATGGTCAACACCGCTGAATCTGCTGCTGCGACACGCGAGAAGCTGCGGCGCCTGCTGCGGGAGGGTAAACTCGATGACCGTGACGTTGAGCTTGAAGTCACCCAGCAGAACATACCGGTTGTTGAAATTTTTTCTGCCTCGGGCATTGAAGAGATGGATATTAACATAAAGGACATGTTCGGTAATCTCTTCCCTAAAAAAACAAAAAAACGGAAGGTCAAGGTTCCCGAAGCGCTGGACATTATCGCACGAGAAGAAGCGCAAAAACTTATTGATATGGATGCGGTGACCAAAAAAGCGATTCAGCGTGTTGAGCAGTCAGGTATCATCTTCCTAGACGAAATTGACAAAATTGCAAGTCGTGATCAGGCACACGGACCGGATGTGTCGCGAGAAGGTGTCCAGCGGGATTTATTGCCCATTGTCGAAGGCTCAACCGTGACCACAAAATACGGCATGGTAAAGACGGATCACATCCTGTTTATCGCGTCCGGTGCCTTTTACCTGTCAAAGCCCTCCGACCTGATACCCGAACTGCAGGGTCGTTTTCCGATACGGGTTGAGCTGAATTCACTGAGCAAACAAGATTTCATCAGAATTCTGACCGAACCCCAAAACGCTCTGATTAAGCAGTACCGGGCTCTCATGGAGACCGAAGGGGTTAAACTTGTCTTCCATGACAGCGCAATTGCGCGCATTGCTGAAATTGCGACGCTGGTCAATGAGAAAACCGAAAATATCGGTGCGCGGCGACTTCATACCATTATGGAAAAATTGCTTGAACAAATATCCTTTGAAGGACCTGAACTTGCAGGAAAAGAAATTATGATTGATGCTGATTATGTTTCGCAGCGACTTGATGAGCTGGTGGTTGATCAGGATTTAAGCAGATATATTTTGTAGTGTGGCATGCAGAGTTCGGTTTCTTAAAGTAAAGTTAAAACGCTCATCACGGTAGGTTACACGCCACCAAAACAAAAAACCCGTAACTCGATGTACGATTATGCAGACAGCGATTGAAAAGGCAAACATCCTGATGGAGGCGCTTCCCTATATCAGGAAGTTCTCCGAAAAAACCTTTGTCATTAAATTCGGTGGCAATGCAATGGTCAAGAGCAACCTGAGCCACAGTTTTGCACTCGACGTGATTTTGCTCAGCTATGTGGGCATACGTCCGGTGGTCGTGCACGGTGGTGGACCACAGATTGGTTCGATGCTGCAGCGGCTCGGCATCGAGTCACAGTTTTTTGAGGGCGAGCGGATTACGCCTGATCAGGAAACAATGGATGTTGTGGAGATGGTGCTGGGAAAAATAAATAAAGAGCTCGTCAGCTCAATCAATACCAATGGCGGAAGAGCGGTCGGACTGAGCGGCAAAGACGGCAGCCTTATTATTGCTCACAAGCAAGAGAAAAACGCTGTTGACATGGGTTTTGTCGGAGAAATCACTAAGGTCAATCCACGGATCATTACCACCCTTGATACCAACCAGTTTATTCCCGTCATTGCGCCAATCGGCATCGGCGAAGACGGGCAGACTTACAACATCAATGCCGATACGGTGGCTGGCGCAATCGCCGGCGCACTTGCGGCAGAAAAACTCATCCTCCTTACTGATGTGGAGGGCGTGAAAGACCGTAACGGCAGCCTTGTCTCATCGCTTACCACTGCAGAGGCGCAGCACATGATCCAGTCTGGTGACATCAGCGGCGGGATGATTCCCAAAGTCACCTGCTGCATTAAGTCGCTTGCACAGGGTGTTGCTAAAGCTCATATTATTGACGGTCGAATCGAGCATGCAGTGCTTCTTGAGATTTTTACCGACATAGGGGTCGGGACCCAAATCATCCACGCATAAGCGGTGCATCAAACGTGTGAAGGTACTATGAAAAAAATTGTAGCAATAACCGACACAAACATTTTTCAGACCTACCGGCGCTATCCGGTTGTGCTCACCCGCGGCAAAGGAGCGTGGGTTTGGGACGATCGTGGACGAAAATATCTGGACTTTCTTTCCGGCATTGCCGTGTGCAATCTGGGGCACTGTCATCCCCGGGTCGTGAAAGCAATCCGAGAACAAGCAAACAAGCTGCTCCATGTTTCCAACTTTTTCTATACCGAGCCACAGGCAGAACTCGCGGCACTTTTAACCCGACACTCTTTTGCCGACCGCATCTTTTTTTGTAACAGCGGTGCTGAGGCAAACGAGGCAGCATTAAAGCTTGCGCGCAAATACGCCTATGACCATTTTGGCGGGACGCGTTATGAAATCATCACCATGAAATATTCGTTTCACGGCCGTACCATTGCGACACTCACCGCAACGGGTCAGGAAAAGTTTCACAAAGGTTTTTCACCGCTCCTGCCGGGATTTAAATACATTCCGTTCAACGATATAGCAGCCCTTGAGCGGGCAATCACCACCAAAACGTGTGCGGTCATGTTCGAGCCTATTCAGGGTGAAGGCGGCGTCAACCTTCCTGACCCCGACTATCTTCATGCAGTCCGCAAGCTCTGCGACCAGAAGGGGATTCTCCTCATCTTTGATGAAGTGCAGGTCGGCATGGGTCGCACCGGCAAGCTGTTTGCGCATGAGCACTACAATATTACACCCGACATCATGACCTTGGCAAAAGCGCTCGGGGGCGGGCTTCCCGCAGGTGCCATGTTGGCAAATAGCAAGGTCGCGGCAAGCTTCACGCCGGGGACCCATGCGTCAACCTTCGGCGGCAATCCGGTTGCTATGGCAGCAGGCGTTGCGGTTATGCGGGAATTGCTTGACAGTGGAGTACTGGAACACTGTCGCACGATGGGGGACTATTTTATGAAACGCCTTGAAAGCCTTAAAGAAAAGTATCCTCAACTCGTGCGCCAGGTTCGCGGCAAAGGACTTATTATCGGTATGGAGCTTACGGTTGAGGGTAAAGATATTGTGTCACAATGTTTAAAGAAGGGCATCATCATTAACTGTACGCTTGAGCGGGTGCTTCGTTTTTTACCACCCCTCACCATCAAGAAAACAGCTATTGACCGCTGTATTGACGTGCTCGATGAGGTCTTGCGCACCGTTCAGCCTGCAAAAATTGCCATACGGTAAACGGCAACTATCCGAGGAATATGCCATGATGAAAGACCTGCTCACTCTCTATGATCTGACCCAAAAAGATTTTGAGCTCATTTTCAAGCGTACTGCTTCACTCAAACGCCTGCACCAAAGCCGCCGGTTGCATCAGCCACTGCGCGGCAAAACATTGGGGATGATTTTCGAAAAGCCCTCAACCCGTACCCGTGTTTCTTTCGAGGTGGGAATGTTTCAATTGGGAGGACATGCACTCTATCTGCGCTGGACCGATACCCAGCTTGGCAGAGGAGAGTCAATTTCAGATACTGCACGGGTGCTGTCACGCTACCTTGATGCGGTCATGATTAGAACGTTTCAGCAGTCAGCAGTCGAAGAATTCGCTCGTAGCGCTACCGTGCCGGTCATCAATGGACTGACCGACCTCTACCATCCCTGCCAAATCCTTGCAGATCTCTTTACCGTTATTGAGCGGCACGGTTCCTACCGTGGGCTCAAAGTTGCCTATATCGGCGACGGTAATAACATTGCCAATACCTGGATTGATGCAGCGTTGCGGCTGGAATTTGATTTGACCCTTGCCTGCCCCAAAGGCTATGAGCCCGACCCAAACGTTATGCAGCGCGCCCAGCGGGAAGCTTCCTCACAGATTGTGCTTCTGCATGACCCACAGGATGCGGTGCGCACTGCAGCCGTTGTCATTACCGATACGTGGGTGAGCATGGGGCAGGAAAAAATGTACCGCGAACGCATCAAGGCGTTCAAAGGATTCCAGGTCAATCAACAGCTTCTGTCCCTTGCAGATCGGGATGTCGTGGTATTGCACTGTCTGCCCGCACACCGGGGTGAGGAAATTACTGACGAGGTTATGGATGGCCCGCACTCAGCAATATTTGATGAGGCAGAAAACCGACTCCATGTTCAAAAAGCGATACTTGAGCTGTTAATGACGCAGAAAGCATCCTAACAATCATTTTGCTTCAGGGAGGTTGCAATGGACAAGAACCAAAAAATAGTGCTCGCCTATTCAGGGGGACTTGATACCTCAGTGATTCTCAAATGGCTGCAGGAAACATTCTCCTGCGACGTTATTGCGTTTGCAGCAGACCTCGGACAGGGCAGCGAGCTTGATACAGTTCAAGAAAAAGCACGTGCCACCGGTGCATCCAAAGTATATATCGAAGATCTCCGCGAGGAGTTTGTGCGCGATTTCATCTTCCCGATGTTGCGGGCAAATGCGCTCTACGAGGGACAGTATATGCTCGGCACCTCGATCGCCCGACCGCTGATTGCAAAAAAACAAATCGAAATTGCTGCCCGCGAAGGCGCTGATACCGTTGCACACGGTGCTACGGGCAAAGGAAATGATCAGGTGCGGTTTGAGCTGACCTACTATGCGCTCAATCCCAATATAAAAATCATTGCGCCATGGCGTGATCCCCGCTGGCAGCTCACCTCCCGCAGTGCAATGATGGAGTATGCCCGCAAACATAACATTCCTGTCCCGGTGACTGCCGACAAGCCGTATAGCAGCGATCGCAACCTTTTCCACATCAGTTTTGAAGGAGGCATCCTGGAAGACCCATGGTCTGAACCGCATCCCGACATGTTTGTCTTAAGCGTTGCACCTGAACAGGCACCTGACCAGCCAACCTATATTGAAATTGACTATGAACAGGGAGATCCTGTCGCTGTTGATGGCGTGCGACTGTCTCCTGCAGCACTGCTTGCGCGGTTGAACGATCTGGGTGGCAAAAACGGCATTGGCAGGGTTGATATCGTTGAAAACCGTTATGTCGGCATGAAATCACGCGGCGTGTACGAAACACCGGGAGGCACCATCTTACATGCTGCACATCGCGCTCTTGAAACACTCACCCTTGACCGTGAGGTTATGCACTTCAAAGAGGACATCATGCCGCGTTATGCACGTCTTGTCTATTATGGGTACTGGTTTGCGCCCGAGCGAGAAATGCTCCAAGCAGCCATTGATGCTACTCAAAAATGTGTTACCGGCACAGTGCGACTTAAACTGTACAAAGGCACCTGTAGCGTTGTCGGTCGCAAGTCACCTTACAGCCTATATCGTGAAGACTTTGCGACCTTTGAAAAGGATTCGGTGTACCGTCAAGCTGATGCAGAAGGATTTATCCGGTTGAATGCGCTCCGGCTTAGGGTCGGTGCACTGTGCCGACGGAGTGACCATGGCTAAAAAATTGTGGTCAGGATGTTTCAAACAAAAAACCGATGCGGCTGTCGAAGCCTTTACAGCATCACTGCCCTTTGATCACCGGCTGTATCGGTATGACATTCAAGGGAGCATTGCCCATTGCCGTATGCTCGCGCGGCAGCGCATCATCTCGCGCAAGGATGCCCAGCGTATCATAGGAGCCCTCCGTGAGATCGAGCAAGAACTCGACGAAGGGAAACTTGCGCTTCGTCCTGACTGCGAAGATATCCACATGCTGATCGAATCCCGACTGATCGAAAAAATAGGACAGGTTGGCGGCAAACTGCATACAGCACGAAGTCGCAATGACCAGATCGCCCTTGACCTGAGCCTGTTTCTGCGTGATGCGATTACGATGACCGGTGAGCATCTTACCCGCGTACAGCGTGAACTGATTACTGCAGCACGCCGGAACATTGACGTTATCCTGCCCGGCTTTACCCATCTGCAGCATGCTCAGCCAGTGCTGCTTGCGCACCATCTCATGGCATACTTTGAAATGATGGAGCGCGACTGGGAACGGCTTGCAGCATGTTACACACGGGCAAACCGCATGCCGCTCGGTGCTGGTGCGCTTGCGGGGACCCCGCACCCAATAGACCGTCGGTATGTAGCACAGCTGCTGGGGTACCCGGACATCACCAGCAATAGCATGGACACGGTCAGCGATCGTGACGTGCTCGTCGAATATTGCAGCATTGCCGCAATGATCATGATGCACCTCAGCCGATTCTGCGAAGAGCTGGTGCTCTGGTCATCGCCTGAATTTCGGTTTATTCAGATTGCCGATGCCTTCTGTACCGGCAGCAGCATCATGCCACAAAAGAAAAATCCCGACGTGGCAGAGCTTATCCGGGGCAAAACCGGCAGGGTCTATGGCAATCTGGTTGCGCTGCTGACCTTGCTCAAGGGGCTGCCGCTTACCTACAACCGTGATTTACAGGAAGACAAACCAGCACTGTTTGACAGTGTTGATACGGTACTGCAGTGTCTTGACATTTTCGCGCGGATGTTGCCCCGGATTTCATTCAATCGTGAACGCATGGCACAAGCATGCAGCAGTGGCTTCCTCACGGCAACTGACCTTGCGGATATGCTTGCTGCCACCGGTATGCCGTTCAGGACAGCTCATGAAATCGTCGGCAAAATCGTTGCCTACTGTAGTGAGCACAACAAACAGCTCGACATGCTGTCACCTGATGAGTTGCGCAGGTTCAGCCCCGCCATTACCCCTGCCATGGTTGCTCGGCTGACGCCTGCTGCATCCGTCACGAGCAGGATGTCAGAAGGAGGCACGGCGCTCAATAAGGTACGTGCAGCAATTGCACAGGCTGCAAAAAAGCTCTCTCGACATGAAAAACTCCACTGAACTTCAGCGACACATTAACAGCGTGATCCGACAACGGAAGGCGTTTACCCGTATATTCATTATTGCGGTCACTGTGTTGTGCTGCGCCTGCGGGAAAAAAGCCGATCCCGGTCTGCCGATTGCCCGCATCCCTGAGCCTCCCCGTCAGGTCACGGCTGTAGTACGCGCTGAGGGCATCCATCTGGTGTGGCGTGCGCCAGACCGCAATGTGGACGAAACACCGCTGCTTGATCTTGCTGGGTTTAAAATCCAGCGAGCAGAAATGCCGCTTGACAAAGCATGCCGTACCTGTCCGCGAGAGTTTCGTGAGATTTTTGATTACCCATACACCGGACAACGTGGGCAGGTGCCTGAAAAAAGACTTTTTTACTATCAGGACACCGCACTGTCGTTCAAACACCTCTATACCTACACCGTGCGGTGCTACAATGACCGCGAGCATCTGGGCATGCCGACAAAGCCACTGGAGGTCGTTTGGGATGTCCCGCCTGCCCCTCCTCGTGCACTGCGGTTTGAACGCAGCAATCGTCTGGTGCGACTTTTCTGGACAGGGTCTACAACCCTTACTGATGGAACGCCATGTCCTGCACTTGAAGGCTATACAGTCTACCGCACCATGACCCGTGGTGTGTACAGCGAACCGCCGATTAACCAAGAGCTCGTAACAGACACCTCATTTGAGGATGTGCCTGAGAAGCTCAATACTACCTATTTCTATACGGTACGCGCGGTGCGCCGCGTTGAACAAACTCTGATTGAAAGTCTGCCGAGCTCTGAGATTGAGGTTGCCTATCTTGACCTCCAGCCGCCCAGTGTACCTGAGGGACTAACAGCAGTACCAACCCCTCAGGGTATACTGCTCAAATGGATACCGAAGCTGGAAAAAGATGTTGCAGGCATTAACATTTATCGCAGTACGCAGCACGGCGGCAGCTTTGTGAAATTAAACAGTCAGCCAATTGCAGAGAATTCATGGATTGACACAACCGTACAAACAGGTGTTCGCTATATCTACGGCATTACCGCAGTTGATCGTTCACCACAAGCCAATGAAAGTCCAATGTCGGAGCTTGTAGAAGTCATATATCGTCTCAAATAGTCTTGTGGTGAGTTTAATATTCTGGGTTCAAGGTACACTATCATTGACACAACCTTGAACATTAAACCTTGAACTTTGAACATCTCCCACTATGCATGAATTTAACTATCACGGCAACGATTTGTACTGCGAACAGGTTCCGGTGCACACCATAGCCGCTGAGTTCGGAACCCCGCTCTACCTCTATAGCCGGGCAACCCTTGAACGGCATTTCAGGGTGTTTGACAGCGCTTTTGCATCAGTGCCCCACCTTACCTGTTATTCGGTCAAAGCAAATTCAAACCTCGCCATTCTTAAATTGCTGGGAAGCCTTGGCGCTGGGGTAGACGTTGTCTCTGGCGGCGAGATATACCGGTCACTTCTGGCAGGTATTGCACCAGAAAAAATTGTCTATTCCGGTGTCGGAAAAACTCGCGATGAAATCTTTTATGCCCTGAGGTCTGGTATTTTGCAAATTAATGTTGAATCAGAGCAAGAGCTTGAAACAGTCGGGTCAGTGGCTGAAGACCTGAACGTAAAAGCTCCTGTTGCGTTTCGTATCAATCCTGATGTTGACCCTAAAACCCACCCCTATATCTCGACGGGATTGAAAAAAAACAAATTCGGCATCAGTATTGATGCAGCATTTGAGCTGGTGAGCCGAGCTGTTGCCCATCCGAATCTTAGGATAAGTGGTATCGCCTGCCACATTGGCTCTCAAATAACACAAACCGAACCCTTTGCTGATGCGCTTGACAGTATTCTTTCGTTTATTGCACGGCTCCGCTCTAAGTTCGGTCTTTCAATTCAGTATCTGGATATCGGCGGCGGACTTGGTATCAGATATGCTGCTGAAGAGCCGCCACATCCTGAACAGTATGCCGCTGTGTTGCTTGAGCGGCTACGTGGCACCTCATATACACTCATCCTTGAGCCGGGCAGGATAATTGTCGGCAATGCAGGTATTCTTGTTGCGCGGGTACTGTACACAAAAAAATCAGGTGAGAAGTATTTTATCATTGTTGATGCCGCAATGAATGATTTGATCCGCCCAAGCCTATACAGCGCTCATCATGAAATCCAACCCGTACGCAAATGTGACCGTGCTTCAGTCACGGCTGATATTGTCGGTCCGATCTGTGAGTCAGGCGATTTTATGGCACGGGAGAGAACAGTGGAAGAAGTCAATCCTGGAGATCTGATCGCCATTATGAGCGCAGGCGCATATGGGTTCAGTATGTCATCCAATTACAATTCACGTCCTCGGGCAGCTGAAGTCCTTGTGGAGGGAAACAGCTACCGGGTTATCCGAAAACGGGAAACCTATGAGGATCTGGTGAAAAATGAAATTGAAATATAGTGAGTATTGAGAATTGAGTGCTGAGTACGCCCCCACAAAATAAAGGGGGCCGTTATTCTTTTGCCCTCGATCCGCCATTTCAGTAAGCCTCCCCTGTCGTAGATCCCGCTCTGCGGGACCAGGGAGAGGTTGGATGGGGGCAGAAAAGCCCTCTCCGCACACCTCCCTCACCGGAGGGGCTTAAGAACAAAATCATCAGAGGTGAGAAAGCAAAATGATACCGGTTACCTTTATAATTATTGTGGAAAGCGGTACTGAGTAAAAAAGACATGCAAAAAGTTCCTTTCTATAAAATGAGTGGCACCGGCAATGACTTTATCCTGATTGATAATCGTGATGGTGCATGGGATCATTTTGTCGCTCCGTGGTTTGTCCGTGCTGTGTGCCGTCGGAAAAAAGCTGCTGGCGCTGATGGCGTAATTTTTATCGAGCGATCAGGCACCTGTGATTTTTCATGGCGCTTTTTTAACGCTGACGGCAGCACGGCTGAAATGTGCGGCAATGGTGCACGGTGCGCAGCACGCTATGCTGTTCTTCGGGGCATTGCTGGGCAGAAGCTCTGTTTTGAAACCGGTGCAGGTGTTATTCAGGCTGAAGTATATGGCAGCCGGGTCAAAACACAACTGACCCGTCCAGGCATGCCTGAATTGAACATTTGCCTTGAGGTGAATAATAGGGGATATGTGTTTCACAGCATACATACCGGCGTGCCGCATGTCGTCTGTTTTGTGGACGACCTTGCTGCCGTGCCAGTGCAGACCCTTGGAAGAGCAGTGCGATTTCATCCCCGCTTTCAGCCAGCAGGCACCAACGTGAATTTTGTTGTACAAAAAGACAGTGATATGTTACACATCAGAACCTATGAGCGGGGTGTTGAGGATGAGACCCTTGCCTGCGGCACGGGATCGGTCGCTGCAGCGCTGATTGCACTAACGCTCGGGAAAGCTACCTCACCGGTCAGCTTACAAACAGCAGGTGGGGATATACTCCGCGTTTCAACCCCCTCGCCGACCCCTCCGTTTGAGGAGGTCTATTTGGAAGGTGACACAACGGTTGTTTATACTGGTGAGCTGTGGGAGGAAGCCTGGACACACGCAGGAGAAAACACTGCATCATAACCGAGAAACTGAAAGGATAGCGTATGTTTTCTGGGTCAATGGTAGCGCTGGTAACGCCGTTTAAAAACGGTGCCATTGATGAGATTGCACTGGAAAAACTGGTTGAGTTTCAGATAACTCAGGGCACCCAAGTTATTTGTCCCTGCGGGACAACCGGTGAATCAGCAACACTGTCATTTGAAGAGCATGAAAAAGTAGTCGAAATTGTCATCCGTGCTGCTGCTGGCAGAGTTCCGGTCATGGCTGGGACAGGATCCAACAACACGGAAGAAGCAATCCGACTGACCCGGCATGCGCAAAAAGCAGGTGCAGATGCATGCCTGCTCATCACACCTTATTACAACCGCCCGACCCAAGAGGGGCTCTACCAGCACTTTAAAAAAATAGCTGAGCAGGTTGATATCCCTCTGGTGCTCTATAATGTGCCAAGCAGAACCGGTGTCAACATGCTCCCAGAAACCGTTGAACGGCTTGCGCAGATTAAAACTATAGTAGGTATCAAAGAAGCCTCTGGCATGCTCTCCCAGATCAGTGAAATTGTACGGCGCTGTGGAAGTGATTTTGATGTCATTTCAGGCGATGACGTGAACACATTGCCGTTGATGGCAGTGGGCGGCAAAGGGGTTATTTCCGTGACGGCAAACATAGCACCCCGCGAGGTGTCATCTATGGTTCGTGCTGCGCAGAACGGAGACTATGAAGAAGCGCGCCGGCTTCATCTTCATTTGCTGCCGCTGCATGATGCAATGTTCCTGCAGACAAATCCTATACCAGTCAAAACAGCGCTCAGCATGATGGGCAAGATAGCGCCCGAGCTTCGGCTGCCGTTGTGCCCAATGCCTGATGAGCTTTCACGCAAGCTCAGAAGTGTGTTGCAAAACTATAAACTGATTGATTAACTCACATCAGGAGAGAAAGGACAGAGCGTATGAAGATCCGTACAACCGTGAAAGGGTTCGTGGCTGGGGTTATTGCTTGTGGACTTATGCTTCCCGCTGGAGTACTGGCAACCGATAACGCTACCGGTACCAAGGCAGCAACCTCGCAGAAAAAAGTGATCGCCATCGTCGGCAAAGAAAAAATCACCGAAGAAGATGTGTTTGCACCGCTCAGCATGATGCCGCCACAGTTCCGCTCACGGTATGAAACCCCTGACGGCAAAAAAAAGCTTTTCGAACGGGCAGTGCAGATGAGCCTTTTATCTCAAGAGGCGCGGCGACGCGGTATTGATAAACAGGAAGAAATTGCAAAAAAGATAAAAGAAATGACAGATCAGATTATCATTCAGGAGCTGACCAAGCAGGCTATTTCTGACCAGATTGAGGTCAGCGATGCAGAAATCCAGAACTACTACAATCAAAACACCGCCTCATTTATCGAAGAAGAAAAGGTAAAAGTCAATCTTATTCAATTTGAAGTAAAAGATAATGCTACGGCTGCCCAGAAAAGCGAAAAGAAAAAACTTGCCGAGCAGACCTACAAGCGGCTGAAAAAAGGCGAGGATTTCGAGACGGTTGCAAAAGAGGTCTCTGATGACAAGCGTACTAAAACCAGAGGCGGCAACACCGGATTTTTCACCCGCGGCAAACGTACAGACATCTATGGCGCAGCCTTTGAAGAAAAAGCGTTTTCCCTGAAGCAGGGCGATATCAGCGACGTGTTTGAAGGCAAAAACGGATATTACATCATCAAGGTCACTGAACGCAAAGAGCAGAAGCAGCAAACCCTTGACGAGGCAAAGCCGCGGATTGAACGCACACTCAAGCAGGAAAAACAGAAAAAAGCTTTTGACGATTATCTTGAATCGCTGAAAAAACGCTATCCTGTGCAAATAAAAGACGAAAGCCTCAAATAGGGAATACGCGTTTCCTCACAGGAAAAAACGGCGCATTGAATGCTCAGTGCGCCGTTTTTTTTTGCACTATGAAATACTGCAGCTGTTGCTTCATGCTCCGGTCTTTGGTCGTGCCTGAAAAATTTAATTCCGGTTTTACCAATATAAATAAGCCCGCAGGCGCTGAAACCACCTGCCCCGCTTTTTTTATCGAAAATATCTATCATTGAAGAGTATCTCTTGAAGCTCCAAAACTATGTTACGGCTTCTTTTGATCAATTTCAGGCAGACTGGGGTTTGCGGAAGATTTGGGAGCGTTCACGGTACGTCATGATTGAAGTTATGATAGCTGTTGCTGAAAGGATTATTTCTGCAAAAAATGTTGTTCCCCAAAAAACAGCAGCTGAAACGATGAAAAAACTCCGTGAACTGGGGATCATAAAAAATGATGACCTATACATAAAAATAGTTCGCTTCAGAAACCTCGTGGTGCATAATTATGATTCCATTGATGCCAGCATTTTGTTCACAATTATTAAAAACAATCTTGATGATTTTAAATCTTTTATTGACGAGATAAAAAAGTATGAGGGAATTTAGTGTATCGTTATTGCAGGAGGCGCTGCAACGGCACGACAAGATACTTTTTTCTATTCTTTTTGGTTCTTCACAGGGTGGACTGATTAAGGATAATGCCGATGTTGATGTTGCTGGGTACCTCGCTGAAAAACCCTCGCCTGATATGCTTGCTGAGATTGTGGGACTTGTTCAGGATACGCTGCACTATGATGCCGTGGATCTGATAGTCCTTAACACCAGTGATCCCCTTCTTGCCTTTGAGGCGCTTTCTGGAAAATTGCTTAGCTGTCGTGATGATGAGGCATATGCCTCATTTTTTCCCTGACCTGCCGCCAATATGAGGATGAAATGATAAGAATTCAAAAATGCATTGCACATCGTCATGCAGCACTACTCCATGAGACCACGATGACGGGAGGAGGATAATCCCCATAAAAAAATAATTTGCAAGTCAAAAGTCCGGTCAACGCCTCTCTGTCTGTGCTTCACGATTACGTATTCGTACTCAACGGAAATGCCTACTGATCTGCTTGCAGCGTTGACAACGACTGCTCCCATCGCTTCTTGTGTACCATGCCTGCTACGGTTTCAGTCTGACAAAACCAAATAATCCCATTCGGCGCACATTCTTTCAGGCTAACGATCAACATCAGCAGCGGCGCGCACCACCGTCCGCTGCGTGCTGTTGTTAGGTGGTTCTTTAAGGGACAAGCCTCGGCATCCAATTCTTTGCTTTATAAGTCTCGCGCAGCCATTTTTTTCAAGATTGCTGACACACCGCATGGTGCGCCTTTCAAATGCCTCGCGAGGCTTTTTACTGGTCAACACGCCGACCTCTTTTAAACACACGGGCAGGAAAAGGTAAGCTTAGTCACCTATTTCACGTAAATATGAAAAGGTAAAGCAAGCAGAAAGATTATCTTTCAGAGAATAAACAGCTATAGCAAATCACTGAAAAGATAATCGGTGAACTTTACTAAATTGATACTTTGAGTCCTTACCCCCCGCACCAGACTGAAAGCAGCAGATTGGCTTACGTGTAACTGCTCTCACCCTACCAATCAATCAACAGGCAGCATCAGAATTACAAATTTAATGAAGCCTCCCTGAGCGTAGACAACATCAAAAGAGTCACCCATGAAGAAACGTTTCACATAGGTAGTTGTGAGGTAAGTTCCCATGTCCTGACCGCCAAAGTAATTGATGATTGCCCAAGTGATAGTGTTTAGGTCGGGGCGTTCAGGATAGACGCCACCCGGCGGAGGGCTTGGCGTCCAGCCGGTGTAGAGGTTAGGGTAAGCTACGAAAGTAGGTGGAATTACCTATTACGTAGTTTCTCTCACAGCGGCATCCTCTTTAGGATTTTTTTTTTTGCGCCAAAGACGGATTTTTGGGCACACCCTGACCATGTCGTGGCTTTGCTCAATCTGCGATCTGCATGATGGTTGTTGCTGAAATTTATTTACAATCATAAGCTTAATCAAAGATTAACTTGTACCTGTTTTCGCAATACGTAAAACAGCGCAGAGTGCTTTTGGTGGGTGCACAGTCTTCATTTCGATTGACACTCACGCCTTGTTTACGTAAGCTCACACAAAAAACTTCCCCATGCAAAGGTTAACTTTCTTTATGCGTACCCTGATACGAAAATGCTCTATCCTTTTTTATTACGGCTTTGCGTATTATCTGCCGGGCTCGTTCGGCGACCGGCTGCGGTCGCTGTGTTGTCGGGCAATTTTCAAAAAAACAGGCAAAGGAGTTGTGATAAAAAGGGGGGTTGTTTTTGGTAATGGAGGAGGTATTAGCATTGATGACGAGTCACAGATCGGCTATTTTGATACACTCTATGTCAATGAACTCATCATCGGCAAATATGTTCTGATAGGACCTCATGTTTCCATTATTGATGCCAACCACCGCTTTGACCGTCTGGATATACCGATTAAATATCAGGGGTATCGGTATAAGGGACCGGTGGTGATTGAGGACGATGTGTTCATCGGCGCCAATGTGACAATTCTCAGCGGCGTGCGTATCGGCACAGGCGCAGTCGTCGGAGCTGGTGCAGTCGTCAATAAAGACGTTCCTCCCTATGCGGTTGTTGCCGGTGTGCCGGCAAAAGTAATAAGATACCGGAGATAAAACAATTGTCTCACCTGCAGTGCCATCCTTTTTGCTTTTCTGCAAAAGCCATTGTCTCCATTGCAAAAAACGATGCTCCATTTCTTTAAATCTACTGGAAGGCAAAACCGAAGCACTCACTGTTTGTATGATGTGCCAAGCGATCATCGGTTACCAGATAAGAAACTGTGTCCTGTACGCGCCGATTGTTATGGCTCTCGTGTCAGCGGATATCTTTTCTATCTGATCGCTTGCATCACTGACCTGTTCGATATTGCAGGTGTGCTGGATTAATCCTTCAATGCTATAGCACAGCGTTGTTTCAGAGGGGTTGACCATCAGCAGCGCTATTTCCCCTGCTTCATTTTTTCCGCAGATAACCTTGAGCGGGGTTTCTGCTGAGGCAGCAACCGTGAGTCGCTGTGGGTGCTGTGCAAGTTTTGCCCAGAGCGAAAAAGCAAGCGCGATTCGTTTCAGGCTTCCGTCAGCGTAGAAGATGCCGTAGAAAGTTGGGATGTCAAGCGACGGATCTGTGCCGCGATACAGTGTTGCAACCTCAATTTCATGCTGCTGCAGCGCCATCCATGCTGCGGTTAAAATCGCTGCTCCCTTCCCGCCGGTTCGCAGCGCATGTGCCTCAGTACTATTATCAGCCAAATTTTTGGTATCGGTGTTCCATTCTGTTAGGTGCAGTGTTGTGGTCTGAAATCCTTGCTCGTCAAGCTCAGTTCGATAATATGCAGCGGCGGTGTCCCAGTCGTCAGGCACGTTGGAGTACAGATGCCAGGAAAAAAAATCAAGCGGCGCGTCCTGCTGTTTGACATACTGCAAAAAATCTCGGAGCCATTGTCTTCCGTTTGGCGATAGTGCTGCAGCCTGAGTGACGCCCGGTCCGCCGACCTGCACTTCGGGAAACGCCTGTTTGACGGCTGTTGCCGTCTCAGCATAGAGCTGAAAAAACTCAAGTGGCGTATGGGGCTTTTGCCAAAACTGCTGAAAATCAGGTTCATTCCAGATTTCAACATATCGAAGCGGCGTGGTAAAACCGTTCCAAAGCCCCGCATGATAATGGCTGACCACCTGCACCGCTGCGCGTACCCAGTATGCCCTTTCCAAACTATTTGTCGGCGGTGTGGCATTATTCCATGAATCACCGAGCCGCAGATACGGTTCAAACCCTCCGTTAACAATCCTCTGCCAGATTTCGTCGCTTGCCTGAAATGCATAGGACCGCTGATCCTCAGGATCACGCGTACGGTCAGGATACATCACTGCCATGTCGAGCGGTCCGTAGAAATCATGCGTACGGATGAGGTTGACGCCGATCTGATGGTATGCATCAGTGAGGTCGGCGTTCCGGGGATCGTTGCCGGCAGGAGCAGGTCCTGCGTTAACACCCAGAAGTGGTTGAATCAAAGCGCCAGTTGCCGCACCAATCGTAAACGTCGTATCAGAACATGACACGGGTTTTGGGGGCTTACAGGACAGCGCTCCTACGAAGACTGCGATAAACGCTCCGACTGACAAAATCCATCGGGCATGATGTATGATATGCATTTTTTTAGAAGATCTGTTTTTTAGTTCTTTTTCTCTTGTCATAAAAAATAATATCTATGCTTCAGCCAAAAATGTCTTGTCAATAAATATCCGGTGCCATAGTTCAAGCCAGAGCAGTGTCCAAATCCGATAACAGTGATTGAACCTGCCTGAGCAATGTTCATCAAGAAGCTTCTGCACTGCTGAGGGCTTGAAATACCCACGGCTCGTAGCCGTGGTGTCAAGCAGCAGATCTCGCGTCATGCCGTACAGTTCTCTGCGCAGCCACCGGTCAAGCGGAATGCCAAACCCCATTTTGGGACGGTTAAGAATTTCCGGCGGCACCATATCAGCAAATGTTTTTTTTAAAAAATATTTTGTTTCCCTGGCCTTGAGCTTCAACGCTGCAGGAAGCGCTGCTGCAAACCCCATGACCTCATGATCAAGAAAAGGTGAGCGCGCTTCAAGACCGTGCATCATGGTGGCAATGTCAACCTTGACCATCAGATCTTCAGGCAGATACGAGAGCACATCAACGTGCAACAGCCGGTCAAGAACAGTGCGACCGTCAGAAGCTTCATACAGCGCCGAGAGGTAATCTATTGCATCACAGTGTGCGACATACTCCGAAAACTCGGGGGTATAAAGCAACGTTTTTTTTACAGTGTCAAACTGGCCTATTTTACGCAGGTACCAGTGCGGTACGTCAGAACACAGGAGCTGCACAAATCTCTTCACCCGCTCGGGGAAACTGTACAAATCGGCGCTTTCGGGAAGTGCGTCAAGCAGGCGCCGCACGAGCGGCATACCAGCACGCACTGCGATATGTTGCAACTGGGCTCCGGCAACAGTTTGAGGGTAACGTGGATAGCCGGCAAAGCACTCATCACCGCCATCTCCGTTGAGTGCAACCACGACATGCTGCCGGGTTTCGCGCGCCACATAATACGTAGGCACGGCTGAGGAATCAGCAAATGGTTCACCATAGTAAAGAACAAGTTTCGGCAACAGATCTTGGATATCCGGTTTGACGATAAATTCGTGGTGATCCGTATTAAATCGCCGGGCGACCATACGCGCATAGGGCAATTCATTGTATTCCGTTTCCTCAAATCCGATTGAAAACGTCTTGACCTGACGGTTAAGCATCCCGCTCATAACGCCAACCACCAGGCTTGAGTCAATGCCACCGCTCAGAAATGCTCCGAGCGGCACATCACTGCGAAGCCGAATTCGCACTGCTTCACGAAAAACTTCAAGAAACCGCTCACGGTATTCCTGGAGAGAAGCACAGGAGAGCTTGTGTGCGTACGAAAGCTGCCAGTACCGGTGGAGCGTCAACGCGCCGCCGTGATACCGGGCATAATGAGCAGGCGGAAGTTTTTTAACAGAACTAAAAATGGTATCAGGGCACGGTATGTATTGGTAGGTAAGGTAGCGGTGAAGTGCAGTTAGGTCAATGTCCTGTGGTACGGTTGGGTCGCATAAGAGGGCACGAAGTTCTGATGCAAAGACAAAACCGTCCTGTGTCATACAATAGATAAGCGGTTTTTTTCCAATCCGGTCACGCGCCAGAAACAGTGTTTGCGTTCGACTATCCCATAGTGCAAACGCGAACATACCTCGAAGTCGCTGGATGCAGTCAATACCCTCGTCTTCATACAAATGAACAATAACCTCGGTGTCGGTCTGTGACATAAAGCGGTGTCGGTTGCGTTCCAGCTCTGTGCGCAGCTCACAGTAATTATAAATCTCGCCATTCAGGACAATATGGACTGTGCCGTCCTCATTTGCCATGGGTTGCCTGCCTGCAGGGCTGAGATCAAGAATACTCAAACGGCGGTGTCCAAGCACTACCGTACCACCTAACCATATGCCCTCATCATCAGGTCCGCGGTGCGCAAGCGTGGCACACATCCTGTGGATAAGCCCGCTGTCCGCAGCCTGCTGCGGATCATGATAAATTTTCCCGCATATCCCGCACATAGTCTTCCATCAGCATAACTTTGAGGTATGCCTCCCTTTTATGGTATCTATCAAGGCATTGCAAGGAGAAAAAGAGCAGGCACAAAGAAGCGATGGTGAACAAAAAAATATACTGCTTCTGCTCCCAAGAAGGTATAATTAGTATGCTATCTTAAACCGATAGGTACCTCACCTTAGATATGCCAGCGCACCGCTAGGTGATGACTACTGTGCTGCCCGAGCTGTAACTGAGAGGGCGGAGCTGTATGAAAAGAGGTTTAAAGTTCAATGTTCAATGTTTCACGTTGAATATTGAACCTCATTTTCATTTATGAAAGTTTTTTCCTCTTTTGTTTATATTACCTGGGCAATTGCTAAGCGCGATATCATCTCTCGCTACCGCCGTTCGCTGTTTGGCCTTTTGTGGGCGCTGCTGCAGCCGTTATTGCTCATGGTTGTATTCACGTTTTTGCGAACTGTGGTGGATATCCCCAGCGATGGCATTCCCTATGTCATATTCTCGTATGCCGCACTAGTCCCCTGGACTTTTTTTGCCAGCAGCGTGAACAGGGCTGGGCAAAGCATTCTATCCAATGCAGCGCTTATCAAAAAAAGCCCGGTGCCACGCGAAATTTTCTTACTTGCCGCACTCGGTACGTCTTTTTTTGACTTTTGCATGTCGGGCACTATCCTTGCTGGCATGATGCTCTGTTTTCACGTCTCTGTAGGAGCGGCACTTCTTTGGCTCCCGGTGCTCATCCTGCTGACCGCTGCGCTTGCGTTTGGTGTGGGGATGTTTGTTGCAGCGCTAGGATGTTTCAAACAGGATGTTATTTTTGCCGCGTCGTTTGCAATGCAGCTTTGGCTGTATGCGACACCTGTCATCTATCCGGTAAGCTCAGTACCTGAAAAATGGCAGTGGCTATACCAGCTGAACCCAATGGTCGGAATCATTGATGGTTTCAGAAATGTGCTCATAAAAAACACACCGCCTGATTACAGTCTCATGTTCTCTACTGCCGTTGCAACAGGCTGCATACTTGCTATAGTCTGGCCACTGTTTCGGCGGTGTGCAAACTATTTTGCCGATGCCCTATGACATGAACACTACACCGCTCATCATCGTTCATCACCTCTGGAAACACTATGGGCTGCCGCTGCCCCGGGTAGTGCGCTTCTTGGCAGGCGGCAAAAAAACTTCAGACCATGCAGCACTGCAGGATATTAGTTTTGAGCTCAACCGCGGTGAAACACTGGGTGTGATCGGCTATAACGGCGCTGGCAAAAGCACCCTTCTAAAAGTTTTGGCAGGGGTGACACCCCCGACCAGTGGCAGTGTGTCAGTAAGCGGCACGGTATTCCCCATGATTGAGCTCAATGCTGGTCTGCACCCAGAAATGACTGGAAGAGAAAATGTGCGGTTGCTGGGAGCACTCATGGGATTCAGCCGCCGTGCTCTTGAATCCCGGATGGCTGCAATAAAAGAGTTTTGCGAGCTGGGTGAATGGTTTGATATGCCAGTGCGTATGTATTCAAACGGTATGCTCGTAAGGCTTGGATTCAGCGTTGCCATAAACGTACAGGCTGAGGTGCTCCTGATTGATGAAGTCCTTGCTGTTGGTGACCTTCCCTTCCAGCGTAAATGCTATACCCAGATTGAGCGGCTCAGACGTCACGGTGCTTCAATTGTGTTTGTCTCCCATAATATCCGTCAGGTCGAACGCATATCTGATCGGGTTATGTTACTGCATAACGGTTCCATTAAGAGCATCGGTAACCCTGAGGAGGTCTGTCTCATGTACCACCGCATGAGCAGCGCTCGTGAAATGAGCACGGCTCGCACCATGCTCCCCGATGCAGCGACATGGCAAGGTTCAGGCGAGCTGATCATAGAATGCCTCACAATACTGGATAACAAGGGTAATACGACGTCAGAAATTGAGCCGCTGTCGCCGCTTAGGATTCGGGTTCATTACCATGCACATAACCCGATTGAGTCTCCCATCATCGGCTTGCGCATTTTGACTGATGACATGATGCGCGTTGCAGAATTCACGACAGGCGATCGCTATCCGGGAGCACTGCTTTCCTGCGGAAGCGGATGGTTTGAAGCAACGGTCATCTCCCTTCCCCTCTTACCGGGCATTTACACCATCGGTCTCACCATCAAGTGCCCTGATGGCAGAACCGTCTACATCGGTGATAACCTTGCCTTTTTCAGCATATCATATGCCCAGCATACCAAAAACAGTTTTGGCATTGTGCATCTTGATGCGATATGGTTATTCCCTGCTCAGCACCATACAGGAGAAAGTGCAGAAGCCAAGACCCAAGAGTAACAACAGCGAGGTAGCCCATGTGGTTTTTCTGGTATTGACTGCAATAAGAAAGATTTTTGCTTCTGTACAAAACATTCTGTCTCCACCACTCAACGAGCATGGCAAAGCGATATTTTGATAAGTATACACGCAGCAGAGCCTGTCATTGGGCACAAGCTGACCCCTCACCGCTCAACCGCTCTTTTAACGCACCGCTTGTTGCGCGGTATCACCTGATGTTCAGCGCTCTCCCGGCAACCGCTCCAACCCTGCGCAATGCAGACTGTGGCGATGGATTGGTACTCTTCAGGGCATGCTAGCGTAACAGGGTGATGAAAGCTACACTTAACCATCTGGCAAGACAAGGGTGCAACCTGCTCACTGTACACAGATGGAGGGCACATCACGTTTTTTGACAGCTTATCGCTCGGTGTTTGTTATGAAGGTCAGTATTGGTATGAAGTTGCAGCACAGTCCGTGGGGCGGCGGCAATCAGTTTGGCCATGCATTTGCCAAATATCTCCGCAACAGAAACCATGAGGTCTGTTTTGACCTTGCAGACAAAGACATCGATATTATTCTCCTTGCTGAACCACGCCGGGATCTCCGCATCAGTGCCTATAGTGAATATGACATTGTCCGTAAAATAATTTTAGGTCGCTCACGGGCACTGATCGTGCATCGAGTAAATGAATGTGACGAACGAAAAGGCACAACCGACGTGAACGAACGACTCCGGCAGGCAGCAAAGTGCGCCGACGCTGCGGTCTTTGTCTCAAACTGGCTCAAAGACCTCCACAATGCCCAGGGATTCCCCTGCCGGCAGCAGGTCGTCATCCTTAACGGTGCTGACCGAGATATTTTTTCTTCCCAGGGGTATCGTCCATGGAACGGCTCAGAGCCGCTCCGTCTCGTGACCCATCACTGGTCGTCGCATCCCATGAAAGGGTTTCACTTCTACCGGTATATTGATACGCTTCTTGATTCTGGTGAGTTTAAAGGCATATTAGAATATACCTACATCGGGAATCTGCCCGAGGGGTTCTCGTTTACCCGTGCCCGGCACCTGCAGCCGCTGTATGGTCTAGAACTTGCCGCAGCGCTGCGGCATCATCATGTATACGTAACCGCTTCGCAGAACGAGCCGGGTCCCAACCACCAGAACGAGGCAGCCTGTTGTGGTTTGCCGATCTTGTATCTTCAAAGCGGTGCTTTGCCCGAATATTGTGAAGGGTTTGGTATCGGTTTTACCGAAACAACGTTTTCTGAAAAGCTTCGGGAGATGATGGCAACATACCACCAGTACGTTGAGAAAATGAGGCATTTCCCTTATACAGCACAAGCCATGAGCATGCAGTATGAGAAACTGTTTCAGAGTCTTCTCAAGCGAAAAAAAGAGCTGTTAAAAAACCGACAGTGGATACGCCGGCCGCTCTGGCTTCTCCGCATGCTGTGCGGTACCGGCTCATCGCAGAGGTAACAGCGGTGTATCGAACAAAAACATATCCATGGATTAAGCACCTGCAGGAACATTTGCCTGCTTATCTGGAGAGGCTTGCACGAAAAAATCGTTCCGGAGCTTTTTTACCGTGTGAGCAGGGGGCAACCGAAATCGGCAGAACGGCTAGTCTTGGCTTTAGTTGTTTTGCGCTGAAGATCTATTACACGATAGGGCGGTGGGATACGCTGCCTCAAAGCGAGAAAACGGCATGGATCGCGTTCATACAATCTTACCAAAAAGGCGCTCTTTTCTTCCGCGGGGCTTTTGTGGATCCGCCTGTCTATGGCTTTATCCAGCAAACAACCACTTTCAGGGCATGGCTTTTCGGACGCTTTTTATCACGGTCAGTTTTTTCTGATGAGCAGCGGCTTATCTATGCTGAAACAAAACAAGCGATTGCAACACTTGCACAAGTTGGCGAACACCCGCGAAGACCGTACCGTGGATTTCCCAAAACACCAGAAGCTGTTCAACAGCTCCTTGCAGGCCTTGATTGGACGCAGCCATGGGGAGCCGGTGGTCAGGCAGCCTGCCTTGCAGTGTTTTTACGTACCCAAGCACCAGTGCTCTGGGAAGCAACGACGTGCCAAGCGCTGCAAAAAAGCTGGCTTTGTTTTGTAGAAAAACTTGCTGACAAAACTACCGGTGGGTATTTCCAAGGAACTGCTCCGGCGCTCAGCGATCTGGTGAATGGTGCCATGAAAATTATTACGGGACTTGACTGGCTGGATGAGCCTATTCACTACCCGGAAGCGTTGATTGATACCTGCCTTCAGTACGCTCCTCCTGCGGCTGCCTGTTATATGGTAAATGCCGTGTATGTACTCTATCGCTGTCTCCAGCAAACAGCCTACAAACAGGACAAGGTGCAACAGTACTGCACGGAAATGCTGGAGCGTATTAGGATCTTTTACAACCCTGACGGCGGATTTTCCTACTGGGTTGGAAAAACCCAGACCCACTACTACAACGTGCCGATATCCAACGGTCTTCCCGAAAGCGATATCCACGGCACCTGTCTGTTGACCTGGGCACTGGCAATGATTTTTTCAATTTTGAACGAGCATGAGTCTACGTGGCGTGTTATTAAGCCGTAACAACATCTGGCGTTTTTTGAAGTCGTGGCGAAAGCTGGACTATGTCATCGGGAGGACCACTTGGTCTTTCTACTGGGACGCTTTTTATCTTGTCCGAGAATTGCAGAAAAACTTTAGGCTGAATGCACACATCAGTTACAATCCGCAAAATGCCAGAAACAAACTTCTCCATTTTGGCGATCGGTATGTCTTTCTTGATGTGTTCTGCAAAACAATCCACCCGTCAAACAGAATATTTCTCACATGGTTTCACGGCGATCCAGGTGATACCGATAATGGTTTTGACCGGCTGTTTGCGCGCCTCCAGGAAACCCAAAAGCAAATAGAACGAATCGTGGTGCCGTGTCGCATTACCTATGAGGCGCTGGAAAGTGCAGGGATCCCCTCAGAGCAGCTTGCCCTGATTCCGCTGGGTGTTGACCTCACGGTCTTCAGACCTGCACATCCCTACGAACGAACCCATATCCGGAAGGCTCTGGGAATTCCCGAGTATGCTTTCTGTATTGGCTCCTTTCAAAAGGACGGCATTGGCTGGGATGAAGGCATGGAGCCAAAACTCATCAAAGGACCTGACATTTTCATCGAAACGATCAATACACTGTACCGCTCATACCCTGATATTTTTGTTTTGCTCACAGGCCCTGCACGAGGCTATGTAAAAAAACTTCTTACCAAAATCGGAGTTCCCTTTGTCCATACGGTGTTGCACAACTATCATGACATTGCCGCATACTATGGAGCACTTGATCTTTGCCTGATCACCTCGCGCTGCGAGGGGGGGCCGAAAGCGCTGCTCGAAAGCTGGGCGTGTGCAGTTCCTGTTGTCGCAACCCAGGTCGGCATGGCAGCCGATTGTATCGAGCATTGCCGCAACGGTATGGTCGTACCACTTGACCGTGTCGCTACCCTTGCAGACTGTGTGGCGGAGCTGCACGACAATCCTCAGTTGCGGCAACAGATCATTCATGCAGCACATGCTACCGTGCAGCAATTTGACTGGGCATGTATCGCAGCACAATACTATCGTGAACTGTACCGCGCGCATTCCGCCCAAACAAAATCAAACGCATAATCCGATATGAAACCAGAACAGACGCTGCATATCGCTCTTTTTTTTACGACCGGTATCTCCCTCCAAATATGGGATCAGCTCGGGTTATTTGATCGTGAAGTTGCACTCTACCGCCGTCTGCAACGCTGTGGTGTGACGGTAAGTTTTGTGACATATGGCGACAACCTCGAACGCAAATATGCCTCGCGTCTGCCCGGCATTAACATTTTGAGCAATTGGTGGCGTTTGCCAATAAACTGGTACTGTTGTCTGCTTCCCCTACTGCACAGCGCCCGGCTCCGAAAAGTATCTCTTATAAAAACCAACCAACTGCATGGTGCTGTAAATGCCATGCGCGCTGCACGGCTGTGGCGCAAACCCTGTATTGCGCGGTGTGGATACCTGCGGTCGCATTTGATCGCACGCGACTATGGACCAGCTGCACCTATTACCCGCGCTGTCTGCAAAGAAGAAGAGCATATTTTCATGGGTGCTGATCGCATTGTTGTCACCACGCAGGCTATGGCAGATGAGGTTGCCACACGAGTCCCCCAGTCACAAAACCGCATCCGCATCATTCCTAATTATGTGGATACCATGCTCTTCAGCCCACCAGAGGAAAAGCAGTATCAGTATGACGTGATGTTTATCGGTCGCCTTGAGGCAGAAAAAAATTTGGGAGCACTCCTTGCCGCAGTTTCATCGCTTGAGATACGGCTTGCAATTATTGGTACGGGATCGCTCGGTCCTAAATTGCGTGAGCGTTTCGGCGACTGCAACGGACGGGTTATGTGGCTTGGCACGGTACCGCACAGCTCCCTTCCTGAATTTTTGCGCTCCGCAAAACTTTTTGTTCTCCCATCCTTGCATGAAGGCCATCCCAAAGCTCTACTTGAAGCAATGGCATGCGGGCTGCCGGTCATCGGTGCTGCGACACCCGGCATCAGAGACGTTATTCATCATGGCACAACCGGTTGGTTGTGTGGAACAGACAGTGACAGTATCCGCGCTGCTATCGTGCACCTGCTGAGCAACGATGAACTACGGTCTCGGCTTGCCACAAATGCCCGCCGGTATGTTGAAACACAGTGCTCGCTTGAGCACATCCTGCAACAAGAACTGAACCTCTACCATGAGCTATGTCCAGAGACGAACTCTTGCAGACGAGAGCGCCGATAAATGACAGCACGACCACCTCTGATTACCGTCCTATTATGCGTCTATAATGGTTCACGCTATCTTGCTAAGTCAATTGAGAGCATCCTCCAACAAACATTTTCCGACTTTGAGTTTCTCATCATTGACGACGGTTCTACGGATGCAACCCCTGAGATTATCGCAGCCTATACAGACCCACGCATCAGGATACTCCGACAAGACCACAGCGGTTTGACAGAGGCTCTCCAGCGAGGGCTTGCTGAAGCACGTGGGGAGTTTTTAGCGCGTCTTGATGCCGATGATCTGGCTCACCCCGAGCGGCTACGAACACAGATCGCGCTTTTTCATCGTCAGCCTGAAATCGTTCTGATAGGGTCTGATGCATTGAGGATCGATGCTGATGGAAACGTCCTCCGGCGGACATATCTTCCTTCAGACAGTGTTCTGATAAAATGGCGGCTGCTGTTTTACAACTGCATCCCTCATAGTTCAGTCATGTTCCGAACTCGGGAGGTCAGACAGCTTGGCGGATATACGACGACCGTGCGCTTTGCACAAGACTACGAGCTGTGGCTGCGGCTAGCCGCACGTTATCGCGTAGGCGGGATCCCAGAGCCATTGGTTTCCTGTCGAATTCCAGGTCCTACGGCTCTCTCTTCAGTGTATGCGGAGGAACAGCAGCGATTCTTTTCTCAAACACAAGAGTCCCTGCTGTTCAATCTTGATCCGTCGCTGTGCAATAGTCTGGCGGCTGTCCAGGAGCTCGGAAGGTTTTTGTTTCTTGGTGGCCCCCCACCCACCGACATCGACCAGGCTGAAAACCTTTGTCGTCGCCTTGGAGAGACATTTAAGGCGTCAACTTTCGCAGCCGGTGAGCCTGATGCGCAGCTTCGTACCATCATGCTGGAGCCGTATCTTCATTTTGCCTGGCGCTATTGTGCGCTGGGACAAATCGACGATTGCCGACGATGTCTTCGGGCCGCACTTGCCTGCGGCATGTGGGAAGCGGTCCCGTTACCTGAATTACCTGAAGAAAAACTCGATACAGCTTGTGCGCTGATTACTGAGTCCATCAAAGACTTCAGCTGTACGAAGCGAGCCAACAGCTCACGTGCACGCTCATTGCTGTGTGAACAAAATCTCTCCTGTGCATGGCAATGGTATCACCGAGGGGATCTGCGTCGCTTTCGGCGCTATTTACTTCGCGCATGGGCTGCCAAACCCCGCGGCACAATTCTGCTTTGGTGGCTCAGATCTTTTTTGGGGAAACGCTTGTTTGAAGAGCTCCACAGCATGCGGCAACAGTTACAAATGATTTTGCAAAAAAGTAGCTGGCAAGATCCTGCACACCGATGCAGCAGATAACTTCGTGGGCACGAGTCTGAGTACCCTATTGCTTGTTCAAAAACATCTGAAACCGTATATGGATTTTTGCAGCCAGACAATTACCAATAAGCAATAACAGCGCTCGATTACATGAACGTTCTTCAGGTTGTTCATTTTTATCCACCACAGAGCATGGGCGGGTGTGAACTGTATACCCGAGATCTGGCACGTGAACTCAGCCGATGGTGCACTGTTGAGGTTTTCTGCACCGTTCCCGAATCCTGTCACCCACCTGAGCCTTCACCAGAACAGAGTATCTGTACTGCAATCCGGAAAGACTATGCTACCTTCGGCAACCCGTTTCATGAGCGGGATGCAAAAGTTGAAGCAGCGTTTGCTGCGCTGCTCAACCGGCTGCAGCCTGACATTATCCATGTGCAGCACCTCATGAACCTGTCGCTCCGCCTACCGCTCATAGCACACAAAAGCGGTATCCCACTCGTGTACACCTTGCATGACTTCTGGCTTATGTGCCCACGTGCATTTTTGCTCACCGCAGATCTTCAGGTGTGCTCGGGGAGCAGTGCGGTTCATTGTACTGCCTGTCTTGAGTCAAACATGCGGCTCTTTAAGACCTCCACATACACCAACCGCCCTTCTGCGTTGGCTCGCCAAATAACAAAATTATGTTGGAATGGATATGAAAAACTCCGCTTTATGTTTGCGGTTCGGCTCTGGCGTCGGTTCTGGGTAAAAAAAATTATCCACAGCGTTGATTTCTTTATAGCACCCTCGCAGTTTCTCAAGCTGCAGTATGAGCGGTTCGGCATTCCTGCAGAAAAAATCCTCTTTCTCACTCACGGCATTTCTTCCCAGAGCGTTCCCCGGACCACCACTGCTTCAAGCCCTCCTCGCTTCCTTTTCATCGGATCGCTCCACGTTCATAAAGGTGTTGAGCTCCTGATTGATGCATTCAACAAAATTGACAAACCCTGCACCCTGCAGGTATATGGCTCTGGACCAGCTGCCTATGTCGAGAAGCTCCGTGCGCGGTGCACCACGCAGCAGGTGCTATTCAAGGGTCAGCTTGCTGAACATGACCGCTGGGGGGTTCTGGCAGACAGTGATGCCCTGATTGTTCCGTCGCTGTGCTATGAAAATGCTCCTCTGGTTATTCTGGAGGCATTTGCCGCAAAGGTTCCGGTGATTGCAGCAGGTCATGGTGGCATGGCAGAACTTGTCCACAACGGTGTGAACGGATTTACCTTCACTCCGGGCAGTTCTGAAAGTCTTGCTCGTGTCATCACCCAGTGTCTGGATAATCCTGCCCTGCTCGCACAATGCGCTGCCGGAATTAAACCGGTTAAAAGTATGGGAGAGCATGCCCAAGAAATTCTTGCAGTGTACAACACCCTGCTGCAGAAAAAGCACCACCGGAGAAAGGAGTAACCATCCATGCACGGTGCACAGGTATATACCGTTATCGCCACTTGGAACGGTGAAGCTTGGATACGGAACGCGCTTCAGAGTCTGCGAAACTCGATGCTACCGGTACAGACGGTCGTTGTGGATAATGCATCATCGGATGCGACACGCTCGATTGTCCGGGGTGATTTTCCCGAGGTCTTCTGTATTGAGCTCCCGTTCAACCAAGGATTTGGTGTCGCTACCAATCACGGCATTCGGCATGCACTGAATCACGGAGCAGACTATATACTGTTGCTGAATCAGGATGCGATGATTTTTCCTGACACAATTTCAGAACTGATGACCGTCATGGCTGCATCTCCCGATATTGGTATCGCCAGCCCCTTGCACCTTGTCCCTGCGGCGACAAAGCTTGAGCCGCTTTTTCACTCTTTTATTGCAAGCCACGCAGAACTGGTGTCAGACTGTTTGCTCGGTCGCATGCGCAACGCCTACGACATTGAGTTCGTAAATGCTGCAGTATGGCTGGTGCGGCGCCGTGTCTTTGAGCGGGTCGGCGGCTTTGATCCCGTGTTTTTCATGTACGGGGAAGATAATGATTTCTGCGCGCGGGTTCGCTATCATGGGTTTCGAATCTGTCTGGTGCCCCGCAGCCGCGCTTGCCATGCAGGGGGCAGTCTCCCAGGTATCCATGAAACGTTTCAGCGAAGCTGTCTTCGTGCAACGTCGCGCACGATCCACTATCTGAAGCGACCCGGGCACCGTTTTGCGCTGAGCTGCCTGAGCTATCTCATCGTGTGGTTGAAACAGATAGTGGTGCTTTTAATGAATGCCTCATTTCGAGAGGTTGCAGCAAACTGTATCGGGCTATGCAAAGCCTACGCACACCTACAGGTGATCAGAAAACATCACCAGAGGTGCTGCACAACAGGTCAGGTGTGGCTTGATTTTTGAAAGAAACTGGTGATGCAGGAACCGGTTTTTTCTATCACCTATATCGGGACCCGCATGGCTCATCACGGACGGCATGCCGGGTATGATCGGCTTGCTGACTATATTCCGTCAACCGTCCAAACCCCCAATATGTTTTACAAACTCTGTCGTCTGTTGCCTGAACGGGTTCTTGCCCGCATTCGCCGCACTGCTGGCACGTGGTATAATTCACGAGCCCTCCTGCAGGAATTACAAGCCGGAGTAAGCATGCTGTCCCACCGCAGGCGCCTCTTTCATTTTCTCTACGGAGAGGATGGGTTTCACTATGCCGGATATTGGAACAGGCAGCACAGCCATCGCATCGTTGCCACCTATCACATGCCGCCGAAAAAATTTTATGCGATCACCCCGTCACCAGAACACCTCCGCACGCTTGACGCGCTGGTGATTGTGGCTCCCAATCAGGAACAGGTCTTCAAAAAAATACTCCCTCCTGATCGCGTGCATCTCATTCCGCACGGTGTTGATACACAATTTTTTTGCCCACCTCCCATAACACAGCAGCGTAAACGACAGTGCCTTTTTGTCGGTTCCCATCTTCGTGACCTTGCGACACTGCGAAAAGCAATGCAGATACTCACCTGCAAAGATCCGAGCATTTCATATAGGATAGTAAGCGATCCCAAAACCCACACCGAGCTTGGCAACCTACCCCACACCCTATACGCTACAGCGATTCCTGAACATGAATTGCGACAACTGTACCAATGTTCCTCCGTGCTGCTGCTGCCGCTTCTTGATGCAACCGCAAACAATACGCTGCTTGAAGCACTTGCCTGCGGATTACCGGTGGTAGCCACAGATACGGGCGGCATTCGTCTGTATGGCGAAGCTGGTGGTGTGGTGTTTGTGCCACCGGGCGATGAGGTGCAAATGGCAGATGAAGCGCTGCGGATTCTGGATGATCCGCAGTACCGGAACCAACTCGCACGTGCTGGTCGCGCTAATGCTGAGCAGTTTGACTGGGTGAGAATCGCCAAGCAGATGCGACAACTCTACCTGCAGCTTACCACATAACTACCGGAGACAGGGTATGCACAAAGTTCTCATGATCATCGGCTGCTACCATCCTGAGATCGGAGGAAACGAAAAAATGTGCGCACAGGTTGCAGCAGGTCTTATGCGCAGGGGCTGTACCGTGCGTATCCTTACCGAGTACCGACAGGGCTTGCCGGGCACTGAGACCGTACAGGGCATTCCGGTGTACCGGTATATCAAAGCCTGGCATTTGTTTGAGTACAGTTACCTGCTTTCTGTCTTTTCTTTTCTGTATCGCCATCGGCAGCACATTGATGCAGTCATTTGTTTCGGGTTGTATCTGTTTACTGCACCTGCAGTACTTTTCTGCAAGGCATTCGGGAAGAAAATCTTTATTGCTCCCAGTTCTTCAGACAAAACCGGCGACCTCTACCGTTGTGCACAGCTCCGTACCGGAACCTTCATACGGTGGTGTAGCCGTAGAGCTGATCGAATCATCGCGCTCTCGTGCGCCATTTACCAAGAGCTTTGTGAAAACGGCTTTTCGGCACAAAAAATTATGATGATACCAAACGGAGTTGATACCTCGTGGTTTGTACCAGCGCACCACCAGCCTGAACATCCTTTTACGCTCTGCTATGTCGGTCGGCTTGTAGAAGGAAAAGGTATTGAAACCCTCATTGAAGCCTTGCGCATAGTGAACTCTTCGGGAATCAATTTTTTATGCTTCCTTGTCGGTGCCGGTCCGCTCCAGCACCAGCTGCGCATCCACATTGGGCAATCGGGCTTGACCGACAAAATCGTTCTCACCGGCGAAGTCGAAGATGTCCGACCGTATTACCATCGGTCAGATGTTTTCGTATTACCCTCCTATTCTGAAGGTATGCCGGTAGCGCTGCTTGAAGCCATGGCATGCGGGCTGTGCATCGTCACAACGCCGGTCGGCGGCATCCCTGACGTTATTCAGGAAGAGAATGGGAACCCATCAGCACCATCGCAATGTCGCATCTGCCGCAACGGCATCCTGATACCTCCCGGAGCCCCTCATATCCTTGCAGAGACCCTGCTCCTGCTGTATCATGATACTGATCTGCGACAACGCCTTTCTCGCATGTCTCGTGCAACGGTTGTAGAGCGCTATCATATAGATACTGTTGTTGACCAGTACTATGCGCTGCTCACCACAAACAAAGACCTACGCTAAATCAGATTATTGCATGCCCAATAAACCTAAAATATTGATGATCATCTCTCTGTTCTCTCCGGTACGGGGAGGCGCCGAACAACAGGCACTCCAACTCGCTGCAGGGCTTCAAAAGCACGCCCTATCTGTTGCAATTCTGACCCGCAAACTATCGGGATTGCCTGTCTATGAAGAAATAAACGGCGTTCCGGTGTACCGCAACATCACCACGGTCAATATTGGAAAACTGTTCGGGCTGGTATATGCGGTGTCGGTTTTTTGGTTTTTACTTCGCCACCGGCACAGCTACGATATTATTCACTGTCATTTGGCGCAGGGACTTCATACGCCCGTGGCACTGGTTATAAAATTTCTTCTCAAAAAATCGGTTATTATAAAAATTGGTGCAACAGGGGTGCTCAGCGACTTTTCGGTGCTGCGCACATCCTTGATGGGACATTCTATGGTGCGGCTCTTGCGCCATGCCGACCGCCTTGTGGTTGTATGCAAACAAGCCTTTACCGAGGCACTCCAGAACGGCATACCAAAGGAACGTATTGTACTGATACCCAACAGCGTAGACTGCACCATGTTCAGGCCCCTGTCTGAGCAGCGACAGCAGGGGTGTATTACCTTTACCGGTCGTCTTGACAGGATGAAAGGGGTTGATGTGCTCATCCATGCTTTTGCACTCCTCAAGGCGCGAGGAGCAGCAGCCCGTCTCAGAATCATTGGAGAAGGTCCTGAACAGGAGAACCTCAAAGCTTTGGCAAGCAGTTTATGCCTTGCCGATGAAGTCTTTTTTTATGGTGTTCGCCACGATATACCGCACCTACTCAATGAAGCAGCACTTTTTGTACTCCCTTCGCTCTCTGAGGGGCTTTCTAATGCAGTGCTTGAAGCAATGGCATGTGGCTTGCCCGTAGTAGCGACCAGGGTGGGGGGAATACCGGATATCATTACGGATGGCGTGAATGGGCTTTTGGTTCCCCCGGGACAACCCGAGCAACTTGCCGAAGCACTCTGGCATGTGCTCAACGACAGAGCGCTCGCAGAAAAACTTGGGGCTAACGCCCGGCGCACAGTCATTGAACAGTATTGTCTTGATAACATGCTTACCGCCTACCAATCCTTATACCAAAATGTTCAACCCACTTAAAAATTTTCTTATTTTTTTGTTGCAAATGGGTATTGATTTCTTTATTTTAAAGATTATTTTTTCTATAAAAAATCTTGAGAGCTTTCCGTTCTCTTTGGAAACGCATTTATAAATGAAAAAACTTTTGATTTTACTTACCCTGAGCGGGCTTATGTGTCCCCCAGCCTGCTTGGCTAAAGTGTATATTGACATTTCTTCTCCTTCATCTCGGCGTTTGCCAATACTGGTTCCCAAATTTAAAAATACCGGAAGCGAGCCCGACCGAGAAGATATTGCATCAAAAACACCTCAAATCATAGCTGATGATCTTGACTTTTCCGGTTTTTTCAAAATCATTGAGGAAAGTGCGCTCAGTAGCTCGACAATTGATGGGCTGACAAGCGACCGCATAAAATGGGATGAGCTTGCCATTGTTGGTGCCGAAGCTATTATCACCGGCGGTTTTTCTGCAAGTGCTGGCATGGTAACATTCGAGCTTCGGGCATTTGATGCGGTTCAAGGCAAATTCCTCATCGGTAAAAAATACGAGGCAAAACGAGAAGATTACCGTCTCATTGCCCACCGGTTTGCAAACGAAGTGTTTCGAGCGTTTACCGGAGCTGACGGGATTTTTGAAACCAAACTTGTCTATGTCAAAACTGTTGGTAGCAACAAGGAACTCTGTCTGTCCGATTATGATGGTGGGAATTATAAGCAGCTCACCAGCTATGGCTCACTGAGCCTGAATCCTGCATGGGCGCGCGACGGCAAACGGATCGCATTTACCTCATACAAAGACGGAAATCCCAATCTCTATGTCATGGATATTGCCCGTGGTACGACGAGGCTGGTCTCCAAAAAAAAAGGCGTAAACATCACCCCTGACTGGGCACCTGATAACCAAAGAATTGCCTTGACACTTAATCTTAGTAATGGTAACTCTGAAATCTACGTGCTGCATGAACAATCAGGAAGCCTTGAGCGGATGACCAATGATTTTGCCACCGATGTTTCTCCGTCTTGGTCACCTGATGGTCGCTGGATAGCGTTTGTTTCTGACCGTGCGGGGAGCCCACAAATTTATAGCCTTGAAGTTGCCACCGGACGGGTCAGACGATTAACTTATGAAGGCTCTTACAATACGTCACCAGCATGGTCCCCTCGGGGTGATAAAATCGCCTATGCGGGATTGATGGGTGGTCGTTATCAAATCTTTATTACAACTCCTGATGGTCAAATCCATCAGCAAATTACCAGCAAGGAGGGCAACAATGAAGATCCAGCATGGTCTCCGGATGGACGATTCTTAGCTTTCTGCTCCGACAGAAGCGGGCAGAAAGAAATTTATATTATGCGATCTGATGGAAGCGGTCAAAAAAAGATAACGTTTGGAAAAGGCAATAAAGCGGAACCAGCATGGTCGCCGTTCTGATTACGTAACCAAAACCTATTTAAACAATAACAATAGAGCGTAAGGAGGTAGAGTGATGAAACAGTATGCAAAACTTTTTGTGGTTTTTTGTTGTGCGTTATTACTTGTTGTAACTGGCACTGCATGTTCAAAAAAACAAGTGAAGCAGGAAGCTCCGCCCGCAGCAGCGGTTCCTGAAGAAAGCGATTTAAATGCAAAAGAATTTGTCGAACCCTCTAACATTGATCCGGCACTGGCAAAAATTTTCAAGGACATTTATTTTGACTTTGACCGTTTCAATCTGAAGCCTGAAGCGAAAAAGACCTTGGATGGCATTGCAGAGTGGCTGAAGAGCAACTCTTCATACCGGGTATTGATTGAAGGGCATTGCGATGAGCGGGGCACCAACGAATACAACCTTGCACTCGGTGAGCGCCGCGCCAATAGCGCAAAAAGCTATTTAATCGGTTTAGGCATTGCTGAGAAACGTATTTCCACAATCAGCTATGGCGAAGAAAAGCCTCAGTGCACGGAGCACAACGAAGGATGCTGGTCAAAGAACCGGCGCGGTCATTTCCTGCTTGCTCGTAAGTAACCAAAGTATCCACGAGGGGTCTCTGCAAAAACTTTTGTAGAGACCTCTCTGCTTTTTTTTGTAAAAGACAATAGATCAGAATAACTGTGTTTACCAAACGTAATACTCTGCAACAATACGTATGTCTCATAGCTCTTTGTACCTTGGGGTATGCCTGTGCGCCGATGCTCCAGCGTGACGTTGATGAGCAGGGCAAAGCTATTCTCCTCTTGCAGCAAAAAACACAAGAACTTGAACGATCGTTGCGTCGTCTTCAGTCAGAACAGCATAATGAAACCGACCGAATCAATCTTGAAATTGAATCGTTACGGGCGCGCATTGATGAGACAACACGGCGGAACGAAAAAATGCTTGCTGAACTCACTGCAAAAACGTCTCCTCCACAAGAGTCACCAGCAATAGAGGTGGAGCAGGAAAAACAAGCTCGAATTCCCGAAACGCCCCCTGCCCGACAGAGCCAGCAGCCTTCTGCGTCTGCTCCTGCACCTGAACCCGTGCTCAGTGAAAAGGATTTGTATAATCAGGCATATGCACTCTATACCGATGGCGACTATGGAAAAGCACGCAAACAGTTTCAAGAATTTTTGCAGCGTCATCCGACGAGCAGTAAAAGCGACAGTGCGCTCTACTGGATAGCGCAATGCTACTATAAAGAAAAGAAATACGAGGATGCAATCGCAACCTGTGACGATGTTATAAAAAAATTCCCCAAGGGAACCAAAACTGCTGATGCCTACTATCTTCAGGCGCTTGCATTCTGTGAAATACAAGACCCCTTAACCGCTCAGATTCTTCTTGAAACCCTCATGCAAAATTTCCCTGACAGCGAAGCGGCAAAGCTCGGTAAAAAAAAATATGACGAGCTGAAAGCATCTGCACGGTAGCAGGTGCTCCCTCCCGAAACCTGATGCTTTCTTCTTGACAATCAACAATAGCCGGGAACCGCTTGTAACCCTCTCGGAATTTATTTATACTGCTCAGGTATGGGTTGCAAACGACAAACAAATCCTTACCGAAACTATGCCATAACCTTAGGCTGGAGATACTAACGTATGAAGGTTCCTCTTTTGGATTTGCGTCTTCAATATGAACACTATAAAGATACGCTGCTGCCGTTGCTCCATGATTTTTTTGCACAGCAACAGTTCATTTTAGGACCAGAGGTTGCAGCGTGTGAGCAGAAAATCGCACAGTATTGTGGGGTACCTTTTGCTGTTGGCGTTACATCAGGCACTGATGCGCTCTTACTTTCTCTTATGGCTCTGGGCGTTCAGCCCGGAGACAGGGTGATTACCACTCCCTATACTTTTTTTGCAACAGCAGGCTCTATAGCCCGGCTGGGTGCAGTGCCGATGTTTGTGGATATTGAGCCTGACACCTATACAATGGACACCGAAAAACTTGTCCAGCTCCTTGACAGCTCATCCCCCCAGGATCGTCAGAGGATCAAGGCAGTTATTCCCGTGCATCTCTATGGTCAATGCGCTGATATGCAACCAATTCTCGCCTGTGGACGTAACTATAGCATTGCGGTTATTGAAGATGCCGCACAGGCACTTGGTGCAGGCTATGAAATTGACGGAAAACCCTACAAGGCTTGCGCACTTGGCGATTTTGGGTGCTTATCATTTTTTCCTTCAAAAAATCTTGGGTGTTTTGGCGATGGCGGCATGATTACAGTGCAGAATGAACATATGTACCAAAAAATCAGAAGCTTACGGGTGCATGGTCAGGCTGAAGGCTACTACCATGACTATATTGGTATCAATGGAAGGCTTGATGCGCTGCAGGCACTTGTCTTGTCAGTCAAACTACCTTATCTTGACAAGTGGACAAAGCAGCGTCGCCACAATGCCACGCTGTATGCACAGTTGTTCAAACAAACCGAGCTCTGCGACAGAGTTGTTCTACCTGTTGAGCGGCGCAATACATTTCATGTCTATAACCAATATGTGATACGGGTACCCGAACGGGACACGTTGAAACAGTATCTCAACGAGCAGGGCATCGGTACAGCTATATATTATCCGCTGCCCCTCCATCTCCAAAAGTGTTTCAGGTATCTTGGGTATGCTCCGGGTGACTTCCCTGAATCAGAACGGGCAGCCCGTGAAACACTTGCGCTTCCCATTTTCCCTGAACTTAAACCTTCGCAGATTGAATATGTCGTTGACAGAATTAGGATGTTTTATAAAAACAAATAAACACAAAGCCACACCAAACTCATGGTGTGGCTTTGTGCAGTGTCCTGCATCTACTATTTTTTATTGCGCTCATATTTAAACATACAAACACAATCACCGTCTGCCTGACGCGCAAGAATGCTGCCGCGGAGACCAGGAAACGCAGCCTCAGTAGCAGCAATATCCATCTCACAAATAACGTGACAGGGTTTTGCAAAACCAAATTCCTCGTGAATATGATGCACAAGACAGGGGCAGGTTCGTTGAATTTCAAGCACTGCATCCTTGCCACGATTGGATATATCAACAACCTGCATGTCCATACCGATTTGTTTATAAATTGGCACTGCTTCGCTGAAAGCTTCAGCAAGAGTATCATGTTTTTCAAAAAACCGCCCCATATTCTTCTGCTGACGTTCTGGATAACCATCAAACAAGGTATCCCAAGCTTTTTGCTCACCAGACTGGTCAGCGATTTTTTTATACGTTGCAAATTTTTGACGAAACATTTCGACTGCATTCATAGCCTCTCTCCTTTGCATCAGAAAATTGAAAGAAATTGTATGACCGTAGTCATTATTTTATTTTTTCTATCATATTTATGATTATAGAGCAATCATATCACATCAAATTTTTCTAACTTTTTTGACACATCAAAGCACCCCTTGTTACTGATGATCTTTCAATTAAAAAGAAAATAAGGTATTATTGATATCATAAACTATGTGCTTAATTTTGAAACAGTGCCCAGAAATATGTTTCTAGAGTCTTTTTCTAAACAGGAATCATAGCGTATGATGCGTCAAACAGTGCTGACTCTTTTGTGTTTAGTTGTGTGCTGTTCTGCAGCATGTGAAAAATTAACAGAAATGCGGGCACACCACTATTTCAACAATGCAAAAAAACTCTATGAGGCTGGCGACTACCGCAACGCATTGGAAGCATGTGATAACGCTCTTACCTTTGATCCGAACTTTATTGATGCAGTATATCTCAAAGGAATGATTTATTATCGGACAGCCTCTTATAAAAGCTCGATCGAGTGGCTCAGAAAAGCAGTATTGCAAAAAACCGACGACCAGGCACTGCGCAGGGCGCTCATTGATGCACTTTTAAAAGCGGAGAGATATCCAGGTGCAATTAACAACATAAAAATTTTACTTGATCAAAATCCCACTGATCCTGAGCTCTTATTTATGTATTACTATGCTCATATAAAAAGCCGTGATGATAACTTGATTGGCAAAGCACAGAAAAAGCTTACCGAACTGGTTAGCCAGAATTACCTGGATCCACGTATTTACTGCCTTGTTGCAGAGCTTGCTATTTTGAAAAGCGACTATACGCAGGCACAAGAGTTGCTGAGGCGCTTTTATACCCCACATGAAATATGGGAAAATACCGTGATGCTGCTTGCCGACTCTTTTGTGAGTGCTGGAGATTACAATAAAGCACTGGAAATTTATGATGATGCAATTCAGAAATCAGATAAAAAGAGAATGCTTCAGGATAGACTCACTAAAATACTCCTTCTCAACAGACAGTATAAACTTGCAATACAGTTCCTTAGCCCTTTATATGAACAATATCCAGAAGACAGGGAAATACTTTTTAATCTCATAACCTGCTTCGCCTCCTTAAAAAAATTTGAGGAAGCACAACATATCATAGACACGGCGCTAAAAGCGTATCCTGACGATCTTGAGCTGAAACGAAAAAAAATAGAGATTCTTATCCGGGAAAACAAATTAGACATTGCTATGAGTATAACCATGGCAACTATGTCATCTTGCCCTCAAGGATCACCTGAATATATTGAATTTAAAAACAAGGTAGCAGAAATTTATTTTCTGACAGGAAAATACGATGAAGCAAAAGCCCATGCACAAAAAATACTTATGCTCTCCCCTAAAGACCAACAGGCACGGTTCACCCTCTGTAAAATAAAATTACAGGAAGCTGCAAGCATTTCAGTGGTAGGTGAACTTCGACAGCTTATTAATGAAAATCCAAACAACGCAGAATATTACTACTATCTTGGACTCGCGCACCGAAAACGAAAAGAAAACGTGATGGCAGAAAAAGTATTTCGTGAATCGCTACAAAAAAATCCTGGTCACCAAGGTGCCTTAATCGCTCTTGCAAAAATATACTACCCACAGGGTTCTTTCAATATCCTTGAAAAAGACATTCAGGAGTATTTCAAGATATATCCGGAAGACAATGAAACAATGCAGCTCTTAAACAAAATAAAAACCGGTCAAGCAGCAACAGATTAGAAAACTTCTTACTACAATTTATCTTGACATGGTTTTTTTTTTATGTGAGTATATATTCGAATTGTAGTTAAATTTTTGTGGTATGCTTGTTAGTGGTTCAAAGTAACTGTTACCTGAAAGCCCAGAGTCAAAATTGGCTCGAGGGCTTTTTGTGTTTTAATTTTGGGCAGTGACATTCACCCTTGGTGAATTCATTGTAGATTGGGCAAGCTGGTTTGATGTTTTGAAGCGTGTAGGTAACGACCATCTGCCAAAAGCATCGGTCGGGTTTTAACACGGTTTCAAAATAGCATACCCGCAAGTACTATTATGAGGAAAGGAGGTTTTACAGAACAATGGCTGATGGTCGTGTAAAGTGGTTCAACGAAAAAAAGGGTTTTGGGTTTATTGAGTCTGCTGAACATGGGGATGTTTTTGTACACTACACCGCAATCGAACAAAAAGGATTCCGCACGTTAGCAGAAGGCGCAGAAGTAACTTTTGAGGTTGAAAAAGGCCCAAAAGGACTTCAGGCAGTAAAAGTCAAAACCAAGTAAAAATCACGTCTGCCACAGGGGCACGGCATTAACGAACGTGCCCCTTTCCTCTACAAAACCGCAAAAAAGTCATAAATCGTGGCGGTGTAGCTCAGCTGGTTAGAGCATACGGCTCATATCCGTAGTGTCCGGGGTTCGATTCCCTGCACCGCCACCATCTTGTTATGTTTCATGCGATCCACCAATAATTGATGCCTCTATAACAAGTCAAAAAACTTTCATTACGAATCTCGCTCAAAACGAAATGAAGCAATCTCATGTACCTAAACATATCAAAAAACAAGTTTGGCACATCGCTCCCCCTACATCTCGCTCGCCTCTGTATGCCCACCCTCGCAAAGACCCATTACGTAACTTTTAGAACATTATCAAAAGTTGAGACCCGGATTTTATATAGTCCGCCACTTCGCCGCAGATACTTTTAAATTTACAAGGTGGTGCTGATTTTGTATATAAACCCTCACGAGTCACCTTGTCCAAGGGATGTATTATGAAACTTCTTTGTATAGTGTGTGGTTTAGTTTTGTCGCTGGGTGCAGGGCTCAAAAGTTTTGCGGAGCAGACAACACTGAAACACGAAACAATGGAAACAACAGCAAACCCTGCGCTGGAATCTGATAACAGCCAACCTGTTGCTACCGACCTTGAGTTGATGGAGAAATATGGCACCGACCTTACCCGTTCAATCCCTGCGCTTCTTGAAGGATTGCAGAGCAGCGACATCCGAATACGGCGCAACGCAGCGTTTGGTCTTGGCGAGCTTGGGGCAGATGGAAAGCCTGCCCTGCAAGCGCTTGCCAATGCGCTCAGGACTGATCCCGATTTTGAGGTGCGGCGTAATGCTGCCTTTGCGCTGGGTGAGATCGGTGAACCTGCAATTCCTGCTCTCTTAAGCATGCTAAATGACAGAGACCCCCGCATACGCCGCACCGTAACAGCAGCGCTTGTCCGTATCGGTCAACCAGCAGTTCCCAAGCTTATAGCCTTATTACAGAGCACTGATGGAACCATTCGACGAAACGCAGCAGTTATTTTGGGAGGTATTGGACCACAAGCAGGAGATGCACTTCCTGCACTTGAAAAAGCATTGCACAATCCTGATAAAGGGTTCCAATGGACAGTAAAACAAGCCATTCGTAAAATCCGACAGCTCCCGTCTCCTGAGGCACCGTCTGAAATGCGCGCTTCCGACAATCAAACAGCTGCCCCGACGCGCTCTGAGGTGAATGAGGCAGCCGCGGTACCAGACCATATCGCTCAGCTTATGGCTCGTCTGATTGATGAAAAATCCGAGGTGCGCCGTCATGCTGCGTTTGCGCTTGCCAAAATTGGTACCCCTGCCCTTCCAGCTTTAACACAAGCGCTGCAGAGCGAAAATGTTATTATGCGAAAAAACGCAGCGTTTGCTCTCGGTGAAATGGGGAAAGATGCTCATACGGCAATCCCTGCCTTAGTTCGACTCAAACAGGATCCTGACACCAGTGTCCGATGGATAGCTGAACATGCACTCAAGAAGATCGAGGGCCGACGTGAGCACTGAATCTGTTCAGGCAATTATTTTTGATCTTGGCAAAGTAATTGTTGACTTTGATCACCACACCATAAGCAAGAAGCTCACCCACTTCAGTCCATATCCAGAAGCGGGAATCTTTGATGCAATTTTTTCATCAGGGCTTGTCCAGCAATTTGACTGTGGGCAGCTGCAGCCCGAAGTTTTCTTTGCCATACTGAAGCAGCAGCTTCGTCTGACCCTCTCCTTACCTGAGTTTCAATCTATTTGGAATACCATCTTTTCAATCAAGCAGGGTATGATCCCGCTTATTGACGCGCTTGCAACAACCTATACCCTCATCGGTCTTTCCAATACCAATGTATGGCATTTTACCTATTGTCGTGAACACTTTCCTGTACTTGACCGTTTCACCGCATGGATTCTCTCCTATGAGGTTGGCATCAGTAAGCCTGACCCGCGGATATATCGTTGTGCAGTAGAAGCTGCGGGTGTCCAGCCACACCAGTGCCTGTATATAGATGACGTATATGAATTTATCGTTGCCGGAGAATCAGTAGGTCTGCAGGGAATCCATTTTGTATCGGTCGCAGAACTGGTGCACCAGCTCAAGAACTATGGAGTCTCGGTATCTCGTTTTTTCTGAGTCTTTCTTTTATAGCTCAGACAGACAATTTTTGATGAGGCAATAACGTCATACATCGGCAATTGCCGTGATTTAAACCCCAGTGCCTTGCAGCCATAAGGGAAACGTGCATCATAGGTAATGTAAAAAAAACAACAGCTTCGGCAGTGTGGCTGTGGTGTTTGAGCGTGCATGCAATCTCTCACGTGCGTGTACTGGTCCTCAGTGAAAATGTAGAGCAAAAGCACCGCAGGACGCAAGCTAAAAAAGTCATTCTCACCGCAAGGAGGCACCTATGCATCGTGTTATCATTATTGGATCAGGACCCGCCGGGCTCACGGCTGCAATTTATGCTGCTCGGGCAGGTCTGTCACCTCTGGTCATTGAAGGGCAAGAACCGGGAGGGCAGTTGACAACAACTACCATTATTGAAAACTGGCCCGGTACTCCTGAGGGTATCGAAGGCCCCCAGCTCATGGAGCAGTTGCGGCAACAGGCAGCTCGGTTCAACGTTGCTTTCCGAAGCGGCATAGCTACCGGTATTGAGGTTGAACATAAACCCTACCGGGTACTCATAGGCACAGAAAGACTTGAAACCCAGAGTATTATTATAGCGACCGGCGCATCTCCCCGCTTTCTTGGTCTTGCAGCTGAAAAGGAGCTTTTGGGACGCGGCGTTTCGGTTTGCGCAACCTGTGATGGCTTTTTTTTCAAAAAAAAGCATGTTCTTGTGGTTGGCGGCGGTGATACCGCTTTAGAAGAAGCACTGTACTTGAGCAGCCTTGCAGCAAGCGTTACTGTTGTGCATCGTCGCGACAAACTCCGGGCATCCCGCATCATGCAGGAACGAGCACTGAACATTCCTAACATATCCTTCCTTTGGGATACGGTTGTTGAGGACATTAAAGATCCCGAACAGAAAAAGGTGACCGGCGCATTGCTCCGCAATGTAAAAACAGGGGAGACCGTATTTCGTGAGTGCGAGGGCATCTTTTTGGCACTTGGACATGTCCCCAATACTGAAATGTTAAAAGGCGTGCTTGCACTCGATCCAAACGGTTTTATTATCACCGGCCCGGGCACAGCGACTTCAGTACCGGGAGTCTTTGCAGCAGGAGACGTCGCTGACCCAGTCTATAAACAGGCTATAACAGCAGCCGGTATGGGGTGCATGGCTGCTATTGATACAGAACGCTATCTGCAAGGACAAACGCACGAGCCCGGTGGCAGGGGACATCATGCGTCATCCTGAACCTTGCACTGATCAGTATTTCAGGTGCTGCTTCTGGTGAACGCATTCAGCAGCTGCGGTGCATCAAAATCTCCCAAAAGATGAATTGCATCGCATGCCGAGCATGAGCAAAAATGCCCGTGCCTGCAATGTAATCAACAATCTTTCAGTTTGGGTAAAAAAAAATAATTAGCGGCAGGTTAGATTATATGTAGTGCCGTGTGACTGATAGTCACAGGTGCCTGTTGCAGTAATCCGAGTAAGAGTGTTGTGGTGCATCAGTCCGGTAGCTGCCACCTGCTCAAGGGTGTCAGGGTAGCGGCTGTTTTGTAAAAAATAGAGGTCAAGGCAGGTGACGGCATTCTTGATGAGAAGAGCCATACGATACCTGCCAAGTGGTGATTCCTGAAGGTTTCCCTGCTGCAGCAACGGCACCATACTGTGGGGGAACCGGGTCGGTGCCATCAGCAACCCAATCATGAAAAGAAAGAGTAGCATATAGGAAAGTGCTGCCACGGCTCGCCGTGAGCTGAGGTATTGCCTTGATCTCTGCTCAGTCTTCTCGCCAAGAAGCCGCAGATGACCCTGCTCAATGAGACTAACCATAATTTTACAGGTGCTGAACATTCCCAACATGCTTCCGTCAAGTATGTCCTGGACTGTTTTTTTTCCGTCAAAAAAACCAAGCACCATGATTTCTTCAGGATCAAGAGTGTCACGGGCTATTTCAGGATTTGGTTCGAATACGTACGCAAACGAATGAATCGAGGACTTTAGCGAAGGCCACTCATCAATCATGCGCAACACGTCCAGCAGGATCGTTTCAAGACTGGGCACCTGCACCACATTCGTAGTCGTTTTGACGGGCTGGGGAATAAAACGATACGTGCCTTCTCGCCACTGGAGAATCATATAAAAGGTTTCATAGAGCTGGGTCAAAAGAATACGCTCAAGGACATCGCGCTCCACAAGGTTTTCCCGCAAAAGCACAAGATACAGCGGCTCAAGGGTTTTTTCTGCTCTTTCCCTGGCACCCTTCACAATATCTGCGGAGAGCATACCGCTTTTTACCATAATCTGTTCAAAACGGGCAGTATGGTGTGAAGACGTTGCGTCAATCACCGCGCCTGCTGAAAAATAAATTTCCGCAACAATGCCCTCATACTCAACCAACAGAACACCGGTTTTCTGTTGCTGAGCAATAAGCTGCAGAATATCAGCGACGCCAAAATCTTTTATCGAACCTTCAAGCGCCATCAGGCATTTCCTCGATTAAAAAACTCCGTACTGCTCATTGCTTCACATCACGGATAATACGCTTCAGCACCAGAGAGGAGGTGCTATCAAACGTGGGGCTGCGCACAGCACTCCTCACACGTATAACCCAGAACAACAGACAGCAGGTACCCAGAAAAAAAATCTCAGCGGTGCGACCAACGTCGCCAAATCCCAGCGGAGGCTCCCAAACAAACAACGAAAGCATCTTTGCAAAAAGCATGAGAAAAAGAAACAACAAAATGCTTCCGGTTGCAACTCGTCCTTTCCAGATATGATCTGCACCTGGAGCAAGCACTGCACTGATGATACCGATAATCTGTTCCCTGCGTAGGTATTTCTTGATTGCTGCCACTTTTTCTTCCTTCAAGGTATAGCCAAGAGTCTCCTGTTTTTTAAGAAAATGAAAGCAGGAGGAACACAGATGCTCGGTGTGGCGCGAACGTTGACAGCGCTGACACAGTGGCGCGCCGCACAGATGACAGCGTACGGCAATACGGTATTTTTTGCGGCGTGCCGCAAGAGCACTCCAGCACAGGGCTGCCAGCAGTGCTGGAACAGCATAGGGTATCGGTATCCCCGGACATACGCTGTCCCAGAGCCTCCCGATATCAGAAGCATGCTGCACAAACAGACGGTATCCACGCTCCCAGAACTGCGTCACCGGCAAGCGCTCATGGATAAGGAGGCGGTTATAATTTTCTGAATAAATTTTTAAATGCCAATTGACCGTGAGTGGATCAATTTGTTTTGCTTTCTCAAGCTCCTGCTCAGCCTCTTTAAAAAGAAACCGCTGCTGGTAGGCGCGGGCAAGATTAAAATGTGCTGCAGCACACCGAGCCGGTGCGAGCACGAGAGCTTCCTGATAGTGCTGTACTGCTGCATCCCAGTTGTGCATCGCAAGCAGCACATTTCCGAGATTGGTGTGTGCCCGGTAGTCCTGCGGCGACAGACTGAGCAACTTTTCGTAATATTTCTGGGCAGTACGATAGTTGCCCTCTGCAGCATACACAAAGCCAAGGGTAAATAGCGTATCGGTATCGCTGCCCTGTCGCTCATGCAGCCGTTCAAGTGCATCAATATCCTGAGGGGTCCAGTAACGGTGCTGAGCTTTCCAGAGCAGGAAAACCTCCTCTGCCTGCGGGAGGAACATGCACAACGAAGCCACACTGATAAGTAACGGCACCAGCACGCTGCACAGCACAACAATAGCTGCCAGCATGATGCGTTCGCGCGTGGTATGATAGGCAAAGAGCACGATAATCCAGTACAGGCAGCAGACGACAAGCGAACCTCCGAGCAAAAGAGGCAAAAGTAAGATGAGGGCAAGCACCCCCTTGACCGCAGGAGTAGGAATTGCCGCAGGCAGAATGTGTCGAAGATCATGTGCAGCAAGGGGTAAGGTGCGGACCAGTGTTATGCACGTCAGAATTGCAAGCATCATAAGCAGCACCGCATCGAGTACAGCACTATTGGAGACAACAAAAAAACAGAATTCCTCAATATTGTGCGGTGAGAGCCGGTGCGCAAGCGCCTGTGCGTATCCCGCAATCAACCGATGCAGATACAGCGGATTTGCCTTCCAGCGTGCTACGCCGAGCGCCACATCAGCACTGGGGCTTTCTGGGGAAACCTTTTTGGCATATTCAGCATACAGTACTGCGTGTTCGTCTTTTTTTTGCTGCAGCGCCATTCGTGATTGCTGAATAAAAAAGAGTGCGAGGGGGATAAAATTGGAGATGCCTCGGTCAAGAAATTGCTGATACGCACGCTCAAGTTCCGCTGCGAGGGCGCTCGGACTGTCGGTCGTATGCACGACCGTGTTGTCAGCAGATACGAAGGCTATAGCAGCGGGAGGAGGGAAGAAAAAGGCACAGCAGCAGAGGAGCGTTACCGCCAAAAGGCAGGAACGAGGAATTGGTGTCAATGCTGAGAAGCTGCTGTGAGCGCGCAGTTTCATCACCGGCTATGGCTGAGCTTCAATCAAGAGAAATGGTTATGTGAAGAGTATGCTGCTGCTCCTCTTTCCCCAAACGCACCGTGAGAGGAATTTTCACCATGGTATCTGAAATCTTATGCGGTTGTCCGCATGACACAATCTGCACCCCGCTGCCCTCCGCGCGTTGCAGACTGAGGGACCTAACATCAGGCTCGGGTGGTGTCTGATCACGTGAAAACGATGATGGAGGTATATCCGGTGGAGAGCTTACAAAGGTATCAAAACTGATCTCGGGTTCAGATTTTTTTGCCGGTGTTTCAGGTTCCAGCCTGAGCAAAGATTCCTGCACTGGCTGCATCGAAGTATCTGCCAGTGGGGTGCCAACAAAATCTGTCTGCCCGCGTGAAGGTGCCGCTTTTGCTTCGGATTCATTGCCACGAAATATGGTGATCACCGGTTCTGTTTCCTCAGAAATCTGGGGAGCAGGTTCAGGTGGCAGGGGAGCAGCCAGCCGCTCGGTCGGCGCGGAAGGAGCTTCGGGCTTTTTGCTCTTCGTTTTATCGAGGTGCTTGAGCACCGCCTTGCAAATTGCCGTAAGGGTTTCAACAACCCCAGTGCCCTGAAGCGCACTTGCAGCAAAAAACGGTACCTGCCGTGTATTCAAAGCAGCGTTGAGTTCTGCGATAGAGAGAATCTCAGGCAGGTCGCGCTTATTGTACTGTATGATAAACGGAAGCGTGGCAAGGTCTTTTTTATAGTACCTCAGATTTTCAGACAGATCGTTTAAGCTCTCTATGTTTTCCTGAAGTTTGCTCTTCTGGGAATCAGCAACAAACACCACGCCGTCAACCCCTGTCAGTACAGCACGACGGGTCAGGGCATAATATACTTGTCCGGGGACGGTATACACATGAAACCGTGTTTTGAACCCCTTGACGTCACCCAGCTCAATCGGAAGAAAGTCAAAAAAAAGTGTCCGATCGTCTTTGGTGGCGAGCGACATCAGCTCGCCGCGCTGGTCTGGTGCAAGCATCCGGTGAATGCACTGAACGTTGGTTGTCTTTCCGCACAGCGCCGGACCATAGTAAACGATTTTTATGTCAATTTCCCTTTTTGCAGCATTAAAAACAGCCATGGGGTACCCTGCCTGTGTACGGGTTAATCTTATGAAAGTCTTTTGATTTCTTGTGCAACCGATTTAAAATTTTTATCAGCAGCATAAACTTTTTTAAATGCCTGCAACGCACTGCCCCGGTCACCTTGTTGCTTGTAAATGGTGCCAGAACAATACAGAAGCTCAAGCTTATCCGAATCCTGAAGCGAAGAGAGCTGGAGAGCTTCACGAATATGTTTCTGAGCTTCATCAAACCGTTTGAGGGCTGCTAAACACCGCGCCACATGGAGCGTGCAGGCAAGTTTGTCAGAGCAGCCCGGCAATGCTGCGCGAAACTCTTCCACCGCTTGTGCATAGTCATTGCATCGTTCATACGCCAGCCCAAGATTGTAGTGAAACATCGGGGAATCCTGATCAGGCGATGAGGCTACCAGTTTTTTTATTGCCTCAAACACTTCATCAGGTGTCCCGGCACCCGTCTGATCATCACCAAGAGTAGGTTCATCAGGGGAAGTGGTGGTAATACTGAAGCTCATGTCATCATCTGCAGACAACGCTGTTGCTAAATCAAAGTTACCCTGAGCCTGGACATGCTGCTCATCAACTCCCCTGCCCTGCTCAACCAGTGTCCATTTGTCAGCAGGGCCTGCTTTCAATGTCGCTTCTTCAGATAAATCCTTACTGGTATAAAATTTTTCAACCTTAATTTTGAAAAATTCGTTATTTGGATCAATTTCCTTTATTTTTTTTAGAACCTGCACCGCCTCAAATTCCTTTTTTTTTGCATGGTAATAGTGGGCAAGTTTTTCCAAGACTGCAACCGCATCACCGATAAAACCGTTTTTTAAATGAACTGATGCAAGTTCCGTATACACGTCAACCCGGTCAGGATCAAGTGTGATAATATGATTATAGATTGCCACAGCAATCTGCAGAAGCCGTTTCTCCTGATATGCCCGCGCTGCCGCTACATAGTTCTCAATTGCTTTTTCTTTTTGATTATGCTCCAGATACACCTCCGCAATCTTGATATACAGCCGCACATCATCGGGATTTTGTTCGAGCGTTTTATGGTACCGGTCAATTGCTTCTTTGAATTTTTCTTCAGCGCTCTTTTTTTTCTTAAAAAAGAAGAACTTCATATCAAACAAACCACGTAATGAATCCGACCAACAGCATCGGCACACAAAGGCTTATGAAACCATCCCGATACCGCAAACACACTGTTTTTAGATTGACGTTCCATTTCTTTTTCGTTATGTAAGTACCATGAAATAAGCATTTTCTCTTTCGGGAGTGGAAAGGTATGTTAAGCGACGGGCAAAAGACTGCCCTGCTGTTTCTCTTTTCTCATCAATAAGTATCATAGAGCACTATGAAAAAAAACAGAAAACTTGCAATACGTTCCCTTCTCGGGAGCATAATAGTTCTGCTCCTTATCAGTCAAGGTTCGTGTGCCAGTAAGCAGAGTGCCGGCAATCAGTCGCTTGCCACAAAGCAACACCTCGATGCATCCGACAATGATTCCCTGATGACGCTCATTCCAGATTACCGTGGCATGGTCGAAACCAATTCGGTTGCTGCAGCATGGATAGAAAAGGGGTTTAGCCTCAAGAGCTGCCGAAACATACGGGTACTTCCGGTACTCAATTACAGCAATAGTGACCTGAGCAAAGTCCAGCAGACGTTGCAGAAGGATCTTGAAAATCTGTTTGCACCGCGAGTAGGTGGTGACCGTGGCATGGTGAGTGCGCAGGTACTCACCGCAATTATTGCAGCACGGCAAAAAATGGATTTGCTGAAGCGCTTTTCTCCGAATTTTGATGACATCCCTTCCCTCACCATTGAAATGATCATTGTGGACGGGGACACCAAAAAAACACTCTGCAAGCTCTGTCATTCGGCTAAACAGGAAAAATTTGAAAACGCATATTCGGCAGTACTCAACGACCTTCGGCGATTTGTCGAGCATAACCTCTAAAACACCAGCAGCACAGCCGCAGCGTAGATGAAAATCCATATAAAAATATGTGGTATTACAACCATTGAAGATGCCCGACAGGCAGCCTATGCCGGTGCCGATTATATCGGTATCATCGTCGGCATTACGGGATCACCCCGGTCGGTATCAGTAGCACAAGCTGCACGCATTCGTGCTGCCAGTGACGTGCCGGTCATTATACTCTCTGATATGCCCCTAGCGCAGTTATGCGACGTGCTTGCAATAATTCAGCCTGACGGGGTTCAGCGTGTCGGAAGGTTCATGCAGGAGGATCTCCGGGCAATAAAACAAACCGCGCTCTGTGCAGTGTGGCAGACCCTCTATATTCCGCCTGAGAATGCTGAACAGAACGTTGACAGTGTCGGTGCCGCTGCCGCCCTTTCTGCTCTACCGGGAGCCGATGTACTGGTGTGTGATACCGGCATACCGGGGAAAAAAGGTGGCACCGGTATTATCGGAAACTGGCATATCGCCCGGGCGCTGGTACAGCGAAGTACCATACCAGTTTTTCTGGCAGGCGGCATCACCCCGGACAATGTATGCGATGCCCTTGCCTTGGTGCAGCCGTTTGGCATTGACGTTAGTAGCGGGGTTGAACAAAAACCGGGAATAAAAGATGTGAAAAAAATACACCAGCTCATACATGCAGTACGCACGTTTGATGCCAGTGCGCATTCATGCTGCACTCAGGTTTGAACAACCAGTGCGCTGAACCATGCTGCGGCACCACGAGATGCCTGCTGGCAAAGCTCGTGGGCAGCTTAAAAACTTCTGTAAGGAGACTTACGCTTGATTGTTTCACTCATTCAAAAAATATTTGGCACAGAAAACGAACGTGAGCTGAAGCGCATTCAGCCGATCGTCGAGCACATCAATGAGCTTGAACCGAGTATGCAGGCAGCATCTGATGCTGAACTTCAGGCAATGACCGCAGCGTTTCGCACGCGGCTTGACAACGGCGAAACCCTTGATGATCTCCTGCCTGAGGCTTTTGCGTGTGTGCGTGAGGTTGCAAAACGTGTCCTGAATATGCGGCATTTTGATGTTCAACTCATTGGCGGCATTGTGCTGCATCAGGGGAAAATTGCCGAAATGGCGACCGGCGAAGGGAAAACGCTGGTGGCAACGCTCCCCGCATACCTCAATGCTTTGACCGGACGTGGGGTACACATCGTGACGGTCAACGATTATCTGGCGCGCCGCGACCGGGAGTGGATGGGCAAAATCTATGAGTTTTTAGGGCTCACCGTAGATGTCATTACCCATGACATCTCACCCGCCGAACGCAAACAGGCTTATCAGGCAGACATCACGTATGGCACCAATACAGAATTTGGTTTTGATTACCTGCGCGACAATATGGCGTTAGATGCTGCGGCTCAGGTCCAGCGGGGACACGCATTTGCCATTGTTGACGAAGTTGACAGCATTCTCATAGACGAAGCCAGAACCCCGCTTATTATTTCAGGTCCGATCGAGCGCACGGGAAGGGAATACTTTACCGAGTTCAAACTACCGGTCGAGCGGCTCATGCGAAGCCAAAACCAGCTGGTCAGTCAACTCTTGAATGAAGCTGAACGGCTTCTTGAAGAGCAGCAGGAATACGAGGCAGGTATCAAGCTTTTGCAGGTCAAGCGTGCAGCGCCGAAAAACAAACGTTTCTTAAAAATAGCCAAAGAAGGAAAACTGAAAAAACTCATAGATGAAATCGAACTTGACTATATGCGGGATAAACGGCTCGGCGAGCTTGATGCAGACCTGTATTTCAGCATTGACGAGCGCTCCAACATCATTGACCTCAGTGACAAAGGTCGGCAGGCACTGTCACCGCACGACCCTGATTTTTTTGTACTCCCCGATCTCAGCACCATTGACAATCCTGATGAGCTGTCTGAAGAGGAGCGCCTTCGGAGGCGACAGAAGTTGGAACGTGAATTCGCTGAAAAAAGCGAAAAACTGCAGTGTGTATCACAACTCCTGAAAGCGTATTCGCTGTTTGAAAAAGATGTCAACTATGTCGTCACCGATGACGGCAAAGTGCAAATCGTTGATGAATTTACCGGCAGGTTGCTGCCCGGACGGCGGTATAGCGATGGTCTGCATCAGGCGCTGGAGGCAAAAGAAGGAGTACGGATTGAGGGTGAAACGCAGACACTGGCTGCGATCACGATTCAGAATTATTTCCGCATGTATAAAAAACTTGCCGGCATGACCGGAACCGCTGAAACTGAGGCGCATGAATTTCTCAAAATCTACAAGCTCAAAGTAGTGGTCATTCCCACCAATAAGCCAGTCAGACGGATTGACTACGCTGATGTTGTGTACAAGACCAAGAAAGAAAAATACAAGGCTGTCATTCAGGAAATCGAGCGGATGCACGCTCTGGGACGACCGGTCTTGGTAGGCACGGTGTCTGTTGAAACCTCAGAGCTCCTCAGCCGCATGCTCCCGAAACGCATCAAGCATTCAGTACTCAATGCAAAACGCCACAAGGAAGAAGCTGAAATCGTTGCGCGTGCCGGTCAAAGCGGCGCGGTGACGATTGCAACCAATATGGCTGGTCGCGGCACCGATATCAAACTCGGTCCCGGCGTCGTAAAGTGCATGCAGTGCTGTCTGAGCTGTGAGATTGAGCAGGAGCAGGGATGCCAGAGCTGCCCGGATCCGCAGAAGCAGGGTAAAAAAATGAAGGAATGTTTTAAGGACGTCCCCTGCGGTTTACATATTGTGGGAACCGAACGGCATGAAGCCCGTCGCATTGACCGGCAGCTTCGCGGGCGCTCAGCGCGTCAGGGAGATCCTGGTTCCTCACGCTTTTTCTTGTCTCTGGAGGATGACCTTTTGAGAATTTTTGGTGCTGACCGCATCTCCAACATTATGGATCGGTTCGGTATGGAAGAGGATCAGCCCATCGAGCACCGGCTCATCTCCCGGGCAATTGAAAATGCCCAGACACGGGTTGAGGCACGCAATTTTGACATCCGCAAGCACCTGCTTGAATATGACGATGTGATGAATAAGCAGCGTGAAATTATCTATGAGCTGCGAAACCGCGCCTTGCATGATCCTTCCCTTGAGGATCTGGTCAAGGACTATGTGAACGAACTGGCTAGGGAGATTATCCAGACCCACTGGACGGATGTGCAACCGCTTGAAGACACTGAGATTCGTACGTTCAAAGAAGCGGTCTTTCGGCAGTTTTCAACCGTGCTCCTGCGGTCGGCAGATGAGCTGAAAACATGCAAGCCCGATGAGCTTGAAGCATATGTACTCGCTGAAATTATGGCAACCTACAAAAACAAAGAAACGCAGTTTGGCGCTGAAATGCTGCGCCAGCTTGAAAAATGGATGTACCTGCGCGTCCTTGACGAACTCTGGAAAGATCATTTGCTCGACATGGATCACCTCCGTGAAGGCATTGGCTTGCGGGGCTATGCGCAGCAAGATCCTCTGCGTGAATATCAAAAGGAGGCGTATGATCTGTTTCTTGCCATGGTCTCACGACTGAAAAAAGAGTTTATCGAAAAGCTGTTTATGGTACAGATGGTCAGCCGTGACCAGATGCACCGACCCGAGCAACCTCGACAGTTCGTGCTCAGCAGAGGGCAAGAGCAAGGTGACAAAAAGCCGGCGGTGCGCAAAATGCCAAAGGTTGGCAGAAACGATCCCTGTCCATGCGGCAGTGGAAAAAAATATAAAAAGTGTTGTGGGGCAGCGTAACAAAGATGCAAATGCTGTCATGCTGATCGAGGAATGGCAATGAAACCGTATAATCCGCAAAAAGGGGTCCCCGGCTTTTTATTTAGCGCCGGGCTTGCAAAAATAAAAAAGGCTCGTGGTACAGACCTTGGTCTTATTGCCGCAACCCGCCCGTGTGTGGTCGCGGGTGTTTTCACAAAAAACCGGGTGCAGGCTGCACCGGTTATCCTGTGCAAAAAACGGGTGCGCAGCGGCACTGCGCAAGCCATCATTGTCAATAGTGGTAATGCTAATGCCTGCACCGGAGCACGCGGCATACAGGATGCCGCAACCATCTGTGGTCGTGTTGCCCAGGAGCTTGGCATCAGCGAGCGTCTGGTGCTTCCCGCTTCGACCGGTGTTATCGGCATCCCCCTGCCCCTTGAAAAAATTCTTGGAGCCGTACCCGATCTGGTGCAGCGGGCATCGCCTGCTCGGGCACCTGAGGTTGCCCGTGCAATCATGACCACGGATACCTTCCCCAAAATTGTTGCCTTGAGAGAACTCGTCGCTGGAAACCCAATCCATATGTGTGGCATTGCCAAAGGTGCTGGCATGATCATGCCGAACATGGCGACCATGCTCGCGTTTATCCTGACCGACGCTGCTCCGACCGTGAGTGTGTTGCGTCACCTCGTCCGACAGCATGTTGCCTCAACGTTCAACTCTATTTCAGTTGACGGCGACATGAGCACCAATGACACGCTTATGGTGCTGGCAAGCGGTGCATCATCAGTCCGCATAGCACACCTCTCAACGCCTGCCGGGAAGGTCTTTTCTCATCTGCTCCATGAGGTGATGCAGCAGCTTGCCCGAATGATCGTTCAGGACGGCGAAGGTGCAACAAAACTGATAACCATCCAAGTCACCGGTGCCCGAAGCAACGCTGAAGCAAAAAAGGCTGCTCTGGCGGTTGCAAATTCATGTCTGGTCAAGACAGCATTTTTTGGAGAAGATTTTAATTGGGGTCGTATCATGGCGGCGCTGGGCAGATCCGGCGCACGGTTTGATATGGAGCGGGTTGATATTTTTTTTAATGGTATCCAGGCGGTCAGGGATGGTCAGGGAATCGAAGCCGCTGCACCTCGTATCCTGCCAATGCTTGCAAAAAAGGAGATCATGCTCAGTATTGACCTCAAGCAGGGGAAACAGCAAAGTCAGGTGCTCACCTGTGACCTCAGTACCGACTACGTCAGGATCAATGCATCCTATACCACCTAAAGAGCGCAGGGTATAATGCTGACGGACAGGGTATGTGTTATGGTCTGCAGTGACTGAGAGATTGTTGCCGTTACACTACGGCTTGTCGTTGATTTCTTTCTTCTTCGCAGCTTCTTCCTCGTCATTTCCGGCGACCGCATTCTTGAAATTCTTAATACCCTTGCCCAATCCTTTCCCAATCTCAGGAAGTTTTCCCGCACCGAAGATAATGAGGACGATGATCAGAATAACAATTAGTTCGCTCATGCCGATACCAAACATGGTTTCTCCTTTATCAATCTCATAAAAGCCTTTCTATAAACCATAATATGGCATTACTGAAATAGCAAGTAAAATTCCCCAAAGAAATAAAAATTGACAATGAGCAATCAATTCGGTAAAAAAACAATTAAACACTTCACGCACACAAAAAAAACGATGGCGCTAGCATCTGACAAAAAAAAAGTCAGCTCTGAACTGCTTACCAAAGAAATACTCAACACCCGTGAGGCAGCCGCACTCCTCAAGGTAACTCCGCAAACGATTAAAAATTATATTTATTCAGGGAAATTGAAAGCGCTCAAAACACCCGGCGGTCATCACCGAATACGGCGTGTTGACTTAGAAAAAATCGGGTTTTCCCCAACTGAGGCGTTCCCTGAGCATAACCCATCGCACCACGAGCTCATTGGATCCTATCAAAAACTGGTGGATGTACTGATCACAACGATTGAGGCATTCATCAAAGCACTTGATGCTCGGGACATTATTGCGTCAGGACATTCCCAGCGCGTGGCAAGCCTTGCCACCATGGTTGGCAAGACTCTGGGATATTCTGACCGCGACCTGTATGACCTTCGTATGGCAGCACTGCTGCACGATGTCGGTAAGGTTGGGATCAGCGAAGCCATTCTCGGCAAGCCCGGAAAGCTGACTGATCAAGAACTCTTTTTGATCCAGCGGCACCCTGAGATCGGCGAAAAAATCGTATCCAGCATTGATCAACTCCAGAGGATTGCACCGGTTGTCAGACACCACCATGAACGGTTTGACGGACAAGGCTACCCAGACAGACTCAGCGGTGCTGCTATTGAAAAAGATGCTCGTATTATCGCGGTGGCAGGCGCTTTTGATTTTTTGCGTTCCGATCTGTCGTTCCGTCCGGCATTGTCAACCACTGAGGCTTTGCATGAACTCCATCATAACGCCGGTTCCCAGTTTGACCCAGAGATCGTCGAAGCGTTCACGCAGAGTGTTCGCAAAGCTGAAGATCAGCTCTCATAGCAGAGAGCAATCTTGACCATAAGGAGAGAGCGCACATGGGTACGGAGACACCTGATGAACTGATTGAGGTTTTTGTCAAAGAATCTGCCCCTGACTACGGGACAGGACAATATAAAGTCATCCTGCAAGACAAAAAAACAAATCGCATCTTGCCAATTTGGGTTGGTCATTTTGAAGGCAGCGCAATTGCCCTCGGACTTGAAGAAGCCTGGACGCCACGTCCGATGACGCATGACCTTGCCGTCAACATGCTCACTGCGCTGGAAGCACGCCTCACCAAGGTCATTGTCACTGATTTAAAGGAAAACACCTTTTTTGCTCTTATCTGCATTGAACACAAAGGCACATCGCTGCAGATTGATGCGCGGCCAAGCGATGCCATCGCCCTTGCAGTCAGGTTAAAGTGCCCGGTGTATGTGAGCCGACACATTGCCGACAAAATGGCTGATGAACTCGATGATCTCTTCGAACGGCTCCAGCCTCGGACGACGATACATTGAATGAGCATACAGCAATACAGACACCATAACCCCAAGGTGCACCATGCTGAAAAGTTTTCCTCCTACCCTTTCCTTTTCATGCCGGCCTTCAGGAGTTGAGGCTGTGCTATGAAAAAAATAACCGTACTTGACATTCAGCGGCTGAAACATGAGCAGAAAAAAATCGTCATGCTCACCGCATACGATTATCCGTTTGCACGAATTCTTGATGAATGTGGTGTTGATATTGTGCTGGTCGGTGATTCAGTCGGCAACGTCATTATGGGGCTTGAAAACACCCTACCGGTAACCCTTGAGGAAATGGCGCACCATGCGCGGGCAGTGCGCCGGGGCTGTAAACAGGCACTGGTTGTTGCCGACATGCCGTTTCTGTCGTATCAGGTCTCTGGAGAAGAAGCAAAAAAAAATGCCGGCTATCTTCTCAAGCATACCGGTGCTGAAGCGGTAAAGCTTGAAGGCGGGGAAAATATAGAGGGCATTATCCGGGCGCTGACCTTGATTGACATTCCCGTCATGGCGCATATCGGGCTGACGCCACAGTCAATTCACCGGATGGGGGGATACAAAGTACAGGGAAAACAAGAAGCGCAGCGACAAAAGCTCCTCGCCGATGCAGCAGCAGTGGAACGCGCTGGTGCGTTTGCAGTAGTGCTTGAGTGCATCCCTGCAGTACTGGCAAAAGAAATAACCCAATCTCTTACTATCCCCACGATTGGTATCGGCGCAGGTCCGTACTGTGACGGACAGGTGCTGGTGCTCCATGATCTCTTAGGGCTCTCGGGAAGATTTAGACCCAAATTTGTCAGACAGTACGCTCAGCTTGAAGACACCATCAAGCAGGCGGTCAACGCATTCAGTAACGATGTCCGCACGGGAACATTTCCCAGTGATGAATACAGTTTCAAATAACAGCCTACCATGGAAGTCATCAGTCACAGTAATCAGATGCGCCGGACTGCTGATGCCCTCCGAGCCAGCGGTAAAAAAATAGCGCTGGTCCCCACCATGGGCTATTTGCATGACGGACATGTCAGCCTCATCCGGTGTGCACGCAAACAAGCTGATGTGGTCATCGTCAGCCTTTTTGTAAACCCTCTGCAGTTTGGGCCAAACGAAGATTTCACCACCTACCCGCGCGACTTTGACCGTGATGCAGCGCTCATGGAAGGAGCAGGGGTTGATATTGTTTTTGCCCCAATGGTTGAAGACATGTATCCTCCGGGGTTTCAGACTTCGGTCGTGGTACACCACGTTACCAAAAACCTATGCGGACTGTCACGACCCGGTCATTTTGAAGGCGTTACGACCGTTGTTGCAAAACTGTTTCTCTGTACCAAACCCCATCTTGCGGTCTTTGGAGAAAAAGACTTCCAGCAGCTCGTGGTGATTCAGCGAATGGTCAAAGACCTTGGGTTTGACATTCAGATTATCGCTGCGCCGATTGTACGTGAACCCGACGGTCTTGCCATGAGCTCACGCAACGCTTACCTTAACCTTGAGGAACGCAAAGCTGCGGTCTGCCTTTCCCAGTCACTGTTTGAAGCGCAGAAACTTTTTACCGATGGGCAGCGCACTGCCGCACTCCTTATTGATGCAGCTCGAAAACGTATCGCCGCAGAACCGCTTGCCCGCATTGATTATATTAAAATCTGTGACACAGAAACCCTTGAGGACATCGTAACGATCACCCGCGACGCCGTCATGGCGATTGCAGTCTTTATTGGAAAAGCCCGTCTGATTGACAATATCGTGCTGCACGTCTAAGCGCTTCTCTGCACACGGTCAGCACCCTTGCTGAGAAACCGATATTATTAAATGTTGAGAGGTGAAGACTTCTGATTTCTGACTCATCATATCACGATGCAGTAGCCATCTTACTCTACTGCACGATACACCGTTATTCTGTTGGTTGCCTTCCCGAACATGCCGGTGCTCGCCACAGTCAACACAGAAAGTTCCCGTTTCCCGTCTTGGTCAAAATCTGTAAGATAGTAATCAGCGGTATATCCCTGCATGACACCAGTTGTCCAGTTCACAACAAAGTCAGCTCCATTCCATACAAGGCACAACACTTCAGACTGGTTATAGGACATAAGTTTTTTTATGATACCGCTGCCTGCCTTTGAATTTCTGCCCACGATCACACCCAGCCTGCCGCGAGAACCGAACTCATCAGCAATAATGCGCAAGGGGACAAACTGTTGCTGTTGTATTTCATCGCTATACAGACTTTGTATAAAATAATTGGGGGTGCCGCCAAGGTTCATGGTATCGCGCCACAGGGTTTTCCCAGTTCCAGACAGCATGCTGAACCGGTAATCAAACCCCAAAAAGCCCTTACTGAAAACAAAATAAACCTTATCCCCCTGCTCATCAAGATACCCTTCGGCAAAACTGTAAATTCCTGCTCCGCCGGGCATCAAAAACTCGTCACGGGAAAGTGGTTTCCCATCCCGCCATTCAAAATGAAAGAGTGTGCCGGCGAACGGATTTGCAAGGCTTGCTTCCTGCCCGAGCAGGGTCGCATTATCGTCTGCAGGTGTATAGACTCTAAAAAACAGCTTTTGCCCGGTAGCAAGTCTCCGGTATTCGCCTTGGGTATATTCAAGAACAAAAGAATTGGCATAGTGTCCTTCATAGGAGCTGACATAAATCTCATCAATACCATTATGATTCATATCAGCCACATCAACCTGAACAATATGCTCGTCGGTGCCTGCGCTGAGGGTGCCACAGGGGGTAAGGGTTTTTCCGTCAACCTTAAAAATATGGATTTCGTCCTGACCTGCAACCAGCAGCTCTCTTGAGCCGTCACCGTTCACATCCCCTGCAGCAAGCCCCAGCAGAGATTTTCCGGGGATATCATAAGTAAAAACCGGCTCAGAAGAGAAAAAGGGTTTTGGCATGACAAACGCCGGTTTTGTGGGCTTTGGCGCAGCGTGTCGTCGCTGCCGTCGCACCGGCTGGGCAGGTGGCTCATCAGGCGAAACATCTTCCGGTACCTGCAGACGCTCCTCATCAACCGAGGAAGTGACGGTGGTTTCCCGGTGGCTGACCGGCAGGTCAGCCTCTTCAAGCTGCGGATTTGCCTCCTGCATAATTTTTTCTTTGACCGCTTGAGCAAATCTACTGAGCTCAGGTATGACCGCATTCAATCCATCACACTGCACTGTCAGCGGCAAGCACGGTTTGCCAGTACGAACATCAAGCAGCGTGGCATCAATACTGATCACCGAACCAATTTTGGTGATACTGCCGCTCAGGACATAGTCTGCTGAAAGCTTTTTGGCTGTAGCGAGTTTATCCTGAACAGTCAGGTGCTGCACTCCACGGGGAAGCAGCTGGTATACCGAAGAAGCGTCAATAACAACGATACTCTTGGGCGCTGCAATACGCGAGGGAAGCAGTGCACTCACGCCAGACCTGAGGTGCTGTACATCCTCTGCCGCGTGGGTGTCAAAATCAAAAATCAGCACGCGCATCTCTCGTGCAGAGAGCCCGGATGCGCTCACCAGCATAATTACGCAGACAAGAATACACCACACAACACCTTTGTTCATCATGCACACTCATCCTTTCATAGAGAAGTGACACAACCGTACGCCTTTATTTGCCCTAAGCCGAGCGATATCAAAGGGCAGACGCAATCAAATACCTGCATACAATGGCGTTTGAGCGGATTCATGCAATGCGAAAGGTTCACCCGGATGGTGAAGAGCACCGCATGCCGCACAGGTAGGCAGGGATGCCTGCCGAGCATGAGCGAGAACGCCATTGCCTGCGGGTGATAACACTATATAACTCGCTTAGTACCGCTCCACACAATAAAGGGGTCTATGATAAAGGTAACCGGTATCATTTTGCTTTGTCGCCTCTGCTTAAGCCCCTCCGGTGAGGGAGGGGTGCGGGGATGGCTTTTCTGCCCCCACCCAACCTCCCCCTTGGTCCCGCAGAGCGGGATCTACGACAGGGGAGGCTTACTGAAATGGCGGAGAGAGGGCAAAAGAATAACGGCCCCCTTTATGTTGTGGCGGCGTACTGAGTTTAGGTTTGCATAAAATAAAAAAGCTGTAAAGACATTTATGCGGTGCACCGAAAAAGAAGCGAAAAAATGATGCGCAGATTCTCCTGCTGGCTCAGAACGGGGGGGCAAATATCACACTGCATGGCACAAAAAAAAATAATGAACAAACGTTATTTTTAGTTTGACAACAGTATGCCTTTTGTTTTATGAAAATCACGTTTTAACGCATTCCGTTACGGGGGCATTTCAAAACTAACTCTAATGCAGAAAGGAGTATGCGTATGAGACATCAAGGAAGGAAAATCTCAATTCTCTGTGCAGCCGTTCTGTGCAGTATCGCTCTGGTTGCAGGAGCTGCACAGGCAGCCGGGTACCTTGCAAATGAGGTGATTACGCTCTCACCCGGCGAAAACCAAACCCGCGATTTCCTTGTGTACGAGCCGTTTGACATTAAAAACCTTGGGCCCGCAGAGCCGTGGCTGATTATTTGCTCAGGTGACAATGAAACAAAGTGCGGGAAGCTCACCATTACCCTCACGACCAGTGCAAAACCAACCTTTGGCTCCTATATGGATTACTCCTTCGTCGGTTTTGCCTACGCGCTGGGCGGCACGCCCGAGTTCATTAATCAGGCTGCAACCACACCATGGCCTGCTGAAAAAGTGATTACCCTCAATTCGACCTTTGGCATCGTCTATGTCGCTGCTCTGATCAACAAAATCAAGGGAGATGTCCCCCTACCGGCTGAATTTAAGATCGTTTTTAAACTTGCAGTAGCACAATAACAGGGGTTCCATGGTGAGACAACAAACCATATCAATAGAAAGCGGGGATGCAATGACACGATATTGTAAAACAGTGCTTATTGTTTTTTGCATTTCCTGTCTGAGCTTTGCGGGCACCCTCTGGGCAGCCGGTCCTGAGGCAGCAAGCGTCGAGCAGCAGATCAAGATGCTAAAAAAGCAGATGGAGCAGATGCAAAAAAAGATGGAGGATCTGCAGTCGCAGCTCGAAAACGCCAAGCAGGATGCAGCACAGGCACAGCAGCAGGCTGAGAAAGCCTCTCAGGAAATGCAGCGAAAAATGGCTGAGGTTTCAGGAAAATTCAAAGTCCTTGATGACCTTTCAAAGAAATTCAGCCACATCAAGCTCGGTGGGTATGTCCGATCACGCTGGTGGGAAGGACAGAAGGAACAAAACTCCTTTGACGTCACTGAAATTGCCTTCCAGTTGCGCTATGACGTCAGCGAAAACATCTCAGGAGAGTTTCACATCTGGTGGCATCCCAGTGGCAACACCTCCGCACGACCTGAGTTTGGCAACTATGCTAACTGGGCAGGACCAACGACTTTCTTTGAATCAGCATTTGCTGAATTCAGAAACCTGAACATCGGTCCGATAGAAGGCAAACTCATCGTTGGAAAAACCAGAAACCAGGCATTCGGCATTGTCCCTGCCGGCAATCAAGACGGTCGTGTTACCAGCGACTACAGCCTTCTGCATTACAGTTTGAATATTTCCCGCATCACCGGTATCCAGTATCTGACCAAATACAAAAACTTCCGGTGGAACTTTGCGGTATTTAACGGGTGGGGCTATGCTGACGGCAGCAAACCCAATGCGTTTGGATCGCGGCGCACCAATGAAGGCGAATACGTACGGTTTCTGCGGGTTGCCCAGCTCAACCTTGATGACAATAACCACAAGGCATTCAGCACACGGCTTGCGTATGTGGTCCCGAAGCGTGAATTCATAGATAAACTTGAGATTGGCGCAACCTATTTCCATCAAAAACTCAGCAAGTATGACCTTGCGAATATAAACTCGATCATGGGGTTGAATCCCGGCACACAAGGAAACTTTTTTGGCGATCCTACCAACAAAAAGAGCGATTGGAAAGCCGGGCTTGACCTTGCCTATGATTACAACATGTTCACGTTAAAAGCAGAATATTTTAACGGCAGTGTTGCCGGCATTGATGGAAACTGGTGGCATGTCATGCCGGGTTTGAAGTTTAAAAAATTCAAAACCGACGTTTACCTCCGTTATGCACAAGCCACCTATAAAACCGATGCGGTTCCGGATATTCGGGGAAGTGGCTCTTGGGACAAATCCGAGTGGACGCCTCTTATCATTTATCACCTGCACGAACGCGCAAAGCTGTATTTTGAATACTACTTTGAGAAAGAAGACGGAGGTGCAGGAAGAGGCAATATAGATAATAATTTCGGTTTTGTTGAGCTGATCCTGTTCTATTAACATCATTGAACAGAAAAAATAGCCTCATAAAAAAGGTGAGCATCACCTTATGCTCACCTTTTTTCTTGCTAAGCGCAAGACGTTTATGTTAGAACCTCCTACGTTGTCACCGTCCACCACAATACCCAATAAAGAACCATAACCATGAAATTTCTTCTTTCTGGCAATGAAGCTATCGCACGGGGGGCGTATGAGGCAGGTGTTCGTGTTGCTGCAGCGTATCCCGGTACCCCCAGCACTGAAATTCTTGAATCCTTGGTGCAGTACCAAGACATCTACGCTGAATGGTCGGTAAACGAAAAAGTCGCCCTTGAGGTAGCACTGGGAGCTGCCATTGCTGGAGCCCGAGCCCTTGCCTGCATGAAACATGTTGGCGTGAATGTGGCTGCTGACCCACTCCTTACCGCATCCTACACTGGCATCAAAGCAGGTCTGGTCATCGTTACTGCCGATGACCCCGAGATGCACAGTTCACAAAATGAACAGGACAACCGACAGTATGCCCGCTTTGCTAAAGTGCCGATGCTTGAGCCGGCAGACAGTCAGGAGGCAAAGGATTTTGTCAAGCTTGCCTTTGAGCTGAGTGAGCAATTTGACACACCGGTTTTTCTCCGCTCTACCACGCGCATTTCACATGCAAAATCAATCGTTGAACTTTCTGATCCCGAACACCGTGAGCCGCTGCACACGCTTGAGCATCACTTTGAAAAATACGTAATGCTGCCTCGCAATGCCCGGATGCGTCATCCGCTGGTGGAAGAACGGCTTAAACGACTCGCGGCTTTTGCAGACGAATGTGACTACAATGAAATTATCCTGCAGGAAACCGATATCGGCATCATTGCAAGTGGCACGTGCTACCAGTATGCCCGTGAAAGTTTTCCCCAAAAATCGTTTCTCAAACTGTCGCTTGTCTATCCTCTACCGGTAAAGAAAATCAAAGAGTTTGCTGCACGGGTCAAAAAACTCTATGTGTTTGAAGAGCTTGATCCTTTTTATGAAGAGCAGATACGGGCACTGGGCATCCCGGTTACCGGAAAAGAAGTATTTCCGGTGTGCGGTGAATTCAGCCCCACAACAGCTCGGATTGCCATTACCGGTTCAAAACCAAAAAAAAATGCCCCTGCCCTCCTTGAGACGCTGCCGTTGCGACCACCAAACATGTGTCCGGGCTGTCCCCATCGCAGCATTTTCTATGTCCTTAAACAGATGAAGGTGTTTGTGTCCGGTGACATCGGCTGCTATACGCTCGGTGGCTTGCCGCCGCTCAGCGCCATGGATACTTGCATCTGTATGGGTGCAAGCGTGAGCGGTGCCATGGGTATTGACAAAGCACTGGCACCCGACAACCTCGGAAAAGCAGTCGCTGTCATCGGTGACTCCACCTTTCTGCACTCGGGCATGACCGGGCTCTTGGACATCGCTTATAACCGTGGTGCCTGCACCGTGATAATTCTTGACAACCGTACCACAGCCATGACCGGCAGGCAGGAACATCCCGGGACAGGATTTACGCTTAGAGGTCAACCAACAAAACAGGTTGACCTGAAGGCACTCTGTAAGGCTCTGGGCATTGATCATGTGCGCGTGATACATCCGTATGATCTTGAACAGGTTAAATCTACTCTTCAGGAAGAAATTAACCGGCAAGAGGCATCGGTGATTATTTCCCAGGCTCCTTGCGTGTTGCACCGTCGTGAGTTCAAGCCTTTAGGCGGACCGCTTAACATTGATGACAACGCATGTATTGGGTGCAAGGCTTGTCTCCAGATCGGATGCCCAGCACTTGAGTGGCACCCTGAGGGTAACCGCGGCAAAGCACGTATCAACAGCGATCTCTGTACCGGCTGTACGGTCTGCGCGCAGATCTGTAAAAAAGACGCAATTCGACGTGAAGGGTAAGCGCATGGCGGAGCACAGAACAACCAATATTCTGATGGCAGGCGTTGGTGGACAGGGAGTAATCCTGGCAAGTGAGATTGTGTCCGAAGCCATGATGCGCGCCGGCTATGACGTGAAAAAGAGCGAAGTCCATGGCATGGCACAGCGCGGGGGTTCTGTGACGACACAGGTGCGATTCGGCACCAAGGTCTATTCACCGCTCATTCCTGACGGTGAAGTTGATATTCTCTTTTCCTTTGAACTCCTAGAGACGATGCGCTATCTGCATCTGCTGCGGGACGATCCGATCATTATCGTAAATAACCAAAAAATACTCCCGCCCTCAGTTACCTTGGGGAACGACCGGTACCCTGATACCATCCCCGATATGCTTGCGGCACAGTATAGCCGTTTCCATCTGGTCAATGCGCTTGACATCGCCCGTCAGGCAGGCAATCCGAAAGCTCTGAATGTAGCGTTTGTCGGCGCTCTGTCACGCCATTTTGATATTCCCGAATCAATCTGGCAGGATGCCATTGCGGCAATTTTGCCTCAAAAACTGGTTGCCCTTAACCGCAAGGCTTTTGCATTAGCGCGACAAACTATATAAGAGGAGGAGTCCATGATTTGGAATGAATACTACGAAACCATGCCCCGGGAGGAGCTCGAGGCGTTGCAACTCAAGCGTTTACAAACAACGGTGGAGCGTGTGTATGCAACAGTTCCGTTTTACCGGAAAAAATTCGATGAGCTCGGGCTTAAACCTTCCCACATAAAATCGCTCAAAGATCTTAAACTGTTGCCGTTCACCGTAAAAACCGACCTGAGGGACAATTATCCCTTTGGGCTGTTCAGCGTACCCATGGAAAACGTCGTGCGGGTGCATGCCTCATCGGGCACAACCGGTAAACCCATTGTGGTGGGCTATACCCGGCGTGACATTGACACGTGGGCTGAGCTCATGGCACGCACACTGACTGCAGCAGGTATCCACAAAGGCGATATTGTGCACAACGCCTACGGCTACGGGCTTTTTACCGGTGGGCTGGGCGCACACTACGGCGCGGAACGCATCGGCGCGTCCGTGATCCCGATTTCCGGCGGCAATACCAAACGTCAGATTATGATTATGAAAGACTTCGGACCAACCGCTGTGACCTGTACGCCCTCCTATGCCCTGCACCTTGCCGATGTTGCCCGGGAAATGGGACTTGATCCTGCCAAGGATTTCAAAATCAGAGTCGGGTGTTTCGGCGCTGAACCGTGGTCTGAGAACATGCGGCACCAAATAGAAAAAACCTTTCATATTGATGCCATTGATATCTTTGGACTGAGTGAGGTCATCGGTCCGGGAGTATCAACTGAATGTATTGAGGCAAAAAACGGACTTCATGTCTTTGAAGACCACTTCATCCCCGAAATCATTGACCCCAAAACCGGCGAGCCGCTGCCTGACGGAGTACAGGGCGAACTGGTGTTTACGTCAATCACGAAGGAAGCATTCCCGGTAATCCGGTACCGTACCCGCGATATTTCAAGCCTCACCCGCGAAATCTGCAAATGCGGAAGAACACTTGTCCGCATGGCACGCGTCACCGGCAGAACCGATGACATGTTGATCATCCGAGGTGTCAATGTCTTCCCCTCGCAGATCGAAAGTGCACTCATGCAAATTGAGGGACTTGAACCCCACTACCTGTTGATCGTTGATCGGAAGGACAACCTTGATACGCTTGAGGTGCAGGTCGAGGTCAATGAAAAAGTCTTTTCTGATAAGGTCAAGCAGCTCGAAAAGCTGGAACAGCGCGTGGTGCGCGACATCAAAGAACTGTTCGGCGTAACCTGTAAATGTACGCTCGTCGAACCCAAAACCATTCAGCGCAGTGAAGGCAAAGCCCAGCGGGTTATTGATAAACGCAAACTATAATCTACCAGAGGTAGTGTCGAGTCGGGTTAAAAAGCTCGCTCGCCCCCTTGTATTGGTTACCTTCGTAAGGAGACTGCTATGAAAGTACAACAAATTTCGGTCTTTTTGGAAAACAAATCAGGCAGACTTGCCGATGTGACCCGGGTGCTGGCACGTGCGGGCATCAATATCAGAGCACTGTCCATCGCCGACACGTCTGATTTCGGCATTCTGCGTATCATCGTCAATGACCTTGACAAAGCAATGGCAGTACTCAAGGACAACGACTTCACCGCCAGTAAAACCGACGTGGTTGCAGTCGAGGTTCCGGACACACCCGGCGGGCTTGCCCACATCCTTGAACTGCTCGAAAAAAACTCGGTCAACGTCGAATACATGTATGCATTTGTGGAACGCAGTTCGGATAATGCAGTGATTATCTTTCGGTTTGATGAAAACGACAAGGCAATCTCAATTCTTTCCGCCGCAGGGATCACCATCCTCAACGGCGCGAAAGTTTACAGCATATAAACTGGAGCATCACTGCTCCCAGAACAATACCATCATACAATAGGGGAGGAGAAAACATGAAAAAAATGCTGCTCTGCATGATCATCGCACTCGGGTGGATTATGTGCCGACAACCTGCTGGTGCTGCTGAGCCAATCAAAATCGGCGCGCTGTTTGCCGTTACCGGGCCAGCCGCCTATTTAGGGGAGCCTGAAAAAAATACCGTGCTCATGGTTCAGGAGCAGGTGAATGCAGCCGGTGGCATCAACGGCAGACCGATTGAGATCATCGTTGAAGACACTGAAGGCGATGAAGCAAAAACCGTCATGAAAGCAAAAAAACTGATAACGCAGGATAACGTCATTGCGATCGTCGGGCCAACCCGTAGCGGTACCACGATGGCTGCTATCCCCATCGTCGAGAAATATGAAGTCCCGATGATATCATGTGCAGCGGCTGAAGACATTGTGAAACCGGTTAAAAAATGGGTGTTCAAGACTCCGCAAAGCGACGCTGATGCAGTTCGTGTTATTTATGAAAAAATCCGTGCGATGGGGCTTTCAAAAGTTGCTATTACCTCGGGTACGACTGGTTTTGGGGCTGCAGGCCGCGAACAGTTAAAAAAGCTTGCTCCTGAGTATGGCATAACGATTGTTGCTGACGAGACCTATGGCCCAAAAGACACTGACATGACGGCGCAGCTCACAAAAATCAAAGCAACCGACGCACAGGCAATTATTAACTGGGAAATCGTTCCCGCCCAGACCACCATCATTAAAAACAAAAAACAGCTTGGCATCACCATTCCGCTCTTTCAAAGCCACGGCTTTGGGAATATCAAGTTTGCGCGAGATGCCGGCGATGCTGCAGAAGGTGTACTGTTCCCGGGTGGCAGACTGCTTGCTGTGGATACGCTTCCTGACAGCCATCCCCAGAAGGCGCTGCTTGCTCGATACAAGAAAGAGTATGAGGAAAAGTTCAAAACCGACGTGAGCACGTTCGGCGGACATGCGCTGGATGCCATCAACTTGGTTGTTGCTGCGCTGAAAGCGGTCGGACCGGACAAAGCAAAAATCCGTGATCACATTGAAAACACCAAAAACTTCATCGGCACTGGCGGTATTTTCAACTATTCACCTGACGACCACTGTGGATTGCAGAAAGATGCGTTTGAAATGCTGACAGTGAAAGGCGGCAATTTTGTTGTGGCGAAGTAAGCGGGGTTCTATAAAACTTTTACGATGGCTGGGTCAGGCAGCAATGTCTGACCCAGCCGTTTTTTTATTGCAGGGGCATACCGGGTTGCTGTCTGTCGCCTACTCTTCAGCGTAGGTCATCTGCGGACATTCAGACCATAAATCCTCAAGTCCGTAAAACGCTCGTTCCGCGTGGTGAAACACGTGCACGATGACATCAGCATAGTCAAGCAGCACCCAGCGCCCGGTACGCAGCCCCTCAATACCGAGTTCCTGAAAACCTGCCTCGCGCATCACCTGCTGCACATGTTCAGCAATTGCCTGCACCTGCCGGGTTGACGTGCCGCTGCACAGGACAAAATAGTCGGCAAACGATGCAACCGCATGGATATCAATAATCACGAGGTCATGTGCTTTTTTTTCAGCGGCAAGTCGCGCACACAGCAGTGATTTCTCTTTTGCATCCACGCTGTTCTCCTCGTGAGATGAGTATCTTTAGGTACTATACCGTACTCCTTTACCCCCCACGACAGCAATCCTTCAGGGTTTAGGTGCATACAGGGCATGCCGCTGTATGTAGCGCTCAACTGCATCAGGAACCAAATAGCGTATCGAAGCGCCGCACGCCAGTGCTTCACGGATTGCACTTGAGGATATATCAAGGAGCGTCACACTCCGGTAAAACACCCGATATCCTGAACGGTGTTCATAGTAGGTACCCCTGCGGTTGCACCTAAATTCTTCCCTAAGGTCAGCCGGAATCATATCTTCAAACCGACACCGCATCCTTCCCGGTCGGTCCATGACAATAAAATGGCATGCAGAAAAAAAATCAGGGTAGTATTTCCAGGTATGGATGTCACGGAATGCGTCGCTGCCAATGATGAAAAAAAGTTCGTCTTGCGGCGAAAGAAGTTTATTGAAACGGGCAATGGTTTCAAAAGAATAGGACTTTCCTGCCCGGCGTAGTTCACTATCAGAAACCCTAAAAGAGGGGTTGCCCTGCACCGCAAGCCGCACCATTGCCAAACGGTGGTGGGCAGGTGCAATTTTTTTTGTTTTATGCGGGGGAAGATGTGCAGGGACAAAGATAATCTGCGAAAGACCGCACCGCTGTCTGATTTCCTCAGCAGCCCGCAGATGCCCCAAGTGTATGGGATTAAACGTACCGCCAAAAAGGCCGATAGATTTGCTGCTCAAATTTTACTCTCGTATCTGTCCATCACCGTACACAATAAACTTGGTGGTGGTCAGCTCCTCGAGCCCCATAGGCCCGAACGCGTGTATTTTTGACGTGCTGATGCCGATCTCAGCACCAAGCCCAAGTTGTCCTCCGTCATTGAACCGGGTTGAAGCATTCACCAGCACCACCGAAGCATCCACCTCATTGAGAAACCGCTGCGCATGATCATAATTTTTCGTTACGATCGCCTCGGTGTGTTTTGACCCGTAGGTTGCTATATGGGCAAGTGCTTCATCAAGGCTGCTCACCACTTTCACCGAAAGGATAAGATCAAGATATTCTTCATACCAGTCCTGCTCGGTCGCCGGTTCAGCAGCAGGATAGAGTGAGCAGGTCTTCTCACAACCTCTGAGCGTTACCTGTGCCGCACGAAAACGATCAAGCAGCGTTGTCAGGTGCTTTTCTGCAAATCGCTCGTGCACGAGCAGTGTTTCCATGGCATTGCACACACCGGGTCGCTGCACTTTTGCATTGAGCGCAACCTTCTGTGCCATCGCAGGGTCAGCAGATTCGTCAATGAACACGTGGCAGACACCCTTGTAGTGGGCGATCACCGGAATGCGCGAATGCTCATAGACCGTTTTAATGAGTGATTCACCGCCCCGCGGGATAACCACATCAATATACTGCTGCAACCCCAGCAGTGCCAGTACTGCTGCGCGGTCGGTAACTGGAACAACTTGCGCTGCGGTTCCCGGAATGTCGGCAGCAGCGAGCGCCTCCTGCATCAGTGCACCCAGCGCAAGATTTGAGTGTAGTGCCTCTTTGCCGCCGCGCAGGATAACCGCATTCCCCGACTTCAGGCAGAGTGCGCCCGCATCAATGGTAACGTTTGGACGCGATTCATAGATGATGGCAATCACGCCTAAAGGAATGCGCTTGCGACCCACCAGCAGTCCGTTCGGACGGCGCCACATGCGGGTCACCTCACCCACCGGATCAGGAAGCCGTGCAATATCTTCAAGCCCGGTCGCCATTTCCCTGATCACCTTATCGCTGAGCGTCAGACGGTCAATAAAGGCAGCAGGATGTCCGCATTCACAAGCCGCGGCAAGGTCTTTTTCATTTTCCTGTTGCACCTGCATTGCGCGCTCTCGCAGCAAATCTGCCAATATGAAAAGCGCCTTGTTCTTTTGGGCAGTACTCGTGGTAGCAAGTGTGCGCGCCGCTCGCTGTGCGGTCTGTGCAATGTCGGTCATTTGTGTTGTAATGTCCATAGCAGAACACCCCTGCGCCATGCAGGCTACTCCATGGCGGTTGCTGGTTTCAAAACAACAAGGTCGTCTCGGTGAATCACCTCAGGTCGCGGGCACTGTCCCAGTACCTTTTCAATCTGCGAGGTTTTTAGTCCCTTGATTTTATCAATTTCTTCAGAACTGTAGGCAGAAAGCCCCCGTGCAAACTCATTGCCTGCTGCGTCGCAACAGCTCACCGCCTCACCGGCACCAAACGTCCCCTTGACCGCGATAATGCCGCTGGGCAGCAGGCTCCTCCCCTTCTCCACCATCGCTGCGGCAGCACCTGCGTCAACCTGAATACTGCCCTGCGGCTTGAGGATAAAGGCGATCCAGTGTTTTCGGCTGGTCAGTTTATTTTGATCGGGCAAAATCAGAGTGCCGACGTTCTTTGCAGAGAAAATATCATGTAAAATACCCGGCTGCTTGCCATTGGCAATAATGGTCGGAATCCCGAACAACGCCGCTGTTTTGGCAGCTTTAATCTTACTTGCCATGCCGCCGCGTGAAATCGTTTTATGGGTTGTTCCGGCACGCTGCTCGATATCGGTATCAATGCTGCGAATCACCGGAATAAGCTGCGCATCAGGGGCTGTATGCGGGTCTTTGTCATAGACACCGTCTATATCAGTAAGGATAATGAGCACATCCGCCTGTGCGACATTGGTCACCAGCGACGACAGGTAGTCATTATCACCAAACTTTATTTCATCAACGACGACGGTATCATTTTCATTAATCACCGGCACAACACCCAAATCAAGCAAACTCTCCAATGTGTGTCGTGCGTTGAGAAATCGTTTCCGGTCCCGCAAATCGCCGTGGGTGAGCAGAATCTGCCCAACCTGAATGTGGTACCGGGCAAACTGCCGCGCATAGAGACCCATCAGTCCAATCTGCCCCACGGCTGCTGCTGCCTGCTCCTGTGCAAGAATTCGCGGTCGCTCCCGAAAACCGAGCTTGCCCATACCCGTGGCAACCGCACCCGAGGTTACCATGATAAACTCAATACCACGGTCTGCACGCAGACTTGCTATTGACCGGGTGATGTCGCTGAACACCTTCCGGTCAAGCTTCCAGGAGGGCGTGGTCAGCACGTAGCTACCGAGCTTCACTACCGCCCGTCTGACCTTACGGATAATTTCTTTTCTCAGCTGCTGCGTCGGCACTGAAGGGCTCATGAAAGAGCGCTGACGGGGATGACGCTCACTTTCTTGCGGTCTTTGCCAAAACGTTCAAACTGCACAATGCCATCTATTTTCGCAAACAGGGTAAAATCCTTGCCCACACCGACATTTTTGCCGGGATGAAATTTGGTGCCGATTTGTCGCACCAAGATATTGCCGGCTTTCACCAGTTGTCCGCCAAACCGCTTCACGCCAAGCCGTTGCCCGGCACTGTCACGACCGTTGCGGGAACTCCCGCCTGCTTTCTTATGCGCCATACTGCTATCCTCCTATGGTGCCTGTTTCAGTTCCTTGAGATATTTGAAAAAATCGCTGTTCGTGCTTAAAATAATTCGCGTATCTTCGCCCAGAGCACGTTTATAAATGTCAAGACTCATGACAAAGGAATAAAATTCTGGATCGCGATTGAATGCCTCAGCATAAATCCGGGTAGCTTCAGCATCTGCCTTTCCTTTAATCTCCTCAACCGTGCGGTATGCTTCTGACTGAATCCTGCGGAGCTCTTTCTCCTGATCACCCTGTATTTTCTTGCTTTCGCCCTTCCCCTCGGAGCGGAATTTTTCTGAAATCTGTTTCCGTTCTGCGATCATCCGTTCATAGACTTTTTTAAGCACTTCCTCAACATAATTAATCCGCTTAATCCGGATATCAACCAGCTCAATGCCAAACTTTTCAAGTTTAGGGGCTGCCTGCTCTAAAATGCCGCGGGTCATAGCCTCACGTCCGAGTTTTATGTTGCCATGGTCATCAACCTTGTCCGGCAGACCTGCGGTTGAGATGTTTTCGGTCCTGAGCAATCGGTTTGAGCTGCGCACCACCTCGATCAAATGGTTAGAGGTCACAAAGTTATAGATCGTGGCATCCAGAATATCGTCAAGTTTTTTCTGAGCAGCCTGAACATTATTGACCGTTTTATAAAAGGTAAGTGGGTCCTTAATGTACCAGCGGGCAAATGCATCAACCCAGATAAAGGTTTTATCCTGCGTCGGCACCTGCCCCGGATCGCTATCCCACGCAAGCAGGTTTTTGGGGAAATAGTTCACAGTCTGGATGAACGGTACCTTCACGTGCAGTCCGGCTTCGGTAACCGCGTCGCCGACCGGTCTTCCGAATTGCGTAATAATCGCCTGCTCGGTTTCGTCAAGCGTATAGAACGGCTGCCCCAGCAGCAGAAACACAGCAGCCATGAGGGTTAGAATGCCTGCCGTGTTTTTCATTCTTTTTTCTCCCCAGCCTTATCCGCAAGATTCAAAAGCGGGAGCAAGCCGCGCTGATCCGTGTCAATGATATATTTTGTCCCCAACTTGGGGACAACCGCTGCCATTGTTTCAAGATAGAGCCGCCGCCGGGTCACGTCTTTTGCCTTGCTGTATTCCTGCCACAGCGCCAGAAAACGGTTTGCATCTCCCGTTGCGCGGTTAATCCGCTCAAGCGCATATCCTTCAGCGTCTTTAATGGCGCGCTCAGCCTCGCCAAGTGCTTCAGGGATTACTTTGTTGTAGGCTTCCCGCGCCTGATAAATCATGCGTTCCTTCTCTTGCATCGCTTGGTTCACTTCATTAAACGAAGCCTGTACCGGTTCAGGCACGGTTGTTTTTTTCAGTTCAAGATTCACCACCGTAATGCCGGTATCTGCCTCGTTGAGTGCTTCCTGCAGCAGTCGCTTTGCCTCAGTCGCGATCTCAAGCCGTTCAGTAATTACCTCGTTGATGCTCCGGTCACCGACAACCTGACGCATAACCGCCTCTGACAGGTCGCGCAGGGTGAGCTGGACTTTGTTCACCCGAAACAGATACTTATAGGGGTCGCCGATACGATACTGCACAATCCACGGCACGACTGCACAGTTCAAATCTCCGGTGAGCATCAGTGATTCATCCAGAAACTCTCGCTCCGACGCATACTGAGTCCGCTCGCCCGGCAGAATCGTGCGAATGCCAAATTCCTCAGTATATACATACTGCTCCCGCACACGGGTAACTTTTTCAATACCTGCTGGAAGCTTAAAATTGAGCCCCGGTGTTGCAATCCGGACAAAGCGTCCAAACCGCTGCACAACCCCGACCTCGCCAGCCTGTATGCTGTAAAAACAAGAAAGCAGGAGCAGTCCTGCAACGATCAGCAGTGCGACAAACAAACCGGAGAGTGCCCTTCCCGTAAAAAGCTCTTTCATCCTTCGCAGAGCAGCATCAACGTCAGGGGGTTCCTGTCGCTTCCACGGTCCGTTGCGCATATTGTCGTTACCAAACGGCATGGCATCCCTTTATATTGGTTTATCCGTATCTCTTGTTTCAGGTACCTTCTCCCCAACGCCTGAAGCCTGTTTCGTAATCGTTGCCCATAATAGGGAATGGGCAACTTCCTTTCCAGCATAGGGAGTCTTTAGCCCCTCCTGCGAGGGAGGGGTAAGAGGAGGGCTTTTCTGCCCCCACCTCACCTCCCCCTCTCAGGGGAGGCTCACTGTTTTACCCCTTGCCCAGTTTTCACTTAATTACAACACAGTCTCCTGAAGCGGAGAGCTTGACTTGGAGTTTATGGCGCGTGTTATTGCGAACCACGATACACTCAAATATCACCCTCACCTCAATCCTCTCCCATCGAGGGCGAGGAAGTTGCTCTTTCCCTGTTATGGGCAACGATTGCAACACAGCATCTCAAGAGCACGGAAGTGGAGTGTAAAAACAAACCACGCTCCCCGAACCATGAGACCTGCTTCAGGCTTCCCAGCCTTTTGCCTCACCAAAAAGTGAGTGGTGAGCAGTGAACAGAAATCAGCAAAAACCTCTTAAGGTTCTTTCTGATTTCTGACTCCTACCCCCTCTATCATTGATTCAATCAGCCGCGCTACCGATAATACCGCACTTGCGCTTCACGACTTCATAGTGCTCGCGGACATTATCCTGAATCTGGTCAATGATATCATCGGGCAGATGCCGGAAGCGGCGCTGGAGTCTGAGATAATCGCGAATCGGTCTGAGTTCTTTAACATACTTGGTCAGCTCGTATTTACCATACACGCATTCCCCGAGTGGGAAAACACCGGTCTCAACTGCAAGCCGGCACAGCTCAATGGCAAGGTCAGCATCCGTGCCCCAGCCCGTCGGACACGGACTGAACACATGCAAAAACGCTGGTCCCTTGATGTCTCGCGCCTTCCGTACCTTGCGGGCAAGGTCGGTCGGATGCGCTGGCGTTGCGGTCGCCACATACGGTATGTGGTGTGCAAGCGCTATCAGCGGCATATCCTTTTTCTGTGTGGTCTGACCGATACTGTTCTTGCCATGCGGCGAGGTCGTGGTGGTCGCACCATAGGGCGTTGCGCTGCTGCGCTGAATACCGGTGTTCATGTACCCTTCGTTGTCAAAACAGACATAAATAAAGTTATGCCCCCGCTCCAGCGCGCCTGACAACGCCTGCAACCCAATGTCAAAGGTCGAACCGTCTCCGCCCATCGCAACAACCGTCACCTCCTGCGCCGGTCCCCGACCCTTGCGCTTCATCGCCCCAAGCCCTGACTCAATGCCTGCAGCAACCGCTGCCGTATTCTCAAACAGCGCATGAATCCAGGGAATATCCCAGTTGGTTGTGGGAAACGGCGACGATATAATCTCCATGCACCCGGTGGCACACGCAACAATCGTGTCCCTGCCCAGCGTCTTGAACACCTGTCGCATCGCAAGCACTTCCCCACACCCGATACATGCCCGGTGTCCCGGCATAAACACTTCACCTGCTTCTCTTAGTTTTTGCAACGTTGCTGTATACGTCGCGGTCGTGGTATTCATCCCCGTACTCCTATCGTTTCATATCCAATCTCAAGGTTCTTCTCTGCAATCTCTCGCGCACGGTCAAACATCGCCTCAAACTGCCGTGGGCTCATGTCCCTGCCGCCAAGTCCACCGATAAAGTTCATCACGCGCGGCTGATGCAGCGTGCCGTACAGCGCTGATTTCACCTCAGTGCACACCGGGCCCGTGGTGCCGCCATAGGTCATTGACCGTTCAAACACAATAACATTCTTGGCTGCCTGTACCGCCTCCCTGAACGCCTGCACAGGAAACGGACGCCACAGCCGAATCCGCACCAGCCCGACCTTCCTGCCCCCAGCCCGTAGGTTGTCAACAGCTACAGAAGCCATCTGATTGAAACTGCCAATAGCTACAAGGATGGTATCAGCATCCTCAGTCTTGTAAGTCTCCACCGGCTTGTACTGCCTCCCAAACCGTCTCCCAAACTCTTCCCAGACTTTGACAATGGTTCCATAGGTTTCTTTAATAGCAGTGTCCTGCGCCTTCCGACACTCAGCATACACTGCTGGCGGTGCAAACGCGCCCATAGTCACCGGACGGTTTGGATCAAGCGGATACGGATACTTCGGCGGCGGCAAAAAATCACCCAGTTCTCCCTTCTCAAACATAAAATAGGGCTCTACGACGTGCGAAACATGAAATCCGTCCATATGCACCATCACCGGAAACAATACCTGTGGATCTTCGCCGATCCTGAACGCACACAGCGTCAGATCATGCGCCTCCTGCGCATTCTCCGCAACGTACTGAATCCAGCCCGTATCCCGAACAGCCATCGCATCAGAATGATCGCCCCACACATTAAGTGGTCCTGACAGCGCCCGATCCGCAACTGCCATCACCACCGGCAGCCGCATTGATGAAGTCAGATACAGCACCTCATGCATCAGCTCAAGCCCCTGCCCTGCGGTTGACGTAAATGTGCGTGCTCCAACCGCTGCCGCACCAAGACACGCGCTGATCGCCGAATGCTCTGACTCAACATAAATATAGTTTGCATCAAGCTCTCCTGATGCCACCATCTCCGAAAGCCGTTCCACGATATGGGTCTGCGGTGTGATAGGATAAGCTGCCACCACATCTACATCAGCAAGACGTACCGCTTCTGCAACCGCAAATGAACCTTCCGCTCCTACTCTCCGTGCCATCTCAGTGTTCCTCCTGCACCATGGTTATCGCATCCTTGGGACATTCCCGTGCACAAATCCCACACCCCTTGCAGTAGTAAAGATCTGCCACATAATACCCCTCACCATCCTTCACAATGCAGGGCTCGGGACAAAAACTAAAACAAATCCCGCACTTCACGCACTTTGCCCGGTCAAGAACTGGCCGCTGCGAACGCCAGTCGCCCGTGCAGTATTCAGCTGCATTGCCTGGCTCGTGAATAATTGCGCCAATCGGTATTTCCTTCCACGTCAGCTCAAAATCTTTCTTCGCCATCATCTCAGCCCTCCACACAGGTCTCTTCAAACGCTCTTTTGCATGACGCAAAGTTCTTCTCGCCAAGTTTGCCAAACCGGTGCGCAAACACCTCCCTGAGCGAGCCAACATCAATAAGCCCGGTTGTCTTCACCAGCGCACCAATCATGGTGGTGTTGGCGATCGGTCTGCCAATCGTCTCACTTGCTATCTTGGTCGCATTCACTGTTGCAACGCGGCACTGGATACCAAGCTCCTTTTTGATCTCAGCCCCTGATTTACTGGTGTTCACAATCACAATGCCTTTGTCCTTGAGCCCTTCCAAAACGTTCACGACACTGGTCAAGGTTGGATCCAGTACCATCACAACATCAGGCTCCTCCACTTCGTTGCGCAGCCGTATCGGCTCTGTATCAACCCGGATAAATGCCCGCACCGGCGCTCCCCGACGCTCAGGACCAAAACTGGGAAACGCTTGTGCATATTTCCCCTCATTAATTGCTGCCTCCGCTACCAGCTCCGCTGACGTCACCGCGCCCTGCCCACCACGTCCGTGCAACCTGATTTCAAACATACATAGGTCCTCCTTCACCGTTGACTTTAACCCCCTGCTTGTCGCCCTTTAAAAGGGTTTTTTTATATCACAAAATTGACCTTTTTGTCAATGAAGCAGGCGGTCGGAGCCTTGCGCTAACAAGCATGTTACTACCCCCTTACTGTTTATTGCGAATCGTGCTAAAAATGGGAGGAAGCAATCTCAAAAACTCGTGCTCATGAAATCGTCTAACTTCACCCACGAAAAAAACGGAAGGCTCATAGTGAGAAGTGAAAAGTAAAGAATGATCTCGTTTTTAGAAATTAAGCAACAACAAACAATACCGTATTTTGGAAAGGGGAAAAAGGGGGCAAGATGAAAAAGACATGCGGTTCATTTTAACTGGATAGTGTCAAAAAATTGCTTGTTGTTTAGTGTTCCAGCAGGTGCTATTCGTCGCTGCTTTCCATATCTACTAAAGAAATATCTTTATAGAGCAGATTTTCTTCACCCTCTTCTGCAGCGTATTTGTTGCGTTTTTCTATTTCTGCCTGACAGTTAATACAGTAGCGGGCAAAAGGAAGGATTTTAAGCCGCTTTTTGTTGATTTCCTCACCGCACTCTTCACACAACCCGTAAGTACCGTCCTTAATCTTTTGCAGTGCTTCATTAATAGCGTTCAGTTTTGCCCGTTCGCGTTCGCCAAGCATATAGGTCATCTGACGGTCTTTTTCGATGTCAACATCATCATAGAAATCGCCAACATCACGGTCTGGCGCACTGCGCTCAGTTCTGATATTTCCATCAATGCCGGTAAGAATCTGCTCGCGCAGCTTTAAGAGCTCCCGCTCAAGGGGCGATATTTTTTTAGGTTCTTTAGCTTTAGGCTTATCCTTAGCAGCAGCTCGCTTTGCCATATTTCCTCTTTGTTCTGGTGCATAGGGGATTCAAAAATGAAGCAGATGTATAAACCGCACCGCTCTGTTTGTCAATACTTTTTTGCTTGGTTTGCTATTATTACAACAACTGCACAGAAAAAAGGTTCTCTTGCTTTTCCGCCTGCAGCACCTCATCTCTGGGCGACAAAAAGCGGAGGACGAATGCTCAACGCAACACCGGCACCTTTAATGCCTTCAACGAGCACCATGGTCGCCGGTTCACCTTTGTGTGGATGCACACACTGCATGACCTTCGGTTCGATCCTCTCCTGGCGCATACCGGCAATGAGATCAGCTGTCCGCTCAGCATTGTAAACAGCAAAAAACGAACCGCCGGTCTTCAAAAGATAGGCTGCAGCCCTGAGGAAATCCTGCAGAGTGCCGTGCACTTCATGCCGCGCAGCGGCTTTCTGCGCATCCGGATTAACTTTTCCGGTGCCGGCAGCGTAAAAAGGCGGATTGGTTATGACAGTGTCAAAAAAACCAGCGGGAAAATGCTTGCGAATCTGCCGTATGTCGCACTGTGTAACACTGACTTTTCCTTCGCAGCGGTTGAGCGAAACGTTTTTTAGAATAAGCTCGACCAAATCGCCCTGAATTTCAAGTGCCGTGACCTGTTGCACCTGAGCGCTTCTTGATAGCAGCAGCGACAAAACCCCGCTCCCCGCGCCAAGATCAGCAACGTGTCCGTATGCCTTTGCTGCCGCAAATTCAGCAAGCAGGATTGAATCCACCGAAAACCGGTAGCCTTGTTTCGGCTGATAGAGTTTCAGCGAGCCGTCAAAAAGTTCATGGAGTTCAAACGGCATTGGCTGCTTCTCGTGCAGCATTTCCTTCCTCTCAAACTTTCGTGTTTCGGGTGTCGTGTTTCGTGATTCGGATTTCGTGCATCATTTTTCAGACTCTTACATATAAAAGTTTGAGATTTTATCTCTCGGAAAATTGTTGCCTTGCTTCAGACCTCCCCAAACCCCTCCTTGCCAAGGAGGGGCATGAAAAGCCTCCCGTGTCGCAGATCCCGCCCTGGCGGGAAGAGGAGGAGGTGTTGTGGAGGGGGCATAAAAGCAAAATTTTAAATATCCTTAGTACCGCTCCACACAATAAAGGGGTCTATATTTATAAATGTGATGGGTATCATTTTGCTTTCTCGCCTCTGATCATTTTGTTCTTAAGCCCCTCCTGTGAGGGAGGGGTGCGGGGAGGGCTTTTCTGCCCCCACCCAACCTCCCCCCTGGTCCCGCAGAGCGGGATCTACGACAGGGGAGGCTTACTGAAATGGCGGATAGAGGACAAAAGAATAACCACCCCCTTTATTTTGTGGAGGCGTACTTAGATAGGCTTTGTGTTTTGTTGTTACCTTATCATAAACGGATAAAACATGAAACACGCTCCACGGGCACCGAACCACGCTCCCCTGTCTTATCACTTCTCACTGTTCACTTCTCACCTAAAAAAAGAGCCAGGTGCCTTCACAAACACCCAGCCCTTTCACATTCTCCTGTTTTTCTTCTCTCACCTGCGAAACAGCGGATTCCACATGACAATCGTAATCTTCTTACTGCCGCCGTTTGAGGTGATCGGCACAGTCGCCCGGTACAAGCCAAACCGCGGCACCGCATTACGGTCAACAGTTGCCGTCACCGTCGCTTCCTCACCAGCCGCAACACTACCAGAGGAAGGCTCAAAACTCAGCCAACCAGACCCTCTGCCCTTGTACTCAATATCACCAATGCTCCACAACAGCGTGCCTGTGCCTGAATTACGAACTGTTATTGAAAAAGAGTTTTCACGCAATCCTACACTATAAAAGTTTTTATCAACAGCAAGTACAGGAGTACCCTCTTGTGACACAGAGCTAACCTCCATATTTACCAAAACGGTTGCCGCAGGAGACGTTTCAGAACCTGGCATAAAATCAAGGGTTGCCGTATAGGTGTTTTCTGAAAGCCCGGTGCGGTTCACCAAAAGGGCAATTGATTCTTGTTCTGAGGGAGCAATCGTAAAAGATATCGGATTCACCGTAAGCCAATCTGCGGCTTTCACGTCATAATGTACCGCAATATTCCATGACCCTGATGCAGTTCCGGTGTTTTTAGCAGTGATTTCTTGCTCTGAAATCTGCGGACCAAAAGTTACAAATGTAGGAGAGACCTGAAGTTGTGCCGCTCCTTCTGATGGCGGCTGTTGTCCAGATTCCTGTAGAGTAATCCGTATGAGCACATTATCAGAACCACCATTTGAAGTTACCGGAATTGTTGCCTCGTACCGGCCAGGAGTTTGCGGCAAGAGGGTTCGGTTAACCGTTACCGAGACAATGCGGTTGCCAGAACCAGCACGCGGCGTTATTGCGGTGATCCAGCCCGAGGCTCCGCGATATACAGGTTCGCCAACGTCCCACTCAAGCGTTCCGCTTCCTGTATTACTAATGGAAAATGTTTGCGTTTGAATTGGATAGCTTGTATCGCCTATCGGAAAAGAGAACCCCACAAACCCTGTTGTCTGTAATACAGGCACTGTTATTTCGCCTGCACCTCCACTTGACGGTGGAGCAGAAGTTGTTGTGGTTGCGGGCGGTAGTGAGGTTGTTGTCGTTGATGGCGCCGTTGTTGTCGTTGATGAAGATGATGTCGTTGATGAAGTGGTACTGCCGCTGCTCAAGCCGGCGGCAAAGAACGTACCGGTAACCCCAGCCGCAAGTTGTGACAGACTCGGCTGGGACGTATTGCTAAGCGTTATTCTTGCGCAATTACCGGTTATCGTTATCGGACGCACAAGATTCCAGCTTGTGGCAGTCACGTCATAATATACTACCTCATTGCTACCACCGCATACGGTTATGTCTATTGATGGTGAAGATCCCTGTACAACATCTACCACGTCAAAATATCGTGTCGGTGTAATGCCTGACACTGTTTTCGGCGCTTCGTTAAACGAAGCAAGCACCGCGCTGGTACCACTGGTAAGGGTAATCGCATTAATAACACCCGGAATCGTTTCGTTTGAACTGTTAACGGTTTTGGTGATGGTGCCGCTGTAAGCTGCGGCAAGATAAGGCTTGTCCTTATACGTCGCATAGGTCAGCGTTACAGGAGACCATGCAGGACCGTTACTGTTTCCCCACCAGTTTTTTCTTACATTGTACGTGCCGGTAGTGTCCCGTATAAGCAGAAGCGAAGCGGTATTGGCTGACGTGGACGAAACGCATTCAACGTTGCTCGAAACATTGATATTATTGAAAACAAGCGTTGTATTGGTAACATCCTGAACCACAAAGCCGCTCCTCTGGTCCTCGCCGCTTCTTTCCGTCACCGTTATGCCGCGGACAGTGGTGCCCCAAGCTTTTTCAGCAATATAAACCGCGGCGGTTCTTCCCGTTGCAAACCCATAACCTTCACCGTCAATCACCGGCTTTGCGCCATTATGCGCTTGAATCGTTACGTTATACGTGCCGGTTATGGCAAAACCCTTGTAGCTGCCTGTTCCGACATAAACCATTCCATTGCTGCACGTTGCCCAAATCGCATCCTGAATTTCAGTTTTTGTGACTTCAGAAGTTGTGCTCCCCATTTTATATGCGTACGTTATTTGATAACACGTGCCCGCAAAGGCTTCCGCTGAAACCGTAAGGCACAGCGACAGGACTATACCAGCTACTGTTTTAATAGTCCGGATTTGCTGCTGCATGTTCTTACCCTCTCATGCTTTCTATCAACACTTCCTATATCTATTATCGGAAGCAAAGGGCAAATTTATATAATATTCTGCACACGAATACTTGTATGGTTTAATCGCGCGCGTGTGAGGTGTGGACAAAATGCCGCTTTTGCGTCTTTGGCAAATTGCTCTTTTTAAAATCAACGGGCGGCTTATGCGCAGCATAAACCGCCCGTTGCAAAAATATCGTGCAATCCTCTTTTATCTTCTGAACAGCGGATTCCACATGACAATCGTAATCTTCTTACTGCCGCCGTTTGAGGTGATCGGCACAGTCGCCCGGTACAAGCCAAACCGCGGCACCGCATTACGGTCAACAGTTGCCGTCACCGTCGCTTCCTCACCAGCCGCAACACTACCAGAGGAAGGCTCAAAACTCAGCCAACCAGACCCTCTGCCCTTGTACTCAATATCACCAATGCTCCACAACAGCGTGCCTGTGCCAGTATTGCGGATTTGGATCTGAACCGTATCTTCGGTTCGTCTAACAAAATAAAACACCTTATCAACAGCAAGCACAGGTTTTTCTGCTGTGCCGCCGACCTGCATACTTACGCTCACCGATGCCGCAACATCACCGTCTGCTGCAAACTCAACCGTTGCCGTGTACGTGCCTACAGCAAGCCCTGTTCTATCAACCAGAAGCGCAACGCTTTCACGCTCCTGCGGCGCAAGCGTGATGGTTGCGGGATTGACCGTCAGCCATCCTTCTGCGCCTGTGCCGTACCGCACGGTAATATTCCACGTACCTGCTGCATCGCCGGCATTTTCAACGTTTACTTCCTGTTCGGTCGCGCTCGAATCAATAGTTACAGAACCCGGCAGCACTACAAGCTGCGGTGCAGGCGGCAGGGGTTCAATTTCGATACCCACCCTGATTGCTATGTTGTCATTGCCGACGTTTGAGAAAACCGGAATAGTTGCCTCGTATCTGCCCGGCGATTGCGGCAGAAGGGTTCGGTTTACCGTGATTGAGACAATGCCATTGCCTGTGCCTGCCCGAGGTGACAAGCCGGTTATCCAGCCCGAGCCGCTGCCGGCAGCATATATCGGGTCACCTATTGTCCATTGCAAGGTGCCGCCGCCGGCGTTGGTGATAGAGAAGCTCTGGGTTTGTAGGGTGGACGTATCGCCTTCAGGGAAATAGAATTTCACAAAGCCGGTTGTCTGCAGAATCGGTACGTTAATACCACCGCCGCCTCCGCCTCCGGACGGAACAGACGTGGTCGTTGTCCCTCCGCCTCCACTTATCGTGGTGGTTGTCGTTGAGGATGAGGATGTTTTGCCTGCGCCAAAAATAGTGCCGGTAAGCTCGGACAGTTTCGGCGTCGAAGTTCCGGAAAGCGTCAGCACCAGACAGCCGCTTCCGTCAACGGTGATCGGCGAGCAGCTTACCCAGGTTGCGCTTCCTTCATCATAATACTTAATATCGTCAACACCACAAATGGTGAGTGTGAGCGTTGTCACACCCTGCACGCCGGTAATGTCAAAGTAGGTCACACCTGCGGCAAATCCGCTGCCGCCCTTCGGCTCATTTTCATAGGACGCGATCACCGCGCTGCCGGCATCAAGGGAAATACTGCTTACTCCTTGTACCGGATTACTTGTCGTGCCTGCACTGACTTCCCTCACCACGCCTTGATATTTATTGTAAATATACGGCTGGTAATCTATACAAGAAGCGCCTTCGGTTACATCCGGTCCTGCATCGCTGCCCCACCAGTTGTTTTTAGCATTGACGCTCACGCCGTCGCCGATGACGATAAGCCCATACGATTTATTCGGGTCAAGCTGCTGCGTTGTATCGGTAACGCATACCGCCGTGCTCCGAACCGCTACATTGATGTTGTTGAAATTGAGCTTCGTACCGGTTGCATTATCAACTACAACAGCACTCGTATATGTTTTATTATCATTTTCAATCGTCAATCCGCGCACCGTAGCATTGTCGGCAGAGATATATATTCCAGCGGTAATGTCATTAACTACAACTCCTTCACCTTTAATTCTTACCTCAGCGCCATTATATGCCTGCACCGATACATCAGCCTTGGCCTTGGGCAGGATGAACCCGGCATAGTTGCCGGCAGCCACATACACCGTGCCTCCGAAAGCGCTTGTTAAGTCAACGCCATCCTGTATGGTCGGAAGATTGCCCACATTGCAGAGCGTCTCGTTGTCAAATCCGACGCAGACGGTATTTTTCGCTTCAAGGCAGTCAGAGACTCCGTTGCTGTTGCTGTCAGTATCGGCCACCCCGCACCCGCAGTCGCCCGGTTCTGTTTTGCCAGGATCAGACAGACAGTTGTCATTGCAATCCGGCGTGCCGTCGCTGTCGCTGTCAGCATCAGCTACCCCGCACCCGCAGACACCCGGCGCTGTCTTCAGCGGATCGGAAGGGCAGCCGTCATTGCAATTCGGCGTGCCGTCGCCGTCATTATCAGTATCGGCTGTATCGCAGCCACAGATACCCGGCGTTGTCTTAAGAGCGCTGTTCGGGCAGCCGTCAAGGCAGTTTGGAAGACCGTCGCTGTCATTGTCAGTATCAACTTGCCCGCACCCGCAAGCACCGGGGCTGGCCTTGTTTGCATCCGACGGACAACCATCCACTTCATCCGGCACGCCGTCACCATCGGTATCCGTCGGTGTACCGCAACCGCTTATTCGTGTCGGATCAGTAGGGCATTCGTCACAGGCATCGCCTGCTGAATCGCCGTCAGCGTTTGTCTGCTCAGGATTAGGGGTCCTGGGGCAGTTATCGCAGGCATCGCCGTATCCATCGCCATCCGTATCTGTCTGGCCGGCATTGGCAACATTGGGACAATTATCAACATCCCCGCAAATGCCGTCGCCGTCAGCATCGTTTGCAAAATCATTGGGGCATGAGTCGCACGCATCGCCGTACCCATCGTTATCAGCGTCAGCCTGATCGGGATTGGCTACAGAAGGACAGTTATCAAATGCATCATCAATGTCATCACCGTCAGCATCATTCTTGGACGGAGGGAAGGCCGTGAAAGCATCATCTGCCGCATACGGGAAAAACCAGATTTTTTCAGCGCCCGGGGTGCTGTTAAAAGAGAATATCTTTGCACCGCTGCCGTTTGCCGCCAGCGTTGTCAGCCGCGAGTCATACACATAACCGCCGGATGATGCCGCAGAGGACGGGCCGTTTTCCGCGCCCCACCAGTTTTTCCGGGCATCAAGCTCAAGCCCTCCGGGGAAATAATGTCCAAGCGCATGGCCGGTTGAAAAGCCCACGTCTCCATTGCCGGCAAGGTTGTTATAGCTGACAACCAGCCGCGGCACATCAGCAATGACGCCGACAGCACGGTTGTTGCCGCTGAAAACATTGCCGCTGTCCTTGCCGCCGATGAGAACATCCTGAGTGCTGCGGTCCTGACCGTCGGGATCGTCGCTTCTGTTGGATCCGATTATGAAAACACCGTAGCCACGATCCTGTGGTCGAGGAGACCCCTGAGGAACAAAACCTGTTAGAAGAGAGTTTTTAATCGTAACGTATTTTACCTGCGCTGAGGCATAGTATGAAGTGGGTGGCGATTCTCCGGCAGGATAGTTTGTTTTAATCGCGCCGCCTGAAATAAAGATGCCGACTTCAGGGTTGGTTGTTGATGATTCGCCGCCGCCTCGGATATCAAGCCCGTCAATCGTAGTATAAGATGCAAGAATGGCAATGGAAGAATAAACTTGACCGTATGGATTATCAGGATCAACCAGCGCCTGTTTGCCGTCTGCCTTGATAATCGGCTTGTTTGTTTCATTATCCGCTTTTATGGTGAGAGCTGTTTTATAGACGACAAAGCCGTCGTACTGTCCCGGTTTCACGATAATCTCAACTCCGGGCAGAGCAGCGTCAGAATCAATCGCCTGTTGAATCGAGCAGTAGGGGTTTGTTATGGATCCGTTGTCTGACCCATCGTTGCAGTCATCATCCACATACACAAAAGCGCAATCAAGGCCGTCGTCTATTCCATACGCGCAATTATCATCAATATTATTGCAAACCTCGGCTGCGCCGGGGTTAACAGATGCTTTTGTATCATCGCAATCCGTGCTGTTTGCAACATAGCCTGAAGGGGCGCTGCACGCCTCTATTGCCTGTGCTGCGTTGCCGAACCCATCCCCATCTGCATCGCGGTAGTACGTGTTTTTTACACCCTCATCAACCAGGCCGTCGCAGTCATCATCAATGCCGTTGCAAACTTCCGTTGCGTCGGGGTTAACAGATGCTTTTGTATCATCGCAATCCGTGCTGTTTGCAACATAGCCTGCCGGTGCGCTGCATGCTTGGGTCGTTACATCAGGATTGCCGTACGTATCACCATCAGCATCACGGTAAAAAGTCGTCTTTACTCCCTCATCAATCTCACCGTCGCAATCATCATCAATGCCGTTGCATTCTTCCGTTGCGCCGGGTTTGATCGCCGCATTGTTGTCGTTGCAATCGCATTTGTCACCGCCTGTCGCTACACACTCATATCCATTGGCAACATCACCAGAACTACAGGTGTAATAATTATCCGTATCCTTATCAACAGTTGGCGTTGTTTGCTCTGGGTTTGATCCTATCTTCACGCATTTTACTTCTGCCATTGCAGGTGCGGCTGCAAGCACAAGACAAATAAGCATACCCAAGAAAACCAAAGTCAGTTTTTTACTTTTTGCTGTCATTGCTTTTTCTCCTTTCCTCCTTTGTTTCTAATTGTCCATCATGCTCCGAAGAGGCATTATTTTTTCATGGCCATTGAATGCCACTGCCATGCCGTCGGAGTCGTTTCTCACAATTTTTCCTGTTAATTTAATGCAGCTTTCATGCCCAGTAAGTTGCTTCAGGGTTTCGTTTTCAATAACTATTTCAATACTTACCTTTATGCCGGTCTCAACAGGATATGCAGTGCAAAAAAATGCGCCGCCGGAACTGATATCTTTTGTAAAAAGCTTTAAGGGGGTTTCCCTGCCTTCAACCTGAACCGTGGCGGGGAATTGCAAGTCATAACGCTCTGATTTACGCCGTTCTTGTTTTCCCATGATGTAATCTCCTTGGTATGCCCCTCCTAACGGATTGTAATAACATTCTTTTAGCCAAAACAAAATCACTCAAGGGTATGGTTTTTTTCGTATTTTTAAGTCAATTAAAAATACTACTAACGTAATACCATAGTAGTAGATTAATTTATTACTATTTTTAGTTAAATATAACAAATATAATTAAAGTTATTAGATTAAAGTACTGAGGCTTAGTAGCGCTCCACACAATAAAGGGGTCTAGTATAAAGGTAACAGGTATCATTTTGCTTTCTCGCCTCTGATGATTTTGTTCTTAAGCCTCCCCTGTCGCAGATCCCGCTCTGCGGGGCAAGGGAGGGGTGCGGGGAGGGCTTTTCTGCCCCCACCTCACCTCCCCCTCTCAGGGGAGGCTTACTGTTTTGTTCTTTGCCACAGCTTTTTCTATAATCACGACACAGCCTCCGATGGGGGAGTATGGAGGTGAGGGTGATATTTTCGTGAAGCGTGATTCGGGTAGCGTGAAGCGTGTTTCATGTTGATCTGTTCATGGCAAAATAAACACGAACCCAGAATCACGAACATTATAGATTTTTAGCTGCCCAGAGGATTGCCTGAAAGCGGTTGGAAACGTTGATCTTCTTGTAAATGTTGTAAAGATGGGTTTTGATGGTGTGTGGGCTGATGCAAAGTTTGACAGCTATGTCATAATTTTTACATCCAATAGCAAGCAGCGACAGTATCTCAATTTCACGACCAGTGAGAATTTGTCGTGCTCTCAACGATATGCCTGCATTGTCCCGTTCCTCAAGAATGTATTTGGTCATGGACTCCCGTGAAAACCAGAGCTCTCCTTTGGACAGCGCACAAACGCCTTTTATAAAAATATCAACTCCAGCATCCTCATACAGCACGCCGCGCACCCCCTCGTTGAGGCAGCGATCTTCTACCTTGGTGCCGATATGGACATTATAGAGAGCCACATGGTCTTGTCGTATCAGAGTACTTCCTTCGCGGGTGAATTCATCTATACATGCTTCAAAACTTTTTCCTGCACAATCTAAAAGGATCAAAACAGGGTGGAAATGGTCAGGTGAGCTTTGAAAAACATCGGAGCATGAATTGACACAGATGCAAGTGGCATTTGTTCGCTCGGTAATCAGCGATGCAATAGCTTCACGGGCAACGACAAAAGGGCTGACAATAAAAACCTTACTCCCGGTCAGATCTGCGGATATGAGTACTTTCTGTGTTTCCGTGTTCATCGGTTTCTATAATAAAGTAAAGTCTGCCGTGGCACTCATGTACAAATGTTTTTATGTTACCATTTTTTTGTCTTTTCTAACACTACAAAATGGAACTTCACACTTTACTCCACCATTTCAGTGAGCTGAAACCATATTGTTCCCACACCGTGCACTGCTTTTTCATGCAGTAATATTTCTTCTTTTGTTTCAGTATGCACATGCCGAAAAGCATGGCATCTTTATAACCGAAAAAATGAAGGCAGCGGCAACAAAGCACCCATAGCGTGCAACCGCAGCCCATCTCCAAACCCCCATAAACCATACACAGGAGCATCATATGAAACTTGATGTCTATGCCTTGGGAAGTGCGCTCATGGATATTCAGATTCACGTCACCGATGCCCAACTTACACAGCTTGGTCTGCAGAAAGGCACGATGCGCCTGACACAACGCGCTGAGCAGGAGGAAATTCTTAAACAGCTCCTCACCGCTGCAGAACTTTCACTTGACCACGCTGGTGATAAACTCCAAGTCGCTGCCGGCGGTAGTGCCGCAAACACCGTGTACGGCATTGCCCAACTCGGCGGCACAGCAGCGCTGTGTGGCAAAGTCGCGCGTGACCGGTTCGGCGATGCCTATATCCGTAACACCCGCGAAAGCGGTGTCCTCTTCAACGGCATTCAGGTTGACGGCTCAACCGGGACCTGTGTTGTGCTCATCACTGATGATGCACAGCGCACCATGCTGACCCATCTGGGGGTTGCCAGCGACCTCACCATTGAAGACATTGACCCGGAGCACCTGCGACAGAGCACCTATCTCTATCTTGAGGGATATCTTTTTGACAGCGACATTGCAACAAACACCATGTTTGCTGCGGTGAAAATGGCACGACAGCACAACGTCAGCATCGCGCTTACTGCCTCAGACCTTCTGTGTGTCGAGCGTCACAAAGACATGCTGCTAGACCTTCTCCGGCGCGATGTTGACCTGCTCTTTGCAAACGCCGATGAAGCCCGTGCCTTGAGCGACACCGAAACCCTTGAGGAGGCAATCAGGAAGCTTTCTGAGCTATGCCGCGGCGTTGCGGTGACCGACGGAGCGCGCGGCTCTGTTGTGTGTTTTAACAGAACACCCATCCGTATTAAACCTTTTATCGTGACACCGATTGACACAACCGGCGCCGGCGATTCATTTGCCGCAGGTCTGCTGTATGGACTGACCAACGGCTATTCGCTGCAGGACAGCGGTACGCTTGCAAGTTTTTTTGCTTCACGCGTCGTTGCGCAGATCGGACCACGCTACACCGGCAACATCGGTCAGGAAATAAGAAGTCTCAAGATTGCACGCACTCAGCAGGTCTAACTCCAAAGGCAGCACACCGCGATGCACTGCAGCCTATACAATAAAAATTTTTTTTGATATAAGAGTCCGTCAGCCACCTTTCATTGAGAATGGCAAGGAGATCCCTGGCATGCAGCCTGAAAAACTTGAACCGATTGTGATTGATCCCCGAACTTTTTTACGCGAACACTGTACCCTCCCCGCACTGCCTGAAGTAGTGCACGAGGTTCAAAAAATCATAAAAAGTGAAAATGTAGAAATAGCAAATGTGGCAAAAGCTATTGAGCGGGATCCGGCACTTGTCGCACAGATTTTGAAGGTGGTGAACTCTGCGTATTACAGTCTGCCCCGCGAAATCGCTGACGTGCGCTACGCGATCGCATTCCTCGGACTGCACGAAATCGAGCGCATCCTCCTTGCGCTTTCAGTTATCAATACGCTTGCGGTGCGTGATAAAAACGAACTTAAATTGTTCTGGCACCATTCATTTCTGGCTGCCCTGTGTACAAAACGGGTTGCAACCACCTATGAGCCTTATCTCTCGTTTGAAGAACTGTGGTCTGCAGCAATGCTGCATGACATTGGCAAACTGGTGTATTTGAAGTTTTTCCCCGACCACTACCGGGCACTCCGAAGCCTCAGTGCAGAAAAGGGGATTTTTTTCAGTGATGCGGAGCAGGAGCTTTGCTATCCGGCAAGCTCTTATCTGGGGGTTCTGCTGTGCGACCACTGGCGGCTTCCGGCAAAAATCAGGGATGCGTGCGAAATGCACTCGCTGCAGCATTTGAAAACCCTCTCCGGCAAAGACCCTGCGAGCAGTTTTAAGCGCATGATCTGTTTGGGGAATGCCGTGGCAGTGCTTGCGCTCAATGCGCTGCATGAAACAAAAAAACATGACATTACAGAAACCGTAAAAACCACCCTCAGCATAGATGAAACACAGTTTCTTGCCTTAATGGCTGACGTATACGAGCTCCGCACACAGGCAGACCGCTTCATTGAGCAAGTCGGATAAAAGTGAGCAGTGAACAGTGAAAAAACACCCCTAAGGTCTCCTTCTGACTTCTCACTTTTTATCCCCCGGCACCTCACGGCTCTCGCCGTTTTCAAGAACCCAGAACTCTGTTCCGCCCAAATCAGTACGTGAAAGCACGCTGCCAAGCTCTGCGACCGGATCGTCCTGTCCATCGTCAGCAAGTGGGAACGTGCCAAAATGCATGCCGATACTGATATGGGCGTGAAGCAGCAGGTGTGCAGCAACTGCCTCAACAGGCGACATATGTGCAAATGCCATGAACCATGCTGGCTTGAACGCACCGATGGGAAGCAGCGCAAGCCTAAAAGCATGAAACCGCTGCGCGATTTGCTCAAAATGCTCTCCAAACCCTGTGTCACCTGCAAAGAAAAGAGAGCCGGCAGCATTTTCAAGAACAAACCCTGCCCAAAGCGTTTTGTAACTGTCAAAGAGTCCGCGTCCTGAAAAATGCTGTGCAGGAACGCAAATCACCTTAGTAGAATGTGCAACTACTGTTTCCTGCCACCAATCAAGCTCAATGACATGCGACAGTCCTTGTCGCTCTACCAAAATCCTGTTGCCTAAGGTTGTAATGACCACAGGATCATCGCGCCTTGCAAGATGCTTGAGCGTTGCTGTATCCAGATGATCATAGTGATTGTGCGATATCAGCACAACATCAATAGGTGGCAACTCCTCAAAGGCAATGCCCGGAGCTTGCATGCGGCGCGGCCCGATAAACTGAACCGGGCTTGCGCGTTCAGACCATATAGGATCAGTCAAAATGTTCAAACCATCCATTTGAATAAAAAACGTGGAGTGATTGACAAAAGTCACGCGCAACTCACCGCTGCCTACCCGTGCCGGCACTTGGCTTTGAAAGCCAGAAACGTTCCGGCGCTGCCAGGCACCTTTATTGCGCGTCATTATCCACCGGAGGAAATCACCAAAGCGCGGCTCTGAGGTTCGGTTGAGATTGTAAAAACGATTGCCATCAAAATGGTCTGATACCTGACCTTGATATGGCGAACAGAACACAACACAGCCGATTGCAAAACTGAGTGCGCAGCAGAGCGCTATTTTTAAATAGCGATAATGCAGAGCACCTTGCAGATTCATGGTTCGGTTTTTAAAAGTGAAAAGTAAGAAGTGAACAGTGAAAAAACACCCTTAAGGTCTTCTTCTGACTCCTGACTCCTGACTCCTGACTTTTATACCTAAAAGATTTTTTAGATAAACGCAATGAGCACATGCTGTTTCTCTTTGTTTCCCCTTGAAACCTGCTGCCAAAAAGATTAAAGTGCAGCAAATAAAAGTGAAAGGGAATGCTTATGGCTATTCATGCAACTGCGCTTGTCAGTGCCCGTGCAGAAATAGATCCCTCAGTGGAAATTGGACCGCACGTAATCATTGACGGCAGCGTCACTATCGGCAAAGGGACAAAAATTTATGCCAACGCCTACATAACCGGCACTACCACGATCGGTGAGAACAATGAAATCCACATGGGAGCCGTTATCGGTCATGAGCCACAGGATGTTGCCTTTGATAAAAAGACTACAAGCTTTGTCAGCATCGGCAATAACAACATCATCCGCGAATACTGCACCATTCACCGCGGCACCAAACCGGAAAGCGCAACCCTGATTGGCGATAACAACTTTCTCATGGCAGGTGCTCATGTCGCCCACAATGTAAAAATCGGAAATAATGTGGTCATTGCCAACAATGCACTGCTTGCAGGCTATGTTACCATCGGTGACAGAACGTTTATCTCCGGAGGTGTTGTTATTCACCAGTTTGTAACGGTAGGCAGACTCGCAATGCTCAGCGGCAACGGACGATTCAGCATGGACATTCCTCCGTTTTTGGTTGCACTGGAACGCAATGCGGTTGAGGGGGTGAACCTTGTGGGACTGCGCCGCGCAGGGCTGTCAGCAGACACGATTCGCGAAATAAAAAACGCATATAAAATATTCTATCTCTCTGGTCTGCAAAAAAACAAAGCCATTGCCGAGCTTGAAGCAGCAAATTTTGCCTCTCCAGAAGCACAGGAATTTATCACATTCATTAAAACAGCCCAGCGCCCGTTGGTAACTCATATCAGCAGGGCAAAAGGATAACATGGAAAAGTGAGCGGTGAACAGTAAAAATACTGGTAAGGTTCCTGCAAGAGTACTGAGTAGTGAGTTCTGAGTGTAGAGGATTTATTCCTCGCTCCTCAGCACTGGGCACTCAGTACTAATCCGGCATGTTTTTGTTGCCATTTTTTCTGTAGATGTGTATAAACAGTGCCTCGATTATTATACAATTAAGTGGCAGGTATGGGACTCTATTCGGGAACAGCAAGCTACGTTCGCTACAAAATCATTGACACACCGCCGGATCAAATAAAAGAGTTCGTGCTACAACGGCTCAAGGATTTTGCGTTTCGTGACCTTGATCCGGGAAGCTTGTCTGAAAAAGCAATCGGTTGGGTGTCTGCTGAAAACATGGCATCAATCCATTTTGATGACATGCATTTTGTCAAAGAACCTTATCTTGTCTTCTCCCTGCGCATTGACACGCGCCGCATACATGCCATGACCATGAAGGCAGCACTGCTGCGCGAAGAACTCAAGCTCAAAAAAGCAACTGGTCGGGAGCTGCTCAGAAAAAAAGAAAAAGAGGATTTGCGCGAGCAGGTACGGCAAAGCTTAGTAAAAAAAAGCCTGCCCCTGCCTACAGTATATGATGTGTGCTGGAATTATGCCCGGGACACCGTGCTCTTCTTTTCCTGCAGCAACAGCGCTAATGACGAGTTCACCCAGTTTTTTTACCGTTCGTTTGAGCTAAAACTCATGCGCCTTGCACCAACAGGACTTGCCCAACAGGTCTGGCATGAAGATCGTCAGCCGCTGGATCTTCGGCGGATTTCAGAAAGCCTCAGCTATGGACCATGAAGCCGCCCGCATACAAACTTCTCTTGGCAGAGATTTTTTGACCTATCTCTGCTACCTGAGTGATTCACGTGCCGGCACCCTGCACCTTGACCATAAAGGAGATGAGTGCAGTGTCTGGATAGATGGTAAAATCGTCCTTGCAAATGATAGCACTACACCGCCCAGTATCCTTGCCTATAGTGGTGAGGACTTCAGCGCTAATGACCTGAAGCAGGCTATCCGTTCTGGCAAACGGGTCAGGGAAGCGCGGCTGCGCATTGAAAAAGGATCGAGCGCGTGGACATTTACCCTGCGTGCCGACCGATTCGATATAAGCGGTTTGAAAATTGATATGCCCGGTGCACCTGATCCTGAAGAGCGGCTCTTTGGTCGCATCATAAGTATTGAGGCGCTCAATGACATTATTGATAGGTTGTACGGGATGTTTATCCATGCACTGCATGACCCGTCGTGGAAAAAGCGCGGCTATGCTGCGTTTCAAACATGGCTGCATGCACGGGAGGAGGGGTAATGGGTGGTGCGGGCTGCGGTGTTCGTGACTCGTTTTATTGGCACCCTCTGAGACACACAGCACGACTTACGCTTCCCGAAACACGACATACGCACTGAAGTTACCCTTATGCTTGATATAAAATTTATCCGCGAACATACTGAGCTGGTGCGCACAAAACTGCAGAGCCGCGGCATGGTTGCAGGGCTTGATGAACTACTGAGCCTCGATGCCCGGCGTCGGGAAGTGCTGCACGACATTGAAACCCTACGGGCTGAGCGCAACCGTGCTTCAGATGAAATTGCTGCATTAAAAAAACAAAAACAGGAGATTCCTGCCGAGCGTTTCCGTTCGCTGAAGGAGGTCTCCATCCAGATAAAACAGCTTGAAGAAAAGCTGAAATCAATCGAGCAGGACAGTGAGGCGCTGCTGCTCACTATCCCCAATCTGCCCCATGACACAGTTCCAGAAGGCAAAAGCTCAGAGGACAATCCTGTCATACGAACCTGGGGTAAAAAACCGTCGTTTGCGTTTACGCCAAAGCCGCATTGGGACATCGGCGAGGCGCTCGGCATCCTTGATTTCGAGCGCGCTGCAAAAATAGCCGGCGCACGATTCAGCCTGTACCGTGGTGCGGGGGCGCTTCTGGAACGGGCACTCATCAATTTCATGCTCGACCTGCACACCCGTGAACATGGCTACTGCGAAGTATTGCCGCCCTTGCTGGTCAATCGCCAGACCATGACCGGCACCGGTCAGCTTCCTAAATTTGAACAAGACCTGTTCAAAATTCAGGGTTTTGATTATTTCCTCATCCCCACTGCTGAAGTTCCGGTGACCAACATCCACCAGCAGGAAATCATTGATGAGGATGCGCTGCCGATTAACTATGTTGCCTATACCCCCTGTTTTAGAAGCGAAGCTGGCTCCTATGGTAAGGATACGCGCGGGCTTATTCGGCAGCACCAGTTCAACAAAGTCGAGCTGGTAAAATTCACCCGTCCTGACAGTTCCTACAACGAGCTTGAGCAGTTGCTTGCCGATGCTGAACAGGTGCTCCAGCGTTTGGGAATTCACTACCGCGTGGTCTGCCTGTGCAGTGCAGACCTTGGCTTTTCAGCAGCAAAAACCTATGATATTGAAGTGTGGCTGCCGGGACAGGGCGTATACCGGGAAATTTCCTCCTGCAGCAATTTTGAGGATTTTCAGGCGCGCCGAGCAGGCATCCGGTACCGGAAAAAAGAAGGTAAAAAAACAGAGTTTGTGCACACCCTCAACGGCTCAGGACTTGCCGTGGGCAGAACATTTGTCGCGGTGCTTGAAAATTATCAGCACGAGGACGGATCGGTCAGTATCCCAGAGGTGCTCCAGCCGTATATGAACGGCATACGCAGCATTACTCTGCCGCAGACAAAATAATTCCTCACATACCTGCTCACCACAATCCGCCTTTTGCCCAAAGCTATAGGGTTTTCAGTGCCGCTTTACACAATAAAGGGGACTATTATAAATATGACAGGTATCATTTTGCTTTCTCGCCTTTGATAATTTTGTTCTTAAGCCCCTCCTGTGAGGGGGGCGCGGGGAGGGCTTTTCTGCCCCACCCAACCTCCCCCTGGTCCCGCAGAGCGGGATCTACGACAGGGGAGGCTTCCTTTCTTGCCCTTTACCCTGTCTTTTTCCTATTAATTGCGATACAGGCTCTCTCTAAATAAAATGCTCGCCACCGTACCGTCCGATATTGCACAGGTGTCCTACAGTCTTGGCATTATGAAGATCGAAACAGACACCTACGGTACCGTCTTAATGCACGGCAGATTAATCAACGGCTATGCTGCTACCGTGCGGCATCTGCCCGCGCAACATCTTTCGATCGCCGCAACTGCCAATCGCAGCAACGCCGATGTTGACAGCATAGCAGCAGCGATTCTTGCTGTTGTGTGGGCTACCCCCTAAAACAGAAAGGTAAACAGCGTGGTGCTGTGGTGGTCACAAAAGGAGACTGTTCACCGGTAATGGTGTGGATCGCTTAAGCTGCTTGCTTCAGTAAAACTGAGCAGCCTGTCTCAGAATGGCACATCGTCAGGACCATCATTCGGGAGCTTGTTGAAAGATTCTTCGCCGTTGTTCATCGCTGCTACCTGCTCACGGTCAGCGCGGCTCCCCAGCATCTGCATACGCTCAACAAGCACTTCGGTCGTAAAGCGCTTGTTACCGTCCTTGTCTTCCCAGTCCCGCGTCTGCAACCGTCCCTCAATATAAACCTGACTCCCTTTGTGTAAATACTGACCACATATTTCAGCAGTTTTTCCAAATGCTACGCACCGGTGCCATTCTGTTTTTTCTTCACCGTCCTTTGGCTTAAACGAGGTTGCGATGGAAAGATTGGTGACCGCAGTCCCGCTGGGAGTGTAGCGAATTTCAGGGTCTTTGCCGAGCCTGCCAATGAGGATGACTTTATTAACAGACATAGTAGGTCTCCTTGATTTTTAGTATAATAGTGGAGGGTTGGAATTTTTGTTATTCCTACCCCCTCTGCATTCCAAAGTCAAGCTAATATCAAAATGCCTCACGCAGAGCAATTAAACAACCACCTAAACTAAGCGATTTATCAAGGGGCAAACGCAATAAAACGCATGCAGGTGATAACACCATAAATGCGCTCAGTTTGGGAACAATTAGATATTGACTGCACCGGTGGGATACATTACACTAAAAACAATTTTTATTGTTTGATTTTAACCTCTTGATATAGCATCTTTTTTAATAATCGCCCTCCAATGGCAGCCAAAAAATCTTCAACGCGGAAATCCTTTGAGGTCAGCGGTATCATCCTCATAGGCTTTGCGGTCTTTTTGACCTGGTGCCTCATCAGTTATGACCCCAGAGACCCGTCGTTTGAAACCGGCTGGACAGCAATCCCCCGAGACCTTTGGAAGCGCGGTGGTCTTTTTGGCTCATATATGTCGAGCTTTCTATTTCAAGCACTGGGTCTTGGTGCCTTCACCGTTCCCGTGGCTCTTCTGGGTATTGCTTTCAAACTGCTCTTCAGACCTACGTTCCCGTACCTTTTTTTTGTGCACTGCGGACTCTATCTGGGGATGTTTCTTTGCTGTGAAACCCTGCTCAGCCTTGCACTGGGCAAACTCAATATCGCACGCTATAGCTTTCATGCAGGTGGTGCTCTTGTCGGAACGCTGATCGGAGAGGTATTAAAACGCTATATCGGTGTCTTTGGTTCCTACCTTCTGACAACTCTTGTGCTGCTTCTACTCATCATGGCGCGGACGCGGATATCCTATGTAGCACTGTGGACCCGTGTTGCAGCTCCGCTGTTTCACGGTTTCGTGGCTCTTATAGAAAATATCCAGCAGAAACGTAAAAAGAACGCTGCACTCCGGATGCTTGAACAAAAAAAAGCTGCTGCTGCCAAACGCCGGCTGCCTGAAAACACGGCTGCTGCACAACCCCGACTACCGATTGACATAGAGCCGGATGCAATACCAATAAACATCCCTGAGCCTAACGGGATGGCACGCGCCGATCAGGGAGGAGAAACCGACATTGAATTCACCCCTTCACCTGAACAGCATCCCGCAGCATATGCCCTGCCGCCGCTCAGCCTTCTTGATGACCCTGCTGAAGAAGACAGCACGATTGACACTGATGCGCTTCGCCGAGATGCTGAAACCCTTTCCCAAAAACTTGCTGATTTCGGGGTAACCGGCACTGTGGTAGAAATTAGTCCCGGTCCGGTTATCACCCGGTTTGAATTTGAACCCGCACCCGGCATCAAACTCAACCGCATCATCACGCTTTCGGATGATCTCTCCCTTGCGCTGAAAGCCCTGAGCGTTCGTATTGCGCCAATTCCCGGCAAATCGGTCGTCGGGATCGAAATCCCGAACAAAAAAAGAAAAACTGTCTCTTTTAAAGACATCGTGGCGCGAGATGAATTTTTGAATTCACCCTCCCGGCTCACCTTTGGGCTTGGCAAAGACATCGCAGGCGTGCCCATTATCAGCGATCTTGCACGCATGCCGCATCTACTGGTCGCTGGCACCACCGGTTCAGGGAAAAGCGTTTTCATCAATACGGTTATTTGCAGCATTCTGTTTAAAGCGACACCCGAAGAGGTTCGGTTTTTGATGATTGACCCCAAACGCCTTGAACTGTCACCCTATGAAGGCATTCCGCACCTGCTCCATCCTGTCGTGATTGATCCCAAAAAGGCAGCAATCGCATTGCGGTGGGCGGTTGAAGAGATGGAGCGACGCTACCGCCGTATTGCAGAAAAGGGCACGCGCAACATCCTGCAGTACAATAAAAAAATTGATGAAGAGGCAGCACAGGGACAACCCCACGGTGAAGGACACAGCCGCATGCCCTATATTGTCGTGATTATTGATGAGCTTGCTGACCTGATGATGATTGCTGCCCGCGATGTCGAAGGCTACATTGCGCGGCTTGCACAAATGGCGCGCGCTGCAGGAATCCACTTACTGGTGGCAACACAGCGACCGTCGGTTGACATCATTACGGGGCTTATTAAAGCAAACTTCCCCAGCCGCATCTCATTTCAGGTTTCCTCAAAAGTTGATTCCCGAACGATTATAGACATCATGGGCGCTGAAAAGCTGCTGGGGGATGGCGACATGCTGTTTCTTCCGCCCGGCACCTCGCGCTTGCAACGCATTCACGGCGCTTTTATCTCAGAAAAAGAAATCAGGCGGATCACTGAGTACGTGAGGAAGCAGGCACAACCCACCTATGATGAAACAATCCTTACCACGCCGGAAGAACAGGCTGAAGCTGCCGATGAAAATGATTATGACGAACTCTATGACGCTGCAGTTGCGATTGTTGCGGAAACACGGCAAGCATCAATATCCATGCTCCAGCGCAGAATGCGCGTCGGATACAACCGCGCCGCACGCATGATTGAGCGCATGGAACGTGAAGGCATCGTTGGCCCAAGCGACGGCGTAAAACCACGCGAAGTACTGATCAGCAAGCTGTAATAAGCACAAAAGCTCTTGAGCAGGAGTCAGCAATCAAATGGTTATGGTATGATGAGGAGCAAGCATGGACAAAAGGATAACGAAGTCACTCGTGGTTGTGCTTTGCATCCTGTGGTGTCAGGCGTCTGCCAGTGCACCGGAAAGCGATGTTGACCGATATATCGCGGCGATTGAGCAGCGGTATGTCGCACTCCAAGACTTCCACGCTGATTTTGAGCAGGAAACCCGACTTCCCTCAGTAAGCAGCGCGGAAAAAGGGAATGGATCGGTCTATTTCAAAAAAGGGGGTAAGATGCTGTGGCATTATAAAAAACCCGAGGAGCAAAAAATCATCCTTGACGGCAAAACCCTCTGGATCTATATCCCTGCAGAAAAACAGGTTATGAAGAATAATTTTTCTGCGGTCCCGCAGCACATTGTTGTTGATATTTTCAGGGGGCACATCGTTATCAAAGATAAATTTTCGGTCGAGCTTCTCTCGCAGGAGGGGGCAGTGGTTGCTCTTGAACTCGTGCCCCGGGAATATGACCCAACTGTAAAAAAACTTCGCTTGTGGTTTGATTACGAGAAAAAAGTTATCATAAAAACTCAACTTGAGGATGAGCTGGGCACCCAAACCACGCTTGTCTTCAAAAACATAGCGGTTGATAAAGGGGTGAAAGATACGCTATTTGAATTTACGCCCCCAAAGGGTGTTGAGGTTTTTGAGCCGCCCCAGGTGTAGCAGTAAGCTGCATGTACACAACTTAGTACCGCTCCACACAATAAAGGGGGCCGTTATTCTTTTGCCCTCTATCCGCCATTTCAGTAAGCCTCCCCGGTCGTAGATCCCGCTCTGCGGGACCAGGGGGAGGTTGGGGTGGGGGCAGAAAAGCCCTCCCCGCACCCCTCCCTCATAGGAGGGGCTTAAGAACAAAATCATCAGAGGCGAGAAAGCAAAATGATACCGGTTACCTTTATCATAGACCCCTTTATTGTGTGGAGGCGTACTTAGGTGCGCATACCTTTCTTTTTCAAATCTTTAACCTTTGCCACAACCTTTGCGAGCACCTCACCTGCAGGACCCTGAATGATGTAGGAGGAAATAAAACTGGTCAAGGGGGTTCGTGAGGGGTTAATTTCCACAATCTTTGCACCTGCGTTTTTTGCAATCTCAGGCATCGAGGCTGCTGGATACACCACTGCTTCAGTACCAATAACAAGCATCAGGTCGCAGGTTTGGGATTCATGATGTGACTGGGTCAGCGCCTCCATCGGAATGGCTTCACCGAAAAAAACCGCATCAGGTTTGACCGGTCCCCTGCATTTCGGGCAGCGAGGAGGAATGGGATCGAGCGGTACCTCAACGCTTGGCTGCTGAAAGCCACAGTCCATGCAGGTCGTTGTCTGCAAATTGCCGTGAAACTCAATCACCTTTTTACTTCCGGCAAGGTGATGTAATCCATCTACGTTCTGGGTAATAATCGAGCTGAGCATACCCATCGCCTCAAGTTCTGCAAGAGCATAATGACCTGCATTTGGTTTTGCAGGCAAAATAGCAAGCTGCATCTCTTTGAGCATAATCCATGCACGTTCGGGATGATGCCGCAGTGTTGTAATGTGCCCATATTCTTCGGGATTATACTTTTCCCAGAGTCCCCCTTTACCGCGGAATGTGGGAATGCCACTTTCAACAGACATACCGGCGCCACTCAAGGCAACAATTTTACGCGCAGCAACAATATCATGGGCAAGACGATCAAGGTCAGCATCAGTGTACATGGTGTCCCTCCTTACCTAGTGTCATGCACCAGCTCTTCCTGGTTAAAAAAACCATACGCATCAACAAGAGAATGCGACGCTGGTGAGGCAGGTGCAGTGCGATACTGGTAATAATTCCTGATATATGAGGAAATGTCCCCAAACATCCGGTGCCAGCGGTCAAGGGTTCCATTTTCTCGGGCAATGATATAGTCGTCTATAATCACCTGAATTTCCTTGAGCATCAACTGTCGCAACTCATCATCAAGGCTTTGGTGTTCGCGTGATCCGGGTGGCACGTGCTTAAGTTTTTTCTGAATCCGTTCTACATCAGTCATGATGTGATGAAAGATCTGGCTTCTGACTGATTCATTAATGGTGCTGCCAGCTTCTCTGTGCTCAATCATCCGTACATAGAGCCTTTCAATATGCCGGATGCTCATGCCCGTTTTCTCCACGATACGTTCTGCATCTGTTTTCTATACAGCAAAGGCAGTCCTGTTTCAACAAATAAAAAGGACTCCCAGCCGAGCAGGCAATGGGAATCCTTGAAAGTTCTTTCTGAAAAGATGGACGGCGCGGTGCTCTCTTATTGCTTGGTTTTCTTCTTTCCCTTGCTCGTATCCTCTGTGGCAGACGCGGGAATGCTAAATTCAATGACCGATATCGGTGCATTATCGCCGTGGCGTCTGCCGATCTTAATGATCCTTGTGTAGCCACCGTTTACCGTCGCAAAGCGCGGTGCAATCTCATCAAACAGTTTTTTTGCAATCTGTTTTTCACGAATAACCCGCATCGCGAGCCTTCGTGCATGGAGGTCACCGCGTTTCCCCAGCGTTACCATTTTGTCAGCCAAACGCCTGAGCTCCTTGGCACGTGTATCGGTTGTCTGAATTCGTTCGTATTTGATCAAAGACGTTACCATATTGCGCAGGACAGCCAAACGGTGACTGGTGTCCATGCCTAATTTTCGTCCTGCCTTTAGATGTCTCATCGCTCTGGTCCTGTTTTCTGAAAGTGCTCCGGGTCTCTATCAGTTTGTCGCTGCAGATGCTGATGATTCCTGCAGTTCGTCCTTCTTCGGCGGTTCAAACCCCTCCAGTTTCATCCCAAGGGAGAGTCCCATGTCCGCAAGGATCTCCTTGATTTCATTCAGCGACTTGCGTCCGAAATTTTTTGTCTTCAGCATTTCCGCTTCAGTACGCGTCACCAGCTCCCAAATATACCGTATGTTTGCATTACGCAAACAGTTTGAAGACCTGACAGAGAGTTCAAGTTCATCAATGCTGCGGTACAGGTTTTCGTTGAACCGTTGCTTCTGGGTATCAGTCTGCTGTTCTTCTTCAGTATCTTCCTCAAAGTTAATAAAGAGCTTGAGCTGGTTTTGGAGGATTTTTGCAGCAAATGCAATCGCATCCTCTGGGGCAACCGCTCCGTTTGTCCATACCTCCATGGTCAGACGCTCATAATCGGTTACCTGACCGACGCGTGCATGCGTTACCGTGTAATTAACTCTCCTGACCGGATTAAAAATGGCATCAATAGGAATAGTGCCGATCGGTGCAGTTTCTTCTCTGTTTTTTTCAGCCGGTCGGTACCCAACCCCTGCTTTTACCGTCAGCTCCATTGAAAGCTTTGCATCAGGTGAAAGTGTTGCCACATGATGGTCGGGGTTTAAAATTTCAACATTGTTGTTGACAATAATATCGCCGGCTTTAACCTCACCCGGTCCTTTTGCCTTGATATAGAGCGTTTCTGGACCATCTGAAAAAAGCTTCAGGTCAACTTCCTTGAGGTTCATGATAATATCGGTTACGTCTTCACGAACCCCGGGAATCGTTGAAAATTCGTGCAGAATGCCTTCTATCTTAACGGCGGTAATCGCAGCGCCTTGAATCGAAGACAGCAGCACACGCCGCAATGCATTGCCGATTGTTAAGCCGAATCCTCGCTCAAAAGGCTCGGCAACAAATTTTCCGTAGGTTGCAGACAGCGACTCCTCGTCAACCTCCAAATACTTCGGCCTAATAATTGTTTGCCATTTTCGACGCATAGTATCGTGCCTTCAAAAAAGGTTGGTTGTACGTACTGTTATTTACTATAGAGCTCAACGATGAGCTGCTCCCGTATCGGCATTGTTATTTCTTCGCGACGCGGCAACGCGATAACCTTGCCCTCAAAATTTGCAGCATCAAGTTCAACCCATCGCGGGATACCGCGCTGCTGGGCAGTCGCAACAGACTCCTTTATTTTGGCGATCTCCCTGCTCTTGTCACGAAGCCGAACAACATCGCCGGGACGCAGCAAATAGGACGGGATATCAACTTTCTTGCCGTTCACCAAAAAATGCCCATGCCGCACCAATTGTCGGGCTTCTGTGCGTGATGAGGCAAATCCCATGCGATACACCATATTATCCAGTCTGCTTTCAAGCATCATGATCAGATTCTCGCCGGTAATACCACGGCGCTGTGATGCTTTATGAAAATAGTTCCTGAACTGACGCTCCAGTATCCCGTAGATACGTTTGACCTTTTGCTTTTCGCGAAGCTGCTCCCCATAGGCAGAGTATTTCGCCCTGCTTTGTCCATGCTGACCGGGAGCATACTGACGACGGTCAAACGCACACGATGGGGTGTAGCACCGCTCACCCTTTAAAAAAAGTTTCATGTTCTCTCTGCGGCAGAGTCTACATTTTGAACCAGTATAGCGTGCCAAAAAAATCTCCTTTCCACAAAACAATACGTACGTTCGTTGCTATGCCTTTGTCTGCTGGTTACACGCGACGACGCTTGGGCTGGCGACACCCATTATGAGGGATCGGTGTTATATCCTGAATCGAGGTAATCGTGAAACCCGACGCATGCAGTGAGCGAATTGCCGCTTCACGGCCAGAACCCGGACCGCGCACGAGCACCTCCAAGTTTTTCACGCCATGCTCTTTCGCCTTTCGGGCAACATCCTCTGCTGCCTGACTGGCAGCAAACGGCGTACTCTTGCGCGACCCCTTAAAACCAACTGAACCGGCGCTCGACCATGCAATAACATTGCCGATGACATCGGTAATGGTTATGATCGTATTATTGAACGTTGCTTGTATATGCGCAATGCCGTTTGGAATATTCTTTTTTTCTCTCTTTTTTTTGATAACTTTCTTTTTCTCTGTCATGCCAGTCCTCGCTCCGATACCCACAGGTTATTTCGGTGACGGTGCCTTCTTCTTGCCGGCAACTGTTTTACGAGGGCCTTTGCGGGTCCGTGCATTTGTATGGGTACGCTGTCCCCGCACGGGAAGTCCTCTGCGGTGCCTGATCCCGCGATATGCCCCGATCTCTATAAGTCGCTTAATGTTAAGCGATACTTCCTTGCGAAGATCGCCTTCGACCTTATAATCCTTAAAAATAATATTCTGGATACGCGCAATTTCTTGTTCGGTCAAAGAACCAGCTCGTTTTTCATACGCAATTCCCGCTTCATCAAGAATGGAACGCGCAGTGGTCTTGCCAATGCCATAGATATAGGTCAATGCAATCCAGATCTGCTTTTGTTTTGGTACGTCAACACCAGCAATTCGTGGCACGTGGTACTCCTTATCCTAAAAAAGTTCTGACCCTCATCCCTGCCGTTGTTTGTGTTTCGGGTTTTCGCAAATAACGCGAACAACCCCCTTGCGTTTTATGATTTTACATTTATCACAGATTTTTTTGACTGAAGCCCGTACTTTCATAGCATTGCTTCTCCCTGCTCACCCCAGCACCTTCTGGGCTACTTTGCCCGATAGACAATTCTGCCCCGCGTCAGGTCATACGGCGAAAACTGCACTGTTACTTTATCGCCGGGCAATATTTTAATGTAATGCATACGCATCTTCCCTGAAATGTGGGCAAGCACGCGATGTCCGTTTTCAAGTTTTACCCGAAACATTGCATTGGGCAATGTTTCCAATACTTCACCTTCAATTTCTATAAGATCGTCACGCGGCATAGCTTTATCAAAAATGCTAAAGACTCCGCTGAAGACTCCACGAGGTGCGTAGCACCTCGCATTGCTCAACGTACACGGCCGCCAATCTGGCCACGGTTAAGAAATCCATCATAGTGACGCACCAGCATATGCGACTCAATTTGACCGACCGTATCCAGAGCAACGCCGACAACAATCAGCAACGCAGTACCGCCAAAGTAGAACGGAATATTAAACCGCTGAATAAGAATCGTCGGCATCACACAGACTGCCGCTAAATACAGCGCACCGATAAACGTTATTCTCACCAGAACCCAGTCAATATAGTCTGCGGTTGACTTGCCAGGACGTATGCCCGGAATAAATCCACCCTGCTTCTTCATCGTATCAGCGATGTCAACCGGATTGAAGGTAACTGCAGTGTAAAAATAAGCAAAAAAGATGATAAATGCCACATACAGAACATTATAAGCGATCTGACCAGGATTGAGGCTGTGAATTATTGCTTCAATCCACGGATGCGCATCAAGTAGTGTGGTAGGCATAAACTGTGCAATCGTGAGCGGGAACATCAGGATTGATGAAGCAAAAATCGGCGGAATAACACCTGAGGTGTTAATGCGCAAGGGCAGATGAGTACTCTGTCCGCCGTACACCTTGCGACCGACAACCCGTTTGGGGTATTGCACGGGTATGCGGCGCTGCGCCCGTTCAATATAGATAATACAGCCCACAACAATAACCATCAGTGCGACGATAAAAAGAATCGTAACCGGTCCCATTTCGCCAGTCTGCATAAGACGCACGGTATTCACGACCGCAGCCGGCATACGGGCAACAATGCCCGCAAAGATGATGAGTGATATACCATTGCCAATACCACGCTCGGTAATCTGTTCCCCAAGCCACATCAAGAATGCGGTCCCTGCGGTGAGCGTGATTACCGTCATGAGCCTAAATCCCCACCCAGGAGCAATAACAACCGGGCTGCCTGCTGGACCCGTCATTTTTTCAAGCCCGACTGCGATGCCGAAACCCTGAATAATACTGAGCACGATCGTACCATAGCGGGTATATTGGGTTATTTTCTTGCGCCCAGCCTCGCCTTCTTTTTTGAGTTTTTCAAGATACGGCACAACCACCGTTAAAAGCTGTAAAATAATTGAAGCACTGATGTACGGCATAATGCCGAGTGCAACAACCGACATGTGCTCTAGTGCCCCTCCGGAAAACATATCCACCAGCCCCAGCAGGGTACCTTTGGCACGTGCAAAGAAAGCAGCAAGTGCTTTCCCGTCAATGCCGGGAGTCGGCACATGTACACAAATCCGGTAGACCGCAAGCAGTCCAAAAGAGACCAAGATACGCTTGCGCAGCTCAGGTATTTTAGGAATATTCTGAAAGCCGCCAACCATACTGGATTATATGCTTTCTATGGTGCCACCTGCCGCCACAACTTTATCATAGGCTGACTTACTCCACCGGTGGGCTTTAATGGTCAAGGGACGGTCAAGCGCGCCGTTGCCAAGAATCTTTATGCCATCATACAGCTTACGCACCAGTCCTGCTGCAATCATTGCTGCTGGATCAACAATACTCCCCTGTTCAAAGCGGCATAAATCCTGAAGCTGTACCAGCGCATACCGTTTCTTAAAAAGGTTGACAAACCCCCGTTTGGGAAGCCGCCGCTGGAGCGGCATCTGACCACCTTCAAATCCATATGACTTGCCGCCGCCAGAGCGAGCTCGTTGTCCTTTATGCCCTCGGCACGAAGTTTTTCCATGCCCTGAACCATGTCCACGACCAACTCGTTTTCTTTTTTTCTTAGCTCCGGGTACGGGATGCAAACTGCTCAGATCCATAGCCATTCCTTGTAGCCGCAGCATCATGCCGCACTATCTGCATGCATTACTGCTGGTGTGTTAATTTTTTTTGACGTTCTTCTGGTCGCTGAAGCTGCGCAAGTCCATTCAGAGTTGCCTTCAGCACATTATGGGGATTACTCGTGCGGATACATTTGGTCAGCACGTTTTTAATACCCGATACTTCCATAACCGACCGTACCGCACCGCCAGCGATAATACCGGTACCCCCGCGTGCTGGCTTCATAAAGACCCTGCCAGAGCAAAACCTGCCAATAACCTCATGGGGAATCGTACCGTCAACAAGAGGAAACGATACCATATTCCGCTTTGCATGCTCAATTGCCTTACGGATTGCTTCAGGTACTTCCCGCGCCTTGCCCAGTCCGCAGCCAACTGACCCATTTCCATCGCCGACAACCACCAACGCACTGAAGCTAAACCGCCGACCACCTTTTACCACTTTTGCTACCCTGCTGATATGAACGACTTTATCAATCAGACCGGATTCCTGCTGACTTGCGTATGCCACTGTTCCGTCTCCTAAAATTGTAACCCTTTTTCACGTGCACCTTCGGCAAGCGCTTTTACTCTGCCGTGATAGAGAAAACCGTTGCGGTCAAACACCACCTGCGTGATCTGCTGTGCTATGGCTTTTTCAGCTATCAAATTGCCCAGCAGCCGCGCCGCCTCAACTGTACCGGTCTTCGCAAGGTTTCCGCGCAGCTCTTTGCTCTTGGTGGAATACCCCAGCAGCGTTCTCCCTGCAGTATCATCCACGAGCTGCACGTAGCAGTGCTTTAGACTTCGATACACGGTCATACGCGGTCGTTGGCTCGTCCCAAAAATTTTTCTGCGGATTCTTTTTTTCCGCTGCTCTCGGCTTTTCTGTTTTTTATGTATATGGTCCACCGTTGCTCCCTTATACCAGAACACTCCACCAGAAGATTCTATTTTGCGCCGGCTTTGCCGACTTTTGTCCGAATCGTTTCACCCACGTAGCGAATGCCTTTCCCCTTATAGACATCCGGTTTTTTGAATTTACGAATGATCGCAGCAGTCTGGCCGACCAAACATTTATCAATCCCTGCAACCTTGATAACCTGTTTGTCAACGCTGATGGTGATACCCTCAGGCTCCTCAAACAGAACGGGATGAGAATAGCCCAGCGATATTTTGAGCGTTTTTCCGCTCTTCTCAGCGCGGTAGCCAATGCCCACAATTTCAAGCTCTTTTGAAAAACCCTCCGTAACACCGTGGAGCATATTTGCTATCAGTGTTCGGGTCAGCCCATGCAACGCCCGTTCCCGGCGTTCATCAGAAGTGCGCTGCACCGTAATCATATCCGGGGTCACTGAAACTTCGATGCCGCGTGGCACCGTATGGGTAAGCTTCCCCTTCGGTCCGGCAACCGTAATCGTTTGGCCATCAATGGTTACCGTGACGCCGCGTGGAATGCTGATAGGCTGTCGTCCTATTCTGCTCATGTCCGCTCCTTACCAGAAAGTGCAAATAACTTCACCACCGATTTGCTGCTTGCGCGCCTCCTTATCGGTAATAACACCACGCGAGGTGGTCAGAATTGCCAAGCCAAGCCCGTTGCGGACAACTGGAACAGAGTCCTTATCAACATAGACCCGTCTGCTCGGCTTGGAAACGCGTCGTATTTCAGAAATGACCGGCTCATTTTTTCTGCCGTATTTGAGAAAAATTTGCAACACCCCCTGCTTGTTGTCCTGAATAACTTTGTAATTTTTGATATAGCCTTCTTCTTTGAGAATCTTTGCAATGTTTACCTTCATCGTTGACGCAGGTATTTCTACGCTTGCAAAGTGCGCCTTATTGGCATTGCGTAGGCGAGTCAGCATGTCCGCAATTGGGTCGGTCATCATAATGCTTTGGTCTCCCTGATGGTCCCGATAAATTACCAGCTTGATTTGATGACACCCGGGATTTCCCCCTGAAGTGCCAGTTTGCGCAAACAGATTCTGCACATATTAAATTTTCTATAGTAGGCACGAGGCCGTCCACAAAAAGGGCAGCGGTTATATTCCCGTACCGCAAATTTTTTTGGTCGCTGTGCCTTTATCCTCAGAGACGTTTTTGCCACGCAGTCGCTCCTTCCCGATTAATTCGTCCCAAACGGCATTCCCATATATTCCAGAAGCGCCCGTGCTTCTTCGTCGGTTTTAGCCGTTGTCGTTATTACGATGTTCATTCCCCTGATTTTATCTATTTTATCATAATCAATTTCCGGAAAAATAATCTGCTCTCTGATACCCAGCGCATAATTGCCACGACCATCGAATGCCTTGGGTGAAACTCCTTTGAAATCGCGAATACGGGGCAGTGCCAAATTCACCAGACGATCAAAGAACTCATACATACGATCCTTGCGCAGCGTCACCTTGCACCCGATCGGTACACCTTGACGGAGCTTAAAGTTTGCAATAGCTTTCCGTGCCTTCGTCACGACTGGCTTTTGACCGGTAATTGCGGCAAGGTCTTTCTGCGCTGCCTCAATAACTTTCACATTCTGGATGGCTTCGCCCAGCCCCATATTGATAACGATTTTTTCAAGCCGGGGGACCTGCATAATGTTCTTATACTGAAACCGCTTCTGCATGAGCGGTATAATCTCCTGATGGTACTTCTCTTTCAGCCGACTCATCCCTTGCCTCCTACTGGTCTAAGATCTCGCCGCATTTGACGCATGCCCGAACCTTTCTCCCGTCATCAAGCATGCGTTTTCTAATCCGCACATGTGTTGTGCACTTGGGACAAACCAGATTAACCTTTGCCACATGCAACGGACCTTCTTTTTCGATAATACCACCCTGCGGCGCTTTTTTCGTTGGCCGGGTGTGCCGCTTGATAAAATTTACCTTTTCCACAACAACCGTCTGTTTTTTGGGATTCACCTTCAGGACCTTGCCGGTTTTCCCTTTTTCTTTTCCCGCAAGGACCATCACCACGTCGCCTTTTTTGATATACATAGGAACCGTATCCTCTCCCGTACGCCAACCGCTCACACCACTTCAGGTGCCAAGGAAATAATTTTCATGAAGTTCTTGCCACGCAATTCACGGGCAACCGGGCCAAATATGCGGGTACCGATCGGCTCGTTGGCGTTATTGATGAGAACAGCTGAATTATCATCAAATCTGATATAGCTGCCATCAGGCCGCTTCACCTCTTTTTTGGTGCGCACCACAACAGCACGCATCACGGAGCCTTTTTTGACCTTTGAGTTGGGGATTGCTTCTTTAACTGAAACAATAATGACATCACCGAGCGTCGCGTAGCGTCGCCGGGTCCCCCCAAGCACTTTTATGCACTGGAGTCGTTTTGCGCCCGAATTGTCAGCCGCAAGTAACTGTGTCTGCATTTGTATCATAGCTTCTTCTCCACACCAGCCACAGCAAATCGTTCGTTACACTGCCTTTTTCAATATCTGAATCACCTTCCAGCGTTTTTCCTTACTCAGCGGACGGCTCTCCTCAACCATAACCACATCGCCGACGCGACAGCTGTTCTGTTCGTCATGGGCTTTAAAGGTGATACGTTTTTTGATGTACTTTTTATACAGGGGGTGTTTGGTGATGCGGTGTGTCTCCACCACGACGGTTTTATCCATCTTATCACTGATAACCATACCGGTTCGTGTCTTCCGCTGACCTTTCATAGCAGCCTCATTCATTACTTCTGTACGCTTTTCTGCCCGAGCTCTTTTCCCGCAAGATTGTTTTAGCTCGCGCAATGTCCCGCCGCACCTTGGTGAGTTCTGCGGTATTCGGAAGCTGATTAATCGAAAGCTGTAACTTCATATTGAAATACTTTCCCTGAAGGTCTTTGACCCGTTGTTGAAGCTCCTCAGGGGTTAAATCACGCAGTTCTTTAGCCTTCACTTTCTTCCCTCATGACAAACGTTGTTGCGATCGGCAGTTTGTGTGATGCCAAGCGAAAAGCCTCACGGGCAATGTCTTCACTGACGCCTTCAATTTCATATAAAATACGACCCGGTCGCACTACCGCTACCCAGTACTCAGGCGCGCCCTTGCCTTTTCCCATACGAGTCTCTGCAGGCTTTTTGGTGATCGGTTTGTCTGGAAAAATCCGAATCCAGAACTTACCGCCACGCTTTAGGTATCGTGTCAGCGCCACCCGTGCAGCCTCAATCTGACGAGAAGTCAACCATCCGCACTGCAGAGCTTTTAGACCAAAGCTACCAAACGCAAGTGCACTACCTCGGTAGTCAGTGCCTGACCTGCGGCCCTTCATCATCTTTCTATGCTTAACCTTTTTAGGTGCTAACATGGAATGCCTTTCCCTTGGTAAGGGTCTCTCCCTTAAAAATCCAAACTTTAACCCCGATCACGCCGTAGGTGGTATTGGCTTCGGCAAACCCGTACTCAATATCAGCGCGCAGTGTCTGAAGTGGCACGCGACCCTCACGGTACCACTCATAGCGCGCCATTTCAGCTCCGCCAAGGCGTCCAGAGCACGCAATCTTGATGCCTTTAGCACCAAACTTAACGGCTGAGCTCACGCTTCGCTTCATTGCCCGTCGAAACGCAACGCGCTTGAGAAGCTGCTGACAAATGTTTTCAGCAACCAGTTGTGCATCAAGTTCTGGCCGCTGCACCTCTGAAATCGTTATGAACACTTCGTGATCGGTTAACTTTTGAACCTCTGCTTTGAGTTTTTCAATCTCAGCTCCCTTTTTCCCGATAATAATGCCCGGCCGTGCTGCCCAGATAGTAACCCGCAACTTACTGGCTGCCCGCTCAATTTCAACATTCGAGATCCCAGCCTGTGCAAGTCGCTTTTTTATAAAATCTTTTATCTTGACGTCTTCACGAAGCAGTTTCCCAAAATCCTTCTCAGCATACCACCGAGAGTTCCATGTCTTAATGACTCCCAAACGAAAACCAGTCGGATGTACTTTTTGTCCCAAATGACACCTCCTGCTGCTCTATGCCTCGTCAAGAATAACCGTAATGTGACAGGTGCGCTTTAGAATCCGAAATGCCCTGCCTTGGGGCCCTGGACGGAACCTTTTCAAGGTGGGGCCCGGATCTACATATATTTTTTTTACGTAGAGTGTATCTACATCAACACCAGGTCGGCTCCCTGCATTTGCCACTGCAGAATGAAGGAGCTTGAAAACATAGATACTTGCCGCCTTTGCAGTATATTCCAAAATACTGAGTGCTTCACTAACGGTTTTACCCCGTACCAGATCAGCCACGAGCCGTGCTTTTCGTGGCGAGATCCGTATATATTTCGCTGTTGCCCGTGCTTCCATATGCCGTGATCTCAATGATAAAATACGTGTATGGTTCAGGCCTTCTTGGCATGGCCATGATAGGTTCTGGTTGGTGAAAACTCTCCGAGCTTATGTCCCACCATGTTTTCAGTGACGTATACCGGGATAAACTTTTTCCCGTTGTGTACCGCAAAGGTCATACCCACCATCTCAGGAATAATCATTGACCTTCGCGACCATGTTTTTATAACCTGCTTGCTGTTGGTTTCCTGAGCTTTGCGGATCTTCCGCAAAAGACTTTCATCAATAAACGGGCCTTTTCTGACAGACCGTGGCATGGAGGTAACTCCTCTCCTTATTTCGTCCTTCGCCGTACGATAAATTTAGAAGTGCGTTTGTTTTTCCGTGTCCGGTATCCTTTGGTTGGTTTTCCCCATGGTGTACAGGGATGCCGTCCGCCTGAGGACCGTCCCTCACCACCGCCCATCGGGTGATCAACAGGGTTCATAGCAACACCTCTGACACGTGGGCGTCTGCCAAGCCATCGCGTCCTACCTGCTTTACCGATTGCAACATTGGCGTGGTCAAGGTTACCCACCTGTCCAATGGTGGCATAACAGTCAACATGCACCAGCCGCAGTTCACCTGACGGTAGCTTGATATGGGCATAATTCTTTTCTTTTGCAGCGATTTGACCGCTTGCTCCGGCACTACGAATAAGCTGCCCTCCCTTTCCGGCACGCAGTTCAATATTGTGAATCATGGTGCCAACCGGAATTTTGCGAATCGGCAGCGCATTACCCGGTCGTATATCAGCCTGTTCCCCAGCCAACACCTGATCTCCAACCTTCAGATCAAGGGGTGCAATGATATAGCGTTTTTCACCATCACGATAGTGTAGGAGCGCAATGCGCGCTGTTCGATTGGGGTCATATTCGATGCTGGCAACTGTCGCAGGAATGTTTCGTTTATCGCGCTTAAAATCAATCAGCCGGTACATCCGTTTATGACCGCCGCCGATGTAACGGGCGGTAATCCGACCATAATTATTTCTGCCCCCGGTTTTTTTCAGCGGCACCACAAGCTGCTTCTCAGGAGTTCGCCGCGTAATCTCCTCAAAATCAGAAACGGTTTGAAACCGCCTGCCCGGAGACGTTGGTTTATATGCTCTGACCGCCATCGTCTTTCTCCATCCAGTCAATTCTGCAGAAATTACACACCTTCAAAAAACTCTATGGTTTGGCCCTTCTGCAAAGTAACCACTGCCTTTTTCCAGTTCGGCTTTTTGCCGGTATATCTGCCGACCCGTTTGCGTTTTCCCTCATAGTGCATAACATTAACGCTGGTGACCTTCACATTAAAAAGCTGCTGCACGGCATTCTTTATCTCAATTTTATTTGCCTCAGGATGTACTTCAAAAACGACCTGATTGGCTGCCTGCTTTACTTGATTGCTCTTCTCCGTAATCAGTGCACGCTTGATACATCCGTATATATCTTTCATGCGGCAAGCCTCCGTTGAATTTTTTCAAGACAGGGCTGTGTTATGAATAGCATGTCATAGGAAAGAAGGTCGTAGAGATTGAGCCCCTCGGGCTGTAAAACCTTGACCTCAGGAAGATTTCGGGCACTCAGTTGCAACCGTTCATTGTGGTCATCAATAATAAGCACCCGATGAGCACCCAACGTGGTAAGTATCTGGGTGACATGTCGTGTCTTGATTTCAGGGAGCTCGATCTTATCCAAGATCATCAGTTTTTCAGAGCGCCGTTTTAACGTAAGCGCTGAGCAGAGCGCCTGTCGCTTGACCTTTTTGGGCAGACTGATGCTAAATGACCGCGGCTTGGGGCCAAAGGTGATGCCACCACCACGCCACAGCGGAGAGCGGCTGCTTCCTGCACGAGCGCGACCGGTGCCTTTTTGTCGCCATGGTTTTTTCCCGCCGCCGCTTACCTCACCGCGCAGTTTTGTTGCTACCGTCCCACTGCGACGTTGTGCCAATTGCATTCTCACCACATCATAAAAAAGATGCTCCTTAACCGTAGCATCAAACACAGCATCAGCAACTTCAACTTCTGCGACTTTTTCCTTCTTTATATTATATACGTCCAGCACCGCCATAATCTGATTACCTGCCTGCGTAATGTCTTTTCACTGCTGGTGCACCGGTCAGCCGGTTATCCCTTATTTTTAAGAATGGTTACAATACCGTTCTTGCCTCCGGGCACAGCACCTTTAACGAGCAGCAGATGTTCATCCTGCCGAAGATCAACAATTTCAAGATTTTTTACTGATACCTTTTCTGATCCTAAGTGGCCGGGCATTCGTTTGCCTTTAAACACATGAGAAGGCCAGGCGCTTGAACCAATCGAGCCAACGACCCGATGAAACTTGGAGCCGTGCGACATTGGTCCACGATTAAATCCCCATCGTTTAATATTCCCCGCATACCCCTTCCCCTTGCTGATGCCAGAAATGGAAACTTTTTCACCGCGAGTAAAAATACCGACATCTATCTGATCGCCAACCTGGTGGGTATCACTGGCATCAACCCGAAATTCCCGCAAGATACTAAATGCCTTACCGTTGAGGTTTTTGAAGTGCCCTTGTAACGGCTTGGTGAGCTTTTCGGGTTTCGTGACACTATACCCCAACTGCAATGCGCAGTAACCATCGCGCTCAGGGATCTTTTTCTGAACTACCATGCACGGACCTGCTGCAATGACGGTTACTGGAATAATCTCGCCATCTGCAGAAAAAATCTGGGTCATGCCGATTTTTTTACCTATCAGTCCTAATGCCACTGCTTGTTACTCCCTTACAGATCGTGCACCTCAACGACACGATATTCTTTTCAGAGTTTTATTTCAACGTCAACGCCCGCCGAAAGATCAAGCTTCATGAGCGCGTCAACGGTCTGTTCCGTCGGCTCCAAAATATCAAGCAATCGCTTGTGTGTTCTCATTTCAAACTGTTCACGGGATTTTTTATCCACATGGGGGGAACGCAGCACACAAAACTTGTTGATCACGGTCGGCAGCGGAATCGGCCCAACAACCTTGGCGCCCGTCCGCTTTGCTGTATCAACAATTTCCCCGACTGACTGATCAAGCAGACGGTGATCATAGGCTTTGAGCCTGATTCGTATTTTCTGACTTTCCATAAGACCATCAACTTTTTTCATACCTGCGTCCGTCCCCTGTTATTCGATCACATCGCTGATGACGCCGGCGCCCACCGTCCTGCCACCTTCCCGGATCGCAAACCGCAACTCCTTCTCCATCGCAATCGGCGTTATCAACTCTACCGTCATGCTGATATTGTCTCCC
>Ga0209162_1000028_pt1 | contig 128170 bp, 125 predicted proteins | sample YNPNPMetaG_FD_187121 | JGI IMG/M metagenome (GOLD analysis project Ga0209162, IMG submission 187121) | Anoxygenic and chlorotrophic microbial mat microbial communities from Yellowstone National Park, USA - YNP NP MetaG (SPAdes) (version 2) ...
GATCTGCACCACGTTGCCGAAGACGTTGAACTCTTCGAGCTTGCTGCGGATGCGGGCGGCGATCTCCTTCAGCTCCTCCGAGTCGTAGCCTTCGCGGTCGGGCGGCGGGTTCAACAGCCGCGTGGGAGGCAGTTTGTAGAAGGCCCGCTGCGGGAACTCCTCGCGGTGCCGCGTAGCCGATCGGCGCGGCGCAGTTTCCGGCTCCTCGAGCGGCTTGATCGGAATGTCTTCGCTGGCGGGCGGGGCTTCCGGCGCGGTGGAGAACGGAATCCCGGCGGGCTCCGGCGCGGCAACCCCGCGATCGGCCTCTTGTGGGGCGATCAGGTCCTCCATCGCCTGCAAATCCGCCGCCAGGCCATTCGGCGTGACTCCTGCTGCGGCCGCCGCCGCGGCTGCCCGCCGCGCGGGAGGCTCCTCCGGCTCCGGCTCACGGTCCTGCCCCGTGGCGACTTCCTGCGGCTTGCGTCTCCAGCGCGGAAGGAGAGGAAGAAGGCGCGCCTCAAGACCTTCGGCGAGCCGTTCGACCGAGAATGTCGAGACAAGGTACACGGCGAAGAGCGCCGCGAGCGCCAGGAAGATGGCTGTGCCGAGCTTGTTGAGCAGAGCCTCGAGGGAAGTCGCCACCAGATAGCCGAACAGGCCTCCGGCGGTGAAAGAGTGCTCGTACGGGTTGGAGATGCCTGCCAGCTCGAGCGCCGCTGCGGCCGAAAGAATGAGGATCGAATAGCCCGTCAAGCGCACAAGCAGGGAGGGTACGGGCCGCCGGCGCAGCCGCCGCACGCCCGCCCAGAACAGGAGCGGCGGCAGCAGCCACGCCGCGAATCCGAAGGATTGCAACAGGAAATCCGCCGCCCAGGCGCCGGCCACCCCGATCCGGTTCGAGGCGAGCTGCCTGCCGGTGACGGTGTTCCAGGCGGGATCCAGCGGATCGAAAGAGGCCAGGGCGAACAGCAGGCCGAGCGCTGCGAACAGGAAGACGATTCCCGTGAATTCCCTGAGCCGGGGAAAGGGGGTGGACTGCGACGTCGTCATTCCGCCAGCCGGCGGAAAAAAGCCAGAGCGAGAATGAGTATACCAAAAACCACGCGATATGCAATAAAGAATCGCAGTGTTCTCTTCTGGAGGAAGCGGAGGAACCAGGCGATCACCGCGCATCCGGTGGCCGCGCTGACGGCCATGGCGGAGAAAAACAAGGCTCGCTCCCCGGCCGGGATGCCGCCCGCCCGATACAGATCAAGAAAGGCGTCAGCCGCAGCCGCGCCGATGGCGGGCGTCCCGAGCAGAAACGAGAAGCGCGCCGCGGAAGCGCGGTCGAGGCCGCGGAAAAGGCCGGCCACCAGCGTGATGCCGCTGCGGGACGTGCCGGGCACGACGGCCAGAGCCTGCGCGAGGCCGACGAACATGGCGTCTTGCCAGGTGACGTTTCGGATCTCGCGGGACAGGCGCGCTCTCCTCTCGGCGAACGCCATCAGGACTCCTACCAGAATCAGCATGGAACCGATCACCCACGGGGTGCGAAAGACCGTTTCGGCGGCGGATTTCAGCAGGAGCCCGGCCACGCCCACGGGAATGGTGGCCGCCGCCAGCATCCAGAGCAGCGCCCGCGGATAAGGCTCTCCGCCCGGATTCCCGCCCCCAAGGCCGATGCCGGCACGCAGGATGTGGTACCAGTCCCGGGCGAAGTAGACGAGCACGGCCAGCAGGGTGCCGAAATGCAGGGCGATGTCAAAAGCCAGCCCCTGGTCTTTCCATCCCAGCAGCCACGGCGCCAGCGCCAGATGCGCGGAGCTGCTGATGGGCAGGAATTCGGTCAAGCCCTGGATGACTGCAAGAAGAACCGCCTGATGGATGGGCATAATGGAGAATGACCATGGTACCGCAGGCGCAGCCGGGACATTTATGACAAACACGAAAATCATCGCTACCTTGGGGCCTGCCACGAGCTCGCCGGAGATGATCCGGCAACTGATCGGGGCCGGTGCGGATGTGTTCCGGCTGAATGCGTCCCACGGCACGCCGGAGTGGCGGGATCAGATGATCCGTGCGGTGCGCGAGGCGAGCGCGGACTCCCCGTTCCCGGTCGGCGTCCTGCTGGACTTGCAGGGGCCGAAGATCCGCCTGGGCTTGTTCGAAGGCGGCTCGGCCGTGCTCGAGGAAGGGGCGGAATTCGTCATCACCACGGAGGAGATCCTCGGCAATGCACAGGCGGCGTCCACCACGTACAAGGACTTCGCCAGGGACGTGAAGCCGGGCGACCGGGTGTTGCTGGCCGACGGGACGCTGGAGCTGCGCGTGCTGGATTCCGACGGCGTCCGGGCGCGGTGCCGCGTGGTACGCGGCGGCGTCATCAGCGACAAGAAGGGCATCAACCTGCCCGGGGTCCAGCTTTCCACGCCTTCGCTGACGCGCCGGGACATGGAAAACCTCCAGGCGGGCCTTCAGGCCGGCATCGACCTTGTGGCGCTGAGTTTCGTGCGCCGATCCTCCGACATCCTGCGGTTGCGCCTGTTTCTTGAGGAAAAAGGCGCGAATATCCCGATCATTGCCAAGATTGAAAAACCGGAAGCGGTAGAAAACCTCAAGGATATTCTGGCGGAAACCGACGGAGTAATGGTTGCGCGGGGCGATCTAGGCGTCGAATGCCCGATGGAAAAGGTGCCGTTTATCCAGAAATCCATCATCGAACAGTCCCGCCGGGCCGGGAAATTCGTCATCACGGCGACCCAGATGCTGGAATCCATGATCGAAAACCCGTTCCCGACGCGCGCCGAGGTGAGCGACGTGGCCAACGCCATCTACGACGGCACCGACGCGGTGATGCTCAGCGGGGAGACCTCCGTGGGCAAGTACCCGGTGGAGGCCGTGCGGATGATGGACCGCACGGCGCACGAAGCGGAACTCTCGCTCAGGAAGTACGGCTTCCGCGAACTGCCGGCGCGGGATTATGTGACGCACGCGGAAATTGTCGCGGACGCGGCCTTCCACGCGGCCCGGCTCGCCGGCGCGCGCGCGATCGTCGTCTTTTCCGCCTCCGGGGCCTCCGCGCGGCTGGTGGCCCGCTACCGGCCGCCGGTGCCCATCTTCACGTTCACGCCGTCCGTTGCAGCTGCGCGGGCTCTTTCGGTGGTTTACGGAGTTCACGCGATTCTTCAACCGCATGTCTCCTCGACCGACGAGATGATGGCGCTGATGGACCGCGTCCTGGTGGAGCGAGGGCTGGTGAAGCCGCGCGAGGCGGTCGTCTTCGTCGCCGGACAGCCCATCGGGCGGCCAGGGACGACGAACATGATGAAGCTGCACCGCGTCGGCGAGGCGGTTTGAGCGGCGCGCCGCCGGCGAAAAATACACGCATTTCAGGGAACAAATCGGGCGAGCGCGCGGTATCGCCATACCAGGGAGGGGCAATGCGCCTTAAAACCGGAACCTTCTGGACCGGGATCTTCGTTGTCGCCGGCGTCGCCGGCGCCACTGCCTACATTGCGCTGGCCACGCCGAATGCGAGGCCCGCGAAGGACATTCAGGTTGCATCCACGCCGGGGCGGGTCGAACGCGGCCGGTATCTGTTTCACCATGTCGCCGACTGCGCCGGCTGCCACAGCCCGCGCGATCCGTCAAAGTTCGCCATGATCTCCGATCTCGCCACAACCGGGGCGGGATTCGTGTTTCCGGAAGAGCTGGGGTTCCCCGGCAAGATTGTGGCCCCCAACATCACGCCGGATCCGGAGACGGGCATCGGCCAATGGACCGACGGCGAGAAGATCCGGGCCATCCGCGAAGGCATTTCCAGAGACGGACGGCCGCTGTTCGGTTTCATGCCGTTCCGGCAATTCGCAAAGATGAGCGACGAGGACATCCACTCGCTGGTGGCGTACCTGAACAGCCTGCCGCCGGTGAGGAACGCCCTGCCGAAGACCGTGCTGAACTTCCCGGTCAGCATATTGGCGCGCTTCGAGCCGGAGCCGGTCCTGCACGCGCCCCGTCCGCCTTCCCGGCAGGACCGCGTGCGGTACGGCGAGCACCTGGCGGGCGTGGCCGGTTGCATGGAATGCCACACGGAACTGAAGAACGGCAAGCCGCTGCCCGGGATGGAATTCGCCGGCGGGCACGAGTTCGCCGTGCGGCAATTCGTGGTCCGAAGCGCAAATCTGACGCCGGACGACGAGACCGGCATCGGCACGTGGAGCGAGGAGCGGTTTGTGCGGAAATTCCGCGATTACAGGGCATTGACCTATGCGACCTCGCCCCGATCCGTGCAGGCGAACTTCACTGTGATGCCCTGGTATGGCTTTGCGCACATGGAGGAAGATGACCTGCGGGCGATCTACGCTTATCTGCGCAGCCTGAAGCCGGTCTACAACCCGGTGGTGGTTCACCCGCAACTGGCGTCGCAGACGAATTAGACGGCGCCGCATGGACGCCGGCGGCTCTGGCAGAATGGAAGCTTCTGCAAGCCGGAGCCGCATGACGCCCCTGCATCCTTACATCGAAGCCACGCTGGCGGCGATGGTCCTCATCGCCGCCTTCACGGACCTGAAGCGCCGCGAGATCCCCAACTGGCTGTCGCTGGGGGGCATCGCTGCGGGCATCGCGCTGAATACGTGGTTCGCGGGGCTCGCTGGCCTGAAAACGGCCGGCGCGGGGCTGGGCCTGGCGGCCCTGATTTTCATCCCGCTGTACGTCATGCGATGGCTGGGCGGCGGGGACGTGAAGCTGATGGGAGCGATCGGGGCGCTGGCCGGGCCGCAATACATGATCGTGATCTTCGTTCTGGATGCGATCCTCGGCGGAGCCGTGGCGCTGGTTCTGGTAATCGCGCGCGGCCGCCTGTTGAAGACGCTGCGCAACATTCCCCGCATGTTCCGCCTCGAGCGCGAAAGCGAGCTGGAAGCCGGCGGTGAAAAATCGATGGGGCTGCCGCGCGCGGTCACCATCGCGGCAGCCACGCTGCTGGTCCTCTGGGGCGCTACTCGAGCACCGGCAGGATGACGGCGCTCGGCGCCTGTTTCGAGCGGTAGACGCGGTGCGTCGCCTTGATGAAGTCCGAAGGCTTCGCCTCGTGGATGCGCACAAACTTCTGCGGATTGCGGTCTACCAGCGGAAACCATGAACTCTGCACGTGGATCATGATGCGGTGCCCGCGGCGGAAGGTGTGGAAGACATCCGGCAGCTCGAACTCGACCGTTTCCACCTTGCCCGGCGTGAACGGCGTTGGCTTGTCGAAACCCGTGCGGAAGCGGCCGCGGAACGGCTCGCCGCGCACCAGCATCTGGTAGCCGCCCATGCGGATCTCCTTCGGGTTGGGCTGCGGGTCGGGCGCGTCGTTGGGGAAGACGTCGACGAGCTTGACCACCCAGTCGGCGTCCGTGCCCGTGGTGGAGACGTGCAACACCGCCTTCAGCGGTCCGGCGACGCGGACATCGGCTTCCAGCGGTTCCGTTTGGTAGACCAGCACGTCCGGCCGCGTGGCGGCGAAGCGCTGGTCGTCGGTCATGTAGTTGTAGTTCATGCCGCGGTCGATATACGGCAGGAACGGCACCGGGCGGTTCGGGTCGGAAAGATACTCGTCGAAAGCCTCGCCCGGGGCCTCCGGCGCGCTGGTGGAGAGCTTGCCTTCCTCCCGGAAATAGTACGTCCGCTTGCGCGCCTCCCTGGGCGGCCAGGCGTCCAGGCGGTGCCATTCGTTCCTGCCCGTCTCGAACACGTACGCCTCCGGCAACTGGTTGCCGTTGCCGGCGCCTTTCAGGTGGTAGAGGAAGAACGGAAATTCGATTTCGTCCTGGAAAAATTGCGAGGTATTTACAGCGAAGCTGATGTTGCCGAGCGACGTGCCGTCCGACCGCGCCCACCCGCCGTGGCTCCACGGCCCCTCGACCAGCATGTTGACGGCGCCCGGGTTCTGCTTCTCGGCCGACTCGTACAGGTGCAGCGGCCCGAAAACGTCCTCGGCGTCGAACCAGCCGCCAACGGTGAGCATGGCCGGCTTCAGGTTCGTCAGATACTGGCGCAGATCCCTCGATTTCCAGAATTCATTGTAGGTGTCATTTTCGAGCAGCTGCCGCCAGAATTTCACCTGGCCTTTGAACAGCTTTTCGTCGTAATTCGCCAGCGGCCCAACAGACAAATGGAACGTGTAGGCGTCCGGGCCTTCGATTTCGAAGCGCGAGTCCGGCAGCAGGCCCTCGCTCGGCCGGGGCCGGCCGAAGGCGCCGAGGAAATTGAAGGCGTGGACGAGGAACAGCGCGCCGTTGTGGCGGAAATCGTCGCCGATGAACCAGTTGATGACGGGCGCCTGGGGGGAGACGGCCTTCAGCGCAGGGTGGGCGTCGATCGCGCCCATCGCCGCATAGAAGCCGGGGTAGGAGATGCCCCACATGCCGGCGCGGCCGTTGTTGCCGGGGATGTTCTTCACCAGCCAGTCGATCGTGTCCCACGTGTCGGAGGATTCGTCGACATCGGTCTTTGATTTCTTGTTCGGGATGTGCGGTCTCACATGCACGAATTCGCCTTCGCTGCGGCCGCGGCCGCGCACGTCCTGGTAAGCGAAGATAAACCCTTCGCGCATGAATTTCTCGCTGGCCGGGCCGAGGCTGGAGCGGTAGTTCTCCGGCCCGTAAGGCGCCACCGAGTAGGGCGTGCGCAGCAGCAGGATCGGGTACGTGCGGCTCTTGTCCTTGGGGACATAGACGGACGTGAACAGCCGCACCCCGTCGCGCATCGGAATCAGAAACTCATGCTTGGTGTAATGCTGCCGGACGTAGGCGGCGCGGTCGGAAATCTGCGCCGGCGCCTGCGGCGCCGTGCGCGGCTGCGCAGGGATGAGAAGCGGAATCGCAAGGGCAAGCAGCAGTCTTCGTGTCCACATGGGAGAACCTCTTCAGTTGAACATCAGGAACAGCCGCATGGCAGCGGCGAAGCTGGCTGAAACCAGCCACCGGCCGAGGCCGGTGGAAAACATCAAGACAAGGAGCAGGATGAAGCCGAAGCGCGCCAGTTCCACATAGGCGGCAACGGGAATGCGGGCCGCAATCAGAATCTTCGATCCGTCGAGCGGCGGGATGGGGATCAGGTTGAAGAGCGCCAGAAACAGGCTGATGAATGCGGCGCGGAACAGGATCTCCGCGCCGCCCGGCCACAGCGCGGAAAGCGCGGCGAGGATCACCGCGAACGCCACATTGCTGGCAGGGCCGGCAAGCGCCACGGCGAGCAGGCCGTTGGGGCCGCCCCGCAGTTTCGACGGGTTCGTGTTGACCGCCCTGCCCCAGCCGAAAAAAATGCCGCCGAACAGCGAGGACATCAGCGGAACGAGGACGGTCCCGATCCAGTCGACGTGCGCCAGAGGGTTGAGCGTGACGCGCCCTTCCAGCCGCGGCGTGTCGTCGCCGAGCCGGTCGGCGACGAAGGCGTGCGCGAACTCGTGCGGCGTCGTGAGAATCCAGAAGATGGTCACGTCGAGCAGGGCCTGCGTGAAATGCGGCTGCATCAATTGTCCTTGACCCGGTATTTATCGAACCAGGCGAGCAGGTAAAGCTGCTGCATGAGCTGGTGCGACGGACGGCGCCAGCCATGAAACTCCTCGGGCACGCGCACGAGCAGCGTCTCCTTTTTCAGCAGCTTCAGCGCGCGGTAGTACTCCTCGCTCTGGGAGATGGGCGTGCGCAGGTCCGCTTCGCCGGTCATCACCATGGTGGGCGTGGAGACGTTGGCGACGTAGTGCAACGGCGAGCGCACGGCGTATTCCATCGGGTCTTCCCACGGCTTCTTGCGGAACTGGTGGTACCACATGGCGCCGTCGGTGGTGCCGACGAAGCTGTGCCAGTTGATCACGGGGCGCATGGAAACGGCCGCGCGGAAGCGGTTCGTGTGACCGACGATCCAGGCAGTGAGCACGCCGCCCCCGCTGCCGCCGCAGACAAACAGATTGCGCTCGTCGATGAACCCTTTCTTCAGGGCGGCGTCGACGCCCGCCATCAGGTCGTCGTAATCTTTGCCTGGATACGAATACTGGATGCCGTTGACGAAATCCTGCCCGTAGCCCGTGCTCCCGCGCGGGTTGGCGTACAGGACCGCGTATCCATTGGCCGCGAAATTCTGCCAGGCCCAGTTGAAAGCGACGCTGTACATCGACCATGGGCCGCCGTGGATGTAGAGCACCATTGGGTATTTCTTCTTCGGGTCGAAGTTCACGGGCTTGACCAGCCAGCCCTGGATGCGGAACCCGTCCGGCCCGTCCCACCACAACTCCTCGACTTCGCCCAGGGCGCGGTCCGCGAGCACGTCCTCGTTCACATCCAGGATCTTCTGGATCTGGCCGCCGCGGATGTGCACCAGCGCGCCCGGCTCATGGAATGAAGAGCGCACCGCCGCCACGTCGCCCGTGCGCGCGAGCGAGGCCTGCGAAATGAAATGCGTGCCATCGGTGATTTTCTTCATGGCGCCGTTCACCGGCAAATAGAACAGGTTCGACGTGCCCTTTTCCTCCATGGTGAAGTAGACGCCGGAGCCGTCGGCAGCCCAGTGCAGCTCGCCCGGAGGGGCCGGGAGATTGCCGGCCCACAGCCGTTTCTGGCCCCCTTCGTTGTCCATGAGATAGATCGAAGGGATGTGGTAGGTGAACAGGCGGTCGTCGAACCCCGTGTAAGCGATCCACCGGCCGTGGGGCTTCGGGTTGTTGTCCGGTCCCTTGCGGTCGGTGAGCTGGCGGATGTTGCCCGTGGCCAGGTCCAGCGCGTAAATCTCGCTGTCGTTGCGCAGATACTCGGCGTCCGGCTTGCGGATTCCGCTGAAGTAAATCGTTTTGCCGTCCGGCGACCACTGCGGCGCCTGGTGGTTGTACTTGCCCGTGGTGAGCTGCTTCGCCGTGCCGCCGGTGAATGCGTCCACCACGAAGATATGCGACCAGCCCTTCGGCACCGGGCCCACGCCGTCGCTGGCCCAGGAGAGGCGGTCGACGATCACCGCCGGCTTGGCCCACTGCGCGCCCTCCGGCTTTCTGGGCAGCTTGATCGGCAGAATGGGATCCTCGTCGGGGACCGTCATCACAAAAGCGATCTTTTTTCCGTCGGGCGACCAGCGGATTTGCGACGGGGCCTTCTCCACCCGCGTCAGCTGCGCCACTTCGCGCGTGTCGACCCACATCACATGGATCTGCGTGGTGCCGTCCCGGTCGCTCAGGAAGGCAATGCGCTTGCCGTCGGGCGACCACACCGGCGAGGAGTCGCGCCACGGGCCGGCGGTGAGCTCGCGCAACTTCGCGCCGGCGGGGTCGCTCCACCCGGTGATCAGCCACAGATTCGACCGTTGCTGGTCCTTGAGCTTGTCGACGAAGCCCCGGGAAAAGACGATCGCTTTGCCATCGGGGGAGATGGCCGGGTTCGACACGGACTCCATTTCGAACAGCGAATCTGCATCCAGTCCCTTCCTCTGTTGGGCCGGGGCGCAGACCGCGACCATGACGAAAGCGGCGAGCAGGGTTCGCGTGCGCAGCATATCCTCATGCTACACTTCAGGCGCGAAGGCGCAGGAATGGGACTTGTTCGTCCGTTTGACTCCCCCTCGATGGCCGCCGGTTACGCTGCCGCCCGTCCGCCTCTGCACGGACGCATCCTTGAGCGCGCCCTGCGGTCTGCCGGAGGCATGCCCGCAGCGGGATTGGCGGTCGACGTCGGTTGCGGCGCCGGCCTGTCGACGCGCGCCCTCCTGCGCCACGCCGCCAAGGCCGCAGGCGCGGATGCCGTCTTCCATATGGTGCGGCTGGCGTCGCGCGTGCTGCCTGAAGTGCCGTTTTTCGCCGCCCGCATGGAGCAGCTGCCGTTGGCCTCGGACTCCTGCACGGCCATCACTGCCGCCGGCAGCCTGAACTACGCCGATGTCGGCGCCGCGTTGCGCGAAGCGGCGCGCGTGCTTGCGCCTGGCGGGCTGCTCGTGGTTTACGATTTCGCTCCCGGCAGCCGCTTTGCAGGAGGGGACGCCTCGCTCACGCAGTGGTTCCGTGCGTTCCTTGCGCGCTGCCCGAAGCCGGACGATGGCGCAGCTCCTCTCGACCCGCCAACGCTGGCTCGCCTTTGCGCGGGACTCCTCGAGCCCGTCTCAGCGCTCGTGTTCGAAGAGCAGGAGCCATACGATGCCGGCTCCTTTGCGTGTTACATGATGACGGAGACGAACGTCGCCGCGGCCGTCGCCGCCGGGGAAAGCGCTGCGGGCATCCGGGCATGGATGGACGACACGCTGGCCGCGCTCTTCCACGGCGCGCGGCGCCCGGTGTGCTTCGACTGTTACTTCGCCGTCTTTGCGAAGCCCAGTTCCGCCAGCACGCGCTCTGCGCCGTAGACCGACCGCAGCGCTTCAATGATGCCGTTGGACGCCACGTGGACGCAGCGCTCCCCGCGGTCCATGCCGTAAAGGAAGCGGTTGTGCATCGCCTCGTAGTTCGAGTCGAACACGATGCCGATGACTTCGCCGCGCACATTCACGGTGGGCGAGCCGGAATTTCCGCCGATAATATCCGCGGTCGAGACGAAATTGAAGGGCGTCTTCAGGTTCAACGCCTTCTTCCTTTCCAGCCAGCGGGCCGGAAGCCGGTACGGGTCCTCGCCGGTGGCCCGGCGGTACAGCCCGTCGAAGTCGGTGGTCCAACGCACGGGCTGCCCTTGGGCGTTGCGGTATCCCTGAACGGCGCCGAAGGACAACCGCAGCGACCCGGTGGCGTCAGGATACACGCTCATCCCGTACAGGGCGAAGCGGGCGCGGGCGATGCGCGAGCTGGCGGCGCGCTCCACGCTCTCGACTTCCTCTTCAAAGGCCTTCCGGATGGCGCGCGCGTGCGGGTCGAGAATGCGCGCCAGCCGGATCATGCCGTCGCCGGAGGCGCGCACCGCCGCCGGGTCCGCGGCGAGCCGCTTCCGCTCGGCGACATCATGGACTTTCGAGGAGAAGATGTAGCCGCGGGCCGCCTCCGTCGGCGTCTTCCCGTTCAGGATCTCCTTGACCACCGGATGCGACGGGCCCAGCTCGCCCGAGAGAAATTCGAAGTATTTCTCGAGCATCAGCGCTTCCAGCTCCGGATTCACCGGCGTAGCGGCGAACAGACGGAGCTCGAGCGAGGGCAGCGCGGCGTCGCTGTACTCGCGCAGGCGCTCGCTGTTCGGCTTGGAGCGCTCCTCGGCCAGCCGGTACAGCGCGCGCGCCCAGGCAAACATGTCGCACAGCGAGGCGCCGGACTCCAGCGCGTACTCGGCCGAGCGCGGGCGCCACCGGGCGTAGGCAGCGGCGATCTGCTCGAACGCGTCGCCGACCTCCTGTTTGGCTTTCGCATTGGCGGCGATGGCCTGGCGGAGCTGCTGCTCGCTCTGGCGCTTGGCCTCGATGAGCCACGCCTCGCGCATGCCCTTCAGCTCGCCGTCGCGCACCTTGAAGGAGTTCTCCGCGCCGAACAGCTTGTCGCGGGCCACGCGGTGGTTCTCCTCGCTCTTCGAGCCGAACTCCTTCAGGGCCCGGATCAGCGCGGAGAGGTTCCGCAGCGACCGGGGGTAGCTGACGTCGCGCAGATACTCGAGCTGGGCGAGCGTGATGAACCGGTCCGTGGACCCCGGGTGCCCGCTCACCAGCGCCAGTTCGCCTTCGCGCGGCCCGGTGCGCGACCACTTCAGATAGTGCGGCGTGGAGGCCGGTTTGCCGTCCTCGTAGGCCCGCAGGAAGGTGATGTCGAGATCGTAACGCGGGTAAGTGAAGTTGTCCGGGTCGCCCCCGAAGAAGGCGATGGCTTCTTCCGGCGCGAAGACGAGCCGCACGTCGGTGTACTTCTTGTAGCGATACAGGTGATAGAGAGCGCCCGAATAGAGCGTGACCACGGTGCAGGCGCCGCCGTGCCGGTCCATGCACTCCTTCTCGATGGCGTTCATCGCGGCGCGCCGCTGCGCGGCGGCTTGCGGGTGGGACGGCTCGACGGTGAGCGCGCCGTTGACGCGCCCGGTGACGTCCTCGATGTCGAGCAGCACCTGCACTTCGAGGCCCGGGCACTTCAGCTCCTTCTCCGGGGAGTCCGCGTAGAAGCCGTCCCGCATGTAGTTGTGCTCCTTCGAGCTCACGTTCTGGATGCAGCGGGAGGCGACGTGATGATTGGTGAAGATCAGGCCGTTGGGGCTGACGAAGGAACCGGAGCCCCCGCCGAAGCGGACGGAGGACAGCCGCAGGTGGTCGAGAAATTCCTTTGAAGGCCTGAAACGGTATTTTGAGGCCAGCTGCGACTCGGGGATCGCATTGAACAGCCAGAGCCCCTCGTCGGCATGGACGAGGAAGGCGGCGAGCAGGGCAAGAAGGAACAACCTGGTTCGTTTCATCGTGGATGCCTTTCCTTCTCAGGATAGCGAGGCGCGATGTCCCGCGCCGCGCCCGGATGTTTGACAATGGGAGTGATGGCAGGGGCCGGGCTGACCGAGCGGCAGGCGCAGGTGCAGAGGGGCTTGCGGCTCGAATACATCACGCTCAGCTACAACGTCATCGAGGCCGCGGCGTCGATCACCGCCGGCGTTATCGCGGGCAGCATCGCGCTGGTGGGCTTCGGCGTGGACGCAGTAATCGAAAGCATTTCCGGCGCGGTGATGCTGTGGCGGCTGCGGCTGGACGACCACTGCCGCAGGGAGGAATTCGAGCAGCGGGCGCTGCGCCTCATTGGCGTCTCGTTCTTCCTGCTGGCCGGATACGTCCTGTACGAGGCGGTGGAGAAGCTGGTCCGCCAGGAGGCGCCGGACCGTTCGATTCCCGGCATCGTGCTCGCCTGCTGTTCGCTCGCGATCATGCCCGTTCTGTCACGCAAGAAGCAGCAGGTGAGCCGCGAGATCGGCAGCAACGCGATGGCCGCCGACGCGAAGCAGACGCTGCTGTGCAGCTATCTTTCGGCCATCCTGCTCGGCGGCCTTGTCCTGAACGCGACTCTCGGCTGGTGGTGGGCGGACCCGGTGGCGGGCCTCGTCATGACGCCCATCATCGCCCGCGAAGGCTGGCTGGCGCTCAAAGGCGATGCCTGCGGTTGTCACTGAGGCCGGCACGTCCCTTTGTCACAGTTCCAGGCGGGTCCCGAAGCGGACAAACCCGTTCAGGCAATGCATGGAGCCACCCGGGGCCAGCGCGACTCCCGGGACGCTCTCCTTCGAAAAAGCGCGGCATTTGCCATGAGGCTCGCCGGCACAGGCGGCTGAAGCCAGGTTGCCGGGCGGTCAGCGGGTCAGTTCCCTCGCGCCTCTCCGGATGTGTCCTGAAGCCGGCACTTCATTCCGCGACACGCACGCCGGTGCTGCCCGGTTGCAACCTTTCCATGGCGAAACTCGCCGCCGGAATGACGCCGCCGCATCGACGGTGTAGCATGGGACTGACAGGAGAGAACCATGTTGCTGCCCATCTGCCTCGGGCTATGGCTCCTGTCGCTGCCTGAAGGAGCTGACCCCGCAACCATGCCGCCACTGACTTTCGACGAGCTTCAGGCGAAGATGCGCGCCTTTCAGGAGAGCCGCATTCTGCTTACCGCCGTGGAGCTGGACCTGTTCACAGCCATCGGCGAGGGCGCCACGGCGGAGGAGGCCGCCCGCAAGGCCGGCACGCATCCGCGCGGCACCGAAGTCCTGCTCAACGCGCTGGCAGCCATGGGCGCGCTGGAGAAACGGGCCGGGAAATACTTCAACACTCCGGCCACCCGGCGATACCTCGTCGCCGGCAGTCCTGACTACGCCCGGCCCGCACTGATGCACACCGTCCACCTTTTCGACTCGTGGGCCACGCTCACCGCCTGCGTGCGGGCCGGCACGGCCGTAGGTCCGCCGGCCGGCGCCGCGCAAAATGCCGAGCGCACGGAGAACTTCATCGCGGCGATGCACTGGCGCGCCCGGGCCGACGCCGAGCAACTGGCGCGCACGCTGGACGCATCCCGCGTGCGGCGCATGCTGGACCCGGGCGGCGGCTCGGGCGTCTATTCCATCGCCTTCGCCAAAGCCAACCCGGAATTGCGCGCGGAGATTCTCGATCTCGAGCCGGTGACGCGGATCGCCCGGCGCTTCATCGCCGAGGCGGGGCTCGATGACCGGGTAACGGTGCGCGCCGGCGACATGCTTCGCGACCAGCTGGGCGAAGGCTACGACCTGATTCTGCTCTCCGCCATCTGCCACATGTTCGATCCGGCGCAGAACCGCGAGCTGCTGCGCCGCTGCTTCCGCGCCCTCGCGCCCGGCGGGCGCCTCGCGATCCGCGACTTCATTCTCAACCCGGACCGGATTTCGCCGCCGCACGCCGCCATGTTCGCGGTCAACATGCTGGTCAACACCAAGGGCGGCTCCACTTACACCGAGGAAGAGTACGCAGGCTGGCTGCGCGAGGCCGGATTCGCTGCCGTCACCCGCGCGGCCCCGGATCTCCTCGTCGCCACCAAAGGCACGCAATGATCACTGCTTTTTCTTCTTCGGCGGCTCCGGAGTGATCGATGGCGGGACCGTCTTCGGCCGGGGCTTGCCGTCGTCGGCTTCGGGGAAAGTCACTTCGCTTTCCACCTGCAATACCTGCGATTCCACTTCGAATTTCCGGTAATTGCGGAACTCGATCTCGTTCCGCGTGCAGGTGAACGTGCCCCGGAAACACGCGAGGTTTTCGCTGCGGACGGGCAGCAGATACCGCGTTCCGGCGATGTCCACCCAGCCGTAGTCCACTGTCATTTCCACCTTGTCGATGTCGTAATTGGCGGGCAGGCGGCGGCTGCTCATCTCGATCCGCAGCACGCGGGCGCTTTCCGGGTCGATCCACAGCGAACCCTCGTGCGCGGGCTTCACCGCATACCCGTAGCGGATGGTCCACTGCGAACGTTCTTTCGGAACGGAGAAATCGTAGACCTTCGCCCGGATTCCCGCGGCGTCGGAGTCGCCCCGCAGCCGGAAATCCTCCGGACGGGCGGAGGCGAAAATGCTCATCAGCGTGGTGCCGAAATCGCCCATGGACCAGGACCCCGAGTCCTCCGGGCTGCCCTTTTTCAGCGGCTTTCCGTTGATGCGGATGTTGCGGTACTCCTCCTTGCCCTTCGTGTAGGCGAGCTCGAGCTGCACGCGGTCTTTCAGCTTCCACTCCGGCTTCAGCGTCCTGCTCTCGTAACGGCGCACGAACTGGTCGCAGATGAAGCTGGGCAGCTTCTCGTTGAACTCGACGGCGGCTTCGATCGCGCGCCGGATCAGCCCGGCGTCCGCGGCGGCGCCTTCCGTTTCCGCAATCACCTTTTCGGTGCGGCCTTCTTCGTCGACGATGACCTCGCGGACCGGGGCCCCGGCCGTGCGGCGGTCTTCGGGCGCCTCGACGGGTTCGCGCTTCTGCGCGGCGCCGCCCCGGCGCAGCACCGGGCGGCCCGGGTCCGGTGGCGGCTCCGGTGCCGGCTGCGCGGCCAGCGGCAGCAGGATGCAGATGAGGATGCCGGGCGGAGTTCTCACAGCCGATCGAGAGACGCGGCCCGCAGCGGCGCGGTTACTGCGCCGGGATGATGCCGCGCACCATCAGCCAGTCCTTCAGCCGCCCGGGCCAGGTCGAAAGCACCGGGTCTTTGGGCGCCAGGCCAACGCCATGACGGCCCTCCTGGTAGATGTGCAGCTCGGCGGGCACGCCGGCTCGGCGCAGCGCCAGGTAGTACAGGATGCTGTTTTCCGGCGGCACGCCCGTGTCGGCATTGGTGTGGAACAGGAACGTGGGCGGCGTCTCCGAGGTCACCTTCCACTCGTTCGACAGCTCCCAGACGAGCGCCGGGTCGGGCGGGTCGCCGAGCAGCGCGCGCATCGAGCCGCTATGGGTGTAACGGGTCGTGAAGGTGATGACCGGATAGACGAGGATGGAGAAATCCGGCCGCTCGCCCTCGCCGAAGTGCGTGGACAGCGTCGAGGCCAGATGCCCGCCGGCGCTGAAGCCCATCACGCCCACCCTTGCGGGGTCGATGCCGAACTCTTTCGCGCGCGAACGGATGATGCGCATGGCGCGGCGAGCGTCTTCCAGCATGGCCGGGTGCCGGTAGCGCGGGGCAAGCCGGTACTTCAACACAAAGGCGGTCACGCCGAACGAGTTGAACCACTGCGCCACCTGCCTGCCTTCGTGATCCATGGCGAGGTTCACATATCCGCCGCCCGGACACACCAGCACCGCGGCGCCGTTGGGCCGCACAGCCGGGTAGAAGGTCAGCGAGGGCTTGTCCGCGTCCTCGTTGCCCGCGGCGCCGGGCGCGCCCTCGGGCCACAGCAGCTCGGTCCGCGGCGTCTGCGCCGCGGCCGCCATCGCAAGGAAAAGGAAAAGGGCGGTTCGCATACTGTCTATTCCACTACGGCCGCTTCCTCGATGGTCAGCGTTCCCGCGTCCGCGTCCAGCTCCGCCATCACCCCCAGCGGCAGCGTGAGCTGATCGTCGGTGTGGCCGATGACCAGGCCCGACAGCACGGGCACGTCCAGCGCCCCGAGGATGTTCTGCACCACCTCGCCGGTGGAGAAGGTGGACTCGAAGCCGGGCCGGAACTCGCGCGGCTGGCAGGAGGCGCATTCGCCGAAAATGAGGCCTCGGATGTTGCGGAACTTGCCCGCCAGCCGCAGGTGCGTGAGCATCCGGTCAATGCTGTAGGGCTCCTCGCCCACGTCTTCCAGAAACAGGATGCGGCCGTCGGTTTCGATCTCGTAGGGCGTGCCGAGCGTGGTGGAGATCAGCGTCAGGTTGCCTCCGGCAAGCGGGCCGCGCGCCTTGCCGGGCCGCACCGCGCGCCACGGGTGGCGCGGCCGGATCGGCCGCGGCTCGGGCGGGTTGGCCAGCCGTCCCAGCGGTTTTGTTTCAAACAGGGCGCGGCGGAAATGTTCAATCGTGAAGTCGCTCAGCCCCGAAAGCGCCACGGGCCCGTGAAACGTCACCAGCCCTGTCATCCTGTGAATGGCCAGGTGCAGGGCGGTGATGTCGGAGTAGCCGGCGAAGATCCTGGGATTGCGCCGGATCAGCCCGTAGTCGATGGAGTCGAGCAGCATCGCCGCGCCGTAGCCGCCCCGGATGCAAAACACGGCCTTCACCTCCGGGTCGGCAAACATCGCGTGCAGGTCCTCCACGCGCTCCCGCACCGTTCCGCCCAGGTAGCCTTCGCGCCTTCCGACGAAACGGCCCATCTTGCAGCGCAGCCCCAGCTCCTCGATGGTGCGCCGGGCGAGCCACAGCCGGTCCGGGTCGGATACGTAGCTCGAAGGCGTGATCAGACCGACGGTGTCGCCCGGGCGCAGCGCCCGCGGCTTCACCAGCTCCGGCCCGGCGGCAGCGAGCGCCGCCCCGGCGGGCGCGGCGGCGAGAAAGCGGCGGCGGTTCATAGCGACCAGTGTTTCCCAACAGCGCCGGCGGCGGCAAGCGTGGCACAATGCAGGCGATGCAGCAAGGAAATGCTCCCCGCCGGCCGCCGGAATCGCTCGACGAACTGCGGCAGCTCCTGACGCCGGAGATGTGGGCCGAGCTGCGCAGCGCGAGGCCGGTCGCCGAGGAGGCGCTCGCGTCGGGATTCCCCGCCCGGCTCATCCTGCCCCGCTCCTGGTGCCTCGGGTTCGCCGACCGGTGGGGCCTGCCTTCGGATCCCGAGACCATCTCCGGGCTGGTCGCGCTGCTGTTGGCCACGGTGGAGGAGGATGCCGACGGGGCAGGGGCCCGGGGCTGAGGCGAACCTCCGCCGGCCGGCGCGGGCGCGCCGCCACCGTGCGGATGTCGTTGATCTTGAGAAGCTTTAATGCTTCGGGGCGCCCCCGGCCGGGATCCGGCTTCGTGCAATTGCGATAGACTGTGAAAGATCCGGCGGCCCGTATCGCATCACGATTGCCGCCGGGGAGGGAAGGGGAATTGCTGTGAGTCGACATCCGGATTCCGAACTCAAACAGCCTCAGGACAACCGGCGGGGAGTTTCCCGCCGCGGACTTTTGCAAAGCATCGGCGTGACCACGGCCGTCGGCCCGGCCTTGCTGGAAGAGACGGCAGAGGCGCAGACGCCTGCGGGCGTCATGGGGCCCGGCGCCGTCCCCATCACGCTCACCATCAACGGCAAGCCTGCGAAGGTCAGCGTCGAGCCGCGGGAAACGCTGCTCGACGTGCTTCGCAACAAGCTCAATCTCACCGGCGCCAAGCGGGTCTGCGACCGCGGCACCTGCGGCGCCTGCTCGGTGCTGGTCAACGGCAAGGTGATGTACGCCTGCACGATTCTCGCCATCGACGCGCAGGGCAAGCAGATCACCACCATTGAAGGCTTCGCCCTGTCGGGCGGCAGGCCGCACCCGGTGGTGACGGCGTTTGTCAACAACGACGCCCAGCAGTGCGGCTACTGCACGCCCGGGTTCGTCGTTGCGGCGAAGGCGTTTCTGGACAGGAACCCGAATCCCACCTATGAGCAGGTCCAGGAAGGGCTCGGCGGCAACCTCTGCCGCTGCGGCACCTACGTGGGCATTCGCAAGGCGGTGCTGGAGGCTGCCAAGGCGATGAAAGGAGGGTCCAATGCCTGAGTATCGTTGGCCGGAAATGTCCAAGCGGCGGGTGATGGGCAAACGCATCAACCGCCTCGACGGAGTCGAGAAAGCTTCCGGACGCGCGAAGTACAACTCGGACCTCAACAAGCCCGGCATGTTGCACGGCGCCACGCTCGTCTGCTCCTACGCCCACGCGCGCGTGAAGTCGATCGACGTGAGCGAGGCCGAAAAGCACCCGGGCGTGAAAGCCGTCCATGTCGTCGCTCCCGCCGGCACCGAGATCCAGTGGGCGCACTGGGAGGTGGCTTTTGTCGCCGCCGAGACGGAGCTGGCGGCGCGCGACGCGCTGAAGAAGATCCGCGTCGAGTACGAGGTGCTGCCGCACGTCGTCCACGAGGCCGACCTGAAGAAAGTGCAGGACCGCGCCAAGGCCGCCGGCGAGCAGATTGAAGGCGACCCGGACCAGGCGCTGAAACAGGCGGCCTGGGTCAGCGAAGGCTTTTACGGGATCCCGGTGCTCGAACACTCCTGCCTCGAGCCGCACGGCAACGTGGTCAGCTGGACTCCCGACAACAAGATCGAGCTGAACCCCAGCACGCAGGCGGTGACCAGCATCCGCGGCGACATGGCGCGCGCGGTGAACGTGCCCGTCGCCAACGTCCACGTCCACCAGGACCACATCGGCGGCGGCTTCGGGTCCAAGTTCCAGCCTGACCGCTGGGGCGTGGCGGCCGCGGAGCTTTCGAAGAAAGCCGGCGGACGCCCGGTGAAGCTGTTCCTGGAACGTCCGGTGGAGCAGGTGATCGCCGGTTGCCGCCCGTCCGCGTATGCGCGAATCAAGCTCGGCGCTTCGAAGGAGGGCAAGATCATCCTCTGGGAGAGCCAGAGCTGGGCCACCGGCGGATTCACCGGCGGCGGCAGCCCGCCGATTCCCTACGTCTTCACGCGCATTCCCAACCAGCGGAAGAATCACTGGGCCGTCAGCACCAACACTGCGCCGATCCGCGCCTGGCGCGCGCCGAACCACCCGCAGGCATCTTTCCTCACCTGCGCGGCGATCGAAGACCTGGCGGCGAAGATGAAGATGGATCCGCTCGAGCTGTTCCTCAAGAATGTGGATCTGACCGCCCGGCCGGACACCTATGAACGGCAACTGAAGAAGGCCGCCGAAATGGCGGAGTGGAAGAAGCTGTGGCATCCGCGCGGCGAGGGCGGCAAGGGCCACCTGAAGCGCGGCCTCGGCATCGGCGTCTGCACCTGGGGCGGCGCCGGGCACGACTCGACGGCGCGATGCAACATCCACCCCGACGGCACGGTCGAGGTCGAGCTCGGGTCGCAGGACCTCGGCACCGGCACGCGCACCGTCATCGCGCAGGTGGCTGCGGAGAGCCTCGGGCTGAACGTCAGCGACATCCGCGTGAAGATCGGCGACACCAACTACCCGCCTTCCGGCACATCGGGCGGCTCGACCACGGTGGGCGGCGTCAGCAGCTCGACGCGCAAGGCGACGCTGAACGCGCTCTCCAAACTCTTCGAGGAAGTGGCGCCGGCCCTCGGCGCCCCGGCCACGGAGCTGGAGGCGGTGGCCGGAAAGATCCAGGTGAAAGGCAACCCCGCCAAGAGCATCACGTGGAAAGCCGCCTGCGCCAAGCTGGGCGTGAAGACGATCAGCGAGACCGGACAAAACGTGCCGCGCGAGGCGCCGAAGGAAGGGCTGAACACGGGCGGCGTCGGCGGCGTGCAGATCGCCGACGTGACCGTGGATGTGGAAACGGGCATCGTGAAGATGAACCGCCTGGTGGCGGTGCAGGATTGCGGCACGATCATCAATCCGAAGACCGCCGAAAGCCAGGTGTACGGCGCATGCATCATGTCGATCTGCGGCGCGCTGATGGAAGAGCGCATCATGGACGCGATCACCGGCCGCATGCTGAACAATGACCTGGAGTTCTACAAGCTGGCCGGCATCAGGGACATCGGCGAGATCCTGGTTCATCTGGAGATCGACGAAGCCAATGACAAGCGCGGCGTGATCGGGCTGGGCGAGCCGCCGGTGATCGGCGGCATCGCGGCGATCGCGAACGCGGTGGCCAATGCGATCGGCGTGCGGGTGCCCACGGTGCCCATGACGCCGATGAACGTGCTGAACACGCTGAGCGGGAGGATGAGCTGATGCAACCCTTCGAATACGCAAGTCCAAAGACGTTGAAAGAGGCTCTGGCGCTGCTCGGCAAAAGCTGGAGCGACGCGGCGGTGCTGGCCGGCGGGACGGACCTCATCAGCCTGATGAAGGACGAGGTGGTGACGCCGAAACGCGTGGTCAACATCAAGGACATCGCCGAGCTGAAGGGCATCACGAAGACCGCCGCCGGCGTCCGCATCGGCGCGCTGGCCACCGTGGACGAAGTGCTTTCCAGCCCGCTGATCCGGGCCACGTTCCCGGCCCTGACCGAAGCGGCCCGCGGCGTGGCCAGCCCGCAGATCCGCAACATGGGCACCTTCGGCGGCGACCTGTGCCAGCGTCCGCGCTGCTGGTATTTCCGCGCCGGCTTCGGCCTCATCGCGCAGTATCAGGGCAAGGACCTGGTGGCGGAAGGCGACAACCGGTTCCATGCCATCTTCGGCAACGGGCCGGCGAAGTTCGTCTCGGCATCGAGCTTCGGGCCGGCGCTGGTCGCGCTCGGCGCCAAGGTACGGATCGCTTCGGCCTCGGGCACGCGCGAGGTGGAGGCGGCGAAGTTTTTCGTCGCTCCCTCTTCCGGCGACGCTCGCGAGGTGGACCTGAAGCCGAACGAGATCCTCACCGAGGTGATCGTCCCTGTGACCGGGGCGAAGAACGCCACCTACGAGGTTCGCCAGAAGGCAGCGCTCGACTGGCCGCTGGCTGCCGCCAGCGTCGCCCTGACCATGAAGGGGACCACCGTCGCCTCGGCGCGCATCGTGCTTGGCCACGTCGCCCCCACGCCGTGGCTGAGCGAAGAGGCCGCCAGGGCGATCGAGGGCAAGGCCGTCACTGCCGAAACGGCGGAGGCCGCGGGCAAGGCCGCGGTCGCCAAGGCCCGGCCGCTCAGCATGAACGCCTACAAAGTCCAGCTCGCCGCTGCCGCCGTCAAGCGCGCGCTGATGGCCGCCGCCGGCGTCAAGGCCTGAAGGAGGCGTCCATGGCCATTGTGAACCGCGAACGCGCCGGACTGACGCGGATCGGCGAGGACCGCTGCGAGAACCTCCGCTGGAAGGGCCTGTACGTCGAGGCGGAGTGGGATCCGACGGTCCCGCACAGCAACGACCGCGCCTTCTGGTGCGACAAGACCCACATCCCCATCGGCCCCGACGGCAAGCCCGTCGACGAATACGAGTGCAACGAAACCCGTAGCTGCTACAAGGCGCTCTGACCGCCTTCAGCAGCAAACAAACCGGCGCGGCGGAAGCGGCACCCGCTCCCGCCGCGCCGCGCCTTTTGAGGCGCGCTCCGGGGGGCGCGCGTGCGCACCGTCACATTTCCTTCAGCGCGTGGATGATCTCGTTGATCGCCTTCTGGCCGTCCGAGAAAAACATCAGCGTGTTGTCGGCGGCGAAAAGCGGGTTGGGGATGCCGGCGAAGCCCGGGCTGAGGCTGCGCTTGATCACCACGACGGTCCTGGATTTGTCGACATCCAGAATCGGCATGCCGGCGATCGGGGATTTCGGGTCGGTGCGCGCCAGAGGATTCACCACATCGTTGGCGCCGATCACGATGGAGACGTCGGTCTGGGGGAAGAGCGGGTTGGCCTCGTCCATCTCCTTCAACTGCTCGTATGGCACGTCGGCCTCCGCCAGCAACACGTTCATGTGCCCGGGCATTCGTCCGGCCACCGGGTGGATGGCGAAGAACACTTCGGCGCCGCGCTCCTCGAGCATCCGGGCGAGGCTCTGGACGGCATGCTGCGCCTGGCTGACGGCCATGCCATAGCCGGGCACAAATGCCACGCGCTGCGCATTGGCCAGCAGCATGGCGATCTCCTCGCCGGAAACAGCCTTCACTTTGCCGGCGTAGATGTCCTCGCCTTTCGCGGCCGCCTGCGCGCCGAAGCCGCCGAACAGGACATTGGCCAGCGAGCGGTTCATCGCCTTGCACATGATCTGGGTGAGGATGATGCCGGAGGCGCCCACCAGCGAGCCGGCGATGATGAGCATGTTGTTCTGGAGCACGAACCCGGTGGCGCAGGCCGCCAGGCCCGAATAGGAGTTCAGCAGCGAGATGACCACAGGCATGTCCGCGCCGCCGATGCCGATGGTGGCCAGCACCCCGAGCACGCAGGAGGCCGCCAGAAGGGCCCAGTACAGGAGGAGCTCTTCGGGGCGCATCACCACGGCCACGCACATGGCTGCGTTGAGGAGGGCCACGAACGCATTCAGCGCGTGGCGCCCGGGGAAGACCAGCGGCGCGCTGGTGATCAGCTCCTGGAGCTTGCCGAAGGCCACCAGGCTGCCGAGGAACGTCACGCCGCCAATCAGGCCGGACAAGGCGGTGGCCACTGTCATCTGAAGGTCGAACGGCGCGCGCAGATGGATGGTTTCCGCCAGCGCCGCCCCCGCCACCAGCGCCGACGCCGCGCCGCCGAAGCCGTTCAGCAGAGCCACCATCTGCGGCATGGCCGTCATTCGGATTTTCAGCGCCAGCAGGGCGCCAATGGCCGAGCCGAGCACCAGGCCGGCAACGATGATTTCGTAACTGACGATGCGCCTGTCCAGCACCGTGACGAGCACGGCGATGAACATGCCCAGCGCGCCCAGCAGGTTGCCCCGCACGGCCGTGCGCGGGTGCGACATGCCCTTCAGCGCGAAGATGAACAGCGCGGAGGCCAGCAGGTAGGCGAAATTGATGACGGCGGCAGGCATGGTCTACTTCCGTTTGAACATTTCCAGCATGCGGTGCGTGACCAGAAACCCGCCGACGACGTTGATCGTGGCGAAGACGACGGCAAGGAAGCCGAGCACGGTGGTCAGCGTGGTGTGCTGCGTGCCGGCCGAAATCACCGCGCCCACCAGCGTGATGCCGCTGATGGCGTTCGAGCCGGACATCAGCGGCGTGTGCAGCGTCGGCGGCACTTTGGTGATCACTTCAAAGCCGACGAAGATGGCCAGCACAAAAATCGTGAGAGTGGTAACGAAGAGTTCCATCAGGCTTCTCCCAGAAGTTCCTTGATCCGGGGATGAACCACGGCGCCATCGCGCGCCACCAGCGTCTCCCGCAGGATTTCGTCCTCGCTCGCAAAGTCGATGCTGCCCTGCTTTGCGATGTGAAGGAGGAAGTTGACGATGTTGCGGGCGTACATCTGGCTGGCATGGTAGGGCGCCATCGAGGGCAGGTTGAGCAGGCCCACAATGGTGACCCCGTGCCGCTCCACCACCTCCCCGGGCGAAGTGATTTCGCAATTGCCGCCCCGCTCGACGGCCAGATCGACGATCACCGAGCCGGGCGCCATGCTCTTCACCATGTCTTCCGTCACCAGCACCGGGGCTTTCCTGCCGGGCACGGCGGCGGTGGTGATCACCACGTCGTTTTCCGCCACCACGCGCGCCATCAGCTCGCGCTGGCGGCGGTAGAAGGACTCGTCCATGGCGCGCGCGTAGCCGCCCTTGTCCTCCGCCTCGCCCGCTTCGAGCGGCAATTCGACGAATTTCGCGCCCAGGCTCAGCACCTGCTCCTTCACCGCCGGGCGCACGTCGTAGGCCGAGACGACGGCGCCGAGGCGCCGCGCCGTGGCGATGGCCTGAAGGCCTGCCACGCCGACGCCGACCACGTAGACTTTCGCCGGCGCGATGGTGCCCGCGGCGGTCATCAACATGGGGAACAGCCGCGGCAGGTAATGCGCGGCAAGGATCACGGCCTCGTAGCCGGCGACGGTGGCCATCGAGGAAAGCGCGTCCATGCTCTGCGCGCGCGTGATGCGCGGCAGCAGCTCCATGGCGAAGGCGGAAACGCCGGCGGCGGCGAACTCGCGCGCCCGCTGCGGCTCCGACAGGGGATCGAAAAAGCCGATCACCGTCTGGCCCGCGCGCAGGCCGCCGGCGTCGGCGCGCACGCGGAGCACCACGTCTGCGGCCTGGAGAACCGCCTCGCGCGAGGCCATCACTTCCGCGCCCCTGGCCACGTACTCCTCGTCACGGAACCCGGCGGCAGCGCCGGCGCCGGCTTCCACCTTGACCTGAAACCCTTTCGAAGCCAGTTGCGCCACCGCCTGCGGAACCAGCGCGACGCGCCTCTCGCCTGGATACGTCTCTTTCAGAACGCCGACAATCATGGGCTGTTCCTCGCAAACTCCCGAACCAGCATACGCGGACCTGCGAGCGCTTGCCGGGCGCCCGGGCCGGCGGCCGGCGTCACCCGCGGCTGGCTGCCGGGATGCGCCGGATGGTGTCCTTCAGCTCGTCGATGCTCTCATGGCCGATGGTGAAGCAGTCGATGACGTCATGGGAGAGAGCATACCGGAGACACTCGTCCGCGCGCCGGCGCAGCGCCCCGGCCCCGAAGATCTTCATCCCGATCACGCCTTTGCCCGCGGCCTTCATCTGCTTCAACACCGGCAGGACTTCGGCCGGCGAGGCGTCCATCTGCACGCCGGCAGGGTTGAAGCGCGCCAGATCGACCTCGACCCACGGATGCGAGGCGGCGGTTCGCAGCGCCGCCATCGTGTGGCAACTGACCCCTTTCGTGCGCACGATGCCCTTGGCCTGGAGCTCGCTGATATAGTCCATGGCGCCCCGCTTCCGCTCCGGCCAGCCGCCGTCCATCATGCAATGCAGGAGCAATATATCGATATAATCCGTCCCGATTTCGCGCCGGAAACGGTCGATATCCGCCTGCATTTCTTTCGCCGTGGAGGCGTGGGTCTTCGTCAGGATCACCACCTTTTCCCGCGGCACGCGCCTGAGCGCTTCCTTCAGGTGCGGGTGCGTGCCGTACTGGTCGGCGGAGTCCCAGAAGAAAACTCCCTCGTCGTACGCGGCGTGGAACATATCCGCCAGCCCGCGAAGGCCCAGCTTGCGCGTCTGGTTGGACGCGCCGGCCACGCCGTTGGTGCCGGAGCCCACGGCCAGGCGGCTGACGCGGATTTTTCTCGGCCCCAGCTCGATGACATCCGAAGCCCGCTTTTCCGCGGGGGCGGCGGAGACGGAACAGGGAAAGGAGCGGAATACCGCAAGCCCGGCTCCTGCCTGCAAAAGAGTTCTTCGGTCCATGGCATCCCTCCCGGTGATTCCCAAAGTATCACAGCCCGGGCGTCCCTACCGCCCCGCGCCCAGCTCCCCGAGCAGGCGGTCCGCACGGTCCACATTCTCCAGCAGCCAGAGAAAGAAGCGGATATCGACGCTCACATTCCGCGCGATTTCCGGGTTGTAGCCGAAATCGTTGGCCACATTTTCCCAGACGCGGTCGAAATTCAGGCCCACCAGTTCTCCGCGGCCGTTGACCACCGGACTGCCCGAGTTGCCGCCGGTTGTGTCGGCGTCGGCGAGAAAATTCAGCGGGACCTGCGCCGGGTTCGTCCGCGCCGCCGCCTCCAGCAGGCTTTTCGGCAGCGCGAACGGCTCCTCGCCCGTGTGCTTCTCGAGCATCCCCGCCAGCGTGGTTTGCGGCAGGTATTCGACCGCTTCGCGCGGCGAGTACCCCTTGACATGGGCGAAAGACACGCGCAGCGTGCCGTTGGCGTCCGGCGCCACGGGCTTGCCCGCGTAGGCCATTACCGCGCGGCGCCAGGCGGGGCGCAGCCGGCTCACGGCGCCGTCGTGTTCGCGCCGGGCGCGGTCCCACGCGCGCAGTTCCGGCTCCAGGGCCAGGGCGAAATCCAGCAGCGGGTCGCGCCGCGCCTCCAGCCGCCCGAGCGGCTCGCCGAACATCTTCATGCGCTCGCCGAGTTCCGTCACCCGGGTGGCGTCGTAAAGCCGCGCCACGGCCTCGTCGAGGTTCGCGTTGCGGAAGCGCGCTTCCACGGCCCGGATGCGCGCCCCTTCGGGAAGCTCCAGCGCATGGCGGAGCCAGCTCTTCATCATCGCCTCGTCGGCCGGGCGGAAGAAGCTCTTCTGGTCGCGTTCGAGCCGCGCGCGCAGCCGCGGCAGTTCGCGCTCCATGTAGTCGGGCTCGCGCTCCATGTCCGGCTTGGCGCGTTCGGCGGCCAGACGCACGAGCTGCGTGGCGTGGCGCAGGGCCAGGGGGCCGTTGGGAAGCGACTGGAAGAGAAAATCGCGCACCATCATCCTGCGGCGCTCGGCGGCGCGGCGGTCAAGTTCGCGGCGCGCCTCCACGGCGGCCTTCCACTCCGGGCGCTGCGCGGCCCAGGCTTCCACTTCCCTTTCCTGTTGCTCCTGCTTCTCGATGATGCGGCCGCGCGTCAGGCCGGCCAGCTGGCCCTGCGCGTTTTTCACCACGTTGTGCAGGCTCTTCAGCGTGCTCGCCACGGCGATCTCGCCTTCCCGCGAGCCGCGGGAAGCCTGCTCGATCAGCCGGATCCATTCCCCGTAAATGCGCGCCCGCAGCGCGAAGAAGCCGTCGCGCTGGAGCGCCATCTCGGCCGCGGTCAGCGACCGCACGGTGCGGCCCGGATAGCCGAGCACCATCACGAAGTCGCCGGGCTTGACGCCGGCGCGCGAAATCGGGAACCAGAATTCCGGCCTGTACGGCTTGCCGTCTTTCCACGCGCGGGCCACGGCGAAATCGCCGGTGTGGCGCGGCCACATCCAGTTGTCGATCTCGCCGCCGTACTCGCCCACGGCGCGCGGGGGCGCATAGACCAGCCGCACGTCGGTCAGCTCGAAGCTCTCCACCAGGACGTACTGCACGCCGCCGTCGAAGGCCGCCACGCGGCACCGCGCGCCCGGCTGCCTTTCGCATTCGGCGACCAGCTCCTTCTGCTTGCGCTCGATCGCCTCCTGGCGGGCGAGGTCCGTCGCGCCGGGCGGCACGGCGGCGAGCACGGCGCCGGTCACATCGGTAAACTTGCGCGGCACGGCGACCCGCGTCGTGCGGCCGGGCAGCTCCTCCTCGGGCGTGCGCGCGAGGAAGCCGTTGGTGATCAGGTCCCGCTGCGGCGTGCTGTGCTCCTGGAGCAGGCCGAACAGGCAGTGATGGTTGGTGAGGATGAGTCCCGTTTCGGAGACGAAGCCCGCCGAGCAGCCGCCGATGTTGACCGCGGCGGCCAGCAGCCCCGTGCCGCGCCGCGGGTCCCAAAGCCGCTCCGGCGGCAGTTGCAGGCCCAGCTGGCGCAGCCAGGCGGGGTCGAGCTCCAGCACCTGCTGCGGCGTCCATTTCCCTTCGACGGCGGCTGCGGGCGTCACAAGAAGGCTCAGCGCGAGCCCGGATGCGGCGATGGTGCGCAGTATCGGAAACATGGCGAAATCCCTTGACGGCCTGCTGTACAGCGGCGTGATTTCAGCATATAGTGAAGACGCCCCCCGAAGGAGGGGATGGACGCGATGACGACTGAAATGCGGGCCTGCGCGGACGAGATCCGCCAGTGCTGGATTCGCTGCGACGCCGCGCTGGCGGCGGGGAACGCGGACGCGGCCAACGAAGCATTCGGCCGCGTTTTTGAAATCGTCGACGAGTTTCCGGTTGAGGAAGAAGACGTGCGCGCGCTGGCTTTCCTCTGCATCCTGACCTGGGTGAAGGTGGCGCTGGCGCTCGAGGCGGCGGGCCAGCTGGACCCGGCGCTGGAGGCGCAAGCGCACGTGTTCGAGCTGCTCGATACCTACTGGCTCCTTGACGAAAGCGAGGAGCCCCAGGTGGGCAAAGGCACGCAGGAGTTCGCCGGGCTGGAGTCGCCGGAGGCCACCGAGCTGCTCGGGCGGCTGTATCTGCTGTGCAGCCGCTACGGCCGCAAGGACAGCCTGTTCTGGGGCCGCTGCTTCATGGAGTTTGACCGCAAGCTCCAGGCGGGTGAGGCGGTGAACTGACCTCCGCCGACGGCTCGCGCCCCCCGAGGGCCCGCTGTCCCGCTTCGAGCAGCTCCACAATCCGGTCCACGTCGTAGACACACCCGCCCCAACTGCCCCCGCTGGCCTGTTGCAGGGCCGCCCACAGGCGCGTATCGTCGGGCAGGCGCGGGTCGGGCGCAAGGCCCGGGTGCGGCGCGCGCGCATCGAGATCGACGCCGATAGCGTTGACAGAGCCCTCCAGCCGGTTGCGGTCGATCACGATGTCGATGATGTCGCCGTCGCGCAGCCGTCCGATGGGACCGCCGGCGAGCCCCTCCGGCGAGACGTGCCCGATGCAGGCGCCGGTGCTGACGCCGCTGAAGCGTGCGTCGGTGACAAGCGCCACGTGCTTGCCGAAGGGCAGATACTTGAGCGCCGACGTCAGCTGGTAGGTCTCTTCCATGCCCGAGCCGAGCGGGCCGCGCCCGGCAAGCACGACAACGTCTCCCGGGCGGATGCGGCCTTCCTTGATGGCGGCGATCGCTTCCGGCTCGGACGTGAACACGCGCGCCGGCCCGCGCTTGCGGTACACGCCGTCCGGGTCGACCACGGACGGGTCGATCGCCGTGGCCTTCACCACCGCGCCTTCCGGCGCGAGGTTGCCCGTCAGGAAGCAGACCGTGGGAGTGACGCCGCGGCGGCGCGCCTCGTCGGGGGAGAAGATGACGTCATCGGGGTCGATGCCGTCGATCTCGCGCAGGCGCCGCCGCAGAGCGGCGCGCCGCTCGCTCTGCTCCCACCAGTCGAGGTTCTCGCCCAGCGTGAGGCCGCTTGCGGTGCGGACGCCCGTATGGAGCAGCCCCGCGCGGCGCAGGTGCAGCATCACCTCGGGCACGCCGCCGGCGAGGAACACCTGCACGGTGGCGAAATTGCGCGGGCCGTTGGGCAGCGCGTCCACCAGGCGCGGCACGCTGCGGTTGACGCGCGCCCAGTCGTCCACCGACGGGCGCCGCAGCCCCGCGTGAAAGGCGACCGCAGGGAGGTGGAGGACCAGGTTCATCGAGCCGCCGCAGGCGGCATGCACGACCAGCGCGTTTTCCAGCGCTTCTGGCGAGAGGATGTCCCGCATCCGCACGCCGGCGGCGTGCAGGCGCAGCACGGCCCGCGCCGAGCGGCGCGCCAGATCCAGCCAGATCGGGTGGCCCGAGGGCGCAAGCGCCGAGTGCGGCAGCGCCATGCCCAGCGCTTCGGCCACCACCTGCGATGTGGCCGCCGTGCCCATGAACTGGCAGCCTCCGCCAGGCGAGGCGCAGGCGCGGCAGCCTGCCTCCTGCGCGTACTCCAGCGTGATTTCGCCGTGCGCGAAGCGCGCGCCGATCGACTGCACGACGGCCGTGTCCTCCCCCTGCTCGGGCAGCAGCGTGACGCCGCCCGGCACGAGAATGCAGGCCAGCTCGTGTTGCGCGGCCAGCGCCATCATCATCGCCGGCAGCCCCTTGTCGCAGGTGGCCACGCCGATCACTGCGCGCCGGTTCGGCAGAGAGCGGACGAGGCGGCGGAACACGATGGCGGCGTCGTTGCGGTACGGGAGCGAATCGAACATCGCCGGCGTGCCCTGCGAGCGGCCGTCGCACGGGTCGGAACAATATGCGGCGAAGGGGATCGCGCCAAGGTCCTTCAGCTCGCGGGCGGCGGCTTCCACCTGTAGGCTCACCTCCCAGTGGCCGGTGTGGTAACCGAGCGCCACCGGGGAGCCGTCCGGCGCGCGCAAACCGCCGTGGGTGGAAAGGATGAGCACCTCATCCCCGGCCATGCGGGCCGGCTCCCAGCCCATCGCTGCGTTCATCGTCCAGCCGTAGAGGTCGCCGGAGGGGCGCTCGCGCAGCATCTGCTCCGTGTAGGGCAGCCGCCCTTGCGGGCCGGCGGCGCGGGTGCGCACATCAAAGAGGGAGGCGTCGCCCGAATCGAGAACGGAAGCCTGCGATGGCATGTCGGAGGGCATGTTCCGATTTCATCACAGACGGTCTCGGGCGGAACTGGCCCGGCGCGGCGCGCATCGGATAGAGTGTGAAAGGTCCCATATGAGCTTTCAGGTGACGGAACGAAACAACGGCGACGTGCTCGTGCTCGGGCTGAAAGGGCGCCTTGTGATCGGCGACGCGGTGGAGGAGTTCCGCCGCAGGATCGACCAGGCCATGAAAGGCGGGCAGACAAAGGTGGCGCTGGATCTGGCCGGGACGGAGTACATCGATTCGAGCGGCATGGGGTTCCTGGTGGTGGCCCACAAGGTGGCCCGCGACGCAGGCGGCATGCTGGCGATGTTCAACCTGACCGACCGCGTCATCGACCTGATGCTGCTGACGAAGCTGAGCGGCGTCTTCCACCTGTTCGCCACCGAGCAGGACGCCGTGGACGCCATCCACGGCAAGGCCGTCAAGCCGTTCGACCCGGTGGCCTACGTGCAGGAGCGCGGCGAACACGCCCCCGGCGGCGAATAGGCCCGCAGGGCGCGTGTTACACTCATAGCTTCCCCGATGAAAATCGCGATTGGCGCCGACCACGCCGGTTTTCTGCTGAAGGAAGATCTCCGCCGCGAGCTGGAGGCGGCAGGCCACGAGGTAGCCGACTTCGGCACGCACTCGGCCGAGTCCACCGATTACCCGGATTACGCCCGGCGCGTGGCCGAGGCCGTGGCCACGGGCGCCTGCGAGCGAGGCATTCTCATCTGCTTCACCGGCATCGGCATGTCGATCGCCGCCAACCGGGTGCGCGGCGTCCGGGCTGCGCTCGCCTGCAACACCGACGCGGTGGAGCTGACGCGGCGGCACAACGACGCCAACGTGCTCACGATGGGGGCGAAGTACCTGAACAAGGCGCGCGCCATGGAGTACGTGAAGATATTTCTCCAGACGCCGTTTGAAGGCGGACGGCACGAGCGGCGGGTCAGGAAAATGGACGCGCCGGATGGCGAGGGAGCAGGCAGATGACGGAACAGGAACGGATGGCGCGGCCGCTGGCGGAAGTCGATCCCGAGATTGCGCAGGCGATCCGGGACGAGGCCGAGCGGCAGCATTCGCGGCTGGAGCTGATCGCCAGCGAGAATTTCACCTCGGAGGCGGTGCTCGAGGCCACCGGCAGCGTGTTCACCAACAAGTACGCCGAGGGCTATCCAGGCAAGCGCTATTACGGCGGCTGCGAATTCACCGACATCGTCGAGAACCTCGCCCGCGAACGCGCGAAGAAGCTGTTCGAGGCCGAACACGCCAACGTCCAGCCGCACTCCGGCTCGCAGGCCAACGAGGCGGCCTACGCCGCCGTCCTTCAGCCGGGCGACACGATCCTTGGCATGAACCTGGCGCACGGCGGGCATCTCACCCACGGCCACCCGCTGAACTTTTCCGGCAAGACCTACCGCGTCATCCCTTACGGCGTGCGGCGCGAGGACGAGCTGATCGACTACGACGAAGTGGCCCGGCTGGCGCGCGAGCACCGGCCGAAGATGATCATCTCCGGCGCCAGCGCGTATTCGCGCATCATCGACTTCGCCCGGCTGCGCGAGATCTGCGACGAAACGGGCGCGCTGCTGCTGGTCGACATGGCGCATTTCAGCGGCCTGGTGGCGGCCGGGCTGTACCCGAACCCGTGCCGCTGGGCCGACATCGTCACCACAACGACGCACAAGACGCTGCGCGGGCCGCGCTCCGGGCTGATCCTTTGCCGGGCGCAGTATGCGCAGGCCATCGACAAGACCGTGTTCCCCGGCGTGCAGGGCGGGCCGCTGGTGCACGTGATCGCGGCCAAGGCGGTCTGCTTCCGCGAAGCGATGGAGCCGGGCTTTGCCGAATACCAGCGGCGGGTGGTGGCCAACGCGAAAACGCTGGCGCAGGGCTTGGCCGACGCAGGCTACCGGGTGGTAAGCGGGGGCACGGACACGCACGTGATGCTGGTCGACGTGTTCGCCAAGGGATTGCGCGGCAGAGAGGCGGAGAAGGCTCTCGACGAGGCCTGGATCACGGTGAACAAGAACTCGATCCCGTTCGACCAGAACCCGCCGCTGAACCCGAGCGGCATCCGGCTCGGCAGCCCGGCCGTGACCACGCGAGGCTTCGGCGAGGCGGAAATGCGCGCCGTCGCGGAGCTGATCGCCCGCGTGCTCGAAGCGCCCGCCGATGCGGCCAACCTGGCCGCGGTGCGTCGGCGCGTCCAGGAACTCACCGAGCGGTTCCCGCTCTACAGCTGGCGCCGCGCCTCCGTGCGGGCCTGAACGGAGCAGGGTCTCCCGTGCCGCTGCGGATTCTCTTCGACGCCCGCCACGTGAGGGATTTCGGCTACGGCACATATATTCGCAACCTGCTAAGGGGTTTCGCGGCCATCGGGGCGCCTCACGAGTTTCTGCTTGCCATCCGCTCCGCGGACCGCGGCGAGCTGGAAGGCCTGCCCGCCAACTTCCGGCTTGTCGACTACGAGCACGCCGACACCGAGCCACGCGACAAGCTCCGCTTTTCGATGTTCGCCCGCCGGCACAGGCCCTCGGTCACCCATATTCCGCTGGCCCGGATTCCGCTGTTACTGCCGCGGCCCTACGTGGTGACGGTGCATGACATCTCCAGCCTCGTGCTGGAAAAGGGCGCCGGCTGGCGCGGAGGAATCGAACAGATGCTGCTGCGGCGGTCGCTGCTCGGGGCTTCCGCCGTGATCGCCGTCAGCGAGTGGACGAAGAACGACGTCGTCACGCTGCTCGGCGTGCCCGCGGAGAAGGTCCGGCGGATCTACGGCGCCGTGGATCCCCGCTTCACCCGGCAGAACCGCATCGAGAGGGAACAGGCCGCAGGAGCGGAGGTGCGGGCTGAGGAACGCCGCCGCGAGCTCGAACGCTACGGCGTGCATTACCCGTACCTGTTGTACGCCGGAACGATCCGCCCGCAGAAAAACATTCCGCGGCTGGTGGAGGCGTTCGCGCTCGTGCGCGGGAAATTGCAGGACCACCCCGCCTGGAAAGACCTCCGGCTCATCATCATCGGCGACGAAATTTCCAAGTATCCGGCCGTCCGGCAGGCGGTCATCCAGTCGCGCGTGGAGCCGTATGTGCGCTTTTTCGGCTTCGTGCCCATCGACACGCTGCGCATGTTTTATGAATCGGCGGCGGCTTTCGTGTTTCCCTCTCTCTACGAAGGATTCGGGCTGCCGCCGCTGGAAGCGATGGCCTGCGGCGCGCCGGTGGTCTGCTCCGACGCGACATCGTTGCCGGAGGTGGTGGACGAGGCGGCCGAAATCGTCAGCCCGGACAACGTGTTCGACATCTCCCGCGGCATCCTGGAAGTCCTGCTCAACGAGCAACGCAGAAGCGAGCTGATCGAGCGCGGCTACCGGCGTTGCCGGGAATTCCGCTGGGAAGACACCGCCGCGCGCGTGCTGGCCATCTACGAAGCCGTCGCGGGCGGGAAAACGCTGCCGGACTGAGAAAAGGGGTCGAATTTTCGCGGATCCGGTCCGGCCCAAAGCAGGCGAGCCCGCACGACGCTCAGCAGCGAGCGCCCCACGAGAGGGATCTCACCCGGCTCCACGCCGCTCCCCAGGGAAGCCTGGCCAAGAACAGAGAGCGTGTTCGCCTCGATGCGGATTCGCCGGACATACCCGGCGCCGCCCCACTGCAAGACGTACCATCCGGCCGGATCCACCGCGGCGCGGAGGGTTTCATCCAGCGCCACCAGGGCGTGAAGGCCGTCCTGCACAGGGAAGGGCAAGACCGGGTCCGGCTCCAGCGCGGCCAGAAAAATGCGGCGCGCCGACGGGCAGATCCGGGCGCTCGAACAAAGCCATCCGGAAATCCGGCCGAAATCGGGGAAGCGGAAATTCGGGCCGATTCTGCCTTCCACGAGCGGCACCGGCCGCCAGCTCTCCGATTGCGCCTGCCGGCGCAGGAGAAGCTGGAACAGCTCTTCGGTTGAAAAGAGATCCCCGAGCGGCCACTCGAGGCTGGCCAGAATCAGGTCGGCCACATTCGCAGTCAGGGAGCGTTTCCCGCAGAGAATATGGTGCAAATGCGGCTGGGAAATGCCGAGGAGACGGGCCAGTCCTCTCTCCGTATATTCGCCATTGGCAAGGCTGGCGGCGACGCGTTTGACCAGGCGCCGCAACAGCTTCTCGAAGCCGGGGTCTGAAGCGCCGCTCAAGTGATTTCTCCTTGAAATAGGATAGTACTAGTACCTCTAGTACTCAAGCCCTGCCCCGGCTGTGAAGCCGATTTAATACGCGTTGATTGCCGGGAAAACATGCTTGTAATCAACAGGTTGCGAAGGAAATCGGCGCTCCGGGAATTTTTTCGCGATTTTTTTCGAAGAGGGTGTTGACGGAAATTCCGGCCGGCCGGAGTTTGGGGACAGGCAATTCCGGACGTCCGGGGTGAGGCCGGGCGCCCGAAAGAGGAAGAGGAAACAAAACCCATGGAGTGGACCCGTTCCGAAACGATCGGCCTGGCTTCGATGAAATGCGTGCATTGCCGCGGCCTCGGGCTGCGGGAGGCGCGCGGCCGGCTGGTTCCCTGCGCCTGCGTGTTTCGCAGCATTTTCCGCGCCTGTTACGCGCGATTCCGGAAATGCGTCGAGCAGGAGAAACGCTACAGCCGGGTGTCGCTGGAATATTCGCCGCGCGGGGGCCGGCGAATCACCTGGGGCATGAAGAACGAGGAATATATCGCGGATTTCTATCTCGTCAGCCGGCGCCATCTGACGCCCGCCGAATGGGAGGTTTTCCGCTATCACTTCCTGCTGGGCGCCGATTCGGCCCTCTGTGTGAGGAAACTGAAGATCGACCGCGGTCAGTTCTTTCACATGGTTTACCGGATCGAGGCGAAGCTCGGCAAGGTGTTCCGCGAGCTTCAGCCGTACTCCCTGTATCCTCTGGACGAGTATTTCTACGGCCGCACGGAAAACCCGTGGCGGCCGGAGGATCCGCCCGAGGCAGGGAAGAAACCCGCCGGCAGCGGCGGGCGGCGTGAAATTCCGGTGAAGCGGGTGGCTTGAGGCCGGGGCGGGGCGGCACAGTGGACACCGCCCCGCAGAACGCAGAAACGGGGCAAAACGTCAGCCCCGCAGGTCCGCTCCGAGGGCAAGCAGCTTGGCGGTGATGTTCTCGTAGCCGCGCTCGATGATGCGGGTGTTGGCGATGCGGGACTCGCCCTCGGCGGCGAGCGCGGCGATCAGGTAGCTGAAACCTGCGCGGAGGTCGGGGATTTCGATGTCGGCCCCGCGCAGCCGCGTCGGGCCGACGATGACGGCCGAGTGCTTGTAGTTGCGCTGTCCGAAGCGGCAGCGAAGCCCGCCCAGGCATTCCCGGTAGAGCTGGATCTGCGCCCCCATCCGCTGGAGCGCGTCCACGTAGCCGAAGCGGTCTTCGTACACGGTTTCGTGGACGATGGACACGCCGTCGGCCTGCGTGAGCGCGATGACGAACGGCTGCTGGTAGTCGGTGGAGAAGCCCGGGTAGACGTCGGTTTCCACCGCGGTCGAGCGCAGCCGCTCGCCGGCGCGCCAGAACTCGATTCCGTGCTCGTCGACGCGAAAATCGCCGCCGATCTGGCGGAACCGGTTGAGGAACGTCATCATCGGGAACTGCTGGGCGTTGCGCACGTAGATGCGGCCGTTGGTGGCCACGGCGGCGCAGGCCCAGGAGGCGGCCTCCAGCCGGTCCGGGATCGCCGTGTGATCGAATCCCCGGAGCTGCTTCACGCCGACGATCTTGATCACGCGGTCGACGTCGACGCTGATGACGGCGCCCATCTTTTGCAGGACCATGATCAGGTCCATGATCTCCGGCTCGACGGCGGCGTTGGACAGCTCGGTAACGCCTTCGGCGAGCACGGCGGCGAGGATCACCTGCTCGGTGGCGCCGACGCTTGGATAGTCCAGCCGGATCTTGTTGCCCTGGAGCCGTGCCGCGGTGAGATGGGCATCGTGGGCCTCCTCGTGCAGCGTCGCGCCCAGCTCCTGCAAGGCGCGCAGATGAAAGTCCACCGGCCGCGACCCGATGCGGCAGCCCCCGAGCGACGGCACCGGCGCCATGCCGAAGCGCGCCAGCAGCGGGCCGCAGGTGAGGATCGGGATGCGGCTGCGGCCCGAAAAATCGCGAAGCACGCTGCGCTCCATCGGCCTCAGGTTGGCGGCGCAGATTTCCAGCACGCCCGGCTCGGGCTCGCTCACCTCGCCGCCGAGGGCGTGGATCAGCTCCGCCGAGATGCCGACGTCGACGATGCGCGCGACATTGCGCAACACGCATTTCTCGCCGGTCAGCAGCGCCGCCACCATGATCTTGGGCACGGCGTTCTTGGCGCCGCGGATGGCGACCTCGCCCGCGAGCGGCTTGCCGCCGCGCAGGATCATCGGGTCGGCCTTGGTGGCAGCTGCGGGGAAGGTCATCGGCTAAAACAATTTTCGCTCACGCTTGAGGATCGGAGGCGTTTCCAGATCGTCCAGCGGCAAAATGTCGTCGGGCGGCCCCGAGGCAGGAGGCTCCGCCTGGGGCGGCGGCCCGGCCACCGGCGCCGTTTCGAGGGGCAAAGGCTCGAGGTCGAAGACCGTTTCGGGGCTCTCGGCAGTCTCCGGTTCGGGCGCGCGGGCGGCGGGAGCCGACGGCGCAGCCTCGACGACGGGCGGTGGTTCCTCGCGGGGGACGGGGGCCGCGGTCCTTTGCGTCTGCCGCGGAATGGGGATGGCGGCGCGTTCGACTTCGGGCAGCCCCTCGCGCTGGAACCCCGTGGCGATGACCGTGATGCGGACCTCGTCATCGAGGGAGGGGTCGGGCACGAGTCCGAAGTTGATCTGCACCTCGGGGTTTCCGGTGGCTTCCTTGATGAGCTGGCAGGCCTGGTACAGCTCGTGCAGGCTCAGGTTCGGCGAGGCGGTGATGTTCAGCAGAATGGCGCGGGCGCCTTCGAGCCCGCCCTCTTCGAGCAGCGGGCAGGCTATGGCGCCGCGGGCGGCTTCGACGGCGGCGTTGGGGCCGCGCGCCGTCGCCGTGCCCATGATCGCGAAGCCCATGCCGAGCATGATGGCCCGCACGTCGGCGAAATCGCGGTTGATCAGCCCCGGCGTCGTGATGATGTCGCTGATGCCCTGCACGCCCTGCCGCAGCACGTCGTCGGCCATGCGGAACGCCTCGAAGAACGACGTGCCCGGCGGGACCAGCTCGATCAGGCGGTCATTGGGAATGGAGATCACGCAGTCGACGGTGGCGTGAAGCTCGGCCAGCCCGCGCTCGGCCTGCTTCATGCGGCGCGGCCCCTCGAAGGCGAAAGGCTTGGTGACGACGGCCACGGTCAGCGCGCCAAGCTCCTTGGCGAGCCCGGCGACCACGGGCGCGGCGCCGGTTCCCGTGCCGCCCCCAAGGCCGGCGGCGATGAACACCATGTCGGCGCCCTCCAGCACCTCGATGATCCGGTCGGTGTCCTCGAGAGCCGCCTGTCGGCCGATCTCCGGATCCGAACCCGCGCCGAGGCCGTGGGTGATGCGGGCGCCCAGCGGAATCCGGTTCGGCACGGGCGACGTCCGCAGCGCCTGCGCGTCGGTGTTCATGACGTAAAACTCCACGCCACGCACCCCGGCATCCATCATCCGGCTGACAGCGTTCGACCCGCCGCCGCCGACCCCGATCACCTTGATCCGGGTGCCGCCCAACAGGTCGTCCTGTATCTCGAACTTCAGCGCTTCCAGTTCTGCCATGGCCACCTCGTCAGGCCCGCGCGCCGCAGGCGGCGCGGGATGGTCTCATTTTCCTCCAAACAGCCCCAGCCACCCCGGACTGCGGCGCTCGCGGCGTTCCTGAAGGCGGGCCGAATACATGGCCAGCCCGGCGGCCGTGGTCCACACCGGGGAAAACAGCTCTTCCGGCCACTCCAGCACGCCGCGCGTCACGCCCAGGCGCGCCGGGCACCGCAGAATCCGTTCGGCTTCCTCGACCATGCCTTCCAGCTGCGCGCCGCCGCCGCACAGCACAAGGCCCTCGCCGAGGTGCAGATCGCGCGCGTAGCGCGCGCGGCATTCCTCCACGATGCCGAACAGCTGGCCGGCGCGGGCCTCCAGGGTTTCAATCAGCGCGCGGCGGCTGATTTCGCGCCCCGGCCGCTGCCCGTCGGCCGGCAGCTCGATGATGATGTTGTCGCCGGACGGCCCCGTGTGGGCGCAACCGTAAGCGATCTTCAGCCGTTCGGCCTCCTCGTAGGCGACGTTGTGAACCGTGCAGATGTCGCGGGTGAAGTGGTCGCCGGAGATGGGAAGCCCGGCGGCGAACCGCATCGAGTCGCCGTCGTAGAAGACAAGCTGGGTCGAGTGGGCGCCGATATCGGCCAGCGCCACGCCGCTGGCCCGTTCTTCGGGCAGGATGGAGGCATAGGCTGCCGCCATGCCCTCGAAAACCGTCTCCTCCACCTGCACGCCCGCCTGCTGCACGGTGTTGAGCAGCACTTCGTGCTCCTGGCGCGGAACGGTGATCAGCAGCACGTGCGCCTCGAGCCGCTCGCATTCGACGCCCACCGGGTGTGGCATCGGCGGGCCGCCGTCCACGGTGAAATCCTGCGGCAGCGGCTGCAACACCATGCGGCCCGGCTCCACCGGCGACTGCATGGCGAATTTCACCGCCTGTTCCAGATCCTCTTTCTGGATGGGCCTGCGGGGACCGAAATCGTACACGCCCCGTCCCTGCCGGCAGCGGATGTTCGGCCCGCCCACCCCGACCACGGCGCTCACCAGCGGCTGGCCGAGCTTCCGCGAGCATTCCTCGAACACGCTGTGGATGCAGGCGGCCAGCGCGTCCTGGTCGGCGATCTGGCTGCGGTGCCACCCGCGGGACAAAGCCGCCGCGTGAGTCCGGTAGTGGACGAAGCCGTCCTCCACGGACACCACCACCACGCGGATCCAGTTGCTTCCTGCATCCAGTCCGGCGGCGAATTCAATTCGTTTGGCCACGGCTCAGCGCTTTTCCTCCGCAGGGGCTTCCACCAGTGTAATCCGGCCCTCCGTCGTCAGATCGAGCACGGCGCGGTGGGACAGGCGGTCCTCGATGCTTTCGCGGTGCGCGAGGAACACATTCAGCCGGTCAAGGAACCTCTCGTTGCCCAGCGCGAGAATGACCAGCCACTTCGGCGTCTGGTAGGCGATGCGGACGTTTTCCGGGTCGGTCACGTCCACTTCGGGGATATTGGCCGCCGCCGGCGCCAGCTCCTCGAGCACGCGCTGCATGAGCCGGACGAGTTTCCTGCGGTGCTCAACGTCCTGTTCCGGGCGCACGCCGAGCAGTAGCGGCAGGGGCATGGAAACGGTGCCCTGCATGGGAAGAACGATGCCGTCGGCGTCGATCAGCATCGGCCGCATGCGGAGCGGCTCGCCGAAGCTGCCCGAGATGCCGGCGGGCACCTGGATGATGGCCACCGGCTCGCGCTCGGTGATGCGGACGTAAATCCGGTTGGGCCAGATGCGCCGCACGGCGGCGTCGCGGACCCAGTCGAGGCGCAGCAGCTCGGCGCGCCGGCGCTCGAGATCGATTTCGGCCAGGCTGCGGCCGCGGTCGGCCTGGAAAACCTTCAGCACGGCCGAGCGCGGCACGTGGCGGGCGCCTTCGACGAGGATGCCCCCGCCGGCGCTGTCCTCTTCCGGAAGCCGGAAGCGGGGGTCGCGGGCCAGGAACCGGTCCCATTCAAAAACAAAGAACGCCGCCCCGGCGACGGCGAGGATAATCGCCAGGCTCCAGCCCGCCGCCAGGAGGGCCCGCCGCAGCGCTGGCGGCGGGCCCGGGTCAGCCGATTCCTTCTGCTTCTTGCGAGCCATGGTTGGACTCCTCAAGGATCGCGAGCAGCGCAGGCCCGGCCGTGGTCACGTCGCCGGCGCCCAGCGTGACCAGCAGGTCTCCTTCGCGCAGCTCGGCCGCGGCGGCGCGAACGGCCTCTTCCAGGCTGCCGGCGTAGCGGCATCCCTTGTGGCCGGCCGCGGCGATGGCTGCCGCCAGGGACTGCGCGTCGATGCCCGGCAGGGGCGCCTCGGAGGCGGCGTAAATGTCGGTGACCCAGACGAGGTCCGCGTCGTGGAAGGCGCGCACGAACTCATCGAGCAGCAGGCGCGTGCGCGAGTAGCGGTGCGGCTGGAACAGCACGGCCAGCCGCTTCGGCGCGCGCAGCCGCAGCGCGGCCAGCGTGGCGCGGATCTCGGCCGGATGATGGCCGTAGTCGTCGATGACTTCCACGCCCGCGGCCCGGCCTTTGAACTCCATGCGGCGGCCCGTGCCCGTGTACGCCGCCAGCCCGCGGCGGATCGTGTCCGCATCGACGCCGAGGTGAAGCAGGACGGCCGCGCACGCGGCGGCGTTCAGCACGTTGTGCGCGCCTGGCGCGGGCAGGACGAATTCGCCCAGATCCATTCCGTCGAAAGCGAGCCGGAAGCGGCTTGCCGCGCCGGACAGGCGCGGATCCAGAACGCGCAGGCGCGCCTCCGGCGCCTGGCCGTAGGTCACGGCCCTGCGCCGCAACTCCGGCAGCAGCCCGCGCGCGTGCGCATCGTCGGCGCACAGGACGACCACGCCGCTGATCGACGCGCGGTTGGCGAAACGCAGGAAGGCGTCGCGCGCGGCCTCGAACGTCTTCCAGTAGTCGAGGTGCTCGCGGTCGATGTTGGTGATCACCGCGCACTCGGGCGCGAGCTCGAGAAAGCTGCCGTCGCTTTCGTCGGTTTCGGCGATGAACAGCTCGCCGCCGAGCCGCGCGTTCCAGCCGGCGAGAAACGGCGCCAGCGTGCCGACATACACCGTCGGGTTCAGCCCCGCCTCGAGGGCGCAGCAGGCGAGCATCGACGTCGTGGTGGTCTTGCCGTGGCTGCCGGCGACGGCGATGCCCCGCGAGCCCCGCATCAGCTCCGCCAGCAGCTCGCCGCGGGTCGCCACCGGCAGGCCGCGGCGGCGCGCTTCGGCCACTTCGGGGTTGTCCGGCCGGACCGCCGAACTCACCACCAGGGCGCGCGCCGCGGCGGGGACGTTTTCGGCCGCGTGGCCGGCGGCGATGCGCATGCCGAGCGACTCCAGCCTGCGCGTGAGCGGCGTCTGGCGCGCGTCCGACCCCGAAACCTCGCAGCCGAGCGCGCGGCACAGCAGCGCCAGGCCGCTCATGCCGATGCCGCCGATGCCGGTGAAATGCAGAGGTTGGGGCCGAAAAAACATATTGCTTCTTTATTGTTCAGGCCGCCGGCGGCCCTGTCAACGCGCCTGCCCGCGCCGCGGCGGGCCGCCGGGCGGCTTCCAGCAGCGCTTCGGCGGCGCGGCGCGCGGCGCCCGGCCGCGCCAGGGCGCGGGCCGCGCGGCTCATTGCTTCCAGCTCCGCGGGGCGCGAGGCGAGCTGCGCCACGGCCTCGTACAGCGAGCGCCCGTCGAGACGGTCCTCCGGCAGGAGCACGGCGGCGCCGGCGCGGCGCATCGCCTCGGCGTTGTGGAACTGGTGGTTGTCGGCCGCCCAGGGGAAGGGAACGAGAATGGACGGCATGCCGGCGGCGGCCAGCTCGGCCACCGCGCCCGCGCCCGCCCGGCTCACCACCAGGTGAGCCTGCGCGTAGGCCGAGGGCATGTCGTCGAGGAAGCCCGCCACGCGTGCGTCCACGCCGGAAGCGGCGAACAGCGGTTCGAGCGCCGGCGCCTCCGCCTCGCCCGCCTGGAGCGTGATCTCCACGGGGAACGGGGCGGGACGGAAATGGGCGAGGCTGTCCAGCACGGCGCGGTTCAACGCCCGCGAGCCGCGGCTGCCTCCGACGACGAGCACGCGCAGCCGGTCCCCGGGCGGCTGCCAGCGGATGCGGAAGAACGCCTCGCGCACCGGCAGTCCGCACAGTTCCGCGCGTCCCTGCGGGAACCATCGCATGGCCTGTTCGAAGCTCACCAGCGCCTTGCTCGAGAAGCGGGCCAGGCGGCGGTTCACCAGGCCGGGCATCGCGTTGGGTTCCATGATGACCAGGGGCACGCGGGCGAGAACCGCCGCCGCCGCCGGCGCCGCCGCCACGTAGCCGCCCAGCGAGAACACGGCCCCGGGACGCAGCCGCCGCATCAGCCGCAGGCAACGCCACAACGCCCGCGGCAGCGCCCCCAGCGACCGCAGCTTGCCGGCCGCGCCGGTTCGCTGGAAGCCGGCAGCCTCGATCCATTCCAGCGGGAAGCCGGCGCGGGGGGCCAGCCGGCTCTCGATGCCCGTGCGCGTGCCGATGAACAGGCAGGAATGGCCGAGCGCCCGCAGCTCCTCCGCCACGGCGAGCAGCGGCATCACGTGCCCGCCCGTTCCTCCGCCGGCCATCACGAACAGCAAGCGCACCTCCTCACCGCGACGGCGCGCGTTCGGCCGCGCTCATCAGCAGGCCCATCGTGATCAGGGTTCCGATCAGGGCGCTGCCGCCGTAGCTGACCAGCGGCAGCGGAATGCCTTTCGTGGGCAGGGCGTCCAGCGCCACCAGCATGTTGGCCAGCGCCTGGCTCACCACCAGGGTGGTGGCCCCCATCGCCAGATAGCACCCGAACGGGTCCTGCATGCGCAGCGCGGCCGACCAGCCGCGCCAAAAGATGATCAGATAGCAGAGGAGCACCAGCGAGCAGCCCGCCAGGCCCATCTCCTCGCCGATGACGCCGAAGATGAAATCGGTGTGCGGCTCCGGCAGGAAGCCGAGCTTCTGGGTGGAGTTGCCGGGCCCCGCGCCGGCAAGCCCGCCGCGCCCGATGGCGATCCGCGACTGCCGCGCCTGGTAGTCGGCGTCCCTCGCCGCGCTGGTCGACGCCAGGCGCACCGCCAGCCATTGCAGCGAGGGCGTCTGCCGGATCTTCCGCTCGGTAAGGCCGAAATAGGAAGTCACCCGCAGAATGCGGTACGGCTTCTGGACGATCAGCGCGGCTATCACCAGCAAGGTGCAGCACAAAGCCACCACGAAATGTTTTTTCTCGATGCCCGCCACGAAGTAGACCGCGAGCGCGGGCGTCAGCACCACAAGCGCCGTGCCGAGATCGCCGATGGCGATGAGCAGGGTGGTCACTCCGACCACGAGCAGCGTGGGCACGATGGAAAACCGGCTGTTGATGTCCCGCCCGCGGGAGGCCACGAACCACGCCAGGTAGAGCACGATGACCGGCTTGGCGAACTCGCTCGGCTGGATACTCAGCTTGCCGAGACGAAGCCAGCGGTGGGCGCGGCCGTCCGCCACGATGGCGGCGGCCAGCAGAATCCAGACGAAGCAAAGCGGCAGCAGGACCGCGGCGCCGTGCCGAAAGCGCCGGTAATCGAGGAACTTCAGGAACAGCATCAGAAAGAATCCGATGACGGCCGCCACCAGCTGGCGGGCGGTGTTGGCCCAGAAGGGCCCCTCTCCGTAGACGCCCGCGCTGACCGAGGAGGCGCTGAACACCATCACGAGGCCGAGGCTTGTCAGGATCAGCGTCACCGACAGCAGCCACCAGTCCGTGCGTGCGCGGATCGTGTTCATTTGCGTGGCTCCAGCGAGCGGACGATGGATTTGAACACCCGGCCCCGCTCCTCGTAGGAGGAGAACTGGTCGAAGCTCGCGCAGGCCGGGGCCAGCAGCACCGTGTCGCCCGGCAGCGCCTCGCGCCAGGCGGTCTCCACCGCGGTGCGCAGGTCGCCGCACCGGATCATGCGCACGGCGCCTTCCAGATGCGAGGCGATCAGCGGCGCCGCGGCGCCGATCAGCAGCACGGCGCGCGCCCGCGCGGCGAGCAGCTCGCGCAGTTCGCGGTAGTCGCTGCCCTTGTCCTTGCCGCCGAGGATCACCCAGAGGTTGCCGTCGAAGGATTCCAGCGCCTTGCGGGTGGCGTCGACGCTGGTCGCCTTGGAGTCGTTGTAGAAGCGCACGCCGTCGAGCTCGCGCACGAACTCGATGCGGTGCTCGACGCCCTCGAATGTCTCCACGCCGCGCCGGATCGCTTCCGCCGGCGCGCCGGCCAGGCGCGCGCAGCAGGCTGCGGCCAGGACGTTCTCCACGTTGTGCCGCCCGCGCAGCGGAATGGCGGAGGCCGGCATGAACGGCTCGCCGTCGGCCCAGAGCTGGCCATCCTGCATCCAGAAGCCCGGCGGGTGCGGCCCGCCGGCGCAGAACCACCGCACCTGCCCGCGGGCCTGCGCGGCCAGCGCCGCGCTGGCCGGGTTCTCCGCATTGAGCACGGCGAAATCCTCCGGCTGCTGGCAGGCGAGAATGCGCGCCTTGGCCGCGGCGTAGCGCTCGAAGGTGTGGTGGCGGTCCAGATGGTTCTGCGTGATGTTGAGCACGGCGGCGATGCGCACGCGCAGCGTGCGCGACGTCTCCAGCTGGAAGCTGGACAACTCGAGCACGTTCCACTGGTCCGCGCGGGAGCTGTCCACCATCGCAGCCACCGGGCGGCCGATGTTGCCGCCCGTCTGGCACGGGATGCCCGCGGCGCGCAGCAGGTGGCCGGCCAGCGCCGTGGTGGTGGTCTTCCCGTTCGAGCCGGTGATGCCCATCACCGGACCCTGAAGGAACCACGAGGCGGCCTCCACGTCGCCGACGACGAGCACGCCGCGCCGCGCCGCGTCGGCGAACAGCGGCAGGTCCGCCGGCACGCCCGGGCTCAGCACGGCGATGTCGCAGTCTTCCAGCGCCTGCTCCGATTGCGGGACGAAGGGAAAATCGAACGCGGGCAGCTGCTCGCGCGGCTTGACGTCGGAGGCTCGCACCTCGGCCCCGCGCCGCCGCAGCAGCTCCGCCACGGCGAGGCCGGAGCTCGCCATGCCGAACACCGTGATGCGCTTGCCGCGAACGTCCATGGCTACCTCAGCTTCAGCGTCGTCAGAGCGAACAGCGCCATCACCAGCCCGGCGATCCAGAACCGCACCACAACCTTGGTCTCGTCCCAGCCGAGCTTTTCGAAATGATGGTGCAGCGGGGACATCAGGAACACGCGCTTGCCGCGCGCCTTGTAGCTCGCCACCTGGATCATCACGCTCAGCGACTCGACCACGTAGACGCCGCCAATGAACAAAAGCAGCAGTTCCTGTTTGATGAGCACCGCCACCACGCCGAGGCTGCCGCCAAGGGCGAGCGAGCCCACGTCCCCCATGAAGATCTCCGCCGGGTGCGCGTTGTACCACAGGAAGCCCAGCACCGCGCCGGTGAGCGAGCCGCAGAAAATGGTCAGCTCGCTGGCGCCCGGCAGGCGGGCCAGCTCGAGGTAGCGCGCGAACTGCGCGTGGCCGCTCACGTAGCAGAGCACGGTCATGGCGCCGCCGGCGATGATCATCAGCCCCGCGGCCAGCCCGTCCAGCCCGTCGGTCAGGTTCACCGCGTTCGACGAGCCCACGATCACCAGCAGCAGAAAGAAGAAGAACGGCAGGAACGCCAGCGGGTAGGTCCACGGGTTGCCAAGCAAGGAATCGATCAGCAGGTCGGGCCGGAAGTTTTTGAAGAAGGGAACGTTCATCGCCGTCGAGTAAAGCCCGCGGCGGTGCAGCTCGAGCAGCCAGAAGCCGAGCACCAGCATCATGGCCACCTGCAACAGGATCTTCTGCCGCCCGGTGAGGCCGAGGTTGCGCCCGCGGCGGATCTTCAGGTAGTCGTCGGCGAAACCGATGGCGGCGTAGCCGGCCAGCGAAAACATCGCCACCCAGACGTACGGGTTGGCCAGATGCGTGAACAGCAGCGTGGGCAGCAGCGCGCCGAAGACGATGAGCAGGCCGCCCATGCTGGGCGTCCCCGCTTTCTTGTGGTGGGATTCCGGCCCGTCCTCGCGGATCGGCTGGCCGATCTCCAGCTCGCGCATCTTGCGGATGAACCACGGCCCGAGCACGAGCACGACGGCGAAGGCGAGCAGGCTGGCGGCGAAGGTGCGGAAGGTGACGTAGCCGAACACGCGGAACGGCGAGATGCGCGGAAACAGCAGTTCGTAAAAGAGCCAGTAAAACATCTCTATTCTTCGAAAAACGTCTCCAGCGCCCGCTCCATGCGGACCCCGCGCGAACCCTTCACCAGCACCGCGTCGCCGGGCCGGGCCTCGCCCTTCAGGAAGCGGCCCGCCTCGCGCGGGTCCTCGAAAAACACCGCCGACTCCCGCGGCAGGCCCGCCGCCACGGCCTCCTCCACCAGATGCCGCGCCGCGCCCTGCACGCCGACGAGCAGGTCGACGCCGCGGCTTGCCGCATGCCGGCCGACCTCCCGGTGCAGCCGCTCGCTCCAGGCGCCCAGCTCGAGCATTTCGCCAAGCGCGGCGATGCGGCGGCGCGCGGGCGTTTCCGCCAGCAGGTCGAGCATCATCATCGCCGCTTCGGGGTTCGAGTTGTAGCAGTCATTCCAGACGAGGATGCCGTTGCGCTCGATCCGCTCGAGCCGCATGGGAACTGTCGTCAGGCGGGCGACCGTCTCCTTCAATTCTCCCAGATCCCAGCCGAGGGCGCGAGCCACCGCCAGCGCCGCCAGCGCCGACATCAGCCCGGCGCGGCCGGCCACGGGGCAGAAAAAAGAGCCCACGTCCGGAACCTCGAAGCTCACGCCCTCGGCGAGGTACGCGACCTTCGAGGCCCGGACGTGGGGTGCCTCGGAAGGAACAAAGAAGGAGGAACCGAAGAAAACCTTGCGGCCCGCAAAGGCCGCGGCCATGGCGCGCACGCGTTCGTCGTCGCCGTTCAGCACGGCGATGCCGTCTTCCGGCAGCGATTCGACCAGCTCCCGCTTGGCGGCGGCGACGGCGTCGATGGAACCCAGGTTCTCGATGTGCGCCGTGCCGACGTTGGTCACCACGCCGATCTGCGGCCGCGCAATTTCGGCCAGGCGGCGGATCTCGCCCGCGTGGTTCATGCCGATTTCGACCGCGGCCGCCTCGGCGTCGTCCGGCAGGTTGAGGATGGTCAGCGGCACGCCGATGTGGTTGTTGTAGTTGCCCTGCGTCTTGCCCGTGCGAAGCCGCGTGGCGAGCACCGCGGCCACCGCTTCCTTGGCGGTCGTCTTGCCGGCGCTGCCGGTGATGCCGACCACCAGCCCGGGCCAGCGCCGCCGCGCTTCCGCCGCCGTCTCCTGGAGCCAGGCGATGGTGGACGGAACGATCTCCACAGGGCCGGGCGCCTCCACGGGCCGCTCGGCCACGGCCGCCACGGCGCCCTTCTGGAAGGCTGCGGCGATATAGTCGTGCCCGTCGTGGTTCGGCCCTTTCAGGGCGACGAATACGGCGCCCGGCTCGAGCGTGCGCGTGTCCACGCTCGTCGAAGTGCAGCGGCGGCCGGCAACGGTGATCGTCATGGCGCCTGCTCCCGGGCGGGCGCGTAGCCGAAGCTCTCCAGCACGCGCCGGGCCGCTTCGCGGTCATCAAAGGGGATTGTTCTGTCGGCCAGCACCTGGTAAGTCTCGTGGCCCTTGCCGGCGATGAGCACGATGTCGCCGGCAGAGGCCTGTTCCATGGCCAGCCGGATGGCGCTTTCGCGGTCGGGCTCGACGCGGTGCGGCGTGTCGTGCCGGCGCACGCCCACCAGGATGTCGTTGATGATGTCGAGCGGGTTCTCGCTGCGCGGGTTGTCGCTGGTCACCACGACGAAGTCGCTCAGCCGGGCCGCGGTTTCCCCCATGCGCGGCCGCTTGGACTTGTCGCGGTCGCCGCCGCAGCCGAACACCGTGATGACGCGCCGGGGGGCGAGGGCGCGCGCCGCCTCGATCAGGTTCTTCAGCGCGTCTTCGGTGTGCGCGTAATCCACCACGACCAGGAACGGCTGCCCATGGTCGACGCGCTCGAACCGCCCCGGCACGGCCGGGCAGGCGGCGAGGCCCGCGGCGGCCGCATCGGCATCCAGCCCCAGCGCCAGTCCGGCGGCGAAGGCGGCGGCCAGGTTGGCGACGTTGAACAGCCCGCACAGCGGCGAGACGATCCGGCTGCGGCCCTGCGGGTGCTCGATATCGAACCGCAGCCCGCGGAAGTCCGCCTCCACGTTCACGGCGCGGAAACGGGCGCCGCGGCCGGCGCCGTACGTCCAGCGCTCGGTCGTCGGCGGCGTTTCGATCCGGGCCGACCACGGATCGTCCGCGTTCAGAATGGCGAAGGCAGGGGGCGGGCCGCCTGCGCCGGCGAACAGCCGCTGCTTGGCGGCGAAATACTCCTCCATCGTGCCGTGAAAATCGAGGTGGTCCTGGGTCAGGTTCGTAAAGACCGCCGTCTGGAAGCGCAGGCCGTAAACGCGCTCGAGCGCGAGCGCATGGGAGGAGACTTCGAAGACGAAGTCCGAACCGCCGGAGCGGCGCACCTCGTCCATCATTCGCACCAGGTCAAGCGATTCCGGGGTGGTGTTCACCGCCGTCAGCTCCCTCTCGCCCAGCCGGTACAGCACCGTGCCCGCCATGCCGGTCAGCCGCCCTGCATGGCGCAGCATGGCGTCGATGGCGAACACCGTGGTGGTTTTGCCGTTGGTTCCGGTGACTCCCGTCAGGTGCAGGGCCTCGTCCGGGAAGCCATAGAGCCGGCGGCTCATCACGGCCAGCGATCGCCGGCCGCGCCTCACCTCGATCCACGGGGCGGGGAAGTCGTCCGGGGCGGGCAGTTCGCTGAACACCGCCACTGCGCCGCGGGCGAGCGCATCCCGGGCGAACAGCGCGCCGCTGGTCCGGCTGCCGGGGAAAGCGAAAAAGCCCCAGCCGGGGCGGATGCGGCGGCTGTCATAATCCAGCCCTTCGATCTCCAGCGCCAGCCACGGTTCCGGCACCGGCCGGGCCAGTTCGACGCCTTCCAGCAGCAGCGCGAGTTTCATGGCGCAACCCCGAACCGGATCAGGACCGGCACGCCGGGCGGGAGGATGGCGCCCGGCGCGGGCGCCTGTGCGCGCGCCAGGCCCCGGCCCAGAGTCTCCACGGGCAGCCCCAGCGCGGCGGCCTCCCGGAGCACCGACGCCAGCGGTTTGCCGCGAAAGTCCGGCACTCGCGGGCCGACCAACGCGGGCTGCACCCCGGCCGGCGCTTCCTCCGGGGAGGTCAGATCCTCCGCCAGCAGGACGGTGCTCGAAGAGACCTCGGGCGCCGGCTCCGGTTGTTCTTCCGGCGCCGGCTGTCCCGCCGTCTCCGGGCGGTCCATGGGCACATGGAGGACGCGCAACGCCGTTTCAGCCACCTTGCGGAAAACCGGGGCGGCCGCGGCGCCGCCCAGCAGCGGGGTGCGGTTCAGCGTCACCACCACGACGATGCGCGGGTTGGTCACCGGCGCAAAGCCGACGAACGAGGAATTGTGGCGGTTCAGCCACCGTCCGTTTTCAAAAATCTGGGCCGAGCCGGTCTTTCCGCCAGCGGAATATCCCGGAATTGCCGCCGCTTTTCCGGTCCCTTCCAGCACGACCCGCTCCATGATGCGGCGGATTGTAAACGCGGTTTCCGCCCGCAGCACGCGTTTCGGGGGCTCGATTTCCAGCGGCAGGGGGATTTCCCGCCCGTCCGGCGCGGGCCGGCTTTTCCGCGTCACCAGGTGGGGGCGGACCAGCATCCCGCCGTTGGCGATGATGGAAACCGCGCGCGCCAGCTGCACGGCCGTGGCGCTGACTTCGTGGCCGAAGGCGATGTATTCGTGCGAGCTGGGAGTCCAGCAATTGCGGTCTCTCGAATCCCGGCACGCCTGCGGCCGCAGAATTCCCGGAGATTCCGCCGGTAATTCAATGCCTGTTTTGTCCCCGATCCCGAATTTTTTCAGATATTCATAAAGCCGTACCGGGCCGGCGGCGAGGCTGATTTTCGCCACGCCGATGTTGCTGCTCCTGACGAGGACCTGGCTCACGTCCAGGCTGCCGTAGCGGTGGACGTCGTGGATGGGACGGCGGCCGGGGCGGGGGAACACGCCGTTTTCGCAATAGATGACGGATTCCGGCCGGAACAGCCCGGTGTCGATCCCCATCGTGACCGTGATCATCTTCATCACCGAGCCGGGCTCGCACGGGATCTGCACGGCGATGTTGGAGTGGCGCGCGGCCGCCTCCTCGCGGGTCGGCTTCTCGCGCCGCGGGTCGAACGAAGGGTAGTTGGCCAAGGCAAGGATCTCGCCGGTCGCAGGGTCCATCACCACCACCGTGCCGCTTTCCGCATGGGAGGCCCGGATTCCCTCGAGCAGAAAGCGTTCGGCGTCGTACTGGATGACGCGGTCGACCGAAAGCGTGAGATTCACGCCGGGCACGCTCTCTTCCCGGAACCAGCTTGAAAAGCTGTCCTGCCGGGCGCCCGCCCGCACCTCGAGCTTGCCCGGGATCCCGGCCAGCTCGTCATTGAGCTTCTGCTCGATGCCGGCGTTGCCTTTGCCCTCGGCGTCGATCGCCCCCACCACGTGCGCGCCGATGGCGCCGTTGGGATAGTCCCTGCGCGAGTCCGGGACGAAATGGATGGGGAAGGTGCGCTGGAGCAGCCGCAGCCGCTTGCGCGCATCCTCGGTCAGGTGCCTGGCGAGCCGGTAGTAGCGGCGCGAGCCGCCCTCGTTGGACTTCCGCCGTTTCAGCTCCCGGGCGATTTCCCCCGGATCCTTGCCCACCGCCGGCCCCACCACGCGCGCGAAGAAGTCCGGGTCCGGGATCTCTTCCGGGTTCACGATGGCGGATTCCGTGCGCACGCTGATCGCCAGGGGATAGCCGTCCCGGGCGAAGACGGTCCCGCGCAGGGCCGGCACATCAATGATGCGGACATGCTGGTTCCTGGCGCGTTCGGTGTACAAGTCGTGCTGAAAGACCTGAAGGGTGACGAGCCGCATCAGGACCAGCGCCGCGCCCCCGGCGACGATCACCGCCACCACCTGGGCGCGGCTTCGGGAAAGCTCGGCATCCGGGCCCGCCCCACGCGGCCGTTTTGCGCGCGCGCCGCCGCCGGCCGCCGCCGCTTTGCCAACTCCGGCAAACCGCTTCCAGACACGCATGGCCCGCCCTCAGGCTTGTTCGGCGCCGGGTTACCGGCCGGGAAGAGAAGAGGCCACGGCGCCGGCCGGCGGCACGAACACAACCGCGTCCGGCGGCGGCGGGACGAAGTGGTTGCCGACGGAATACTCGTCCAGTTTCGGGGGACTCTTCAGCTCGGCCTCCCGGCTGATGACGATCCGCTGCCGGTTCAGCAAGTCATCCCGCTGCTGCTTGAGTTCCTCGATCCGGTGGCTGCAAAGCCAAATCACGCTCGAGGGCGCCAGCGCGGCGATGACGCCGAGCGCGCTCATCAGCGCAAACAGCACGGCGGCGGCGCTCGAGACCCACTCCTGCCGCGCTTCCACGCAACGCACCCGCGTGTTGTCGATTGGTTTCACGTACAGAAAAATCTCTTCGCGCGGCAATGCGCGGAGCCGCGCCTCTTGCAGCTCGCGGCGCCCCTGCGCCGCCACCGCTTCCCTGCCTGCGGCAAACCAGTCCAGCATCGCTTCCAGGCTTTTCATGGCTCAATCCCTTCCGAAACATCCCCGCTGCCCGCCGGCTCCCCGGTTCGCTCCAATGCCCGCAGAACGGCGCTGCGGCTTGCCGGATTGGCTCGTTTTTCCTCCTCGCCGGGCTTGACCACGTGCCGGGTCAGAATGCGGTACCCGCCCTGACGGGCGAGGTCGCGGAAACGCTGCTTCACCTTGCGGTCGTCCAGCGAATGAAACGCAATCACCACGAACCGGCCTCCCTGCGCCAGCCGCTGCGGCGCCTGCCGGAGCAGGGCGTCCAGCTGCCCGGGCTCGTCGTTGACGGCCATCCGCAGCGCCTGGAAGACCCTCGTGGCGGGATGGATTTTTCCGGTCCGGGGCGCGACCGAAGCCACCACGCGCGCCAGTTGCGCCGTGTCGGCGATCGGCCGCGCCCGCACCAGGGCTCTGGCTATTTTTTCCGCTAGGCGCCTCCTTTCTTCGCCCAGTTCCTCGATGATCCGGGCGATTTCCCGTTCCGGATAATGGTTGACGATGGCGGCAGCGGTGAGGCTCTGCCGCTGATCCATGCGCATGTCGAGCGGACCCGCCGCCTGGAGCGAAAAGCCGCGCTCCGGTGAGGTGAGCTGATAGCGGCTCACGCCCAGGTCGGCCAAAATCCCGTCCACGCGCCCGAGGGAGAGAGAGTCGAGAGTGGAGGAGAGCTCGGCGAAAGAACTCTGGATGAAGGTGATCTTCGCCGCCAGGTCCGCGCAGCGGCGGCGCGCCAGCTCGAGCGAGGCCGCATCGCGATCGAGCGCGATCACGCGGCCCGTCTCCAGCCGCGCGGCAATCGCCGCCGTGTGCCCGCCCAGGCCGGCTGTGGCGTCCACATACACCCCGTCCGGACGAACCGCGAGATATTCCAGCGATTCCCGCAGCAGGACAGGCGTGTGCTCCATACCGCATCACAGGTCGATTCCCATCGACGACAGCCGCTCGAGGTCCGACTCGAGGAAGCTCTGCGTCCGTGCCAGCTCCTCCTCAAACCGCTCCTGCGGGTAGATCGAGATCACGTCTTCGTAAAATCGCAACTGCACCGGCTGGTCTTCCAGCCCCAGCTCCTTGCGCAGCTGCTGGGGCAGTGTGATCCGCCCCTGCGGGTCGATATCCACATCCCCGCCAACGGCTTCGGCGCGGAAGGTGAACCGCTTCCTCAGCGCCGGATCCGTGATCATCGCCACGGTCCGTTCCCAGCTGCCGTTGGTGAAGATCCGCGCCAGCCCGCGGAACTCTGTCACGAACAGATACTTGTCCGGCAGTTTCTCCAAATATTCCTGATACTTGGCCGGCAACTTCAGCCGCCCGGAAGAGTCGATCTTGCAGGGATGGAAGCCCAGCGGTGGCCGAAGGCGGGGTGTCAGGATGGGGGGCTGGCTTTCCATTTTCGACCAAATCCGGCCATTTCGACCCTTTTCGGGCCGTTGATTCGATCCTATGCCGAATCAGCCGCAAATTTCAAGGGAATTCCACAGGCGAAATGCAATAAGTTCTTTGTTCTCTTTTTCTTCGCCAAGAAAGTGGGGGCAATTCTGCACCTGCGGGTGCGCCTCTGTTACATTGACCTTTGTGTACCCGAGGCTGTATGACATCGATCCCGGGCCGGAGTCGCCCGAGCTGGTGCGGATGATCGTCGAGATCCCCAAGAACTCCGCCAACAAGATCGAGTACGACGGCAAGCTCGGCATTTTCCGGCTGGATCGCGCACTGTACTCGCCCATGCATTACCCCGGCGATTACGGCTTCATCCCGGGCACGCTGGCCGAGGATGGCGACCCGCTGGACGTGCTCGCGCTGGTCAGCGAGCCGAGCTTCACCGGCTGCCTGATCGAAGTGCGGCCCATCGGGCTGCTGCGTATGGTGGACCGCGACGAGATGGACGAGAAGGTGATCGCGGTGCCGACGCGGAACCCGCGTTTCGACGAGATTCACACCATCGACCAGGTGTTCCCGCACGTGCGGCGGGAGCTGGAGCACTTCTTCAGCATTTACAAGGAACTCGAGGGCCGCGTGGCAACCACGCAGGGGTGGGGCGGCCCGCGCGAGGCGCGCCGCGCCATTCTGGACGCGCGCGAGCGCTATCTGGAGAAGAAGCGGCTGTCAGAGCCGCACGGCGATGGCATCTGAGGCCTCGCGTCAGAGCGTCACCGTCCTGCCCCCGATGCGGACGTTTTCGGCGCGCACGCCCTCGGCGTGCTCGATCACGTTGCCGCCGGGCGCCTCGCCGACTTGCCAGTTTCTGAGCACGACGTCGCGCACCGGGCTCTTTTCGAAGCCCCGGATGTAGACGCCGTACTTCGTCCTCCGGCAGCGGATGTCCTCCATCTCGATGCGGCGCACCACGGGCAGGTGAGCGCCGCGAGGCCCCTCCTCATAGAAGAAATCGATATGGAGCAGCGCGTCGGCCACCTGGCCGACGTCGATGTCCCGCATGTAGACGTGCTCGATCAGGCCTCCCCGCATGGCGTTGGTTTTGAGCCGCAGCACGCGGTCCAGGCGCGGGCTGTCCATGCGGCAGCGCTCGGCGTAGACATGGCGCGCGCCGCCGGAGATTTCGCTGCCGATGGTGACGCCGCCGTGGCCGTCCTTCATCACACAATTCCGGATGAGAATGTTTTCGCTGGGCGTGGCCAGGCGCCGCCCGTCGGCGTTGCGCCCGCTCTTGATGGCGATGCAGTCGTCGCCGGTGTCGAACAGGCAGCCTTCGATGAGCACGTCGCGCGAGCATTCGGGGTCGCAACCGTCGTTGTTCGGCCCGTGGCTGATCACCGTGACGCCGCGCACCGTCACGTTCGCGCACAGCACCGGGTGGATCTCCCACATCGGCGAATTGCGGATGGTGACGCCTTCGACCAGCACGTTGCGGCAGCGCAGGAACTGGAGGAAGTTCGGCCGCAGATAAGCGCCTTCGCCGAAGCGGCGCTCCCGCGGGGGAACGCCCGCCTCGGCCATTTTCACCAGCTGCTCCCGCGCCGGACCCTGGTGCGGGTCGCCCTTTGACCAGCCGCACTCTGCGCGCCCTTTCCAGGGCCACCAGCGGTTGCAGTCGGCCTGCCCGTCCAGCACCCCTTTGCCCGTTACGGCGAAGTCCTCCTGGCCGAGGGCGTAGATCAGGGCGGAGTAGTTCATGCACTCCATGCCCTCCCAGAACGCGGGCACGAGCGGCAGGTAGCGCTTCGGGTCGGTCGAAAACAGCAGCCGCGCGCCCTCGGCGACGTGGAGATTCACGCGCGAGCGGAGGTGTACGGGCCCGGTGAGCCAGACCCCCTTCGGCACAACCACGCACCCGCCGCCGGCCTGGTGGCAGGCGCGAATGGCGGCAGCGATGGCTTCCGTACAGTCCTTCTCCCCGTCGCCGCGCGCGCCGAACCTTGTCACGTCGAAATCGCGATCCGGAAACTGCGGCGGGCGGATGCGCTCCAGGATCTCCTCCGCTCGGCGCCACGCGCCGTCGATGCTCGCCGCAGCCGGGTCCGCGGCCGGCACCAGCCTGCGAACCGCCGCCGCTGCAACCAGCGCCCTGCGGCTGATGCAATGATCCGCTTTCCGCACGTCCCTTCCCTTGTAAACCAGGCGGCGTTTTCATTACAAGCCCGCCGCTGTTCGTACCGAAGCGGACCCGCCCTCCGAGCCTAGGACTGCCGGCTCGCGTTGCCAGTACAAACCGGCCCGCCGGTCTATTTGCGAATTCGCAGCGCTGTCCCACACTGACGATGAAGGCCGTGCACCTTCGCCGTGTGTTGGCCGGCGGAAGCAGCCGGGGGAGCAGTGGGCGGACGTGGACGGCTTTCAGGAGGAGAGCAAACCATGCGGAAAACGATCCTGGCCCTCGCGCCAATTGCCTGGCTAGCGGCCTCTCTGCCCGCCAGCGCGGCCGTGATCACCATCAACGCAGGCGCGTTCACCAACAGCCTGAACAACCAAACCATCAACGACATCACCTGGACCTCGTCCTCGGGCAATTTTCAGAAGAAGACCGTGGCAGGCTGGACCGGCGTCGGCGTTTCCGGCGGCACGGCAGGGGAAATCGACATCCAGGAATTTCTGACCGGAACCATCAGCCTTGGCCTGACCTTCCAGGTGCCGTCGTTCACGCTCGGCTTTCTGTTCGACGGACCCGAATTCGGCGACGTGCAGGAAGTGGCGCGCGTCCGTATCTGGCGTCTCGGCAATCCTTCCCCGTTCAGTTACACCCTGACGAACACCTATCAGGCGATCCCGCCGGGGCCGGACGCGGCGGTGTGGAGCGGCGCGGGCGCCATTGTCACCAATCTCTCTGTGTCGACGAGCCGTTTCGGCGGCGTGTGGCAGATCACCAACCCCTTCGGACCGGTCAATGACATCTGGAAGATCGAGTTCACGGCGCTTCCGGGCACGTGCGGCAACGGCAATTGCAACAACCAGTCCGACTTCTCGCTGGTGCAGCTGCAATATGAGCCGGTTCCCGAGCCGGGCACCTACGCCATGCTCGGCTTCGGTTTGATCGGCCTCGGGCTGCTGGCCCGCCGCCGCAAAGCATAAGCCCCGTCCCGGCGCGCCATCCTGAGCCGACAAGGGCCTGCCTGCGGGAAGGCCCTTTCGCTTTTCTGCGGTACGTCACGGCGCCAGCAGAGGCAGGGACGCGGGCGGCTCATCGGCCAGCGGCAGCAGCGACGGCGACGCCGGGTCATGCGCGCGGTAGCGCGCCAGCGCCACGCGCCGGTGGCGCACCGCGTAGCAATACAGGCACCCGTGCGGGCAGGTGTCGTACTCGCCGATGTCGCGCGACTCGTGACAGGCGCAGCCCGGGCGGTTGCCCTTGAGCGGCACCTCCAGCGGCTCGCCGCTGATGCGCGCCAGCCGCCGCACGTCGACGCAGCGCGCCTCTTCCGCTCCGGACGCGAGCAGGTGGGGTTGCGAGCAAACCGTGAGCCGCATGCCATGATCCCGCGCCAGGCGGGCGAGCCGCGCGGCCAGTTCGCGCTTCGCCTCGTCCGGCGGGTCGGCCCACGTGAAGCCGTGCCGGCGCGCCGCGCCGTCCAGGTTGCGCCGCGACTTGGCGTAGATCTGCGCAAAACTGATCACCGCCTCGTCGGCCGCCCCCTCGAGCGCGGCAGCGAGCCGCGCGAAGTTCTGCTCGTGAAATTCCGGCGGCGTCAGCGAGGTGAACAGCACCGGGTCGTAGCGCCACACCGGACACAGCGGGTGCACCTCGCGCGCCAGCCGGTGCATCTGCGCCACGGCCTTTTCGGCCGGGATCACCGCCGGCTCGATCTGGCGCGGATAATCCGTGATGGTGAACTGCACCACGAACGGGCGGCCGAAGGCGCGCAGCCGGTCCAGGTGTTCCAGCAACGGCCCGAAATTGCGCGTCCAGAAGACAAATCCGGTGACGCGCTGCGGCCGCAGGTCGACGCGGTACATCTGCGCCGAATACGGGTTGCGCACCAGCGCAAAGCCCTCGTCGAGCCGGCGCAGGAACCACTCGGCGTAGAAGGCGGGGATATCGGTGCGGTAGCTGGCCGAGACGATCACGCGCGTTCCCGCTTCCAGTATGGCGCTTGCGGCCGGGCCGGGATCAGAGCCGGGCGAATGCGGCGGAAAGCTTGCGCCAGGTTTCGCGCAGGTCCTCGGGCATGACGCGCGTTTCGGCGATGGTGGTCATGAAGTTGGCGTCGCCGGTCCAGCGCGGCAGCACGTGCATATGCAGATGGCCGGCGATGCCGGCGCCGGCGCACTCGCCGAGATTCATGCCGAGGTTGAAGCCCTGCGGGCGGTAGACTTCCCGCAGGCAGCGCACCGCCAGCCGGGCGAGCTGCATCATTTCGGCGGCTTCCTCTTCGGCGAGGTCCTCGAGCTGCGCCACGTGGCGGTATGGCGTGATCATCAGGTGCCCGGTCGTGTAGGGGAACAGGTTCAGCAGCGCGTAGTTGAGCCGGCCGCGGTGCAAAATGAGGTTCTCCTCGTCGCGGTCCTCGCGCGCCTTGGCGCAGAAGATGCACTCGTCGCCGGGCGAGACGGTGCTCACGTAATGGTATCGCCAGGGGCTCCAGAGCCGGTCCATGAAAATGCGGCAGCGGGCGGCTCAGGCGGAAGGCGCCGCCGGCGGCTGCGTGTCCTGGTTGACGAGGTCCTTGAGTTCCTTGCTCGGCTTGAAATAGGGGATGCGCTTGGCGGGGACATCGACGCGCGCGCCCGTCTTCGGGTTGCGGCCGATGCGCGCCTTGCGCTGCCGGGTCCGGAAGCTGCCGAAGCCGCGGATCTCGATCTTGTCGCCTTCGCGCAGGGCGCGGACGACGCTGTCGAAGATGGCCTCGACAATCACCTCCGACTCTTTTCGCGTGAACTCGCAGACGCGGGAAATTTCCTCGATCAGGTCAGCTTTCGTCATCTTGTTTTGGTTCCTCTCGAGATGGCTCGCCGGTTGAAGGTTCTCCCTGCGCGCCGGGCCGGGCGCCGTGCAGCGCTTCCTCGATGTGCTGTGTCGCCTCGGCCGCCTGGCGGTGGTAGTCGCCCAGCCGTTCCAGCTCATGTGCGGCCTCGGCGGTGACCACGGACAGGCCGATGCGCTTTTCGGCCTCGTTGAGCTTCAGGATGCGGAAGGTCATCTCCTGTCCGATGGGCAAGGGCGGCGACTGCTTCCGCATCTCCGGCGGGATTTCCGAGTTGTGGCACAGCCCCTCGACGCCGGGCGCCAGTTCGACGAAGACGCCGAAGCTGGCCGCCCGCGTCGGCTTGCCTTTCACGATGTCGCCCACGGCGTGCTGCTGGAAGAAGGTCTCCCAGGCGTCGGGCTGAAGCTGCTTGATGCCGAGCGACAGGCGGCGGTTGGGCGCGTCGATGCTGAGAATCACCGCCTGCACGATCTGGCCCTTCTTGAGCACTTCGGACGGATGCTGGATGCGCTTCGTCCAGCTCAGGTCGCTGACGTGCACCAGGCCGTCGATGCCTTCCTCGATCTCCACGAACGCGCCGAAGTCGGCCAGCTTCCGCACGCGGCCCTCGACCACGCTGCCCACCGCGTAGCGCTGTTCGACCGTGGTCCACGGGTCCGGCTCGAGCTGTTTGATGCCGAGCGAGATGCGCCGCTCGTGCGGCTTGACGTCCAGCACCACGCTCTCGACGTTGTCGCCCACCTTGACGACCTTCGACGGGTGCTTCATGCGCCGGCTCCACGTCATTTCGGAGATGTGGATGAGGCCCTCGACGCCCGGCTCGAGCTCGACGAAGGCGCCGTAGTCGGTGACGCTGACCACCCGGCCGATGACGCGCATCCCGGGCCGGTAGCGCTCGCCCACCGTCTCCCACGGGTCGGGCATGACCTGTTTCAGACCGAGCGAGATGCGCTCCTTCTCGCGGTCGAACTTGAGCACCTTGACGGTGATCTCCTGGCCGACCTGCAACACGTCCTGCGGGTGCGCCACGCGGCCGTAGGAAATGTCGGAGACGTGCAGCAGGCCGTCGATGCCGCCCAGGTCGATGAAGGCGCCGTACTCGGTGAGGTTCTTCACCACGCCGGTGACCAGGTCGCCCTCCTTGAGGTGCTCGAGCAGCGCAGCCTTGCGCGCCTGGATTTCCTCCTCGAGCGCCGCCTTGCGGGAGACGACGATGTTGTTGCGGCGCCGGTTCAGCTTGAGCACCTTCACCGCGATGTCCATGCCGATGTAGGCGTCCAGGTTGTGGACCGGCCGCAGGTCGACCTGCGTGGAGGGCATGAACGCCGGCAGCCCCACGTCGACGCTCAGCCCGCCTTTGACGCGGCCCATCACGCGGCCGCTGACGATGAGCCCTTCGCGGTAGGCCTTGTCGAGGGTCTCCCAGGCGCGGATGCGGCTGGCCCGTTCGTGCGAGAGGAGAATGTAGCCCTCCATCTCGCCGCGGCGGTCCAGCATCACCTCGATCGAGTCGCCCGGCTGGTAGGAGACCGTGCCATCCGGCGCAGCCACCTGCTCGATCGGCACGAACCCTTCCTGCTTGAGCCCCACGTCGACGATGAGTCCCTGAGGCGTGACGGCGAGCACATGGCCCATCATCACCTCGCCTTCCGCAGGTGGTGAGAGATGGCTGTAATCGTCCAGCAGTTGTTCGTAATTCTCTTCGCCGTTGGCGGGATACTCCACCGGGCGGTCTTCCTGGTTGCCGGTCATGCCCCAGACTCCAAAAACGCCTCGCGTTGCACCGGATTCCCGCCGCCGGCCGCGCTCCGTGCGTGGGCCTGAGCCGCGTCCTTTGCAAGCATGGCCACGGAGGAGATCAGCCGGCGGGCGGAAAGCAGCGCTTGCCGCCGCCCTTCAAATCTAACACAAATCATTGATAGAGCGACACTTCAGAACTATACCGGAGGCTGCCGGGCTTGTCAACCGGAAGCGGGCGCGCGCGGCGGGACCCCCACGCCGCTCAAGCCGCGCTTGCAGCGCTTCGGCCGCGCGGAGCGCCCCTGGGCGGGATGCAAGAGGGCGCGCGCTGCGCTATATTGAAATCGTCACCCCGGCTTGCTTTGAAAGCGATGTGGACAGGTGGCCGAGTGGTTAATGGCAGCAGACTGTAAATCTGCCGCTCCTTGCGAGCTACGGAGGTTCGAATCCTCCCCTGTCCACCACCCCCTCGACTGTTTCCTCATCCACCCGTAGCGGCTTTGCAGCAATCCCCCGGTCTCACTCAAAGCGGAAACGCGCGCGCCCTTCATGCTCGTGGGCGATGCCGCGCCGGGTGCCGCGCACGAACTCGACGATGTGGCGCGCGCAGGGCGAGTCGATCTCCCGCTCGATCCGTTCCAGCGCGTCTTTCAGCTTCAGTTTCGAGCGGTACAGCAGCCGGTAGGCGCGCTTGATGGCGGCGATGTCTTCGGCGGAGAACCCGGCGCGGCGCAGGCCGACCAGGTTCAGCCCCACGGGGCTGGCATACACGCCGCTGTAGAGGAAAAACGGAGGCAGGTCCTGGTTGACGCGCACGCCCCCGCCGATCATCGCCAGGCGCCCGATGCGGCAGTACTGGTGCACGACGACGCAGCCGCTGATGAAGGCCTGGTCTTCCACCACCACGTGGCCTGCCACCAGCGCGCAGCTGGCGATGACCGTCCGGTTGCCGACCTGCGCGTTGTGGGCGATGTGGCCGGAGCTCATGATGAAGTTGTCGTCGCCGACCCGCGTCACGCTTTCCGGCGCCGTGCCGCGGCTGATGGTGAAGTGTTCGCGGATCCTGTTGCGGTGTCCGATGACGAGGTAGCTCCGCTCGCCCGTGAAGTTCTTGTCGAAGGGATCCGTGCCGAGCGCCGCGCCGGCGCTGATTTCGTTGTCGTCGCCGATCGTGGTCCAGCGCTTGACGAAGACGTAGGGCTCCAGCACGCACCGCGCCCCGATGGACACGTCGCGCTCGATGACGCAGAACTCCCCGATGCGCGTTTGCGGCCCGATGACGGCCTCGGGATCCACTTTGGCCGTCGGTGCGACGTAAGCGGACGGATCGATGGGCATACACTGGGTATGATACCGGCCGGGGCCGGGGGAACGAGGCTCGCATGAAGGTGAGAGAGATTGCCGAACGGCTCGGCCTGACCTGGGAAGGCGACGGGGAGCGCGAGGTGCTGCGCGTGGCGCCGCTCGATTCGGCGGGTTCCGGCGAGCTGTCCTTCGCAAACAGCCGCCGCGCCCTGCGCGATGCGCAGTCCTCGGCCGCCGGCTGCCTGCTGGTGCCGATGGATTTTGACAACCCCGGCGGGCGCACGGTGATCCGCTGCCCGGACCCGCGCGCCGCGTGCGCCAAGGTCATTCCGCTGCTGCACGCGATTCCACAGCCGCCGCGGGGCATCCACCCGGCGGCGCTGATCGGCGAAGACTGCGTGATCGGCGACGGCGTCTCGATCGGCCCGCTGTGCGTCATCGGCGCCGGCACGCGCATCGGCGCCGGCACGGTCCTCTATCCGGGCGTCCACATCTACCCCGGGGTGGAGATCGGCGAGCGCGTCATCATCCACTCGGGCGCGGTGATCGGCGCCGACGGCTTCGGCTTCGTCTTCGAGAACGGCCGCTACGAGAAGTTCCCTCAGGTGGGCCGCGTGGTCATCGGCAATGACGTCGAAATCGGCGCCAACTGCACGATCGACCGCGCGGCGCTCGGCGTCACCTCGATCGGCGACGGCACCAAGCTCGACAACATGGTCCACGTGGCGCACAACTGCCGCATCGGCCGGCACGTCGTCATCGCGGCGCAGACGGGCCTCGCCGGCGGCACGGTGATCGAGGACTACGCGGTCATCGGCGGCCAGGTAGGCATGGGCGACAACGTGACGGTGAAGTCCGGCGCCGTGGTGGGCTCCGGCGCCGGCATTCTGAGCTCGAAGATCCTGCGCGGCGGCGGCGAAGTGTGGTGGGGCACGCCGGCGCGGCCGCTGAAGGAGTATCTGGAGACGCTCGCCAACGTGGCGCGGCTGCCGCAGCTCAAGCGCGAGGTCGAGGAGCTGCGCCGCCGCGTGGCCGAGCTCGAACAGCAGCGCGGCCAATGAGAATCATCGTCGGAGGCCGCGGAAAAAAGAGCGGCAAGACCGCGCTGGTTTGCCGCGTCCTGCGCCTTTCGCCGGAAAAGAACTGGCTCGCCGTGAAGGTTTCGCACCATGCGCCCGAATCGGGCGCGCCTTTCGAGATTCTCGAGGAGACGGCGCCGGGCGAATGCGGCGACACGCGCCGCTATCTGGCCGCGGGCGCGGCGCGCTCGTACTGGGTGCGGGGAGGCTTCGAGCAGGCCCTGCCGGAACTCGAGCGCCTGCTGGCGGCGGCGGAAAACTGGATTGTCGAATCGACGCGCGCCGCCGGGCGGATCCCCTGCGATGTTTTCCTGATGGCCGGCGCAGGGCCGGCGCCGGGCGACGAGGAGTTACGCGCACTGTTGGGCGGCGGGCAGGCGCAGGACCAGCGTCAGTCTCCCTGAAGGCGAGACTTCGGCGCGGGCCTCGCCGCCGGCCGCCCGCAGGAAGCGGCCGAGAAAGCCGCGCCCGGCTTGTGGCGCCAGCAGGCGGGCCGCGCTCTCCGGGTCGTCGCAGGCGTCCGACCACACGGTAGCCTTCACTGCGCCGGGTTCGGCCTCCAGCCGCACATGAACCGGATCGGGGCAGGCTGCCGCGTCCCGGAAAAATGCGATGACGTGCTCGGCGAGCCGCGGCAAGGCCTCCGGCGCCCAAACCGGCGGCGCGCCGCTGCCGGCGTCCAGGTCCAGCGTGGCTTCCTCCTCCAGAAACAGTCTGCGCTGCACGCTTGCGAAGATCTCCGCCAGAGAATGCATCGTCCGCGGCCCCGGCCGGAAGCCGGCGCACAACGCGGCGTCCTCCAGCAGCCAGTTGGCCTGCTGCACCATCGCGCGCAGCCGGCGGCAGTGAGGGATCAGCTCCGGCCGCGCCTCGCTCGCCACCATGTCGATGTAGTAGGCGGAGGCCTCGATGCCCGAAAGCGGCTGCCGCAGATCGTGCACCAGCTGATGGATCACGTCGTCCGCTGCGGCCACTGCCGGCCCGGCGGCTTCAGGCTGCGGACTGCTGGCGGATTCCATGGCCGACTCCAGAAAGAATACCACCCGCGCTCAGCGGCCGTGGTCGCGCCCGTGGCGCTCGGCGTGGTCCTCGGCCGACTCGAGATGCGTGATCATTTCCAGCGGGTGCGCGAAGCCTGCCTCGAGCGCCTCCTCGATCAGCGTGGCCGTATGGTGGGCCGCGCCAAGCGGCGTGGCGTAGGGGAAGATCAGATGCGCCTCGGCGAGAAACCGCCCGCCGGTGGCGCGCAGCCGCAGCCCGTGGTATTCGATGCCGTGTTCGAGGGTCAGCCGTTCCAGCTCGGCGCGCAGCGCGCGCTCCACCTCCGGGTCGGCGTAGTCGAGCAGGCCTTGCGCGCTGCGCCACACCAGTTGCGCGCCCGACCAAAGGATCTGCAACGCGAGAAGGATCGCCAGCAGCGGGTCGAACGGCTTCCAGCCGGTCGCCAGCACGAGGGCCACGCCCGCGAAGGCGCCCACGCTGGTGATGCAGTCGGTGAGCACGTGCTTGCCGTTGGCTTCGAGAATCAGCGAGCCGTGCTTGCGGCCCGTGTGGATCAGATACCACCCGAGCGCGCCATTTGCCAGGCCGAGCGCCAGCGTGATGCCCGCGCCCACGGTGAGCCTCTGTAGCGGCAGCCCCTGCCGCCACTGATAGACCGAGGTGACGAGGATCGCCACGGCGGCGGCGGCGATCAGCGCGCCCTCGAATCCGGCCGAGAAAAACGCCACGCGGTCAAAGCCGTAGTGAAAGCGGCCGCCCGCCGGCCGCCGGCTCAGCCGCATGGCGAAAGCGGCGAAGCCCACCGCGGCCACGTGAACCACGCTCTCGATGGCGTCGGAAAAGATCGACGAGGAGTTGGTCAGATACCATGCCAGGCCCTTGCCCGCCAGCATCGCCAGCCCGAAGGCCAGCGACAGCCGCATGGCGAATGCGGGAGCGCCGCTGTGCGCCGAGTGGTTCACATTCAGGATTGTATCCGGGCGCGGCCCGCGCGGCTTCACTTCTTCCACGAGATGGACAGCCCCTGCACGGACTCCGGCAGGAATTCGGTCCGCACGGCCGGGTCGGTCCGGATTCTTTGCAGAAACGGCCGCAACTGGAATTCGGCGTTGCGCGTGTTGTGCGCGAGGATCACGCCGCCGCGGCGCACCTTGGGCAGCGTGAGTTCGTAGTAGCGCAGGTAGTCCGGCTTCCAGGCGTCGATCAGGACGATGTCGAACGGCCCTTCGATTTTCGGCAGTTCGGTCAGCGCGTTGGCCAGCCGCGCCTCGACGATGTCGGCCACGCCCATGGCTGCGAAGTTCTTCACCGCGGCGGCGTGGCGCTCGGGATCGATTTCGAGCGTGATCAGCCGCCCGCCCGTCTTCTTCAGCGCCATCGCGAACCAGCCGCCGGAGTAACCGGCGCCAGTGCCGATTTCGAGCACGCGTTTCGCGCGCAGCTCCAGTGTGACGCGGTAGAAGAACTGCCCGTCGACCGGGTCGACGCTCATGTGGCGGCCCGAATCCTTGCGCATCGCCTCGAGCACGGCGCGGGCGCGCTCTTCCGAATAGGGCTGGGCCAGCAGCGAAAGCAGCAGCAGCGGGATCATGTCCGGGCAGGACCGCGGCGGGTCCCGTCCCTTCAAGGTATCAAGACCAGGAGTCGATGCCGCCGCGGAGGTTGTACACCTGCCGGAAGCCAAGCTGGCGCAGCAGCTGGCAGGCGGCCAGAGAGCGCACGCCGCTCTTGCAATGCACGATCACCGGGCGGCCGGGGTCGAGCCGGTGCAGATGCCGGGGCAGCTGGCCCAGCGGTATGTGCAGCGTGCCCGGAATGTGGCGCGCCATGCGCTCGTGGGGTTCGCGGACGTCAACGAACTGCACGCCGGGCTCTTCGCTCAACAGGCGCTTCGCATCGGAGGAGGAAAGCTCAACCACCATCTGCCTTTATGGATGCGGCGGTGCCGGAGCCGGTGACAGGGCCGATCCGCACGGGCGTCTCTTCGAAGCCTGCTGCGGGATCGCAGCGCCATGCGCGGGCCTCGGCGAATTCGCCGCGGAGCGCGATGATCAGCATGGGCGTCCAGGGGTGCGCCTGCGCGCGGTCCTCGCCGGAAGGCTCGGCCCTGCCGCCGGGATGCGAATGATAGAAGCCGACAATGGCGAGCCCCTGCTGGCGCGCCTCGCGCTGCACGGCAAGCTGGCGCTCGGGGTCGATCAGGAAGCGCTGCGTGCGGTCGCCGGGATGGACGTTGCGGCATGGCTCGGCGCGCAGCACGGCGAAACCCGTTTCCGTTCGGCGTCCGACGAGGACCCCGCAGGCTTCCTCCGGCGCCGTTGTGCGCGCGTGCGCGAGGATCTCCCGCCAGGCCGCCTCGTGAAGCTCCAGCACAGCCGGCACTGTAACACACAGGGAGGAACGGGCGTGGGGCGGCAGTCGGTTAAAATGGAAATCCGTGCCTCGGGAATCCTTCCGGTTTTCGCACCGCCAATCCGTGGGGCTGGTGTTTCTGTGCACGCTGTTTGGCGTGGCCGCCCAATACTTCATCAAGACGAGCGGCATGCAGATGGCGCAGATCACCATCCCGGCGCTGCTGGCCAACTGGCACCTCTGGGCGGGCCTGAGCCTGTACGGGGTCAGCACGGGGCTGCTGATCCTCGCGCTGCGCGACGGCGAGCTGTCGCTGCTGTACCCGGTGATCTCGCTCACCTATGTGTGGGTGACCATTCTCTCGGTGCTGGTCTTCCACGAGCAGCTGACGGGATTCAAGGTGGCGGGCATCGCCACCATCTGCTGCGGCGTGGCGCTGCTCGGCAAGGGGAGGAGCGAGTGAGCACGCCGGCGAAGTCGATCGTGCTGGTGCTGCTGGCGAGCTTCGTAGGCAGCTTCGGCGCCGTGTTTCTGAAGCTGGGCGCCGGACGGCTCCACCGGCAGATCGCAACCTTGTTGCTGAACTGGCGGCTGGCGGCCGGCGTGGCCCTCTACCTGCTGTCGTTCGTTTTCTACTTCATGGGCGTGCGCGAGGGCGAGCTGAGCGTGCTGTACCCGATGGTCGCGCTCGGCTACATCTGGACGATGTTCTGGTCGCGGCTGTTTTTCGGCGAGCCGCTCACGCGCCGCAAGGCCGGCGGCATCGTGCTCATCCTGGCCGGCGTCGCCCTGCTCAATCTCGGCAAGTGAGCGAGGCGGCCGGCCGCCGCCGGACCGGCTCGGAACGCCCGCCGTTTCAGACCCTTGACTCCGACAATTGATTTGCACATATTCTCCGCAGGAGGTTTTTGCATGCGGCGATTGTGGCGCTGTGTGGTCCCTGTGGCGGCAGTGGTCGTGGCATTCACCGGAGGCGGGTGCAGCACATCCAAAGGCCCTGCCCCGCCCAAGCCGGGAACTCCCCCGTTCTTCTGGGCGGCCGCCAGGACGGCTTATCAGAAGGGCGACTTCCAGGCGGCGATGAAGAACCTGATGAGCATCATCGCCACCGAGAACGAATTCACCCGCCGGGCGCAGATCTGGCAACTGGTGCTCGATGCGGGCATGGCCCGGGGAGAGATGGAATGGGCCGACATTTTCGACGAAGGCCGCCCGGCAGCCAAAGCGAGGGAACTCGATTTCCGCCGTTTGGCCAACGAGGCGCGGGCGCTCGCCGGACAGAGCGCGATGCGCTTCGCCGACACAGGGCACAAGCTGATGCCCGCGTTGACCGAGGATGAAATCGTGTTGCCGTTCTCCATGCCGGACGCCAACCGGAACCGCCCGGTCGAGGTGGAGCGGATTATCAAGGGCATCCTGCCGATGCCCGCCGAGGTCGACCGGCTCCACAACCTGATGGTTCGCCGCGGCGTCGTGCTCAGCGTCATTGCCGCCGCCGATCCCGGCGGCGATTTTGAGAAGGCCCGCGCTTTGCTTTCGCAGCCCGAGCCGAAAGTGAAGCGGGAGGACTTTCTGCTGTACCTGGCGTCGCAGTACACCGAGCTCAGCCAACTTTTCGCCCCGAAAAAACTGGACCGCGCGGCGCGGATGAAGCTGTTCCTCGACAAGGGAAAAGAGGCCTTGGCCGCAGTGCCACAATCACCCGCGCGAACGAAGATCCAGAAAAAGATCGAGGAGTACGAGAAGAAACTGCCCAAGGTGCCGGCGTGAGCCGGCGGAAGGCGGATTCCCGCCTGGCCGCTGTTTCCGCGCGTCGCCGCGGCGCAAGGTGCTCCCTGCGGAAGCCGAAGAGCCGAATTGTTCACCTCCGGCCCGCGGCTTCGCAAGGCCGCGCCGCCCCGTCAGTGGCCGGGGTCAGAACGTCCCGAAGGAGGCCCGCATCGCGCCGAGCGCCTGGAGGGTGCGCTGGCGGATGTACTGGTCCTGCTCCTGGTGCAGGAGCTGCTGGAAGGCGCCTGCGACGTCCGGCTCCTGGACTTGCGCCAGCAGCTCCACGGCCGCGATGCGGACTCCCGCGTGCGTATCGGCGAGCAGCACCTGGGCGAGCGCCCGGCGCGTTTCGGGCTCGTGCGCATAGGGGCGCAACGCCTCGAGCGCCTTCAGGCGCACGGCCGGGTTTTCGTCGGTGCGCAGCGCGTTGAGCAGCGCGCGCCGGACATCGGCATCCGCCGTGCGGTCCTTGAGCAGATCGATGGATTCAACCCGCAGGGCCGGGTCGGAGGGGTCGCTGGCGGCAGCAAGCAGCAGGCGGCGGATGCGCTCGTCCTGGAACGAGCCGCGCAGCTCGCGCGGGCGCACCTCCTCGTAGAGCACGCGCACCTGGCCGTTGCCTGCCGCATCAATGAGCCGCACCCTGCCGACCTCGGCCTGCCGGCCGGAGGAGCGCCCGAACAGCGGAGCGTCCTCGGGCAGGAGCCGCGCGCTGAAGAAACCGAGCGCCACCAGGGCGAGCGCGGCGGCGGGCCGGAGCCATGCAGGCGGGGAGGCGTGCCGCTGCGGCCACAGAGCGCGCATCCGGGCGAGAATGCCCCGGCGGCTGCGTTCGTTTTGGAGAGCGGCTGCAAGATCGCGCCGGCAGCGCGACAGCAGTTCCGCCGAAACCCCGGCTTCCCCTTGCGCGAGCAGCGACGTCAGCTTTTCGCAGCGCGCCCGCTCGGCCTGGCAGGCCGGGCAGGAGGCGAGGTGCTGCTCGAGGCGCTCTTCCTCGTCGAAGCCGAGTTCCCCGTACACGTACAGAGGAAGCAGTTCGCGAACCTCTTTGCAGTTCATAGGAACTCCTCCAGAGCCTGGCGCATTTTCTGCGTCGCCCGAAACAGGCAGTTCTTGGCCGCTTCCTCGCTGCTGCCGAGCGCTTCGCCGATCTCGCGCAGCCGCAGCCCGTGGTAGTGGCGCAGCTCGAAGACGAGGCGCTCGCGCGGAGTGAGCGAGGCGAGCGCGTCATCGATACGCGCGCGCAGCTCGCGGTTCAGGGCCGCGCGCTGCGGGTCGGCGGCGGGCCGCGCCTCGGCGAGGGAGTCCATCCGGTCGAGCGCCCCCTCCCCGGTTTCCACCACAGCGGATTCGTCGCGCCGCACCCGGCGCTTGCGCAACAGGTCGAGGCACAGGTTGGCGGCGATGCGGTACAGCCAGGTCGAGAAGTTGCAGTCGAAGCGGAAGCCGGGAAGGTTGCGGTAGACGCGGAGGAAGGTTTCCTGGTAGACGTCCCGCGCGTCTTCCGGATTCCGCAACAGGTTCATGGCGAGGCGCAGGACCTGCTGGTCATACGAGCGAACGAGGCGCTCGAAGGCCTCGGCGTCGCCGGACTGGGCGGCGCGAATGATGGCGGCTTCATCCATCGAAGCATCGATCCCGGCGCCGCAGCAGGCGCTGCCTTCGACCGCCAGTATCGCTCCCTGTCTCATCATGGCTCGGCGCGAGGGCGGAAATCGCCCTCACCCGTGTCAGACGCAACGGGGCTGGAAACGTCTCGCCAGAAGTTTCAGTCGGCCGGCTCGACTTCGATGCGGCGGTGGGCCGGGTCGAGCGAGGTGATCCGGAAGCGCCGCAACTGGCCGGTGCGCAGCGTCTTGCGGTCGTTCTCCAGCGACGCGCCACCCTTCCAGCGGGCGGCCAGGATGGCGGCCAGATCGTCGACGTCAGCGGCGGCGGCGCGCGCCTTCTCGCCGGCCTGCGCCTCTTCCTTCAGGCGGCAGCGCGCGTGCACGCCCTCGCTGATCTCGATCTTGGCGTGGCTGGCGTGCGTTTCGACGACGCGCCCGGTGATGAGGTCGCCCACCTGGTGCTCGGAGATGAAGATGTCGGCCGAGGTCGGCTCGAGCGCCTTCATGCTGAGCCGGATGCGGCGCTTCTCCACATCGGTTTCCACCACCTGGGCCTTCACCACCTGCCCCGGCGAGAGCACTTCCTTGGGATGCTGGATGCGCTTCTCGCGGGTGATGTCGCCGACGTGGATCATGCCTTCGATGCCGTCGCCGAGGTCGATGAAGGCGCCGAACTGCGCCAGGCTCGTCACCGGCCCTTCCACGATGGTGCCGGGAGCGAAGCGCTCCGCGGCCGTGTCCCACGGGTTGCCGAGCGCCTGCTTGAGCCCGAGCGAGATGCGCTTCTCCGCCGGCTTGATATCGAGGACGACCGTCTCGACGATGTCGCCCACCTGCACGACGTCCTCCGGCTTGCGCACGCGCCGGGTCCAGGACATCTCGGACAGATGGATGAGCCCGTCGACGCCGGGCGCGATCTCCACGAAGGCGCCGAACTCGGCCAGCCGCACCACCTTGCCGCGGACGCGGTCGCCCGGCTTGAGGGCGGACACGGTCTGCGTCCAGGGGTCGGGTTGCAGCTGCTTCAGCCCGAGGGAGATCTTGCGGTTGTTGCGGTTGATCTTGAGGATCTTCGTTTCGATGGTCTGGCCCGGGCTGACGAGGCTCGAAGGCTTGTCCACGCGCTGCCAGCTCATGTCGGTGACGTGCAGCAGGCCGTCGATGCCGGGCGCGATTTCCACGAACGCGCCGAAATCGGTCACCGTGCGCACCCGCCCCTGCACCACCATGCCCTCCTGAAGCCGCTCGAAAGCCGCCTGTTTGGCTGCGGCCGCCTGCTCCTCGAGCACGCTGCGGCGGTCGACGACGATGTCCGGGCGGTCGGGGTTTTCGATGTCCAGCTTGGTGATGCGGCACTCGATCTGCTGCCCGACCAGCGTGGGGAGTTCGGCCACTTCGCGGACGCCGCTGCGGGAGGCCGGCAGAAACGCGTACACGCCGTCGGCCACCTGCACGCGCAGGCCTCCCTTGACCTGCTCGGTCACCACGCCGAGAATGACGTGCTTGCCTTCGTAGGCGGACTGAAGCCCGGTGAAGTCCCGCGGCTGCTCCACGCGAATCGTGGAGAGCAGATAGTAGCCGTCCTCGGTCCGCCCGGTGATGTTGACCATCAGCGTGGCGCCGGGCGCGAGGTCTTCCGGCAGGCCGGGCGTGTCGCGGCGGAGGATGCCTTCCATCTTGCGGCCGACGTCGACCACGATCGACTCGTCGTTGATGGAGACGACGGTGCCCTCGAGCGCGGCGCCCTCGTCGCCGTTGCCCTGGGCGGCCTCGAAGGCGGCCAGCAGGTCGCCGAACGAGGCGTCCTGCGTCGCCTGCGCCGCGGCGGCGGCTTCGGCTTCCGGAGAAACTTCAGTCAGATTGGGGGTGTCGGCGGGATTCATGGACAAACTCGCGAGACCTTTCATATTCTGACACAACCCGGACGCCCGCAGACAGCGCCGCGCGGCGCTTGCGTTAAGATGGCGGCTTGCGGAACAACCACAGCGCGGCGTGGAAGCGGCTGCTGCCGCGGATGCAGGACGCGGTCTGGCTGCTGCTGTTTTCCGCGCTCGCCTGGGTCAGCCCCACGCGCAGCGCGGCGGAAATCGAGGTGCTGGCAGCGCTGGCGGTGCTCCAGCTGGCCGCGCCGCGCATCCGCGCCTTTTCGAGCCGGCGCGGCAACATCCTCCTCATTTCGCTCAAGCTCCTGCTGGGATTCCTGCTGATCGGCGTCACCGGCGGCATCGCCTCCAGCTACTATCTGATCCTGCTGCTGCCGGTGCTTTCGGCCGCAACCACGCTCGGCGCGGCCGGCACGGCCGTGTTTACCGTGCTGGCCTGCCTGGCCTACCTGGTGTTCATCCCCGTGGCCTACAACCTCGGCTACATTCTCGAGGGGCTTTACCTGCGCGACCTCACGCTGCGGGTGCTGTTCCTGCCCGTGGTGGCGTACCTGACTTATACATTGGCGGAGGAGAACCGCAGGGCGGCGCGCCGGGCCGAGGCCGCCGCGGCCGAGCTGGCCGAGGCCAACCGGAGGCTGCTTGAGGCCGAGGCCAGCGCCCGCCGCAGCGAACGGCTGGCGGCGCTCGGCCAGCTCACCGCCGGCCTGGCCCACGAGCTGCGCAATCCGCTCGGCACCATGAAAGCCTCGGCGGAGATGCTGCTCGACCGCACCGGCGGCGACAACCCGATCGTGCGCGAGCTGGCCGAATACATCTCGAGCGAAGTGGACCGCACCAACTCGCTCATCACGCGGTTTCTCGAATTCGCGCGCCCCACGCAGCCGAGGCGCGCGCCCGTCGACATCCACCAGGTCATCGACAGCGCCATCGAGCACCTGGAGCGGCAGGCGCCCGAGGCCGCGGGCCGGATTCACCGCAACTACGACCCGGCGGTTCCGGTCGTCGAGGCCGACGCCGAGCTGCTCGAGCGCGTCTTCTTCAACCTCCTGCGCAACGCCGTGGAGGCATCGCCGCCGGAAGCCGTGGTGACGGTGAAGACGCGGCGCTCGCCGGCGGGCGTGGAAATTGCGGTCATCGACCGCGGGCCCGGCATCGCCGCGGCGGACCGGGAACAGATTTTCAACCCGTTCTTCACCACCAAGCCCGGCGGCGTCGGGCTGGGGCTTGCCATTTCGGCCAAGATCGTGGACGACCACGGCGGCACGATCGCCGTGGACAGCGAGCCGGGCCGCGGCGCGGCCTTCATTGTCACGCTGCCGGCCGGCGCGCGCTGACGCCGGACGGTCTTCATTCATGTAACAACCGTCGGGGAGAACCCGCGCCGGGCGGCGGGAAGAAACAATTTTGCGAACAAATGGCGCGCCCGACCGTCTTCTTTTTCCAGAGAGGCGATGCGGCGCAGGCGAGGGGACCGCCCGAGGCCGGCGCGCATCCGGCCATGCATCCAACGGAGGTGACTGTTACGGCATGAGTCCGGCAACGACCATCGAACGCTCTTTTCGCGATCCGCAGCCGGCCCCGGCCGGCCCGCGGCGCTTCTTTGAGGGGATCCGCCTGACACGCAAGGAACGGGCGCTGCTCGAAGTGCTTATGCAGAACCCGGGCAAGTGCATCAGCCGCCAGACGTTGCTGAAATCCGTCTGGAACTACGCCGAAGATGCGCGCACGCGCACCGTGGACGTCCACGTCCAGCGGCTGCGGCGCAAACTGGGCCCGCGCGCCGACGCGATCAAGACGATCGTGCGCATGGGCTACTGCTGGCTGCCGGAAACCGCCGGCACGCTCTGATCGCGCTTCCGTTTCCCGCTGAAACCGCCCCGGCGCCCGCCCGCGTCCCACCGGATGGCAGGCCTCGTGTCATGGCGCGCGCCAACGGCAATATGATGAAGGCGGGAATGAAGACGCGCATTCTCATCGTCGAGGACGAAGAGAAGCTGCGGCGCGTGCTGTCGCTGCATCTGGAGAGCCTGGGCCACGAGGTCGCCAGCACGGCCAGCGCCGAGGAGGCGCTGCGGCTCGCTCCCCAGTTCCAGTTGGTGCTGACCGATCTGCGCCTGCCGGGCATGGACGGGCTCGAGCTGCTCGAGGCCATCCAGCGCCAGAATGCGCGGCTGCCGGTGATCGTGATGACGGCGTATTCCTCGGTGGAGACCGCCGTCGAAGCGATGAAGAAAGGCGCGGCGGATTTCCTGCCCAAGCCGTTTTCGCTCGATCATCTGGCCACCGTGGTGCGGAAGGCGCTCGAGGTGCAGCGGCTGCGCGAGGAGAACGCCCGGCTGCGGGAAGAGTTGGGGCAGCGCTACCGCATCGAGAACATCATCGGCACGGGGCCGAAGATGCAGGAGATACTGGCGGCAGTGATGCGCGTGGCCCCGACGCGCACCACCGTGCTGCTGTGCGGCGAAAGCGGCGTCGGCAAGGATCTGATCGCGCGCGCCATCCACTACCACTCGCCCAGGGCGGCGCAGCCGTTCGTCAAGATCAACTGCACCACCATCCCGGAAAACCTGATGGAGAGCGAGCTGTTCGGCTACGAGAAGGGCGCTTTCACGGGCGCGGTGACGTCGAGGCCGGGCAAGTTCGAGCAGGCGGACAAGGGCACGGTGTTTCTCGACGAGATCGGCGACGTGCCGCCCGCCGTGCAGGTCAAGCTCCTGCGCGTGCTTCAGGACCGCGAGTTCGAGCGGCTCGGCAGCAACCGCACGCGGCAGATCGACGTGCGGGTCATCGCCGCGACCAATGCCGACCTGCGGCGCGCCCTCGAAGAGGGCAACTTCCGCGAGGATCTTTACTACCGCCTGAACGTGTTTCCCATCACCATTCCCCCGCTGCGCGAGCGCCGGGAGGACATTCCGCTGCTGGCGGAGCGGTTCTTGCGGAAATTCGCCGCGGAAACCGGCTCCCGCGTCGAGGAAATCTCGCCGGAAGCGATGCAAAAACTGGTCGAATATCACTGGCCGGGCAATGTGCGGGAGCTGGAAAACGTCATCGAGCGGAGCCTCCTGTATGCCGACGGCAAGGTCCTCCTGCCCGAACATATCCGGCTGGACTACGCGCCGCGGCGGCTGAACAACGGGCAGGCGCCCGCGGCCGACGGCTTCCTGCCGGAAGGCATGACGCTCGAGCAGTACGAGCAGCACCTGATCCGCGAGGCGCTGCGCCGCGCCGGCGGCAACAAGAGCCAGGCGGCGCGCCTGCTCGGCCTCACGCGGAATGCCCTGCGCTACCGCCTGTCGCAGATGGGGCTGGAGTAGCGGCGCCGCGCTCGCTGAGCGCCTTGAAGAACGTGGCGGCAAGAATCACCGCGCCGCCCGCCAGGGCATGCCCGCCGGGCTGTTCCCCCAGCAGCAGCCAGGTCCACAGCGGGTTGAGCACGGGCTCGGCCAGGAGCAGAATCGAGGCTTCAAAGGCGGGCACGTCGCGCATCCCGCAGGTGAGGCACCAGTAGGCGAGGCCGATCTGAAACAGGCCCAGGTAGAGGACCACGGCCCAGTCGAACGGGCCCGCGGCGCCCAGGGGCAGCGCGAACGGCAGGCAGAACAGCGCCGCGAGCACATTGCCTGCCGTGATGGTGGAAAGCGCCGCCGCGCTCCGGCCGGAGTAGCGCGCCTGCCAACGGAGCCCGGCCAGCGCGAACGCGTAGGTCAGCCCCGAGGCGGCCGCCCAGAGGTTGCCCGTGCGGGGGTCCGGCGCTGTCGCGGCGCCCCGCTCGGCGCCGGTCAGGAACAGCGCCATGCCCGCGGCCAGCGCCGCGGCCACCAGCAGATCGCGCCGCCGGGGTCTCTCGTGAAGCAGCAGCGGGCCGAGAACGAGCAGATATGCGGGCGCGGTGGACTGGAGAAAGATCGCATTGGCGGCAGTGGTCAGCTTGTTCGCCTGCACGAAGAAGACAAGCGTCAGGGCGTAGGCAACGCCCGTCATCCAGGCGCGCGCGTCCCGCAGCTGCCGCGCCTGCGGCAGCAGCACGTACAAGGCCGCCGCGGCCACGGCGCTGCGCAGCCCGGCTGTCTGCCACGCGCCCAGCGTGGTGGACTTGATGGCCGCGCCGCCGGTGGAAAACAGCAGCGCGGCGGCGAGCACCAGCCAGCGGCTCCACATCGCATCCAGACTAGCCCGTTCGCCGCTCTTGCGGCGCGGCGCCGCCCGTTGCCGCCCTGCTGCGCCGTGCTATGCTCAAACAAAGGCCGCGCAGCCTCCGCCGGAACGTTTCCTGCCTGTTCCGTTTTTTCCCGCCCCGCGTCAGGCGAATCTCACAAAGCTGCAATGCGGCTGTCATCGGCAGCTGCCAAGCTGAATACCAGATCAGGGGGAAAAGGAGGAATATTCTCCGATGGCTGCAATCAAGGCTCGCAAGACATTTTTGCTGGCAAGCGACTTCGACCACACGCTCAGCTTCAATGATTCCGGCATCGTGCTGAGCGAGCTGATCGGGACGCGCGGCTTCGAGGACAAGGTGCGCGGCCTCGAGAAGCTGCACCTGGTGCAGCAGGGAGGCGAGCTGTCCTACCTTCTGCTGCACGATCCCGAATACCGCTGCGTGCGGCGGGAGCACCTGCGGGAGGCGGGCAAGAGGATCCGGCTGAAGAAAAACATCCCGCTGCTTCTCGAATTGTTGCAGGATCTCGACGGAAACGAATTCTCTTTTCACGTCATTTCGGCGGCGCCCGAGGAGGTGATTCATGCCGCGCTCGAAGAGATCGTGCCGCCCGAAAACATCCACGGCACGAAGTTTTCCTGGCATCCCGAAAGCGGCGAGATCCAGTCGATCCTGCGCGTCAGCGCGGGCTACGGCAAGGTGGCGGTGCTCGAGGAGATCCGGCAGTCCCTGGGCGTCAGCTACAACCGCGTGATCTATGTGGGCGACGGCAGCTCGGACATCCATGTGATGCTGCACCTGAACCGCAACGACGGCCTCACGATCGCCGTGAGCGAAAACCGCTTCATCACGCAGATCGCCCGGCGCACGGTGTTGAGCGAGGACGCGCTGAGCGTGGCCGTGCCGGTCATGGAGGAGATCCTCGAGTGGGACTCGGCGCGGGTGCGGGCCTTCTTCGAGGCGCACGGCGTCACCCTGCGCGAGTGGAGCAAGGCGCGCACGGACCGGATGAGCTTCGCCGCCAGCCACCCGGCCGCCACGCCGGTGCAGCAATGACGGCGATGAGCGCAGCAGACTGGACCGGCTGGATCGCCACCGCCGTCTTCGCGTGCTCTTACCTGGCCCGGGACCCGCGCCGGCTGCGGCTGGTTCAGGCCGCCGCGGCGGCGATCTGGATTGCTTACGGCTTGTTGACGCGGGCCGCCCCCGTCATCGGCGCCAATGTCGCCGTGGCCGCCATTGCGCTGGTCAGTTACTGGAGGACGCGCTCCCCCGGGCCGCGCCAGGCCGGCGCGGATCCTCAGGCCACAACCAGGCCGAGCCGCGCCGCCATGTCCTCGTAGGCCGCGCCCCAAGCGGGCAGGCTGCCGAGAATCTGCGGCGCATGTTCCGCCACCCAGGGGTCGGTCTGCGGCGTCGGCGCCGGAACGCGCTCAAGCCCGTGCAATTGCCGCCAGACGCCCAGCCAGCGGGAATTGTATTCGTCCAGGGAGGATGCGGACGCTCCGCCCCGCAGGATCGACTCGATGCGCTGCGCCAGGTCGGCGCCCTCCCAGAAGCCGAGATTCATGGAGTGCACGCCTGCGGGCCCTGTCAGGTGAGCCGCATCGCCCGCCAGCCACAGCCTTCCGGTGCCGAAACGGCGGGCCAGCCGGCGCTCGAAACGCACCACGATCCGCCAGGTGAGCTTCTCGATGGAACCCGTGAACCAGGGGGCTCGCTCGCGCAGGTACTCGCGCAGGTGCTCTTCGTCCAGCACCGGCAGATCGAGGCCGTGCGAAAGCAGCACGCGGTCCTTCTGCCGTTCCGAGGGGAAGTCGCCGAAGCCGGCCTTCCGCAAGGCTTCGACAGGGTCGGGCGCGGCAGGGGAGTAGCCGGGCAGTTCGAAACTCCAGCGCGCGCCGCCGCCGGGCAGCGGCCAGAGGATATTGGAAGTCCCTTTTTCCAGGGCGATGCGGACCGTGTTTTTCAGATCTGCGTCGGTGCGGAATTCGAACACGGCGAAATACTGCGCCGGGCCGACTTCCGGGAATTCCGCGTCGAGGGTCCGGCGCACGCGGGAATTGTAGCCGTCGGCGCCGACCACGAATTGCGGCTCCAATTCCCACGTTTTCGAGACAACCCATTCGGTGTGGGCGACGATATAGCCGCGGGATTCTTTTTCAAATTTCTGGACGAGCACGCGGGCGCCGTCTTCGCGGGGAGTGATCGAGGCCGCTTCCTGTCGCCAGCCGACGCGCACCCCGAGCTTTTCCAGCTCGTCTTCCAGAAGGTTTTCGAGCGCATCCTGGCGGACCACGGCGAGCGGGTGGCCGGCGTCGCCGGCCTCGACGGCGACGCGCGTCCCGTCGCGGTCGCAGAAAGCGACGCGATGAACCGGATAGGACGCCTCCAGGATCCGCTCCCGAAGCCCCAGCGCCGAGAAGAGATCGAGCGCCTGGGGGTGCACGGCCAGCGCATAGCTGTGGGTGCAGGCCCAGACGCCGGTGTCGATGATGCGGACGTTCACGTTCCGGCGCGCCAGCGACAGCGCGGTGAACAATCCCACCGGACCGGCGCCCACGACGAGGACTTCGGGTTTCAATTCATCAAACATGGCGGCCACTCCTCGATGAATTCAGGCAGATGCAGGATACACCGGCGCGTGACGCCGTGACAAGGCGCGCCGGATTACCGCCGGTGGGGCGCATGCGCCACGGAATTGCCGATCAGAATGCCGCTGAAGGCGCCAAACCAGACGTCCGATGGCCAGTGCCGGTAACCGGTGATGCGGGACACGCTGATCGCGGCGGCCGTGGACAGCAGGGTGATTTTCAGCCATTTCGGCGCGCCCGGGTGCGCGGCGACGGCGGTAGCGACGGCGAACGAGGTCAGGGCGTGGCCCGAAGGGAACGAGTCGCCTCCGGAATAAAACGAGCCCCGGGAACCGGGAACGTCCGGCCGCTCCCTCCAGGAGACGCCTTTGAGCGCATAGGTGACCGCAAGGCCGGAGGCCAGGGCTAGGGAGGCGTCCCGGCCCAGATGGGACCAGGAGGGCCGGCCCGCATCATGGCCATAAGCAGTGGTTGCCGCCGTGGCGATGGCCAGCCCCGCCATCGACCCTGCGAGCGAGATGCGCCGGCTCCAGTCGTGTTGGGCCGGCGTGCCGGGCAGCGTCTCCACAATCGCGCGGTCGGCGGACTTCAGCGCAACCGTTCCTGCCAGCAGCGGAACGGCCAGCGTCCACGCCTGCCGTTTCGACATGCGCAGCGGAGAGGTCCAGATGCGCTTCTGGTCCGCGGCGAAGTCGTGAAGGAAATCCGCGGCGGGGGATGAAGTCTGCCCGGAGGCGGGCCAGACGGCGCCGACCAAAAGAAATACAGTGATTTTACTCAAAAAAGACATGACGCCCGGGCGTGCGCAGGAAAAAATTTCCGTCCGGTTTCATTCCTCCACAGGCTCGTCCACCGGCAATTCTTCAGGCGAATATCCGGCCAGCCTTGGCATGCCTTCCGGCCAGGAAATCTGCCGCCTGAGGTCGGCGTGCGAAAACAGGTCCCCGGTGAGGCGCTCGTCCGGCAAAAGGGCCAGGACCACCTGAAGGCCGGATTTCCGGGCGTGTTTCATGGCGGGAACGATGTCGGTGTCGCCGGAAAGCAGGATCAGGCGGTCGATGAGGCGCTTCTCGCACATGGAGGCGATGTCGATGCCCATGCGCATGTCCACGCCTTTCTGTTCGAAAACGGGGCGGAAATCGCTGTCTTCCAGAGGGCGGTCGGCCGGCGGGGGCAGGCGCTTCAGCGCGTAGCCACGGAATTTGACGATGCCCAGCCGGACGGCGAAATATTCGCGGCGGGACAGCTCGGCCAGCCACTGCGGGTTGCCCCGCAGCGAGATTCTTTGCTGCGACACGGGCTGGGTCAGGTCGCCGTGGAAAGGTGGGCAGTCGTAGTAGAAAATGCGGTAAAGAATTTCCTCTCGCGGGTCGTAGCAGGAGAGCGCAATTTTCTCGATAAAATCGGGCGTGTAGTAAAACTGCGCCTTGATTGCGACGGCTCTCAGATACCCTCCGTCGACGAGAACAGCGGCTTTGAACATGGGAATTCCTTCCAAAAATGCCGGTGAAATGCGCCCCCCGGCGGCCGCCGGCGCCGGGCCGGCTCAGCGGAACCTGGCGCCGCGGACGATCGGGGATCGCAGCGGCTGCTGCGGGGGAGGCTCCGGCTCGGGCGGCGGGGCCGGTTTCCGCACCCGCCCGTCGAGATGGGCGGCAATGCGTTCCTCTCGCGCCTTCTGGAACTTCGGGTGGCCCGGTTCCAGCCCGGAAACCTCCTTGACTTCCGCGTCGGTCACCTCCATGGCCACGGAAAGGCAGCGGCTGAGGAAATTCTTCACGCGGTCCTGCACCAGCCGGTGTTCGCTGGCCAGGCCGAGGTAGAGCACCTGCTCGCCGGGCGCCTTCGAAAGAATGGCGTAGGTCTGGGAGGCGCGGTTCAGTTTCGGCGACCGGAGGGCGGATTCGAGTTTTTTCGCCGCCGCGGGCAGCCTCTGCCAGGGCGCCGCCTCCTCCTTTGTCATGGCCGTGGCCTTGATCAGGGCCGAGCGCTCCTTCGGAGAGAGCCGCTCGGTGAGGCAGTACATCACGATGGCCCACCAGTCGACGGCGAACGGCGCGCCAAACGGGATCATCGCCCTGAGCTTCGCCAGTTTCTGGAAAGCGGCGAGGTTGATCTTCTCGCCGACCAGCGCCGGGGAGAACAGCGTCAGCAGTCCTTCCTGGTCCAGCGCGGCGATGATGTCGCCCGGGTTCGCCTCCTGGGCGATCTGGTACAGCTCCTGGAACAGCTGGCGCGGCGGAATCAGCCGGTGGACGCCCGCTTCGCGCGCGTTGAGGAACTGCTGCCAGGTCTTCTCCTCCACCGTGTAGCCGAAGCGCGTGCGGAAGCGGATGAGCCGGAGCAGACGGATCGGATCATCGTAGAGCGAGTACGGGCTGACGGCGCGCAGCTCTTTCTGCTCGATGTCGCCGGCGCCGTTGGTCGGGTCGATCAGCAGTCCGCGCGAGGCGCGGTTCAGCGACAGCGCGATGGCGTTGATGGTGAAGTCGCGGCAGCGGAGGTCCTCGTGGATCGTCGCCGGAGCCACCTGCGGCCTGGCGCCCGGCTTGGGGAATTTCTCCGTATGAGCCATGGTGATGGCGCAACGGGCGCCGGACGGGAAGCGCAATTCGACGGACTTCCGCAGCTCGTCAACGGAGAGGATCTCCGCCTTGTGCTTCTTCGCCAGGTCCCTGGCGAACTTCACGGCGGGGCCTTCCACGGTGAAGTCGAGATCCCGGATGGGAAAACCGCCGAGCATGTCGCGCAGGGCGCCGCCGGTGAGGAACAGGCTGAGGTTGGCTTCCGCCGCGGCCTGTTGCACCAGATCGAGCAGAGCGCGCTGTTCCACGCTCAGGTGGTTTTCAAGGATGAACATGTAATCGCTCATACTGCCGGCCTTTCCAAGCGGCGCGCCGCGAGGTCAACTGCGCGGGTGGTACCGGTCGACCACGCTCTTGAGACGCGTGCGCATGACATGAGTGTAAATCTCGGTGGTTGCAATATCGGCATGGCCCAGCATGGCCTGGACGCTGCGCAGCCCCGCCCCACCCTCCAGCAAATGCGTGGCGAAGCTGTGCCGCAGCACGTGCGGCGAAAGTTTCTGAAAAATGCCGGCCTGACGGCCGTAGTTCCGCAGCAGAACCCAGAACGCCTGACGTGTCATGGCCCCGCCGCGGGAAGTGACAAACAGGTGCGGGCTGGCCCGGCCTTTGAGCAGCGCCCCGCGCGCCGCCGCGAGGTATTGCCGCAGGGCCTCCTGGGCCTTGGAGCCCAGCGGCACCAGCCGCTGCTTGCCCCCTTTTCCGGTGACGCGCACGAAGCCCAGTTCCAAATTCACGTCGGCCAGGCGCAGCGAAACCAGTTCGGAGACGCGCAGACCGGTGGCGTACAACGTTTCGAGCATCGCCCTGTCGCGCGAGCCGCGCGGCGTGTCCGCGGGCGGCGCCTCCAGCAGGGCTTCCACCTGGGCCCCTGTGAGGTACTTGGGCAAGTTGCGCCAGAGCCGCGGGGTGGAAAGCAGCGCCGTCGGGTCCTCGCTGATCCTGCCCTCCAGCAGAAGAAACCGGAAAAACTGCCGCAGAGCGGACAGCCGGCGGGCCACGGTGCGCGGCGACAGGCGCGCGTCGTGCAGCGAATCGAGGTAGGCCCGCAGGTGTTCCGCCGCCGGCGGCCAAGGCAGGGAGCGCGCCTGGAGAAACGCACAAAAATCTTTCAAATCAAAGGAGTAGGAAGACAGGGTGTGGGCTGCCAACCCTTTTTCGACCCGGGCGGAGGCAAGGAACGCATCGATGGAAGCCACCAGTCCCTGCTCGGCAGCCATTTGTGTAATGATACAATACCAGCGTAATTCTTTGAAAGTAAAGGCTCGCCGATTTCCGTTGACGCCGCGCGGCAGGGGGCGCAATCCGAATTGAGCGGATCGACCGCAAAAAAGGTGCTTGTCGACCGGTACGACCGCACGCAGGTCGGCGGTTTCGTGCAGGCGCAAAGCCTGATCCAGGGGGACGAGCTGGAATTGCTTAGCACCGATGGCGCCGTGTTGCGCCTGCCGTTGCACCAGGTAAAGACGGTTTCCTTTGTGCGCGACCTGGATGGCCCGTCGGTATGGTCCGAGCGGCGGGAGTTTCTGGCGCGGCCGAAGGCTCCCGGCCTGTGGGTGGAGTTGCGTTTCCGGGACGGCACGCGTCTGGAGGGTGTGGCCCCGAACGACCTTCTGCTGTTGGGAGGGCAGGGCGTGACGCTGACGCCGCCGGACCCTGCCGGCAACACGCAGCGCGTCTTTGCCCCGCGGGAGAGCCTTGCCGGCGCGGCCGTGCTGGGGGTGGTGGGCGGCGCGCGGCGGCGCGCGCAGAAGAAGGCCGCGGACACGAAGCAGATCAGGCTGTTCGGAGAAGAGTGACCGGCGCCAGCGCGTGCGTGCTGAGGTCCTCCCAGCAGGAAGGGTCGGCGTTTCGCACCAGGGTCAGCTCGGACACGGTGAACTGGCGCGGCAGCCGGCACTCCTGCCAGCGGCGGCGTGCGCGTGCGAGCACTTCCTCGAAGGGAAGCCCGCCGAGGTTCTGGGCGATCGTGACGTGCGGGTGGAACGGGAACGGGTCTTCGGCGAAGAACACGCCGTGGTTCAGCGCGGCATGGAGCTGCTCGATGTTTTCACGCCCGGAGGCGAGCGAGAGGTAGATAACACCGGTCGAGTCGAACACCTCCACGTCGCCGAGAGCTGCTTCGAATGCCGGCAACTCCTTCACCAGCCGGCCCAGTTCTTCGGTGAGCGCCTCCGCAGGGGAGGCGAGGCGGCGCGGGGGCAGTATCGTGATGTGCGAGCGGAGGGCGCATCCCGGAACCAGCTCCGCGCGCAACCCGTTCAGAAACGACCCCAACGGGTCAGGGATGTAGGCCACTACAGCGAAGAAGCCGGCCAGAGACCGGCCTGCTGAGTGGCCGCCCGATGACGACTCCATTGATGTCAATTGTACTCCGGTGGCTGCGCGGCGCGGCTGCCGGGAACCTCCCCTTGTCGGGATGCGCGGCCGGGGCGCGGCGATGGCAGAATCGGGCGCCCGCGCTACCCGTTCGCGCCGGGGCAGGCAGGCTGCCCCGAGGGCCTGCTGTTCGCGGGATCTTCCCCTGTCAACGGGGCCGCGCCGGCCGCGGCGAGACGGTCTTCAGTGTGTCGTCCCGCTGATAGACCCTCACGTAATCGATCTCAAACCGCTGGGGAAAAATCGCGTCATCGATGCCCTGCTGACCGCCCCAGCTGCCGCCGATGGCCAGATTCAGGATCAGATAGAAGGGTTGAGCGAACGGCCAAACGGCTTCGCCGGTCCCTTCGTTCTCGAAGGTGAAATAGTCCTGACCGTCCACCGACATCACGATTCGCTGCGGCGACCAGTCGAGCGCATAGACGTGGAAATCGCGCCAGGGGTCTTTGACCGTGATGCGGTTGCCCTTGTTGGTTCCCTTGACGTGGTTGTAGGCCTCGGTGTGGATGTTGGCGTGGATGGTGTCGGGATCGAAGCCCACGTTCTCCATGATGTCGATCTCGCCGCACCTGGGCCACTCCACCCGGCCGACCTTGTTGCTGAAGTTCTGCCCGAGCATCCAGATGGCGGGCCAGGTGCCGCGCCCGGTGGGCAGCTTGGCGCGCACCTCGATGCGCCCGTAGCGCCAGTACTGGCGGCACTCTGTCGTGACGCTCGCCGAGGTGTAGCGCGCCGTCTTGCCCGCTTCGCTCCAGTCTTCACGCCGCGCCTCGATCACGAGCACGCCGTTCTCGACCCGCGCGTTCTCCGGCCGCGCGTAGGTATAGAACTGCGCCTCGTTGTTGCGGATCATGCCGTACTCGTAATTCCAGCGCACCGGGTCCGGCAGTCCGGGCTTGTCGAACTCGTCGGCCCAGACCAGCTTGTAGCCCGGCGGCTGGGCCAGGGACGCTGCCGCGAACAAGCTCAGCAAGACTACGAAAGAGAATGGCCTCATGGCTTGTGACTCCACGCCTCTGATGATACTCTTCCGCCGGCCCGGCCGGGTGCCATCGCAGCGGGGAAATTCACACTGCGGCCCGGGCTGTATCCGGCGCCAGCGGCTGCTGTTCCGGCTCCGGCTCGCGCCAGCGCGCTTCCTCGAAGCCCACGTACTTGCAGATCCGCAGCTCGCCGGACGCCGACTCGAGCACGTCGCCGACCTCGAGCGGCGCAGCCGTGCCGCGCAACCGCATCCAGGCGTCGTAGAAGCCGGAGGCCTCCACCTCGCCGCCCGGCTCGAAATCCCGCGGCCGCAGCAGCGCCAGTCCGCTCGAATGCGGGGCCCAGCGGAAATTCTGCCGCACGTGTTCCTTCATCTTGTGGATGCGGAAGAGGGCCATGCCCTGATTGTCGCGCCGGAAACAGAACGCTGTCAAAATGTTTTTCCTGCGCGCGGCCGGCTACTCTGCGAGGGCCAGCAGCCGCCGGGCAGAGGCATCGTAAAGCAGGGCCGGCGGCTGGCGCGCGCCGCCGTCGAGCGCGAACAGCGGGGCGGGCCCGAGCCGCTCGAGCCGCGCCGGGGGCCCGGCGAGCGGGACCGACGGCTCCGGCAGGCCCGTGCGCAGATTCAGCACGAGCAGCTCGCTGGTGCCCGCGCTCGCCACGATAAGTTTCTTCTGCTCGGCGAGCAGCGCAAAGCCCACCGGATCGGCCAGGCCGTGTCCGGCGGCGATGAGCGTTTCCACGCGCGGCGTTGTGTCCCAGCCGGAGTAGCGGAGCACCTCGTTGCGCCCGCGGTCGGCGGCGTAAAGCACGCCGTCGGCAAATTGCAGCTCGCCCGCCTTGCCGAGCGGCAACAACATCCGCGGTTCAAAACCTTCCTGGAGGATCCACAGCGTTCCCGAGTCCCCGCCCTGCGTAGCGAGGAAAGCCACGCGCGCTTCCGGGGCCACGGCGACGGAAACCACGCGCTCGCCCAGCTGCGACAGATCCGCCGTGAAAACGCGCCGCGGATCGCCTTGGCAATTCTTCCAGAGCTCGATTTTCTTCTCCTCGGCCAAATAAAGGGCCAGCGTGGAGCCGTCCGCGCTCCATGCGGCGCGGCTCACGGACGGGCCTTCGTTGCGGAACTCGCGCCAGACGGGCATCGCCCCGTCCAGGCGCCGCACCAGGTAAAGCAGGCGGGAGCGCGCCACCAACACCGTCCGCCCGTCCGGCGCCGGCCAGGCGGCGTCAAATTCGCGGACGCGGGCGGCGCCGGCCGTCGCCTGCTCCTCGCCGGCCATGACGGGTCGAATGGTCCGGCTGACGTGATCGACAAGGATGCCGGCCACGGGCAAAGGCTGGGCGGAAAGCGAAAAGAAAGCGCAAAAGAAGACCAGATGTCGCATTGCGGGCCGCAAAGGCGTTTACCCGGCTTGGATGCCCGGCAGCGGCCCCGGGTTGCGGAAATCAGGCAACTTCGACGGCCACCGGGCGCCCGCCCCCGGCCAGCGACTGCCGCGCCGCTTCAATGACCGCTTCGTTGTAGGAGGAATTGGCGGGCGTGGCCATGACCGCCGCCCGGTCCCAGGCGGCCAGCTTCTCGCGCCGCTCGGCCAGCCCGAGGCCCTGCAATTCCAGCGCCCGCTCCACGATGTAGGCTACCGAGCGGTAGCCGTAGCCGACGGGCACAAGCCCGGGGCCGCCGACATCCACGTACTGGAAGTAATCGGTGGAGGGCTCCGCGTAAAGCGTGGAACCCGGCCCGCCCGGGTTGCGCGTGTAGCAGTACTGGATGCCGCGGTACTGGTCGTCGTGGCGGATCCACGCGCCGCGCTCGGACGTCGAGCAATACATCGTCAGACCCTGCGTGTTGGTGCCGGGGGCGGCGTCAGGGAACCCGATCGCGTTCTGCACGTTCAGGCAGGCGCCGTTGGACCAGATGACGCGCGCATCGGTCCACAGCCAGCCCTCCACGCCGTTCGGAAAGCGGTCGCGAATGCCGTACATGCTGACCTCCACCGGGAGCAGGCCGGTGATGAAGGCCACCAGATCGACGTAATGGCAGCCAATGTAGGTGAAGGCGTCGGTGGCGTCGCAGCTGAACCAGTTCTGGAAATTCGAGTGGCGGTAGTACCACTTCTCGAGCAGGCACGCCGTGCCCAGCCGGAACTCGCCGAACAGCCCTTCCCTGTAACGGCGGCGCGCCAGCAGCGACCGGTCGTCGAACCGCTTGTGGTATTCCACGCCGACCAGCAGACCCCGCTCGCGCGCTTCGGCCTCGATGTGCCGGGCATGCTCGAGCCGCAGCACCAGCGGCTTCACAGCGAGCACATGCTGGTCGTGGCGCAGGGCGCAGAGGATCGCCTCATAGTGGAGGTGATCGGGGATCGCGATGACGACCAGCTGGCGCGGGGGCAACGAGGCGATCACCTCCTCGTACGGCTCGAACCGCGGCGTGAACTTTTGGCCCGGGAACGCCTTCACGATCTGCGGCGCCGCGGCCAGCGCCTCCAGCGTTTCCCGCCGCCGGGCGCAGACCTCGATCTCGCCGATCCGGCCCAGCCGCTGCAAATGGTAAAGCGAGGGCAGCAGCTGATCATGAGCAATCATGCCGCCGCCGATCATCGCCACTCGCATCGCCATGCCTCCTCAACGCTCCGCCAGCACTTCAGCGAAGGCTTCGCGCAGCGCTTCGCAACCTTCGCGTATGGCGTCTTCGGTGATCACCAGCGGCGGGCAGATCTTGATGGTGCAGCCCTGAGGTCCGACAGGGTTGAACATCAAAAGGCCCTTTTCCACGCACCGCCACACGATGTCGTGCGCCAGCCTGCCGTCCGGCGTGCGGCGTTGCGGATCCACGCAGGCCAGCCCGGCCACCAGGCCTTTGCCGGCCAGGAACCCGGCCTGCGGAAACTCCTTCTGGATGGCGCGCAGCCCTTCGTGAAGCACCGGCTCCATCCGCGCGGCGTGGCCGGCCAGATCCTCTTTCAGAATCAGCTCGATGTTGGCCAGCGCGGCCGCGCAGCAAACCGGGTTGCCGGTGTGCGTGGAAGACGCCGAGCCGGGATCGGGCATATCCATGAGATCCGCGCGCCCGGCCACGGCGGCGACGGGCAGCGAACTGGAAATGCCCTTGCCCCAGGTGGTCAGGTCCGGCACGACCCCGTAATGTTCGTATCCCCAGAACCGGCCCGTGCGCCCGAAGCCCGCCTGGACCTCGTCGAACACGAGCAGCGCCTGGTGGCCCGTGCACCACTGGCGCAACGTGCGGATGTATTCCACGGGCGCGAAGGCGGCCGTGCCGCCCTGGTAGGTCTCGAGAATCACCGCGCAGACCTGCCGCGGCGCGATGCCTTGCTCGGCCAGCGAGCGTTCAAACAGGTCGAAGCTCGTGTCCTCGGTCCAGTAGCCGTCGGGGAAGGGAACCTGCACGAAGCCCGGGTCCAGGTTGCCGATCCACTCCTTGAGGGCCGGAATCCCGCCGGCCTGTTGCGCGCCGAGCGTGCGTCCGTGGAACGCCTTTTCGAACGAGACGATGACGTTCTTTTCGCGGCCGCCCGTTCTCAGGCCGTGCATGCGGGAGATCTTGATGGCGAACTCGACGGTTTCGCTGCCGGTGGTCAGGATGAACACCTTTGCGAGCGGCGGCGGCAGCAGAGAGACAAGTTTTGCGGCCAGCTCGGCGCGGATCTCCGAAGGAAAGCAGTAATTCGTCAGCAGCCCGTGCTGCGCCTGGCGCGTGATCGCGTCGATGATCTCGCGCCGGCCGTGCCCGGCATTGGTGATCAGCACGCCGGAAGACCAGTCCAGCCACATGTTGCCCCAGCGGTCATAGACCTGGAAGCCTTCGGCCCGGTCCCAGACGACCGGGGGCTGGCCCTGCATGGCGCGGATTTCGCAGCGGTGCAGTTGCTCGAGCACCGGAATCGACTCCGGCACGGGGAAGTCGGTGACAATGCGGCGGTAGCGCGTCTGGACGCGCGGCACGGCGCGCGGGGCGAGGACCGGTCCGGTAGCCATGTTTTCATCTTAATGACGATGGTCAACGAATGCGCAATGTGATACATCTCCAGGCAGGGAGGAACTCGAACGGATGATCCCGGCTTCCCAACTGCGCAGCGGCATGGCGATCCGCTATGAAGGCGAGATTTACAAGGTCCTCATCGCCGACTACCACCCCGGCCAGGGCAAGATGGGCGGGGTCACGCACGTGCGGCTGAAAAACCTGGGCACGGGCACGACCTGGGAGACGAGCCTGCGCGGCGACCTGAAGGTGGAGGATCTGCCGCTCGACAAGAAGGCGATGGACTTCCTCTACAGCGACTCCGGCGTGTGCACTTTCATGGATCCGGAAACGTGCGAACAGGCGGAGGTGCCGGAGAAGATGATCGGGGAGGCCGCGCGGTTCCTGCTGCCGGAGATGCGCGTGGCGGTGGAGTTCCTTGGCGACCAGGCGGTGGGCGTCGAGATGCCGGACTTTGTCGAGGTGACGGTGGCCGACACGGCCCCGCCGGTGCACGCGCAAAACGACAGCACCTGGAAGCCGGCGCGGCTGGAAAACGGCGTCGAGGTGATGGTGCCGCAGTTCATCAAGACCGGCGACCGGATCCGGCTGGATCTGAACACCCTGAAATACATGGACCGCGCAAAAGCGGCCAAGTGATCAGGACAGCACATGCCGCAGCCCCGCCTCGCGGGCCCACGCCAGCGCGCGCCGGTGCTCGGCGAAGGTGATGCGGCGGTCCAGCGGCGGGTACTGGCGCGCCTTGTGCTCGGGCCGGTACTGGCCCATGATGTTGACCCAGGTGTCGGGCGAGAGCTTTTCGGCCACCCACTTGACGAATCGGTCCGTGCCGGCGAGGTTCTCCGGCAGCACCAGATGCCGGATCAGCAGCCCGCGCCGCGCAATGCCGCGCTCGTCCAGCTGAAGCACGCCCACCTGGCGGTGCATTTCCGCGATGGCCTCGGCGGCGCGTTCCGGGTAATCGGCCGCGCCCGAAGAAAGCCGCGCTGCCACCTGCCCGTCCATGTACTTGAAGTCGGGAAGGTAGATGTCCACGATGCCATCGAGCAGACGCACAGCCTCAAGCGATTCGTAGCCGCCGCAGTTGTAGACGAGCGGCAGCCGGAAACCGCGGCTGACAGCGAACCGCAGCGCCGCGACGATGTTCGGCACAAGGTGCGTGGGCGTGACCAGGTTCAGATTGTGGCAGCCCATGTTCTGGACCGAAAGGAACAGCCGCCCCAGCTCTTCATCGGAGCAGAACGAGCCGTCACCGCGGTGATTGATCTCCCAGTTCTGGCAGAAGACGCACAGCAGGTTGCAGCGGGAGAAGAACACCGTGCCCGAGCCGTTCCTGCCCGTCAGCGGCGGCTCCTCGCCGAAATGCGGGTGCGCGGAGTAGACCTTGGCGCGCGCCGGGAGGGCGCACACGCCGGTCTCGCCTTTCAGCCGGTTGACGCCGCAGCGGCGCGGGCACAGCCGGCAGCTGCGGTAGATCTCGCGCAACGCCTGGACGCGCTCGTCCAGCTCGCCGGTGCGCGCGAGGCGCAGGTAACAAGGCTCGAAGGAAGGCGGCGGAGCGGCGAGCCCCGCGCCCATGGTGGCTGCGAACTCGCGGCGGGTGGGATCCATCGGCGGCCTCCCTGTCTCCAACTTGCGCGAAACAGGGCCGCATGTCCAGCCCCCTGGCACCCGCTTGGGGCAACGGCGGAGGCCCGCAATCGCGGCTGGCTTGCCAGTCCGAAGCCGTCTGAGACATCCTGTGAGTGACGCCCTGAGGCAGCAATGAGCGATGGCCGAGGAAATCCTCTATCTCACCGAACTGCTCGGTCTGAAAGTGTACGACCTCAGGCGGCGTCCGCTCGGGCGGGTGCGGGACGCGGTGCTCGTGCCGAGGCTGCACCCGGTGCGGGTGGATCGCTATCTGGTGGCGGGCGGTGGCGGCTACACGTGGCTGTACGTGCGCCACGACCAGGTGGCCGAAATCACGCTGGAAGGCATCTGGCTGCGGGACGAGCTGCTCGTCCCCTACCATGCCGACGAGTACGCGCTGCGGCTGGTGCGCGACGTTCTGGACCAGCAGATCATCGATGCGCAGGGCCGCAAGGTGGTGCGCGTCACCGACATCACGTTTGAGATCCGCCGCGAAGGCGGCCACGACGTGCTGCACGTGCTCGAGGTGGACATCGGCATGCGGGCCGTGCTGCGGCGGCTGCTCCAGGGGTGGGTCCCGCGGCGCTGGATCCGGCGCCTGCAACAGCGAATACCGCCGAATTCGATCCGCTGGGAGCTGTGCAACATCGTCGAGCCGGACCCGCAGCGCCGGCTGCGGCTGAACATCTCCATGGATCTGCTCGAGCAGATGCACCCGGCCGACCTGGCCGACATCGTCGAGGAGCTGAGCCCCGAGGACCGCGAAGCGATCATCGAGGCCATCGACACGGAGGTGGCCGCCGAGGCGCTGTCGGAGCTGGACCCGGAGATGCAGGCGCAGATCATCGAGTCGCTCGACGCGGGCAAGGCGGCCGACATTCTCGAGGAGATGGCCCCGGACGAGGCCGCCGACGTGCTTGGCGAGCTGGAAGAGGAGCGCAGCGAGGAGATTCTCGAGGAGATGGAGAGCGCGCCGAAAGCCGAGGTCGAGGAGCTGCTCGAATACGACGAGAACACCGCCGGCGGCCTGATGAATACCGAGTTCATCGCCGTGCACGAGGACGCGACCGTGGCCGATGCGATCGATGCGTTGCGCCAGCGCCAGGACCTGGTGGACACGATCAACATGGTGTTCCTCACCGACACCGACGACCGGTTGCGCGCGGCGCTGCCCGTCGGGCGGCTGTTCCTGGCCAGGCCGTCGACGAAGGTCGCCGAGCTGGTTCGCGAGGACGACGAAGTGATCAGCGTCCGCACGGGCGAGCCGGCCGAGCGCGTGCTGGAGCTGTTTGACAAGTACAACCTGCTCACGCTGCCCGTGGTGGACGAGGAAGGGCGGCTGGCGGGCGTCATCACCGCCGACGACATCATCTCCGTGCTGAGGAGCCGTTGATGCTCAGGCGGCTGCGGCGGCACATCGCGCTGTTCTTCGCCGTCATCGGCCCCGGCTTCATCACCGCCATGGTGGACAACGACGCCGGCGGCATCTTCACCTATTCCCAGGCGGGCGCCAAATACGGGTATCTGCCCTTGTGGACGCTGGCGCCCATCACGCTGCTGCTGGTGGTCACGCAGGAGATGTGCGCGCGCATGGGCGCGGTCACCGGCAAGGGTCTTTCGGACCTGATCCGCGAGGAGTTCGGGCTGCGCACCACCTTTTTCGTCATGATGCTGCTGGTGCTGACGAACCTGGCCAACGTGATGGCGAACTTCGCCGGCGTGGCCAGCTCGCTCGAGCTGTTCGGCGTCAGCCGCTACGTCACCGTGCCGCTGGCGGCGGCCGGCGTGTGGCTGCTGGTGGTGAAAGGCACCTACGAGCGCGTCGAAAAGGTCTTCCTGGCGGCCTCTTCCGTCTACGTCTGCTACATCATTTCGGGCTTCATGGTGAAGCCGGACTGGACCCAGGCCGCCATTTACAGCGTCCGCCCGGTGCTGATGCTCGAGCCGGGTTATCTGACGATGCTGGTGGGCATGGTGGGCACCTCGGTGGCCCCGTGGATGCAGTTCTACCTTCAGGCCGCGGTGGTGGAGAAGGGCATCACGGCGAGAGAATACGCCGAAAGCCGGCTGGAGGTGATCGTCGGCTGCATTGCGATGACCGTGATCGCGTTCTTCATCATCGTCGCCTGCGCCGGCGCCATTCACGACGCCGGCCCGCGCGACATCCGCGACGCCACCGACGCGGCGCTCGGCCTCAAGCCTTTCGGCCAATACGCGTTTCTGCTGTTCGCCATCGGGCTGTTCAACGCGTCCCTGTTCGCCGCCTGCATCCTGCCGCTGTCCACCGCCTACTCGGTGTGCGAGGGGCTCGGCTTCGAATCCGGCGTCAACAAGGGCTTCCGCGAGGCGCCGGTCTTCTACTGGCTGTTCACACTGCTGATCGGGGTCGGCGGCGGCGTGATCCTCATTCCGGGGTTCCCGCTGGTGAAGATGATCCTGCTCAGCCAGGTGATCAACGGCGCGCTGTTGCCGCTGGTGCTCATTTACATGATCCTGCTGGTGAACAAGGAACGGCTGATGAAGAAGTGGAAGAACACGCGCTTCTACAACGCCGTCGGCTGGACGAGCGTGGTGATCCTCATCGGCCTGACCGTGGCGCTCGTCATCCTGAGCGTGCGCGACCTGATGGCGGCGTAAACAGGAGTGGCCGGGTGTTCCGCAGGCCCGCCGTGCTACAGAACAAATCGCGTCTTGCCGTCGAAGAACGATTTGGGGTCCGGCTTTCCACTGGCGCCCAGCGAGCCGTCAGGCCTCAGGTATCGATGGGCCCGTGCGACTTCCTCCGAGTCGACGACGTACGACACCATCTGGCTGCGTGTGCAAAAGAGCTCGCCCGCAGCCGGCCGGGCCGGGTGGCGCTCCTTTATGACGACCTCCCGCAGCCCCTCGGGCGGGTTGGCCAGCATTGCGTTAAACTTCTTTCGGAGCTCGCTTGACGTCGTACGTACAATAGGAGGCGGAGGCGCCATGGCAATCCATCACCTGCTCAACGAAGAGCTGAAGCGGTATCTCCGGGGCGAACGGACGGCCGCCGAACTCAGGACGGCGATCTCCTCCCTGACGTGGGGCGTCCCGGTGTGGGGGAGCCAACAGGACGTGGACTTTGTCGGCGCTGTGGAGCTGGCGCTTTCGGAGTTCGAGGCCGGCCACCTCACGGAAGAAGAGCTCAGGCAAGAGCTTGCGGAGGAAATGGACCGGCGCCGCGTGATCATCATGACGTGCACGCAAACGGGCGTCATCAGCGGGGCTTCGGTGACTCCTGTCCCTGCCCGGGCGTTGTGGACACAGTGGGCAGATACACAACGCGCAGCGGAACCCTCGTGGCAAGCTGTTCGGCCAGCCTGATCTCGAACCAGTACAAGCCGTCCTCATGGGCAAGAAGGTTGACCTGGAGTGCGAGGTCGCTTCCATGCTCTTCATCGCCCTCGAAATGAAGCGGAAATGTCATTGCCGGGAGGCTCTTGCCGGAGGGCGAAACCGGTTGCACCGTCAGGTTCATGACGCCGCGCGGGAACCCGCGGCGGAACAGGACGGCCAGCCAGAAAGTCAGCGTGGTGGGGGTGAATATCGGCGAGGAACCCTGAATGGTGAAGCGGTCGATGATCCGGATCAGGCTGATCGCGCCATCGGTTTCCCGCAGCACCCGCTCGCAGATCACGGCATAGGCGAGATAAGGTCCACCGAGCGACAGTTGCTCTGACCTACAAATTCTCCCGGAGTGGTGAAATCAGAGCAGCACAATACGGCGGCGAAGTGCGGCGCAGGCTCGCCGCAGGCGCTGGACACATTCTCAATCTGGCACCGTCCCGGCGGGCTTACGCGTAGCCTCCCGAGTCGGGCCGGCCGTGCTGCTCCAGCCAGGCGAGCATCGCCCGCACGCTCGCCGTCGCCAGGCAGACGCAGGTGTCGGCGCCGCCGTAGTAGATGTACAGCGTGTCGCCGTCCGGACGCATCGTGTAGCCGCACGGGAAGACGACGTTGGCCACGTCGCCCTGCCGCTCGTAGGGCTCTTCCGGCCCGAAGATCCAGCTGTCGCTGCGCAGCAGGCAGCGCTCTGGCGTGTTCAGGTCGAACAGCGCCAGGCCGAGCCGGTAGAGCGCGCCGCTGGCCGTCTGGCGCACGCCGTGATAGATCACCAGCCAGCCGCGATCCGTTTCAATGGGCGGCGGCGAGAGCCCGATCTTGTTGGCATCCCACCAGGCGCCCTCGCGCGCCCGCAGAATCAGCTTGTGGCTGCCCCAGTGGCGCAGGTCGGGCGAGTAGGAGATCCAGATGTGCGCGCCGCGCCACGTGGTGACCGGACGGTGGATCAACGCCCAGTGGCCGCCGATGCGGCGGGGCAGCAGCGCGGCGTCCTTGTCCTCGTGCGGCATGATGACGCCGTAGCGCTCGAAGCGCCGGAAGTCCTCGGTCAGCGCCAGCGACACGCCGGGGCCGCCCTTCGAATAGGACGTGTAGGCGATGGCGTACTTGTTCAGCTCGGGCACGTAGGTGATCCGCGGGTCCTCGATGCCCCAGATTTCCTCGGGATGGTTCAGCGGGTCGGGCCGCATCGTCGGCTCGGGATCGATCTCCCATCCGGTGATGCCGTCGCGAGAGCGCGCCGCGCACAGGTGCGAGATGCCGCTGCGGTCTTCCACCCGGCACAGCAGCAGGGTCGTGCCGTCCGGCAGCAGGCAGGCGCCCGCATTGAAGACGGAGTTCACCGGGTAGGGCCAGTCCTCGGCCCGCAGGATCGGGTTGTGACGGTAGCGATGGAACAGAACCTCGTGCTTGTTGTTCAACGAAGGCGTCATGGCCAGCTCGTTTCCTCACGAACCGATAATGTCGCCTGCGTGATGCATCTCCTCCAGCGCGAAGTGGAAGCTCAGGGTGGATTCGGCGCCTTCATTCTGGTTGACGCGGTCCGGGTGCAGCCCGTCGCGGCAGCCGCCGGTGGCGGCGTCATACAGGGGCAGGCCGAGGTCGTTGCGCCCCAGGAACCAGTCGAAGGCGCGCCGCGCTTCCACGCGCCACTTCTCGTCCCCGGTGGCGCGCCAGGCGTCGAGGCATGCCGAGACCATCGTGTGCGCCTCCACGGGCTGCTGGTCGAACCGGGCACGCTCCTGGCCGCGCCGCCAGAAGCCGTTCGACCCGATCGGCACCAGATGCCCGGCCTCTGCGGTCTGCACGCGGGCCAGCCATTCGAGCGACTCCAGCCCCGCCTCCAGCCAGTCCTTGCGGTTCAGGCTGCGGCCGGTGACAATGAGCGCCTGGCTCAGCCGCGCGTTGCAATAGGCGAGGATGTCCTCGAACCACAGCCAGTCCGGGCTCTTCACTGCATCGTACAGCCGCATCAGCCTCCCGGCCAGGTCCTCGCGCAACGCCTGGGCGGCGCGGTCGCCGGGGAACCGCCGCAGATACTCGTTCAGCCCCAGCAACACGTAGGCCCACGCCCGCGGGCTGGTGAACTTCGCCACGGCGGGCAGGGCCGCTTCCATCAGCTGCCCCGCCGCCCCGCGGAGCCCTTCCCGCCCGCTGGAGCCGAGCACCACGCCGAGAGCCCAGACGGCGCGCCCGTGGCAATCCTCCGAGCCGATCTCGTCCCGCCAGCGATGGTCGAACCCCATCCAGTTGTGGAACCGCCCCGTCTCCCGGTTGAATGCGTGCAGGAGGAAGCCGAGGTACTTTCCCGCCAGCGGCCACTCGATGCCGCGGCGCTCGAGCATCACCGACAGCGCCAGCGCCCGGGCGTTGTCGTCCGTCGTGTATCCTTCGGCGTAATTCGGCACGGTGTGGACGGCGTGCTGGAACATGCCCGCCGGCCCGGTCAGCGTGCGCAGGTGGTCGTGCTTCGGCGCGGGCAGCTCGACGGCGCGCTGCCGCAGCGTGACCGCGGTGAAGGCCGGGCGCGGCTTGCGGCAGCGGTCCTCCCGGGCGCGCTCGAACGAGCGCAGATACATCGCCGCGACGTTCGGCCACGCCATGTCGCGGCAGGCCAGATAGGCGCGCTTGCGCATGGCGTGGCGCTCGGCCTCGTTGTCCAGCAGCCGCAGGATGGCGCTGGCGATTTCCTGCGAGTCCCCGAACGGCACCAGCACGCCGCGGCCGTCGGCCAGCAGCTCCTCCGCATGCCAGTACGGCGTCGAAATCACCGCCTTGCCCGCGCCCACCGAATAGGCCAGCGTGCCCGAGGTGATCTGCGCCGGGTTCAGATACGGGGTGATGTAGATGTCGGCCGCGCCAAGAAAGTCCAGCAGCTCCTCCTGGCTGACGAACCGGTTGTGGAAAACCACGTTGCCTTCCACGCCCAGCTGCCGCGCCAGCCGCTCGAGAGAATACCGGTAGCTTTCGCCCTGGTGCAGGCGCACATGGGGGTGGGTGGCGCCAAGCACCACGTAGACCAGGTTCGGGTAGCGGCGGAGCACCTCCGGCAGGGCCCGGATGACGTACTCGATGCCCTTGTTCGGCGAAAGCAGGCCGAAAGTCAGCAGGACGGTCTTGCCCTGGAGGCCGAACTGGTCCTTGAAGAAATTCGGATCGACGAACGGCATATCGGGAATTCCATGAGGAATGAGATCGATCTTTTCCTCCGGAATTCCGTAAATATCGCGGGCGAATTCCACCCCGCGCCGCGTCATGACCACCACCCGGTCGCTCAGCTCGGCAATCTCGGCAAGCACCCGGCGCTGATTCTCGTCCGGCTCCCTGAGCACGGTGTGAAATGTGGTCACCACCGGCATGCGCAGCTCGCGCAGCATCGCCAGGATGTGGCTTCCCGCGGGCCCGCCGAAAATGCCGTACTCGTGCTGCACGCAGACGAGATCCACATTGTTGACGTTGAGGAAATCCGTTGCGCTGAGGTAGGAGGCGATTTCATTCTGCTCCAGCTCGAAGCGCACGCGCTGCGGGTAGTCGTAGCCCTCCGGGCGGTCGTTGACCGGGATGGCGATGACCGCCAGGTCCGGCGCGATGCCCGCGAGCGACTCGCAAAGGTGCGTCGTAAACGTGGCGATGCCGCACTGCCGCGGCAGGTAATTGCCCACCACGGCGATCTTTCGCAGCGTAACCTGGGGCGGCGGCAATGTCAGCGTGGCAGAGGTTTGCGCGGCCGAAGACATGCTGATTTGCTCCTTCCGTGCAATCTCCGGAAGCAGGGGCTTCCTGGCCGGCGGCGGCACGCCGCCGCAGCTGTGCAAACCGGAAAAAACCGGAAATCGCCTCCGTCCTCGGCCCGCTTGCGGAGCGCGCGGGCAGGAGGAGGCGGCGCGAGAACTGCCCGGACAGGCGGAGCCGCCCGGAGGAAAAAATCCCCCTATCAACGCATCGGCATTCCGCCAGAAATCAGCGCCTTCAATTGTCTGAATATCATCCTGACAACGCGGCTGTCAAGATCCATGATTGACGCCGAATCACGGTTGAATTTCCGGCGCCCGCCCGGAGCTCAGCCGCGCTTGCGCTGGAGCAGATAGGCGCACTTCTCCAGCCGCGAGTCGCCTGTGCCGTCGTTGACCGCGAAGCGCGCGTCGGACCAGTAGCCCCGGCGGGCGCGGCCGTCCCACAGCGAGGCGGCCCCGTAGGCGCCGTCCTTGCGGAGGGCGTAGAAGTTGATGTCGAACCGGTTGAGCAATTGCGTGTTGTTCCGGAAGTTGCGGGCGATGCGCCGGAGGGCTTCGAGGCAGGCTTCCTGCGGCGTCATGCCTTGCCGCATCATCTCGACGATGGTGTGCGCGCCGGCGATGCGGATGTTCTCTTCGCCGCGCCCCGTGGATCCGGCCGCCCCGACGTCCTGGTCGACGTAGAGGCCGGCGCCGATGATCGGCGAGTCGCCCACGCGCCCGGGGATTTTCCAGGCCAGCCCGCTGGTGGTGGTGACGCCGGAGATCTCGCCCTTGCTGTTGAGGGCAAGGCAATTGATGGTGCCCGTCGGCGGGTTGGCGGCCACGTCGAGAGCCCACGCGATCAGCTCATCGCTGGCGTGCGGAAACTGCTGCCGGAGCCGTTCGGCCGCCTGCAACGCGGCGGGCGAGTCCAGCCCGTCGGTCCAGTTGTTGTTGCCTTCGCGGTCCCGCAGGGACTGCTTCCAGGCGATCCACGCCATCCGCGCGCGCTCGGTGAGGAGGTTCATCTCCTGGAAGCCCCAGGCGCGGGCGAAGCGCAGGGCGCCCTCGCCGACCAGCATGATGTGGTCGGTCTGCTCCATGACGAGCTTGGCCAGCCTGGCCACGTTCTTGATGTTGCGCACCGCGGCTACCGAGCCTGCGCGGCGGGTGGGGCCGTGCATCACGCTGGCGTCCAGCTCGACGACGCCCTCTTCATTCGGCAGGCCGCCGTAGCCGACGCTCGTGTCCTCGGGATCGTCCTCGACCAGCGTGACGCCGGCGACGACGGCCTCCAGCGTGTCGCCTCCGGCTTTGAGAATCTCCATCGCCCTGGCGCAGGCCTTCAGGCCGTTGGCGCTGGATATCACCAGGTTCTTGCCTGTCGCCTGCGGCGCCTGCGCCGCGCGCGCCAGCGGCCATGCCGCGTTGGTCAGAAGCCAATCCCGTCTCCGCATTTTTCTCCGGTCCTCTCCGTTCGCTACACTGATCGTTGATGATCCCGCGGCTGCTGGTGCTGACCGCGTCAGTTTCCTTATTCTGGGCCTTCGGACAAGCACGGCGCAAGCCGGAGCCGCCCCGTTTCGAAGTGGTGGAGTTCAAGGCGCAGCGCCACGAAGACCGGATCTGGATTGACGGGCGCGTCCGCAACACGGGCGAGTCGGCCTTGCGCTTCCCCGTGCTGATCTTCCAGTTCCTGTCTTCCGACGACAAGGTGGTCTCGACGCGGCGGACGGATCTCGAGCCGGAGGTGCTCGGCCCCGGCGAGGAGTCGTCTTTCATGCTGCAAACGCTGCCGCCGGCGCGCGCGGTCTCCGTCCGGCTGGAGATGCAGGACCGCGGACAGAAGTGGTATCCGCTTTCGAAGAGCGGCCCCTACCCGATCGAGTGAACCCGGCGAAAGGACGATGGATGGTTGAAGTGATCCACCCGGCGCGGCGCCTGCACGGAAGCCTGCGCCTGCCCGGCGACAAGTCGATTTCCCACCGCTACGCGATGATCGCCTCCGTGGCCGAAGGCGTGACCACGATCCGGAATTATTCGAGCGGCGCCGACTGCCACTCGACGCTGGCCTGCCTGCGCGGGCTGGGCGTCGAAGTCGAGGTGGAAGGCAGCGAGGTTCGCATCCGCGGCCGCGGTCTGCACGGCTACCGGCAGCCGCAGGCCGAGCTGGACGCGGGCAACTCCGGGTCCACCATCCGTATGCTGAGCGGGCTGCTGGCCGGGCAGCCCTTCGAGACGCGCATCACCGGCGACGCGAGCCTGTCGCGCCGCCCCATGCAACGGATCATGGAGCCGCTCCGCCGCATGGGCGCAGTGATCGAGGCCCGCGAGGGCAGGTACCCGCCGCTGGTGATCCGCGGCGCGGCGCTCCGGCCGATCGAGTACGTGACGCCCGTGGCCAGCGCGCAGGTGAAGAGCTGCGTGCTGCTGGCCGGGCTGCTGGCCGAAGGCGCGACCACGGTGCGCGAGCCGGCCCGCACGCGCGACCACACCGAGGTGGCGCTGCGCGAGTTCGGCGCCGAAATCGAGACCGGTCCCGGCTGGGCCCGCGTCAAGGGTCCGGCGCGGCTGGAGGCGCGCGAGCTGGCCGTGCCCGGCGACCTGAGCTCGGCGGCGTTTTTTCTGGTGGCCGCGGCGATGCTCGAAGACTCGGATCTCATCCTCGACGGCGTCGGGCTGAACCCCACGCGCGCCGCTCTGGTGGATTTTCTCGCCTCGGCCGGCGCGCGCATCGAAATCCTCGACATCGGCATGCGCCACGGCGAACCCGTGGGCGTGCTGCGCGTGCGCGGCTCGAAGCTCGCCGGCGGCGTGATCGAAAAAGGCCTGTCGGCGGCGCTGATCGATGAGATCCCGGTGCTCGCCGTGATGGGCGCGGTGAGCGAGGAAGGGCTCGTCGTGCGCGACGCCGCCGAGCTGCGGGTGAAGGAGACCGACCGGATCGAGACGGTGGCGGAAAACCTGCGGCGGCTGGGCATCCGCGTCGAGACGGCGCCGGACGGGCTGCGCGTGGGAGGCCGCCAGCGATTCCGCGGCGGGCGGGTGGAAAGCTTCGGCGACCACCGCATCGCGATGGCCTTCGCCGTGGCCGCGCTCGCTGCCGACGGCCCGGTGGAAATTGAAGGGGCCGAGGCGGCCTCGGTGTCTTTCCCGGAGTTCTGGAGTAAACTGCGAGAGGTCGCCGGATAGAAGGGGGAGCGCAGTGAGCGATCTGGACGCCCGTGAGGGCGGGGATCTGACCCTCCCGGGCCTGGTTCACGACCTCAACAACGTGTTCGAGACGATTTCGGAAGCGGCCGAACTGCTGGCCGGCGACGAGCGCTGGCGCGAGGTCGCCGAAACGCTCGCGCGCAGCGTGGACCGCGGCCGGCGCATCGTCGGCGTCTACGCCGACCAGAACCGCGCCGGCGCCGATCTGGGCGAAGTCGTCGACCGCGCCGAAACATTCTTGCGCGATTTTCTCCGCCACCTGGCCGGCACGAAAATCCGCGTCCACCGCCGCATCGACAGGGACCACCGCCTGCCCGGCAACGGCGGCGACTGGGAACGCGTCTTCATGAATCTGCTGCTCAACGCGGCCCAGGCGATGAAGGACCGCGGCGGCGGCGTCATCGAGGTGCATTCCCGCATCGAGGACGGCCGCCTGGTCGTCGAAGTGCTCGACGACGGCCCGGGCATCGACCCTGCGATCCTGCCGAAGATTTTCACCGCGCGCTTCTCGACGCGCTCCCGTCATGCCGGGCTCGGCCTCCACATCGTGCGCACGCTGGTCGAGGCCAACGGCGCCACCGTGAGCGCCGCCAACCGCGGCGCGGGCGGCGGGGCCGTGTTCACCATCCGCGCGCCCCTGCCCGAGGAATGACCGCGCCGCACGGGAGGCGCGGTCGAGGCCGCGGGATTATTTGGAATCGGGGCGTCCCCGCGCGCGTCAACAGAGCTGGATGCGCTTCTTCCCTGTTCTTGCCTGCCTGTGGCTGCACTGCCTGTATGCGCAGACGCCGGACCCGCTGGAAATCGTCCGCCGGAGCGTGGAACAGGACCGGTTGAACTTCCGCCGCGCCAACGACTACAGCTACGTCCAGCACGCCGAGCAGCGCGAGCTGGACGCGCAGGGCAGGGTCCGCAAGATCGAGTCCCGCACCTTCGACGTGATCGTCATCGACGGCGAGCCTTATCAGAAACTCATTGCCCGCAATGGCAAGCCGTTGAGCGAGGCCGAGGCCCGCAAGGAGCAGCAGAAGCTCGACCGGGAACTCGCCCGCCGCCGCAGCGAGGATCCCGCGCGCCGCTCGCGCCGGTTGAGCCAGGAAGAGAAGCGCCGCATGGAAGGACGCGAATTCGCCCGCGAAATCCCCGAAGCCTTCCGGTTCCGGCTTGTCGGCGAAGAGCGGCTCGAGGGCAGGCCCGTGTGGGTCATCGATGCCGAGCCGAAACCCGGCTACAAGGGCAAGGCGAAGAGGGCCGATCTGCTGTCGAAGTTCCGCGGCCGCCTCTGGATTGATCAGGAGGATTACCAGTGGGTGCGGGTGGAGGCGGAAACCATCGCGCCCGTGCGCTTCGGCTGGATCCTCGCCAAACTCGACCCTGGCGCGAAGATGGTCTTCGAGCAGCGCCGCGTGCATGACGAAGTCTGGCTGCCCTCGCGCGCCTTTATGCAGCTGAGCGCGCGTCTGGCGCTTGTCAGGAAGCTGCGCGGGGAAGTCGAGGTCCTCTGGCGCGACTACCGCAAGTTCCAGGCCGACTCCCGCATTACGGAAGTTTCGGAAGCGCCCCCGGGCCCGTAGGCGCGGTTCCGGATGCGGGGCATTCGCCGGCGCGTTTTTCAGCGGCGCGGCGGCTCGCCGAATCCTCCGCCTCCCGGAGTCTCGATGCGGAGCCGGTCGCCGGGACGGGCGTCAAAGCGCACCTTGCCCGGCAACAGGCGAGCCCTGCCGCCGCGCACCAGCACATTGCGGCCGGGTTTGCCCGGCATCCCTCCGGCCAGGCCCCAGGGGGCGCGCCGCCGGCGGTCGGACAGGATGGTGACCTCGGCTGGCGCGCGGAACTCGAACTCGCGCACAAGCCCGTCGCCGCCGCGAAACTGCCCGCGCCCGCCGGAGCCGCGGCGGATTCGGTAGGCACGAATCAGGACGGGAAAAGCGTGCTCGAACGCCTCGACGGGAGTGTTCCACGAGTTGGTCATATGCGTGTGCACGCCGCTTTGCCCGTCGCCGTGCGCGGAGGCCCCCATGCCGCCGGCGATCGTCTCATACCATGCGAAGCCCGCGCCGCCGAAGCTGATGTTGTTCATCGTGCCTTGCGAAGCGGCGGGGATGCGGTCCGGCGCGGCTTGCGCCAGCGCGCCCAACAGCACGTCGGTGATCCGCTGCGAGGTTTCCACGTTGCCCGCCGCCATGGCCGCCGGCGGCAGCGCGTTGACCAGCGTGCCGGCGGGCGCGATCACCTCGATCGGCTCGAGCAGGCCCGCGTTGGCGGGCACGTCTTCGCCCAGAAGGCACCGAAAAACATAAAACACGGCCGCCAGGGTGATGGCGTAATTCGCGTTGACGGGCCCCCCGGCCTGCGGCGACGTGCCGGTGAAGTCGATGACGGCGCGGTCCGGGCGGAGGATCACGGCGGCGCGGATGCGCTCGCCTTCATCGAGGAAGTCCTCGAACTCGTATCGGCCGGGGGGCAAGGCCGCCAGGCAGGCGCGCATCATTCTGGCCGCGTAGGCGCGCAGCGCCGCGATGTTGCGCTCCAGCCGCGGCAGCCCGAAGGCGGCCACGGCTTCCTCGATCCGCTGGATGCCGCGCCGCATGGCCATCCACTGCGCCAGCAGGTCGCCTTCGCGCTCCTCGGGCGTGCGCACGTTGGCGAGGATCATTTGCAGGATGCCCGCGTCGATGCGGCCTTCGCGAACCAGGAGCACGGGCGGGATGCGCAGCCCTTCCTGATAAATTTCGCGCGCCAGCGGCATGGAGCCGGGACTCATGCCGCCGACGTCGGCGTGGTGCGCGCGGGCGGCCACGTAGAAGGCGGGCGCCTCCGCATCGCCGATCCACACGCCGGCCACGGCGGTGATGTCGGGCAGATGCGTGCCGCCGCGGAACGGGTCGTTCACAATGGCCACGTCTCCGGGGCGCAGGCGGATGGAGTCGAGCACGGCGCGCACGCTCAGCGGCATGGCGCCCAGATGCACGGGCATGTGGTCGCCCATGGCGATGGTGTCGCCGCGCGCGTCGTACAGGGCGCAGGAATAATCGCGCCGCTCCTTGATGTTGGCGGAAAACGCGGTGCGGCGCAGCACGGCGCCCATCTCTTCCGGGATCGAGACGAGAAGCTGGCGGAAGAATTCCAGCTCCACCGCGTCGGCGGCCGGGGGCTTCATTGCGGGGCGATCTCCCTGGGCGGCGCGCCGCCGGGCGGCTCGGCCGGCTCCGGGGCCGGCTGGCATTCGCCGAAGCGCACGGGGAAGCGCGCCACCGCGGTCCACGCCTGTTCATTCAGCCGTTCCACGAAGTACATCCGCGCGCGGGCGTCGGTGCGGATGCGCCAGCCGCTCTGGCGCGGCCTCGGCTGGGGGAAAGGCTTCGGGCCCGCTTCCCGCAGCGTCCACGTGTCGCCGCCGTTCTGCGTCTCCCAGCGCTGGTAGCGCTGCCGCGGCTCGCCGCGCCGCTGGAGGTACAGCACGCCCGAGGCGCGGCTTTCGAAGCGGAACGCGTCGATGGCGCCGTAGCCGGACTCCTCAAAAACAGGAACGCGCCTCCATGTTTTGCCGCCATCGGTGGTCTTCAGCAGGAACGGGTCGCGCGGCAGCGCGCCCGCGATGTGCCCGGACACCCAGCCGGTTTCGGCGTCGACAAACTGGATGTCGTCGAGCGCCGCGCCGCGCAGGCGCGGGTGCGGCTCCGTCCAGGTGCGCCCTTCGTCCTCGCTCGCCAGCAGCAGCGACCACAGCGTCGCCGAACCGGTGTGAAAATTGCCGGAAAGAAACAGCCTGCCGCCCGCCTGTTCGATCCCTGCCAGTTCGAGATAGATCGAGCAGGAATCCTTCACCGTGCATTCAAGGCCGAACTCGGTGATCTCCGCGTCGCCGCAGGCCGGCGGGCGGATTTCGGCCACGGGCGGCTGGGCCGCAGCCTGCAACACGAGCCATGCCAGCCAGAGCTTCATCGCCTCACGCCGATTGTAGCCCGGCCCGCCGGCAGCCCGCCCCGCCAGGAGGCTTGCCACGACCGCACGTCGCGCCACAGGCCGAGCGTGTCCACGCCCTCATGCTCGGGCAGATACCCGGCCAGTTTCCGGGCCGCCCGCTGCGCCTGGAGGCGCGCGCCGAGGAAGTTGCCGCGGGCGGCGTGATGGCATGCGGCGGCGCAGTGCACCAGCGCCTGCACGAACAGGCGCTCCGCGCGCGGAGCGGCCCTCCAGGCGTGCTCGAATTCCTCGTGCGCCTCGTAATAACGGCCCGCGTTGAACAGCTCGATGCCCCGCTTCAGACGGGGGCGCGAATCCACCATGATAGGAATGTGATGCGATCCGCGCTTCTCTGGTTGTTTCTCCCGGCGTTGCTCGCCGGGGCCGAGCCTGTGCGTCCCGCCCGGAAGATTGTCCTTTTCAACGGCCGGGACCTGTCCGGGTTCTACGTATTCCTGAAAGACACGGGCCGCGAAGACCCGAAAGGGGTCTTCACCGTGCGCAACAATCTGATCCGCGTCTCGGGCGAAGCCTGGGGAGGCCTGACCACGCGGCAGGAGTATGCCGATTACCGCTTGGTCGTCGAGTGGAAGTGGGGCGAGAAGACCTGGCCGCCGCGCGAGAACAACGCGCGCGACAGCGGCATCCTGCTGCACGGCACGGGCGAGGACGGCGCGGCCGGCAACGGCTGGCTCGAGTCCATCGAATACCAGATCATCGAAGGGGGCACGGGCGACCTGATCCTTGTGCGCGGCGCTTCGCGGCCTCGTGTCACCGTCGAGGCCGAGCAGCGCTCCGACGGGCAGCTCTACTGGAAGCCCGGCGCGCCGCGCGTGGTGCGCGACCAGGGGCGGATCAACTGGTTCGGGCGCGACATGGCCTGGCAGGACCGCAAAGGGTTCCGCGGCGCGGCGGACCTGGAACGCCCGGCGGGCCAGTGGAACCGCAGCGAAATCGTCGCGCGCGGCTGCGAGCTGACGTTTTATGTCAACGGTCGCATCGTGAACCAGGCTTTGGAATCCAGCCACTGCCAGGGCAAGATCCAGATCCAGAGCGAAGGGGCGGAGATCTACATCCGCCGCATCGAGCTGCATCCGCTCCCCCGCAGGTGAAGGCGATGGCCTGGTGGACCAAGTGGTTTGCGCGCCGCGGACCCGAACCGCTGCGCGCGACGCCGGCCGTGCGGCGGCAGAAGAATTATTCCGCCGCCACCGGTTACGCCTACGAGTATTTCTATGAAGGCTTCCGCGATGAAGGCGGCTGCCGCAGCCACCACTTCACCGTCAGCGCCGACCGCAAGAACTGGTTCCTGCTGATCGTGCAGGTGGACGACCGCGCCGTAGCCGCCTGGGAAGAGGCTCACGGCCGCCGGCTGGCCGACAATGAGCGCTACGCGATTGCCAAAATGGCCCTTTTCGAGGCGTTCGACGAACGCGAAAACCCGGCCGCGATGCGCGCGCCGGTGCACGTGGACGCCGCCGATGCCGCGCGGCTGCTCGGGCGGCTCGGCATCGATTGAGCCCCAGCCGTCAGCGCGCTTGGGCGGGCGCAGGGGAGGCCTCCTGCGTCTCAAGCCCCTGCGCCTCCACCACGGCGAGCGCCGCCATGTGGACGATGTCGTTGACTTCGCAGCCGCGCTGCAACACGTGCACGGGCTTGGCGAAGCCCATCAGGATGGGCCCGATCACCTCGCAGCCGCCCAGCCGCCACAGCAGCTTGTAGGCGATGTTGCCCGCCTCCAGGCTGGGCGCGATCAGCACGTTGGCCGGCCCGGTGAGGCGGCAGAACGGATAGTCGCCGAGCATTTCCGGCGTCACCGCGGCGTCGGCCATCATTTCGCCCTCGACCACAAGGTCCGGGCGGCGCTGCCGCACCAGCTCGGTCGCCGCGGCCACCTTCGCGGCCAGCGGGTGGCGCGAGCTGCCGAACGTGGAAAACGAAAGCATCGCGATGCGCGGCTCGATGTCGAAGCTGCGCACGGTGTCGGCGCTCATGATGGCGATTTCGGCCAGGTCCTCGGCCGTCGGCTCGATATTGACCGTCGTGTCCGCGATGAAATACAGCTGTCCTTTCGCCGTGATCAGCATGTACATGCCGGCGACTTTCTGGATCCCTTCCTTCTTCGGGATCACTTCGAGCGCGGGCCGGATCGTGTCGGCATAATGCTGCGTCAGGCCGGCGATCATCGCGTCGGCATCGCCCGAGTGCACCATCATGGCGGCGAAGCGCGTCGGATTGCGCATCAGGACCGGCGCTTCCGTATGCGTGACGCCCTTGCGCTGGCGCAGGCGGAGATATTCCATCGTGTAGGTGTCGAAACGCGGGTCGGTTTCCGGGTCCACGATTTCGACCGAATTCTCCAGGTGCAGATGAAGCTGGCGGGCGCGGGTCAGGATGCGCTCGCGGTTGCCGATCAGGATGGGGTGGGCGATGGCCTCGTCGACCAGAATCTGCGCGGCGCGCAGAATCTTGTCCTGGACGCCTTCGGGGAAGACCACGCGGCGCGGGCTGCGCTGGGCCTTGTGGACCACCATGCGCATGATTTCCTGGCTCTTGCCGAGCCGTTTTTCCAGTTCGTCGCGATAGGCGGCCAGATCCAGCTGTTGCCGGGCGACCCCGGTCTCCATGGCGGCGCGCGCCACGGCCGGCGCCACGTGGGTCAGCACCCGCGGGTCGAAAGGTTTCGGGATGATGTACTCGGGCCCGAACTCGAGCGTTTCCACGCCGTAGGCCCGCCGCACCGAATCCGGCACGTCCATGCGCGCCAGCTCGGCCAGGGCGTAGGTGGCCGCCAGCTTCATCTCGTCGTTGATGGCCGTGGCGCCCGCGTCCAGCGCCCCGCGGAAGATGAACGGGAAGCCGAGAACGTTGTTGACCTGGTTCGGGTAGTCGCTGCGCCCGGTGGCCATGATGATGTCGTCGCGCGTCGCCTTGGCCACGTCGTAGGGGATTTCCGGGTCCGGATTGGCCAGCGCGAACACGATGGGCCGTTCGGCCATGGAAAGCAGCATCTCCGGCGTGACGCAATTGGCCACTGACAATCCCACGAAAACGTCGGCGCCTTTCATGGCGTCGGCAAGCGTCCGCGCCTCCGTTTTCCGCGCGAATTTCGCCTTGTACTTGTTCATTCCTTCGGTGCGGCCTTCGTAAATGACGCCCTTGGTGTCGCACATCAGGATGTTTTCGAGCTTCGCGCCCAGGCGGATGTAATGATTGGCGCAGGAAATCGCGCTGGCGCCGGCGCCGGAAAAGACGATTTTCACGTCCTCGATTTTCTTGCCCGCCAGATGCAGGGCGTTGATGAGCGCCGCGCCGGAAATGATGGCGGTGCCGTGCTGGTCGTCGTGGAAAACGGGGATCTTCAGCGTCTTTTTCAGCTCTTCCTCGATTTCGAAACACTCGGGCGCCTTGATGTCTTCGAGGTTGATCCCGCCGAACGTGGGCTCGAGGATCTGGCAGACCCGGATGACTTCCTTCGGGTCCTCCGTGGCCAGCTCGATGTCGAAGACGTCGATGTCGGCGAAGCGCTTGAACAGCACGCCTTTGCCTTCCATGACGGGCTTGCCCGCGAGCGGCCCGATGTTGCCCAGCCCGAGCACGGCCGTCCCGTTGGAGATCACCGCGACGAGGTTGCCCTTGGCCGTGTATTTGTACGCGAGGGAGGGGTCGCGGTGGATTTCCAGGCAGGGGACGGCCACGCCGGGCGTATAGGCGAGGCTGAGATCCCGCTGCGTGCGGCAGGGCTTGGTGGGAACGACGCTGACCTTGCCCGGGGTCGGGGATGAATGATATTCGAGTGCTTCCTGGTCCCGGATCGACATGGCCGGTCTCCTTTCCTCTCCATTCTTACACCGGAATGCAACCGTGTCTCGGGAATTCCGCCTCCGATGATCCGCAGCCCGCAAGAGGGTATCCTGAGTTTGGAACCATGAGCACGCCGCCGGCGCCGCCTCAGGCTGAGCTGTTCGACCGCCCGTTCTCGTTTTTCCCGCCCATCCACGGGGTGGAGCACAACGAGTGGAGGCTGAAGGAAGCCACCTGGAGCGAGATGGTGGTCCGCAACACGGCCCAGGACATCGAGGTGGCCATTCCGCGCCGCTATTTCGGCGAGGTCTCCGAGACGGACAAGCCGGTGATGATCGTCGGGCTGAAACAGGAGCTGGAATACCGCATGGGCACGGTGTGGCCGGTGCGCAAGCCGGTGCTGGAGATGCCCGCGCCGGTGCTGTCGCCGCCCGCCTCCCCGGCCGCTGAAAAGCCCGCCGGCGAGCTGCGGGGCATCGCCGCCGTGCTCGGCATCAGCCGCGAGAGGACGGACACGCGCATCGCCCGGCTCATCCTGTCCACGTTCCTCGGCCTGGGCGCGCTGCTGCTGGTCGTATGGGCGGTGATCCGCTTCACGCCGCAGACCCGCCCGTCGTTCGTCGCCCGGGACCAGAGCTACCTGGAGCTCACGCGCGACGACGACTACTTCGCCGTCGTCCGCAAGCTCGGCCCGCCGGCCGAAGACCGCTGGCGGCCGAATTCCGGCGAGCTGCAATACCGGGCGCTGTATTACCCGGACCGCGGCTACGCGGTCATCCTGATGGGACCGAAAAAAGAGGAAGCCCGCTACATCGGCGCCATGGGCCTCGGCCCCGACGGCAAGGGCTGGACGCCGCTGCATTCCATCGAATACGCGCGCGGCGCCGGCACCATGGGCATCCTGCGGACCCTGCCGAAATTCTGACCCCGCCCGGGCCTCTCCGCCGCGGCCCGTTTTCTGTCATATTGTCTCCGAGAGGTGCACATGCCGCAGATCAAAGGACCCGCTATCTTTCTTGCCCAGTTCATGGGCGACGAGCCGCCGTTCAATTCGCTGCCGAACATCACCGCCTGGGCCAAGGGCCTCGGCTACAAGGGCGTGCAGCTGCCCTCGTGGGACAGCCGCATCATCGACGTCCGCATGGCCGCCGAGTCGAAGGCCTACTGCGACGACCTCCGGGCGCAAACCAACGGCCTGGAGATCACCGAGCTGGCTTCCCACCTTCAGGGGCAGCTCGTGGCCGTGCATCCGGCCTACGACGAGCTGTTCGACGCCTTCGCCGCCCCGGAGGTTCGCGGCAACCCGCAGGCGCGCACCGAGTGGGCGGTCGAGCAGATGAAGCTGGTCATCCGCGCCTCGCGCAACCTGGGCCTGTCGGTGACGCCGTCGTTTTCCGGCGCCCTTCTGTGGCCCTTTGTCTATCCCTGGCCGCAGCGCCCGGCCGGCCTTGTCGAGGAGGGGTTCCGCGAACTGGCGCGGCGCTGGAAGCCGATCTTCGACGTCGCGGAAGAGCACGGGGTGGACATCGCCTACGAGCTGCATCCCGGCGAGGATCTCCACGACGGCTACACGTTCGACATGTTCCTCGAGGCCATGAACGGGCACCCGCGGGTGGCCATCAACTACGACCCCTCGCACTTCGTGCTCCAGTGCCTCGACTACATCGGCTTCATCGACGAGTACGGCGCGCGCATCAAGGCCTTCCATGTGAAGGACGCCGAGTTCCGCCCCTCGGCCAGGGCGGGCGTCTACGGCGGCTACGCGGCGTGGCAGAAGCGGCCGGGCCGGTTCCGCTCGCTCGGCGACGGGCAGGTGGACTTCAAGCAGGTGTTCACGCGCCTCACCGCCGTCGGCTACAGCGGCTGGGCGGTGCTCGAGTGGGAGTGCTGCTACAAGGACGCCTCGCAGGGCGCGGCCGAAGGGGCGCCGTTCATCGCCTCCATGCTGATCGAGGTCCCGAAGAAGGCGTTCGACGATTTCGCCGGCGCGGCCACCGACACGGAGCGCAACCGGCGGATCCTCGGCATCCGGTAACGTTCGCACAGCGCCGGGCCGGCCCGCGCGGCCGGCCCGCTTTTGTTTGAAACAAATGCCGCTGCTTTTGATCTTCCTGCTGTTCGGCGTGATCCCGCCGCCCGCCGGCCCCCAGGTGGTTCCGCTTTACCCCGGCGCGGCCCCGGGCAGCGAGCCGCGGGACCAGGCCGAGACCTCCTCCATGGGGCCGCAGGACGGCATCCTGCGCATCGCCAACGTCACGCGGCCCACCGTGAGCGTGTTCCTGCCGCCGAAGGACCGCGCCACGGGTGCGGGCGTCGTCATCGTGCCGGGCGGCGGCTTCCGCATTCTTGCCTTCAACCACGAGGGCACCGAGGTGGCCGAGTGGCTGAATTCGCTCGGCGTGGCGGCGTTCCTGCTCAAGTACCGGGTGATGCGCACCGACGACTTGCAGGGCGCCTCCCGGGAAGTGCAGGAAGCGCGCCGGAAGGAAGCGATGGCCCTCGGCGTCGCCGACGCGCTCGAAGCGATGCGCACCGTGCGGCGCCGCGCCCCGGAGTGGGGGGTGGACCCTTCGCGCATCGGCATCCTCGGCTTCTCCGCCGGCGGCTATATCACCGCCAGCGTGGCGCTTACGGAAGACGAAAGCGCCCGCCCCGCCTTCGCTGTGCCGGTGTACGCGTTTTTCCCGGAAGACCGCCCTGCGCCTTCAGGCGCGCCGCCGCTGTTCCTCGTCCATGCCGCCGACGACCGCACCGTGCCCGCCGAGCACAGCCTGCGCCTGTTCCGCATGTGGCGCCAGGCGGGCCGTCCCGCCGAGCTGCACGTCTACGAGGCCGGGGGACACGGCTTCGGCATGCGCCGCAAGGGACTGCCCGTCGACGGCTGGACCGAGCGCCTGCGCGACTGGCTCGCGGCTCAGGGGATGCTCACCACGGCCCGGCGGTAGCTGACCAGCTCCGGCGCGCCGTCGTCGGTGACCTCGAGGATCACATGCACCGTGCCCGGCTTCGCGCCCGGCTCCCAGACAAGTTCCGTCTCCGGGCCTTCGGCCCTGGCGAGCCGCGCCTTGCCGCGCCATGTCCCCGCCTCAGGGTAGATCCACCAGCGGATGCGGATGCGGTTGCCGTCCGGGTCCGCCGAACCCGCGGCGGACAGGCGCACCGGTTGGCCCGCGCGGGCCTGAACATGGAGCACCGCTTTTGTTTTGTCGCCGTTCAGCACGGCCGCCGGGTTGTGGTTGGCCTTCGCGTACGGCTGCACGCACCAGTCCATGCGGGCGGCGAAGTCGTGCTGGAAGGCCCGGCGCCATCGCCAGATGGTGGCGGTGTTGGAGGTGTGCGTGCGCCCGTCGCGGGTGGTCACCGTATCGCGGGAATTGGTCCAGATGGGCCGCGTCTCGGCGTAGGACTGCCGCAGCTCGTAGCGGCCGCCCCAGCCGCCCCAGGACGGGTCCGCGTCGCTGCCCAGCCCGTTGCCGATCAGGTTCAGGAATGACGGCGTGTCGCCTTCCATGATGTAGGCCACGCGCGGGTAGCGCTCGCCCAGGGGGCCGTGATTGCGGATGATGTTCTCCTCGAGCCACGGGTTGTCGACCAGCTCGAAATCCTCCATCGGCCCGTTGCGGTAGAAGCGGTCGCCGGAGATTCCCGTCCAGGTGGCCAGATAATACTCCCGCGCGTCCACGCTCGACGGGCTGACGATGTAGAACAGATCCGGGAACGTGATCCGCAGCCAGCGGCCGGCGTCGTCCTGGTCGGAAATCGTATACACCCGCAACTTCGAGACGACCTGCCGCAGCTCGTCGGGCGAACGCGTGTACTTGACGTCCCACAGCGCCTGCGCGAGCGTGTTGGCCCCGCCCCACACGGCCACCCATAGCGGCCGCGCGTCGGGCCGGAGCGCCGCCTCGATGATCCATTGCGAGCCTTCCGAGGATTTGCCGAAACCCACGCCGCGCATGCCCGGCTCGGGGTTGCCGCTCTTGACGAGTTCGAGCAGGCGCGCGGCGGGAGGGAAGCCCGGCGCGTGCAGCAGCAGGTTGGGCTGCACCTTGCCGTAGGCTTCGATGGTGGCCCGGATGATGTCGGGGCGGATCCTGTCCCGCAGATGGATGGATGTTGTGGCGATGAGCCCCTCGATGTCGTACTCGTTGGAATACACGAGCAGACGCACCAGCGATTGTTCATCGTCGGGCTCGTTGGAGATATCGGTCAACACGATGAGTCGCGGCTTCTGCGCCGCGGCGGGGAGGAAAAGCGAAAACAGAATGAGCAGACCGGACAGCCGCATGGACAAAGGCTATCGAATTCCGGCATCCGCCACCGCGGCGGCTTGCGGATGCCCGGACCGCGCTTCGGGCCCGCTCTCCGGCGTGCGGCGCTGCCTTCGGCCATTCATCCCGGCATGGTCATTCGCCCTGTTCCGTCTTCCGCTCCTCGAGCCGCCGCAATGCCTCGCGCAGCGAGTCGAGCGTCTCGAGCATCGCCTCCACGCGCCTCACGCACTCCGGGCAAACGAGCAGATGCTCCTCGATCGGCGCCAGCTGTTCATTGGTGGCGCGGCCGAGGCAGTACAGCTCCAGCTCTTCTTCCGGGATGTGTGCCATCACTTGCATCGCCTGCCCCTCATATCGGCACGCCAGGAACGGAAGTTGGAGAATCTCGCGCCGCGCCGCTATACTGTCATGCACTGCTGTTCGAACGGGGAGGTCCGGAAGGGTGAGCCGGCAGGAACAGGGCGGCGCCGCGCCGCCGGAGTCCGTTGCATCCGATGCGCCCCGCTGGAGTGTGCCCGTCCTGGTGGCGCTGGCCGCCGCGCTTGTCTACTGGCCGTATCTCTCCCTGCCGCCTCTCGTCGACGACTACGGCCATGCGCGGCTCGCCCAGCTCTACGGGCCGCCGGAGGGCTGGAAGCAACTGTTCGCCGACCCTTTGTACCGCTGCCGCGCCACCTCGCTGTGGCTGACCGCGGCGCTGCTGGGCGTTTTCGGCTTTTCCCCCCTTGTGTTTCACCTGGCCAGCCTGCTGCTGCACATCCTGAACGCCTGGCTTGTCTATGCGCTGGGGGCTTGCCGCCGGATCGGCTGGGGCGCTGCCGCCGCCGCGGCCTTTGTCTTTGCGGTGAATGAACGTCCGCACGAGGCCGTCATCTGGTTTGCTTCGGTCCACGAGCTGCTCGTGTTCGCCTTCGCCATGGGCGCGCTGGTGGCCTGGGTGCGGTGGCTGGAAGGAGGCTCGCGCGTTTGGCTGGCCGTGGTGGCCGCGGGGTGGCTGCTGGCGCTGCTGTCGAAGGAATCGGGCGTGGTGCTGACGTTTCTGCTGCCGGCCGCCGCGCTCCTGTACCCGTGCCGGCGGCGCGCGGCCGCCCTGACATTTCTGATCGGGATTGTTTCCACTGGCGTCTACTTCTGGCTCGCCTGGTCAGGGCAGGCCCAGCACCAGCACTTCCACGACGGCACCTTCCGCTTCGGCCTGCACTTCGTTCGGACGATGGCGAACAGCGCGGCGCGGGGGCTGTGGCCGTGGGGCGCGCTGGCGCTCGCCGCGCTTTGGCTGGAACGCCGCAGGGCGCCATGGCCGGTGGCCGGCTTCGCGGGCGTCTGGTTCCTTGCCGCGCTGCTGCCCTATGCTTTCCTCACCTATATGCCGCGCATTCCGAGCCGGCATCACTACCTGGCCTCGGCCGGCTTCGCCCTTCTGGCCGCGATCGCCGCGCTGCTGGCGCTCGGGCGCGCGCAGCGGAGAAAGCTGGCCGCCGGCGCGCTGGCGGCCGTGTTTCTCCTGCACAACGGCGCCTACCTCTGGACCTGGAAGCGGGCGCAATTTGCCGGACGGGCGGAGGTCACCGAGCGCCTGCTCCGCATGGTGGCGGAGCGGCCGGCCGAGCCGGTGCTGTTGCGATGCCCGCTTCTGAACGCGTACGAGGCCCGCATGGCGGTCTGGTTCCGCCTTGGGCTGGACATCTCCCTCATCCAGGAACAGGAGCGGCCGGGCGCGCCCATGCGTGTTTATGAGTGCCCGCAGCGGTGAGCGGCTGCGCGGGCGAACTCAGCGGGCGGCCGTTTCGCGCAGGCGCCGCCACAGCATGTGCATCGCGTTCTGAACGGCGAAGCGGCGCACGCGCTCGCGTCCGGTGGGAAAGCGGTACAGCCGGGCGGCGGCGCTGTCCGGCGTCGCCAGTCCGATCCACACGGTTCCCGGCTCCACGCCCGGGGTGGCAGGCTCGGGGCCTGCCTCGCCGGTGACCGACAGCGCGTATGTGGCGCCGGTGCGGTCCCGCGCCGATTCGGCCATGGCCACGGCCATGGCCTCGCTCACCACGCCGTGCTGCTCGGCCAGCGCCGGGTCGAGGCCCAGCAGCCGTGTCTTCATCGCCGTGCCGTAGACGACGAAGCCCCCGGCGAACCATGCCGAAGAGCCGGGCACTTCGGTGATGCGCGCCGCCAGCAGGCCGGCGGTGCAGCTCTCGGCCACGGCCAGCGTCTCGCCGCGCGCCTTCAGTTCGCGGCCAAGCACGGCCTCGAGCGGCGAGCCGTCGGTGGAATACACGCGGTCGCCCAGCGCGGCCAGAATCTTCGCGCCCAGCTCTTCCACCAGCGATTCGGCGGCCTCCTCGCTGTCGGCGCGCGCCCGCAGGTGGATCTGCACGTCGCCTTCGGCGGCGAGGATCGTGGTCACCGGGTTCGCGTAAGGCTTGTAGACGGGCGCGATCAGATTGTCGAGATCCGACTCGCCCATGCCGGCCACGCGGAAAAACCGCGTGCGGATGCAGGCGCGCGGCAGCCTCTCGCGCAGCAGCGGCAGGCAGTGGTTCAGGAACATCGGCTCGAGCTCGCGCGGCGGGCCGGGCAGCAGCACCACGATGCCCGAGGGCAGGTCGATCCATTGCCCCGGCGCGGTGCCGTGCGGGTTGTCGAGCGCGACCGCCCCCTCCACGAGAAACGCCTGCTTGCGGTTGTTCGGCGCCATTTGCCGGCCGAGCCGCCGGAAGCGCGCCTCGATCGTGGCCAGGATCTCTTCGGAGAGCAGCAGCCGGCGGCGCAGCGCCTGCGCCACGGCCTCGCGGGTGACGTCATCCTCGGTGGGCCCCAGCCCGCCGGTGAGCAACAGCAGCGGCACGCGGTCCAGCGCGGAAGAGACCGCCTGCGCCAGCAGGTTGCGGTCGTCGCCCACCACGGTCTTGCGGATCACCTCGACGCCCAGGCTGTTCAGTTGCGCGGTCAGCCACAGCGAATTGGTGTCGATGCGCGCGGGCGTGAGCAGCTCGCTGCCGACGGCGATGATTTCGGCGTTCATGGCTCAGAAAGGCCACCAGGGCTCGACCCCGACCGGTGCGCGGTAGAGCGCTCCGGTGGTGGTGATGTACATGTCTCCGTTCCGGGCGAAGGCGAGGCCCACGATGTTGGGCCCGGAGAGGAATTGCGAGATTTCCGCCTGCGGCGTCAGCCGCAGAATGCCCTTGCGCCCGCGCCAGGAGGCGGCGACGTAGAGATTGCCGTCCGAGTCGAAGGCGATGCCCTGCGGCCGGCCCAGCCCGCGGAAAAACGTCTCCACCTCGCCGGTGGGCGCGATGCGGTAAATGCAGTCGTAGCTCGATGTGGTCGGCCCGGTGACGTAAAGGTAGTTGTCCGGGCCGAAGGCCAGATGGTAGGCCGCCACAGACGGCTCCAGCGTGGCGAATACGTAAATCTGGCGGTTCGGGCTGATCTTGAAGATCGTGCCGGAGCGGTCGCCGACGAACAGGTTGCCCTCGGCGTCGAAGGCGATGCCGGTGGCCACTCCCATGCCCTCGACATAAACGGTCATGATGGCCGCTTCCGAGACCTGGTACACGATGCCGTCGAAGCGCGAGGAGACATGGAGCACGCCCTCGGGGTCGAAGGCCAGCCCGGTGGCGTTGGTCAGATCGGACAGAAACGGGGTCATCTCGCCGCGGGGATCGATCTTGTAGACGCTGACCGGCGTCTTCTGTCCGCGGGAGCCGCTGAACGTGGTGTACACATTGCCTTCGCTGTCGATGGCGGGGTTGGCGACCGGGTGCAGGTTGTCGGCGACCAGCGTGGCCACGACGACTTCGGCCGCCTCGCTTTGCACCGCGCCGTTGCGCACCAGCACTTCGCCGTGGACGGCTTCGGCCGGCACCCGGGCCACGATGTAATGGCTCGATGAAACCGTGAGGGGCGCGGCGCAGCCGCCGATGGTGACCATGGGCCTCGGGACAACAGGGAAATTCTTGCCGCGAATCTGGATCTCGCCTCCGGGCATGGCCGCCGGCGGCGTCACGGATTCGATCACGGGCCGTTGTGTGGAATTCCGCATAGAAGGCATTCCGGCTCCAGCTTCTCCTTACGATTGAACCATGTTTGCGGCGGCCGCACGGAGCAGCCACAGCGCCGCTGCCGCGTACGCCCCGGCGGCCACGTCGTCGGCCACGATGCCCCAGCCGCCGGGCAGCCGCTCGGCCTGACGCACCGGCCAGGGCTTGAAAATATCAAACAGCCGGAACAGGACGAACGCCGCGGCCGCCTGCGGCAAGGAAAACTCCGCCGCCCCGGCCAGCGCCACCCATTGTCCCAGGACTTCGTCGATGACCACCAGCCCCGGGTCCTCCACGCCTTTCTGGCGCGCAGCCTCGCCCGCCGCCCACACCGACGGCAGCAACAAGGCCGCGGCCAGGACCGGGTAGAACCCCATGGGCGGCGCGAAGCCCGCGTGCAACGCCCAGGCTGCGGCCAGCGCGCCCAGCGATCCGGCTGTTCCCGGCGCCGCCGGCGACAGGCCGCAGCCGAACCAGGTGGCCCAGACAAGCGCGGCCTTACTCTTCATCCGGTTCCTCGCCCTCGTCCGCGGCTGGCGTCACGGGTTCGGCCGGAATGCGGTATTCTTCGTTGGCCCAGCGGCCGAGGTCGATCAGGCGGCAGCGTTCGCTGCAAAAGGGCATGTCCGGCGCGTCCAGCGGAACCTCTTTTTTACAAACGGGGCACTTCAGCGTTTTCATGTGTGCAGACGCGGGCGTCCCGGCGCGCCGTGCAGAATGCGGAACGGGCTTGGGGCAGGCTCCGGGTCTGCGGGCGGCGGGTCGTCAACCAGGTCCCCTGTCAGATCATAATCGTGGGCCCGGGTGATGCGCATCCGGCGGAATTCTCCGGCCCGCGGCGCGCGCGGGCCGGGGTCGGCGATATAGCAGACGCCGTCGATCTCCGGCGCCTGGGACGCCATTCGGGCCTGCCACAGCAGGTCGCTCTCCGGCGAAGGGCCTTCGACGAGCACCTCGCACTCGCGCCCCACCAGCGCGCGGTTCAGCCTGCGCGAGATGCGGCGTTGCAACGCCATCAGCCGCCGCTTGCGGTTGTAGATGGTGCGGCGGTCCACCTTGCCGTCAAGATGCCAGCTCGCGCTGGTCTCCTCGTCGGAGTAGCCGAACACGCCCAGCCGGTCGAATTGCGCCGCTTCCACGAACCGGCACAGCTCTTCGAAATCCTGTTCCGTCTCGCCCGGAAAGCCGACGATCATCGACGTGCGGATGGCCACGCCGGGCACGGCGCGGCGGATGCGTTCGATCAGGCGAAGGAAGATCTCGCCCGAGGCGCCGCGCCTCATCCGCTTCAGGATCCGCGCCGAGGCGTGTTGCAGCGGCATGTCGATGTATTTCACCAGCGAGTCGTGCGAGGCCAGCACGTCGAGCAGGCGGGGGCTGATGCGGTTCGGGTAGCAATACAGGAAGCGAATCCACTTGCGGTGCGGCGTCTCCAGCCGCGCCAGCTGCCCGAGCAGCTGCGCCAGCCCGTCCCGGATGCCCAGATCGTCGCCGTAGGCGGTCGTGTCCTGCCCGATCAGGTTGATCTCCCGCACGCCTTGCGCAAACAGCGCGCGCGCTTCGGCCAGCACGGACTCCGGGCTGCGGCTGCGGAACCGGCCGCGGAATTGCGGGATCACGCAAAACGAGCACGGGTGGTCGCAGCCCTCGTTGATCTTGATGTAGGCGTAGTGTCGTGGCGTGGCCAGCAGCCGCGGCGTCAGGTGGTGGTAGAGGTACGGTTCCGCGGGCCCGCCCGCCGGCGCGCCGCCTTCGCAGGCCTCGGCGATGCGTTCAATCTCGTTGGTGCCGAGCACGGCGTCGACTTCCGGGATCGAGCCGCGGATCTCGTCCCGGAACCGCTCCACCAGGCAGCCGGCGACGATCAGCCGCCGCGCGCGCCCTTCCTGCTTGAAGCGCGCCATCTCGAGGATCGTGTCCACAGACTCCTGCTTGGCGGGGTCGATGAAAGCGCACGTGTTGACGACGATCGCGTCGGCCTGTTCCGGGTCGGCCGTGATGGTGTGCCCGCGCGCGGCGAGCGTTCCCATCATGACTTCCGTGTCGACGAGGTTTTTCGGGCAGCCCAGACTGACGAAACCGATTTTCAAGGCGTATTTCCGGGAAAAATACAGGCTTTTTTTCAGCGTAGCACGGACCCGGGCGGCTACAGGTCCTCGGGAAACACGGCGTAGCCCTGCGGCGGCGGGAACAGCTCCTTGAGCAGCTGTAGCCGCTTGCGCAGGTAATTGGAGGGGATCTGCCGGGGGCCGGGCTCCACGTCGATGTCGCAGCAGATGCCGTGCAGGTACAGCGTCAGCGTGTCGATGAAGCTCTGCCGCACGTACTGCCGGAGCCGGTCGGTGGGCCGCTTGAAGTTGCGGTCGCGCCGCGTCAGTTCGTTCTTCAGCCGCCAGCTCGCGTCGTCCACCTCGCCGTGGACGCCGGCTTTCAGCTCGGCTTCGAGCAGCGCTACATAGTCTTTCGGGATGCCGCCGGGCAGCAGGTCCGCCGCCAGCTCGGCGATGGCGCGGTAGAAGCGGTAGTGGTGGTCGGCGACCTCCGCGCCCTTCACCGCGAAGGCCAGCACGGCGCCGTCGCGCCCGAGCACGGTGCTCGACGGCACGCTCTCGTCCGACTCGGGCGGCTCGGTGGCGATGAAGGTGTCGCCGCTCTCGCGCTTGTGGCGCGCGCGGCTCCGGCACAGATAAGGCACGAGGAAGATGCGGATCTCGGGCAACAGCGCCGCCAGGGCCGGAGGCAGCGCGGCGACGGGCTCCTCCAGCAGCTCCCGCCGGTCGTCCTCGCTGAGAGGCACCGCGGCGGCGAAGTAGCAGATTCGGTTGCCGAGCGGCACCATTTCGCTGCGGAAATGGTCGGCAAACTGAAGCAGCTGGAGGCGCGAAGGAAGGCTGGGAGACGACATCTGTCCCTGCAACTCCAGAATAGCAGAGGGGTGGAATTGCCGTTCCTTCGCCGGCCGCGCGGGCCATGGCACACTGGTTTTGGCCGTGGAGATCCTTGTTTCCGCCGGAGAGCCCTCGGGCGACCGCTACGCCGCAGGCATCGTGCGCGCGCTGGCGCGCCGGGTGGAAGGCGCGGTCTTTTTCGGCTGCACCGGCGCCGAGATGCGCGCAGCCGGCGTGCGTACCGTGGCCGACTCGTCCCGGCTTGCCGTGGTGGGCCTCGTTGAAGTGGTCCGCCACATTCCCGCTATTTACGGCGAGTTCCGCCGGCTGCTGGAGGCGGCGCGCGCCCGGCGGCCCGCCCTGGCCCTGCTGGTCGACAGCCCCGGCTTTCATCTGCGGCTGGCGGCAGGTCTCCGCCGGATGGGCGTGCCCGTCTTCCATTTCGTGGCCCCGCAGGCCTGGGCCTGGCGCGAGGGGCGCGTCCGGCAATTGCGGCGAAACGTGACCGAGCTGCACTGCATCTTCCCGTTTGAGGAGGATTTTTTCCGCGCGCGCGGCGTTAACGCCTTTTATGTCGGCCACCCGGCGGCACGGCTGGTGCGGCCCGCGCTCGCCCGCGGGGAGTTCCTCTCGAAACACCGCATCCCGGCGGACCGGCCGCTGGTGGCGCTGTGTCCCGGCAGCCGCCGCGGAGAGATCGCGCGCCATCTGCCGGTGCTGCACGGCGCGGTGGAGCGGATCCTCGCCGAGCGGGCCTGCACGTTCCTGCTGGCTGCGCCTGCGGGGAGCCGGAAGCGCTTCGGCGCGGATTTCTTTGAAGTCCTGTGCGGCGGCGGGAGAGTCCGATATTGTGAGGGAGAAACCTGGGACGCCATGGCGCACGCCGATTTGACACTGGCCGCCAGCGGTACGGTGACCACCGAAGCGGCGATGCTCGAATCGCCCATGGTCATCTTTTACCGCGTGAATCCCGTCACTTATTTTCTGGGACGCCCGCTGGTGCGCACGCCGTATTTTTCCATCGTGAACCTGGTTGCCGGCGAGCGGCTGGCGCCGGAGCTGATCCAGAACGAGATGACCCCGGAGCGGCTGGCCGCCGAAGCGCTGCGCCTGCTCGCGGACGAAGCCGCGAGGCAGCGGATGCGCGCCGGCCTGCGGCGGGTGCGCGAGGCGCTCACGCCCCGCGAAGATCCCTTTGAGATATCGGCCGCCCGCATGGCGGCCTTCCTGCGAAACGAGGTTCGTTCATGACACGCGCCCTGTTGGCAACATCGACGCTCGCCGCCCTGTTCTGGCTTGCCGCGCCCGCGCCGGCGCAGCAGCGGCGCGCCGCCATTGATGTGGAAAGCTACCGCATCGAGCTCCTCCTGGAGCCTGCAAAGCAGGCCCTCAGCGAGAAGGCGCAGGTCACCTTTTCTCCCGCCGAAGAGCGCGTCCAGCGCGTCGCCTTCGAACTGCACGCCGCCCTGAATGTGGTCGCTGCAACGGCCGGGGACGGGCAGGCGCTGCAAACCACCCGGCGCGCGAGCGAGCACGCCCTGGAGCTGTTCTTTCCGCAGCCGCTTGAGCGCGGCAAGCCCGTCACGGTGACCTTCCAGATCAGCGGGCGCCTGGCCGGCGACGAGGAGTCGCCCGTCTATGGCATCACCTTCGCGGCCGTTCGGGACGACCACGCCTTCCTGCTGTACCCGGCGCGGTGGTTTCCGGTGAGCGGCTACACGACGGACCGCTACCAGATGGAGCTGACCGTGCGCGCGCCTTCGGGTTACCGCGTCATTTCGAGCGGCATCGCCATGCCGGCGGCCGACGGGCAGGCGGTCACCTTCCGGTCCACCACGCCGGGCTTTTATGGAAGCCTGGCCCTGGCGCAGGGAGCGCCGCGGCGCGTCGAGGCTGAAGGCACGGTGTCCGAGATCTGGTTCCGCGGCGAGCATCAGGCCAACGCCCAGGCCTGGGGCGAGGAGACCGGACGCGTCATGGCCTGGCTGACCAGCGTTTTCGGCGTGCCTCCCTACCGCAATCTCGCGCTCGTGGAGACGGGCGAGGGCGCCCCGAACGGCTACGCCGCGCCGGGCATCCTTTTCGTCTCGCCCGCGGCGGCCGGCGGCAAGCCGAACGTGCGGCTGCTCGCCAACCAGATCGCGCGGCAGTGGTACGGCGTGCTGTTTTCGCCGGCCCACCGCAACCATATCTGGATCACCAACGGAATGGCCCGCTACGCCGAGATTCTTTATCTCGAGCACCTCAACGGGGCGCAGGCGGTGGAGCCGGAAATCCGCGACCTTTACATCGACGCGCTCACCGTCACCGACGCTCCCGTGCGGCAGGCGGCGCGCTTCGAGGACTACAGCCCGGAATTCTTCGCCGTCACCGGCAGCAAGGGCGCCGCCGTGTATCACATGCTGCGCTGGGTGATCGGCGAGGAGGCGTTCGCGAAGTTGCTCAAGGCGGCCTCGGACCAGTTCGCCAACCGCTCGATCACCACGGATGACGTGCGCAAACTGGCCGAAACGGTGAGCGGCGAAAACCTCCAGGGGTTCTTCATCCAGTGGCTCGAGTCCACCGACGCGCCCGAATTCCGTCTGAAGTACACGATTTACCGGACGCAAAAAGGCTTCCGCGTGATGGGCACGATCCAGCAGGACCTGGACACGTTCCGCATGCCCGTCGAGCTGCGCATCGAGACCGAAGGAAACCCCGAATACCAGAGGGTGACGGTCGTCGGGCCGTCCACCGATTTCAGCGTCGACACGTTCGGCAAGCCGCGGAAAGTCATCATCGACCCCAACGGGCGCGTGCTCCGTTTGAGCCGCGAGATGAGGGTCGCCGTGGCCATCCGGCGCGGGGAGCAGTTCGCCGAAATCGGCGAGTACAACGACGCGCTGAAGGAATACCAGAAGGCGCTGGAGGTCAACCCGATCAGCTCGCTGGCGCACTACCGGGTCGGCGAGGTCTTTTTCCTGATGGGCAACTACCAGAGCGCGGCCAACAGCTTCCGCGAGGCGCTGAACGGAGACCAGGAGCCCTCCTGGACCGTGGTCTGGAGCCACATCAATCTCGGCAAGATTTTCGACATCACCCAGCAGCGCGAGCGCGCGCGCAACGAGTATCAGCAGGCGCTGCGAACCAAGGACAACACGCAGGGCGCGCTCGAAGAGGCTGCCAGGTATCTTCAGCAGCCGTACCAGCGGAAGGAAAACTAGGGCCGGCGGCGCGCGGCCGCCACGGTGGTGTACGGGGCGCGCATCCGGTGTGCGGCCTGTCGCGCATCGTGCAGCCGGAACCGGTCCGCAATTGCCGTGAGCAAGCAGCGGGCGCGGCGCGGGCGGCTTCGTTTCGGGAAGGGCAGGGAAGAGCAACACGCGCAGGCGCGCATGCTGACAGGGCGCCGCGGGTCTCGCCCAAACGGCGACAGCGCGGCGCGCTTCGCTCTTTCACAGCCTCCGCGGCCGGCGGGGCGGCGCGAGGCGCGGCGGACTGACGACATCGGCGCCGCGCCATGCCGGCGCTGTTGGAGCAAGTCAGCGGGCGCTCGAGCGCAGCATCCAGGCCGCCTTGTCGTGCAACTGCACGGCGCGGGTGAGCAGATCCACGGTGCCGGGGTCGCCGGCCTGTTCGAACTCCGGAATCGCCTGCTCGCGAATCTGCCGGCTCAGCTCCTCGTGAGCCGCGGCCAGCTCAGCGAGCATCGCCCGGGCGTCGAGGTTGCCGTCGAAGCGCGCCTCGATTGCGGTCTCCGCGCGCTCGCCTCGGGCGCGGATCCGCTCGGCCATTTCGTCGATCAGGCTTTGCAGGGCCCCGTATTGCTCGCCGAACAACGCGTGCAATGCAGCAAACCAGGGCCCTTCGACGTTCCAGTGGCAATTCCAGGTGTTCAGGTACAGGTTCAATTCGCCGTTGAGGATGGTGTTCAGCGTCTTCATGGCACTTTGTTGGACGCGCGCGGCGGGCGGCGGCTCATAGCGCGCGCCTATTTCACAAATTGTCCACAGGGCAAGTTTCTGAACCGGCGCAGGGGTGCATTTTCGTCTTGCGCGGGCGCGGGCGGGCTGCGCTACCCTATTCTCGATCCCTTCTCCAATGCCGACCACGGTCAAAGCCGACGCCGAGTTCGAGCGCGGGCTGCCGTCCAACGTCTACGCCGAGCGGATGGTGCTCGGCACGATTCTGCTGAACCCGAACGCGTTCGTCACGGCCGCCGCCACGCTGACGCCGGAGGACTTCTCGCTGGAAAAGCACCGCATTCTTTTCCGGCGGATGATGGACCTGCACAGCCGCGACGAGCGCATCGACCGCGTCACGCTGGCCAACGAGCTCATCCGGCACGGCGAGCTGGAGGCCGTCGACGGGCTGAGCTACATCGCTTCGCTCGACGAGGGGCTGCCGGAGATCTTCCACCTCGAGAGCTACGTCAACATCGTCCGCGACAAGAGCCTGCTGCGGCGCATGATCTACGCCGCGCAGGAGACCATCAACCGCTGCATGCTGGCCGAGGAGGACCCGGTGCAGATCCTCTCGGCTGCCGAGGAGAGCTTCCTGTCTCTCGGCGAGGCGCAGGCGAAAAACACGCTGGCCAGCGCCCGCGAGGTGTTCGAATCGGCCGAGGGCGGCATCAACAGCTTTCTCGACCCGGCGCGGCGCGTCCGCGGCGTCTCCACCGGCTTTTACCGGTTCGATGAAATGACGGGCGGCTTCCGGCCCGGCGAGCTGATCATCCTCGCGGCGCGGCCGGCGATGGGCAAGACGGCCCTGGCGCTCAACATCGCGCTGCATGTGGCCACGAGGCCCGAATCGCCGATGGCGGTGGCGATCTTTTCGCTGGAAATGTCGAAAGAATCGCTGCTGACGCGCCTGATCTGCTCGCGCGCCCGGGTCGACCAGCACCGCTTCCGCACCGGCTTCCTCGGCAAGGAGGACCGGGCGAAGCTGAACGACGCCGCCACGGAGCTGTACGAGGCCCCCATCTACATCGACGACAGCTCGGCCACCTCGCTGATGGACATCAACGCCAAGATCCGCAAGCTGAAGCATTCCATCAACGTGCCGCTCGGCCTGGTGGTGGTCGACTACCTCCAGCTGATGCCCGCGCCCTCGCTCGGGCGCAACTCCAACCGCGTGCAGGAGGTGGGCGCGCTGAGCCGCGGGCTGAAGCTGCTTTCCAAGGACCTCCACGTCCCGTTCCTCGTGCTCAGCCAGCTCAGCCGCGCGCCCGAGCAGCGCCTCGGCGACCACCGCCCGCAACTGGCCGACCTGCGCGAATCCGGCTCCATCGAGCAGGACGCCGACATGGTGGCCTTCATCTTCCGCCCCGAGATCTACCACAAGGACCGCGAAGACCTGCGCGGCAAGGCCGAGCTGATCATCGCCAAGCAGCGCAACGGCCCCACGGGCATCGTCAACCTCGTCTTCTTCCACCAGTACACGCGCTTCGAGAACCCGCTGGAGGATCTGCCGGAGCCGGCCGGGGCCTGACGCGCTTCAACCCCACTCCTGCTCGAGCACCCGCGCCCCGCAGGCTTCGGCCGTCCGCGCATGGCGCCAGGCAAACATTTTCCTCAGCTGTTGTTTTACGAGCGGCGCTGCCAGCAGGTCGCCGAGCGGCGCCAGGGGCAGCGAGAATTCCACGTCGTCAGCCAGGCGGCAGCGGTCTCCGGCTACAGGCTCGAACCCGTGGCGGTGGCGCCAGAAGCGGAACGGGCCGCGTTGCTGCACGTCGCAGAAGAACTCGTTCTCCCGGTACCCGGTGTGCAGGGCCACCCAGCGTAGCCGGAACGGGCCGAGCCGCAGCTCGATTTCGACCTCCGAGCCCGGCTCGAGTCCGCCGCTGCGGCGCACCACGCGCGCCGGCGGCCGCGGGGGCAGCAGCCTCTCGAGCGCATCGGGGCTCTTGTGGAAGGCGAAGACCCGCTCGACGGGCGCGTCCAGCAGGGATGCGAAGTGAAAACGCGGCATCGTAAGCTGAAGGCGGGGAGGCCGCCCTCCCTCATCAGGATGAATCCCGCAGCACGACGGATCAAACAATTGCCGCGCCGCGGCCGGAGGCGCCCGTGACGGCAAGCCCCGGCGCGCCGCCGCTTCGCGGCCAGGGCCTGCGCAAGGAGTACCTGACGCCGGCCGGATCGCTGACGGTGTTCACGGACGTCGACATCGAGGTGGCTCGCGGGGAGCGCGTGGCGCTGACGGGCGAAAGCGGCACGGGCAAGTCGACGCTGCTGCATCTGCTCGGCCTGCTCGACGCGCCGACCGCCGGCCGCGTGTACATCCACGGCGAGGAGGCCGCCTCGCTGCCGGAAGCCAGGCTGGCCGAGGTGCGCAACCGCGCCATCGGGTTCGTCTGGCAGATGAACACCCTGCTGCTGGAGTTCACGGCGCTGGAAAACGCCATGATGCCGCTGCTGATCCGCGGCGTGCGCAGGGCGGAGGCCGCCGGGAGGGCCATGGCGCTGCTGGCCGAAGTCGGCCTGGCGGCGCGCGCCGCTCACCTGGCCGGCGAGCTCTCCGGCGGCGAGCAGCAGAGGGTGGCGCTGGCTCGCGCGCTGGCCGGCGAGCCCTCCATCCTTCTGGCCGACGAGCCCACGGGCAACCTGGACGAGCGCACCGCGGACCAGATCATCGAGCTGATCGAGGAGCTTCACGAGCGGCGACAGCTGGCGACGCTGTATGTCACCCACAACCGCAACTTCGCCCGCCGCGCCCACCGCGTGTTGCGCCTGGAAGGCGGGCGCCTGCGCGAGGACTGAACCCGAAAACCGGCTTCAGGCATATTCCCGCTGCCGAATTCCCGCCGGATGCATCTTACAATCTAGGTAGGAGCTGCCGGCGCCAGGTTGTCTTCCCGTTCGCGCTCATCCGCCGGCAGAACCTGGGAAGCCCGGGCGCGCCAATGATTTGCTCCGGGTTTCCGGGAGAGGCTGAGACGACTATGTTTGAACGTTACACGGAAAAGGCGAGAAGGGTGATCTTCTTCGCCCGGTACGAGGCTTGCCAGTTTGGCAGCCCCTACATCGAAACCGAGCACCTGCTGCTCGGCCTGCTGAGGGAAGACAAGCTGCTGGCGAACCGCTTCCTGCGGTCCCAGGCCAACATCGAGTCGATCAAGAAGCAGATCGAGGCGCAGACGACGGCGCGCGAGAAGGTGCCGACCAGCGTCGACCTGCCGCTTTCCACCGAGTGCAAGCGCGTGCTGGCCTATGCGGCGGAAGAGGCCGAGCGTCTGGGGCACAAGCACATCGGCACCGAGCACCTGCTGCTCGGGCTGCTTCGCGAGGACAAGTGCTTCGCCGCCGAGCTGCTGCACGAGCGCGGGCTGCGGCTCAACCAGGTGCGCGAGGAGATCGCCCGGGCGACCGGCGAGAAGACGGCACCGGCGTCCCGGTCGTCGAAGGAATCGTCCCTGCTCAGCGAATTCAGCCGGGACTTGACGCAGGCCGCCGCCGACGGGCAGCTCGACCCGCTCATCGGCCGCGACTACGAGCTGGAGCGCGTCATCCAGATCCTGTGCCGCCGCACCAAGAACAACCCGGTGCTGATCGGCGAGCCGGGCGTCGGCAAGACGGCCATCGTCGAGGGGCTGGCCCAGCGCATCGTCGAAGGCGACGTGCCGAGCTTCCTCGCCGACAAGCGCATTCTCGCGCTCGACCTCAGCCTGATCGTCGCGGGCACCAAGTACCGCGGCCAGTTCGAGGAGCGGCTCAAGACAATCATGAAGGAGCTGATGGAGAGCCAGAACGCCATCATCTTCATCGACGAGCTGCACACGCTGGTCGGCGCCGGCTCGGCCGAGGGCTCGCTCGACGCGGCCAACATCCTCAAGCCGGCCCTGAGCCGCGGGGAAATCCAGTGCATCGGCGCGACCACGCCGGCCGAGTTCCGCAAGAGCATCGAGAAGGACCGCTCGCTCGAGCGCCGCTTCCAGGCGGTGAAGGTGCCGCCGCCGAGCGAGGAGGACGCCTGCAAGATCCTGTTCGGCATCAAGGAGCGGTACGAGAAATTCCACGCCGTGGCCTATACCGACGAAGCCATTCGCACGGCGGTTTACGCCTCCAGCCGCTTCATCCCGGACCGCTTCCTGCCGGACAAGGCGATCGACCTGATCGACGAGGCGGGCGCGCGCGTCAAGCTCAAGCAGACCACGCTGCCGCCCGAGGTGGCCGAGGTGCAGAAGCGCATCAAGTTCATCGTGCACCGCATGGAGACGGCCATCGCCAACCACGAGTTCGAGAAGGCGCGCTTCTACAGCGACGAGGAGCGGCGCGAGCGCGAAAACCTGCGGCAGCTGCGCGAGAAGTACAACCTCGATGACACGGCCACGGGAGTGGTAACCAAGGAAGACATCGAGGAAGTCGTGGCGCGCTGGACCGGCGTGCCGGTGACGGCGATCAAGGAAGAGGAAGCAGCCAAGCTGCTGCGGATCGAGCAGGAACTGCACAAGCGCGTGGTGAGCCAGGACAAGGCGATCAACGCGCTGGCGCGCGCCATCCGCCGCTCGCGCGCGGGCCTGAAGTCGCCCAAGCGCCCGGCCGGCTCGTTCCTGTTCCTCGGGCCTACGGGCGTCGGCAAGACCGAGGTGGCCAAGGCGCTGGCCGAGTTCCTGTTCGGCAGCGAGAAGGCCCTGATCCGCTTCGACATGAGCGAGTTCATGGAGAAGCACTCGGTGTCGAAGCTCATCGGCTCGCCCCCGGGCTATGTCGGCTACGAGGAGGGCGGCCAGCTGACCGAGCGCGTCAAGCGCAACCCGTATTCGGTGATCCTGCTCGACGAGATCGAAAAGGCTCACCCGGACGTCTACAACATCCTGCTCCAGGTCTTTGAAGACGGGCAGCTCACCGACGGGCTGGGCAACACGGTCGACTTCAAGAACACGATCATCATCATGACGTCGAACCTCGGCGCGCGCTTCCTTGACAAGCGCGGCCAGCTCGGCTTCCACATGCAGGAAACGGCGGCCATCCCGCAGAAGGTCGAGGAGATGGTGCAGAGCGAGGTGAAGCGCGCTTTCAACCCCGAGTTCCTGAACCGCCTCGACGAGATCATCCTGTTCACGTCGCTCACCGACGACGATCTGATCAAGATCATCGACCTGATGGTGGGGCAGCTGAACGCCAACCTCGCGGCCAAGGGCATCAAGGTGCGGCTGCACCCGGACGCCTCCAAGTACATCCTCGAAAAGACCTGCGGCGACCGCAGCTACGGCGCTCGGCCGCTGCGGCGGGCTTTGCAGAAGTATGTGGAGGACCCGCTGTCGGAGGCGCTCATCCAGGGCGTCATCCGGGAGAACGCCGAGTACGAGGTCTATCTCGGCGACACCGGCATCTTCTGCCGGCAGATCCCGCCCGAAGGCGACGTGGCGGCGGTCGGCGCGGGCACTGCGCCGGCGCCCATTTCGCTGTATCCCTTCTGACCGCTCACACAAGTCCTGCAAAGGGCGGCCGCGCCTCCGGCGCGCGGCCGCCCTTTTTGCTGCTCCGCGGGGCGCCTCGCGGCTCCCGCGGCCTGTCCGGCGCGAGTGCAACCGGTTTCACGCCCGACGATTGAAATGCCCTTGAACCTCTGATAGAATTCCGCTAACCGCGATTGCGGGATGGCGGGAAATTCCCGGCCCGCATGCGGGGAGTTCGACTGATCCAAGCAAGGGGGTTAAAGCGAATGAGTCGTTCCACCTGGCCAGGGCAGGCATCGTGCTCTGCCTTCT